>Ga0209417_1000122_pt1 | contig 209386 bp, 204 predicted proteins | sample RifGroF2_FD_184002 | JGI IMG/M metagenome (GOLD analysis project Ga0209417, IMG submission 184002) | Groundwater microbial communities from Rifle, Colorado, USA - Groundwater F2 (SPAdes) (version 2) | ecosystem: Environmental > Aquatic > Deep subsurface > Groundwater | place: Rifle, Colorado... | reverse complement strand
AACGTGTTTGCCAATCAAAAAGTCCTTTAATCATCATTTTTGCTTTCCTTGCGAAAGATGGAATAATATATTTGAATGCCAAAGAGCTAAAATAATCGTAAGTGCATTGAAATGCACATAAAAATACTAATTTTTAGAGATACCCTTAACATTTAATCTTTTTAGGAGAATAAAATGGATATCAAAAACGACAAACAAACGACCCCAAAACAACAAATAGAAGAAGGAATAGGCAACGCTGCTACTGCTGCTCATAGTGTACTGGAACGCGGCACTGAAGTTTACGACCATGCGAAACGGACTGTGAGTGATGTTTATGATAAAACAACCAAGGCGGTATGCAAAACCTGTGAACAGGCTAAGAGTTATACAAGCAAAAATCCGGGTAAGACAATTCTTATCGCATTAGGAGTAGGATTGGGAGTGGGAATTCTCCTGGGTGCGAGAACTCATCGCTCCCGTACAGGTCGAATTGCACAACCAGTGGTCAATGCGCTTTCCGACATTGCTCTGGAGCTTTTCCATTAAATCATAAACCGCATACACATACACTTTGGTTTTGAGTGAGTGGTTAAGGTTCAACCTAATTAAAAGGAGTCAAAATTATGAGCAATGAAACAATCACAACTGTATCACCGCATGTCCTGTCAACCCTGCCATATGCGGATAACTCGTTGGAACCAGTAATTTCCGCAAAAACAATCAGCTTTCACTACGGCAAGCACCACAAGGGTTATGTTGATAACCTGAACAAGCTGATAGCGGGAACAGAGTTTGACGATATGCCGCTGGAGAAAATTATCACTGAAACGGCCAATAAAGCCGACAAAACCCAAATCTTCAATAATGCAGCACAAACGTGGAACCACACGTTTTACTGGCACAGTCTGAAGCTAAAGGGCGGCAGCGAACCATCAGCCATGTTGAAGAAAAAAATTGAGGCTTCCTTTAGTACCGTGGATGCGTGCAAAAAAGAGTTGGCGACTGCGGCAATGGCACAGTTCGGCAGCGGCTGGGTGTGGCTCGTACTGGACGGCGACAAGCTTAAGGTGGTCAAGACTAATAACGCGGATTTACCTTTGACCAAAGGAATGAAGCCGCTATTGACTATCGATGTGTGGGAACACGCCTACTATTTAGATTATCAGAACCGACGCGCGGACTATGTCAACGCAGTACTGGATAAACTGATTAATTGGGATTTCGCGGCAAAAAACTTAGGCTGATGCAGTCCGAACAATAGCAATCGAAGAAGTAAGAAAGGAAATTAAACATGCCGGAATTTGGATCACCATTTTCAGGATTGGCGAACGACAGGAAACTCACGGATAATGAGCTTACCAGAGCAATTCGTTTCACGGTGGCCGCAGAGTACGAAGCGATTCAGTTGTATATGCAGCTTGCCGAGTCAACAAATAACAAGCTCGCCGTGGAAGTGCTCAAGGACATAGCGAACGAGGAACGTGTACATGCCGGAGAATTTTTAAGATTGCTCTACGAACTTGCCCCTGATGAAGAAAAGTTTTATGCCGAAGGGGCAAAAGAAGTAAAAACAGAAATAAAGAAAAGGAACTAAACAATGAGCGAAATTACGACGGAAGATGGTACCCGGATTTATTATAAGGACTGGGGTGCAGGACAGCCTGTGGTGTTCAGCCACGGCTGGCCGCTTAGTTCGGATAGCTGGGAAGCCCAGATGATGTTTCTGGCATCCAACGGCTATCGCTGTATTGCCCATGACCGTCGTGGCCATGGTCGGTCGAGCCAGCCATGGAGTGGCAACGATATGAACACCTATGCCGATGACCTTTCGGAGCTTATCGAAACACTCGATTTGGAAAGTACCGTCCTAATCGGTTTCTCCGCAGGCGGCGGCGAAATTGCCCGATATATCGGCCGTCACGGTACGAAACGTCTGGCAAAAGCCGCGCTGATATCTGCTGTCCCGCCGCTGATGTTGAAAACGGCGGCCAATCCCGGAGGCTTGCCTATCGAAGTGTTTGACAAAATTCGCCTCGGTTCCGTCACTGACCGCTTCATGCTCTACAAAGATCTTGCCGGCGGGCCGTTCTTCGGAGCCAACAGACCCGACGCCAAGGTCTCGCAGGGTATGATAGACTCATTCTGGCTGCAGGGGATGCAGGCTGGTCACAAGAACACCTTCGACTGTATCAAAGCGTTTTCCGAAACAGATTTCACCGAAGACCTAAAAAAATTCGACGTACCGACGCTGATAATTCATGGCGACGACGACCAGATTGTGCCAATCGAAGCCGCGGCTCTCTGCTCATCGAAGCTGGTCAGGAATACGACCCTGAAAATCTATGCGGGCGCACCTCACGGATTGGCCGAAACGCACAAAGACCGGCTCAACGCCGACCTGCTGGCATTCATTAAAACTTAATGCTGCTTTGACCGGCACCGTTTTGAACGAAGTCCAAATCGCAGAAAAATTACTCTAACATTTTAGCAGGTTTAAGATTACAATAGGCCCTGAATTACCCAGGGCCTTTTTTATTTTAAAATCAATGTAATCTGCGTAATCAGCGTTTAAATAAAAAGTTATGGCATTAAGAAACATAAAACTTACTATCCAATATGATGGCAGCGGCTATTCCGGCTGGCAGAAGCAGCCCGGCCGAAAGACCATCGAAGCCGAATTAAGGTCAGCATTAGGAAATCTGCTCTGCTGCGAAGATGTGGAAGTCAATGGTTCGAGCAGAACCGATGCCGGTGTCAGTGCTCTTGGCCAGGTCGCGAATATCCGCATAGATACTCCGATTCCCACCGACCGCCTGCCGAAAGCGATAAGTAAACATCTGCCCAAAGAAATTGTCATAACAGAAGCGGTCGATGTGCCCGATGATTTCGACGCGATTAAAAATACAAAAACAAAAATGTATCGCTATTCAATTTACACCGGCAAGACCCGTCCCGTATTGGAGATAAATCACTGCTGGCACAGGCCCGGTCAATTGGATATTGCACCGATGCAGGAAGCCGCGAAAAAAATTATTGGCGAGAAGGATTTCAAATCTTTCGCTACCGCCTGCGACAAGCGAAGCAGTTCCGTAAGAACAATTCTGAATTGCGAAATAACACAGCAGGTTTTATGGATATATATTGATGTCGAAGCGGATGGTTTTCTGTATAATATGGTAAGAAATATTGTCGGCACGCTCGTCGAGATAGGCCGCGGCCGATGGCAGCCGGATGTTATTGATAAAATCCTCGAAGCAAAAAACCGTAGCGCCGCCGGCCCAATCGCACCACCTCACGGCCTTTGCCTTATGTGGATAAAATATTAAAAAGTTTAATCTGTGAAATCAGCGTAATCTGCGATGAAAAAATTATGAAAATCATTCACATTATAACTCGTTTGATTCTCGGCGGCGCGCAGGAAAATACGCTGATCACCTGCAAGGAACTTGCTGCGCGCGGCCATGATGTAACTTTAATTACTGGACCCGCACTCGGCCCTGAAGGCGAGCTTTTCGTTCAAACTAAAAATCAAAAATACAAAACTATTATAGTCAATTCCCTTCGCCGTCAGATAAATCCTGTTTATGATATTCCCGCATATTATAAAATAAAAAAACTGCTTAAAGAAATCAACCCCGACATCGTCCACACCCATTCTGCCAAAGCAGGAATACTTGGCAGATGTGCCGCCCATCAATTAAAAATTCAAAATTCAAAATTAAAAATTGTTCATGGCGTTCACGGCCTTTCTTTCCACAAATATCAAAATCCATTACTGAATAAGTTTTATATTTCTGCTGAAAGAATTGCCGCCGAAAAAACAGATGCGTTTATCTGCGTGGCTGACGCCATGACCGAAAAATCACTTGCCGCCGGAATCGGCAGATCCGAACAATATACAACAGCGTATTCAGCGATAGAAGAAGAACAATTTTTAAATCCAATCCCGCAAGAGCAGCGCAACGATTTCCGCAAAAAATATAATATTCCTGAAAATGCGGTAGTGCTTGTAACAGTTGCCCGTCTGTTTCATCTGAAGGGACACGAATACATAATCGAATCCGCCAAAGAGCTTGCGAGGAAATTTGATAATTGTTTCTGGCTCTTTGTCGGCAATGGTATTTTAAAAGATACGCTGCAAAAGCAGATCGCGGATTCCGGTTTATCTGATAGATTCAGATTCACAGGTCTTTTACCGGTTGAACAGATGCCGCTGGTGATTCAGTCTTCTGATATTCTTGTCCATTGTTCGCTTCGTGAAGGCCTTGCAAGAGTTCTTCCGCAGGCGATGCTTTGCGGCAGACCCGCGATTAGTTTCGATATTGACGGTGCAAAAGAAGTTGTAAATTCCGATACCGGCCGACTTGTCGAACCTGAAAATATCAGGCAGTTGACAAATGCCTGCGGCCAGTTGATTGCCGATGAAGAATTAAGAAAAAAACTGGGTGCAAACGGCAGGGAATTTGTTAAAGAAAAATTCGCGCCGAAAACTATGGTCGATATAATTGAAAAAGTTTATTCCGAGCCGCGACAGTAATGGAGCGGACTGTTTTTGAGGAAAGTATTATGAAAAGTTACAGAAAAGAATTATTTTTTAACACTCCAACCCGCAGGGCATACATAAATATCACAGACCAGGTCGAAGATTGCTTAAGAGAAAGCGGCATCAAGGAAGGTTTATGCCTTGTAAACGCGATGCACATCACCGCAAGCGTTTTCATCAACGACGATGAACGAGGCCTGCATCAGGATTTCGAAACCTGGCTCGAGAAACTCGCACCCGAAAAACCACATTCGCAATATCATCATAATGGAGCCGAAGATAACGCCGATGCTCATTTGAAACGTCAGGTCATGGGCAGGGAAGTCGTCGTCGCGATTACAAATGGCCGGCTTGACTTTGGCCCATGGGAACAAATATTCAACGGCGAATTCGACGGCAAACGCAAAAAAAGAGTCCTCGTAAAAATCATTGGTGAATAGTTTTATTTCCGTATTAATCCGTGTAAATCCGCGGTTTATTTCGTCCGGTTCGCCTTGTCCTGCATATCGATTTTCCAGATATATTTTTGTGTCCGGAAAATCACTACGCATAAAACGACAAGCGAAATAATCAGAATCGGCAGCATGAATTTCTCAATCCATTTAATGCCGAGAAAAATCAGAACAGTATTGAGAACAATAAACCAAATTCTGATTTCTGTCGGCCCTGTGCCCATATATGTAATTTTAAAATCTCCTGTCGCTCCGAAAGACAAAAACGAACTCACCATAAACGTTCCGAACACTGGAATCATCCACAGAATAATTTCACGATGAATCCCTTCCAGCAGAAACGAATACCCAATGAAGATGCAGGCCATAAAAATAAAATCCAGCAAATGGTCCATAAAAAAACCCCATTTCGGAATGCCCGTATCTCTATGCCGCCCAAGCGCACCATCGAAACAATCCGTAAACCACTGCATAAAAAGCATCAGCGATGAAAGCCAAAGCCAATGAACATTATTTTTCGCCAGGTACCCAAACACAATAACGCCTACAGACCATAAAATCGTTGTAAGTGTTAGATGATACCCCTCAATCCATAGCGGAAATTTTCTAACGTTCCTGTCGATGAACCTGCGTTCCGCCGCCGCAAGAAATGTTTTCATCGGTACTTTTTTATCGCCGGTAAATTTCACTTTTTCCATGATGCTATCCTGTAATTTTCTCCATCGCCTCGAACCAGTTGTTATATGCCTCTCTATATTGCGGACATAATTTTTCATCGGGTTCGATTATCCGCGTGCTTTTCAATCCCTCGAACGCCTGCGAAAAATCTTTATAAAATCCCAATCCAATTCCTGCGCCTCGTGCTGCGCCAGCCGAGCCGTCCGTATTATACAGTTCGACAACCGCATTAGTTACGCAAGCGAATGCCTGCCCGAATAGCGGACTCAAAAACATATTCGCATCGCCCGCACGAACCTTGCTGACCTTCACGCCGATTTCGTGCATTATCTGCAAGCCGAAGTTCAAAGCGAAAACAATTCCTTCCTGACCGGCTCTCAGCAGATGTTGCTTTTTGTGTGTATTAAATCTCAGCCCGCAAATTTGTGCGCCGATATCTTTATTCTCAAGCGTTCTTTCCGCACCATTGCCGAAAGGCATTATCGCAAGTCCGTCGCTGCCGATTGGCGCCTTGGCCGCAAGTTCATTCATCGAGCGATAATCCATATTATCCATAACATTGCTTCGCAGCCAGCTATTCAAAATTCCCGTCCCGCTCACACAAAGCAGTATGCCGTACCTCGGCGCCGCCTTGCTGTAGTTTACATGAACAAACGTATTGACCCGTGATTTCGAATCATACACCGGCTTATCCGTAATTCCATAAACGACTCCGCTTGTTCCCGCAGTCGCCGCGATTTCACCGGGATTAAGAACATTCAGCGACAAAGCATTATTCGGCTGGTCGCCCCCGCGATACGTAACTTTCGTTCCCGCCTTCAAACCAAGTTCACTCGCTGCTTTTGAAGTCAATTCTCCCTGCTCAGAAAAACTCGGCACAACATCCGCATAAAAATCTTTTTCAAAACCGAAATGTTTCAGCATCATTTCAGACAAACCATCTTTCGATGAATCCCACATAATATGCTCAGACAATCCCGATGGTGTCGTTACAACTTTATCTGTCATTTTCATCGCAAGATATTCGCCCGGCAGAATAGCTTTGTAAATTTTATTATAGATTTGCGGCTCGTTATCTTTTATCCATTTGAGCCGCGTCGCAGTAAAATTCCCCGGAAGATTAAGAAGTGTTTGCAGGCATTTCTGTTCGCCGATTTCCTTCGCCGCCTTTGCGCCTATCTCCACCGCTCTGCTGTCGCACCAGATAATCGCGTCGCGCAAAACCTGCAAATTTTTATCGACCAGCACAAGTCCGTGCATCTGATATGAAATTCCGATTGCCTTTACATCAGCGGGATTTACTTTTGAAGCAGCGAGTACTTCAGCGGTAGCTTTTTTTGCGTTCTCCCACCACGTATCCGGCTTTTGTTCAGCCCAGCCGTTTTTGGCAGCATAAATCTCCAACTCTTTTTTCGGGCTTGTCGCAGATGCCGCGATTTTCCCACTTTGCCCCTCTAATAATGATACTTTTATTGATGAACTGCCGACATCGAAACCCAGAAAGTACATTTTTCTTCCTTAATTAATTCACAATATATTATACTTTTTGGATTTTTCCGGTCAAGCAATTCGTTTTGAAGCCCTCTTTGAAGTCGTTATTGTTATCGGTAATGTCTCGTTGTTGTTATCATATCCTGCTTCATAATCGGGATATTGCCCATTTAAAGCATTTACCTCTTCTTTGGTCATTTCACCACAAAGCCTAAGGGGCAAATCATACGATACAAAGGATTTGAAATACCTTACGTTTTTATCCGGTGATCGAGTCCGTTCAGTAAAATTATTCTCACAACCAATTAGAAAAAGCACGACCCAAGGACTAACATAAAAAATTTTATTCATCTTGGGTTTCCTCTAAATTTTCCATTTTTTGTTTAAAAGTTTTGCTGAACGTATCTGACTGCGTTATCAAAAATTGTTCTGCCATCGGCTCTTGTCTTATCTTCAAGTCTTGTCCAATGCGGATGCTGCGTATTTCGCACAAATCTTTCCGGATGCGGCATAAGGCCCATAACTCTGCCAGTTGAATCGCAAAACGCGGCTATCGAATCCGTCGAGCCATTGGGATTAATCGGGAAATCTCCAAAGTTTCCGTTTTCATCTACATATCTGAACACAACTCTATCATCGGTCTTTATTTTTTCAAATACATCGTTGTTTTCGAAAAGGACTTTGCCTTCACCGTGTGCTATCGGCAGATAAATTCTCCTGCCTTGCTCGATGAAAATACATTTCCTGCTCGACGGTTCAAGGTAAACCCACCTGTCCTCAAACTTTCCGCAATCGTTATTGGTAATCGTTATCTGCTGTTTGGAATTATCGTCGACTTTGCCGAGGATGCCGGTTTTGACAAGAACCTGAAAACCATTGCAGATGCCGAGCACAAGTTTGCCGTCTTCGATAAACTTGTTGAGCCTGTCAGATAAATGATGAATCATCTGGTTGGCAAGAATTTTGCCCGCAGCAACGTCGTCGCCGTAACTGAATCCGCCGGGAATGACGAGGATTTGAAACGATTCGAGAATTTCAGGATTTTCGATAATTCGGTTTACGTGGATTCTTTCAGCTTTTGCGCCGCTAAGCTGTAGCGCGTGCTGCGTTTCCATATCACAATTAATTCCTGCGGCTCTTAATACTATAGCATTTACTTGTGTCATTTATTTTACCATTTCAAAGGTTTCAGCCAGGCATTTTTCAAATCAGCAATTTCCGATTCAACAATATTTTTGCCTGAGCTATCTTTTATAATTAATTTTTTAATATCGATTACCTGTCCGATTTGCCCGAATGGAACACCGAGCATCAGTTTTGCGAAATCGTTGAATTTTTCAGGTTTAACTTCGACGATATATCTCGAACACGATTCACTGAAGAGCTGTGCCGTTAAACTTGCGCAATCATCTGTTTTCGGCAAACCTTTTAAGTCGGCTGCGATTCCTAATCCGCCCGAGAACGCCATTTCCGCAAGAGCGACAGCAAGGCCGCCTTCGCTGCAATCATGGCAGCTTGCTATCAGACCTGTGTCAATAGCCTTATAAATTTTTTCTGCTGTTAATTTCGCGGTTCTTAAATCTACTTTCGGAACATTTGCACCGAGCTGCTTTTTGATTTTATAATAATGTGAGCCGCCGAGTTCGTTTCTTGTAAGGCCGACAGCAAAGAGTATATTGCCTGCTGTTTTTAAATCGGCTGTTACACATTTTTTTACATCGTCAACAATTCCCATCGCACTAATCAGCAGTGTCGCGGGAATTGCGATTTCAGTTCCATCATCGCAGATAAAATTATTATTGAGCGAATCTTTGCCGGAGATGAACGGCGTACCGAACGCAACCGCGCCATCGAAACATGCCTGCGCTGCGCGAACCAGCGAGCCAAGGGTTTCTTCTTTTTTGCAATCAGCCCAGCAGAAGTTATCGAGTATCGCGATTCTATCCGGCCGAGCGCCGACACAAACAACGTTTCGAATCGCTTCATCAATTCCCGCCATCGCCATCCAATATGGATCTATATCGCCATATAACGGATTCATTCCGCAACCAATCGCGATGCCTTTATCGCTGTCGAATTTCGGCTGGACAACTGCGGCATCATTTGGTCCATCATTTGTAATGCCGCCAAGCGGTTTAATAACGGAGCCGCCCTGCACTTCGTGGTCGTACTGACGAATTATCCATTCTTTGCTGGCTACGTTGTAACTCGAAAGAATTTTCACAAGGTCATCATTATAATTTTCTTTTGTCTCAATCGCAGGTTCGCTAAGATTTTCCGGAGGACTCCACTTTGCCTTGCGCGAATATTTCGGCAGACCATCGTGGAGAAAATCCATATCGATTTGGCCGACCTGCGTGCCCTGATATTTCAACGTAAGTTTTTTATCATCGGTAAATTTGCCGATTACAGTCGCCTCGACATTTTCATCGGCGAAAATTTTGCTTATTTGTTCAAGGTTCTCCGGCTTAACCGCGATAACCATTCTTTCCTGTGCTTCACTAATCCAGATTTCAGTATATGAAAGTCCTGCATATTTGAGCGGAACCTTTGAAAGTTCAACCTCAGCGCCGAGTTCTGCGCCCATTTCACCAACCGCACTGCTTAATCCGCCAGCGCCGCAATCGGTAATCGCGGTGTAAAGTCCAAGTTCGCGTGCCTGTAAAAGCGTGTCGAGCGTTTTCTTTTCAGTAATTGCGTTTCCAATCTGTACAGCGTGTGAAAATACCGTTTCGTGTTCGTGCGTCATTGCACCGCTTGAAAACGTTGCACCGTGAATGCCGTCTCTGCCTGTCTTGCCGCCGACGACCATCACAAGTTCACCTGTGGATGTTTTGCCGAAGCATTTATCTCTCGGCATAATCCCGACATTGCCGCAGAACACAAGCGGATTGCCGAGATAGCGGTCATCGAAAAATATCGCGCCGTTGACAGTTGGTATTCCCATTCTGTTGCCGTAATCTCTGACACCTGCGACAACGCCTTTTGCAACTCGCTTGGGATGCAGAACGCCTCTTGGGATTTCATCGAAACTTTTATCAGGTTCTGCAAAACAGAAAATATCTGTATTTGCAATCGGCTTTGCGCCTAAACCTGTCCCCATCGGGTCGCGCAAAACTCCGCCGATACCTGTTGCCGCCCCGCCGTAAGGGTCGAGCGCCGATGGATGGTTGTGCGTTTCAACTTTGAAACATATCGCGTCTTTGTCGTCGAATTCAATTACACCTGCGTTATCTTTGAAAACGCTGATGCACCAGTCTTTATTAAGCTGCTTGGTCGCGCCGAAAACCGTATCTTTAATTAGATTATCGAAATGAATTTCTTTGCCGTCGAATTCAAAATCGACACTGCTCTTGAGTGTCTTGTGAACGCAATGTTCGCTCCACGTTTGAGCGAGCGCCTCGAGTTCGATATCCGTCGGCTCTCTTCTAACCGATTTGAAATAATCCTGAATCGTTTTCATCTCAACGGCATTGAGGAACAAATCCATTTTTTTGCTTAGTTCAACAAGCTGCTGCTCATTGAGATTCAGCAGTTCGATTGTTTTAAGATTAAATTGATAAGGAGCAAGATGCGGACTTGGCGGTTCAGTTTCAGCGCCGATAACGACAACTTCAATGCAATCGTTTGAAAGTCTTCGCACAATTTTCTTAAGCTGCTTATCATTTATTTCGCCGAACAGAACATATTTTCTTGCGGTTCGGACGTTCTGGCATTTTTGTCCCATATCGTCAATCGCTGTCATCACCGATTCAGCAACCGGGTCGGTAACGCCGCTCTTGAGATGAATTTCAACAATGGTTGCCTTTGCCAGTCCGGCCTGCGGAACAGTTTTACCGATATGAAAATCTTCGCAAACAGGGTCAGCCAGCAATTCGCCTCCAATTCGCTTTGCGAACTGGTCATCGAACTGGCCTTCGATTAGAAAGACTCTCGCTGACTGAACATCCAGCACTGTTTCGATGCCAAGTTCTTTAATGTCTGCCAAAACATTTCTGCCGCCGACATCAACACTATCGGCCTTATTAAAAACTTCAAAACGAAATTGTGTCACAGTATCTCTTTCCTTGAAACTTTATAATCTATTAATTTCGCCCTTTTTTCGCGGGCAAGCTCGAGCAGTTTTTCAATTTGCTTTTTGTCCTTCTGCTTCACAGCTTTTTTTATTTTGACAAGTTCCTTAATCAGTTTGTCGATACCATTACTAATATTTTTCGAATTAGTAAAGAAAATATCAGCCCAGATATTGGCAGGCCCTGATGCGATTCTCGATGTATCGATGAATCCCTTGCCGCAGAACTTCAACTGATTTGCATCCGAAGCGTTCAGCAAAGCGGCCGCCGTCGCGTGCGGCAGATGACTGACATTGCCGAGAATTTTATCGTGCTCGGCCGCAGCCATCATATAAATTCGACATCCCAGCAAAGACCAGAATTTTTTCGTTACCGCCGCCGCAGATTGTTTCGTTGAACCATCTTTGGTAATAATGCAAACCGCCCCATCAAATAAATCGTCACGCCCGAACTCGACACCCCGCTGTTCGGAACCGGCTATCGGATGTGAACCTACGTAATTTACATACGAAGGCAGGCATTTTTTGGCCCAATTATGCGGTAAAACCTTCGTCGAACCGACATCAGTTACTATACAGCCCTTTTTCAGTGCCGGTGCGATGGTTTTGAAAATATCCTCAAAAGTGCAAATCGGGGTCGCAAGAATGACCAAATCGGCATCTGCAACACTTTCAAGAATATCATTATATATAATATCGGCAACATCGAGCTTTCTTGCTCGTTTGCGTGTCGTGTCGCGATGGCTGAAACCAACTGTTCGAATTCCAAAATTTCCCCGGCTTATCGCCAGAGTTATTGAAGAACCCAAAAGGCCCAGTCCTATCACCGTAACTTGTCGTAAATCTTTTATATTCATAGTTTTATGGTATTTTGCCCATCCCTGTCGGGTTTGTAAAAAGTATCCACTAAAACCGCTTATGTCAAATTTTTTCTTTATTTTAAGCCTCAAAATTGGTAATATGTCAAACTTCAATTCACTAAATGCTTAATTCTGAATAAATGATAAACTCTAAAAATAAAAAAACCGGCGACTACCTTGCGTTTGAAAGCACGATAGTCGAGATAGATAACCAGATTGCTGAGCTTACAAGACTAAGCTCGGTCAAGGGTATAGACTATTCAACCGAAATTCGTCAACTCCAGCGCGAGCAGGTTGCCGAATTCAAACGCATTTATTCCAATCTTTCCGCATGGCAGACCGTTCAGGTCGCGAGACACCCAAAACGCCCGCTGCTCGGCGATTATCTTAATCTAATGATAAAAGATTTCCGCCAGCTCCACGGCGACAGATGTTTCGGCGATGACGCCGCGATAGTCTGCGGTCTTGGCCATATCGGCAGAGAAAACGTCCTCGTCGTCGGCCAGAACAAAGGCCGTGATGTAAAGGAAAAGATAAAATGCAATTTCGGCTGCCCGAATCCTGAAGGCTACCGAAAAGCACTTGCGAAAATGAAATTCGCGGAAAAATTTAACATTCCGGTCGTAACATTCATCGATACGCCCGGCGCATATCCCGGAATTGGTGCTGAAGAACGCGGCCAGGCACAAGCCATTGCAGTCAATCTTATGGAAATGTCGCGATTGAAAGTTCCGATTATCTGCATCGTTATCGGTGAAGGCGGCTCAGGCGGCGCGCTCGGTATCGGCGTCGGAGACAGAATGGCAATTCTCGAATACGCATACTACTCAGTTATTTCGCCCGAAGGATGCGCTGCGATTCTCTGGCGTGACGGCTCGAAAGCTCAGGAAGCTGCAGAAGCACTAAAACTCACAAGCAGGGAACTCCAACGACTTGGCATCGCAGATTCGATTATCGCCGAACCACTCGGCGGCGCTCATCGCAACATTCACGATGCAGTTTTCAATGTCGAACAATATATTATCAGAACGCTGCGGGAGCTAAAAAGGATGGATACCGATTCGCTTCTCGAAAGCAGATATAAAAAACTTCGTGCAATCGGCCAGGCCGCGACAATGATTGCTCCCATTTCTGAACCGGAACATAAACCAAGAATATCCGCCGAAAAAATCATCACCGGCACTAAAATTAAACCTACCAAAACCAAAGCTTTAGAAGTATAATTTTCTAATAGTTTTATCGCAGATTACAATCACGTAATGCTATGAGTCGTTGCAAGGAGACCTAAAATGAAAAAACTTACAATTATTTTAAATCTTTTGTTTTGCGGCTGTCTTTTCGCAGAGGTAAACTCCGTAGCCGTAACGGTTTACAACAGCAATTTCGGCGTTGTCAAAGAGCAGCGGCAAATGACTTTCGACGAAGGGCTTAATACAATCCGCTTTACCGATGTTGCATCATCGATTGACCCGACCAGCGTCAGTTTCGAATGTCTTTCATCTCCCGGCAAAATCTCCATTCTCGAACAGAATTACGAATACGACCTTGTCGGCACATCAAGCCTTTTGCAAAGATACATTGACAAAGATGTAACAATTTCAATAAAAGGCAGCGGCGCTGATAAAGGCCAAACGATTGTCGGCACTCTTCTTGCATCAAAAGACAATAATCTCATAATCAAAGATCACGAAGGAAACATTAAGATAATATCAGAGAGCAGCATCGAAAATATCAGCCTAAAGCATTTACCGGACGATCTCGTTACAAAGCCGACACTTGTCTGGCTGGCACAATCTGAAATTAGCGGAAACGAAAATTGCCAGGTTGCATATACTACCAACGACATAAGCTGGAAGGCAGATTATTCTGCTATCCTGAATGAAAACGAGAACGGTTTTGATTTCAGCGGCTGGGTAACAATAGATAACAAAAGCGGTACAGCCTATAGAGATGCGAAGATAAAACTGGTTGCCGGCGATGTAAGAAGGATTGTAGAGCAGCCCCAGCCTATGATGGAATATCAAATGATGTATAAAGCAAGAGCGGCCGATGCGGCAGGTTTCGAGGAAAAGCCGTTTATGGAATATCATCTTTATACTCTCGGACGCAAAAGCACGATAAACAATAATCAAACCAAGCAGATTGAATTCATCACCCCTGCCCAAAACGTTCCCGCAAATAAGATATATTTATATGAACGGCAGAAAAATTCTGAAAAGATTCAGGTAAAATTTGAGTTTGAAAACAAGCAGCAATACGGCCTTGGCATCGCGCTGCCGAAAGGCAAGGTTCGTGTCTTTAAGAGAGATACCGATGAATCGCTCGAATTTGTCGGCGAAGACGAAATTGACCACACCCCGAAAAACGAAAAACTCGCGCTTTATATCGGTGATGCTTTTGACATCGCCGTCGAATACAAACTTATCGAAAGCCGTGTTGAGCGCCGAAGCAGATGGGAAAAACATTCGATAGAATTACGCAATCGCAAAGATTCGGATGTTTTGATTTTCGTAGATGAAAAATTTCCGGCATGGGTAAACTGGAAAATCGAAGAAGCGACGCATTCTTATCTGAAGAAAGACGCAGCGACGGCACGTTTTACTGTTGAAGTACCTGCTGATAAAGTAGTTACGCTGGAATATTCGGTAAACCAGAAATGGTAAATAGTCAATATAGGTTTATTATATCGTTTTACTATGATTAATTTCCGATTTTACTTGACAAAACCCAAGTTTTTGGTATAATCCTGCATAATACGTTAAATCTATAACTGTATTTTTATGGAGGTCGATATATGAAGAAGTTATTAGTGGCAATCCTTTTCTGTTCACTTTTCGTATTTACTGTAAATGTTTCTGCGGACGATGGAGGCTGGACCACAACCATAGATAGTTGGGCTGGGATTCAGTTAGGACACAATGATGCTGATCCGTGGAAAGGCCTTGGAACTTTAACTGTAACTAACACTATGGCTGAAAGCTGGGGCGATTTCCATTTCCAGATTTTTGAATTTGCAACTACAAATGTTATTTTCACTGAATCGCCATTTATTATGATGAAAGATGGACTTGTAGAATATTCAGGTTACACCTATTCATTCAATGGAACTCAACAATTAAATTTCGAATTCTACGGCAATCCAGTTGGTCCAGGCGAATCAGTTACATTCCAATTTTATACAGATAATACAGCCAATCATCACACATGGTTTGGCGTTATGGCTTATCCGACACCAGTTCCAGAACCAATGACATTAGGATTATTAGGCCTTGGAGCATTAGCTCTGAGAAGAAAAAAATAAAGGAAGAAGATTTTTACCACGGTGAAACGAGAAGGGTTCAGCAAAACTGAACCCTTTTTTGTTGCGCTAAATATTTTGGCAGATACACAGGTCTGCCCCTATGAAATTATAATGTATCGAGCGAGTCGCGGATTTTTTCGTAGAACTCAGCATACTTATCTTTTTCAGGTGTTTTGCGGATACTAATAGCAGATTCCGGATGTCTGTTCAAAATGCCTGTAACCATAAATGGAATCAGGTAACCCCACTCAAGCTCGTTCCGCATTGGAATCATATAATCTTCAATTACTTTAAGTATAGGTGTTAAACTAAATTTCGGGTTTTTCAAAAAGCCCATTATTAATTCGAGAGCACAATTTCCGGCGCCGCGGCCGATACCATAAAGTGAAGCATCAACGTAATTGGCATTATGAATAATCGCTTCAATAGTATTTGCGAAAGCAAGCTGCTGATTATTGTGGCAGTGAATGCCGATTTCCTTGCCTGCAGGAAGATGCTGACGATAGAGCTTAACCATATATTCAATCTGCTCACAATAGAAATACCCGTAACTATCGACAACATATACAACCTGCACAGGTGTTTCGGCGAGCTGGTCGAGCGCTTCGATAAGGTCCTTTTCAATCTCGATTGAAGCAGCCATTATATTAACCGTTGTTTCATATCCAAGGTCATTTGCAATTTTCAGCATCGCAATCGCTTTGTCAATATCCTTGACGTACGTTGCAACGCGAATCATATCGACAGGACTTTTTTCTTTTGGCTGGAACTGCTGCTCTTTGACACGGTGAGCATCGACCATTATCGAAATTTTTGTATTCGATTCTATGCCGTCAATAATGCGGCTGATTTTATCATCGTCGCAATACTTCCATGGGCCGTAATTCGCTTCGGGTGAAAGAGCCCTGCTGGAACGATAACCCATTTCCATATAATCGATACCGGCATCTGAAATTGCCTTATATGAAGCACGAACAAATTCATCCGTGAAATAATGATTATTTATTAAGCCGCCGTCTCTGATTGTGCAATCAAGCACTTTAATTTTTTCTCTAAACATATTAGGTTTCCTTCGCAATTATTATGGAACCCCCAACATGAAGTTGGGGGCTTTCGGATTATTGGTTTATTAATATATCTATCGTTTCCTCAACAATATTACGTTCAACTTTGTGCGCGTATTGGCCATCACGATATAAAACTTTGCCGGTTTTTTCGAGGAGAACAAATCGAGGCCATTTCTGCACTGCTTTTTTGTCTCTGCTGATAATATCAAGAATCTGCTTTTTAGTAATAGATTTTGGAATTTCCAAATTGATTTTTAACTTCTCAAATATATCCTTCAATTCCTCAAGTCTTTCTTTTCCGCCTAAACCGAGTTTCTGTTCTATGATATTTGCAGCAATGATTCCAATAGCCACTGACTGACCGTGAAGGAATTTATAATTACTTGCAGATTCAACTGCGTGACCTATTGTATGGCCGTAATTTAAGCTTCTTCTCTTATTTTTCTCAAAGGGGTCCTCTTCGATTACAGAAGCTTTGATTTTGCAATTCTTCATTGCGATATATTCAAGAGGTTTTGACTTTCGAGCTAAAATGTCATTAAGATTTTTTTTCAGAAAGTCAAAATACTTCTCATCAGCAATGAGAGCATGTTTGATGGATTCAACAAGGCCGGCATTAAATTGTTTTTCATTGAGCGTTTTTAATGTGCTAACATCTATGAAAACAGCGGAGGGATTTTTGAATGAACCAAACGCGTTTTTGCTAATCAGCGAATCGACTCCAGTTTTACCTCCTATCGCCGAATCAGCCTGTGCAACTGTTGTCGTTGGTATTTGAACCACGTCCACGCCGCGTTTATAAATAGCTGCAACAAAGCCTGCCATATCTCCTACAGTTCCGCCGCCAAGAGCGATTACGGCAGTGTCTCTGCCGAAAGCCTGCTTTTCCATTGTTTCAATTATTTTAATAACAGTTTTTATATTTTTTGATTTTTCGCCGGCGGGAGTGATTACAAATTTAGGAATATTTTCTTTGCCGAGCAATGCTTTGAGATTTTTGGTTTTCGCGACGTTGCCATCTGTGATTAAAAATAACTGCTTTTCAGGAAAAAGTTTTTTTATCTGAGCCAGAACTGTATGCAGAAAATTAGAGCCGATTGCTATCGTATAACTTGCAGCAGGAGAAGCCGGGATTTTAACTTTGATTTTTTGCATAAAATATCATTCGCCGCAATTTCGACGAAAAGGAATAGAAATTAATAAACTAATTCTGAGGAAATATTGTATTTCTCAATTTTTTTTCTGCCTGCGAGTTCTCTTAATTCCATCAGGAATGCGATAGCCTGAATTTTTCCGTGCTGCTTTTCGATTAATTCACATGCCGCGGCCATTGTTCCGCCTGTCGCAAGCAGGTCATCGACCATAAGAACGTTAGAATCTTTTTTTATCGCGTCAATCTGGATTTCAAGCGTGCCGTTTCCATATTCGAGGTCATACGTAACAGATTCTGTTTTGAATGGAAGTTTGCCTTTTTTTCTGATGGGTACAAAACCTGCATTTAACTTATACGCAACAGCGGAACCTAAAATAAAACCTCTGGCATCAACAGCGACCACATAATCAATTTTTTTCCCTTTGTACCTGTCCGCAATTGCCGCGATAGATGCAGCAAAAGCATCTTTGTCGGCTAATAAGGGCATAATATCATAGAATAAAATGCCTTTTTTAGGCCAATCAGGAATTGTTCTAATATGTTTCGTTAAATCCAATTTAATCGCCTGACGAAATCCAGTTACTACTTATCGCAGTTCATCATTTCGTTGAGGGCATTAAGTGCTTCCTGCTGAATCTGTCTTACCCTCTCACGAGTAAGGCCGAGTTTAGCACCAATCTGCTTTAAAGTCAATGATTCTCTATTTTCAATACCAAACCGCAATCTGAGTATTTCGGCATGACGAGGCTGGAGTTTATTAAGCATTTTGGCAAGCTTCGTGAGTTCTTCTGCATCGGCAAGCTCGTTTTCAGGAAGCTGGTCTGAAACCTGCGGAATCTTTTCCTGAAGAGCCGGAGATGAAGGGTCTGTTTCGGCGTCCAAAGGTGTGTGGACAGAATCGGCTATTTCTTTTACGGCGACAATTTTTTTGGCAGGCAATTTCATTTCCTGCGCAATTTGATTAATAGTTGGAACATCGCCGAGCTTTTTTTGTAAATCCGCGAAAACCTGCCTGTATTGATTGACAAGTTCGACCATATAAGTTGGTATCGAAATCGGGCCGCTATCCATAAGGAGCGCACGTTTGATTGTCTGTTTAATCCACCATGCGGCATAAGTACTGAATCTTACGCCTACGGATGGGTCAAAAGAATCAACTGCGCGAATAAGGCCGAGATTACCTTCCTCAATCAAATCGCCAAGCGACAATTTGCCGGTAGCGAAACGCTTTGCGATGCTGACAACAAGTCTTAGATTACTTCTTACAAGCCTGTCTCGCGCCTCGGGGTCGTCAAATTCAATTACGCGATTTGCAAGCTCGCATTCTTCCTGCCAGGTAAGAAGCGGGGATTCATCGATTTCCGTGAGGTACTCTTTTATAGTTGTGTCGAATATAGTCATTTTCTGATTCCTGTTATGGGACTCTAATTCAGATTTTCTTTACGATGACAATATCGACTAAAAAAGGGGTGCAGATAACAAACAAAAAGGCCGTTCCCGGTAAACGAAAACGGCCTTATAAAAACCTAAAAACAAGCTATTTATTCAGCTTTTTCCTGTTCTTTCTTCTGAATTGGAGGAATCATCAAACCCTCGCCTTCAAGTCCGCCTCTGCGCGGAGTCGTTGAAGATGAGGATGACGGCATTGATTCCAAATCTGGAGCAGGAACAGCCTTTGAATCCTCTTCGGCCCATTTTACTCTACGCATTGAAAGACCGATTTTTCTCGAATCGCTGTCAACTCTGAGAATCTTGACTTCGACTTCCTGGCCGGGCTTCACAACATCCTGAGGATTGTCAATCTTGTGATCGGCAATTTCAGAAATGTGCAGCAAGCCTTCGAGGTCAGGTTCGAGTTCAACAAAGACGCCGAAATTGGTAATCTTCGTAACTACACCGTGAACAATCTGGCCGGGCAGATATTTTTCCGGGATAGCATGCAGCCACGGATCTTCTGTAAGCTGTTTTACACCGAGAGAAATTCTCTGCTTTTCTTCGTCAACTTCGAGAACAACACATTTAATCTGCTGGTCTCTTGTGAGCGCTTCGCCGGGGTGATTGTATTTCTTAGTCCAGCTTATGTCGGAAATGTGAATCAAACCATCAATGCCCGGTTCGATTTCAACGAAAGCACCGTAATTTGTAAGGCTTGTGATTTTAACATTAACGACTGTGCCCGGAGGATACTTCTGCGATGCAACTGCCCATGGATTTGTCTCAAGCTGTTTTACGCCGAGAGAAATTTCCTGCTTATCCTTGTTAACATCGAGAACGATAACATCAATCTGTTCGCCAAGTTTGTAAAGATCGCCTGGGTGATTGATTTTTTTCGTCCAGCTCATTTCACTGATGTGTACAAGGCCTTCAACGCCTTCTTCGAGTCTGACGAAAATACCATAATTCATGACATTAACCACAGTGCCTTTAACTTTTGCGTTCACGGGGTAACGTGTATCAATGTTTTCCCATGGACTTTCCGATTTCTGTTTGAGTCCGAGAGAAACTTTTTCGTTTTCCTTGTCTACGCCGATAACGACACATTCGATTTCCTGGTCGAGATGAACGACTTCCGATGGATGCGATACTCTGCCCCAACTGAGGTCTGAAATATGCAGAAGGCCGTCGAGACCGCCGAGGTCAACAAATACGCCGAAATCAGCAATATTCTTGACAACGCCTTTTCTCTTTTGTCCCGGCTGAATTTCAGCAAGGAGTTTTTCTTTGCCTGCGGAACGCTGGTCTTCAATGATTTTTCTTCTGGAAATAACGATGTTCTTGTTGTCAGTATCGATTTTGAGAATTTCGCAGGTAACGTCCTGACCGATGAATCTGCTGATATCGCCGGGTTTGCGAATGTCAACCTGTGAAGCAGGCAAAAAGACCGGCACGCCGATATCGACGAGCAAGCCGCCTTTGATTCGGCGAATAACTCTGCCTGTAACCATATCGCCTTCTTTGTGCGAGGTGATGAGACGTTCCCAGCCTCTGATACGGTCGGCTTTGCGTTTGCTTAAAATAATGAGGCCGCCGGCATCAACTTCTTCGAGTAATACTTCGATTTCATTTCCCGGCACAATTTCCTGCGGGTCGTCAAATTCTGAAACATCCACAACACCTTCGCTCTTGAGGCCGATTTCGAGAATGACATCGTTGCCAATCTGCTGAATGATTCTGCCGCTGAGAATGGTGCCGGGTGTTAAGGCGTCAACTTTCTTTTCAAGCGCTTCGGACAAAAGTTTGCTGTCTTCTGCGGTAAACAATTCATTAACTTTGCTCTCAAGTTCCTCTGGTGTAAAACCTAATCTTCTAATTATATTTCTATCAACCATATATATCCTTTCGTGGAGTACATTATTCCGGGGATCGCGTCCTCCACATCCGCTTTAAACGCGAAACCCTATTAAACAAAAACGCATTGACTACAATGCCAACGCGTATCAAATCCGTGAAAACAAATTGGCTTTATTTGCTTTTCTTGTTGTCGAACCTCCGTAAGTTTTCAACAAAGTCGTCTATAACCCATTGCGGCGTGGAAGCCCCAGCCGTAATGCCGGCAACATTATTACCGAAAAGGATAGTTTTATCAAGTTCTTTCCAGTTTTGCAAATGAAACGTTTTTTTATTGTAACTTTTGCACAATTCAGCCAATTTTCGAGTATTTGCACTATGCAGGCCGCCAAGAATAAACATAATATCGACCTTTTTACATAACTGGACTGCACAGCTCTGACGTTTAACCGCCTCTTTACATAGAGTATTAATCACTTTAAGCTCTGTAAAGTTAGTTTGGGCAATTTCAGCGAGCATTTGCGCAAAATGCTCAGGACTTTGAGTAGTTTGACAAATTATGCCTAACTTCTTGAAATTATTGAGCTTACGTATATCTTTCTTATCGCCGATGACAGCAATTTCCGGAGCTGAGCCGAGAACTGCCTGAACTTCGGGATGTCCTTTATCTCCAATAATCGCGACTTTATAGCCTTGTGTATGAAGCAATTTTGCGATTTTTTGGACGCGCTTTACAAGAACACAGGTTGCATCCACTATTTCAATATTTTTATGTCTTATTTGGCGAATTTGTTCTTCTGTAGCACCATGCGAACGGATAATTACAGTACCTGAATTAATTTTATTTACATTTTTTGCTATTTTCAGGCCGGCAGAAGAAAGTCTTTTTACCACATCTTTATTATGGATGATTTCGCCAAGGCTGTGGACGTTTTTTTCTTTGGATAGAGTCTTTTCTGCCATATTAATGGCATTTCGAACTCCCGGACAAAATCCGCTGCTTTCAGCAACTATTACTTTCATATTTTACCTAAAACCCCTAACTTAAATAGCTCCTGACCCCTATTTAATATTCAAACGGTTTCCTGCCTACCTTTAGTCTCAATTCTGTCTGCATATCCCTAAGTATTTTTGTCAGATATTTCGCAAATTCACGGTCTCCCATTTCGGCAATCTTTTCTGCAGGAATCGGCTGACCGTAAGTTACATAGATTTGCCCGCGAGAGAATACTTTTTTGTACCTCGGCCAACATTCATACGCACCATCAATTACTGACGGGACAACAGGTATGTTCGCTTTTCTTGCCAAAAGACCAAAGCCGGGTTTCATATCGGCGATTTTGCCGTCTTCGGTACGTGTGCCTTCAGGATAAAGAACAAGACCGTAACCGTCTTTGAGTTTTTCAACGAACATCTTCATCGCAGCCAAATCCGCCTGCCCTCTTCTAATGGGAATTGCATTAAACGAATGAACAAGTCTGCCAAATACTGAAATATCAAAAAGTGTGCTTCTCGCCGCAAAGCAGCATTGCCGCCTTAAAGGATTGGCATTAATCATAGGGTCGAGAAAACTTTGGTGGTTCGACAACAGCAAAAATCCGCCTGTCTCAGGTACATACTGTTTATTAAATGCCTGTGGCTTAAAACAAACCCGGCAGAAAACTCTACAAGCGGAACGCCATAATGCATACCATATATAATTTATGTTTTTATTAAATTTTCTGATAATCGAAGTTTTTTGTTGTTCCTTAGACGATAAAGACTCACTGGCTGCATCATTTCCAGAAGCTTCGATTAGCGAAGAGGAGTTTTTATGAGGTGATGCATAATCCGGTTTTTCAGAGGCACTATAATCAAAAGGTTCTCTGCCGGCTTTAACACGAAGTTCGGCCTGCATTCTTCGCATTTTTTCATTAAGCTCGGACATAAACTCTTTATCCGATTTTGACGCGATTTCCTGTGGATTTATTTGCTGCCCGTATTGGATGAAAACCTTGCCGGGTGAAAAAATCATTTTAGACCTCGGCCAGGCTTCGTAAGCACCATCGATAACTACAGGAATAATAGGAACCGAAGCTTTTTTTGCCAAAAGAGTAAAACCGGGTTTAAGCCGATGAATCTTTCCATTGACCGTTCTCGTACCCTCAGGATAAAGGACGAGGCCGTAACCTTTTTCCAACTTTCCAATACATTCTCTAATCGCGCCGATGTCGGCGTGATTTCTCCTAATCGGAATGCAGTTATATACACGCAGTATCCAACCAAAAAAAGGTGCTTTTAAAAGACTGTCTCTTGCTGCGAAAACGCATATCCTGTTGACTGGAACAACGACAAACATAGGGTCGAGCCAGCATTGATGATTACAGAGAAGAATAAATCCGCCTTTGCGGGGAATGTTTTCGACGCCATAAAAACGCATACCGAAAAACATAACACAAAAGAACCGGCACGGCCAGCCGCAGGTGTAATACCAGATAAATTTTAGAAACTGTTTCATTTTTGTTTAATCAATCCGAAAATTTTTTCTACCACCTGCTCAAGAGTCAAATTTGTTGTATCGATAGTAATCGCATCGACAGCGGGGGCAAGAGGAGCGACTTTTCTGGAAGTATCTTTCAAATCGCGATTTTCAATCTCATTCTGGATTTTATTAACATCAGCGTCATATCCGTTCTGCGCCAATTCCAATGCTCTTCTTTTGGCACGCTGAGAATTATCTGCGGTTAGGAAAATTTTCAACTGGGCATCAGGAAAAACCACGGTCCCCTGGTCTCTGCCCTCTGTTACGATTTTGTCATATTTCGCTGCAAATGCTCTCTGCATTTTAACAAGTCTGGTTCTCAAAGAAGGCTGGGAAGCGATATAATGTACATTTGCGGTAACCTGCGGGTCACGGATTTTTTCAGTTACATCGCTGCCGTTGATTTTTACAATCATCAATCCTTGCAGAATTTCAAACTGGAATTTGGTATTATCAATAATCCGTTCAAGATTGCCTACATCATTCAAATCACAGCCGCAGTTCATTGCTGCAAGAACTGCCGCACGATACATTGCACCAGTATCAAGAAAGGCGGCATTTAATTTTTTCGCAAGCAGTTTTGCTGTTGAGCTTTTACCGCTTCCCGCCGGGCCGTCGATTGTAATAACAAAATTAGCCATTTGTGTCCGAGACTCTGACTACTACCATACTCGTATCATCAGTCTGACGAGCCAGTCCGATGTATCTTCTCCTCAAAGTCAGGGTACTGTTTACAATATCACGTGCAGTGCCTGAGGCACACTGTTTAAATGTTTTATATAGATTCTCAATGCCCCAGATTTTTCCATCGAAATTAACAGCGTCAATCAAACCATCAGTGTAAAAGAGCAAACGATCTTCGTATTTAAGTTCAATTTTCTCAATTTCATATTCGGCATCTTTGGTTACACCGAGAACGAGTCCGCCTTTCTGAAGTTCGCGAATTCTCCCGTTTCGCCAAAGCAGAGTAGGTTCATGTCCGCAACTGCAATATGTAATCGTCATATCTTTTACGTTAATAATCGCGTAGAAAAGCGTAATGAATTCACCGTCTCTGCACTCCTGGCAGGCATTATTATTCAGCTTGCTGATGATTTCAGCCATCGTGTGGCGCGTATGTCCGCCATCAGCGTAGGCCCTTATCATACCTCGAAACGAACTCATCATCAATGCCGCCGGAATGCCTTTGCCGATAACATCTGCTATTGCAATCGCAATATTATTTTCATCGAGCCTGATAAAATCGTAGAGGTCGCCGCCGACACCAAAACAAGGTTTATAAACGGCAGCGATATCGAGACCCTGAATATCAGGTGCTGATTCAGGAATCATTCGGCGCTGTACTATACTGGCAAGTCGAACCTGCTGCGCAACTTGTTCGCCGGCAAGAGCGCGTGAATAGTATTTTGCGTTTGTTATAGCAACTGCGCACTGTGATGCTACTGAACGTGCGAGAGATATATCGTCTTCTGTAAAACCGCCGATCCTCGGACGATAAAGCCTCAGAACTCCGACCGGTGTGTTTTTAAATTGCATCGAAACCGTAAGCTGGCTGACAATGCCTTCTTTTTCGGATGCGTCTTTATATTTTACACGGTCATCTTTGCCCATATCGTCAATGATTACAGCTTCGCCCGCGAAAGCAGCCTGAATTACAGGGTCTTCACGTGTAACCGGGCCTTTATTTCGGTATTCTTCACTCAGCCCGAAAGTGCTTCGCATCTTCAAATCACCTGCGTCATCATCCAAAAGCCTGATTGAACAAGCTGACGCACCTGTAATTTCGACCGCCGCGCGGGCAAGTTTATCTAAAACCTCACCAAGCGCAAACCCGCCCGCCACCAGCGTAATTAGCTGATAAATCTGCTCTTCCCTTTTAGTTGTTTTTCCAAGTATTTTCATATCTTTAATTCTGCCAATAAGCGAATTATTATAACAAATTTTAAATAATTTTAAATTAGGAATATCTTATTTATTTATGACACTATTTTGCCCCTCCCAAAATAATGTCCCGCCCCATTAAGACACCATTGCTAAAACGAATGTGGGATATTATACTTATTATGAAGGTAAATTCAATGGCAATCGCTAAACATATAAATTTCAAAGGTTATGTTCAGGGAGTCGGTTTTCGTTTCACGGCCAACAGCGTCGCAAAACGCTATGAGCTGACGGGATTTGTGCGCAATAAAGACGATGGCGGAGTAGAAATGCTTGTCCAGGGAGATCCGCAAGATATTGACGATTGCATCGAAGATTTAAAAGAAACCTTCACAGTAAGAGATTTGGAAATTGAAGAGGTGCCGGTAAATACTTCATACGATAATTTCAGAATCACATTCTAATACCATGAAAACCGGTTCAAAAAGAAATATATTTCAAAGTTATAAAGTTCTTCTGGCAAATCAAGGCCGGAAACTCTCTGCGATTTTCATAGTTCACTTGATTAAGGCAAGTCCGGCGTGGATGCTTCCGATTGTTACAGCCATGATGATTGACCTTGCGGCCGGAGATGACCCCAAAAAAATAAGAAAGCTTTTTTACTATCTTATCTTCATGGTCATACTAATCGCTCAAAATGTTCCCACTCATACCATTTACGCAAGAATGCTCAGCGATGTTATGCGGGGAATAAGCCTTTATCTGCGAAAGGAACTTTGCAGGCAGCTTCAAAGGCTCAGCATCCTCTATCATCATAAATCCAATATAGGGAAACTTAATTCAAAGATAATCAGGGATATTGAGATTGTTGAGCAAACTCCGAGAATTCTTTCAGAGCAGATATTTAATTTCTTATGTCAGGTAACAATCGCAATTACGGCTATCGCCATCCGTAAACCAACTGCTCTATGGTTCTTTTTAATTACAGTTCCGATTGCAGTAGTTATCAGGAAAATTTTCACAAACAGAGTAAAAAAAAGTGCAAAGAGCTATCGCTATGCCATGGAAACAATGAGCTCATCGATGAACGATATGCTTAATATGATTCCTATTACTCGCGCTCACGGGCTTGAGGAATATGAAGTAAAGGAAATCGACGCAAAGATATCTACCGTATTTAGAAGAGGCAAACATTTCGATACTCTAACAGCTATATTCGGTTCTTCATCATGGGCATCAATGTCCATTTTGCATATAGTCTTCATAGCAGGTTCAGCTTATGCCGCTATGAAAGGACATATCAGCATAGGCGATGTCGTTCTTTTCAATTCTATGTTTCTTGCACTTACCGGTCAAATGCTTATGTTAATCGGCACGCTTCCGCAACTCAGCCAGGCGGGCGATTCGATTGAATCGATATATGAAGTACTCACTTCGCCGGACCTTGAAGAAAACAGCGGAAAAAAACCTTTCGATAAAATAGAAGGCAGATTCGAATTTGTAAACGTTAATTATCAATATCCTGAAACAACTCGCCACGCATTAAAGGATTTCTCGCTTATTGTCGAACCCGGCCAATCTGTTGCCTTTGTCGGACCAAGCGGAAGCGGCAAATCGACGATTCTGTCTCTGGTTCTTGGTTTCATCAGGCCAAACAGCGGCAAATTGCTAATCGACACCAAAGATATAATGGCAATGGATTTGAGGACTTATCGAAAATTCGTGGGAGTAGTAACACAGGAGAGTATTTTCTTTTCGGGCAGTCTTTATGAAAATGTAGCTTATGGCGACAAAAGCATAAGCCCGGAAGAAGTTATTGAAGCTCTGAAAGCTGCCGATGCCTGGGATTTCGTGGAAAATCTTCCAGATAGTATTTATAGCAACATCGGAGCTGATGGATTGAAACTTTCCGGCGGGCAAATGCAGCGGCTTGCAATTGCTCGCGCGATTATCAGAGATCCGAAAGTAATCATCCTCGATGAGGCAACAAGTTCACTCGATATCGAATCCGAAGAAAGAGTAAGACTGGCGCTCGACAAACTCATGAAAAACAGAACCACTTTTGTCGTCGCACACAGAGTATCAACAACAAGAAACGTTGATAGAATCGTTATCCTTCAAAATGGACGAATAATTGAACAAGCCAGTCCCGCGGAACTCCTGACTAAAGATAATTTTTATTCAAAAGCAGTTTGGCAGAGCAAGAAATAATATTTTACTGCATCGAAAACTTTTTTTCTCTGCTGCGTTTTGTATCGCTTCTTCTTTTTTTCTGCTTGAGTCTTTTTTCAACAGATGAATATGATGGTTTTGTCGGTTTTCTTTTTTTGGGTTTTCGCAGGGCAGATTCAATCAAATCCGTCATTTTCTCAACCGCGAAATCACGATTTGCATTTTGCGTTCTGAATCGCTGACTTTCAACAATAAGCCTGTTATCTTTAGTCAGTCTGGAAGAAAGTTTTTTTAGAATAAACGCTTTTTGCTCGTCTGTCAAAAAAGTGCAGGTTTCGATATTGACAGAGACTGCGACTTTAGTATTGAGTTTATTTACATTCTGTCCGCCCGGACCGCTGCTTCGGCTGGCTTTAAATGTAAGTTCATTTTCAGATATTTGGATTTTGTTCATCTTTCTTAATCGGCGGTTTCGCCAATATGCAAATCAATCTTCTTGAAGAAACAATCTGACCTGCCGCAAAAAGCTGGAAATAATATTCACCCGGCTGGTTAAAACCAAGACCTTCGAAAGCCAATACTACCGAAACAATGCTTTTGACATCCGGGAAATTGATAAACGTTTTCTGCTGAAGAATAATCTTTTCATCGTTTTGTGCGTCAACAAGACGGACTTCAATTTCCGTCATATCATGGCCGTTCGTCATCTCTGCGAAAAAGAAGAGACGCGGAAATCTTATCGGGTATTGGGGTGCGAAAATTCTGTCTATTATCCCAATCAGGCTCGATGTTTTAGTTGGTGCATCGAACAGAACCCTTTCGCATACAATTGTCGAAAGTACGACAGGAGGAATTTGTGCCATAATTTAGCTTTCCATATTAAAAACTTTAACGCCATCAACTATCTTACACGTATGCACGGCATATTTCGAAGCATATTCGGGGACTGCCTTCGGATATTGCGAATCGACAGCTTGTTTTAACTTTTCCACACTATCAGCTTTGACCAGCGCACCCGAAGCGCCTTTATCTCCGCCGCCAAGCATACGTTCGCCGAGTACGCCGGGGACTGTTCGTGCGATATCGCACATAGCTTCAAGTTCGGGGCCGGAAATTTTGTATTCGTCTCTCAAGCCAATTCCGTCTTCTCTGAAGACAGAACCAACTGTCTCTATATCACCCGCTCGCCAGGCATCCATCATTTTGTAAAACCTTTTCTGCGATTTATAAATATAATTCAACCGGTCGCACAAATGAGGGTGAGAATTTTTAAATGTGGCAATAATTTCACTAAAGAGCTGCTCATTTTTTACATCAGCAAGGCAGTCAATTTTAAAACCTTTTGCCTTCGCAAGTTTTACCAATTCTTCGCATTCCGCTCTTCTGATTTTATATGTAGATTTATCAAGACCGGGCCTATCGGTACCTGTATCCATCACGACTATACGCAGCTTTTCACCGCCTTTGCCGAGAGGTACATAATCTATTTTCCGCCTCTCAGGATTATAATGTGTGCCCATATTCTCTTTGGCAAAAAGAATCATAATCTGGTCCAACTGCCCGCAAGGTGAACCTATATATTCATTTTCAACAGCCTGAGCCATATCGACAATTTTAAAATCGTCGGCAACCTCAATATTGTTCACCTCGAGCATTGTCAGAATAAGATTGAGTGTCAATGAAGCAGACCGGCTCATACCGCCGCCCGGAATATTGCCGTAAATAATTCCATCAATGCCGTTATTTAGTTTATAGCCATTTTTAGTTAAAATATAATCGACCCCGAAAGGAAATCTTGCCCAGCTATTTGCAATAATTTGCGATTGCGGGGCAGGAATCATCCCCGATTCAAACTCAATTATCCCATCGGCAGGCAGGTTTGCACTGAAAAGACGATTGTTATTCGTACCATTTGGTTTGTAGGCAAACCAGATAAATCGGTCTGTTCCGACCCCGAAAAGCTCGGTTCCGTTATAATCGCCATGTTCAACGCCGAGGCAAAAACGCGATGATGTTCTTCTGATTTTACAATGACTTATATCAATTCCGGTTTGGGCTGCCGCTGCTTTTAACTTGTCCAATGCCTGTATATCTTCCATTTTCAATCCTGTTTGTAATAATTATTGTTGATACAATATCATTATTGAAACAAGATACAAGATGATTTTTGGGGGTAACAAATTAAGTTTCGTATTTTTTAATCTACCGACAGATATTTATCCAATTTTTCCAGCAGCTTTTTTGCCTTTGGATAATCATTGAAAACTAAATAATTTCCCACTTTATCGGCAATTTTGATAAGCTCGGAAACTGAAACATTTGTCAAGTACGGCGAATTGTGGGTTTTTAACGCATTTATTTTCTTTCTGGCAAAATATAAGCGAGCAGGTAAACGCAGTGCCTCTTTATCGAAAGAACTTTTTTTTAATTTTCCGATATATTCTGCTGCCGTCTCCAGTTCTCGATAGCCGTATCCTTCGGCAGGACTTTGCTGATGCAGAACTAAAGGCAGAACCGGCTCAATCGTGCCGCCTTCATTTAAATCATTCCAGGTGGCAATCTGAATGAATTTAACATTATGTTTTAAACAATCTTCCCATGTTGCTCTGAATTTATCTCCGTTTCTGCGTTCTGTAATTCCGATTGCTCCATCACTGCCCCAGCCGCCGCAGCCGCGATTATCAAAACCCGGCAGAACAGCGCCTGATAAAAATGAAAACCTTTCATAAGCGTCAATAGCCTTTTCGGAAGCTTGCCAAAAATCAGATGCAGAGTCGCTATCGCCGTGATACGTACAGCCCCAAGGCATTACCGATTCATAGCCGTCAAATTCATTTACTGTTCTGTGCCTGTGCCAATCGTGAATGAAGACCGGCCGAGGATTTATAAAATTAATAATTTCATTCCATTCGGCAGAATTCAGCCATGGCTCATTAATATCTTTTCCGGGGCTGCCCCATGCAAAATTAGTCAAAACCGGCCGATTACCTATCTTCAAATAAGCGGGCGAACTAAACCACTCTTTTTCAAGATAACCAATCATTTCCTTTGCCCTGTCAATCGCCTGCGCGCGATTGGCAACCTTCGCTGATATAGGCGGGAAAACAGACCTGTCCTCCCAGCAAATCATAACTTTGAAATTTAACTTTTCGGCCGCTTTCTTCATTGCGCTGAAACCGATATTGTCATAAGGATGTTCAGCGGAAGGGTCGGGACCATACCAATCGGCCACAAACGCGTCTATTCCGGAAAGTTTCGCAAGCAGGATATGATATTCGCACAAATCAGGGTCGGCAGAATCATACGGGCCGATTACAGGATAATAAACTGAAGATATATCGCGGCAATTATTTTCTAAAATCCTGTCCGGATAATGCCAATATTCTTTTGGAATCGTAGGACGGTTCACTTGCCAGAATCCCCACGAACCGGATATATCAGGTGTTTGATACCATGACATATAATGAGCAATAATAATTGGTTTTTTAATTATGACAGAAGCGGCTGCCAGGTTTGTTTGTGAGGAAAGGAATAATAAAAATCCTAAAAACCATTTCATCATTCATCAAGCCAGTTATCGGCTATAACCGCCAAATCCCTAATGCCGCAGCCGTTTTGCCAGCATTGGCCTATATAAACCAAATCCTTGAAATTAATTTTGTTATCGTGCGAATAGTCGCCCGGAAGGTACGCAGGAAGTGAGCCGTCACCCGTCCAGTATGTTACAGAATCTATATCGAAGAAATTCGTCCAATATGAAACTATTTCTTCGGCCGGTTCATACTGTCCCTGCTTTATAAATTCGCAGGCAGCGTCCAGTTCTGAAGTTACATAAGGATGATCTGTAATATCTCTGATTTTGTAAATCCAGATTGGAACATTAAAATTCGGCATTGGCGAACTTGGAAGATTATTAAATTGTGCTGCTTTCGTAAACGTTTTTTCAATATACAAATTCCCGAACTCAACAGAAGGCTCGATAATGGTTCCCTCGAACCAATCATTCCAGGTGGCAACCTGAACAACCGGCAGATTGTTATCTATCGCCCAGTCCCACGTTGCATCATACAATTGGCCATCATATCGCGGCATTAGATGAGGAACTGTGCTCCAGCCCCAAATTTCAAGATCATCGAAGCCCGGCCAAACACCGGACATATAAAAATCGGCAAGATTATTTTTGAACCAATATTGGCCCATATCTCTGTCATTATACATCTCATCATTGTTGTCGGCCATATCACAATAACCTTTATAAGGAGGATCCCACTCAGGAGGGACATCGCTAAAAAGTTGCGGCCAATCGTATTGACCATTAATCACGCCGACGTGTTCAGGGTCTTTAAACCATTGACGCAGCATAACAGGTTTGTTTTCAGGAGAAAAAGTATTCAGCCATGTAGTAATTTCTGTAGGTGAAAGACAATAAGGCCCCCTGTCCGGGTTATCATCAGGATTTTCTTCATAGCTGAACATAAGGAACAAAGGCCTTGTTCCTGTAACATAATATTGAATTCCGGAATTTTGAAAAAGAGCAAGCCAGTTATTCATATCGCTGTAAGTTCTCGCGACAGCAATCGTTCTTGTGGTCGCGCTGGGATCCCATTTCCAATGGTATTTGTCCTCGAAACAAATTACCGCTTTCAATCCATATTGCGCCATAATATTAAGATAATTGGTTATCATATTAACGTTGTCCATGTCCATACTATAAAAACCAAGGTCGAATATCACTCCGCCAATACCGGCCATTTTCATAATCTGGCAATGATATTCAACAAGACAGGGATCTTTCATATCGTAGCAGCCGACAGAAGGATAATATACTGAAGCGATATCAGGTTTGCCGTTGCCATCCAAAATCCACGGATAATGGTAATATTCTTCTTCATCTTTCGTATACCCATAATCCCACCCATCCCAATAGCCGCTATATCCGGGTGTCCTGAAAGACGTCATTTCGTGGACGAAAACTGTTCGCGGCGCTGCCTGAGTTAACGCGGTCGGCTTCCAGTAACCTGGTCCCTGTTTGACATGGATCTTGTCGAAAATAAAGCCGCTGCCGCTATCTCCGTGCAGCCGAATACGAATATAATAGTATTCTGCATTAGTGATATTATTTTGAGCAGCTAAAGTAGTAACACTTTTAAGAATTTGTATCGAGATGTCGTTTCTTTGAGAAACCCACTGGAATTCACCTAAAAATTGTTTTGCACTATCAAAATATAAAATCCAAAGCGAATATTGTCCAGATGCTATCGATGCTGAAGGTGTTACTTCAACTCTGTCATTATAATTTCTCACTTTTATATAATAGCTGCTGCCTCGCCAATTGACTATAGAATCTCCGGTCGCAGTTTTAGTCATACTTACCGTGCCGTTGCCGTTGGCAGTAACAGATGAATTAAGAGCAGGATTTAAAAAGCTGGTATTATCAAGATTATCAATAATATCACCCTGACAGCAGGCACTCAAGCCAATTAGAAACAAAAAGATTAAACGTTTTTTTATCATTACATTCTTTCGGCTAACTGTGATGCTCTATCGAAATTCTTTTCCAACAGAGACTTGCTCAACTCATCGAGAAGCGTTTTATCAGCTTTGCCCTGCTTACGCGCATTATAAAGTTTTAACGGAATTTTCAAGGCATCGTTCGGCACATCATCTTTAATGCCTTTATACATTGCTGAATATTTTTTATTCATCTCAAGATAATCATACCCATACATATCACACGGCTCAATCTGTGTTCCTTCATTCCAGTCATTCCAGGTGATTACCTGCACAACATCGACATTATTATCAATCGACATCTGCCAGGTAAGGTCAAATCTTTTGCCTTCGTATCTCGGTGCTTTTCTGCCGGTAGAACCCCATCCCCAGACAGGTGTGTCATCGAAGCCCGGCGCAACACCGCCAAATATTTTTTCATTTTTAACAGCCGGATTCTTTATCCGAAAGAAATCAGAATAAACATTTTTACAGAAATCGAGGCTGCTGTTATTCGTTTTCGGGTCGAAACTTCCAACCCAAAAATATTTTCCGCCCGCAGCAGTTCCAAAATTACGATATGCGTCAACATCAAAAATTAACTGAATATCATTAAAATCTTTTGCAATCTCCATCCATTCAGCAGGATTAAACCATTTATCCGGAATTTTGCGAAAAACCAAAACAGGCTTTTTGCCTTTTACGGTTCCATAAAAAGGTTTGTTGATAAATGTTTCTGTCATCCAGCGTAACTCATCTTTCGCTGCCTGAATTTCAGATTGTCTGTCCGCGAATGTCCCTCTCGGCCAATAGCCGCACCATTCCTCGAAGCACATAATTAATTTCATATTATATTTTTCGAGAAAAGGCAAAATTGTCATCAACGCATTGTGCCGGTATTTATTGATTCTTCTTCCGTCCCAGTCAACTATTATTCCATCAATGCCGCTTAGTCTTATAAGCAAAAATTGATATTCGATAATATCAGGGTCCGAAGTATCATAAGGCCCGGTCAGCGGATGACTTGTTACCGCTAAATCTCTTTTGCCGTTTGGAAAAATAATATCAGGATTATGCGGGCTTTCGTTATAATCGGAATTCCACATCTCCCATTTGCCTGAAAATTCTTTTGTCTTGAACCATGTTACAAAATGAGCATAAACATCTTTTTGCGCAAAGACATCACCCGCTAAAAAAATAGGAAGCATAAAAGCCAGACAAAATAAAATCTTAAACTTCATTATCAATCCTTTATCGGACAGCTAAGCAGATAATTAAGCAAGTCATCGACTTTACAGGTAGCAAGGCCTACATATTTATCGGCTGCTCCGTAATAAACAAATAATTTATCTTCGATAATCACCTTTCCGCACGGAAAAACAACGCCGCCGCCGAAATAGCACCCTTGAGTCTCATAATCCGTTTCAGGCTGGAAAATCCAGTCTTTCGTCCTGTGCGTTACCTTCGTCGGGTCTTTCAAATCAAGCAGCATAGCGCCAAGCCGATAATATTTATCATTCCCAACAGCATGATAAATCGTAAGCCATCCTGCGTTTGTTTTTATCGGAGGTGTATTTCCGCCGATTTTCAATTCCCATGGGAATGTCGCTTTCGCAAGCAGTTTACTGTTGCCAAATGCCAGCAGGTCATTAGCGGACGAAATCCACATCGCAGGATGATCCGTTCCATATTCTTTTCCGCACCAATCCATCGGCCTGTGGAGCATATAAAATTTTTCGCCGATTTTTTCAGGGAATAAAATAACATCCCTGTCGTCCAGCATAGGATTGGTAAGCCTGCCTGCTCTGATAAAATTCTTAAAATCTTTTGTAATCAGCAAATGTGTGGTTGTATGATTTTCCCGAATACAGGCAGGAAATTCCGGCGCACAGTCCGGACTTTTGTAGCAATTGCCGTTATTCAGCCAATATTCGCCCGGCGGGAAAACTCTTGTTGCATAAGTTATATAATAATATTGCCCCATTTTAACGATTCTCGGATCTTCGATGCATCCTCCGTCAAGACCGTCAACACTCGGCGAAAATACCGGTTCGTCAAAACGTTTAAAATGATAGCCATCTCCGCTTATTGCCCTGCCGAAACGAATTACATGCTGAGAATCATTGCCCGCCGCTCGGTAAAGCAAATTAACTGCGCCTGTTTGTTTATCGTAACACGCGCCGGGATTTGTCGTAACAAAATTTTCCCACTGATTAACCGGGTTTGGAGAAATTATAGGATTACCCTCGAATCGCTGGAGCTTCACAGATGCGCCGCGGCTCTTAATATTAATGAAAGCCAAATTTGCGTTTACTTTAGGATTGGCTGTTCTTGTATCGCTGATTGTGTCTTTTGAGATACCCATTCTGAACCTTTTAAATTTTCACTGTCAAGTTTTTTAAACCAATTGAAATGCAGAAATACCGATGTTACGACCGTTACAGCAATCGTTATGAACATAGATTGAAAATTTTTTATTACAAAATATATCGCGACCAGAGGCATCGAAAGCTGCCAGACAATGCCGACAGAAATATTTACCATATCGCGTTTGAAATCTTTATTTCGTTCGAACGAAGGATTATCTTTCAAAACCATTTTATAAACAGGCTTCCAAAAGCCCCATGGCCGAACCGAAGTGTAAAATTTCTTCAGCGTTTCCTCGTCTTCGGGTTTTGTCAGTAAACTAACACCGATTGAAGCTATCCCGCTGAAAACAAGAATCAGCGGAAAGGTATTGATAGTCGAAAGTTTCGGAAAAAGAAACGGGAACAACAGAGCCGCAAAAACTCCGGCAGCCATTCCTGAAAAATACCCAAGACCGTTTAATCTCCACCAATACCACTTCAAAACGTTAGGTGCAAGATAACCGCCGTACAGACCGGCAACAAGCCACATAGTAACTGAACCGATTGATTTGGCCATGTAGCCGAAAAGAATACCAACAGCGACAACGATAATTGTGCATATATAACTTACATATACATATTTCTTTTCATCAGCATTGGGATTTATATAGCGTTTATAAATATCAACAACGATATAAGCTGTGCCCGCGTTTACTGTTGAATCAAAAGTGCTCATAAATGCCGCAAGCAGACCGGCGAGCATAAGCCCTACAACACCGACAGGCAAAAAGTTATTTATTATGTATGGCAGTATCTGTTCAAAATCTACATTGTCGCCCATCGCATTTAACTGCGGCGTGAAATAAACAAGAGCAAGAACAGTAATACCGGTTATCAGCATATAGCGAGGTATAAATTGCGTAACTGAAACAAACCAGCTCATAAGAGCCGCTTCACGAGGATTCTTGGTCGAAAGAACCCGCTGCATATCATAATTCGGACAAGGACCTGCGATACTTGCCAAAACCCCTTTAAATAAAATCATCATAAAGAAAATGCCGAAAAATCCAAAACCGTCCTCTGCCATTTTCCCGTTCAGACTCGAGACAAGCTGCGACCAATCCAGATTTAACTTCCAGCCAAAGCCAAGATTTTCCCATCCTGCCGGAACAGCAGCTTGTATCTGAGCGACAGTTGTTTTATTCATCGCGATATACGCAACGACAAATGAAGTAACCACCATAATAACATATTTGAGAGCATCGGTTAAAACCACACTGTACATACCGCCTGTGATTACATAAATGGTGGTAACTGCCATAATAATCAACGCATAAGTATTCGGAGATAATTGCCACGGAAAAAATATCGCCGCAAATTTTCCAACACCTTTAAAATCGTATCCTATAAATCCAACAACTGAAACCAATGCGAAAAATACAACGCTGAGATGCGATAACATCGCGCCTTTATCTTTTCCAAATCTTGTATTTATCCATTCAGCACCGGTAAGTACATTAGACCTTCGAAGCCAGATAGAAAGATAGACCATTCCGAAAATCTGGTTAAACGTCGGCCAAATCCACGGTATCCATGCACTTTTCAATCCATAAGCGAATAAAAGATAAACCAGCCACATCGTGCCGGTTATGTCGAACATACTCGAAGAATTGGAAATGCCAAGCAGATACCACGGGATTCGATTGCCCGCCAGAAAATATGAACCGACATTCTTCGATGCAAGTTTTGAAAATAAAAAACCAACCACAACAACAATTACGATGTATAAGCCGATAATCGCAATATCAATAGTATGTAAATTCATCTGTTCGCCTTAAATAATTGCTATCGGTTAAATTATTTATTTTTCCAGGGCCAACCTTGTTTCAGCCACATCAAATCTTTTTTACCTTCTTCGGATGATACCCTGAACGTTTGAAACCCGTAAACGGTTTTGGTCTTTTCATAATATTGAAAATGTCTGATGAATTCACTCGACCACCGCTTCTGCTCCGAATGACCGTCTGCAAATGAAAAACAACTTCGAGTCGTATTGCTGTGTCTTATTGCCAGCGGATCTCCATCCATCGTCGTATCCGTAAAAACCGGTTTCCATGAATCCATATTATAAGCGCGAGAATCATCGTTTTCTTCCACAATCACAAACTTTTCTGCCGGTCTTTTAATTTGTGCCATATTAGTATAATTTTCGTATAATTTAGCAGATGGGCTGTTTGGGATAAACGTCTGTTCGCCGTTCATACAATCCGGTATGGAAAAACTTCTGAAATGTCCTTTGTGCTCTTCATATTTAACACTCGGGCAATGAAAAAGATCAAAGTCAGCGGCGTAGGAGTATAATTTGCCTCTTTTGATGCCTTCCTGTTCCTGTGCTAATGTCGGAATAACTTTGTCTTTTGTGGTTTTCTTGGTAACTACATCATAAGGCGCCCATACCCACGAATAACGTGTATGATCCGCGCGAATATCGCCTTCATCAAATGTTTTATAAGTAAGTGAGCATAATATTTTTCCATCGTTCGATACTGCATAAGTGTACCAGGCTGTGCCGAGCTGTTTTTGACCGTTGGAACAAATTATTGTTTTGCCCTGCTCCCTGGCTTTCTGTAAAGAAGGCATCAGTACCGCCAGAAGTATAGCGATTATCGATATAACAACCAAAAGCTCAACGAGAGTGAAACCCTTACTTTTCATTTTATAACTCCATACACTTTTTTACTTCTCAATTTCAAGTCTGGAACGGGCTTTAAAACCCGTCCCAGACTCATGCTTATATCATAACTCTTCTTCAAGCCAGTTATCCGATATGTCCTTTAAATCAAACGCATCGTACTGATCCATCCACGATTCTGCGATAAATGCCAAATCGAGGAAGTTAACGCTGCAATCTTCATAGTAGTCGCCGGCAAGTATCTCTGTTCCGCAATCCATTCCGATACGAACAAGGTCAACAGTTGCGCTTTTGCCGTTTCCGTTCATCCAAAGAATCACTCGGAATGATTTATAACCGCTCCAGCCTGTGATATTTTTAATATTCGCTTTATATGTTCCCGCCCCTTCAATACTCGGGCTGATAACATCGACATACGTCCATGAGCCGTTTTGTTCCTGAACACCAACGTCGAGCCAGCCATCTGCATCGACTCCGGTAGTTATAACAGTAAGCTCAGGATATTTATCTAAATCCACCAATAGGGTAGGAGATTCAACTTTGCCGTAAGATTGGCCAATCGCATCTTCAGTTAAGATTGCGGTTGAATCCGGCATGTCTGTCCAGTACGCATCTATTTCAGTCCATCCCGTATCAAGAGGATTAAAATGATCTTCCCAAAAAATCGGCCCAGATTCACTGGCGCGAATTTCTATTTTATTGAACGTTACATTGAATCCTCCATCGCCGCTATCAAGCCAGATATTTATCACAAACGTTTTGACTCCGCTCCAGCCCATCAAAGCTTTAAGATTAATGGTATGTTCGGTAGCCGCGCTGGCATAGCTGATTGCATCGGCATAACTCGAGCCTCCGCCAACTTCCTGAATCTGAACTGAATATCTGCATCCGGGTTCAACTTCGGTGGTCTTAACAAACAGTTCATCATAAGCATCAACATCTAACGTAATTACTTCCGAACTTGCAGAGCCCCACCACTCACCCGGATTTGGTGTTAAAGTAAGAACAGCGTTCGGGCCAGAAGTATCTGTCCAACTGCATAATCCCTCTACCCATGATTCTTTGATAGGATTAAAATCTTCCAGCCAGCCTTCCATCGCTGGTGCAGACTGTCTTAATTGCAGTAGATTGAATGTTACGCCTTTGCTCTCGCCGTCAATCCAGATATTAATCACAAAGGATTTCACACCGCTCCAGCCCATCAGCGCAGCAATATCAACTACGTGTGTTCCGGGATCGCCAATGTAACTTACCGCATTTGCGTAAGCGCCTGCTCCGCCGATTTCCTGTATCTGAACTGTATACAAGGCACCGGCGTCAAATTCAGTTGCTTCTACTACAAGTTCGTTATATTGACTTACATCGAGCGTAATTATCTCTGTGCTCGCATTGCCGTAGGAATTAACCGGGTCACTTTCTGTAAGTTTCGCTGTTGCTCCTGCAATATCATCCCACGTTGCGGAATATTGCGTCCATGTCGCTTTGATTGGATTGAAGTTTTCTATCCATCCCTCGGAAGCGGCAGGTTCTCTTAATTGAAGAAGGCTAAACGTTACCGCTTTGCTTTCACCTTCGATCCAGATATTTATCACAAATGATTTTGTTCCGCTCCAGCCCATCAATGCCGCAATATTGATTATGTGAGTCCCGGCCGTACCTGCGTAACTAACCGCATTGGCATAAGCGCCGCCTTCAACCGCTTCCTGAATCTGAATCGAATAATATGCACCGGCTTCTAATTCTGTCGAAGTAATTACCAGTTCACTATAAACACTTACATCGACATTAATGATTTCCGAAGTAGCAACCCCATAACTATTTACAGGATCGTTTTCAGTTATTTTTGCGGTTGGCCCGGCTAAATCGGTCCAATATGCGCTGACTTCGCTCCATGTAGTTTTGACAGGGTCGAAATTTTCTTCCCAGCCTACCGTTGCTTTAGCACCACAGGCAAATATCGTAAAAATTGAAATTAAAGTATATATCCATAATTTTTTCATAATTTCACTCCTGAAATTTTGCCGTAAATATTTATATCGACTCGTATTTACGGCAAATTTACCTTTCAGACATTTATCTTGTTTTTCTTCTTAACAATAAAGAACCAAGCCCGATAATAATCAGAGTCGCAGGTTCCGGAATCATCGCTGTAATTGTCGTTCTTCCGCCGGCAATATCATAGACAAAACTTCCATTGCCTCCGAATGCGGTTACATTTCCGTAATTAGTGATATCACTGATTTCACCATTAAGAATCAGCGCTCCGCCGGTAATATCAATCGAACCGTTATCTGCCATAACAAGTCCGCCGCCGCCTGTAACATCGATCACTCCGCCGGCAAGTTGAATATTTCCTGTCCCGCCGCTGTTTGTACCGCTGTATCCGCCTGCTACCGCCAAAAGCCATGATACGTTAATAGTTCCGCCGTTGATGATAACGCTTCCGTCTCCGATGCTTCCGCTTGTACCGCCGCCAACCATAAGCAGCGTTGTATTAACGGTTCCTGAATTTACAAGCAGTGTGCCTTTATGTCCGGCTCCCCAGTTTTCACCCACCAGTAAATGATCGCCGACCTGCAATGTTCCGCCGTTGATAGTCAATAATGAACCGCTTGCAGTTGTGTCGCTTAAATGCATCCATGCTGCGTAACCTGTTTCACCAGTGTTAAGAATTGGGCCGTTTGCCGTATCTCTGCCAATAACAACATCATCACCGCCGGTTGGGAAAGCTGTCCAGTTGCCTGTATCAGTCCATTGATTGTTGGCAGCGTCGTTTGTCCACCATAGCCATTGTGCCGAACTTACATTTGCCATAATTGCAATCACCATTATAGCAGATAATATACTAATTTTTTTCAAAAACATTTCCTTCTCCTTTCAAAACCAAATTCAATTTTTAATTTCAAATGACCTCCGATTTTGCTGTTTTTTTAAGTGCACTTTTTACACAGCGTCTATGATACTATCGTATAGGATGGCTATGTTTTTCCCAAAGCCAATATACGGATTTTTTTAGCCAATTTGCGACATCAAATTTAATCTTTTTTATTTTTATAAACTCTGTGTTTACAAAATGTTATATAATTATATACATAAAAATGTTGCAAAATAAATGACTCCTTTTAGGCCCTTTCTATGGACACAGGTGTAAAGCCTGTGTAAAATAGAATTATGAAGAAGCTGCCGAGAATAATCTTAATGGTTGAACCCATTGGCGAATATATACAGGGTTTGCTGCGGGGAATAGCCCAATATTCGAACACCAACGGCCCATGGGTCTTTTACAGAGAACCCGGCAAACACGAAGGAACTCTGCCCCAGCTCAATCCCGAAGAGGCGGACGGCATTATCGCAAAAATTCCTAATGCGGTCAGAGCGAAAAAATTACCTCAAACTGTGCCTATCATTCTTGTAGGATACAGGGAAATTATTCCTGAAATGCCGCAGATTTTCGGAGACACCGAAGCGATTGGAAAAGTTGCAGCAGAATATTATCTCAATAAAGGATTCCGAAATTTCGCTTTCTGCGGTTTCGATGAGTTCCATTGGTCAAGAGAAAGAGGACGAAGTTTTAAATTTTTTTTAAAAAACACAGGATTCAAAGTACATCAATACAAAAACCTCAAGGGAACAATACGAAAATCCTGGCATCTCGAACAGCGGGACATTGCCAAATGGCTCAAATCATTACCTAAACCGGTAGCGATTCTTGCCTGCAATGATGATCGCGGTCAGCATATTATCAGTGCATGTAAACTTGGCAAGTTGAGAATCCCTGATGATATTTCAGTTCTCGGCGTCGATAATGATAAATTTGTATGCTCTTTGACATATCCGCCCCTTTCAAGCATATCGCTCGGAACAGAAAAGGCCGGCTTTGAAGCAGCGCAGCTTCTTGCAAAAATGATGCAAACAAAAAAACGCATAAACTCAAGCATAATGGTTCGCCCAACCCACGTCGTTACAAGGCAATCTACAGATATCATCGCCGCAGAAGACCCGTTGCTGTCAGAAGCGGTAAATTATATTCAAAAGCATTCTAATATGGATATTTCCGTTGATGATGTTGCCGGTTCGGTGATGGTTTCAAGAAGGAGACTTGAAAGAAAGTTTCGTACACTTCTGAATAAATCCGTTTACGACGAAATCAGGCGCATCAGAGTTAACAAAATTATTTCGATGCTGCTCGAAACAAATCTTTCAATAGCACAAATTGGCCTCGCGATGGGTTTTAAAGATATCACCCACACCGGCAGATATTTCAAGGAAGAAACCGGCTTTTCACCTTTGGAGTACCGCAAAAAGTTTGTCAATCAGGCATGATCAATCAATTGCGTCTTTGCGGCGGAATCTGTTTCTATAATAATCCAGCACAACGGCCGCAAGTATCACAAGTCCTGTTATTAATCTTTTTGTCGGCTCCTGTGCGCCAATCTGTGCAAGGCCCGTACTGAGTACGCCGATAATCAATACCCCCAGAAAAGTTCTAATCACTGAACCTTTGCCGCCCATCAGACTTGTGCCGCCGATAACTACAGCAGCAATCGCCTGAAGTTCAAGCCCCATACCTGTATTTGGATTTGCTGATGAAAGACGCGCTGTCTGAATAATTGCGCCTACTGCCGTCAAAAGAGAGCATATTGCGAAAACAGCTATTTTAATAGGTTTGGGATTTATTCCGCTGAGCCTGACCACTTCTTCATTGGTGCCAATCGCAACCATATATCTGCCGAAAACAGTGTAAGACAAAACAATCTGTGCCAGTACAATAACCAAAAAAGCGATTATTGCCGGCAGAGAAATCCCTAACACAGAAGCATCCGAAATTTTTTCAATCGTACCGCCGATATATATCGTTCTTGAATCAGTAACAAGATAAGCCGCTCCTCTTGCGATTTCAAGCATCGCCAAAGTTACGATAAACGATGGCAGCTTCCATCGAACAATAACACTCCCGTTCAACAATCCGCACCCAAGTCCCGTCAAACAGCACAAACCTATAGCCGCCCACAACGGCAAATGCCAATTAATAATCGAAACGCCGAGAACCGCACCGCACAGCGCCATCACCGAACCCACCGAAAGGTCAATCCCCGCGATAATCAGGACAAACGTCATACCCGCCGCGACAATCGTAACATCGGGAATTTGATTCGCTATTGTTTTGAAAGTTATAAGAGTAAAAAAATTATTCGCTGTAAGACCGAAAATAATAATCAAAACCACAAGTGCCCCGAATAGACCGGCAAGTTCTGATACCATTTTTTTTATTTGACTGGAAAACATCCTGAGCATAACAACTCCGTTATTAATTTACATATTCACTGAAAGCCGCCTGCATAATTTCTTTTTCCGTCCACTTATCACGTGCGAACGTCTGAACCAATTTGCCGTTCGACATAACCGCTATTCTGTGGCATACAATCATCAATTCCTGCAAATCGGACGATACAACTATCAACCCCTTGCCTTTAGCGGCCAGTTCAATCATAAGTTTATAAATATCATATCTTGCCGCTATATCGATTCCTCGCGTCGGTTCATCAAAAATCAAAATATCGCAATCCCTGTGAATCCATCTGCCGAGAATTACCTTTTGCTGATTTCCCCCGCTTAGATAAACTGTCTCCTGCTCCGGCGAGCTGCATTTTACTTTTAATAAATCGATATATTTTTTCGCACATTTATTTTCATTTTGCGATTTGATAAAACCATATTTGCTCAATGAATCATAATTGGCAATTGAAATATTCTGCTTTACCGAAAGACTCAAAAGCAATCCCTGCGATTTCCTGTCTTCAGATATCATTGCAATGGATTGCGAAATTGCCGCCGCGGGAGAATTTAATTTCGCGCTGATATTCTGATTATTTAAAATTATCCTGCCGCTTTCGAATTTATCAGCACCGAACAAACAGCGAACAGTTTCCGTTCTTCCAGAGCCGATAAGACCCGCAATGCCGAGAATCTCACCTTTATGTAAATCGAAACTTACATTTTTCACTTTCGGCAATTTGCATAAATCCTTAACTTCCAGTAATTTGTCATCAGAAGGTCGCGGCAATTCAAAATACTGCTCACTGAATTTTCTGCCGACCATTTGCTCAACCATATCCGGCACACTCATTCGTTCTGCCGAATCGGTATTAATTTTTTTGCCGTCCCTGAGAATCGTAATTCTGCCCGCAAGCCGTTTTATCTCATTCATCCTGTGCGAAATGTAGATAATGCCGACTCCCAGATTTTTCAGATATTTGATTTGTTCGAACAGAACATCTATTTCTTTATCAGTCAAAGAAGACGTTGGCTCATCAAGAATAAAAACCCTGCATTTTTTACAAAGCCCTGCCGCGATTTCAACCATCTGCTTTTGCCCGATGCTCAGTTTGCCTGCCAAAGTGGAAGGTTCAATTTTCTCAAGCCCAACCATTTTCAAAGCCTCGCGCGTCCTCTCATAAAGAGCGCTGTAATTTATAAATCCCCGAAAAGAAATCATCGAATCCAGAAAAATATTTTCCGCTACCGTCAGCGTATCAAGAATATTGAGCTCCTGCATAACCATCCGAACACCGAGCCTGCGTGCATCAAAAGCCGAATGAGGATTATACTCATCTCCTGCAAGTTTCATTGTCCCGCTTTGAGGCTTAACGATTCCCGCTATAACACGGGCAAGTGTGCTTTTGCCTGCCCCGTTTTCACCGATAAGCGCATGAACTTCCCCTTCGTTAAGCGTAAAATCAACATCACTCAGCGCTTTTACGCCGGGGTATGACTTTGAAATGGCCTGAGCTTCGAACAGCATATTTCAACGCTGCTTCAAAGTTTCAGCGGTAATTAAATCGACCGGCGTTTCCTTTTTCTCGACAGCCTGGTTGCCCGCCAAAATATCCAGCGCGAATTTTATCCCGAACACCGCAAGCTTATCGGCGTGCTGATCAACGGTGCAAAGCATCTTTCCCTCTTTCAGCAAAGTTTGAGCCGCTGAAATATTATCGAATCCCACAATAAGAATATCATCCGTTTTCCCCGCCGTTCTCAAAGCAGCAGCAGACCCCAAAGCCATACTGTCATTGGCACAGAGAATCGCTTTTATATCCGGGTTTTCAGTTATGATTGCCGAAACAAGCTGATTCGCTTTATCCGTTTCCCAGTTGCCCGATTGTGATGTTACAATTTCAATTCCCGCCTCTTTCATCGCGTCCTCAAAACCAACCTTTCTCTGCACCGCGTTAAAAGCGTTGGGTGCTCCTTCGATTATCGCAGCCTTATCGCCTTTCTGAAGTTTTTGTGCGAGATATTGACCTGCAAGATAAGCGCCTTTCCTGTTATCCGGTCCGACAAATGGAATTTTAATATTCTTATCTTTCAACACCTCATCGTCAAGTTTGTTATCGATATTTACAACAACTATTCCCGCATCGACCGCTTTTTTGCAAACCCCAACCATAGCCTTCGAATCTGCCGGAGCAATTACTATCGCGCTGACCTGCTGAGCGATCATCTGCTCGACAAGATCCATTTGCTTTGCGACATCCAGTTCATCTTTAATCCCCACCGCAGTTAGATCATATTTTTCCGGAAATTGTTGCTGATGCTGCCTTGCGCCGTCTTCCATCGTCTTAAAAAATTCATTCGCAAGGGATTTCATTACCAATGCTATTCGGGGTTTTCCAGCCTCTTTGGTCCCGCAGCCGGAAATTAAAATGAAAATTGAAAAGACAGATAAAAGCAGAATGTTTAAAAATCGTTTCTTCATATTCCAAACTCTCATTTAAAAATAGAAATAAACAAACGTACAATATCTCTATTTTACATTTGGAATATTCGACTGCAAGAGTATTTTTTGAGGTTACTCTTTCGGTGCCGCTGCTGTGGTTCTTCTTTGAACTAACTGTTCTGGAACTTTAATTATTTCAGGTTCAATCTTTTCCGGCTGACTCAACTGCTTCAATAATAATTTTGCGGCGGCTTGACCCATTTCCTTCGACATCAAATCGATAAATGTCATACTCGGGCTCATAATATCGCAGGAATGCTGGTCGCAAAAACAAATAATGCTCAACTGTTCCGGCACTGAAACACCAAGACTTTGCGCCGCCTGAACGAGATTAAGCGCTTCCATATGACCGTAAACAATTATTGCGGTAGCTTTATTCTCAAGAACTGATGTTTCAATATATTGAATCGCGGACTTATAAAGATTTTCATAAGTCTTTATAGTTGAAAACAATTTATCATGCCCGGACATCACCGGCAGATTATGTTTTTCCATTTCCGTCAAATATGTATGATGCCTGTCATAAACGCTGCTGTGTCCTCTTAGAAAAGCCGCCTGAGGACCCGCATACGAAATTCTTTTATGACCAAGTTCGGCAAGATGTTTGATTGCCAGCCTCATACCGTTTACATCGTCAGGAACAACCATCGAACCATTTTTGCCCGCCGGACCGTTTATTACAATGTACGGAATATTCGCCTGCTCCAGTTCCCCGATTGTCGAAGCATTGCATTTGGCTAAAATGATTGCCGCATTTATATGCCACGGAGGAAGTTCGCTTTTGTTTTCGCGATGAGAAGACATATCGACAGTTACGCTGCCGTCCTCAAGTGTATCATCTATAATGGAAACTATCTCATTCACCGCTGTTTGATAAATATCGCCGAGGTCGTGCAGTGCGTGGCAGCCTCCGAGAATATGGATCATCATCCTTTGCTGATTGGAAAGGCTCTGCGCTATAAGATTCGGACGGTAGCCTAATTCCCTCGAAACATCGAGAATACGGTTGCGAACGCTTTCCGTAACAGTAAATCCGTTGCCGAGTTTATTATTTAAAACTCTGCTCACAGTTGACTTGCTCGCCCCTGCAACTTTCGCCACATCACGTAAGTTAATTTTTTTGCGACCCATTGGTATCGATTCCGGTTTTATAATTGCCATATAGCTCTTCCTGTATAATCTATAAAACCCAAAATCTCAACCTTTTTTTGATTCAAGTACATTTCTTGCCTGCAATCTAAAATGCAAAGGAGTGCCGCCAAATCGACACTCCTCGCAATAATAATTTAGTCAAAACACTTATTAATCACAATGCAAATTTCCGATATCATTACACTTAAGCCAGTTAAACGCCATCTCTGCGAAATCCGCAAAATCTACATAACAATCTCCATTAATATCGCCTGTCAGATTTTGTCCGCAACTGTTCTTACCGCCGTCTTCTCTGAAAAGTTCAACAATCCTGTCGGCAGGCAGACCAATTTCATAAATGCGAACCTGGTCTATCATACCTGAGAATTCACGGTTTGGTTCTTCTGAATTCGAACCAATGTAAACATCATTATTATCGAATTCAATACTTCCCGTTGCCGCTGCCGGACTGCCTGTCCAGATATCCAGAATCCCATCAACATAAATCGCAATTTCTGTTCCATCATAAGTTCCGACAATGTGATGCCATTGACCGTCAGTTACATCCGTAAATCCCTGTACATCAAAATTCGGACTTAGACCGTTGCACGCAAAATTAATTACATTCTCATCACCGGCACGTGCCAATCGCCAAGCGGTATCGCCCTTGCTGATAATCGCCTGCCATGTTTTGCTCGAATCAAATTCGTCAACTTTTATCCACGCCGAAACTGTAATTTCTTCTGTAAGATCTGCCCATGATGGGAAATTGTGGTCTTCCACTCCGCCGCCGCAATTGATATAATCATCAACGCCGTCAAATAAAAGAGCGCCATCAACATATCCGCCGCTCGGCTGCCATACCGGCCCGCCGATTAATGTCCCGTTATGACTGCCGATATTGTCAGCAGCAGTAACACCCGAAGCCTCATCTAATCTCCATTGAGCTATAAGGCCGGTGTAAGACTCATTATAAACTCTGATTTTAACAGTATCGTTCGAATCTTTTTCACTGTCACTGACCGTAAGTTTTAAAATATAATCGCCCGCAACTGTAAATGTTGCATTCGGGTCTTCAACAGTATTGCTCGGTGTAAATACAACCGTTCCCGGCCCGCTCAATTTCATCCAGCTATATGTTAAAGCGGCCGGTGGATTTGGCAAATCGTCATCCGAAGATGTTGAATCAAGCTTCACAGTCGCCGTACCGCCCGAAAGCCATACAGCCTGTTTTTTGCCCGCTTCGACAACCGGCGCACTATTGCCTGTATTGAAACTCCATACGCGCCCTTCGGTTTTTATTTCAGAACCTCCGGCTGGGTCATAGCAATCGACTCTCCAGTAATAAGTCTGATTAAGAACCGGTGATATAGCGACTGAATCCGCCGCAGTATGAGAAAGTATTTTTGTATTGGTTCCCGGCATAACAGGGTCAGTACCAAACCACACATCGCAATAAATTGTATCTGTTCCGTTGCGCGGCGCAGGCCTTGTCCATGAAAGCTGCGTTGTCGTAACCGGGCTTGCGAAAGTTCCGTCTGCCGGCTGCTCGTCATTTGCCGCGTATGTAAAAAATACTGAAGCATCATCGAAAAGCACACTGCCATTATATTCACCAAACATTTGTATATTAGCTTGAACAGCCCCTTCTGGAACAACCACAGCAGAAATTTCTTTCTTATCCCAGTAAGATAAAGGAACACCAGAAGTAATATCGTAATACAGTTCTGTACCAATGGTAAAATCAGTTTCATCTTTCCATTCAATCATTAAGCCGCCAATTGGATTGCCCCAGTTTTCTGTCATTGCCCATACTCTAAATGTTAGTACTTCACCTGAATTAACCTTTACAGATTGACCAACATAACGCGACTTACCATTCCACCATGCACCAATGCCCAAAAGTTTGTCACCATTGCGAGCAGCCCAAGGAGAGCCGCCCCAAACACTTTTCCAGGAAGACCAAACGCCTTCACCAGTATCGCCATATTCCCACCAATACTCCGGCCAAGTAAATTCATTCCAATCCTGTCCGTGATAGCCAGGGTTGTCCCCATCTTCAAAACCGGGATTTTTAAGCAATTCAGCTTGAACATCAGATGCATAAAAATAAACACAAACTAAAGCTATGATTAAAATTAAAAATCTTTTCATGTCCGTCTCCTGAAATCCTTATTTATTCTTGTTGTCTGAATATATTAACTAAATGCCTTTAGCTGAACTTTTTGTACAAGAAAATTACTTCGCAGACCACATTCCTGTTGCGTCTTTTGTTAATCGTGCAGGAAAAGAAGGATTTTGCTTTACAAAAATTTTATTTTTATTCATATAGCTGACATGCGCATCGTAAAATAAAACATTTGCGCCTTCATTGTGGCGGTAAATTGTAATTCCTCCCATACCATTTGTTTTATCAGCATATTCATCTGGATTTAATTGCCCGTACTTATCCCAATAGGAAGCATACTCTGCACTGTTCCAAAAAACATACCAGTCAACAGAATCAACCAATGCAAGTTCATTTCCGGGACTTTTAACATCAGTTACTTTATATCCTGCGAATTTTATGTTATTTTTAGAAGTTGGAATCTTCCAGTTAAATGCTTCAAAACCGGCCTGCCAATCTGTCGCATTATAGCCGAAACTTACAAGCACACCTTTGCTCGATACTTTTTTCTTTTTCGCAATTTCATCCGCAGGACAATAAAATTCGTTCGGCATAATAGTACCCGTCTCATCGAAAACAGAGCCTGTCCTATTATATTTTTCAGTTCTGCTTTTGTCAAAGTTCAGATAATCTCTGAAACTTTTATTAGCCACCCAGCAATAATATGTATAATTGCCTTTTGTACCTGCCGGCTTGGCGATCGAAGTATCTAATAAGGGCACAAAACTGCCGTTCCAGCTATTTGCGTAAATTTGATTTGCAAGACCGATGGTTTTTTGATGATTGGCACAGACAATTCTTTGCCCGCCCTGTCTGGCTCTGCTTAATGTCGGCATTAAAATCGCAAGCAGCATAGCAATTATCGAAATCACTACCAAAAGCTCAACGAGTGTAAATGCTTTCTTTTTCAAAAGACCGCCTTAAATTAAAAAAATATTTTATATAATTGCATTTTAAAAATTCTCTGCCGCCGTTCGAGCCGACGGCAGAGAGATCAACAGTTTATTTTTTACGTTTAATCAAAAGAAGACCAAGACCAAAAATCGCCATTGTCATAGGTTCAGGAACGACAACTGATGCGTTATCAAAGAACAAATCGCCGCTTATGCCGCTATACCAATCGGCTATCTGCAGGATAATTCTTCCGGAAGTAGTATTTTCAGGAGCGGCAACTGCTCCACCAATCGTTACCCATGTATCATAAGGATCGCTGCCTGAATAAAATCTGTCGAGTTGGGCATCATAAATTTTCGTATCCGATGCATCATAGAATTCAACTCGCATCAAACCATTCCAGCCGCATGGCGCACTTGCACGATTATAAACCTCTACACCGAATGTATATTCAAGACCGGCCGTTGCGCCGAAATCCTGCCATATACCTGCGTCATCCCACCAGAACTTTAAACCTTTTGAATCAAGAAGCGGACCGTCATTGTGATGCCACCCGCTTCCGCCCCAGTTATACCAGCCGGGAATACTATTAATACCGCCGGTATCGCCCTCTTCAAAATCGCCGTTGCTCAAAAGATTCGCGTTGGCACAACTAATCATCATAACACTAACCAATACAGCAATTAATTTTTTACTTTGCATTTTCACTTCCTCCAAATAATACTAATATATTAAACAGCCTCATAGTTCAGCAAAAGGCTTTTACATTTCTCTCTATGCCGCATTACTTGTTTAACAACCGGTTGCTAAAATACATATTACCTTTTCAAAAATATTAAGTCAAGACTTTTTAACAAAATTTTATAAATTTTAAAAAACTATTTATTTATTAACAACCGGTTGCTATATTGTTTTACACAAAATCATTAACATTTTACTTAAAAACGATTAGAATTGGGCCTAATGAGATACTTTTTTATCGTATTTTCGCTGTTTTTAGCACTTTCAGCAAGTGGATGCCGTCAGTCGCCAACCCACAACAAAGAACGTGTCGTCATTAATTACTGGGAAATGTGGACTGGTTTCGAACTTGAAGCCGCAAGAGATCTGGTCGATAAATTTAACAATTCCCAAAACGAAATATATGTCAATCTCCTCAGTGTTAGTGAATTAGACCGCAAGCTGCTTATAGCAATCGCCGGCAACGACCCCCCGGACCTGTCAAATCTTCAGGATTCCGGCATTCCGAAATTCGCGGACAAAAATGCAATCGAACCGCTCGATGACCTTTTGCCGCTTATCGGAGTAAAACAGCAGGACTACATTGATATTTATTGGAAGCTGAGCAGCCATGAAAACAAATTATATGGTTTGCCTATCGCATCGACGACAATCGCATTGCACTGGAACAAAGACTTATTCAAAAAAGCCGGTTTCGAAGGCGCGCCGCAAACACTCGAACAGTTGGATGAATACGCAAATAAACTGACAGTTAAAACAGATGGCAGTTTTGAATCGCTCGGCTTTGTGCCGACTCAGCCCGGCTGGTGGAATTACGGATGGGTGTGGTGGTTCGGCGGAGATTGGTTCGATGGCAAAAACATTACCGCTAATCGGCCGGAAAACGTCAAGGCCTTTGAATGGGTGCAATCTTATGCCAAAATATACGGTGCCAGATCGCTGCAAAACTTCACCAGCGGATTCGGCGCATTCTCATGGTCCGACGACCGCTTTATGACCGGCAAGCTGGCGATGGTTTTACAGGGAACATGGATGAGCAGATTTATTGACCAGATGTCGCCGGACTTGAATTGGGCTGCCGAAGCATTCCCCTCCGCAGGTGGAAAACTGAAAGACGTTACCTTAGCTGAATGTAATCTTCTGGTCATTCCAAGAGGCGCTAAGCATAAAAAAGAAGCCGCGAAATTTATCAGCTTTATGCAAAAACCGGAAAACCTTCAATACCTCGCCCTCAAACAAAATAAATTCGTCCCCTTAAAAATCGCAAATGAAATGGATTATTCGAATCACCCGAATAAGGAAATCAAATTATTCATGAGATTGAGCCAATCGCCCAACGCTCACACCGTGCCTCGAATTCCGATTTGGCAGGAATACGCGCATGAAATCGATAACGCTTTTCAATCGGTCTGGCTGCAGAAAAAAACTCCTCAACAGGCCCTTGACGATGTCCAGAAAAGACTCGAAGCCAAATGGAAAGAATATCTTGAAATAAAAGAAAAATTAACCAGGGCCAGGTAAAGAATTTGAAAAAAAATACTGAAAACATGTTCAAGGGTTTGATTTTTATCTCGCCATGGATAATCGGCTTCGCCCTTTTTCAGCTCTATCCAATATACAAAAGCATATATTACAGCTTCTGCCAGTATGATGTGCTCAATCCCCCGATTTTCATAGGCCTAAAAAATTACAGCAATCTTTTCCAGGATGAAATATTTCTCAAATCAATTGTAAGCACCGGCATTTATACGATTATGGCAATTCCGCTTTCGATGATTGTCTCATTATTTTTTGCGATTCTGCTCAATCAGAAAATCTTCGGCCGCGGAATTTTCCGTACCATTTATTTTCTCCCTTCGCTTGTTCCTATGGTGGCATTAGCCATCTTATGGAAATGGATGTTCAACGGTGAACACGGCATTCTAAACTATATTCTCGGCCTCTTTGGAATTCCCGGCCCCAACTGGCTTGGCTCTACAATGTGGGCAACCCCTTCAATCGTACTGACAGGGCTATGGGGCGTCGGCGGTTCAATTGTGATTTATCTTGCGGCGCTTCAGGATGTCCCGCGAAGCCTGTATGAAGCCGCTGAAATTGACGGTGCCGGCTGGTTTTCAAAAACCAGACATATAACAATACCAATGATTTCGCCCGTGATTTATTTTAATCTCATTCTCGGCATCATCGGCTGTTTGCAGGTCTTCGCCGTACCATATATTATGACCGCAGGCGGACCCGCACGAAGCACCTATTATTATACAATGTATCTTTTCGATAACGCTTTCAGCTTTTTAAAAATGGGTTACGCCGGCGCAATGGCTGTTCTTCTTTTCATTATCATCCTCGCAATTACGTTTATCGTCACCAAAATGACCACAAGCAGGGTTTATTATGCAGAAAAATGATTCAGTAAAATCCGCTTCACAGAAAAAACAAAAAGCCGTTTCTTCGGCAGCGATACACCTTATGCTCATAGCCGGTGCGATAGCCTTTTTGTTCCCGCTTGTATGGATGCTTTCGACTGCTCTTAAGCCTTTGCCCGAAACAACCAAAATTCCGCCGACGCTTATCCCTTCAAAATTTATGTGGAGCAACTATAAAGAAGCGACAACCGCGATACCGTTCTGGAAATACGCCAAAAATACTTTGATAGTTTGTTCACTAACTGTGATTGGCACATTAATTTCCTCCACACTGGTTGCCTATGGTTTTTCAAAAATCCAATGGAAAGGCAGAGATGTAATATTCTACTGCGTCCTGGCGACAATGATGATTCCATTTCCTGTCATAATGGCGCCGCTGTTCGTAGTCTTCGGCAAACTCGGCTGGATTGGAACTTTAAAACCATTATGGATTCCATCTTTCACCGCAGCCGCTTTCAATATTTTTCTGATGAGACAATTTTTCAGAACTATTCCAAATGAATTAACTGAAGCCGCAAAAATCGATGGATGCAGTGAACTTGGTATTTTACTGCGAGTCGTATTGCCTTTATCGAAACCCGTTCTGCTTGTTGTTGCACTCTTCCAGTTTATCGCATCGTGGAATGATTTTTTAGGTCCCCTCGTTTATCTGACACGAGAAGAAACATATACTCTCGCGCTCGGCCTTCAATTTTTCCAGAGCCAGCACGGCGGAACTCACTGGAATTATCTGATGGCCGCATCGAGCCTGATTGTCCTGCCGATAATCATCATTTATTTCTTCGCCCAAAAGGCCTTCATCGAAGGTATATCTCTTACCGGCCTTAAAGGTTAAAAAATTTTGCTAATTGTGGAATTGAATTGACCCCTGCTGCGAAAGCATTTTTGTCTGGTCGCCGGTTGTCATCCAGACTGAAACAGCAGCGTCTGACTGATTCGGCCAGATAAAAGTTGTTACCGACCTGGCTGGCAAAGCATAAATAAAATATTGACCATTCCACAGAATTTTCAAATTATGTGCCGCCGTCGATGTATTCACCGCCATGCAAACTCTCATGCCGTCTGGATTCACAAAAGCTATATTCTTAATCCCCGAACCAACCGAAACCGTTGACCAAATTCTGTTTGCACCGCTTTGAACAAATTTACTTACCTGACCCAAACTATAATATTGAGGATTTCTCGTAATCTGCCCAGTGCTGGTATTCAAAGTAACAACACCATAACATGTGCTGCACCCGCCGGAAATTTTCGGCCCGTTATCCTGGTCAAGTACCAGATTCCATTTGATAAATGTTTTCGACCAGTTCCGAAGTACATCGATAATCGTTTCAGAATTATCAATCAGATTCCCCGCAAATCCGTAATCGTTCCACACCCCATCCGACCACTCGGTATAGTAAATATCTTTATTGGTATAAGCGTTGTGCACCGTGCTTTGTGCCGAGACATCGCCGCTATAACCATGAAACGCCGTGCCCGCGATATAACTCCTCGCCGTCGAATCCCCCAGAACCGCCAAAGGATAAACCAGATTATCCCAATTATGATCATAACACAAAATCTTTGTGCTCACCCCTCCCGCAGCAAACTTCGGCCCAACAAGTTTAATTAGCCTTATCTGCTCTGCCGCACTCATCAGCATCCCCGGATAATCCCCCGGCTCAAGCAGCGGCTCATTCTGCAAAGTCACCGCATCAATATTTATTCCAAGATTCGCGTATACCTGCACATACCTCACAAAATAATTCGCATACGCAATATAAACATCATCATTATCAATCAGCGACCCTTCAGGAAACTGCCGCGTCGTTTTCATCCATTTCGGCGGACTCCACGGACTCCCCATAATTTTTATCTCTGGATTTACCGCCATCGCTTCCAGCAGAACAGGTATAATATACGCCTGGTCGTTGGATATCGAAAAATATTGCAAGTCATAATCATTTGGCATCGATGATGGAATATCATCATAAGTATAATCCGCACGCCTGCGAAAATCGCTTGTCCCAATCGGCTGACGAAGATAATTCAATCCAATTCCGCTCTCCGCATCGAACAATTCCGTTAGAATCTCCGACCGCTGCTGCGCTGTGCGATAATAATAAAGCAGATAAGCCGATGAATCCGTTATTGATGCCCCGAATCCATCTATCTCCTGATATACCTGCGAATCATTTATCGTAAGCGAAAGTCCTTCATCGACCGGCTCATAAAAATTCAGCCATTGCTCCGCGAAAAACATAATATCATCTGTATCTATAAAATTATCGCCGCTTAAATCGAGACCGCTGTCGGATAATTGCCATTTCGCCGCAATGATTGCAAAATCTGACATATTGACCCAGCCGTCATTATCAAAATCCGCATCCTGCGCAACCGCCGCATTGTCATACATAATCGTTCCGCGCGATGCACCCTCAAGCATAAACGCCGCAGTTACAGCTCCCACCGGCGCCTGCTTTGTGAAACTATATCGTGACCACACTGTATTTATCACACCATTAAAAAGTTCAAGCCTCTGAATATTTCCGATTCGCGCATTCGAAGAATTTTTCCATTCAATAAGCAGCGCCCCATTTGGATAATCCCAATCTTCTGTTTTAGCATCAACGCTGAACCTATAAAAATTCCCCGCCGCAACATTAACGTTCTGCCCCCACCGCACAAAATCTCCCGAATCCCACGCGCCTGTATTAACATAATTTGCTCCGCTCGCCCCAACAGCCGAAGCGTCATTTTTCCACGCCGCCCAACCGCCGTCACTCCACTTCCACCAGTTGTCCGGCAACGCGCTTTCATTCCACGAACCCTGCTCAAAACCCGGATTCAATAAAAGATTTGCCGACAAGCTGTTTGCAAAATAAAGATTAACTAATATGGAAACCATCAAAAATGTTTGAAATGGCTTATTGCTTCTGCCCCATTTTTTTACGCAAAATCGGTTCATATACACTTAATCTTACAAAAAATCGTTGGAAAAGTCAATTTTTACTTGACCTTTAAATGCATTATTTTATAATAGCAACCGGTTTTTAATAAATCAACGTAAAAATAATATATTCAGGCGTAAATATCAGAATTTTTCATTTATAATGTAAATCAGGATGAACAATATACAACAAAACTGCATAAAAGTTATACTCACAGCCAAAGATAGTGAGCACTTTTTAACCGAGAACGGAACTATTCCTCTTACAGATAAAAGCATCCGCTCCGAGTCCGCCAATTACATTGAACTGGATACATCCAAAACTTTCCAGTTAATCGAAGGTTTCGGCGGCGCTTTTACAGAAGCAGGCGCTTATGCATTATCGCAATTAAGTCCCGAACAGAGACAAAAAATTATCGAAGCGTATTTTGACGATGACATCGGTATCGGTTACACCCTTTGCCGAACCCATATTAATAGCTGCGACTTCAGCCTGAGCAACTATTCTTATGATGACACGCCCGATGATTACGAGCTTAAAAATTTCAGTATCGACCACGATAAAAAACTGCTGACACCCTTCATAAAAGACGCGATGCAAATTTCAAACACTGGTTTCAAATTATTCGCGTCGCCATGGAGTCCGCCCGCATGGATGAAAACCAACTCACAAATGAACAACGGCGGAAAACTCAAACCTCAATGCCGTGACGTGTGGGCTTTGTATTTCGCGAAGTATATAAAGGCGTATATGCAGGCAGGAATACCGATTTGGGCGATAACCGTGCAAAACGAACCGGACGCCGTTCAAAGATGGGATTCCTGCATATACTCCAACAGCGAAGAACGCGATTTCCTGAAATTTTATCTCGGCCCAAAATTCGCAGAGCAGGGTCTACCTCACATCAAAATTATTATCTGGGACCACAACAAAGACATCCTCGTCGAAAGAATCGCGACAATTCTTTCCGACCGCCAGGCCGCAAAATATGTCTGGGGAATCGGTTTTCACTGGTATGCCGGAACTTTCTTTGAGAACCTCGCCAAAGTTCATAATTTCTTTCCAGATAAACATCTCATCGCGACCGAAGGCTGCCGCGAAGGCGGAGTCAAGCCCGGAAACTGGCAAACAGGTGAAACCTACGGCCACGCAATCATTGGCGATTTAAACAACTGGGCAGTCGGCTGGGTTGATTGGAATATGGTGCTCGACGAAACAGGCGGCCCAAATCACGCCAATAATTTCTGCGATGCGCCGATTATCGCAGACACTAAAAACAACAAAATTAATTTCCATAGCTCTTATTATTACCTCGGGCATTTCAGCAAATATATCCGCCCCGGTGCAGTGAGAATAAAATGCTTAACAAACAGCGATAAACTTGAGACCACAGCTTTCCAAAACCCAAATGGAATTATCGCCGCCGTAGTTATGAACCGTACCGATGAGCAAATCGATTTTACGCTCAATGTAAAAACCAGCTCTGCAAAATTAATCAGTCCGCCGCATTCGATACAAACGCTTTTGATTAATCCGTAATTTAAGGAGGCAAAATGAAAAATTACCTTCGATATATTATCATTACGATTTTATTTTCTTCAATATCATTGGCACAGGCTTTATCACCTCTCAAAGCAAACGGCACAATAATCACTGATGGAAATAATCCCGTCATCCTCAAAGGCACTAATCTCGGCAACTGGTTCATTATGGAAACATGGATGATGCACCTTTACGATGAAAAAATCCGTGACCAGTATATGTTCGAACTCACCCTCGAAAATCGTTTCGGCACAAATGAAAAAAAACGCCTTATGGATATATTCAGAGCCAATTGGATTACCGACCACGATTTTGAAATTATAAAATCCTTTAATATGAATTGCGTCCGCCTGCCGTTTTATTACCAACTCCTCGAAGATGACACCGCACCAATGCAGCTCAAACCCGATGCTTTTAAATGGCTCGACTACGCAATCGACACCGCCGAAAAAAACGGTATATATACAATACTCTGCCTCCACGGCGCCGCCGGCGCCCAAAGCAATATGGGCCATTGCGGCAGAGAAGACTACAACAAATTCTGGTCAGACCCAATATATCTGAAGCGAACCTGCTGGCTCTGGCAGCAAATTGCGAAAAGATATAAAAACCGCGCCGCCGTTGCAGGTTTCGATTTGCTCAATGAACCGTGGGGTGCGCCCATGCAAAAACAAGTCCTGGCCTACGATGCGATGTATAAAGCAATCAGAGCCGTAAATGATGAACATATCGTTTTCATGCAGGGTCACGAATCGCTGAAAGAACTGGGCAATCCAAAAGATAAAAACTGGCAAAATGTTGCGTACTCGCTTCATCGCTACCCCGGCATTTTCGATGGCGGCCCGCCAACCCGCGAAAACCAGGCGAGATTCTTAAAAACATCTCTGCCCGAAATTAATAATGAAGCAAAACAGCTTAATGTCCCGTTCCTCATGGGCGAATTTAATGTTCTATATACAAGCGCCGGCGGAGCGGAAATGATGAGAAGACATTTCGACGCTTATGAAAAATATAATTGGGCCGCCACAATGTGGGCATACAAAATTATGACAATTCCAGATGAACAGCGGAGAGGTTTCTGGGAAATGGCAACAAACAAACACCCCCTGCCCGACATCGATTTAAGAACCGCAGGTATCGAGGAAATAGAAAATTATTTTAAATCTTTTTCTTCTGATTACGCAATCTACGATGACCTGAAAAAATCATTAACACAAAAACAGCCCCTGCCGCCTCTCGCCGACCCGCCTCCGCCGCCCAAACCGATTACCTCTGCGCCTTTTAATGATAATCTTATTAACTGGAGCGCAGCAGACATTTCAACATCGATCCCCGGCGGCCAGAAAGTTTATTCCGAAACAAAAATGGACATCTTCGGCTGTGGTGCCGATATTTATTTATCAAATGACCAGTTCCGATTCATCTGGAAAAAATTAACCGGAGACTACGAAATTTCAGCGACCATTGACGAACTCACTTTCACGCACATGTTCGCAAAAGCAGGCATAATGATTCGAGCCGATTTAAAGGATGATTCTGTATTTTCACTGTTGGCCGTCAGACCTGCTGGAGAATTGGAATTTATCTGCCGTCATAACAAAGGCGAGAAGGTAAAAACTGATGGCCACCTCGGCCATGATTTCCCTGATATAAATATTAAGCTCGTCAGAAAAGGTCAAACCATCGAGTCATATCATTGTAAAGGAAATGAACCTTGGCAGAAATTTATGACTGCCGAATTGCCGAACCTGCCGCAGGATATTTACGTTGGCTTGTTCTGCCTGAGCCACGATAATTCTCAGTTAGCAAAAGCCGCCTTTGAAAATATTAAAATCTTTCAATTACGATAAATACTCTTTTATTTTAATCCGCTGTATAAATCATTCCATTCATCCATTTTTTTATTTGTTTTTCTCTCGTTATCGCATCACCAAGGCTTTTATGTTCCTCATAATATACAAGATTTTTAATGCCTGTGTTTTTGGTATAACCATCATTTCTTTTACTTCTATGTTCGTTTATCCTTCGAAATAGATCATCCGTTGAACCAACATAAATATCTCCCCCTTTTATATTTGCCGTTATGTAAACAAAATATCGTTCCATATTTTATTATGCCTGCGGAGGATTTTTTATCCGGAGTTTACCCCTGCAACAGCAGGGGCAGGCAGCCACATCGTTTAATTCCTCCCTTTGATTACGGTATAAATTCTATTGTTCAACTCAGACTTATTTTCATCATATCCTCAATCGGAATATTTTTGATTGGTTTTGAATTATTCATCCTTCAAAAAACAATTAAAGTATTCAATTTAATTCAAAATCCCTTTTCTTCATTTTATCCAATCATCTAGTTTTTATACCCAGTGTTACAATAGGGGTGTGTTATTTGACCATTTTCAATGTCAGCCAAACCACCGTCCGCTTTTCTTTGGATATGATCAATTGATATCGAATTTCTATGGATTAATCCACCACAAATCTTGCATTTGGGTGTACCTTGAATTGCTTGTTTAATATATATTGCACTTTTTTTGCCGGTAGAAAAATCTTTTTGATTAGAAGGAAATTCGTTTTCACTCGAAAGAGTTAAATAATTATATTCCGTTTCCTTTATAATCATATTTATTGCTTCATCGGGCGTTTTATCCATATTAAGCATGTCAATACTTCTAAGAAAAAATTCCGAAATGAACTTATAGCTTGCCTGCACACTCCTATGCTTTCTATTAATCTGCTGTACCAAATAATCATATTTCTGAATTAGGATTTCAAAGTCTTTTCTTGATTTTATAAAATCATTCATTTTATTTCTTTTTTCTAATGTCATTAATAAGTCAACTATAGAGAAAAAAGAAGCAACCTTATGCCTCCCATCCTGTGAATAAAAATAAATAATAGGATGAAGCCCTAATGAGCTTGGATGATTACTATTTATTCTCCACGCCACTTTCCTTGTTTTTTTAAGAATATCTATTGTCTTTTCACCAGAGGGATCATTCTCCAAATCAGTTTTAGAGAACGACTCTATCCCATTAACAATATTCACAAAATCTAATATTAATGGCAGTGATTGAGCTGAATATAATTTTCCTCCTATAGGAATGTCTAAAGTCTTTATGGGCGTTTGTAATTTAGGTGAAAACAAAATTTCGTTTATTTCGCTAGCTAATGCCTGAATTTCATTTTGTTTTTCAGAAGAAAAGATGGACCAATATTTGTGCCCCTTGCCGCTTCTAATGATTGCTCTGGCGGCAATACTGTTTGGTTTTTTTCTTGATTTCAAAAGTTTCAATTCAGTTTTATCAATTGGAGCAGCTTGTTGATTGATTTTAAAAAAAGAATTTTCTGCTGTGCTTGCATCACCTTCAACCCATTGCAATTGAATTGCAATGGATGCAAGAATTTTCGCTTTTGTCAAGATATCTGGTCTAACTTTATCAGGATGGGTTAAGGCTAATTTGTAATCTTCATATGCCCCTACATTCTTATTGATTAATTTTCTAGTTTCTTCTGCAACTATAACTTGTTCGTCAGGTATTACTCCATCATAAAATAATTTTGAGATTTTTCCATCACCATAGTCATTGTTCACCCATGCAGATAAAGCACTTAAACGGTGAGAACCATCTATAACAAATAAATAACCACTAGTACTCCTCCACAAAATTATTGCAGGAATTAAATCCCCTTTTATAAAACTTAAAATAAATTCTGCTATTTTCTTTGCTTCCCATTCGTTAGTCTCTCTTTGAAAGTCTGGTTTTCTCAAGTTCGGAAAGAAGAATGAATCTGGTTTTATGTCCTCAATGGAAATCCTTTCTTTTTTCGTACCAGAATTAATAATTTCTTCTACCTCAAAATCCTCACGAGGTATTAAAGCATCCAAATTAACTTTTGCCATAAATAGCCTTTTTCAATTTTTAATTTCAGTAAATTTATTCTTAATGTTAATTTAATTTTTCGCGTAATTTTAATTTTACGAAATGAAATATTTTTTTGTAGTTCGAATTTTCTTCCACAACCTTTTACAAAAGTGGCACCTCTAAGTATTTTTCGATTATACTTCTTACATAATATGGATTCAATCAAAAACAATAATAACTTATCCAATACTGCGATTAAACAATGTGGATTAAAAAAACTTTTTAGTGTCTTTCTGCCGGCGCCTGCCCTGTAGAATTGACTTCGTCAATTCGTATCGGGGTGGCTGCCTTGCGTTGCGCAATCTTTATGAAGAATAACCAAATTGCGTCAATAGTAGACTATTAAAGACCCTGAACGTCTATAGAAAACGCCTCATTTTTATCTATTTTTCTTGCTATTTTTTTCAATTTTTCATCAAAATCCTAGCAAAATTCGTGATTTTTTTCAATTTTTATCAAATTCGTTATAAGTATTTAACAGACAAATAGTTAAATACTTAAAATCGTTCATAAGTCCTTATTTTACGTTGAAAAGATGATTTTTTGTATAAGATGTGGAAACTGCGTTTTCGGCTCAAAAACAAGCTTTAAAACTTGCGCATAATTTACATTCTACAAACAAAAAATCCGCTGTTGTACAGCGGATTTTTCATCCTTTTTCCGGGGGGCCGGAGGAGGATACTCCTCTAATTTATAAAAAAACGCAAAAAAGAAAGCTTTTCGAATCTATTTTTTACGAGCCTTTGCAAGCTGCTGATATTTTCGTTTCCGTTTGTTGATAGTCCTTACCGGCTCAGCACTTACGTTCTGTTTGCTCGCTGTCTCAACAGCCTGATTTGGGGTCGCTGCATACAAATCAGCTCCGATTTCTTCCCAAAGTCCTTCGGCTCTGCCGAATACGCCGCCGCAGAGCATTATCTTCATATCTGGAAAGGCGTTAACGTCTTTTATCCTGTCAATTATGCTTCTTACAACCGGTGTGTCGGTCGGTTCGGTTCCGTAGATTACCAGGATATCCGGCGCAAATTCGTGAATATAACCCATTATATCATCATTGGTTAGGCCTCCGCCGATGAACCGGACATTCCAGCCTGCACTTTCGAACATATCGGCTATCATTTGTGCGCCGAGTTCGCCTATCTCCTTTGTAGAACTGGTGATAACGACTTTTTTCTCTACCTTTGGCTGTTTGGGTAATTTATTTTGAAGCTGGTCAATAATTGTACGATTGATGCGTGTTGCCAGATGCTCCTGAATCGACGTTATCTTGTCTGCCCTAAACAACTTATCGACTTCCATCATCATCGGCCAGATAACTTCGCTATAGACGCCTACTATAGAAGCATTATTGTTGTGCAAAACATCTTCAATGACCTCACGGCAGACCCTGCGATCGCCTGTAAGTAGTGCATTCATATAACGTTGCAGATAAATTCCATTTAACATTTTCGTGGTCTCCGTATAAAAATTTCAGTGTTCGCCAATTAATATTCCGTTGTTGCTTCCAGCTTGCCTGTCTTAACTTAAATTTGTTAAGCTGGGTAAGCTGTATAGTATATCGGGACAGTGATTTGAAAATCTTTAGTTAAAATAGGTAAAATTGTAAAAAGAGGCAAAATAATCTAGCCGCACATTTTTGCTAAATCCTTTTTTCAACGTAAAATAAAGACTTATGGCAGTTTTTTAAACAATAAGTCTCCGTATAACAAGCAATTATAACGAATGTGATAAAAATGATCAGTTTTGCAAAAATTTGTTATGATTTTGATGAAAAATTGTATTGGTGCGGGGATAAATAAAAAACCCCCGGCACGGGTCCGGGGGTTAATATCATTTTTGAAAACTTCAAAAATTACTTGCCGAGGAGGGCTTTTGCCAAATCGACTGCTGATGCGGCATCAGCGGCATAGCCATCTGCACCGATTCTGTCTGCGTAGGCCTGTGTAACAGGTGCTCCGCCAATCATTGTTTTTACATTGAGGCCTGCTTCTTTAATAGCGGCGATTGTTTTTTCCATCGCGGGCATAGTTGTAGTAAGAAGAGCGCTCATGCCGACAACTTGCGGTTTGAGTTCCTTTACTTTGTCGACGAACTTCTGAGATGAAACATCAACGCCCAAATCGATAACATCGAAACCTGCGCCTTTTAACATCATAACAACGAGGTTCTTGCCGATATCGTGCAGGTCGCCCTGAACTGTGCCGATGGCGGCCTTTGCGATAGGCTCAACGCCAGCTTCGACGAGCTTTGGCGCGAGGACTTCCATCGCGGTTTTCATTGCACGAGCGGCAATCAAAACCTCCGGGATGTAAACTTCGTTGTTTTTGAAACGAACGCCAATAACGTTCATTCCGGCAATCAGACCATCGTTGAGGATTTTGGCCGGGGCCATTCCTTCGCTAATAGCGGCTTTTGTGATTTCAAGAGCCTTGTTCTGGTCGCCTTTGATTACAGCTTCGCTTAATGCTTTTAAATCTGCCATTTTTTACCCTTTAAAAAAAAAGATTAATCTTGTCTCTAAAGCCATCCTAAAGCCAACGCAATTTTGTTCTCGATGAGACGAGATTCTTCGCTGCGCTCAGAATGACAGCAGGACTAAATACTATTTCCAATTCCGAATTCCGCCTGATATTAAACTAATTTTGCAGTTACTATTCAAGGATTAAGTGTGAAATGGGGTTTTTTCGACTGAATCGGGGTACAAAACAGCAAATTTGTGCAAATTTCCTACTTTGGAACGTACATATAGAATAGTTCAAGGGTGTTTCCTTATATCCTAATTTTTAAACCCTTTAGCTCGTTTTCAGCAGGATAGTGATAAAAAAAAAGGTGAGTCTTATATATATGTTATGGGTGAACAGCTATATTAATGGTATGAGTGATTATATTGTATTAGTGAAACAGGTGCCGGACATAACGCAGATAACTGATAACGCGTTTAATCTGGAGACGGGCACGCTGATTCGGTCTCGGCTTGCGAGCGTAATCAATGAGCTTGATACCAATGCGCTGGCGATTGCGGGACGGATGAATCAGCTTAGCGACAAGCCGGGGAAAATTATTGCGCTTACGATGGGGCCACCGGCGGCGGAAGAAGTATTGCGGTATTGTCTGGCGAGGCGGTGCGACAGCGCGGTGCTGCTGACGGACAAGGCGCTTGGCGGCGCGGATACGTGCGCGACTGCGAATCCGCTTGCGTTTGCGATAAAGAAAATCGCGAAGGAACTGCTGGGCGGTTCGGAGGATTATTATGTTGTCAGCGGGATGCAGTCTGTTGACGGGGATACGGCACAGGTTCCGGCGCAAATCGCAGAAGAATTGAATATGCCTTGTCTGCCTTACGTTACGGATGTCGAATATAAAAACGGGCGGTTCGAATTTAAGGGAATCATCAGCGGCGGAAGCCAGGTCATCAGCAATAAAAAAGTTCCGGCGGTAATTACGGTTGCGAAATATGAATATCCGCTGTTTGCGACTTTTGCGGGGACGAGACTTGCAAGCAATTTCAAATTTATTCAGTGGGGAGCGAACGATATTAACGCGACGCATATCGGAATCAACGGTTCGAAGACGCGCGTGATTTCTGTTTTCCCGCCGGGCAAGACGACACGAAAATGCCGGGGAGTGAAAGATGCGGGCGAGCTTGCGAAACTGATGGTTGAAAATTTCGGGAAAGAACGGCAGAGCGGTGAATCGGCACACGATAATTATGTTTTGCCTGGGAAACGGAAAAATCTTTTTGACAGAAGATTCGAAGGGACGAAAAAAGAAAGTGAAGATTATAAGATTCTTGCCGATGTATTGGCGAAGCTTGAAATAAAAGAAATAAAACAGATTACTGACGAAGTAAAAGAAAAGATTGCTGCGGCGGCGAGTGAGCATTTTCATAAAAAGGCGCTCGAAGATATGCTGGCGGGAGCGCAAGTTTTTGAGCCGGCGTATCAGGGGCAGGTTTGGATTGCGGCGGAGCTTGAGGGGGATGTGATTCATCCGGCGACGTTCGAGTTGATCGGAAAAGCGCGTGATCTTGCGGATTCGCTTGGAACGCAAGTCGGAGTTGTAATCGCAGGGAATAATTTAGAAACTAAAGAATTAATTGCGGCGGGGGCGGATTTTGTTTATGCGATTGAGCATCCGCTGCTTGGGGAATTTGATCCTGTTATTTACCGGAAAGTATTTTCGGATACGATTGCGAAATATTGGCCGCAGATTGTTTTGTTTGCGGCGACGCCGCAGGGGCGAATTGTTGCGCCGATGATTGCGTATCGGCTTGGATGCGGATTGACGGCGGATTGTACGGGGCTTGATATTCGGGACAGCAGCAGGAAAAATCAGGTTGCGATATTGATGCAGACTCGGCCGGCACTTGGGGGAAATGTTATGGCGACGATTTGCACGAAAGATTCGAAATGCCAGATGGCGACGGCACGGCCGGGAGTTATGAAGAGACTGGCGCCTGACGCAAAACGGATTGGGAAAGTAATTAAAGAGGCTGCGGAAATCAGCGAAACGGACTTGAGTGTTGATATAATTAAAACGGAAAAGGGAAAGGGCAAAGTAAATCTTGGTGCTGATGTTGTTGTAAGCGGCGGCAAGGGAATGCAGAGCAGAGATAATTATGAATCGCTGGTGAATAGTCTTGTCGAGTCGCTGAAACACAAACTTGGAACGAGCGTTGAAAAAGGAGCATCGAGAGCGGCGGTTGAGCAGGGATTTATCGACCGGATTCACCAGGTCGGGCAGACGGGGACGGCTATCGGGCCGAAACTTTATATTGCTTTGGGAATTTCGGGCGCGATTCAGCATATGATTGGCGTGGCGAACAGCGATATTATCGTTGCGGTAAACAGCGATCCTAACGCACCTATATTCAAACATTGCGACTATTATATCGTAGGGACGATCGAAAAGGTTGTGCCTCAGATTTCGGAGGCATTGGCGAAAATATGAGTAAGACATCCGTAATTATAGTTGGAGCGGGGCCTGCGGGATTATCGGCGGCGATGACTTTGAAACGTTTGCAGCCTGAAACGGAAATTTGCGTAATCGATAAAGCGGCTGAGGCGGGCAATCATAATCTTTCGGGCGCGACGGTTGAGACTGGTGCGCTGGAGACGCTGCTGGATGCGGTTAAGCCAGGGTGGAAAGAAAGCGAAGCGGCGAAGGAAATTCTCGCGTATAAAGTCGCAAAAGATAATGTGATGTTTTTCGCCGGGAAAAATTTTGCTATTAATATCCATCCGATGATGCAGCTTGCCTCGATGTTTAAAATTAATTTCGGGCAGATGAGGCATCAGGGCGATTATATTTTATCAATAAGCAAACTTACGAAATGGCTTTGTCAGCTTGCGAAAGAAATGGGCGTTGAAGTCATACACGGATTTGCGGCGGAAGATATAATTTACGATACTGAAAAAAATATCGCGACTGGAATTAAACTTGTTGACCAGGGAATTGACAAGCACGGCAATAAGCAGCCGAATTATGTCGCTGGGGAAATTATTAACGCAGATGTGATTATTCTCGCCGAGGGCTGCGATGGTTTAGTGACGGAAAAATTTATTCAAAAGGCATCGCTTGAAAGACGCGCGAAGCAGCTTTACTCGGTTGGCGTTAAGGAATTAATCAGGGTCAGTGACGAGCAGTTCGCGAAATTCACGAGCGGCAGAGTTGTACACGCGATGGGATACCCGCTTTGGACGCCGGTGCTTGGGCCGGAGATGTTCGGCGGCGGTGTAATGCATCCTGTAAGTGCGAATCACATTGCGGTTGGAATGATTGTCGGACTGGATTGGAAGTACTGCGATTTTAATCCGCAGGATGCGCTGACGAATTTCAAGAATCATAAATTTGTGAAAAAATTCATCGAGGGCGGGACGATTGTCGAGGCGGGCGCGAAGATGATTCCTGAGGGCGGATATTTCGCTCTTCCTCGTGCGGAACAGACCAGAGCAATCGGACGCGGCAATGTTTTGATACTGGGCGATGCGGCCGGGCTTGTGAATATGATTAAAATCAAGGGATTGCATAATGCTATAAAATCGGGCATCGCGGCAGGTGAAGCAATTGCTCTGTGCACAAACAATATAACTTACACGGCTTCAAAATATACGGAACTGCTTAATTCGATGGGTGTAATCGAAGAAATGAAAACCGCTTCGAGGTTCAGGCAGAATGTGGCGAAGCTGGGGCCGCTGTTTGGAATGCCGATTACCGCGCTGGGACAGAAAGTGCCGCTGTTCGAAGTTGAAGAAGATTATCACGTAATGACGGGCAGGAAGTATAAATATAAACCGTCGAAGAATTATGATAAGGATACGTTTACGGCGATGGCGGCGACGCAGCATCGTGAAGAGCAGCCGAGCCATTTGACGATTATCAATAGAAATACCTGTATGCAGAAATGCAAGCCGAAGTTTGATTCGCCGTGTATTACGTTCTGCCCGGCAGGTGTGTATGAGACTGTCGGAGATGAAGTGAAGCCGGCAAACCCGTCGAATTGTCTGCACTGCAAGACGTGTCAGCGGAAATGTCCGTTCGATAATATTCGCTGGACTGTGCCTGAAGGAAGCGGCGGACCGAGATATAAAAACATGTAATTCGTTGAACGGTGACGCGGCTCGTATCGTAAAACGTAATAGGTTAAACGTTGAAATATTTTTTACACATATTTTAAGATGCAGGGATAAAGGGTTTAGTTCCTCCTCCTCTAAGCCCTCCCCTGGTCTTAAAAATTCATCATTCATTCGACTCTTTTACTTCTACCGGCTCAGGGAATAACTGCTGGAAATTCGGTTCTGCGTAATCGGACATCACGGCATTTTCATGCAATGTTTCATAATCATGATAGCCGTTGAGAACTTGCTGTATTATGCCATTGCTGTCAATAAAAAACGTTGTTGGTATAGATGTAATTCGGTCGTAAGGTTCGGGTAAATCGTCGGCAGAAGCAATCTGGTAATTTATTTCATTTTCTTCAACGAAAATTTTTAGAGTTTCCTCTGGTTCAGAAGATATGCCTATAATCACAAGATTGTTCGGGTCTATCTCATTTCGCAGTTTGATAAAAGACGGGATTTCTTTTTTGCATGGCGGACACCATGTTGCCCAGAAATCGAGAATAACACGTTTGCCTTTCAAATCCGAAAGTTTGATTGTATTTCCGTTTAAATCGGTAACATTGAAATCGGGGGATGGTTTGCCGAGCCATTCATTACTCATCTCCGATTTGGTGGAGGCAGCCATATCTTTGTAAGTTTTATATGTTTTATAATAAAAAAGGTACGTGAAGAAAATGCCGGCTAAAACTCCGAGAATCGATAAACTTACACCCCAGATAGCTATTCCTTTGCCAAATGGGCTTCGTTTTGCGAGGCAGACTATGCCGAGAATCACGCCGATGATTCCGAGCGGCAGACCTATGACAGCAATCGAAAGACTAATCGCCATTATGCCAAGCACAAGGCTTGAGATACTAAGGCCGAGATATAAATTCAGTTGCTTTACGAGTTCAATCGGCAATGATGGTCTTACGGATTCGTTTTGTTCCTGCACTTTTCACCTCTTTTAACTAAAAGAAACAAATTTATTTAAAAACATAATTTAAATATTTTTTCAAGGGCCTTTGCGTTGATGTCGCTGTTTTCACCGATTTTCCAGCCTCTCTGTGCTGCGCGGTTTACGACCATATCACAATCGGCAGGTGTGAGATTATAATCTTTCAGTGATGTCGGCATACCAATCGAATTGAAAAATTTTATAGTGCGGTCAATTGCGGCGACGGCTTTCTGCTGCTTCGTACCTTTTTTTACTCCCCATACATTTTCAGCCAACATCGCAAGTTTATCGGCTTTGTTTTTTAATTCATATTTCCAAACGGCGGGCATAACTATCGCAAGAGTTTCGGCGTGAGCCAAACCAAAGAACTCGGTCATTTCGTGGCCGATACAGTGAGTGCTCCAGTCTTCCTGAACACCACGGTTTATGAGGCCGTTGAGGGCAAGAGTTGCGCACCACATAAAACTTGCGCGGGAATCATAATCTTTTTTGCCATTCATTACGGCAGGCGCGATATTGATGAGAGTTTTATAAATTCCTTCGGCGAACCTATCCTGCAAGGGAGTATTCAAATCTTTCGTTGCGTATTGTTCGGAGACGTGGACGAAAGTATCGACGATGCCGTTGCGCAATTGTTTTTTGTCGAGCGAGTATGTTGTCTGCGGGTCGAGAATTGAAAATTGTGGATAGCAAAGGGGTGTGCCGAATGCGAGTTTTTCCTTTGTGCTCAATTTTGAAATAACGGCAAAGGTATTCATTTCAGAACCTGTCGCGGGCAGAGTAAGAACAGTTCCGAGCGGCAGAGCAGATTTAACGCTGGCGCCGCCTGTGCAGACAATCTGCCAAGTATCTTTGCCTCTGAAGGGAATACCGGCAGCAATAAATTTGGAGCCGTCGAGGACGGAACCTCCGCCGACTGCGAGGACAAAATCTACTTTTTCTTTTCTGCCCAGTTCGATTGCCTTAATACAGGTTTCATAAGCTGGGTTTGGTTCGATGCCGCCAAACTCGACTATCTTTCTTTTCTTTAACGCTGATTTAACCTGTTTATAAATGCCGTTCTTCTTTATGGAACCGCCACCATAAGTTAAAAGGACTTTCGCCTTTTTGTCGATAAGCTGGTTTAATTGGGGAATTGTGTCTTTGCCGAAAACAATTTTGACGGGATTGTGGAATGTGAAGTTATGCATATTTTTTATCCTTATAATGTTAAGACCGATATTATTAAACTTATTTGGGGTTATTTGGCAATGTAAAAATTATTTTAAATATTTAAAAAAAAGCTCAATATTTTATCTGCACTTAGCCGATTTTTTTAATAGGCTTTAATACAAAGATTAAATTTTAAGGCCGTTGATATTAAAAAAAGATGGCTCGACGACTCGATAAGAGTTAAAGTTTAGCTGAAACCAGTTTATCTCATCTTGATTCGTTCGCAGCAAGGCTGATGGAAAACAGATAAGCAGGCGAAAAGTTAAAACGCAAAAAGAAAGAGCCATAAAATAAAAGGGCGGGACTTACAAAGTCTCGCCGTTTTTTTTGCCACAGAGATTGATTTCTATATAGCCACAGAGACCACAGAGGACACAGAGATATTATTTTTAAAAGATTGTATCGAGATTGTGTCTGGTGCTGATGAAGATATCGAGGAAGATGGCGGAATATAGTATGAACATTCTTAAGAGATGCCAGGCTTTTCCCGCTTCGGCAATGAAATAAATCGAAACAACCGCGGTGATGCCAACTCCGTACAAAGCAGCGGTAAGCGGAATGACAGAAGAATGATGAGAGAGGAAAACATCCGCGACGCTGAGAAGCAGCAAAATCAGTATTGTTCCGAGAAGCCATTTGCCGTCGCCTTCACCTGCGAGAATAATTGTTTCAAGGCCGGCAGCGATAACAATCGAACAAATTAAAACCGGAATCGATGTCCAGACGACAGGCGGAACATTCAAAATCGGTTTGTAAAAAGCGGCAACGGCAGCAATAATAAATAAAAGAATCGTTGCAAATCTACGCGTTTTAATCAATAATCCAATTCCCATGACCATGCCTGCCATAGTGACGTGATAAAAGCCCGGCGCGAAGATATCCTGCTTAACTCCAATCGGGTCGATGACACCAATCAATGCTTTTGGTGTAAGATGAGTTTGAACAGGTATCGGATAAAAATATTTCATCGATGCGAAACGATATGCTGAGAGAATAAAAAGAACGGAAAGAAAAACAAGCAAGCCGGAAATAATATTTGTATTAATTCTATCAAGACTCGTCCAGCGGTAAAAGAAAACCGCAGGTATTAAAGTCCAGGGCAGCAAAGAATAAACAAGAGCTGCAAAGGGATGGTAACAAAAAAGTGAACATGCGTAAGTGCCGAAGCCATATACCGCCCCGCCTGCGAGCGAAGCGAAAATTGAAAGCACCCATCGTCGGCAAAGAATAAATACTCCGGAAGCGCCGATTACGGCCGCGAATGGTAAAAGGTATTGTATTTGCGAGAGGTTTTGTTTGACGGGGAAAAAAAGCAAAGCTGCGAATATTGCATAAAATATTAACGCAACCGGAAAAGAAATAACTAACGACGGTCTTTTGTTTAATATTGACACAGATTTACTCTGTTTTTAGACACGGATTAACACTGTAATAAATTTTATTTTATAACAACGTTTCCGCTTCCGCGGCGGACGGTCCCTATTTTATAAACTGTTTCGCCAAACGCACGCAATTTTTTTGCCACGGATGCAGCAAAATCCGGCGCGACGATAAGCAGGAAGCCTATTCCCATATTAAATACGCGGAACATTTCCTCTTCTTCGACGGGGCCGTTTTTCTGGAGGAAATCGAAAATCGGTTCTTTTTTCCAACTGGATTTATCGAGAACGGCATCACAATTTTTCGGCAGAACTCGGGGGACATTTCCGGGCAGTCCGCCGCCGGTAATGTGCGCCATTCCGTGAACGACCTGTTTTGTTTTGTACTGGGCGAGCAATTTAACAATCGGCCGAACATATATTTTTGTGGGTGCAATCAATGCTTCGCCGATAGTTTTGCCGCCAAACTCGTCAATTTTCTCATTCACTTTGAGGCCGAGCTTTTTGAAACATATATGTCTTGCAAGAGCATAACCATTGCTGTGCAGGCCGCTGGAAGCAAGGCCGAGAATTGTATCGCCAGCTTTGACATTCGAGCCGTTGATGATTTTATTTTTTTCGACCACTCCAACAGCGAAACCGGCCATATCGAAATCGTCTTTTTTGTAAATATCGGGCATTTCAGCGGTTTCGCCTCCGATGAGAGCGCAATTTGCAACTCTGCATGCGGCTGAAACGCTTTCGACAAGTTCGGCGACTTTGGCAGGTTCGAGTTTGTTAACCGCAAGATAATCGAGGAAGAATAAAGGTTCAGCGCCCATTACGAGCATATCGTTGACATTCATCGCGACAAGGTCGAAGCCGACAGTGTCGAATTTTTTCATATCCCGCGCAACGAGCATTTTTGTGCCGACGCCATCTGTGCAGGCGGCGAGGACGGGATTTTTGTAATTTTTTTTGAAGATTTTTTCGTCGTAATCGAGCCGAAACAGGCCTGCGAACCCGCCGTGAATGTCTATTACGCGCGGGCCATAAGTGCTTTGAACGGAAGAACGAATGCGTTCGACCATTACATCGTTGGCATCGATATCAACACCCGATTTGGCATAAGTCAAGTATTCAGTCATTATAATCCGTTATAATTGAACAGGTTCTTCATCGAAAAGCTGCATCTGGTAGCGTTCCATCATAAACTTATTTACAACCGTAGTAACGGGGATGGCATATTTTCCGCTCCAGCATGCGGTACAGTAATGATTTTTCGGCAGCGAAACACAGGAAAGCATTCCATCGAGTGAAATATATCCGAGGCTGTCAACTTCGAGGAATTCCTTAATCTGCTGCATATTTTTTTCGTTTGCGACCAATTCTTCCTTTGTCGGGAAGTCAACGCCGTAGAAACACGGGAATCTGATTGGAGGACAACTTACGCGCATGTGAATTTCTTTTGCACCGGCTTGTCTGAGCGCGGTTATTTTGCCTTTTGTAGTTGTTCCGCGAACGATGGAATCATCGACGACCACAACTCTTTTGCCTTTTACAACTTCTTTAACGACTGAAAGTTTGAGTTTGACCGCCAAGTCACGAACGTCCTGGCCGGGAGAGATAAACGTCCTGCCTACGTAATGGCTTCTGACAAAACCCATATCGAATGGAATTTTGCTTTCCCGGCTGTAACCGATGGCCGCCGAGGTGCCAGAGTCAGGAACCGGAATAACAACATCGGCATCGACCGCGTGTTCTTTTGCAAGCTGGGCGCCGCATTTTCTTCTCACCTGGTGGACATTTTCGCCGAAAATATAGCTGCTCTGCTTGGCGAAATAAATATGCTCGAAAATGCAATGCGCCGGTGTAATGCTGCCCGGCTTTACGAACCATCTGCTATGCAGGCCGTTTTTGTCGAGTGTTACAATTTCGCCGGGCTGTACTTCGCGAATGTACTCGGCTTCGATTGTGTCGAAAGCACAGGTTTCACTTGCGAAGCAATAAGCGCCTGCTTTGGTTCTGCCGATGCTCAAAGGTCTGATGCCATAGGGATCGCGTGCCGCTTCGATTCTGTCGGGAAACAAAAACAGCAGAGAATATGATCCCTGCAGATGATTGAGAACGTGGCCGAGCGGATCCGGTTTCGCAACGTGCGACGGCTTAGCTAAAAGATGAACGATTATTTCGGTGTCATTTGTAGATTTAAAAATATTGCCGTAAGCTTCGTATTCGTCGCGAAGAAGCGACGCGTTTATCAAATTTCCATTGTGAGCGACTGCGACCTGACCGCGAGAATATTCAGTCAGCAAAGGCTGAGCATTGGCGAGATTTCGCGAACCGCTGGTCGAATAACGCACATGACCGATTGCTATCGGGTTTTTGAGCATAGTGAGTACATCTTTGCCGCCCCGAAAGACTCGTGTGGTATGCCCCATTCCAACGTGAAGAGAAATCGCCTCACCATTGCTTGTTGCCATACCTGCGGATTCCTGGCCTCGGTGCTGAAGACTGTGAAGCCCGTAAAATGTCTTAACAGCAGCATCGGGATCCCCGAAAATACCGAAAAGACCACAGTTTTCTTTTTTGTCCATAAATATTGTCCAGATAAAATAAGAACGGCGTAAGTTAAAAGTTTGCCTTTTGAAGTATACGAAGAGTTTAGCGAAATGGTCGAAACAAGTCAAATGGATTTAAGCAGACAAACTAAATTAAGTAATTAGTGTATTGCAATGCACAGAAATTAATAGTATTTTACTAATCTGGAATTTTATTGAGGTATTTATGGCAAGAGCAAAGCCAAAAGTAGTAATTTTCGGCAGCGTTTACGTCGATATGGCAATTCGCTGCGAGCAGTTTCCGGAAACATCTCATATAGCTGTCGGAAGCAGTTTTTCGTGTGTTCCGGCGGGCTGCGGCTTGAATCAGGCGATACAGGCGGCTCTTTGCGGATGCGAAGTTTACCTTGTTTGTAAGGTTGGGAAAGACCAGTTCGGCGAGATGATTCGCGATAATCTGGCGGATTTCGGGGTTCACTGCGATTTTGTCTTCGAAGCGGAAGCCAAAAATACGGGCGTTATCGTATCGTTTGTCAATGGTACCGGCACAAACAGAACGGTGATATCTGAAGGGGCAAACAAGGCGATTATGCCTGCCGATATCAGCAGTACAGAATTCGAAAGAGTCATTTCGAGCGCCGATGCATGTTTGATTAACGCACAATTGCCTGTTGAATTTGTAAATAGTGCAATAAGAGCAGGTAAAGTCTCGAGAGCAAAAGTGATACTCGACCCGGCTTTGCCGGTTGAACAATTCCAGACCGAAAGCGGACAGTTGCCTCTGGATTTCTATACCGCAGATATTATTGTTCCGAATTTCGAAGAGGCGGTCGAGTTAAGTACCACTGGAAATCACAATATTCACACGGCAAAACTTATCGGCTCAGACCTTATCGCCAGAGGTGTAGGATGCGCGATAATCAAATTAGGGCGGCGCGGGGCATTGATTGTAGATAAAAATGGAACTGAACAAATACAACCTTTCGAAGTTCAAATTGTTGACCATACAGGCGCAGGTGATGCGTTTGACGGTGCACTTGCGGCAAGCTGCGCAGTCGGCGATGAAATAAAGCAGGCGGTACGGTTCGCATCTGCGGCTGGTGCGCTTGCCTGTTCGAAATTCGGGGCGCAGGAATCTCTGCCCAAAAAAGAGGAAATTATTGAAATGCTGCAGGAACTGCCTTAAAAATATCAGGCAATCACTTCTGCGGGTACGGCGGCGGCTTTAACTGTAAACCAGAATGTTGAACCTTGGCCGAACTGTGATTCAGCGCCGATTTGGCCGTTGTGTCTTTCAACTATTTTTTTGCAGACCGAAAGGCCGATGCCGGTGCCTTCATATTGATCGTTTGTGTGCAGACGTTTAAACATCGTGAATACAGCCGACAGATATTCCGGTTTGATGCCGATACCATTATCTGTAACTTCAATCCTTACCATGTTGTTTGCAGCGGGTTTTGATTTTATATAGATATGAGGAATATTTCCGCTCTGATATTTAATACCGTTTGCTATAAGATTCTGCATAAGCTGTCTTATCTGAACAGCGTCGCCTTCTATAAAAGGAAACGGCTCGGGGGTTTCAATAATAACATTTTTTTCTTCGATAACGACGGCAAGTTCGAATTGGCGAAGCTGTCTTAAAATTTCATTAAGGTTCACGGTCTCAAAAGGCTTTGCCTGGGTATTGACTTTCGAATAAAGGAGCAAGCCTTCAATCATTTTTGTCATCCTGTTAGCGCCGTCTATCATGAAATGGAGATTTTCAGAATCTTCGCCCTGAAGTTTATCCTTTAACGATTTTTGAAGCATATCACCGAACACCATAATTTTTCTAAGGGGTTCTCGTAAATCATGAGAGGCGATATAAACGAAATTTTTGAGCTCTCCGTTTGCCTGCTGAAGTTTTTCGCTCGTTTTTACCAGTTCGACATTCAGGGAATTCGTCATATTTTGTTTTTCAGCAATTTCAATCATTCTTTTTTTCAAGTGGTTCATCATAGCATCGAATGAGCGGGCAAGGCTTCCGATTTCATCTTCTCTCTCCGTATAAAGTTTGGTACTGATATTATAATCCTGCCCGATGTAGTCGAAATTCGCGATTAATCTATTAAGCGGTTTATGTATGATTATTTTCATAATAAACATAAGGCCGGCCATAATTAGTAAGCCGATTGCTGCTATAGTAATCAGGAAACAAAAAACGATATGTCTTCCATATTTGTAGATTTTTCGGGGTATATCAATTTTAAGAGTAATATGATTATTGCCCGCTATGTCGTATATTTTCGTATAACCAGAAATTGTGTTCTTATCCAATATTTTAACCGAAACATCGGCATTATTGAATATTTCATTTTCATCTATTTCGGAGCCTGTTAACTTAACGTCAAGGCAGGTTTGTTCGCGTAAGGTATCAAGTTTGGCATCATTTAAAAAACGTCCAACTATCAGGGTTCCGGAAACAGGTTTTTCAAACTTGCTATTTGAAATCGGCTGAGCGGCAAGTAATACAATTGAATCCCGCAAAATTATTAATCCTGATTTGCTTTCAGATGGTTCTTTGATTTCCAGAAGCTGCTTGTGAGAAACAATATATTCTGATAATTCGTAAGGGAGCTGGGTAAAAGCTTTTTCTTCCCAATCGACCGCTGCTGTATGCAGTATTTTTCCATCGTTATCGACGAATAACATAAAATTGAGTTTAAGATTAGAGATGCAGTCGGCATTCAGATTGGAACTGACATATTCAGGTTTACTACCGAGCATAAAGTCGCGCGTATCATCCCAAGGCGCCCAATCGCCGCATATCGTTGATAAATTATCCAATTCTCCATCGATGCTTTTCTGCAGACGTACGAGATTTGTGGCTGTATCCTGCTTTTCAAGCCGGGCGAAACCTGTTTGAACGATTGCTTTGGAAAAGAAGAATATTATGACCAGCAGCAGGACGAAAATTGATCCTATGCTGATAGATACTTTTCTGCTAAGCGACAATTTAATTTTCATATACAGAGTACCACATCAAAAAATTCATTTCTGATGTTATTTTTTCGGCTAAATCGACCTGTCGGTTTACAATGATTTGAATTATAAGTTAAAGTTGGAATGGTATGTAATTATAGGACTACGCCGAATTAGAAAAGCAGCTTAATTGCGGCCGCGGCAGCGAGGATTTGAACAACAATAGTAAAAGTTTTTTGGGGCATTTTCCTGAGAATCAGTATCCCCAAACCAGCACCCATGGCAATTAACGGAAGCATAATCACATCCGCACAGACAGAATGAATATCGATTCTTCCTTCAGATGCGAAGATTGGAATTTTTAGCCAGTTTAGAATCAAAAAATACCATGCTCCTGTTCCGATGAATTCAAATTTAGGGAGGCGCATCGCAAGGAGATAAATAATCATAATCGGGCCGGCGGCATTGGCGAGCTGTGTCGTAAGACCTGCGAAAAAACCCATTATGACGGCAAAAAGCCAATGTTTGGGAACCTCTAAATCGCTGCCAAGCTTTCTTTGACGAATATAATTCAGCACGAGCATAACAAGCACAATGATTCCGATAGCAGGGGCAAGCTGAAAATCGGAAATGCGTCTGATTATAAATGACCCTGCCGTTATGCCCAATAGGGCTGGAGGAAGCAGCTTAATTATATGCGACCATTTGGCGTGGCGGTGATAGTAGCCGACGGCGAACAAATCCGCCATCGCAAGAAGCGGCAGCAGCAGGCCAGTCGAGGTCTTGGCTGGAAAAAAAGCCGCCATCAAAGGAACAACGACTATGCCGATTCCCGGTACTCCGGTTTTGTTTATTCCTGCGCAAATCGCGGCAAGACAAAGGATTAACCATTGCGTACTACTGAAATCCTGCGGCAATAAATCTATTAAATTTGAGAACATAGGAGCGAAATAGTATCAGTTTGTGATTAGAAAGGCAAAAAAAATGGCTGTATGAAATTTCATACAGCCATTAAAAAATTAAAATTATACAATTATTTGTCAGTTTTCTTTGCTTGTGCTGCTTTTCTTGCCTGGGCTGCCTTGCAAATCTTCGAAATACATTTTGGTGCATTCGGGTCGTTAGGATCTTGGCATTTCACCTTTTCCTTCGAGCAACAAGCCTTTTTGCATTCTTTTGCACAGGCTTTATCCTTCATCGGACAATTCTTAACGGCATTGGGGTCTGAAGCGCATTTCTTTGCACAACATTTTTTCGGGCATGCGGCAGAATTGGGATCACCGCAGCATTTCTTCTTATCTTTTATAGAACACTCTTTTTGGGCGCAACACTTTTTCTTACAATCCTCTTTGCAGGCCTTTTTGTCGGCCTTGCATTCTTTTACAGCATTTGCATCTTTTACGCAGGCAGCCGCACAGCCTTTTTTGCCGTCTTTTGATGAATTCGCTTTTTTATCTCCTGCGTAAGCGAATAAAGTCAAACTGACAGTAAGCAAAACAGATAAAATCAGTAACCTTTTAGGTAGTTTACACATCAATCTTTTCCTTTCCTGAAAATAGATATATTTAATATAGATACTTTGCGGATAGAATCCTTGTTCGCAAGATTATTTAAATTTTAGGCATATTGCCTAAATATTCTGTTTTCGGCAATCCGCCGGTCAGCGGCATCGCATATTCCACAAATGCGGGTGTTATGCCGTTTCCATCTTTATTGATATATTCGTCCGGCAGAGATTTCGTTTTCTCTGCGACATTTTTCAGTTCCGTCCTGAAAAGCTCAACGCCGTAATTTTTGCCGGTTCCTGTTCTCTTCATCGCGACTGAACCATTGAGTTCCTTCATCGCATATTGAACTGCATGTCTGCCGCACCAGCGAGCTTCGGAAGCATCGACTGGAGATTGAAGGCCTGCGAAACTTCTCTGGAGATAACCGAAAGTATCTGCTCGAACGCGTTTTACCTTCAATTTCTCTTTAATCTGCGACGCGAGATAATCGGCCAGAGCGCCTGTTCCGGAAAGCTGAACATTTCCGTGCGAATCGCGTTCCTGTGTTTCGGTGATTTTTTCCGCCCATGTTTTGTGGTCATGGTCGCTCATGCCTTCGCTGACGGCAATGACGCATCTTCCGAGTTTTTTGTAAACTGCATCAACATCGGAAAGAAATTTATCCATTGAAACCGGTCTTTCGGGCAGGTAAACCAAATGCGGGCCGTCGTCATCTCTCTGTTTGCCAAGTGCCGCAGCGGCTGTTAAAAATCCTGCGTGTCTTCCCATAATGACATCGATTTTGATCCCGGGCAAAGCTCTGTTATCCAAATCATCGCCCATCAAAGCGCAAGCTACGAATTTCGCCGCGGTGCCGAAGCCCGGACAATGGTCGGTAACGAGCAGGTCGTTGTCGATAGTTTTTGGAACATGGAAAGCACGAAGTTCGTATTTAGCTTCGACAGCCATATTGTTAATAATATAGCAAGTATTTGCAGAGTCGTTGCCGCCGATGTAGAAGAAATAGCGAATGTCGCGTTTTTTGAAAACATCGAGGATTTTTTTGCAATATTCGGCATCGGGTTTGTCTCTGCTTGAGCCAAGTGCAGAAGAAGGACTTGCGGCGACAGTTTCGAGAACATCATTTGAAATTTTCATCAGGTCTATGAAATGTTCCTTAACTATGCCGCTGACCGCGTGAATTGAGCCGTAGAGGCTCTTGATTTCAGGATATTTTTTAGCTTCTTCGATGACCCCGACTAATGAAGCGTTAATTACGCCGGTCGGGCCGCCGGATTGACTTACAATCGCGTTTGCTTTGGGGGCACTTGCCATTTTATACCTTTCAAAATTCAAATAGTAAAAAAACCGGCGGTATTATACATATTTGACGTATATTCGACAATATTTTATAATATAAAAATATTATAAGCAGAAAGTTATTAATGAAAATCGGGATAATCAGCGATACGCACGACCATCACGCAAATGTCTTAAGAGCAATTGAAATTCTTAATCGTGAACAAGTCGAATATATTTTTCATGCCGGAGATATCGTTTCTCAATATACTGCACAAGCGTTCGGAGCTATGAAGAACTCGAAGTTTATAGCGGTTTACGGCAATAATGACGGCGAGAAAATCGTGCTCAAGAGCATAATAGAAGAATTTGGCGGCGAAATTCATCAGGACCCGTATCATGGCGGAGTCGCAGGTAAAAGAATTTTTATGACGCATAAGCCCAGCGTTCTCGATGAAATTATCACAAGTCAAATATATGATATTGTTATTTACGGCCACACGCATTTCAGAGATGTCCGCATTGCAGGCAAAACACTGATTATTAATCCGGGTGAAGCAACAGATTGGGTCTGCGGAAAAGGAAATCTCTGCATTGTTGAAACAGATAATATGCAGGTTACAGATTTCGAACTTTAACGTTGTTAAATTATTATCCTAATCCGATACCGACGTTTTTGCCTGCTTCGATTTTTTTGTTTATCATTACAGCGCTGACCGCTGCGGCAAAGCCGTTATCGATACCTACGACGCTGACACCGGCTGAACTATTGAGCATCGTCAAAAGAGGCGCGATGCCGCTGAAATTAGCTCCTGTGCCGCTGCTTACAGGAACAGCGATAATCGGACAATCGACTAACCCGCCTATCACAGAAGCAAGTGAACCTTCCGCTGCGGCAGCTATAATAACATTTGCCTGTTTTAGTTTTTTCAGCCTCATAAAGAGATTGTGCAATCCTGCGATTCCGACATCGCTGATGATATCGGCAGGCTGGCCCATCATTTCAGCCGTGATTTTCACTTCACTTGCTATCGGCAAATCCGACATATCGGAAATTATTATCGGCACAACTGTCTGAGCCTGCTGCGTTTTTTTCTGTTCGAGTGAAACCGTTCTGGAAATTTTATCGTATTTAACCCGCGGAAATCTTCCTGTATTTAAAACAGCATCGAAAATTCTCTCATCGGCTTTTGCGGCAATAACGTTATTTCCTTTCTCTGCCAAAGAAGAAAATACCGCAACTATCTGTTCGATGGTTTTGCCCGGACAGTATATCAGCTCCGGCATACCGCATCGAATCTGCCGATGATGATCATCGCCCGCGAAATCAAGGTCATCAAACGGCAGCTGCATCAAGGCGGCTTGCGCCTGGGCTGCTCTGATTTCCCCCGTTCTGACTTTATCCAAAAGCTCTCTTATTTGATGAGGATTAATAGTTCCACCTAATCATGTTCGAAAACTATTTTTTTGACGCTCACACCCTCAATTTCTGTAAGTTTCTTTTCGAGTTCAACGCACTTGTTCAAATCGCCCGCAAGTTCGAGAATTAACAAACCATTCGGCGAACAAAAATCTTTGCCTGCTTCGTGCAGTCCGAGCCTGGTTTTGATATAACAGCCATACTCTGTCAGAATCGGCTGAACTCCGCCGCTGCCGACTACGTGCTTCACACGGTCTGTAATATGAACGCCGAGAATGATATGAGGGTCTCTAACCATAAATTCTTCCTTAAATTAAAATAATAAATCTAAAACCTAAATCATATCGGAGAGAAATTGAAAAACAATAGGGTTTTTACCTATTATTTGCTTTTTTGAAATGTGCCTATATGGTCCATTTGTTTGAGAAGCCGGACGCGAGTTATAATGCCTTTATGGGTTTTAGGCGAATACCAGAATTTTTTATCAACAGGAAAACCGGATTTTATTTCATTTTGTTCATCATATTTTGGTCCGACACTAAATACAATCCAAGTAACCGGTGAAATTTTGGGATCTTTATAGGATGTATATTTTTGGCCTTCGATGTCAGGAAAACCATCAGGTATCTTTAATGAAAGGGAAGACATTGGTGTTCCTGAATAATCGTATCTTTTTCCAACAGCCATATATTTATATGCCAGGCCGGAATTAAATTTATCTTCCATTTTTGAATAAGTTATCGAGCCTGCTTTTGCGCCGGGCATATATCCGTTTTTAACAAGTTCCTGCGGCAAAGCCCAGGCATGTTTGCGAGCTTCAGGATTGCAGTCAATGCGAGTCGGTGGAAAATTATTATGATTGTCTGTCGCGTACGCTTCGAGAGCCAACCCGATATCTGCGAGTTCGGCGTTCACTATAAGCACTTTCGCCTGTAAACGTGCCTTCGACAGTGATGGTATTAATATTGCAAGCATTACTGCAATTATCGCTATCACTACCAGCAACTCAGTTAACGAAAAGGCACGCTTCTTTTTCATAATTTATTGACATTCAGTTAATAATGGATTGGAACATTTGAGCCAATCAGCAGCAAGCATTGCAAAGTCTTCGAAATTAACAACGCAATTTTTATTTATATCTCCTGCGGCGAACACACCGGACAGGTCGCAGCCGTCTGTAAGTACCGATCCATTGCCGTCATAATTTGTAACCCATAAACGATAACCTTCAGTATTTGGGGAAGAACCATCCTCCTGGTCAAATATAGCAATCACATCGAACTGTGCTGAAAGATTGTTTGATCCTACAGCGATGCCGGTGCCAATTCCAAGCAGAACCGGGAACGTTCTTGCTGTTCCATCGGTAATCAAAAGCTGACCGTTTGGCGCCCAGTTTGCGTCATTGACAAAATGAACTCCATTAATGCGAACCAGTCTGCTCTGATAATATTCACAGCCAGTTTGCCGTGTTTGATCAAAAATAAATTTATTTTCTGAATCTTTCACCATATCGAGCGTGATAATTTCCGGAGCAGGCAGTCCCGCACCGGGTTCGGTAAGTTCAATTATTAAATCATTTTCAGGATCTGTATCGTGGCGTTCGTTAATATTTGTTTTGCCGCCATAAAATTTAGTAAGACCTGTTACTCGCACTTTATCACCGGGCATAAATCTGTAACCTGTGCGCGGGTCGTGGTTCAAACGGTCGAGTTCGGCAATCCATTCTTCATTCGTATATCGGCCCACTCCGCCGGCCCATGGAAGATTGGCATAATTTTGTCCCATCCAAATTGCCGTGCCTGCGTGATCTGTATCTGCATCGCCCTGAATATAAATTTGCCATTGACCGCCATTAAAACCAACAGGACCTTCACTGTAATTTGCTGTTCCATCAAGCATATATTCAGACCTGTTCAAGATATATCCTTCTATAGTTACTTTATCTTCACTGCTCAGCCATGGACTGATTCCCCCGCCTATGGAATTTACTATTTGCAAATTCCAATTAGTTTCAGCCGAACAAGTTGCCGTAAATATCAAAGTCATAAGAAGTATTAATTTTTCACAATTTCTCATTTTTTTTCTTTCTTCCTTTTCCTGCGCATAAAATTATCAAAATCGTATTACCAATGCGCATAATAATATAAAATTAGTATTACAGCGTCAAGATTTTTCAAAAAATATTTTCGCTAAACAATTGATTTTATGTAGAAAATGACGGCAAAAGCATTTATAGGGATTGGCATCTTTGTTTAAACCTTCTGCAACACATGGTTTACTTTCGGAAGAGTCTGAAGTAAGGTTTATCTCTTTACAATCCGAGAAATTGTATTGCCAGCCCACATAACAATATTGTCGCACCTGCAATGGAATGAGAATATCTTTGCATGGGATTTAATTTTACGAAGCTGATTCCGCTTCTGGCAGCAAGTACAAGCGTCATCATAGTTAAAATTGTAGTTAGTCCAAACACTGCCGTTACTATCAGCAGTCCCGACAAATTGCTCTTGGCCGCAGGATACATTAACAAAGGAATAAGAGGCTCGCACGGACCAAACGCGAAAATTATAAACAGCACCCACGGCGTAATATTTGCCTTCTCATTTGCGTGAATGTGCGAATGATGCGTTTGATGAGAATGTTCGTGAGTATGTGAGTCTTCGTTTACGTGGATGTGATGATGAGTATGAGGCTTGTTTTTGTATGCCTGCCGCAAACCCCAGATAAAATACGCCAGACCAAACCCGATTAAAAGCCAGGCTGCGATATTGCCGCGAAAAGATTCGATAAATTCGAGTTTCTTTATCATTATTCCAAGCGCAACGCCGACAAGTCCCAGCATAATTGAGCTTAAAATATGGCCGATGCCGCATAGGAAAGTTATGACGGCCATTTTAGCTAAAGACCATTTTCTTGCCCACGATATCATAACAAAGGGCAGATAATGGTCTGGGCCGAATAATGTATGAAAAAATCCTATTGAAACTGCCGTTAAAATTAGGGCGTTTATTTCTGTTGACACAATCACTTTCTGCGCATAAGATTTATAAAAAAGTAATACAGTACATAGATTACCGGATTGATGGTTTGTAATCAAGAAATAATTTTAAATTTATCAGGCAGGATAGGTTAAAAGGAAAGATGTCGATAGAACCTTTTGTTAAAGAATTAGCAGACTCCACTGAATACCAGTCTTTATTGAAAGAGCCAAAAAGTTATGGTTTGCACGCGGGAAGGGTGTATTTAAAGCCCGGCGCTGATTGTGGTAAACACAACACAGGTCAGCAGGAAGAAATGCTGATTTTTCTTTCAGGAAACGGGCAGGCAATTATAGAAGAAAAGACTTTGCCGGTCGGAGCAGGGAAAATTGCTTACATTCCTCCGAATACCAAGCATAATATTGTCAATAATTCGAATGAACCGTTGAGTTATATTTTCTGCGTTGTACCTGTGCAGGAATAAGAAATTCAAAAAGGAGTTTTAACCATGAGTGAGATTGAACGAATAGGCGTTTCGCTGGAAAGTGATTTGCTGAAAATATTCGATAAGGAAATCAGCGAAAAAGGATATAAGAACCGCTCAGAAGCGATTCGCGATTTGATTCGCGAGCACCTCTCGAAAGAAAAACTCGAGCACAAAAAAACTCCCGCAATCGGAGCAATCTATCTGGTTTACGACCATCATACTGCGCATATATCGTCCGTGTTCAAAAAACTCGGCCATGACAAACCAATAAAAACTATTTCTTCAATTCACGTTTACATCGACAGGCACAACTGTCTTGAAGTTCTATTAGTCAGAGGTATGGCGTGCGATATCAATTCGCTGGGCGAAAAAATGATCAGTCTTCGGGGCGTAAAGCACGGCTATATAAATCTTGTGGCGGTAGAAAAAGAAGAATAATTATTCTGTAAGGGCGAACACATAGGTCTGCCCCTATTGTTTTTATGTGTTTGTCATCATATAGGCTCTCAGCACTTCCGCAACACTCCATGCCTGCGCAAAAGCAGCACCCGGCTGGTGCGGTTCATCGCCATCGAAAACCTCACTTATACTGCCTATACAGGCACTATTAGAGAAATGGTCGAGAAGCGGTTCGAGTCTCTCGGCTGCGATTTTTTTGCTCTGCTTGCTGTAATTATTTACTTTAAGATACGCTTCAGTAAAACCGCCAATCAGCCACGGCCAAACCGTTCCCTGATGATATGCACTGTCGCGTTCTTTAGGGCCGCCTCGATATATACCGATATATTTACTGTCGCCCGGAGCAAGAGTTCGCAGTCCATAAGGTGTCAGAAGATTTGCCTCAACGCAATCGACTACCGCTTTTTGCTGTTCGATATCCAAAGGTGAAAACGGCAGCGATACCGCAAATATCTGGTTCGGCCTGACACTTGCATCCTTATAATCCTTTGCTACGCAATCGTAAAGATAACGTCCCTGCTGATACCAAAAAGTTCGGCAGAAACTTTCGGCGATTCTGTTTGCAAGATTCTGAAACCGCTCGGTCAGCACCGCATCTTTGCCTCTGTAAAACTCAACGCAATTGCAAACCGCATTGTACCAAAGCGCGTTTACTTCGACGGCTTTTCCGTTGCGGGGCGTAAATACGACATTATCGAATTTCGCGTCCATCCACGTAAGCTGCGTATCGAAGGAACCGCCGGTGATTAAACTATCTGAATCGGCTTTAATACCGAATTTTGTTCCCTGAAGATATGAATCGATTATCCATCGAATCACGGGCATAAGTCGTGAACTGAAACCGCGCGTGTCTCCGCTGGCCTTGTAGTATCTGAACGCGGCGTGAATAAACCAAAGCGAAGCATCGATGCTGTTGAAACTTGCGCCAGTGTGGTCATCGCCGAAGAAATTGGCAATCATGCCTTCATCGGCATTATAAGCGAAATTCAGCAGCACGGAATTTGCATCTTCGTATCTTCCGCAGCAAAGCAGCAGACCTTCCAGCGCGATAAATGCGTCCCTGCCCCAATCCGCAAACCACGGAAAACCCGCAAGTATAGATTTAGTCTTGAGCTTTTCGATTTTCTTATCGATTATGAATTGCTCACCCGCAAGGGCAAGCAGTTGTACTGTTTCATCTTTTGATTTAAGATTGCTTATGATTTGCTTTTGCTGCAATTTCAGGTCATCGATAATCACATCGACATCAAGCCCTGCCATTCTATGCGCAAGGGTATTATCGCCAAAACCTGCCCAAAGAACAATTCTTGCCGGTCCATCGACCGTCCTTCTGAAATAACCCGGCGACCAAAGATCTTCGGTGTAATCGAAGCCGCGTCTTTTTTCGATGCGGTAGAAAAAGTTATGCCACCACTGCCGGTCTTCGACAAAAGCCATTTCGTCAGTAGCCATTAAAATCTGAGCATCGGGCATATTATTATTCTTGATTGAGAGGAAATCTTCCTGCCATTCTGAATTAAAACCTTCGTGTCTCTTTCCGAGATGATGATAACTTCGCATCGCCGCAAGCGGACGAACATTAAACTCAAATTTTTCCTGTACGCTCGTGAAATTATATTCGATAGCAACTATATCGGCGTCGCTCATCAGATATATGCTTTTTACGAGTTTAAACTGCGGAGTCGAATAGCTGAAGTGCACGCCTGTTTCTTTTTTAAAGCCGTTAGGCAGCACCGTTGGTTTTTCAAGAGCCGGCGGTTCGAATTCAAAATAATTCAGATTAAATCTGCCGTGTTCGGTGATAATCGTTTCCTGGCAGTTGGAAAGAGCGACCGTACGGTTGACAACCGGATTCAAAGCCCCGGTAAGCAGACCGTGATATCGCCTTGTATTATTTCCGCAAAGAGTTCCGCATGCGAAACTGCCGCGCCTGTTGCTAAGCAGCCATTCAGATGAAATGAGTCTTTCATATTCACTTATGTGTATCTGATTAGGTTTTGGTATTTGAAGGATTTGTTCCGCCACTGATGTATCAGTCTCCTATGAAAAGATTAAGCTTTATTATACTGCTTGTTCAACCTCAACGGATTTTTTTTGCCTTTGGACTTTTTTCCGCATCGTTTCTCAAGATTCCCCATGATATTCATAAAATTGATGTAAGAATCGTACGGCGAATCATAAGGATTGAAATATTTATGAACATCGCCGTCCGAAAACCATTTCGTGCACATATAATAGAAATGGTCAGATGTTTGCAGCTTTCGCCAGTCCGCAAGCAGCTTTTGGTCGCCGCTCTTTTTGATTGTCTGCTCTATACGGTATATTTCGTGCAGCGCATTGGACTGCATTGCATTTCCCAGCCAGGCAGAAACGTCTCTTTCCGTATCCGCCCAGCTAATAAGTCCGGGTACGTCTACTGTATCTGTTGCAGGGTAGGACGCTATCGCTTCCGACGGCGTTTTGAAATTATTGTCCGGATTTCTAAGTATTTCTTCCGGCAAATGCCTGAGAAAATCGAATATGCCCGTATCTTCCCATTGATGTTCGCCGAAAGTTTCATAATCCATAAAAAGATTAACGACGTAGCCATTTCCATTCACCTGGTTGACCCAGTTTGTAAATTTTCCTGCCATAAGAGGCCATTCATTCCAGCCTTTATTAGAGAACCGAAACGCGATATCGTCGCTTAATGCGTAATTTTTGAGCATAATCTTGATTTTGCCGTCATTTGGCGGCCTGTACAGGAAATTCGGGCTTCTGCCGTATAAAATCCTGTCGGCGCCTTCGGTAATTACGCCATCGAAGATTCCCATCGAATCGAGTTCGGCGGCCAAATCATTGCTATATATTAGTTCGGTATTGCGAAAAACTCTCGGCCTTTGGCCAAAAAGTGTTTCGATAGTATCCATATGCTTGAAAATCTGGTCGCGGAATTCTCCGCGGGAATACAAAAAGCTCAAACTATGATAATAGGTTTCTGCGATGAACTCAACGCATCCTGTCCGTGCCAGCGCATCGAAAGTGCTCATTACTTCCGGCGCATATTCGGCCAGTTGTTCGAGTAAAACTCCTGTGATGCTGTATGCCACTTTAAATTTGCCATCGTGTTTCCGAATTAAATCGAGGATTACCCGATTTGCGGGGAGATAACATTTGTTTGCGACCTTTTGACAGATTGCTTTGTTCTTGAAATCGTCAAAATATCGGTGATCCTGGTCAAAAACAGTATAATGTCTTAGCCTGAAAGGCTGATGGACTTGAAAATAAAAACATACTGATGGCATATATCAATCCCTTGATTTAATTTTTCTTCCTTCAGACCTGTTGTCAGACGCAGAGCGCCTGTTCAACAACCTGCAAATATACTTGTCTGCATTTTTCAGCAGCGTCTTCCCATCGCAGCTTCCTGACTTCGAAATTTCCGTGTTCTTTCAGGGTCATCTGCAAAGGCGGGTATTTTAATACCGCGACAATTTTATTAGCTATTTCTTCCACATCCCAGAAATCCGCTTTCAGGACGTGCGTTAATACTTCCGAAACGCCGCTTTGCTTGCTAATCAGCACCGGCACATCGTTATTGAGCGCCTCCAGCGGTGCAATTCCAAACGGCTCCGAAACGCTCGGCATTACGTAAAGGTCGGCTCTTTCATAGACTTTGCGTACATCTTCGCCGCGTAAAAAGCCCGTGAACAAAACTTTACTGCCTATACCAAGCTGTGCCGCAAGCTCAATCGTTCTTTTCATCATATCGCCTGAGCCTGCCATCACGAACCGGACATTATCCATAACCTCGAGCACTTTTTTAGCTGCGCCCAGGAAATATTCCGGTCCCTTCTGCATTGTTATTCTGCCCAGGAACAGAACGATTTTCTCGTCTCTGCTTATACCTATTTTGCCAAGGCCGAATCCATTACCGTTCTTTTCGATACCATTATATACCACTTCCACTTTATCGCCCGATATTCCGTACCGCGATAAAATGATGTTTTTTGTAAGATAGCTTACCGCGATAATCTTATCGGCAGCGTGCATTCCCGCTCGCTCTAAATTATAAATCATCTGATTGACATGTTCACCGCTGCGGTCGAATTCCGTCGAATGAACATGAATAACCAATGGTTTGCCGCTGACAGCCGCTACCGCTATGCCCGCCGAGTATGTCATCCAGTCGTGTGCGTGTATAACATCGAAACTATCCTGCATCGCAAGTTTCACCGCAGCAGCCGCATATCTGTGAACTTCCGCGTACATATCGCCGGCATAATGACCATTATCCTGTAAATGTTCATCGTTTACAATACCAGTCATCCTTTGCTGTTTGGTGCGGATTAGTTCTTCAATTTCAGTCTGGTAACTGCTTTCGGTTTCGTATGGTTTTAAAGGTGAATCAATGGTTTTGATTTTTATATTTTTGATTTCATCTGTTTCCCATTCCATCTGATATTCGCCTTTTATATCGCCGGGCGTTCGCAGAGTGATATGGGTGGACGGATTGGGGGTACGTATCATTCTCGGAAGAACGAACGTAATTTCGAGACCCTGCTTGCTCATTGCTTTAGTTAAACCGTAGCAAGCCGTGCCTAAACCGCCGCTGATAAATGGCGGGAACTCCCATCCTAACATAAAAACTTTCAAGACCTTTATGTCTCCAAAAAAAAATCCCTTTGTTGTTCCCGCATAAACGGGAATCTGTTTATCGATTTGGATACTATTGGCATACTTTTGTTAAAAATTTTACTTAATAGTATAATCGGTTTTTTTAAGGCTTATACTTAACTAAATTGTCCCATAAAATCAATTTTCAGTATCGGCAGCCCTGTTTTTATTCAGTTATCGGACTTTCACAGGGTATAAATATAAAAAAGACGCAAGGAGTATAAAAAAAGGAGATAAAGGAAAATTCTGATTAAGTGGGGTTAAAAAAAAACCGACCTCTATCAGTTTTGCCAATAGAGGCCGGTTTCGTTGTTTTGTCCTGCAACACCCTTGAGGGTGGAAACTGCCGCGATTGAAGCCGGGCTATCTTATTGGTAGCCCACCGGCAATCGCGACCAGTTCGATTACAGGTCCTGCGGCTTCAGTGTGCTGCGTCTGTTAGCCTTTGTTCTTTCGCAAGCGCCGTCAAGTATGCAATAAATTTTATTGCTTAATGCGCCAAGAGCATCAGCAGATGTCATCATCTTTTTGCTCTTTACATACGCTTTGACTTTGCTTGCAACAATCAAAGACTCTTTTCCAGCTTTTTTCTTTGCCATGTCAGATATCCTCCATGCAAAATAAACAACAATTCCTTTTTTATCGGCCCTTTACGACAAGACCGACTTTATAGAGCGTATTTTGAATACTTATAAGACCTTTTGCAACAAAAATTTTCGTAAAAAGTACAAAATTTTGCATTTATTAGGCCTTTCGCGCTATTTTTTACATTATTCCCCCCCTGTTTTTGGTCGAAAACACCTTCGGAAGCTGTTTTACAGCACACTAAGACTTTGTGTGCACAGCGGCTTATGCCTGAAATAAGTAATGGAGTCAGTTTATGAATCCTGATGACAAAACAAATAATGAACAGAAATCGGCTCTGGAAGATTACGTTACAATAGCCATCGCTGAGGATGTAGACCTTGCGAATGATTATTGTGATATCCTTATAAAGAACCACATCCCGGCCGTTACCGCGACCCAAAAAAGCTATTCATCGAATATTATCGGGACAGCGGTTATGGTTCCGGATAGTTTTTTCGAACAGGCACAGGAAGTTATTGAATCCCAGCAATGTCTGGACAGTTTTCTCGATGACGCCTTCAATGATACCGACAACTGGAACAATGAAAAACCTTCAGACTACGATAATCAGGGAAATAACAGCGATGACAGATTATAATTTTACAGATAGCGAGGTAACGAAAGTGGAAGAATATAAAACACATTTAGATAACTGTTTTACATCAAGACGACAGGAAGTCGCCGAAAGACGTTCAGAATCCAGAAGAACAGAAGAAGACAGAAGAGTTTGCCTCGATAGACGCCGCGGACCGGGAAAAAGACGCTCTGACGAAAGACGATGCGCCGAAGAAGGTCAAATGACCGACGAACAGTTCGAGTTCGTTATGGCTGTCGACCAGTATAAAAAACAGAATAATAAACCTTTTCCGAGCTGGACCGAAATTCTCGAAGTCTTAAAAGCTATCGGCTACCGCAAAGTTGCCGAACCTTGCTCAATAAAGGATTTACAGAATAAGCAGCAATCGGAAAATTAAGTAATGGCCGAATGCCATTGCCGTAGTGCGAAAACGTGGTGTTAGATTTTAAGCTTTAATTTTTAAGCTATCGCAGATGATGCTTCCTGTCCATCAACAGGATAGACTTTTGGAAAAGAGCCGGGCTTAATTTCTCCTTCAGGATTTTCTTGGCTTCCACAATATATGTTCTCTGGCTTAAGTGCGTGATGATAACATATTGATTATTCAGTTCGTTGAGCATCTTTATAAAATCATCGATATGCATGTGGTCGCCGGCCAAGGCTCTGTCGGTGTGTTCATCAGCGACAAAAGTGCATTCGGCAATCAGAAACTTGCTATTGGCGATAAAATCATATTTTGAGAAATTCATATAACTCGTATCGCCAAGGTATGTCGCTATCGGCGTCTCGACAGGGTAATCAATTGCAATATTCTTTTTCTTTAGAGCGACAATTTCATGGCTTGCCAGTCCTAAGTATTCTTCTTTGAGTTTTTTCTTTGTTTCAATTACTGTAAATCCAAGCGAACCTTTGCTGTGCTTTGTCGCGAACGCACGTACAAAAAGGTTAGGTTTAATGAAATATTCGTCTCCATCCTTCATCGCGACGAAATTTGCAGGTATCCTGTTACCGTCGAGTTTTCCCCACGATTTTATGATTTCATCGACTTGCGTAAGGATATTTTCAGAAGCCAATACCGTTCCGGGTTTTTGTCCGCAGAATTTCCTGTGGGAAAGATAATACGCGATTCCTGCCGCGTGATCCATGTGCCCGTGAGTAAGCAGTACGTTGTTTATACTTATAAGCTGGTCAGGCGCCTTGCCGATATCGAAACATATATCGAGCTGCGGAACAGCAACAACGGTTTCCTCGCCCGCTACAGAGTAGCCGACAATGTCATAATCATCTATTTTTATTCTTGCAAGATTGTGGCTTGGCATAACAGGATTCTATCACAAATTTGCTTTTTTTCCAGTTCTAAAAAATCACGGACAGAAATAACAAAATCATCCCCATAACCACTCCCCCGAAAGTAATCTGCGATAATTTATTATAGCGAGCCAAATCGGGACTGCTGTCTTCGAATTCCCAATATATATCGTCTATTTCGGAATCCTGTTTCGGCTTTAGTTTAAGTTTTACAAATATATAAGCACAAGCCGAAACAAGGAAAACCAAACTTCCGGCTAATAATAAAAATATTTTCATTTGGATACGGTTTTTCTTGCTTCAAGAATACTGAAAATTGTTTTTGGAATATCAGTATTATCTATATAGTTTCCGTAAACAGGGTCTTTGCCTTTTATGTGAGTCGTCAAATTTTTTGAACCCTGCCCTTTTGCATAAAGAAATACAGGTGCGTTAGTATGACCGCCGCTATGCCATTCGAAACTCGGCATTTTACCTTTGCCGTTATTAACGACCGCTTTTTTCTTCGGGCCTGTTAAATATCCGGTCTGATGGTCTGCCGTTATAATCAAAAGAGTATCGTTCCAATTGCTTTTTGTTTCAACCCAATTGATGACTGCATCTGCTGCGCTGTAAAAATCCATCATTTCCTCAATCATCCGTGTTCTCTCATTACCGTGTGATGCCCAGTCAACCGCCCCCGCCTCTATCATCACGAAAAATCCGTCCGGGTCATCATCAAGCACATTCAGAGCCGCCAATGACATTTCTGACAGGTTCGGAACATTTTCATTTAACGGCACATCGAATGGGACGCGAGATTTTCCGCTGCGTTTTTGCTGCAATGTTTCTGCGGTCTCCGGTACTCCGCAAACTCTTTTTGGTGTCGGCCCTTCCATAAGGCTAACAAATTCCTGTTTGCTTTGTATCAAAGTCCATTTATCCGGGGTTCCATCATCGTCAGCGTCAGCACCTGCCGCATCTGCCGCCAGAGGACTCCACATCTGCATCCATTTTTTCTCAGGCGATGAAAGTTTATTGCCATTATTGTCGTACAAAGGATTTCCGCAGCCGAATATTACTTCCAGTGCGCTTTCGTTTATCATTTTTTCTGCGATCTCCACATAATCATTCCGCGAATCATCATGAACAGAAAATCCCGCCGGTGTGGCATGATAATACGGCACAGTAGTTACAACTCCGGTTGCCATTCCGAGTTTTTCGCATTTTTCTATAACGTTTTCAATCTTTTTGTCTTTGTGGTCTACCCCGATTGAACCTCTATTTGTTTTAATCCCTGTCGCAAGCGCCGTTGACGCCGCCGCGCTGTCGGTATAACCATCTTTCACATAGCCGAAATCTTTAACTGCTTTTTTGGAATCGTATGAACTGCCGTACGGAAAAGTCGTTACCGATAGCTGAACAGGAAATTTTTCAAACTTCTGCGCACTTTTTTTACCGCTGCTGTAGTAATTCGCCGCCTGAATGTGATTTCTTCCGCCGCCGTCAACTATTATCATTATTATATTTTTAGGATTTTGGGAAGTTGCCGCTGCTGCAAATGAAGTTATTAGAATAACCATCAAGGTTGAATATTTTATAGCTTTCATTTTTTCCTTTTTTTGGATTTTTCTTTCTTTATCTTTTTCCCTTTTATTCGTTCTTTTTTATGTTCACGTTTATGCTCTCGTTTTTCGTTCTCTTGTTCGACAGGCACAACATTTAACTGCCTTGCGGACATATTTACCGATGCGATTCGAACTGTTATCGGCATACCTATATGATATGTCTTGCCGTTTCTCTGCCCATAAACGCATTGTGCTCGATGGTCATAAATATAATTATCTTTGCCGATTAAATTGATTGGTATAAGGCCCTCGATGCCGAACTTGTTGCATTGCACAAATATTCCGAAATTCGCCAATCCTGATACAACCCCCTCCATTGTCTCACCGAGCCGTTTTTGAAGAAGCTGCAAAATCAAAACCGCCTTAAGATCTTCTTCCGCGTCATCTGCTTTTTCTTCAGTGAAATTCAAATGCCTGCCTGTTTCAATAAGCTCTTCGTGCGACGGCACATTATTGAAATCTTCTTTATTGATATACATATCGAAAAGTCTGTGAACAAGCAAATCCGCGTATCTGCGAATTGGGCTGGTAAAATGACAATAATGCCGTGACGCCAGCGCGTAATGACCGATATTCAGCGGAGAATATTCCGCCTTCGATAGCGAACGCAAAATATAAATATTGACGGCATACGCGCGAGGCTTGCCTTTTACAGCATCAAGGATTTTTTGCAAATCGAACCTGTCGGGGTTTCTCGGAGCAGTTACGCCGAACATCTTCAGCATCTCACCAAGCTTTTTTACACTCAGAGAATCCGGGTCCGGATGAATTCTCCGCATAAACGGCACCTTAGCGCTGTGAAGCATCCTCGCCACCGCTTCGTTCGCCTCGACCATAAACATTTCGATTATCGTATGAGGATAGCTCGCATCAGCAGGATGAGCATCAATTACCTGACCGGCTTTGTCGAACACCAGATCTGTATCAGGCAAATCAAGGTGAAGCATTCCTTCATATCTTCGACGTGCTTCGATAGTCTTGGCCAGCTTTTCCATATCGCGCAGCAGAGCGATGACTTCCTGGGGCCGGTCTGTTTTTCCGCCTTTAATAATTTCATCAGCTTCCGTATATGTCAGTCGGGCTTTGGAATGAATAATGCTGTTCGCGAATTCTTCCCTGAGCACCTTTCCTCCGATCTCGTAAGTTATAAATGCCGATTTCGTCAGCCGTTTCTGCGCCGGCTGTAAACTGCAAACGCCGTTGCTCAAAGTCTCCGGCAGCATCGGCAGTACAAGCCCCGGCAAATAAACGCTGTTGCCTCTTTTCCCCGCCTCGCTATCGAGCGCCAAATCCGGCCTGACAAACGTACTTACATCGGCGATATGCACACCGAGCGTAAAAGTCCCATCCCGATTTTTATCTATGCTTATTGCGTCATCGAAATCTTTCGCGTCCGGCGGGTCGATGGTTACGATTATTTTTTCCGACAAATCGAGCCTTTTGGAATAATCGCCCATTTCAAAATCTCTCGCCGCCCGCCCCGCTTCATCGAGGCATTCGGGTTTGAATTCCTGCCGAAGTGCAAATCTTCTTATCACCGCGTCTATTTCAGTTTTATATTTGCCGATTTTCCCCAATACCTCGATTAACACTCCGCGTGCGAATTCGTTCTTCGTCTGAAAACTGATAATTTCGACTACCGCCTTATCGTCAGGCTGCGCGTTCTTCGCAGTTACATCGTCGATTTGAATCAGCTCAGTAAATTTCCCGTCCGGCAAAAGAAAATAGAAATCCTTCTTTTTTATTATTGTGCCGACGAACCGATTGTTTGCCCTCTGAACTATTTCGATAATCTTCCCGCTGTACCGTTCTTCCTTGCCGCGTTTTTCTTCTTTTGTAACCGTAGCGACAACGGTATCGCCTGTCATTGCGTTTTTCTTATAATCTTCCGGTATGAACACATCGCCGTGCGAATTAGCGTCTCTTGGAGTTACGAACCCAAATCCTTTCGTTGTACCGCGAAACGTACCGTAAATTTTTGCGCCCGGCGGCGGCAGCGATACGAAATTTTTCGACCCGATAACCACAAGCCCGTCTTTCCTAAGCTGCTCAAATGCGTCCTGGAAAGTTTCCATATCATCTTTTTTCAGACCCAGGCTTTCCGCAAGGTCGGCTGCCTTAACAGGCTTGTATTCCCTGTGCCTCAAATGAGTCAGTATTTTCTTTTTAAGTACGTCAACCATATTTCCTCTTTAAATAAAAAAACAGCGCTACACCAATTCCGTCACTGGTACAACGCTGTTAGCATTTTTGCTTGGCAATTAAATCAACCTTTGAGTTTATTGATTTTTTTCGCGAGACGCGATTTCAATCTTGCCGCTCTGTTTTTATGTATTGTCTTTGCAGCAGCGATTTTATCGAGTTTCTTTACTACGCTTTTATATTGTTCTGCTGACGCTTTTTTATCGCCGCTTGTGATTGCTGTATTGACAGCTTTAAGCTCTGTCTTGAGACCTGTTTTTCTTGCGCGGTTAATGGTGCGCCTTTTTGCGTTCTGCCTTACTCTTTTTTTGGCTGATAATGAATGTGCCATCTTTACTCCTGAAAAAATTGTTTCAATTTATTAACTTTTATTTTTACTCACTTTTTCTTAGCCTGTGAACTCTTGCCTTGACATCCTTGTACGAAAAATCAATCTGGGCTATACGCCTGTACAATTCCAGTGCCGTTTCCATATTGCCCTGCTGTTCGTACGCCCGGGCCAGATTATACCGCAATTCCTTTGCGATGTCATTGTCTTTTATTTCATAACTTTCGACCGCCTCTTTAAGGGTATCGACGGCATCATTGAACCACCCCTTCACAAAAAAGCACAACCCGATTTTGTTCATCGCGTTAATTTTGTTTTTTGGGTCTTTCCTGGCCGCCTGCATAAAAGGAATTGCATCGTCAAACCGCTGATTTCTCATAAGCCGCAGCCCATATTCGTATTTCAGCCGCAAATCAGTCGGGTAATTTTCCATGCAAAGCCGATAATGCTCAAGTTCCGCCGCAAGCAGCTCTTTGGTCTTTGGAACAAGCAATTCTTTAATCTCCAGACCCGCCGAGCCGCTCTCAATCTTTTCTTTTATTTGCCTGACCTGCCGCCGAAGCTTCCGCAGTCCCATTTCACCGGCTCGTTTTTTATACGTGAAATCCTTCGATTGCCCGTACGCCTTTTCAAGCATCGTTATCGCTTCGTCATCGGCCGCGTCCGTTTGCAAATCGCCCAGAGCATCGGTCAGTTTGAAAAGATTATGCTGATTTTTGTTCGCTTCGTAAATCTTCCGCGAATCATCCACCGCCTGCTGCCTGACATCGACGCTTTTTACAATTCCCTGCTGCGCCTGCAATTTTTCCTGCGATTCCCTGTCCTGAATCGAATCCCTGAAATCCCCCTGCTGGTCATACTTGCCCTTTTGCATCGTAAGCCTGGCAGAAAGATTCTTGTACTCACCCGCAAGTACCCCGTCCTCTGGTTTTAATTTTAATGCATAACCGCAGGCACTGACCGCTTTGGAATATTCTTCCAGCGTCGAATACGCATCTTTCAAAAGAAACAGCGTCGCAATCGACGGCTTATCAGTTGACCTCTGCGACTCAAAAATCGTGTCCGCAATCCATAGTGCAGTCTTTTTAAATCCGCCCGCAAGAGCCGCATCAAGCATCTGCTCGGCATAAATCAGATTCTCCGGATCTTTCGCCAGCAAATACTCGGCGTTCAGCATATTTTCCATCGGCGTCTTGCCGCGAGAATGCTTCATCTTATCCATCATCGATGGTTTTTTGCCGCCTTTGCCCTGACGAACCAGCGAATTATAACGCAGCGGTTTGTGCCCATCCTCTACCGCTTCGGGCGCACGCTGTAATCCCTCGATAAACATATCGATTGCGTAATCGAAATTGTCAGTCGAGGCCACCTCTTCGGCTCTGATGAAAAAAGGTTTGCCCTTGCTAAGCCCTTCAATCTCTTCGCTGGTACTTTTATTATTATTTGTCGCCGGTACTGCCATATTTATATATCGTTCTTTTGTGGTTATGTTCTTTCGATAATTAAAATCGCAAAAATTACTCCATAAACACACCTTCGCGAATTTATTATATTATAACAACTTACGTGCCTTGTCAATCCCGCACTATTTATACGTCTATAAAACATTTGTATTCTGGTCTGCAAAGGTTATAATCTATCTACAAACTTGATTGCATATTGAGGCCTGAAATGATAAACCAAAAAATCATAAAAATTTTGCTGCCTCTTGTCATACTATTTGTCTCAGCTTCTGTTCAGGCAAAAATCATCCTTTATTCAGCCCCATGGTGCGGTTTTTGTGTCAAAATGGAGGAATATCTTAAATCGAACAATATCAGATTCGTTAAAATAGACATCGATAAAGTCAGATCCGCCAAACAGGAAGTTGTAACAAAATCCAAACAGGCCGGCATTCCGGTCCTCGATTGGAACGGCGAAATTATAGTAGGTTTCGGCAACACCGAGAAAAAAGAAATAGACCGTCTCGCCGCAGGCGGTACCCCTATCCAAGGCAGATTCATCCCGAAAATGGTTGTCGAAAGCAATCAGCCTCTCCCGAACATCCCTTCCCTGACGTTAAACGACCGGTTTACATCAATAAAAAACATCGCTGAAACTATGAGAATTGCCGCCGCCGACTCTTGTTCCGTAAATATCGTCGAAAAATTCTATTCTGCCCAGATTGCCAAGCTAACTTACGAACATTGTTTTACCCCGCTTTTCCAAATCGAATGTAAAAAATTATTAATGCCCGATTCGCCCGATGAACTAATCGTTACCTGCCAGCACCTCGCCGCCGCAAAATACAGCCAGGCCGTTAAAGAGTTCCGCGATTGTCGTTTAAAAAATGTTCGTGCTTCTGTCGCAGTTCAAAACGCCTTGAAAGCGATCATCGCTTCCGATGCAGCCGACCCCAATTTTAACCAGCAGGCTGAATATCTGAAAATCTGGTCCTGCGCTGCGATAGATTATGTCTCCGGAAACAGGCTCCAGCCCGACCCTTCCGCGAACATATCAAGAGATGGCGAAACTGCGCAAACAGCCGCACAACTTCTTGAGAAAATTTCCTGTGAAATGCAAAACCCAAAGCTCCCCGAAGACCCCAATGCCGTCACCGCTTCAAATTAATCTCTCACTTAAGCCGATGCCGGTTGGTTTTTCCAGTCACACATACGCATTTTTCGCGTTGCTATCAGTTCTTTAAGAAATAAAATATCGGCAGAATTCGGCTCATTGCCGGTAACCCATTGTTCGAAAAACTGCATCAGCATTTCCCGTTCGCCAAAAAGCTCATAATACTCCAATGCCTGCCTGATTGTCATTTTAAGTTCTTCCGTATTCCAGGGCTTTGGAATAAACCGGTATATTTCACCTTTATTCACTGCCTGCAGCAGCATATCTATTTCAGAAAACCCGGACAGCACCATCCTTATTATATGAGGCCTCCGCTCTTTAACCATCTTAAGAAGTTCAAGCCCGCACATCTCCGGCATTCTCATATCCGTAACCAATACATGAACATCCTGCTCGTTGACAATATTAAGCGCCTCCATACCGCTGACCGCGAAAAGTTTATTATACGGCTCATCCGCCAAAGCGCGTTTCAGCGATGAAAGAACCTTTTCCTCATCGTCAACAAACAATACCGTTCTGCCGTCCACAAATATCGATTTTTCTTTATCCATCACTAATCTCCAATTGCCTCAAGGACCTATAAAATTTGCGGTCTTTCCATCCGTCACATAATTTTCCCTCTCTTTTTTAAAGTATATAATCCATTTGCTTATTCAGCAAATTTCTGAATGTTAAAATGGCGTTTTCTCCTGCTTCCCTGATGTCCTGAAAAGTAGATTTTCCCTTATTTCTTTTTTTCCGCTCGCTATAATGATGTCGATTAATTAGGACAGATTATGGCACTTATTTTTAATTTGTTGTGGTTTATTTTGGGCGGCGGATTCTTTGCATGCCTGTTTTGGCTTCTTTGCGGTCTGCTTTTATGTATAACAGTGATTGGCATTCCCTTCGGCATCGCGGCATTTCGCATCGCAAGTTTCGCAGCCTTCCCGTTCGGCAAAGAGTTGATAGACGCCCGCAAAATCGGCGAAATAAGAATTCCAACTACCGGTCTGGCGAATTTTCTGTGGATAATCCTCGCGGGTCTTTGGCTCGCGATTGGTCATGTCTTGGCGGCAATAGCATTATTTGTTACGATAATTGGAATTCCATTCGCTCTTGCGCATATCAAACTTGCTCAGGTTTCGTTCGCGCCTCTCGGCAAAAGAATCGTCTCAAAAGATGTTTCAAAAGCCGCAAATCTCCGTGCCGCAAACGACAACCTCGATAAGCGTTTTAAAAAATAGCACTTCTTCTATTTAAGATGAATTAATATATTTGAGTTTATCTTTTCCATCGCTTGTAGCAATTAAAGTCCGGGTGAAAAGCACTATTATGATTTTTTTTCAGGCCGGCCGGTTCCTGGATGCCTCTTTGCTTGCCGGACTTCTGAAAATCAATAATAATGTCCGCCGCTTCCTGCGGGTCGTCGCAGACTGAAAAAACATTCATATCCTTTTTAGTAACATAACCATGTTTTGTCATCATTACTTTTTTCATCCAGTTGACAAGACCTGACCAGTAATCACTGTCCATAAGAATTACAGGAAAAACCGCCTGTTTGAAAGTTTGAATCAGAACAAGCGCCTCTGAAAATTCATCGAGTGTGCCGAAACCGCCCGGCATGGCAATGAAACCATTAGCATATTTTAAGAACATCACTTTCCTGCAAAAAAAATATCTGAAATGCAAATTCAGGTTTTGATATTTGTTCGGCGCCTGTTCGTGCGGCAAATCGATATTGAGGCCGATGCTTTTGCCTCCGACTTTTGCTGCGCCTTTATTGGCGGCTTCCATAATTCCGCCGCCTCCGCCGCTGATTATCGCAAATCCCGCTTTAGCTAAAATCGTCGCGGTTTTTTCTGTGAGCTTATAATACTTGTCAGTTTTCTTCGCCACTGCCGAGCCGAAGATTGAAACTGCCGGGCCGATTGTCGCAAGTTCTTCGAAACCTTCGACGAACTCCGCCATTATTCTGAATACCCGCCATGTTTCTTCTGCTGAAACGCCGAATCTTGCTATTTTATCATCGTTCATTAATGATTCCTTTTCTTACCATAGTTTTGGATTGTTTGCTGCGGGACAATGTTTTGCGATTGGACATATTTCACATTTCGGTTTTCTCGCCTGGCAAATGCTTCTGCCGTGAAAAACGAGCAGATGGCTGAAATGAGTCCAGTTTTTTTGAGGCACAATTTCCATCAAATCGAATTCGAGCTTCACCGGGTCACTATTGACAGAAAGCTGTAATCTTCTGCTCAATCTTATTACGTGTGTATCGCAGACGATACCGGGAATTCCGTAAGCATTGCCGAGCACCACGTTGGCAGTTTTTCTTCCGACACCGTTAAGCGTCAGCAGGTCTTTCATATTATCAGGAACCTTGCCGCCGAAATTATCGATTATTTTTTGACATGCGGTTTTTATATTTATTGCTTTGTTCTTATAAAAGCCGGTGCTTTTTATGTCCTGCTCGATCTGTTCAATTGGAGCCTCGACCCAGTCTTTCGCTGATTTATATTTTTTGAATAAAGTTTTCGTAACGATATTTACGCGTACATCGGTGCATTGCGCCGCCATAATCGTCGCGATAAGAAGTTCAAGGGCATTGGTGTGGTCGAGCGAAGTTCGCGCATCGGGATAAGTTTTTTTCAAAATCGGCCAAATCGCCTTGACTCGCTGCTGAGCGATTGATTTATCGACCTTAAAATTACTTTTTTCATTCTTGTTTTTCGACATCGTCCAGGCTTTTCAAAGTTGTTATCAGCTCATTTTTAATCAGATTGCCCGCCAATGCAATCGGCTTATCTTTGTCCGGCAGAAGCAGAATAGTAACAGGTACTGCCGGCTGTTTGTAAATTTCTTTCAGCGCGATTGTCGCCGGATAATCGTAAGCCGTCGTATCAGCTTTAATTGCAAGCACGCCTTTTTGTTTTATCAAGTCAGCAACTTCTTTAGTTGAATAAACTGTTTTTTCGAGAATCTTACAGGATATGCACCAATCTGCCGTAAAATCTATCAGTACCGGCTGATTATTTTCCTTCGCTGATGAAATTAATTCCTCATTATAAGGCTGCCAATCTATCAATCCTTTTTGCGGAGGAGTTAAAAGCAAAAACGCAAACAGAACTGCCAGCAGAACAGCGACAAACCTGATTGCCCATTTTTTTTGCTGAGGCGTATCATAGCTGACGCAAACTCCCCACAGCCAAACGCATACCGACAGCACGACTGCGTAATAAAGAATACCTATAACTTTATCGGCCGGTACAGCTTCAAGCAGTTTAACTGCTATTGCCAGCAGAATAAAACCGGTCGCGTGTTTGAAAAGCTCCATCCATCTCCCCGGCTTCGGAATTTTTACAAGCAGGTTCGGCGCCATTGTAAGAATTACATAAGGAGCCGCCATACCGACACCGATGAGAAGAATTGTTACAGTCGCAAGCACCATCGGCTGAGTCTGTGCCCAGGCGAGAACAAATGTCAGAATTGCGAAACTGCACGGTGTACTCAAAACTGCCGCAAGAAAACCCATTCCGATAGAACCAGTAAAGCCGCCTTTTGACTTGCCGCTGCTGACAGATGCCGGAATCCCCAACGAAAATAAACCGAACATATACAGTGCAAGCACAACCATCAATAGCGCCATACCCGTAACGAAAGCGGGATTTCTGAACTGGTCGCCCCATTGAAAGACAAGACCGAATCCGAGTTTTAGAACAATATTGAAAACTGCAAGTGCGGCAAAAAATAAAATGATGCCGAGCGCGAATGCAAGGCCGAGCGCAAAACTTTTCGCTTTGCCTTTTTCAGCCTGACTGACAAGACGCATTACTATAATCGGTAAAATCGGCCATACGCAAGGCATAACATTCAAAAGTAAACCGGCCAATATTGCTAACGGAAGCGCTATTAAACCCGATGCCGCCATTGCCGGTGTTTCGATTTTTGTTTCAATTAACTGGGGAACATTGAAGGCTGGTATGTCCATTTGAGCATCAGATGAAATCTCAATTGTTTTTGAAAGCTGGTAACTTGCTTTCCTGCACAACTGGTCATTGCACGCAACGCCTTCTACAGCAACATTGATGTCTGTAGTAGTACTATTTATATCTGAAGTAAACGGAACAAAAACGCTGAAATTTCCGCTGTAAACTTCCAGCTTTTGATTTGTAACCTTATCGAAATACGGCTGTGCTTTTGGAAATATCGGTTCGCCGAATAGAAGTCCCTGCCCTTGTACGTTTACTTTCAGACTCATCTCAGGAGTAGATTTTTCTGACGCGTAAAAATGCCAGTTTTCCGCAGGTTCGATTCTGATTTCAATTGCGCTGGCAGAATCAGGAGTTACTTGTGAATGCTGAAGGAAAAGTTTAACTGCTGCAAGATCATCGCCGGCACTATCTGATGCACAGACCAATGACACTGAAAATAACAACGCAGTAATTGACAGTAACAATAATCTGCTGTTCATTCAATAATCCATAAGGAATTTTTTTGACTATTTATTATCGCCGCTTGTATCGGTGCTTTTATTTTCCGGAGTTTCAGTCGGTATCGGCGGCGGAGTTGACTGCTTTTCCTGTTCCGCTTTGAGCAAATCACCAACCGTCGGTTTGCTTAATGTGCCGCCTTCGAGAATAATTTTCACTTCCGCAGCGTCAAGCGTTTCATATTTCAGCAGCGCATCTGCTATCATCTGCAATTTTTCGCGATTATTCTCAATGATTTCCTTTGCGCCGTTATAAGTCTCATCAATCAGCTTTTTGATTTCAGCGTCGATAACTTCCGCTGTTTTCTGTGAATGTTCCTGTCCGGACATTCCAAAATATTCCTGCTGTTTAGCGCTGAAATCTATAGGCCCTAAAGTCTGACTCATTCCCCAGACCTGAACCATTTCCCTGGCAAGCGATGTCGCGGTTTGGATATCCGCCTGAGCGCCGCTGGAAATATCGTCGCAGAAAAATTCTTCCGCTATGCGCCCACCAAAACATACCTGAAGTATCGCCAGACAATACTTCCTGGTATAATGTGTTCTGTCTTTTTCAGGCAATGAAAAAGTAGCTCCGCCGTAAGGTCCTCGCGGAATAATACTGACTTTATGCAGCGGGTCGGCATCTTTCAGCATCGACTGAACAAGCGTATGACCGGCTTCATGGTAAGCAGTCAGTTTTTTATCGACCTGGTCGATTGCCCTGCTGCGTTTCTTTCTGCCCCAGCGAACTTTGTCGCGGGCTTCTTCAAGGTCTTCCATCTCGACGAAATCTTTATTATCCATCGTCGCCGCAATTGCAGCTTCGTTGATTATCGCTTCGAGGTCGGCACCGCTGAACATCGGAGTTCCGCGTGCGATTCTTTCAAGGTCAACATCAGGCCCCATCTTTACTTTTTTCGAATGAATCTTCAGAATAGCCGTTCTGCCTTTTACATCGGGCAGCGGCACGAATACCTGCCTGTCGAATCTGCCCGGCCGAGTCAGCGCTGAATCGAGAATATCGCCTCGATTGGTCGCCGCCATAACGATAACCTGGTCGTTGGTATCGAAACCGTCCATTTCGACAAGAATTGCATTTAAAGTTTGTTCTCTTTCATCGTGCCCGCCGCTGACGAAACCCGGTCCGCGTTTTTTGCCGATTGCGTCAATTTCATCGAGGAATATGATACAGGGCGAGTTTTCTTTCGCACTTTGAAATAAATCGCGAACTCTCGAAGCACCGACGCCTACGAACATTTCAACAAAATCACTGCCGGATATACTGAAAAACGGAACGTTCGCCTGACCTGCTATCGCTTTTGCAAGCAGGGTCTTGCCGCAGCCCGGAGGGCCGACAAGAAGTACGCCGCGGGGAATTCTTCCGCCGATTTTCTGGAACTTTTTCGGATGTTTGAGAAATTCTATAATTTCAGCAACTTCTTCCTTGGCTTCATCAATACCGGCAACATCGTTGAAAGTTACTTTCATTTGCTCTTTGCCGTGCATTTTGTGTTTGCTTCTTCCGAAACTCATCAGCATTCCGCCCGGCCCGCTTCGAGCATTGCGAACGAAAACAAAATAAAAGAAGCCTATCATTATCGCAAGAGGCACAATCCAGCTCAGCAGCGGCATAAGCCATTGAGGCTTGGCAAAAGACCATTTGACCGGTTGAGGCGATGCTTCAACTCTATCGATTAGTTTTTCAAGCAAATCAGGACGATACCCTACAGTGAATGTCTTGGATGCTTTCGGCTGGCGAGAAGTTATGCCGGATTCGTTGAATTTGCCGATTATTACATTATCACCAATCTCAAGACTTTCTATCTTGCCTTCAGACAGGTATTTCTGAAATTCATCGTTAGTTATCGTATCGCTCTGCTTTACATTTTGCAGAAGTGACACTATGGCGATGGCGGCCAGTATGAACAAAAGCCATTGAAAAGGCTTGTTTTTCTGACGGGCAGCCGCAAGGTTTTGAGGTAGTGTTGGTTTTGTACTTTGTTTTTTCTTTTCATTCATTTTTTTAATCGCAAATATGGAGTTGTATTGTTTTTTACTTAATCCTACATTATATACGAACAATCTGGTGCTGCAAACAACGATTTTAAGGTGTTTTTTAAAATAATCGGGTTTTTCTTCCAAATTCTTAAATCAAATACATTGTTTAGCACAGAAGAATTACCCTGTCTTGTACGACAAGAACCGCAAATAGTTTTTCGTACAAGTAAATCAATGTGTCTTTGATTACAAATTTGACTAAATGATTAAGAATCAGTGTTTTCAGGGAGTGAGATATTGTATTTTCCCAATAGGCGGTTGAGTTTTCGTCTTTCAAGGCCCAGGATTTTTGCCGCGGCCATTTTCCTGCCGCCCGATGCGTTCAATGCCTGCAAAATCACGTTTCTTTGCGCTTCATCCAGCGTCGGCAGACGATGCTGACCTCTTTCAACAGGCACAGCAACAAGAATTTCCGTGGGGAGAGACGCAGCCTTTATCATTTCGGAATTTGTCAAAACGTACGCTCTTTCCATTACATTGGCAAGCTCACGCACATTGCCCGGCCACGAGTAATTTACAAGGAGTTTCTTAACCTCATCGCTTAAAAACTTATAAGGCTCATTGTATAATTCCGATTGCCGCGTAAGAAAATATTCAGCAAGCACCAAAATATCTTCCGGCCGTTCACGCAATGGCGGTACATAAACAGTAACAACATTAATACGATAATACAAATCCGCCCGAAATTTGTTTTCATTTACCATCTGCTTCAAATCGCGGTTTGTTGCGCAAAGCACTCGTACATCTATAGGATATGATTTCACCGAACCTAAAGGCGTAACTCTGGATTCCTGCAGGACGCGAAGAAGTTTGGCCTGCAAATCGAGCGGGATTTCACTTATTTCATCGAGGAAAATCGTTCCGCTGTTGGCAGCTCTGAAAAAACCGAGCGTTTCACTGACTGCGCCGGTAAACGCGCCTTTGACATGACCAAATAACTGACTTTCAAATAACTGGCCGGTTAAAGTTGTGCAGTCAACCGGCACAAAAACTTTGTCCGCCCTGTCGCTGCAATTATGAATTCTGCGCGCAACCATTTCCTTGCCGGCCCCAGTCTCGCCGCTGATAATCATCGAGCATTGTCTGGATGCGACGGCATTAATCGTTTCGAGAATGGACGCGAACGCAGGGGATGCGCCTTCAACGAACTGTTGGCGCATAGGTTGAATATGCGGGTCTCTTATCGCATCACCCATTGCAGATTCGCTCCATCGCGTAAATTGTCCTTTTTGCCCTTATCACAATACGCGCAGAAAAAATCCAATGTTAGTTTTCACAGCGTATTTAGAATTCACTGTTCGATACGCTATGTTCGGTCTTACGGGGAGCTTGGGGGTTTAAAATCTTCTGTCCGTCCTCCCAAACTCCATTTACATCTTTCATATTCTACTTCGTCCTATAATGTAAATCAAGGTAAAAATGGTATTTTGGGAAAAATATAAAAACCTAACCAGCCAGAAAACATCTATATTATAGGACTAATTCCAAATCTAATATAACTTGTTTATTTTCAGTGTCTTAGCTATTGCACAATATCACAGCAAATACGTACATTAATTGAAAAGTTGGAGAAAAAGAGAAGGTTTCGAAGGTAAAAAAATTGGCTTGCATAATGTACCAGTTTAATTTATAAGGATAACTTATTTTTAAGTTCAGGCACGGTTATGGACCAGCAGCAATGTCAAAGTTGCAGTATGAAAGACCATTGCAGCCAGGTTTATAAAACTCTTGGCGAGTCGAAGATTCCCAATGTCCTGACCAAAGTAATTCTGGCCTTTCTCTTGCCGCTGATTCTTTTCATTCTTACTATTGTCGCGGCTGAAAGACTTTTAACAGAAAAGCTGATAAATGAAGCAGCAATTAACTTGATCTCCTTTGCCGCGGCCGCGGCAGTTATTTTTTTATATCTTATTATTTTGAAAATATGGAGAAGAAACAATTAGACCTTTAGGAAAATTGACATTCAAAGGCGGAGTTCATCCGCCTGACCGTAAAGAATTAAGTGCTCAACGCGCGATACAAACCGTTGCAGTTCCCAAACAGCTTTCCATAATGCTCAGTCAGCATATTGGAGCTATCTGTAAACCGCTGGTTAATAAAAAAGATACCGTTACAGCGGGACAGGTCATTGGCAATGCTGACGCCTTCGTTTCGGCTCCGGTTCATTCGCCTGTTAATGGAACGGTAAAAGATATCGCTCTTTGTTCACATCCGGTTCTCGGTAGAGCAGAAGCTATTATAATAGAATCCAATGCAGACAATCAGCCCAAACACCCCTGTCCGAATAATTTCGATGTAGATTTCGACCCCACTTATTATTCTCCTGACCAGATATTCGAAGCTGTGCGGAAAGCGGGTATCGTGGGCATGGGCGGCGCGGGGTTCCCCACAAGCGTAAAAATAAAGGCTAATCCGCAATCTCCGATAACCGACATTATCATCAATGCCTGTGAATGCGAACCCTTCATTACGTGCGATTATCGTTTAATGCTCGAGTGGACTATACAGATTCTTGCCGGCATCGCTTTAATCAGCAGAGCCTTAAATTGCAAAAACATATATATAGGTATCGAGGACAACAAGCCTGATGCCGTCGCGACATTCAAAAAAGCGGTTGAATCAATACCTTTCGCCAATGGCATGAATGTTGTCGCGGTAAAAACAAAATATCCGCAGGGCGGCGAAAGACAGCTTATTAAATCTATCCTCAATAAAGATGTGCCCACCAGCGGAATTCCGCCGATGATTGGAGTACTCGTCAGCAATGTCGCCACATGTGCGGCAATCGCCGAAGCTGTTGTTCTCAATAATCCGCTTACATATCGGCCGGTGACGGTTTCAGGTCGCGGTGTAAAAAATCCCGGCAATTTTTACGCACCTGTCGGAATGGCAGCGGGTGAACTTATCGAACTTGCGGGCGGATTAACAGAGGACGCTGTTAAAGTAATAATGGGCGGACCTATGATGGGTTTCGCTATCGCTGATTTGTCAACCCCTTTAACGAAAACCTCGGGCGCAATAACCGTACTTACACCAAAAGATTTCCCAAAACGAAAAGAAACGCCCTGCATCAGATGCGGAAGATGTGTTGCCGCCTGTCCGGTAAATATCAATCCGACAAAAATTGCCCATGCTGTCAAAAACAATATGCTCGATGTGGCTAAACAATATTATATGTCGGCCTGTATCGAATGCGGCTGCTGCAGTTACAGTTGCCCGGCTGATATAGAATTGACAGGCTACATCAAAACAGGAAAGATTCTTGTTGCCAGAGCCAAAAAATTGATGCCCGCTTAGGAATAAGAAAAGGATTTTGAAATGTCGCAAAATTTATTCGTTTCACATTCGCCGCATATCCGAAAACATCACTCGACGCAGAGTATAATGCTCGATGTTATCATCGGCCTTGTTCCTGCAATCGCGGCGTCACTGATTTTCTTCAGAACACGGGCGGCAATTGTTTTAGCAAGCTGCATCATCTCCTGTGTAATTTTTGAAGCTCTTTGTAATCTTTTCAGGAAAAAACCAAATTCACTCGGCGATTTAAGCGCGGTCGTTACAGGCATCATCCTTGCGTTTTCATTGCCTCCGAGCATTCCTTTCTGGGTGTGCATTATCGGTTCAGGTTTCGCGATAATCATCGGCAAAATGGTTTTCGGCGGTCTTGGCGCAAATATTTTCAATCCCGCAATGGCAGGCAGATGTTTTCTGACAGCCTGTTTCGGCGGAATGATGGTTTCGTGGACAGTGCCGGCCCTTATCGACCCGCAGATGCCCAAAGTCGGCGAAGTTTCAACCGCGCCGGCCGCTTTAACTCAGGCTACACCGCTTGGCTTAATAAAGGAAGCACTAAAAAATAAAACCGCACCGCAGGATGAGAAAATTGCAGAAATCAAAGGCATATTCAAAAATATGTTAATCGGTTCCACCGCAGGATGTCTTGGCGAAACAAGCGCACTTGCTCTGCTGCTTGGCGGAATATATTTGTTAATCAAAAGAACAATCGACTGGATTATTCCGACAGCGGTTCTTGCGACAGCTTTTATTTGTGCTCTGATTGCAGTTGAACTTGATCCGCATCATTATGTCAGTCCATTGATACACCTCGCAAGCGGCGCTCTTATATTCGGCGCGTTCTTTATCGCCACTGACCCCGTTACCGCGCCTTTAACAAAAAAAGGTATGTGGATTTTCGGCGCAGGCGTCGGAGCTATGACAATGCTTATCAGGCTCGTCGGCGAATATCCGGAAGGCTTTATGTTTGCCGTGCTTTTGATGAACTCCATCAGCCCGCTTATCGACCGATTCACAAAACTTACGCCGGCAGGAGGAAAACCAAATGCTTAAAGTTATTATAGATTATATCGAAAAAAGCTGGCTCCTGATTGTTTCGGCTTTTGTTTTTGGTCTGCTGCTTGCGTTCACTAATTCCGCCTGGCAGGGACGAATAGAACAAAACAAAACAGGCAAGCTCAACAATCTTATGAGCGCCCTCATCGCCGATGCTAATTTCAATCTCGTTCTGCCTCAGGCACAAGTAAATCTCGGCAAAGGCAAAATGGCAAAAACCGATGTTTATCAGGCCTCTTCAGACGGCCAATCGGCGGGCTTTTGCTTCAAAGCGGAAGGAACGGGTTTCGCCGACAAAATCGAACTGGTTATCGCTGTAGATTCCTCTTTTGAAAAAGTTCTGGGTTACAGCGTGCTTTCAAGTAATGAAACACCCGGCTTCGGTGACCAAATTATAAATGACTTTTTCAGAATGCAATTTATCGGCGCTCCTGTCGCTCAATTGAATCTCGAGAAAAAAGGTGATGATAAAAATATAGACCAGGAAATTATCGCTATCAGCGGCGCAACTGTCAGCAGCAACGCCGTGGTTAATATTTTCAATAATTATCTCCAGCAGGTAAAAGAACTGCTCAAACAAAAAGGAATTGTTCAATAATGGCAGCAAACACGATGACAGTAAAAGGCGCTCTTGTCGGCGGGTTATGGACGGAAATCCCCGTTCTGCGGCTCATCCTCGGTATGTGCCCGACACTCGCGGTTACAGCCGCCGTCAAACCGGCACTGACAATGGGACTCAGCGTTTTGTTCGTTCTCTTCTGCAGCAATATAGTTGTCAGTCTTATGAGAAACCTGCTCAAGCCGCACCTGAGAATCCTGATGTTCACATTAACAATCGCGACATTCGTTACTATCGCCGATTTATTTCTGCGTGCTTTTATGCCGCAAATGAGCGAAGTGCTCGGCCCGTATGTTCCGCTTATTATCGTAAACTGCATCATCATTGCCCGCGCCGAAGCATGTGCGAGCAAAAACGGAATGCTCGTAAGCGCCGTCGATGCAATCAGTATGGGAATAGGTTTTACTATTGTTCTCTGCTTTCTTGCTTCAATCCGTGAAGTGCTTGCGACCGGAACAATTTTCGATATTCCTGTTATGTGGAAAAGTTTTGCACCATGGGCGGCAATGAGACTGCCGGTCGGTGCGTTTATTACGCTTGGCCTTATGCTCGGCACTGTTAATCTGTTATCTGGTAAAAAATCCTGAAAGATTTGATATGGATAAAGTTACTGTATTATTGTTGGCTTTTACATCAATAGTTGTAATCAATAATCTTGTATTGACAAAATTTCTCGGAATCTGTCCATACCTTGGCGTCTCCGGCAGAATCGATATGGCTTTCGGTATGGGCCTGGCGGTAACTTTTGTCATTACACTTGCCGGTGTTTTAACATGGCTGATTGACCACCTTATTTTAGTGCCGCAGGGTTTGGAAATTACCCGTTATGTCTGCTACATCCTTGTTATTGCCGGCGCCGTTCAGCTCGTGGAAATGTATCTGCGAAAATTCTTCCCGCCTCTCTACGAAAGTTTCGGCATATTTCTGCCCCTGATTACCACAAACTGCGCAATATTAGGCCTTTGTCTTTTCCTGAACGTATGGGAAATAGATAATTTTGCACAGGCCGCCGTTCTCAGCTTCGGTGCTGGAATCGGCTTTACGCTTGCGATTTGCATTATGGCTGGAATTCGTGAACAGCTTAATTTTTCGGATGTACCGCCCGCCTTAAAAGGCGCACCGATTACTTTGATTACCGCAGGTTTGCTGACTATGGCGTTTATGGGTTTTGCAGGAATGATTAAATAACTTGAAATAGTATCGGCCGTAAGCCGAATCCGCAATCATGTCATTTCGACCGAAATGACCCCGTAAGGGGGAATGGAGCGTTGAAGTGAAGCGGAAACCCCCTTGGGGGGAGAAATCTATTTAACAATTATCTGCGAAGCAGAGTCCTTGGTTTGGATTGATATTTGATTTTTAATATTCAGGAAATAGTATGATTTTAGCTGATATAATTACACTTTGGAATAATTCATGGCCGGCTGGATTAACTATGCTCGTGCTCGGTGTTGGATTTTCTATCGTTCTTTTGATTGCCAACAAAAAACTGCACGTCGAAGTTGACCCTACCATCGACCGCATTTATAACGCATTGCCTCGAATCGATTGCGGCACGTGTGGCTTCGCGGGCTGCGCTTCGTATGCAAAAGCAGTTACCGCCGACCCTCTGCTTCTCGGCCGATGTGCTCCGGGCGGCTCAGCATGCTCTCAAATGATAGCTCAAATTCTTAATCTGCAGGTAAGTGGCGGCGGAGCACCAAGAAGACCCGTCGTTTTCTGCAGAGCACATAAAGATGACAGAACATATTTCGGTGATTATTCCGGCATATCAACCTGCACTGCGGCTAATGCAATGGCAAACGTTCAGGCCTGCAAATTCGGCTGCCTTGGTTTCGGCGATTGCAAATCTTCTTGTAAATTCAGCTCAATCCAAATAATAGATGGATTGGCAACTATCGATTACAGCAAATGCACCGGCTGCGGCGCCTGCGCAAAGGCCTGCCCCAGAGGACTAATTGAAATGATGCCGTTTACTCACGATGTTATGATGACCGTTGCCTGCAAAAGCCAGGAATCAGGAAAAGACACTCGTGCATTCTGCAAAGTAGGCTGCATCGCCTGCAAATTATGCACAAAGCAGACAGATGCCTTTGCAATGACGGGAAATCTCGCGAGATTGGATTTTGAAAGATACCAGCCCGGCGAACCTTTTGAAACTGCTATGAAAAAATGCCCGACCGGCGTGATTGTCTACCGCGGCAAAGAACAAAAATAATAGCAATAAAAAACCCTGACATATGTCAGGGTTTTTTTATCCAAAGTTTTACACTTTAAATTTTAACTTTTTCGTTTAGTCTCTACTTCAATTCATCATCAGGCTGGCCGGCGATCTTCTTCTGTTTTTCAAGTTTCTTCAGATCTTTCGGAGCTTTCCTGGGAATCTCTACTTGAACGCCGAGTTTACCTAATTGCCCTGCTACTTCCGGCTGATAAGGATTAAGCTCGAACGCTCTTCTCAGATAAACTTCCGCATTGGCATTGTCCTGTTTGAGAAGATAAAAATAACCAAGCTGCTTGTTTATAACAACTGAGTTTGGTGCAAGTCTGTGTGCCTGCATAAAACTTGTTAATGCATATTCATCCAAACCTCTGTCCTGAAATGCCCTGCCGAGAAGCAGAGAATTTTTCGCACTTACACTTGCCTGCCCGATATACATATCCGCGATAACATCGCTTCTCTGTTTATCAGCTTTGTCCACCAGAAGTTTGACGATGGACGCCTGAGATTCATGATGAGCCGGGTCGAATGCGATGGCCTTGTTATATTCCCATTCAGCTTTATCCCACAAACCTTCACGGTGATAGAGTCTGCCCAGTTCATAATGCGCTTTTGCGTTTTCGTACTTCCGGTCTATTTGCTTCAGCAGTTGTTGCTTTTGACGGTCAGACTGACTGGTAAGTTCCTTATCATTGATTTTTTCTCCAGTCGCTGATTTCTGCTTGCCGTTACAGCCGCCCAGAATTGCGCAAATTGCCGCTATCATGAGAATCTTGAAAATCATTTTCATCTCTCAATCCTTTCACTTTTGCCTATTGACAATAAGTGTAACATATACCTTTATGATGTCAATCAACAACAGAATTTTTTAATCCATTCGGTTGTTGCATTAATAATTGTATTTTATACGTCCAGATTTTGAACTTCAAGCGCATGTTCCTGAATATATGCACGCCGCTGTTCAACATCGTCGCCCATCAGGATACTGAAAAGCCTGTCCGCTTCGCCCGCGTCATCCAGCGTAACCTTCAGCAGCGTCCTCTTGGTCGGGTCCATCGTAGTTTCCCAAAGCTGCTCGGCATTCATCTCGCCAAGACCTTTGAAACGCTTGATTTCTATTCCTTTTCCGCCAATTTGCCTTACTCCGGAAGTAATCAGATCCATCGATGCTATCTCATGAACATCCGGCCCGTTAATGAGCTTAAATTTCGTGGGAATCGCTTCGCCGGATACTTTTCTTTCCGCTTTAAGCAGAAAATCTTTAAAATCGAGTCCAAATTTCTCTTTTAATTTCTGATTTATCTCATTTGCGCGTGTTACTTCGTGCATTTCTTCAGCGGATACCTTTTCACCCGTTTCAGACTGCTTATCTCCCGCAATTTTATCTATTTCCACTCTTCGTTTCTCATATTCGCTTCGGTTATAGTGAAATTCTGTTTGTCCATCATAACGAATATGATATTCCGGTAATCTGCCATCGACATAATGCGACTCAACAAAAGATTTGAACGATATTCCTCTTCGCTCGAGCACAGAAATATTTCTCTCGAGGTCTGAAAGTAGCTTTATCAGCTCTATTAACTGCGCCCCGCCTATCTTTTTCTGACCGGATGCTTCATTTATTATCAATTCGGTTCCTTCGATTCCGCGAATTACCATTCTTTTGCGCATTTCCTGCTCGGTGAGAATATATTCATCGGCTTTTTTACCCTTCACCGAAACCGCGTACAGTGGCGGCTGCGCGATATACACAGCTTCATTATCGAAAAGCACCGGCATCTGCCGGAACAAAAATGTCAAAAGCAGCGTTCTGATATGTGCGCCATCAACATCGGCATCAGTCATCAGAACGATTTTCCCGTATCGCCGTTTACTGAAATCAAAATCATCTGTTCCGATACCGGTTCCCAATGCGCTGATGATAGTTCTTATTTCTTCGTGCGCCAGCATCTTATCAATTCTTGCTTTTTCAACGTTAAGGATTTTGCCTCGCAGCGGAAGTATCGCCTGGATGGTTCTGTCCCTGCCGCCTTTTGCTGACCCGCCTGCCGAATCGCCCTCAACAAGGAAAAGCTCTGTATTTTCAACTTCTCTGCTCGAACAGTCCCACAATTTGCCCGGAAGTCCGCCGCTGCTCAATGCCCCTTTTCTTCTTGTCAGTTCTCTTGCTTTTCGTGCGGCTTCTCTTGCCGCTGCCGCCTGGATCGTTTTCGTAAGAACGCGTTTCGCCTGTGCAGGATTTTCTTCAAGATAATTTGCTAACTGTTCATTAACTGTCGTTTCGACAAAAGTCGCCATTTCCGGATTGCTTAATCTTACTTTTGTTTGTGCCTCAAAATGCGGGTCCGGAAGTTTTACCGATATTACCGCAGCTAAACCTTCACGAACATCTTCACCGGTCGGAGCCTGTCCGCCTTTCAGCAGATTGGCCTTCCTGGCGTAAGCGTTCATCGTGCGTGTAAGTGCTGTTCTAAAACCGCTCAAATGCGTGCCGCCGTCGATATTCCTGATGTTATTTGCGAACGCAAGCGTATTTTCCATATAGCTTGTGTTATACTGCATCGCCACTTCACAAACCATTCGCGATTCTTTGTCTTCCTTCGAAAAATATATAATATCCGAGTGCAGCGCCTCTTTGCCTTCATTAAGATGTTTAACGAATTCTTTAAGACCCTCGACAAAATGGAACACATCTTTTTTATTGTTCCTGTCGTCCATAAATGTAATTTTAACGCCTGCGTTAAGGTACGCGACTTCACGAATTCTTTTTTGCAAAGTCTCGTAATCAAAAGCAATGTCTCCGAATATCTGCTCATCCGGCAGGAACCTGACCAGCGTACCCTGTTTGCTTATTGGCCCGATTTCCTTTACCGGCCCGCGAGCCGCGCCTCTTTCACATTCGAAATGATAATGTTTGCCGTCCCGGAAAACCTCAGCTTCCAGCCATTCGCTAAGCGCGTTCACAACACTGACGCCTACTCCGTGCAAACCGCCTGATACTTTATAAGCATCGTGGTCGAATTTGCCCCCTGCGTGCAGCGTTGTCAGCACAACTTCAAGAGCGCTTTTGCCCGCCTCTTTGTGCATATCAACTGGAATTCCGCCGCCGTTATCTTCCACCGAGCAGCTTCCGTCAACGTGTATGCGAACGATTATCGAATCGCATCTCCCCGCCATTGCCTCATCGATGGAATTGTCGATTACTTCATAAACAAGATGGTGCAGACCGCCCTGCTGCCTGCTTCCTATGTACATTTCAGGCCTTTTTCTCACCGCTTCGAGACCGGCCAAAATTTTTATACTGCTTGCATCGTAACTATGAGCTTTAACGTCTGGTTTTTCAGTGTCCACTTATTTTTATTACCTTAAAATATAATCTATTTTGCTATTAATTTTATTTCTCTTATGTGCGAAGAAGGATATTCCGTTTGCAGCGTTCTCAATATTTCGCCGGTCATATTCCGCAAATGAAACATATACGGCCCCGGCTTCACTTTTATCTTCAATACTCCTGCTTTTATCGATTCAGGGCTGCAATGCTGCATTATTTCCTCACCGATAATCTGGCCGAGAACACTCAATACGGTTGAATTCTTCCGGGTGTTTTTAGTAACCCTGCTCAGCCAGCTGCACATATCCTGACCTATCGGCTTCTGCTCCGCAGGCCTGCCCGCCAGTATTTTTTTATTCACCTGTTCAAGTACAAAATTTTCCACAGCAAGCCGCCTGCTATCCACTAACACCTATCAACTGCTATGACAAGCTTACCGGCATAACGATATAAACATAGTTCATTCCGCTCTTTATCAATCCCGGCCGGTCTGACTGACCAAGCTGCAATTCGAACGAATCTTCGCGTATCACTCTCAGCACATCCACAAGAAACTGCGGATTAAAACCGATTTCCATCGGCTCGCCTTTATAATCGACTTCCATCCCGATTTCAGCGTCGCCCATTTCCGGCGCCCTGCTTGTAAATACCAGCGTTTTCTTGCCCAAAGCCAGCTTAACACCCTTCGAATCTTCATTCGTCAAAAGCGCCGCTCGCTTCACCGCGCTCAATGTCGCCGCGGTATTTAACTGAACTTTATTTTTATAATCGGCCGGTATTATATCTTCATATTTCGGGAAAGTGCCTTCGACAAGATTAGAACTTATCACAACTTTTCCGCATGAGAATATCGCTTTGCTGTCGGCAAATCTTACCGCGATTTTGTCCTTTTCACCCGCCCCGACTTTATCTAAAAGTGCCATTGCTTTTGCCGGCACGATATATTTTTCGCCTTCTATTTTTTTGTCCGCTTCTGCGTTAAGGGTCAGTTTATATTTCGCAAGCCTCCGGCCGTCAGTACCGACCAATGTCAGTTTCTTGCCCGATGGCTCCCACAAAATGCCGCTTAAAGCATAACGTGTATTTTCCTTCGCCGTCGCGAAAAGACAATGCTCCAGCCCTTCCTGCAATTTCATAAGGTCTGCTTCGAGTTGGGCGTTGCCGTCAAAACCCGGCACCTGCGGATACTGCTCCGGCTGATGACCGTAAATTGTAAAGTGGCTGTCGCTGCCTTTGATTTTGCATGTCGCCTCGGCCACTTCCATCACCAGAACTTCATCGACGCTTTCGCGAACGATCGCCGCAAGTCTTTCGGCCGGCACAACCGCCTGACCTTCCTGCTCGACCTCCGCCTGTGAAATTAGGCAAGTTATCCCCATCTCAAAATCTGTCGCACTAATGCAAACCTTCTCTTTGTCCGCCTGAATCTTCAATCCCTGTAAAATCGGCTTCGTTGTCCGTGCCGGTACTACCGTGGTTACAAGACCTAATGCTTCCGAAAGAGCCGACCTGTTAAACTTTACTTTCATTGTCCTTACCTCTATAAAAATTTTGTCTTTTCATCCTGAATTATAGTCTGGTATTTTACACCAAAAATCCTGATTAAGCAAAAAGTTTTATAATATATTCCACATATCCCTTACAGCATTCTCAAGGCTTCCCCTATATTACTTCTAATATAATATATTAAACTATTATCAGTAGTAATATAAGGGGTGAAAATGTGAGCAAATAACAGAAGATTATGCGTAAGGCTCTGTAGTTTATGAAGTTATATAAGACATTGCCGCAAATACTCCTGTAGATAAGCTGTGAGATAGTCTGTTGCCAATCGCAGGTTGTAACATTAAGTTCAGACAAACCCCTGATAATACTGAAAACGCTAACGGACACATTTCAAAACTCACAGGTTATACACATGGTTATCACAGGGAAAAATTAACAAAATTTTTATGAAAATTAATTTATTTTTGGCGCCGCCGAGCAAATATCTCTTTAACGTTTAATATTTAGTCGTTATAATTCGCCAAATTAACATAGTCATTTCAAAATGGAAAAAGTTCTAATTAGTTATATGGATATGAGGTATTTATGAAACGGATTTTACTCGTCGCTGAACTTGTATTGATAGCATTTTTCTCCGCCAGTTGCCAAAAAGCAAAACAAATCGAACCGGTCAAAAGCGAAACGAATTACGACCGTCCTCTTCCGCCCGGCCAGCTCGCCCTTCGCAAGATAACCAATCCCGCCGACATCCCCGATTTCACATTTGCCTGCTACGACCTTGTGAACCTTAAATCGGCAATCGACAAAAGTTTAAACTTTTTGAAAAAACCATCGAGCAGCAGGTTTTATCCTTATGGAGATATCACTCGCGACCACGCAATTGCAAGCTTGGAATCCTTTAAGGAATTGCTAAGCACCGGCCTCTTCGGCGAAAGACTCAATCAGGCCATTCGTGAAAAATTCGATGTCTATATCTCCGTCGGCTGCGATGACCGTGGAACCGTGTTGTTTACAGGTTACTATACCCCGATTTTCGACGGCTCAATGACGCAAACAGAACGTTTCAAATATCCGCTTTACAAAATGCCGCAGGACCTCGTCAAAGGTCAGAACGGTGAAATTCTCGGCAGAAAAACAGGCGGCGGTACTCAGCCTTATCCGACAAGGGAAGAAATTGAAAACTCAAATATGCTTGCAGGAACGGAACTTATCTGGCTCGGCGACCCATTCGAAGTGTACATCGCGCACGTTCAGGGTTCCGCAAAAATCAGATTACCCGACGGTTCGTTGACCGGCGTCGGTTACACCGCAAGCAACGGACAGGAATACAAAAGCGTTTCAAAGGCAATGCTCGAACAGGGAAAAATGGGCGGCCAGAAACTTAGCCTTGCCGCTATGATAGAATATTTCAAGCAGCATCCCGAAGAAGTAAAAGATTACACGAGAATGAATCCTCGTTTCGTTTTCTTCCAAATCGAAAAAGGCGAACCTCGCGGAAGCCTCAACGAAGAAGTAACGCCATACAGAAGTATTGCGACAGACAAAACTATTTTCCCGCCCGCATGTCTGACATATTTAGCTACAGTGCTTCCTGTTGACAGAGGCGGAGTAATTTCTGATAAACCATATACAGGCTTCGCGCTCGACCAGGACACCGGCGGTGCAATCCGCGCTCCCGGCCGATGTGATGTCTATATGGGCCAGGGCGACAAAGCCGGAAGCCTCGCAGGCAGAACTTATCAGGAAGGTAAACTGTATTATCTGTTTTTAAAGTAATTGGTTAAATATCAAAATAAAATTGGTTAGCCCCCGGACCCGTGCCGGGGGTTTTTATTGCGCAGCAATAAATTCGATTCGTTTTTATTTTATTTTTTCCAGAAGCTCGCCCAATCTTTTCCCGTCAATACCCGCTTCAATAATTTTTCCATCCGGTCCTATTACCACGGCGTTTATTCCATATTGATATCTATAATTTTCAAAAATCGGATTATCATATCGGATATATGCTTGTTTCCAGTTGCACGAATTTTCCCTTAAGTATTTTGCGGAAATTTCTTGATATGACTTTATAGATTTTCCACTGATGCCGATGAATTCAATTGTATTAGCACCGGCATATTTTTTATATGTCTCAAAAATATCATTAATTTTAGTTTCACTGTCAGAGTTGCTTAAAGTAAATAAGGCATCCCAAAATACAAGGACAACAATTTTTCCCTGCAAATCAGAAAGTTTTATTATTCCCGCGTTTGTCTCAATTGTAAAATCGGAAGCATTGCTGTCAGTCTGCAATAATTGTTTGCCGGAAACAATTTGCATCGGCATTTGGCCTGTATCCAGAGGCAGGTCGATATTTGATATATCAATCGGTGGCATAGTAAATTCAACTTTGCCGATAACCTGGTTCTCCACGTTAGGCGCGCCGTATCTTCCCTTTTTCTCATTAATCATTATTCTTAAAGTATAACTTCCTTCTTCAACGTCTTCAGCCCTGAAACTGCCGTCAGAATTAACAATGACACCTCCTCTTTGACTAGATTCGCTGATTTGTGGATGGCTCTTCTGCATCGCCGCCTTAATTTTCGCGCTGTATGCTTTGCCTTCTTCGCTCTGTGACCAGTTTTGATACCATTCAATGCACTGTTTGGCGGTTAAACTGTCAAAATTTGCGGGAATAGGCATTTCGCCAACCTGGCTGTAAATAGTTTCCATTACAGCCAAAGGGTTTTCACTTTGTTTCCGCTGCAGATGGGCATATATCCATAACGTTTTTGTAAATAATTCATCCGCAGGCCAGATAATTTTGCCTGTTACTGCTCTGCCGGTGCCCCCTAAAACAATTTCGACAGTCTCGCCGGAAACAACTTCAATATGCTGCGATACTGTACCGGTGTTTTGTGAATCGTCGTCGGACTTCATTATCCGCGAAATCTGATTGCGCCCGGGAGCAATCTTGTCCATCACGAATTGACCCTGCTGATCTGTAACAGCACGGTTCATGCAATTATAATAAATTCCATCACGGCTGTCATAGTTTTGTGAATAGGATGCTATAATTTCCTCATTAGCGGCAGGTTTTGAACCGACATAAACAACACCTTCAACCCTGCCCCATTTTTCAAGGTATATATTTGGATCTAACGCAAACTCATTATTGTTCACATCCGCATAACCTTCTTCGCTTACAGCAACAAGTTTGAATTTGTCATTACAGTCCGGCAAAGAAAATCTCCCCTGCAAATCGGTTATTGATTTATCTATGTCCTGTCGGTGTCTCTGTTTGCCGTTTTCAAGATTCAGGTATCGATCTTTCTTTACTAAATAAACTTGTACTCCTTCTGCTGCCTTACCGTCAGGATTATAAACAACGCCCCTTAGTTTTGTTGCATCTTCTGTTTTGCTTAAAATAAAATCATATTTTACTCTTCCTTCATTGGTATCGAAAGTCCGGGATACAGTCTGCCTGCCGTCAGGTAAATCCAGCCTTAAAGTGTATGCATAGGCAGGTGATGTAAGCGGCATTTCGTATGTTCCGTCTTTAATGTTTCGCTGCCAGTGAGAACCGTTTTGCCAAATAAGCCTTTCGCCTGAATTCCATATCGTTCCCGCAGTTATTTTGCCTTCCATAATCAATCCATTTGTATCGTCGAGCACATTCCCAAAAACAACAAGCTGGGGTGATAAAATAATTTCATATTCCTTTTCAGATGGGCTTAATACTTTATTTTGACCCATATAATTTTTTGCATGAAAACCGAATTTTACTTCATCCGAAGGCGCATCGTTCCAGACAAATCTGCCGTCATTATCAGTATTGCCGTTCCAATCAAGTCCATCGCATCTCCATTCATCTGTACGAACCGATGCTTTGACAATCGGGTTGCCGTTTACATCGACAATACGTCCGCGAATTGTATTGCCCGGCAGAAGAATAAAATTCTCCTCCTGCGCACTTTCCTTAACGTTTAACTCTTTAAGGTCAGGCGCGTAATTTTTTGCGGCAACTTTTAAAATATTGAATCCTTTTTTAGCGTTAGGAAATTCGTAATATCCTGCGGCATCGGTCATTGTTTTTAGATTGTCGCTGCTGTAACGCCCCTCGCCGATAGAGACGCTCACGTCTTTTATAGGCCTGTTTGCACTATCTAAAATATAACCATAAACCGCTGCGCCTTTTTTCAGGACTGATACGAATTCTTTTTTTCGTAGCTGCGAAATTATCGTCTCTGACTGGCTTGTCCATGTTTGATAATGGGCATAATTTTTATGTTTTATTTTTATGCCGATTTGACTGTACTCATGCAGCACTGCCGGCACCAGATCACATTGCCATTTGCCGTTTATATCTGTGTTAATTGTAAAATCATTGATCCGCTGCACGGGATTTATTTCGTCTTCATCATTTACATAATAATCGATAGTCACTTTTGCGTCCTGCACCGGCAAATTCTGCTCATCGGTTACAAGGCCGCCGATAATTGTAGCGCGCTCAAGGAAAAACTCCAATTCCTTTGGAACCGTTCTTTGATATTGTTTGCCCCAGTAACCCGACATCGGCACAAAACCTTCTTTTTCAATATAAATACTGAAATAATCTTTTGATTTATTCTTGTCGAGTGTAACTTTGCAGTATCCGTTTGCATCTGTAGTAATTATTTTTTTCTTGTCTGTCGAACCTGTAACTCTTACATCTTTGAGTGGCTCTTCTGTTTTGTTATCAGCAACGTAAATTTCCATAAACGGCCAATTGTTCGGGTCGTTCGGATCTTTTGGAACATTTACAGCCGCGGCTTTTGCTGCGTTTAATTTTTTTTCTTCTTTGATTGCTGTGGAGTTCTCACTTTTGATTTGAGTGCATAAGAAAAGTGAAATGATTATTAATACAATTACCGTCGGCTTACGAAAATATTTAGCGGGATGTTCTTTAATAATAGAATTTGCTGTTGCCATATCAATCTCCTTCAACAGAATTTCAAAAATTATTTCATGACTTGTTATATCCCTTTATTGTTATAGATTATATCCTCAATTTTAAAATTTACACTTAAAAAAATCCTTGCCGAAAACCTGCCCTCGCGCACGCGGGGTGCTGAAATTTATTATTTCCTTTTTTCCGTTTCTCCTTTAAAAAAAATTTACTAAATATTTTTTGTGTCTTTGTGCCTTGGTGGCTCAATACGCCTCTGCGCAATCTGCGTCAAAAAATTGCCGATTTGCGTCAATAGTAGTATATTGTCTCCCCTGAACCACTACAAATAACGTTGCATTTTGATATACTTTTCTCACCATTTTTATTAAAATTCCGTGCAAATCCGCGCAAATCCGTGGTTATTTTTCGATTTTCAGCAAATTCGCTATAAGTAATTTATAAACAAAAACTTATCGTTTCAAAATCGTTCATAACTCCTTATTTTACGTACATTGTGCCTGCAAGCTGGTTTTGAACGTAAACACTGGACTTACATCAAAAATGATTTTCAAAAACCCTCATTTTCAGCCCAATAATAAGGTATAAAACTTGCGCATTTTAGCGAGCACGTCTTATGTCGGCGGATTCTCCAATTTTAAATTTTCAATATTAACTTTTAAATTCTTTATCCACTCTCCTGCCGGTTTGCTGCGATATAGAAAATATGTAACGATAGAAAATCTCTCGAGCGCATCTTCATCCCCCGCCTCTGGCAGTTCTTCTAAACGCTTGTTTACGATGGACTTAACGACATCAGGATTATCCCACAAAAAATCTCCCGCATCGATTATTTGAAAAATATTTATAACAAAAACAGCAAAACTTTGTTTCCGCTTTTTTGAGCCTTGCTCTTTGATTTTAAACGACTTATCGATATGAACGATTTTCAATTTCCTTAAATCGCCCGTCCATTTATAGACCGTTTTTTTCAGGGCTGAGAGCTTATCAATTTTTTTCTTAAGTCCTGCCGCCCCCTCGAATTGCAGTTCTTTAGCCGCCTTTTGCATTTCTATTTGAAAATTATTTATAGCTGTCTCAGGTTCAGCCCCTGCCGAAAAAGCCTCGTTGATTATTTGTTTATATTCTTCAAAACTAATTTTCCCCGCGCAAACCCCGACGCACGCATCCATCTGCATATAAGGACAGCTTTGGCCGTCACTTACATGCTCACGCTTTCTGCACAATTTATACACATCTTCAAGGATATTCATAAAAACCGAGGCTGATTTTTGTGTTGGGAAAGGGCCGAGTATTTTTTCACCGGCTTTAAATGATGGCTTTCTCGTAACGCAAAAGAAAGGAATTTTGTCATTAATATTAACACTCAGATACCACGGCCAAACAAGCGTAATATAGTCTTTATAATTAGTTGTGAATAAACGCTTTACAGCTTCATAATGTATGATTGCCAGTCGAAATTTACACTGGCAGGCTTTGTAATAAATTTTTGCTGTGATGCTTTTTAAATCCGCTCTTTTGGTTTTTTCCTGCTGTTCGGCTAATTTTGTTTTAGCGGTGCGTCTGATGTTCGCGGTTGTCAGAAGTGTTATTGGATTATTTTGATTATCTGTAAAAAGAACAAGACCTGCCGAGCTTGGCAGGTCTGAAATATTATCTTGTGTCGAAATTGATTTTTCAAAAATTTCGTCTATTGGGTTTCCCATCAGACATTAAGGCCGGAAACCACGGTATCGAAAACCATCGTTCCATCCACAATTCCCTGAACTACGCAGGTATAAAGCCTTCTTTTGAAAACAGTTATGTGACCCAGTAAATAAAGCCTTTTGCCAGGCGATACAGTTTTGCGGAACTTCGCGCTGTCGATACTCGCAAATCCGATAAAGCCAGGCAACTGATAAACGTGCTTAACAAAAACGCTCGAAAGCTGGGCCGCCGCTTCAACCATTATTACTGCCGGCATAAGAGGCCTGCCGGGAATATGGCCGCGAATCCAGAATTCATTTTCAGTTACATCTTTGTAGCCGAGGATGAGAAATTTTTCCTTGTCGTACCAAATAATTCCATCAAGGTGCTGCATTTCATAACGCTGCGGATTAACTGCTTGAATCTCTTCTTTGGTTATGACGATCTTATTTAAGTCGATCTTTGATAAATCGAACAATTCTGTCGGGGGCATTAATTTCCTTTTACCTTTCTATAAATAATATCAAACAGAGTTACAGAAGTAATCTGTGTGAAAACCAACAAATCCCTTAACTCGTCCGTGAACAGAATACGAACCAGCGTTTCCTCAGCACGAGCTGAAAGAATGAATTGTCTTACCGCCGAATAGTTATTCAACTACTCTGATTTCAAGAATTTTATTCCTGACGGTTTGCGCAGCCTGTTTGATTTGCTGCATCTGCTTGCGAACTCTTGTGCCCGCAGCTTTGTTTCCGCCTTCAGCTTTCTTGATATCGCTATCGGCTTCTTCGATAAGTCTTTTAAGTTCTTCGTATTCCTGCATAATCGTAGCCTCCATTCTAAAAATGGTATTTTGACAAAACTTTATACTGTCGGTTGACAATTGTCAAAAAAAATCTGCGTTTTTAAAGGAAAAATCATTATTTGAAGAGAATTTTTGTTAAATCTGCTATCTTTTTGCCTGCTCTTTTGCATTGTGTCTCGACTCGTTCATCAGGTTTATTAATAGATACCGGCCCGTAATGGTCTCCCATTGCTTCGCCGGGCACAATCATTCCGTGAATCAGCATCGCTTCGAGAATGCCCATAATAGTAGTTTCATTTCCTCCGCCGATATTTGCCGAACTTGCGAACGCCCCGCCGATCTTGCCGGCAAGGCTTCCATGCTTGGTCACCGAATCTGTTAGAAGCTGCATAATTGGTGCTGCCATTTGGCCGTAATAAGTTGGGGAACCTATTACTATTGCATCGGCTTCCAATAAATCATCAACTATAGTCTTTTCGACAGCTTTGCATTCAGTTGGTAAGCTGCTGTCATTCATAGACTTGGCTATGATTTCAGCCATTTTTTTTGTATTGCCGCTTTTCGAAAAATAAATTACAAGCCCTTTAGCCATAATTCGCTCCTTTCCTTGTTCATTTCGAACAAAGTAAATAATTGATGGTATTATTTTAAATTAATCTACGAATTTTGCACGAAATATAAATAGCGATTTTCCTGTTTTAATAATCTTGACTACAAAATAGCTTTTATTATAATCTTTTTATTCGTAAGACTTTAAAAAATAAAGGGTTAGGTATATAAATATGTCAGAGCAAAATGATAATCAGCAAAAATTGGATTTTGTACGTCAGATAGTTGCCGACGATTGCCAAAGCGGTAAATGGGACGGAAGAGTTGTAACGCGTTTCCCTCCGGAACCAAACGGCTACCTGCACATCGGACACGCCAAAAGCATCTGCCTTAACTTCGGTATCGCGTCAGAGTTCGGCGGCAAATGCCACCTGCGGTTTGATGACACGAATCCGGAAAAGGAAGAACAGGAATATGTCGATTCTATCATCGAAGATGTGAAATGGCTCGGCTGGGATTGGGGACAGAACCTTTTTTTCGGCTCAGATTATTTTCAGCAGATGTACGATTGGGCGGTAGAGCTGATTAAAAAAGGCAAGGCATATGTCTGTGATTTGACCGGCGAAGAAATCCGCCAGACTCGCGGCACACCGACTCAACCGGGCAAAGATAGTCCGTATAGAAACAGAAGTGTCGATGAAAACCTCGACCTTTTTGAAAAAATGCGCAAGGGCGAATTTCCCGATGGCTCAAAAACGCTTCGAGCCAAAATTGACATGGCCAGTCCCAATTTTAACTTGCGCGATCCTGTGATGTACAGAATCGTCCACGCATCTCATCACCGCACCGCCGACAATTGGTGCATTTATCCGATGTACGATTGGGCGCATGGCCTTGAAGATTCAATCGAAAAAATCACACATTCGATTTGTACTCTCGAATTCGAAAATCACAGACCATTGTATGACTGGTTCCTTGACCAACTCGGAATTTATCATCCGCAGCAGATTGAGTTTGCTCGTTTGAATCTGACATATACAGTAATGAGCAAACGCAAACTTTTAAAGCTTGTGCAGGAAAAATTAGTTGCAGGCTGGGATGACCCGCGAATGCCGACAATCGGCGGGATGAGAAGACGAGGCTTTTCCCCTTCCGCGATAAGGAATTTCTGCGATAAAATCAGTGTAAACAAGTTTAACAGTACGATTGACTTTGCACTTTTGCAGCATTGTTTGCGTGAAGATTTAAATAAAACTTCGCCGCGAGTAATGGCCGTTCTTAACCCTGTTAAAGTGGTTATCGAAAATTATCCCGAAGATAAAGTAGAATATCTTGATGCGATAAATAATCCGGAAGACCCGACAGCAGGCAGCAGACAAATTCCGTTCTCAAGAGAAATATATATTGAGCGTGATGACTTTATGGAAGACGCTCCTAAAAAATTCTTCCGCCTGACTCCCGGCCGTGAAGTGCGTTTGCGTTACGCATATTTTATTATTTGCACAAGCGTAATTAAAGATCCAGCGGGCAATATAACAGAGATTCACTGCACGTACGACCCCGCCACAAAAGGCGGCGATGCGCCTGACGGCAGAAAAGTAAAATCGACATTGCACTGGGTCTGCGCAAAAAACGCGATAGATGCCGAAGCAAGAATGTACGAACATTTATTTACAAAAGAAAATCCAGATGACGTAGAAGAGGGAAAAGATTTCACTGCATATCTAAATCCCAATTCATTGAACGTGCTTTCAAATTGCAAAGTCGAACCTTATTTAAAGGATGTAAAATCATTAAGCAGATGGCAGTTTGAACGATTGGGCTATTTCTGTGTTGATACTGATAGTAAAGACGGCAAATTGATTTTCAATCGCACAGCAACCCTGCGCGATGAATGGGCAAAAATCCAACAAAACTCTAAATAATGGAGCAATCAGTTAGCTATTTCCCCAGTATCATTCTCATAGAAATTATCAGCAGAAATATTCCGAATATTTTCTTTAAAAGATGTTCAGGAATGCCGACAGCGAGTTTGGCTCCAAGCAATCCGCCGATTAAGAAACCAATGCACATTAATCCCGCGATTTTTACATCTACATAGCCTTTCTGATAGTACATCCATGCCGCCAGGATTCCAATGGGGGGAACCATCATGGCTAAAGTCGTTCCCTGGGCCATATATTGTGTCATTCCGAACAGGAAAACCAAAGCCGGAATAATAACCGTTGCCCCGCCTATGCCGATAAGTCCGCTTAAAATTCCAGCACAAAGCCCTAATAACAGATAAAGAGGAACATTAGACATTTCTAATCCTTTCTTATTTCATGCCCCTGCTTTCGCCTGAGCAGTTTATTTTTGATTTTTAAATTTTGCAGGTTATTATATAAACATGAGCTGTATAAGGAAAGTATAGTATCAAAATGTACGAAAAATTCTATAGAGCTGTCTTTTTTTCCATATTCTCTTTGATAGGGATATTGTCCGTTTCTTTGGCTATTCTCGGCCCGGAGTGGAAGCACCTATATAAAATCAAAGCCGCTGCAATACAATCCGAGCAGAACAATGCTAAAATCGAACAGCTTCTTGATGACCATCAGTCGCTGATTAACCTGATAAATACCGATCCGAATATCTTAATTCGCCTTGCCCCCGTTGAACTTGGCGAAACTCAACAGGACCCCAATGCTTTTGTAACGCAGTTGACTGCCGATGCGCTTTCACAGGCAAAAGCAGTTATTGACCAGACCGCAGCCGATAATGCTGCTTTTGATAGTACTCAAACCCCGACATGGCTTCTTCGTGCGACAGTTGATTCATCACGCATAGTTTTATTTACTGCCGGTGCCGGATTGATTCTTGTTTCATTCGTTTGTTTCAGTACACCAGCACGAAAGTCTAAAAAAAGCTGATGCAGATAGGAAAATTAAAATTTAAAATGCCTATGCTGCAGGCGGCTCTCAGCGGCTATACCGACCGAGCAATGCGAATGCTCGCAAGACGGTTTGGATGTGAATTGACTTTCAGCGGGGTAATGCTTGATAAATGCGCCTGCCATAAATCCGTGCTCAGGATGAAAAATTATCAAATTCACGAGGATGACCACCCTATCGGCGGGCAACTCCTCGGCACTGACCCCAAAATTATGGCACAAGCTGCGCAAAATTTTGTTAATCAGGGATATGATGTAATAGATTTAAATTTCGCCTGCCCTGCTCCCAAAGTTTTGCGAAGAGGCAGAGGCGGCGCAATGCTAGACAATCCCAGACTGGTAATAGAAATATTCCGCGCTGTTAGAGATGCTGTTAATTGCCCGCTTATGATGAAATTGCGAATAGGTATTGACGAAAGCGAAGCAGCACGGGAAGATTTTTGGCGGATTTGCGAAGATGCAATTTCGGGCGGTGTTGATGCACTGATTGTACACGGCAGGACCACATCGCAGTATTTCAGGGGAAAAGCGGACTGGAGCGTTATTGAGGAGCTGAAGAAAAAATATCCTGCGGCAACTATAATCGGAAGCGGCGATTTGTTCGAGGCTGCGGATATTATTGAAAAGATGAAAATAGCGGGAATTGACGGGGTCGCAATCGCACGCGGCGCGATTGGAAAACCATGGCTTTTCAGGCAGATTATTGACCAACTCGAAGGCGAGACAGAAATTTACAAACCTGATATTTCGGAACAGGGCAGAATCATTCTTGACCACCTTGATATGCTCTGCGAGCTTTATGAACCGAAGAAACGAGTCTGGTATTTCAGGAAATTCCTCGCTCATTACAGCAAAGGACACGCAGCCGGAAGAAAACTCAAAATGGAACTCGTAACTGCCCATGATGAAGACCAATTGAGAACCGCCATAAAAAAATGGTATGACGTCAGCTAATTCCTATGGTATTATGTGAAATATGGCGAAAGACGAAAAAAAGACCAGGCACATACCCAAAATGGAGAACCGAAAGGCCTTTTTCGATTACGAAATAGTCGAAAAAATCGAGGCCGGTATGTCCCTTTTCGGCAGCGAAGTAAAATCGCTTCGGGAAGGCGGTGCCGATTTAACAGGATCATTTGCCAGAATCGAGTCCAATCAATGCTGGCTGCTCGGCTGCAACATCGCACAATATAAACAAGCGCACATCCGCAATCACGACCCGCTGCGAAAACGAAAGCTGCTCCTCCACAAAAAACAGATACTGAAAATTAACAGTCGCTTACAGCAGAAAGGGCTGACTCTTGTTCCGCTTCGAATTTATTTTTCAGAGCGCGGCTTTGCAAAAATAGAACTGGCGCTGGCAACAGGCAAACGGCAATACGATAAACGAGAAAAGCTTAAACAAAGACAGCAAAAAGGCGATATAGCTCGAAGCATGAGAAAATATAAAAGGTAAAGATTGTTATTGTAAATTAATGAAAATTTATTAGGTGATTATTATGGCAGATGAAAAAAACCAGGAAAAGAAAATTATCGTTGATGAAGACTGGAAAAACAAAGCTCAAAAAGAAAAAGAAGTTTTGAAGGAAAAAGATGAAGTGAAGGATGAAACCGGGCAGCATGAGCACGAACTTCCAGCCGGTGATTTCAATGCGCTTGTCAGTTTATTGGCTACACAGGCAATGTTCGCTCTTGGCTTGATTACCACAGAAAAAGGGAAAGAGCCGCCCAAGGATTTAAAGCTTGCAAAGTTTCATATCGACATCCTCGATTCTCTTGAACAAAAAACAAAAGGAAATTTAACTGAGCAGGAACAAACATTCCTTTCGACAACTTTAACCCAGCTTCGTATGGCTTTTGTTGAAATGTCTAAATAATCGTGGCAAATATATTAAAAGAAATTATTGATTACAAACGCAGTGAAGTTGCGCAGCAGAAAACAATTGTTCCCATTGAACAATTGATGGAACAAGTAAGGGAACTGCCGCGATGCCGTAATTTTCACAAAGCAGTTACGAAACAAAACCCGCGCGGCATAAATGTCATTGCAGAGATTAAAAAAGCCTCACCTTCAGCAGGTTTGATTCGTCCGAATTTTGATCCGGTGCAAATTGCTAAAATTTATGAACAGTGCGGCGCCGATGCTATCAGCGTTTTAACTGATGAAAAATATTTTCAAGGCAAACTCGAATATCTCACGCAAGTAAAAAATACAGTTTCAATTCCCGTGCTGCGTAAAGATTTCATTATCGATGAATATCAAATTTATGAAGCGCGTGCCGCCGGTGCAGATGCGATACTTCTAATTGCGGAAGCATTTGAACCAACGGAAGGCCGGTTTCTGGATTTAATGATTCTTGCCGCCGAACTGAGTCTGACGGTACTGTTAGAAGTACATTGTGCCGATTCACTTCTTCGCGCAAGGAGTATGATTGGGTTTCCGAAAGCTCATTACAGCGTTATAGGAATAAACAACCGCAATCTCGAAACGATGAAAGTGGATTTGAACACAACCGTAAGACTTGCTGAACTTGCGGATGTGCAAAAAGGCCTTGTTGCTGAAAGCGGATTCAAAACGAAGAGTGATGTTGAAAAAGTAAAACGCTGTGGAGCATCTGCAATTCTCATAGGCGAAACGTTATGCAAATCTCCAGACATAGCTGAAAAATTTAGGGAGCTTTTCAGTTAATCACGATTGTGATTTTATAAGTTGTTCGATAATCATTTCTGCGGTGTTTTGAGAAGCGCTTAAACCGATTATGGGTTTTGTAAGTTCTGCGAGCGCTTCGCTCAAATCATTTAATTTATCAGGATTTTTCAGCAGAGATTCGGCCGTATTTGCGATGGGAGCGGTGGAATCGAAGTAAGGCATAAATTCTGGGACTAATTCTTTCTGCGATAAAATATTTACGAGCGAAAGATATTTTGTTTTAACAATTCTTTTTCCGATGAGATTCCAAAGAAACTTGCTGGATTGATACATAATAACCATCGGGCAGGCAGCGGCAGCCACTTGGAGAGTTGCTGAGCCGCTGGCGACAAATGTGAAATCAACTTTTCTTGCAGTATTAAAAACCGTGTCTATGGAATATTCACAGCGGAGAGATTTTATTTCCGTGCTGCGGAGTTGTGCAGCAATTTTTTCATTTGTGGCAACAACGGTAATTTTGATTCCAGGGTGACGGGCTTTTAACTTTCTTGCAATCTGGAGCATTGGGGGCCAGAGTGATTTTATTTCAGCCGAGCGCGAGCCGGGCATAAGTGCGATATGTGCTTTAGAAATTGAAAAATTTTTATAGTTTTTAATGATGACTGAATCGGAGTTTATGTCCTCAAGCAAAGGATTACCGACAAATTTGCATTCAAGGCCTCTGGCGGCGAACCATTCCGGTTCGAAAGGCAAAATAGCGGCTAATCCGCTGGTGCAGAGGGATTTCAATTTTTTAATTCGCCATTCAGCCCATGCCCATAGCTGCGGAGCAACGTAGAAAAACGTCTTAATTCCCGCATTTTTAGCGGCCTTTGCGATATGAAAATTGAAGCTGGGGGAATCGCAAACCACGACTAAATCCGGTTTTGAGGCAGAAAAAAAGGTTTTCGCCCTTTTTATCGCTTTATAGAAGAAAAAAACCTGGCCAAAAGCATTATAGGTCATAGCGGCACGTTCGGTGGTATTAAGAATGATAGAACAGCCTGCCTGAGCCATATTGGGTCCACCAAAACCGGTGCATTCAAAATTGTAATTGCTTTTATTTAAAGCACTTATGAGTTTTGCGCAGAGTCTGTCACCACTCGGTTCTGCGGAACTGAAGAAAATCTTATAAGCTTTTTGGGTATCATCCATAATTCTGAATATACTTTAATTTATAAAATTGAAGAAATAAAGCTAAAATTGGAACGTCTATATATAAGACAAACAAAGATAAATTTATCGTTTATTATGGTTTTTTCGCTTGATTTTAGCTGTTAAAAAAAATACAATATATTAGAATCAGCCTGAAAGTTTAAGTCGTTATAATAAGTTATGCGAGGTAAAATAAAACGTTGTGTGGGGCTGTTTATGTTGATTGTAAGCAGTTTCTGCATTTCATCAGCATACTGCGATCCTAATAATGGCAGGTTCGAGGTTTACGATTATAATGAAATTCTCGATATTAACCATCCTGCAGATTGGTATCATGATGCTAATTATACGGAGATTGTTCGTTTTCTATCACCGCGTTCTCCGCAATGGAAATTAAAAACCGATCTTCAACCGTTCGACGGTGACTATTTTCTTCTCCTTAGTACAGGCGCAGAAGATATAAGAGGTCTTGGAGAGCATAGAGGATCAAAAGTCTGGCAAACAATTAATGTTGAAGCAGGAGATAAGCTTACCGGAGTATATTTTTTCGGAACTCTTGACTGGAACCCGTACCCAGATTGGGGGAAAATAACACTTATACCCCTTGAAACAGGTGAGCCGATGGAATTGGTTTATGTGGATGTATTAGATGTAGGCAGTTATAACAGCAGTGAAACAGGCTCAATGAGCGGATGGAAAAGATTCGAATATACCTTTGAAATAACGGGAACATACGAATTGATTGTCAGTGTGGCCGACTTTGATGATGCCGCATACGATTCATTTTTCGCAGTTGATGGGTTGATTATATGTCATAATCCTCCTTTGAAAAACGATTTAAACTGTGATTGCACAGTAAATTTTGATGATTTTGCCCTTTTAGCAAATGACTGGATGTGCAACTGCAAAGACCCTGTTATCCATAACGATCCACAAAGTGACCCAAATCTTTATAATGACCCCAATAGTAACTGTTTGCTCGGAACTGATATAAATGAAGATGGTCCGGTTGATTTTGCAGATGTAAATAGTCTGGCAGAATACTGGCTTGAAGGCATAGAAGAATGAAATTAAAAATATAAAACTGAATCTAATAATGCCTTAATTGGGGTTTTCTCCTTGATTTGAAATTAATTTCAAACTATAATAGTTTCAATCAGCCTGAAAGTCTAAATCAAATATTTTAGCAAATGAGTTGCAAATGGGTAAAATGTGTGGGTGTATTTGTACTTCTCTTAAGCACTCTATGCATATCATCAGCATTTGGTGACCCTAATAATGGGGGATTTGAGGACCCTTGCGATTACAACAGCACAATGGATTCAAACACTCCTACAAGTTGGTATTTTGAAAACTATGTAGAAGTTGTGGGCAATTTTTTTCCTCATCCTGCATCAGGGTATTATACGGGTTGGAAGTTCAACGAAGCTACCGGACTATATCCTTTTGAGGGGGAATCTTTTATTGTACTGAGCACGGGCGATTGGCCTGAAAGTTCGTCTTATTCTAAAATTTGGCAAACTATAACAGTCGGAGAAGGTGAAACGTTAACCGGAGTTTATTTTTTCGGTACATGTGATTATTGGGATTATAATGATTTTTCTTACATTAAGCTTATCCCTTTAAGGGATGATTTAGAACATGAGGAAATAATAATCGCGCAAGAATCTTTAAAGAGTGTCGGCGGCGATTATACTTCTTTGGGCGGGTGGAAGAGATTTGCATATACTTTTGATGCAAGCGAGGCAGGAAAATATCAATTGACAATATTTGTCAGCGATTACAGGGATAACGCATGGGATTCATATTTAGCAGTTGACGCAATTAAGTTGTGCCATAATCCTCCGGAAAATGGTGAGTTGAATTGCGATTGTACGGTAAATTTCGAAGACTTTGCAATTATGGTCTCTGATTGGCTGTACGATTGTAACGATCCGATTTTTTATAATGATCCGAATACAAATTGTCTTTTGGGCACAGACTTGAGCGGTAATGGGTTAGTTGAATTAAACGATTTAAGAATAATTGCTGAAAACTGGCTCTTGGGCATAAAAGAGGAATAAACGTTCACATTTAAGCGTTTTCACTTCATTTTCCCTTATATAATTTTGAGACTGGAATTATAAGTTGTTTTCTGGTATAAGTTAGCACTCTAATTCTCGATAATAACAGGATATATCAAATGTTTGCGATAATCAGCGATATACATTCTAATATTGAGGCACTTTCGACAGTGCTGGCGGATATCGAAAAGCGCGGAATCAAGACAATATACTGCCTTGGGGATATAATAGGTTATGGGCCGAATCCAAGGGATTGCCTCGACCTTGTAATAGAAAAAACAAAGGCTTGCGTAATGGGCAATCACGATTACGCGATTTTGTATGAACCGGCGAATTTCAATCTCGGTGCTGAACGGGCGAGCTTTTGGACAAGAGGCCAGCTCGAGAGCGAAGAGGCTGCCGAAAAAAGACATAATCGCTGGAATTATCTTGGCACGCAGCAGATGAGATGGACGCTTAATACTCAGCTTGACGGGGTAAATGCAACACTGGATTTTGTCCATGCATCGCCGAGAAGGCCCATCAATGAATATCTTTTCCCAGATGATGTTTATACTACGCCTGCCAAAATCACAGCGCAGTTTGACCGTGTGAAACATATCTGCTTTATCGGGCATACGCATCTGCCGGGAGTTTTTCTCGACGACCCGGATTTTTATTCGCCTGACGAGCTGGATTATGTTTATCCGATTGTACCTGAGGAACGGGCGATTATAAATGTCGGTTCAGTCGGTCAGCCGAGGGACAAAGATAATCGATCGTGTTATGTTTATGTCGAACAGAATAATGTACATTTTGTTCGTTTGGAATATGATTTTAAAACCACACAGAAAAAAATCTACGACATACCTGAATTGGATAACTTCGAGGCAGACAGATTAAGCGAAGGCAGATAAACTAAATTAAGTTAAAAGTGAAAAGCAAAAGTGATGAATATCAAAACAATCATTCAATTAGTGGTCATCTTAATTATCAATTGCGGAATTGTAAACGCGGAAATAACAGCAGTCAATGCAGAGGAAAAAACATTTATACTTGGCTCAACATCATCGAAAGAAACAAATCCGTATACTCTCGAGATTTCTCTGACAACAAGAGGAGCGGCCATAAGTTCGGCTAAATTACGAGATTATAATAATCGCAATGTGGAGACTCCCAAGCCTTTTGAAGTATTAAAACCAATCGGCAAAAATTTTTCCCTGGCGAGTAAAAGGCTTGTGCTGCCGGATATAGGGAAATCTTTTCCGCTGGAGAGGCTCAACTGGATAAGCGATGGAGTTGTTAAAAATACAGATGGAAGCGAATCGATAAGTTTTAGTGCAATTATTCTGCAGGATGATAGCGAATTTCTTAAACTTACAAAAACTTATTTGCTCAGACAGGAAGATTATCTGCTGGACTGCGATGTCGTTGTTGAAAATTTAAGCGGCGACAAAGCCGGAGTATTACTGGAGATGACGGGGCCTGCAGGGATTACCAGGGAAGACCCAAGAACAGATGTAAGGACAGTTACCGGAGCTTTTCTGAACCAGCAAAACATGGTTGAAGTTACAAAAACAAGTATCAAAGACCTGACTAAAGATTACGGCGGAAAAATGAAAATGTTTCATAAGAACGCTGAGTTTAAATTCCTTTGGGCATCTATTGAAGATAAATATTTTACTTCAATTATCAGACCCGTACCCGCAGATGCTAATATTTACAGTAATTGGATTGGTGATAAATATGCGATAAGTTTTGACCCGGATGTGATGGTGAAAGACGATGAAAATATCGGCATACTGTTTGAAACTCAGAACGCATACATTGCAGCAGGACAAGAGGTTACTTTTAAATACCAGGTTTATATTGGGCCAAAAGATAAAGAGCTTTTCAATTCAGTGCCGCTTTACAGGCAGCTTGGATTTATAAAAACGATTGAATTTCAAGCATGCTGCGGGCTTGGATTCGGCTGGCTTAGCTTTTTTATTCTCGACGCGATGAACTGGCTTAACGGATTTATTCCGAATTATGGAGTGATAATTATCATCTTCGTGCTTGTTGTTCGGCTGGTGCTGCATCCGGTTACAAAGAAAAGCCAGGTCTCTATGATGAGAATGGCAAAGCTCGGGCCTATGTCCGAAGAGATAAAGAAAAAATACGGCGACAATAAAGCTGAGATGCAAAAGCAAATGGCAAAACTTTATAAAGAGCAGGGAATCGCGCCTATGCTCGGCTGTCTGCCGATGCTGTTGCAAATGCCGATTTGGGTTGCGCTTTATAGTGCAATCAATACGGGAATCGAATTCAGAGGCGCGGCGTTTTTGCCGTTCTGGATTACAGACCTTTCAATACCCGACGCATTGTTCCATCTGCCTGCGGCAACGGAAAGCATTCCTTTTATCGGTTCGTTCATAGGGTCAGAGTTTAATCTGCTTCCGATATTATTGGGTGTTGCTATGTTCGCGCAGCAAAAACTTATGCCGTCAACAGCGCCGGCATCCAATCCTCAAGCTGCTCAGCAGCAGAAGATGATGCTTTGGATGATGCCGATAATGATGCTGATGTTCCTTTATAGAGCGCCATCGGGTTTGAATCTTTATATTATGACAAGTACTGCGGGCGGCGTTTTAGAACAATATGTAATACGCAAACACATTAAGGAAAAACAAGCACTCGAAGAATCAGGTCTTGTACCGACGACAAGCAAACTCGGCGGTAAGCTGAAAAAGAAAAAACCAAAACCGCCAATAAAGTTTTCATAATATTATTTTAGATGTATAAATCACGATGTATAATGTGAATGATACGATTATCGCTGTATCGAGCGGGGCAACTCCTTCTATAAAAAAAATAATACGAATAAGCGGAGACAGAACTTTTGAAATTTTAAAATCTTTTTTTGATAAAGATTTTGAGAAGAGAAAAAAGATAGCTACTCTTAGCGCAAACATCGATGGTTTGGAAATTGAGTGCTGGGTTTATTTATTTTGTTCTCCCAATTCTTATACCGGTGAAGACATTGCTGAAATACATATCTGCGGATGCGATAAAATTATCGAATTGATTTTCTCTAAACTTCTTTCGCTGGAATGCAGAGCCGCTTTAGCAGGCGAGTTTACCTATAGAGCTTATGTGAATGGAAAAATGGACCTTTCAGTCGCTGAAGCAGTAGCACTGATGATAGAAAGCTCAAATCAATATCAGCTAATGGCCGCACAAAAACTTTTCGGCGGCTCAATAGAAAAAAAGGTGGGCAAAATCCGCCAGGATATTCTTGAACTGCTGAGTATGATTGAGGCGGGTCTGGATTTTGGCGCTGAAGATATCGAAATAATCAGCAATCAGAAAGCAATCGAGTCGGCACAGAAACTTATAGGTGAGCTAAAAGAACTTATTTCGGGTTCAATTACATTCGAACAAATTTCACAGGCGCCTTCGGTTGTTATCGCAGGCGCGGCAAATGCGGGCAAAAGCAGTCTTGTAAACGCGCTTATTGGTGAACAGCGAAGTATCGTATCCGACCAGAGCGGGACCACACGGGATGTGCTTGAGCACTGGCTCAGATTAAATAAATGCGATTGTGTATTATTCGATTGCGCTGGAATTGTAACAACGCCGGACGGCATACTTCAAAATCTCGCAAATGAAGCCGCAATGAAAGCTGTTAAGGATGCGATAATATTAATTTTCTGCGCAGATATAACGAAAGAAAATTATTTAGATGATGTGCAAATTTTAAAACAAATAAAAAAAAAGCCAAACATTTTTATAGCATCCAAGAGTGATTTGCTTAGCGATGAACAGGCTGCTGATGCAAAAACAAAACTGAAAAATATATTCGACCATGATTTTTTAGTTTTAAGTGTTCATCAAAACAAAAGCATTGAAAATCTTAAAAAGCTAATAGAACAAAACATAATTAAACAAACATCAACAACATCAGAGGCAGGAGAGAAAACCGCACTTACTGAAAGACACAGGCAGGCTGTAAATGAAGCAATGAAAAATATAAATTCAGCCGCTATAGAATTTGAAAATAAAAATGAAGAAATTTCGGCGTTCCTGCTTCGAGCGGCTTTAGAAAATCTGTCCAAAATCGAGGCCGAACATATTGATGAATCGATACTCGATACTATCTTTTCACGTTTCTGTATAGGCAAATAAAAAACCCCGGCAAAAACCGGGGCTTTTTACATAAATTTATATAAACGTCAACATCCCATTGACGGCTGAACTTACTATTTATCTTTCGCTTCAAACTCGGCATCGATTACGTCATCGCCGCCATTTTTACGGTGGACTTTACCCTGTTCACCTGGCTGTTCGGTCGTTGTTGGACCACCTTGAGGCGGCGGCTGAGCGCCGGCCTGCTGTTTTTTGGCAGCTTCTTCATAAAGAACTTTGCCAAGTTCCTGAGCGGTTGTACTCAGATTTTCCATAGCTTTCTTTATGGCATCGCCATCTTCGCCCTTTACAGCTTCTTTGAGGTTGTTGACAGCCGATTCGATTTTGCCTCGAGTATCTGCTGAAACTTTTTCGCCATGTTCTTTGAGAGTTTTCTCAGTAGAATAAATAAGTTGATCGGCCTGATTTTTCATGTCAATCACTTCGCGGCGTTTTTTATCTTCTGCAGCGTGAGCTTCAGCATCCTGCTGCATCTTTTTGACTTCTTCATCACTGAGGCCTGAGCTGGATTTAATCTGAATCGATTGCTGTTTGCCAGTGCCGAGGTCTTTGGCAGAAACGTTTAAAATACCGTTTGCATCGATATCGAAGGCGACTTCAACCTGCGGCATTCCACGAGGAGCGGGAGGTATATCAGAAAGCTGGAACCTGCCTAATGTCCTGTTATCACGTGCGAATTCACGTTCGCCCTGGAGGACATGGATATCAACTGTCGTCTGATTATCGGCAGCGGTCGAAAAAACTTCCTTTTTGCTGGTCGGAATCGTGGTATTGCGTTCAATAAGCTTTGTCATAACTCCGCCGAGAGTCTCAACCCCCAATGAAAGTGGTGTTACATCCAAAAGCAGAATATCTTTAACTCCCGCATCGCCCGCAAGAACTGCACCTTGAACTGCTGCACCAATTGCAACAACTTCATCAGGGTTAAGGCTTTTGTTCGGCTCTTTTTTGAACAAATCGCGAACAATCTGCTGGACTTTCGGAATTCTTGTTGAACCGCCGACAAGAAGAACCTCAGCAATTTCGGCCGGGTTCATTTTTGCATCGCTCATTGCTTTGACACACGGGTTTTTGAGTCTGTCAAAAACAGGCTCTGCCAGTGATTCGAATTTGCTTCTTGTGATCGTTATCTGTAAATGTTTCGGACCGGAAGCATCTGCGGTAATGAACGGCAGATTAACAGTCGATTCTACTTGGTTAGACAGCTCGCATTTTGCTTTTTCCGCGGCTTCTTTCAATCTTTGATGAGCCATTGGGTCTTTGCGAAGGTCGATGCCTTCAGTCTTTTTGAACTCATCAGCAAGATAGTTAATCAAAACTTCATCGAGGTCGTCGCCGCCAAGGTGTGTATCGCCATTGGTACTGAGGACTTCAAAAACATTGTCGCCGATATCGAGAATCGAGATATCGAAAGTACCGCCGCCGAAATCAAAGACCGCGACTTTTTCATTTTTCTTCTTTTCAACACCATAAGCAAGTGCCGCCGCAGTCGGTTCATTGATAATTCTATCGACTTTCAAACCTGCGATAGTGCCTGCGTCTTTGGTTGCCTGGCGCTGTGCATCATTAAAATAAGCTGGTACGGTAATGACAGCACGTTCGACTTTTTCGCCGAGATAATCTTCAGCTGTTTTCTTTAAATCCTGCAGAATCATTGCCGAAACTTCCGGAGGAGTGTATTCTTTACCGCGGACGTTCACTTTGACAAGCTCGTTTGCACCGCCAACTACTTTGTACGGAACCATTTTTTCTTCCGTGCCTACTTCATTGTGCCGGCGGCCCATAAATCTTTTTATCGAGAAAACAGTGTTTTCAGGGTTGGTAACCTGCTGATGCTTGGCAATTTGCCCAACGAGACGTTCGCCTTTGTCTGTAAAACCTACTACCGATGGGGTCAGTCTGCTGCCGGAAGAATTTATCAGCACCTTTGGAGAGGCGCCTTCCATTACAGAGACAACTGAATTCGTTGTTCCTAAATCTATTCCTATAATTTTTGCCATAATATCTTTCTCCTTATGACCATTAAACATTGAATCGTATGTTGTAAAGTGCAAACTATGTGCCAGTTAAAGACTGAATATCTAAACCATTACGAGCAAACAACTTATATTTATTCAATCCTGTGTGCGAAGTGCCATTTTGGCAGATTACAGCAATAATGGTGTCATACAATTTGAACATAAATAATATGGGAGTTGTTTTATATCTGCCAAAAATGAGCAAAAATCGTTGAAGAGAGAACATTTTTGTAATTTATGAGTATTTTTTATTTTGAGATTTATTTTTATTATAATATAGTCTAAAAAATCCACTCTATCGATTTTCAACGTATGTGTTTAGAGTGTTTATATTTTGGAAAGGAATAAAAAGAAATGCCAAGTATTTCTGATGCTCTTGTAGCGAAAAGAATTTTTTTAACAAAAGGTGTCGGAAGACACAGATATCAACTTAAATCTTTCGAAGAAGCTTTGCGGGATGCGGGAGTGGCAAACCAGAACCTTGTTCAGGTTTCGTCCATTTTACCCCCCAAATGCAAAATCATCAGCAAAGAAGCAGGATTAAAGGAGCTTGTGCCGGGAGCAATAGCGTTTTGTGTTATGGCAAGATGCGATACAAATGAGCACGGAAGACTTGTGGCCACTTCAATTGGAATGGCAGCACCAAAAGACAAAAATAATTGGGGATACCTGAGCGAAGTTCATGGACATGGAATGAATGAACAGCAGGCAGGTGATATGGCGGAAGACCTTGCGGCCGAAATGCTGGGTACTACATTGGGTTTGGAAGTTGACCCAAATACAGCATGGAGCGAAAGGGAACAAGCTTATAAATCAAGTGGCTTAATCATTAGAACGTCCAATTGTACACAAGCGGCAAGAGGCCAAAAAAGCCTTTGGACGACAACCGTGGCAATTGCCATGTTCCTGTTCGATTAGTGAAAACATTCTAAACAGCAAAGAGACGTACAAAAGTGTGCGTCTCTATTTTTTTAGATTTCTGCAAATATCGGAGAAAAAATGAAAAAGTACAATTTTTGTGACCTGCCTGAAGAATACTCGAATTACCCTACGGCAAAAATAGTAATTTTGCCTGCTCCGTTTGATGCAACAAGTACCTGGATTAAAGGTGCGGATAAAGGACCGGCCGCGATTCTCGAAGCATCTGCGAACATGGAAAGCTACGATATCGAAACCGATTCAGAAGTCTATAAACAGGGAATCTTTACTGATAAACCTATTAAAGAAAAAAAATCGGCAGAAAAAATGGTCGCTGAGCTCAAAGCCAGAACACTAAAGCATATCCAAAATAAAAAATATGTAGTTACACTCGGCGGCGAACATTCCGTAAGCATCGCCCCGATACAGGCACACGTCGAGTCATTTAAGGATGTTTCTGTAATTCAGTTCGATGCGCACGCGGATTTGCGCGAAGAATTTCACGGCTCAAAAAACAACCACGCCTGCGTTATGGCAAGAGCCAGAGAAATTGCGCCGATAGTTCAAGTTGGAATTCGAAGCGGAGCAATCGAAGAAGCTGAATCGATGAAACAAAATAACGTTTTTCTTGCGCAGGATATTTACAATAATAATAAATGGTTCGATAAATGCCTGAAGAAGCTGACTAAAAATGTTTATTTGACAATCGACCTTGATGTGTTCGACCCGGCGATAATGCCGTCAACAGGTACACCTGAACCGGGTGGACTTGGCTGGTACCAGGTTTTGGATTTTCTAAAATTGCTTATGAAGAAAAGAAATGTTGTAGGGTTCGATATTGTCGAATTATGCCCCAATCCGAAAAATAAAGCGTCTGATTTTCTTACCGCAAAGTTGATTTATAAATTATTAAGCTATAGATTTTGCGGCTAACAGCCGATAATAATGATAATCAGAAACCATTTATGAAAGGATTTATTATGTGTGCATGCGGAAACTGCGGATGCGGAGCAAAAAAGAAACCTGTAAAGAAAGCTGCAAAGGCAAAAAGCAAAACTAAAAAGAAATAACACCCTCGAACAATAAGTAAAAATAAAACGGCCTTAGAATCATTTAAAGGCCGTTTTTATTTTGCTATTCATTAAAATTATTTAATCAGTTCAACTACTATGTCTCCCTTGATTGACATCGGCATAGTCATTCCTTGCGGCATTTGCTCGTTTGCTTCCATTTTTATCATACCTGAAAAATTCATAGTCATATTACTTTTCTTAGTCAAACCGGTTTTCACGTCAACTTCACTGGCTCCATTCATTGTGCCGGATAGCTGCATTGACATTTTGTTATTCGGGTCGATATCAAGGGGTTTGGAAGTATCACCCATATCCATTTTCGATACAACATCGATAATAGCGGTGTCATCCTTTAAGCTTTTGAGCATATAAGTTGTATCAATATCAATCGGCAGCATAAAATTTATACTCTTTGTTTCATACCAGCTATCCCCGACAGCAACAGAATTTTCGGGATACATCGTCATCATATTGCCTGTCAATTCTTTGACCTGGCTTTCATCGAACATTTTCTCGATGAATTTTTCAGCTCCCTGCATTTGCTCGGCCGGCATTTGTTTTTTGAGTTTGTTCATCATTTCAGAAATTCCGCGAACATCGGAAGTTTCGCCCGTTGGTTTAACTTTCATTTGAAATTCACTGCCGACCATCGCCGAAAAAATACCTGCCATCATTTTTTCCTGAGGATTGTTGGAATCAATTCCCTTAGGATTCGCGGAATCAAATTCCATACGTCCCATCGGTCCTTCCATAGACATCTTCATGGACTTATATGCCATTTTGATTTCCATTATTCCATTTTCATCAACGCTGAGGCAATCCATACCTAATATCATTTCCTGCGTTTGCTTCATTTTAATTTCCTGACCGCCCATTGTTTGAGCGATGTCCTGCGTCTGGGTCATCTTCATTTCGTGAGAATCCCCTGCTTTGAGACGAAGTTTCAGGTCAACCTTATCTTGCGCACAGCAGAATCCCGCCATCAGGATAACCACACTTAAACAAACTGAAATCGTTCTTTTAATTGTCATTTTAATCTCCTAAAAAAATTTGTTATGTTCGGAATATAATAACACCAAACAGCTTTCTAATACATAAAATTTGCATTATTTTTCACCGCTTATAACCCTTTTCAGGGCAAAGCCTTACTCTTGATATTCGAACATATCGTCAACTTTCTTACCGAAAGCTTTTGCGATTTTGATGGCCAATTCGAGTGATGGGCTGTATTGACCTGCCTCTATGGCGATGATTGTCTGACGGGTAACGCCGGCCTTGTCTGCAAGTTCGGCTTGCGTCATTTGGTTATTTTCAAAGCGAAACTGGCGAATATTGTTTTTAATTTTATTTTTAGCCATTTACGCGATTCCTACCGTATTGAATGAGAATTAAAATGGAAGAAACGATATAAACAATGACCATTCCGCCGAAAAGTAACAGCGGCAACCCGAATTCCTTGAGATCTTCAGGCGAAAAAAGCATAAGAAATGCCGTACCCGCAAGACAGAGCCATAAGTAAGACGCTACGAAACCTCCTAATGCCGCAGTTCTATTTATTAGTTTGTCTCTTTCATCGAATGTTACCGCCCCCGAATCTTTTTTAAATATCAGCGGCGAAAAAGCCCCCAATGCACCAATACTTATAAATGCGAAACCTACCCGCGCTTTAGGCCAGCCAAAAAGATTGTAAAGAACTGCAATAGCAATAATAGTCAGCACAGAAGCGATACCAAAAGTGATAAGGTTAAAAACCGCCATTTTTTGTATCCTATTCATAAATAACTCCTTAAAACCAGCTAATGTAATTTATATATTACAATATGTACGCTATGGCTTACATTATGTCAAGTAAATGTTACATTAGTTTTTAAGAATCGCTTTTTCAGTATTGAAAATGAGGAATTTGCCTATATTTGAACACTTGAATTATGGTAATTTGGCATAGTTTGGTTTTAAGGAATAATGATTATGTGTCAGTCATGCGGTTGTTCACCGTGCAAGAAATGCGGAATGCCGATAGAAAAAGGAGTTTGCAGCGGCTGCAAAAAGAAAGCTCAGAATGTATTTGCAGAGAAAAAGACAGAAAAGGCAAAAAATAAAAGACCGACTTTTAAGCAAAATCGGCCTTTCAGCACCGTTAAACTAATTATAGTCCGCCGTCAAAAACGTACCGGCCTGCGCTATTATCTTTGCGAACCGCCAAATTATGTTTTTTGGTAGTACCATTTTTGAATTTAATCTCATAGGGTACAAACCAGCCGGGATAAATTCCAGACTGAAACGGCTCACCAAGTGAAATCACATCCAAGCCGCCAAGGTATGTTTTTAATCTTTCGTCCACTGCTGACATCGGCCAGAATTTCAAAAACTCATCCCAATCCTCATTCGAGCAAGCCTCAAAAAATGCTGACGCCATTTCCTTTGGTTTCATATTCTGGTACTTATCAGACAACACCTGCGGTTCTTTAAATGCTACAGTATTTGCAGGCAGTTCGACGATAAAAATATTATCATTGATTTCAGGAGCGTAATTTATTTCTATTGTTTCAAAAACAAGAACATCTTTTTGATCCGAATGCACAACTATTTCAAATTTCTCAAGATTTTTTGTTTCAGTATCAAAATAATAAATATTGGTTCGATCAGAATCATTGAGAAACGAATTTTTGAGATAATCATTTTTGTAATCGCCTTGAGCAGGAATATATATTTCAAGAATGGTTTTATCTCTGTCTTCTATTGTCTGATGACTAAGCAGCGATTCACTTTTTGGATTTTTGGTAACATATTCATATTCACTTTCAAGAAGATTTTTTACATCGGCGATTTTGCCAAACCAATCACAATCATAACCTCTGATTTGCGAAGATGGACCAAAGCTGCTGACGAAATTAGGTTTGATAAAAAGCGTAGTTGTGTTTCCATCCATAACAATGAGTCTTCCCGGTTTTTCTATTTTCCATTTTACACTGCCATCGGGATAAACTTTTTTCCATAATTCAATTGGAACAAAATCAAAATCAAGTTTTATTAACGAAAAATTGTCTGCGGGCAAAGTTCTCATTTGTGCTTTTATATGAATAGAATCTATCGCTGACACTGTTTTAATGGCTTCTGCAAGCACCTGGTTTGCGAAAGCTGCCGATGTGGATTTGTTTAATAATGTTATTCCTAAACCCGCAGCGATTACTATTACTGCGGCCAGAGTAAATTTTGTTATTCTGCTTTTCATAATTTTCCTCACAATCTCAAGCCGACGATTTATCCGTTCAACTTGTTTTAATTTTTTATTTTGCTCACAAATTATTTGGTTTAATACTTGATTTTCAATACTGATAACGCCGATTTTTTGTGCCTCTGATTTAAATCGTTGATTAATCGAATTTATTTGCTGATATTCATTTTTGCATAGGGAGCAATTTTTCAGATGGGATTCGAACTGAAATTTTTGTTCTTCAGTTAACAATCCTTCTATATAATCAACAATTAATTCTCTAATTTCTGTGCATATCATTTCTTCACCTCAAGCAATTTCCTTAATTGGCTGTAAGCCCTTGAAAGTGTTTTTGTTACTGAACCGATCGGCATGTCGAGATTTTCAGCTATTTGCTGACAAGATTGATTGGCATAAAACCGCAGCAGAAGAATTTCTCTATAAGAATCGGGAAGCTGTGCAAATGCCCGCTGCAATTCGAAATCATCTTCTGTATTCTGTTCTTTTGTTTGTGGTTCCGTTGAACTATCCAATTCAGCAAAATCTGCTTTGTTTCTCAACTGTTCTTTAGCAACATTTTTTGCTATGCCCAGAAGCCAGCAAGGAAATGACTCGAGTTTTTTTAGGTCCGATAAATTGAAATACGCCCGGACAAACGTTTCCTGTACCGCTTCTTCAGCATTAGTTTTATTGCCTAATTTACTTGTCAAATAAGCAGTTACGGCAGATTGATAGCGCCTGACCAGATGCCTGAATTCATCCGGCCTACCATCTAAACACTGCTGTATTAAGGATTTATCGCTTTCAACCATTCCGTAATCTCAGTACAAGCATCGAAAAATCGTCATTTCGACCGTAATCCCCGATTTATCGGGATGAATGGAGAAATCTTTTAATAGATTCCTCGACTTCGCTCGGCATGACATTAAAAACTCGAGTTCTACTATATAGTGCAGGTAAACTTTGATTTGCGACAAAAAAATAAAAAAGGCCGATTAATCAAATCGACCTTTATTTTCAAACGCATATCTATGCGATTAAATATAATCATTGAGCATATTTTCGAGCAATTCCTGTCTGCCGCTTTGCAGTTTCGGTTCGCCGTTATCAAAAGTATATTTTTCGAGTTGCCCAAAATCCATTTTACCATTCTCAATTTTTTTGCCGATTCCATTGTCCCAGCCGGCATATCGCTTCTGTATCATCTTTTTGAATTTACCATCTTTAATTATATTAGCTGCAATTCTCAATCCTCTTGCGAAAACATCCATCGCGCCGATATGTGCGTAGAATAAATCTTCCGGTTCAATCGATTGCCTGCGGACGTGAGCATCAAAATTCAATCCTCCGGTTGTAAAGCCGCCTCCATTCATTATTATATACATCGCAAGAGTTGTTTCATAAATATCCATGGGGAACTGGTCGGTATCCCAGCCAAGGAGCATATCGCCTCTATTTGCATCGACCGAACCGAGAATATTATTATCAACACAATATTGAAGCTCATGCTGAAAACTATGCCCCGCAAGTGTCGCGTGATTTGCTTCAATATTTAGTTTGAAATAATTTACAAGATCATACTTCTGCAGAAACGCAAAACAGTTTCCTGCATCAAAATCGTATTGATGTTTAGTTGGCTCTTTCGGTTTTGGTTCGATATAGAATGGACCTTTGAATCCGATTTTCTTTTTGTAATCGATCGCAATATGGAAAAATTTTGCAAGATGGTCAAGCTCGCGTTTCATATCCGTATTGAGCAGCATATCATAACCTTCTCTGCCTCCCCAGAAAACATAACCCGTCCCGCCGAGCTCTTTTGTTGCTTCCATCGCTTTCTTCACTTGTGCTGCTGCATAAGCAAAGATATCCGGTGAAGGATTAGTTGCAGCCCCTGCCATAAATCTTTTGTTACTGAACAAATTTGCTGTACCCCATAAGGTTTTTACTCCGGTATCGTTTTGTAATTTCTTAGCGAGCGCAACAATCTGATCGAGATTTTTATTACTCTCAGAAAGGCTGTCTCCTTCGGGTGCGATATCTCTGTCATGAAAGCACCAAAACTTTACACCAAGTTTTGTAAAAAATTCAAATGCAGCACGCATTGTATTTTCAGCAATTTCCATTTTGCTGCTGCCTTGCTCATAACTGCGTGAAATACTGCTCGACCCGAATTGATCACTGCCGAGTCCTTTGAATGTATGCCAGTAACAAACAGCGAACCGAAGCTGCTGCTCCATTGTCTTGCCGAGAATTTTTTCGCCAGGATTGTAATATTTAAATGATAGAGGATTTTTTGATTTTGGTCCTTCGTACTTTATTTGTTCTACTTCCGGGAAGAACTCTTTCATACCAATCTCCTTCAAATGTAATAATATTTAATCTGCATTCACACCGAGCATTTGTGTAATATTATCAAATTCATCGAGAGAGTAAAACTCAATTATTATCTTTCCGCGCTGACCATTTTTCCTTGCCTGGATATTTACACGTGTTCCGAGTCGCGCGCGAATTCTTTCTTCGAGATCTTTTATGTTCGAAGGTTTTTCAATTATTTGTTTTTGTATTTTTTCATCACCCGCAGATACTGCAAGTCTTACAAGTCTCTCAACTTCACGAACACTGAGTCGCCCTGCCAGCGCACGATTCGCCAAACGCTTTCTCAAGTCATCGGTCGGCAGCGCAAGTATTGCCCGCGCATGTCCCATATCAAGTGCACCATCGACAAGCATCTGTTTTACTTCCGCCGGCAAATTCAGCAATCTAATATAATTTGCGATTACTGATCTATCCTGTCCAAGTTTTTGGGCTGCCTGTTCCTGGGTCAGACTGAATGTTTCCATAAAGCTTTGATATGCCTTTGCCTTTTCAACCGGATTCAAATCAGCCCTGTGAATATTTTCGACAATGGCCAAAGCCAGCATTTCAGTATCATCAGTCTTTCTGACCATCGCAGGTATTTTTTTCAGTCCTGCTAATTGTGACGCCCTAAACCGTCTTTCTCCAGCCACAATCTCGTATTTACCATTATTTTGCCTTACTATAATAGGTTGCAGGATGCCATTTTCTTTTATAGAGCCTGCTAACTCCTGAAGCTGGTTGTCATTCCAGTTTTTCCTGGGCTGGAAAGGGTTAGGAACAATGGAATCAAAGTCCAATTCCAGAATGTTTCGTTGTAACTCTTTATCAGGTATATACTTAGGTGCGTTTATTGCGGAGGCGGCATCTATATTATCTTGTACAGTGCTAATCATTGGGCCTAAAAGAGATTCGAGTCCCCTGCCGAGATGTTTTGGCTTTTCCTTGCTTTTTGGTATCATAATTCGCTCCTTGAATCAATAGCTTGTATTAATTTATAAAGTTGTTTAAAGGTTTTTTTAACACGAACACGGCATAAATTCCATAAAAATCTATAAAAAGGTCGTAAAAACAAGCATTTTATTTGTGAATTTGACGGTTTTTCACAATTTCAAACTAAAGCAGTCCTTAAAAAGCTTGTTTAAGTGTCTCTAAGTTCCACGTGAAACATTGGGTTAAATTTGTGATTTTTGCAAATGAATCAGAAAAGCAGCCGCGAAAAACCGAAAATACCAAAACTTGTATATTACGGAATTTTCAAATAAAATCGGTCACTAAAAGAGCTAAGTACCGAAATTTGGTAATTCATTTTATATAAGGGATCAAAATTTTTGTTTCACTTGGAACATTTCGGGTTTGAAAATTACGACCATAGCATGTTCCTTAATTATATAACACTAAATTAAATTTATCTCCGAACAAGGCTTTATGGTAGTTACGTAATTATCTAATTTTTACTTTGAATTATATGAGCAGGGTATAGCTAAAAAATAATAGACCCATCAGGAATCTTTTGTTAAACTGCTCGTTTAAAATTATGTATGCACTCCGATTTTATCGGGCCAAAATTTTTCGATTTTTTATAAATGGAGTTTATATGATTACGCCGTTGGAAAAATATGATCCGCAAATTTACGAATTGCTTAGACAGGAAGCCGCTCGTCAAAGCGCATGTATCCGTTTGATACCATCAGAAAATTATGTCTCAAAAGCTGTGATGGCTGCAACCGGAAGCTGTCTTACAAATAAATATGCTGAAGGTTATCCCGGCAAAAGATATTATGAAGGTCAACAGGTAACAGACCTTGTCGAAACTCTTGCAATCGAAAGGGCACAAAAACTTTTTAAAGTTGACCATGCAAATGTTCAGTCTCATTCCGGTGCTGTTGCAAATCTTGCCGCATATAGCGCAGTCGCTGCGCCCGGCGAAACTATTATGGGACTTGCGCTTCCTTATGGCGGACATTTGAGTCACGGCTGGAAAGTAAATTTTACAAGCAAAATTTTTAATTCGGTAAGTTATGAACTTGACCCGGTAACAGGGCAGTTTGATTTTAATAAAATCGAAGAGCTTGCGATGAAACACAAACCAAAAGTTATTATCAGCGGCGCAAGCGCATATCCGAGAATAATTGATTTTAAATCTTTCGGAGAAATTGCTAAAAGAGTCGGCGCGTATCATTTAAGTGATATCGCGCACATTAGTGGTTTGGTGGTAGCAGGGCTTCATCCAAGTCCCGTCCCTTATGCAGATATTGTTTCAACAACAACACATAAAACTTTGCGAGGTCCGCGCGGTGGGATGCTGCTTTGCAAAGCAGGCCTTGCTGATGCTATTGATAAAGCAGTTTTTCCCGGACTTCAGGGCGGTCCGCACATGCATACAATCAGCGCTCTCGCAGTGGCTCTCAAAGAAGCGGATTCACCGGAGTTTGTTGAATATGCAAAACAAATTATTAAGAACGCAAAAGTTTTAGCCGATTGTCTACTTGAAAAAGGTTTTAACCTTTTCACCGGCGGTACTGATAATCATTTAATTCTTATCGATCTTAGAAATAAAAATATTCCAGGAAAAAAATTAGCTAAAGCTCTCGACAGGGCGAGAATCGAAACGAATTACAACACGATTCCCGGCGACCCCGCAAAGCCTTTCAATCCAAACGGTCTTCGCATCGGAACGCCTGCGATTACGACAAGAGGAATGAAGGAAGAGCAAATGAAAATTGTCGCGTCACTCATTGCGAGGGTTGCGGAGAATGTGGATAATGAAGAAGTTATTGCACAGGTGGGCAGAGAATCGCTGCTGTTATGTTCGCAGTTCCCTGTGCCTGAACATTTTATAATGCCGGCCGGAACACATTAATTCTACGCGGATGGAATGCTGTATGGATACAGGTAAATTAAAAACCGCCTGCCTTGGCGTTAACGCAAGAACTGTCGGCTTGTTCGAATTGGCCTGCTCGACGGGGCTTTATGAAATTATTTCCGTTGCGGACAGCAATCTCGCAAACGCAACGCGCGTTTCGCAAATTTATAATTGCACAGCTTTCGATGATTACCGGCAGTTTATTCTTCAGAATCAGCCGGATGTACTGATTGTTGGAGAGCCTCTTAATAAATGCGGAGAATTTGTAAAAACAGCGATAAATAAAAAATGCAATATTCTCAAACTCATTCCAACTGCGCCGAATTTCGAACTTGCTTCCGAATTTATAAATCTCGCAAAAAAAAATAAAGTTAAATATGTTACAGCAGTTCCATCGAGATTCGCACCTGGTTTTGAACGGCTGGGTGATTACTTAAAGACAGATAACAGCAAGCAATTTTATTTTGTAAATTTGTGCGCATCTTTCGGCAGTGACTTTTTTCAGCCGATAGCTTCCTACGGGCAGACAGAAGAAAAACTTTCCGGCGGGGGGGTGCTGCTGAATAATTGTTTTGAACTGGTTAGTCTTCTTATCGAAAATCTCTCATTGCCGCAACAGATTTATGCATTGATAACAAATCAAAGCCCCGATAAAAAAGCAAAACAATATTTTGCCGAAGATACAGTTACAGCATCAATGGTTTTTAGAGAAGGTTTGATTGGCACATTTTTGGCTGCCAGGCAAACCGGTAACGGCAGCGTCGCACCGTTGAGAGTTTACGGTTCACAACAAAACATCATCGCAACTCCAAATCGTCTTGCTGTTTATGACGGCAGCGATAATTTAATCGCAGAACATAAATATCCGCTTAAAGCTGAAAAATGTATTCTTGAAATGTTTATTGATTTCGGCAGGGCACTTCTTGAACCTGATAAATACAAACTGAGAAATAGTGCGCGTCTCGACCTGGCGACAATGGCGCTCATTGAAGCAGCCTATTTGAGCGCTAAAACAGGGATGCCTGAATTGCCGGGAAGATTTTTTGAAATATCTGAAAAAGAAAAATTCCCATTTGTTTGATGATATGAAAAATATAATTAAATTTTTATTCATCGTTCTCTCATCGCAAATTTTATTTCTGAACGGCTGTGCTCAACATAAATTTCAAAACGATAAACTGACTTCTTGTTCAGATCCGATAAATACTTACATTGCTGGTGTTTCGGCTAATGGTAAAGAAATTCGTTATACCAAACTCGGAAGCGGTAAAAATATTATTTTGTTCCTCGCATCGATTCACGGCAGTGAAAGGGCAGGCACACCCTTGCTTAATCATTTTCAGGATTATCTTATAAATAATTGCAGTCTTCTTGCCGGCAAAACAGTAATTATCATCCCTATCGTAAACCCTGACGGCTTTGAAAAAAAATCAAGATATAATTCCAACAAAGTTGACTTAAACAGGAATTTCCCGGCATATAACAGAGTTAATGATAAGCATAGCGGAAGTTTTGCTCTTAGCGAACCTGAAAGTTATATATTGTATAAAATTATTAATACATACAAACCTTCACGAGTAATCGCGTTTCACGAAGCGCTTGCCTGCATTGATTACGATGGGCCGGCTGAGGAGTTGGCGCAGCGATTAGCTGCAAAATGTAAACTGCCCGTTCGCAAACTTGGTGCAAAACCAGGTTCACTTGGTTCCTATGTCGGCCTTGAACTTAACATACCGATAATCACTGTTGAACTGACCAAAGAGGATTCTAAAAAAAACGAACACGAGCTTTGGAATGATTATAAAAATATGCTCATAGAAGCTATTAATTAGAAGCAATTCTCTTTTCAAGCTTTTCAAGTATATGAGTTTTGACTTTGCGAATATCTTCCGTGTCAGGCAGAGTAGAAATAATTGTTTCATAAAGTCCGCGTTTTTTAATAATCCGAAGAGTCGCCGTAAAATTTATATCTGAAATCCAGCCGAGTAATCCGAGAATTATATCATTAAGTGTTTTGAACTCGTTGTATGAAATTGTTTTATTTTCCAGTACAGCTTTTACAATATGAGCTGAATATGCATCCGTCGCGGGATAACCGAAAATTGAAAAGCATTTTGCCGGGTCAGTCCGCAATTCATCAACTCTGCTGATCATCACATTATAAATGTCAAGCTTATCCACATCGCGAATAAATTTGGAAAATAATTCTATTTCTCCTTTCAATGGCGGCAAATCTTTTTCTCCATGAAAACGGATCGCACTTTCTATTATTTCTTTTTCTCTGCTGTCAAGGCCGTCAAGTATTTTTTCTTCTGCGATAACTTTCAAACCAAGCAGGCAGTGATTTTCTGTGCCAACATCATTATAGGTGTGATATTTCATATACTGCTCGAATCTTCCGGTATCGTGCAAAAGAGATATCGCTTCAGCGAGCATTTTCTGTTCGTCATCAAATCCAAGCTCGTCGGCAATGATTATGGTATCAGCACACATCCTGCGTGTGTGGTCTTCTTTTAATTTAATATTTTCATTAGTCAGCACATCATCGCCGTAAAAACCGGCAACATATCCGTAAAACCATTTCTTCAAATTTTCAAGCTGCTGTTTCGTCATTTATAGCTCCAAAAAATTCTGGTGTATAATTTACCGCAAAAAATGGTTATGTTCCATATTTTCTTGAAAATCAATTATCAAAGGTTAAAATATATAAAATAAGAATGGAGCGTCAAAATGCCTACTATAAAAGATGTTATCGTAAGAAAACCAACTGAAGCGGAAATAAAGGAGTGCAAGACATGGCCTATCTGGACTTGTGATATAAGCACATTCGATTGGGACTATACCCAAACGGAAACATGTCTGATTCTTGAGGGTAAAGTAACTGTAAAAGACCGCCCCGGCAGTAGTTCTGTTTCTTTTGGCCCCGGTAATTTAGTCATTTTTCCCAATGGCCTGAAGTGCACATGGCAGGTTTCAGAAGCCGTCAGGAAGCATTACAAGTTTGAATAACACTGCCGTTTTGCAGTTTTTACAAAAAAAGTCGCTTAAAGGCAGAACTGGACGCGGTCACAGCACCGCCGCTCGTTTACGAGCGAATTCTGCCAGAAAGCGACTGCAAAAAGTATCCATAGTTAGAATCGGTCATTAATGCTGATTTCTCAATACTTAATTTCTTACAGTGACAACTGTATGTCATTCTGCGTAAAGATTTTAAGATTTGTCAGGTTTGCTGCTTTCATCTATAGATGTTAATGTCAGTTCTCTCGGAACATCTATGTTTTTCAATACTTGCCGGAAATGGAACCCGAATATCGAAAGGCGGACTGCCAGTGTTAATCTGCGTAAATTCGTTGCCGACCAGAGCATCAGCATCCAATAATGTATCTTGCCTTTATCTATTATTCCTAATCGCCATATTGATTTGAAAAATGCCATCAAATCATAATAACTGATTGAGAATTTAGTCTTATTATCGAAATTATAGTTCTTAAGGAAGGTCTTGATACGTTTACAATGATATTTCTGTGAGTATATTGTGTTCAGGAGTTTTTTATATCCTCCGAAAAGTTCGTGAATGTTCATTTTAGGAATAAAATTAATCGTGCAATCCATGTTATCACCTGTCGGAGGCGGTGTCGTTAACCTGTTTTCATTTTTAAGCCTTTGATAAAGTTTCGTTCCTCGTGGAGCGTTAAGCAGACCAACCATCGCTGTTACAATTCCGCTTTCCTGAATCATATTTATTAATTTGTCAAAAACATTCGGCGTATCGTTGTCAAACCCGACAATAAAACCCCCGTGAACCTGCATACCGAATTGCTGTATTTTTTTTATGGCAGCTACGACATCTCGGCCGATATTTTGTGTTTTATGGCATTCAGCAAGACTCGAATCATTCGGAGATTCCAGGCCGATGAATACTCCATCAAAACCTGCTCTTGCCATTAACATCATTAATTCCTCATCATCCACAATGTCGATAGATGATTGTGTGTTGAAAGCGAAAGGACGATTTCTTTTCTCCATCCAGCCAATTATGGCAGGCAGAAGTTCGTGTTTTATTTTCTGACGTTTTCCGATAAAATTATCATCAACAAAAAAAACTTCTCCTCGCCATCCATGAATGTAAATGTCTTCGAGTTCATCAATAATTTGAGTCGTTGTTTTAGTGCGGACTTTTCGACCGAAAAGATTTGTTACATCACAGAAATCGCAATTGAACGGGCACCCTCTCGAATATTGAAGTCCCATTTGTCCGTATTTTTTCATATCGACAAGTTCCCACAAAGGAACGGGACTTTTTCGCATATCGGCTTTGAGTTCTGTTTTATAAACAGGCTTTGCGCAATTATGTGCAAGGTCTTCAAGAAAAAGCGGCAACGTAATTTCCGCCTCATTAAGCACAAGGTAATCACTGCCTGGAATTAATTCTGAAAACGAAGTAAACAAAGATCCGCCCGCAACTACTTTGACTTTGAGCTTATTACATCTTTCTATTATTTTTTTTGCAGAATCCTTTTGAATCATCATTGCAGAAATAAAAACATAATCGGCCCATTTGATATCACGGTCATGCAAAGCTGCTATGTTCATATCAATCAGCTTTTTTTCAAAAGATTTTGGAAGCATTGCCGCGACAGTGAGCAGTCCCAGCGGGGGAAGAAGTGCCTTTTTCGACACAAATTTCAAGGCATTTTTCAAACTCCAGAAAGTATTTGGGACTTCAGGATTTATAAGCAGAATTTTCAAATGGTTTTCCTTATAACAATATACCAATTTAATCAAATGTGTCCATATTTAAAATAGGGGGATATCTCTATATGAACATCGGGATTGCTTTATTATTGACATAGAGCTGAAAGTAGGTATTTTATTATGTAATCATTAGAAATTCACAATTCTTAATTTCCAAAGAAACAATGAGACGCAGAATAGCTGAAGAAACCGTTATATTTATAAGTGTCGCAAAATGGATTTTCATGGCAACTATTGTTGGTGTGATTGTCGGCGCTTCGACCACGATTTTTATTAAAATCCTGATATGGAGCAGTCAGTTGGCAAAAAATTTTGATTATTATTTTTTGCTGCTTCCTGTCGCATTGGTTGCAAGCGCGCTTCTCGTCAAATATTTAGCGCCGGAAGCGCAAGGTCATGGTACTGAAAAAGTAATCGAAGCGATACATAAACGTTCCGGCAAAATCAAATTATCTGTTGTTCCTGTTAAGCTGATTGCAACTATAATAACTTTGGCGGCAGGGGGATCGGTGGGAAAAGAAGGACCTTGCGCGCAAATAGGCGCAGGGCTTACTTCGATGTTTGCAGGTATTTTTAAATTTGACGATAAAGACAGGAAAAAACTTGTGATATGCGGAATTAGCGCAGGTTTTGCCGCTGTTTTTGGAACCCCGATCAGCGGTGCTATTTTCGGTGTCGAAGTGCTTTTCGCAGGCGCTATTTTATATGATGTTCTCCTGCCTTCATTCGTGGCCGGAATCACTGCTCATCAGGTTGCCCAGGCATTAGGCATAACTTATTTTTATCATCCTATACAGTTTGTACCAGTTTTCAGTGAAACTTTTTTTCTGAAAGTAATTGCATCCGGTATATTTTTTGGGCTGTGTTCAGGTTTTCTTATTGAGATATTAAAATTTACCGAATTTTTATCTTCAAAAATTAAGGTTGGAACGGTTTTAAAGGGGTTTATCGGAGGAATTATCCTTATTTTACTTGCGCTGATTTTTTCAAAAGACTATCTCGGCCTTGGCCTAAATTCGATGGAAGCTGCGCTGCAGGGCGAAAAAATGCCCTGGTATGCGTTTATTATGAAATCAATTTTTACTGCCATAACACTCGCATTCGGAGGCAGCGGAGGAATTGTAACACCCATATTTTTCGTCGGCGCTGCTGCCGGCTCACTTTTTGGATTTGTTCTGGGACTGGATATCGCAACTTTTTCGGCAATAGGACTTGTTAGTTTGCTGGCAGGTGCTGCGAATACGCCAATAAGCGCAAGTATTATGGCAGTCGAATTGTTCGGGCCGAAACTTGCGCCTTATGCCGCAATTGCGTGTGTAATAAGCTTTCTAATGACTGGTCACCGCAGCGTTTATCCCAGCCAGGTGCTGGCGACAAGCAAATCATCCTCTATTGAAGTCGAAATCGGCAAAGAATTCGAGGAAATCACAGCGAAATATAAACCGCGGAAGAGCAGCTTAATAAGCTTAATAAAAAGGATAATAAAAAGATCAAACTAATTTGTTTTTATGCTTATAAAAAAGTGCGCCTCCACCCATGGCGCACTTTCTGTTTCATAACTTTTAAAAATTTATGGAGCTACAACGTTTACCTTAAATTCCGTTGTAGTTGCTTCGCCGACAGTCGGGGTTCCTGTTACAGAAACGATATACTCACCGATACTGGTGTTTTCGGGAGCTGTAATCATGAGTTGAACATCAGATTTGTCACTGACCTTGACAAGGACTTTAGCCGGTTCAAAAGTAATTCCTTTGCCCTTGGCTAATTTAATTTCCAGTGTAACGTCCTGCTTGAAAGACTCGCCTCTATCTAAAGAGATGATAACACTTTGGGTTTCACCCTGTTTTATCTTCGTTCCGAAGGTTGGAACAGCAATCTTGAATCCTTCGCCTTTGAGCGTGCTGCCGCCTTTATCACTGTTTGATTGCACGGTATAGCCGGCATCCGGAACAACGACTTTTACATTGAATTCCACTGAAGTTGGTTCGCCGATTTCCGGTGTTCCTATGACAGTAACCTTGTACTCACCGAAGGCAGCGTTTTTGGGCACTGTAATTGTAAATTGAACTTCGGGGCCTTCACTTGCTTTGATGGTTTTTTTAGCCGGATCTATGCTAATACCCTCGGCTGCTTCAAATTGAAGCGTCACATCCTGCTTGAAAGATTCACCTCTTTGCAATTTGATGTTAATGGTTTGTGCTTCACCCTGTTTGACTTTCACATCAAATGTTGGGACATCGATCTTGAATCCTTCTCCTTTGGCTACATTGCCGCCTTTAGGACTGTCTGTGCCGTTTGAGATGGCCGCCAGAACCAGTGTTAATACGAACATACTTGTAATTACTTTTTTCATTTGCTAATCCTTTCTTAAATAATATAAAAATGGAGTCATACAATTAATCCATTTCATGTAAACATCTTTCACAACCTAAGCTTTAAATTTTTCATTTTACTTGACCACGCCATAATAGCCCCGCCAACCCGATAATGATGGCAACAATTCCGCCGATCAGCATCCATATTGCCTTATCGGTAGGTGAGCCGGTAAAAAAACGAGAAATATCAGAACTTAATGACTTTGACGCAGAAACGCCATAAATTACGAGAATGATACCGCCGACAAGTATTGCGAGTAAAACTGCTTTATTCATAATAAGTCTCCTTTTATTTTTGGGTTTCAAAATAATCAAATAGGTTTTCGTCCGCTGATAACTCTAAGCAGGACAACTACAAGGGCGATTACTAAAAGAACATGAATAAAACCGCCCATTGTATAGGAAGAAACCAATCCCAAAAGCCATAATACAACCAAAATAACAGCTAAAGTGTAAAGCATAACAATTTCCCTTTCTTTTCCGATTTAGTGTTTCCCAAAAGCGAACCCGTTAATCGCAACTCTTATTTATTTCCCAATGCGTTTTTGTCTTACTTCTTCCAGATACTTTGCAGCCGCGTCTTTACCACCTAATCCAAACGCAAGAGCTAAAGCAAGAACAATACCGCCAAGGATAATATTGAAAGTAGCGGTTACCAGAAGCGGTGCGATACCAAGCTGTTCAAGTGCAATAGTTACTGCGAAAATAATTATTGCCCATCGGCTTATCGCGGCAAGTATCTCCGGTTTAGGAAGATTGGCATTGCCTGCGGCCGTGCGAACTATTCCCGAAATAAAATTAGCCAGAAACATAGCAACTATCAGAACAAGCAAAGCCGCAATGACTTTCGGTATGTAAGCAAATAAACTTGCCAGAACATCAGAAGCTTTTGGCAAACCCAGCGCATCAACTGTCATCACTAAAACCATAATGATAATCAGCCAATAAACTATGCCGCTCACCAACCGCCTGGCTGAAACATCCATATTCCCCTTGCGGAGAATTTCCGATGTGCCCGCCTTATCTGCAAGCATGTCGAAGCGTACTGCCTTAAGAAGCCAGTCAACTAATCGTCTGATTGTCTTGGCAACAATCCAGCCTACTATCAGGATGATCAATGCTCCCAGCAGGACAGGGAGATAAGCCATTATCCTTGTTAACATTTGGCGGACCGGCTCAATAATAAGAGCGTTCCATTCGATTACAGCTAACATTTTATATCTCCTAAAAAATCATTAATATTCAACTTTAAAATTTCGATGCAGTTCAGAATTACTCAATATTATTTTGCTAAACTCAGCTGAAGATAAAGATCTATTCAACATGATACTTTGCCGTTGATTTAATTTATCTAATTAGAGTAACAACAAAGATTTATTTGTAAATCAGTGTAGAGCCTATTTCTATTGTAAGTCAAACTGACTACGAGGCTGTGGATAAAATCCCTTACATCTATTTGCAGGATTTAACTTTGTTGGTCCAGAGACATTTTTATTCAATCTGCGGACGAGGCTCAAAACGCCCAGACCAAGCAAGCAAATTGTTGCCGGTTCCGGAATAGCTGACGAGGTAAACGCAGCCGTAGCGGTAAACCCGTCATTCCAGTCTTGGCTGCCTTCTAGATGTGCCAGATTGGCAAAACCAAAAGAGAACTCTCTCTCTGAAAGTGTGCCGGTGATTTCTGAACCCGTAATTGTTACGTTACCCGCAACAAATATTTCATCAACTCCAAAGTTGAAGCGTGATACATAACCACTTTCAAAATTGATGGTTAATAACTGATTTGTTGAATCGCCATTTGCGTAGAAATTAATCTCACCTCCGCCGGTATTGCCGAATGAGTCAATTATTTCCACTTCGGTCATTTCAAACCATGCGTCTATAAAGCTATTGCCGCTATATGGGATATCCAGGAGCAAACCGGTTTCAGTATCAGACCATCCGCCATTGAGTGTCGTTCCTATAAAATCGACTTCAAACAGAGGATTGGTGCTGATTCTGGATGGGTCAGCGAACGTTGCTACTGTAAAAGTAGCTTTGGCATCTATGGAAACTATTCCTATGATGACAAGCATCAATATAAAAATACTTACAAATTTTGTTTTCATGTTCTTCTCCATTGTTAAATTCTAATTTTTAATATTCATTTCATTAATCAAGCCAGTCGAAAAATCAGAGGGTTAAGTTATTGCATAACGCTTAACCCTCTTTGGTTTCTAATCGACATCCTTCTTATAACTTATTTTTTCTACTTACTTCTTTTTGCGGATTAAGCTCAACGCGCCAAAACCAAGTAGTGCAACAGTTGCCGGTTCGGGAACTATAAGTTCTTCGACAACTGCTGACGAAGTGAATGCCGCTGTAGCGGTAAACCCACCTGCCGAACCGGCATCGCCTAACAACTTTTTCTTATTGGCAAAGCTGAAAGCAAATTGCTCGTCTGAAAGTACATTGACGATTTCGGAACCAGTAATTGTTACATTGTCTGCAACAAACAATTCATCCGCTCCAAAACCAAACCGCGATACAGAACCACTGGCAAAGACAATAACTACTAATGGGTCTGTAAGTGTACCGTCCTCGAAAAATCTAATTGTTCCAGAACCAGCATTACCATATGAGTCTATCGATACTGGAGTCATATCAAACCACACATTTTGAAAAATGTTAGTATTATATGGAATTTCCAGAGTTAAACCGGTTTTGGCATCATCCCACCCGGCGGTGAGAGAGTTGGCAAGAAAATCAATTGTGAACAGCGGATTGCTGCTGCTTAGAGATGGGTCAGCAAATGTTACCATTGTCATACTTGCTCTGGCGTTGGCGGATATGAATCCAACAGAAAAAAAGATTAATAAATTAATTATCAAAAGATATTTTTTCATATTCTTCTCCTAATTTCGAGGCCATCCTGCGGAGCATGTAATATGCTTGGCATTTTGACCTATATTTATAGTTATGCTAATTTCTTCCTGCGAATCAGACTCAAAACGCCAAGACCGAGCATACAAATTGTTGTCGGTTCAGGAATACAATTTTCACCTGCCCAAATATTGGTCACACTTGTCATTCCAGGCACATTAAACCATATGTTCGCGAAAGCCGGCTGTGGGTGAATCTCACCTTCCAAAACATAGGTCCATTCACCGTTTTCGGTTATGTTCCATGTCTGTTCTCCATAAAATATTCCGCCGTCTGTGTCGACGATATCCTCTACATTATTTATGGTACTGGTGGTTGTTCCAGTAATATAAACGTAGATTTGTTTATAGAGGTCTTGACGAAATAAATTACCCAGTTCGATTTTAATGGTTTGGTCAGAAAAACCTATGCTGGCCTCAAAGTCATCGTTCTCAAGGTAATTTGAAGCCCAGTGGTCAGAATCGGCTGGCGGCGAAATTATAGCTTCACCACCGGTGATGTTAGCTTCCCAGTACCCATAAGCGTAGAGTGTTCCCTCTGCATTCCACCAACTTGGGGCGTCCGGCGGAGATATGACCATAGGAACTGCTAATGATACGCCTGTTAAACTTAATATTATGCATAGTACAGTACAAATTGTTAATAATCTTCTCATTTTTAAATTCCTTTTTTTAATAATTTTCCTAAATAATTTTAATTAACTTCTTCACATTTACATACCCGCCTGCGGCGGATAACATTTACTTTCCGGCCTGACTGTCCGCCTAATAACTTCACACAATCTGTTCCGTGGGAACACCTTTGCTGAAGTATATTTTGATAACTCCTTTCATTTTTATAAAATATTGTTCACTCCACCGTAATTTTCTCCTAGTTAGCCGCTGTAGTGTATGCGGCAAGCAGGTCCGTCTGAGCCAAGGCCGTTGCGGGGTCGGCTGCAAGGTACAACATACCGATGACCTGTGCAGGTAACAATCCCGTCACCGATGGTGTTGGGCAACTGCCTACGTCACCGGTAATGAATGTTAAGGAGCCTGAGTTGGTTACTGCACTGCCGCCGAGAACTGCGAAATTTGCCGCCGTACCAAGATCTATTGGCGTGGCCTGTGATGTGCCGATTGCCAGCAGTCCTACTAATACACAAGTTATAATTAACTTTTCCATACTTCTTCCTTTCGAAAAATATAAAAATGGTGTTATAAAATAACACTCATAAAATTTTTATGGTTTCACAGAATGTTTTTTCTTTAACTCTTCCAGATACTTTGCAGCTGCATCTCTGCCGCCTAATCCAAATGCAAGAGCTAATGCAAGACAAACGCCGCCAAGGATAATATTAAAAGTCGCCGTTACCAGAAGCGGTGCGATACCGAGTTGTTCCATTGCAATAGTTATTGCAAAAATTATAATTGCCCAGCGGCTTACACCGGCAAGTATCCCAGGATTAGGCAATTTGGCAGTTCCGGCAGCCGTTCTAACTATTCCTGAAACAAAATTGGCCAGAAACATAGCGATTATCAGAACAAGTAAGGCGGCAATGACTTTCGGAACGTAAGCAAATAAACTTGTAAGTACATCGGATGCCTTGGGCAGACCCAATGCGTCAACCGTCATCACTAAAACCATAATAATAATCAGCCAATAAACTATGCTGCTTACAACTTCTCTGGCAGTAATATCCAAATTTCCTTTTTCGAGAATTTCTGATATGCCGGCCTTGTCTGCCAGCATGTCGAAGCGTACTGCCTTTAACAGCCAGTCAACAAATCGTTTGATTGCCTTGGCCACTATCCAGCCAACTATTAGAATTATTAATGCTCCAAATAGGACAGGAAGATAGGCCATTATCCTGGTCAACATTTGAAGGACGGGTTCAACAATAAAAGTATTCCATTCAATTACAGCTAACATTTTTATGTCTCCTAAAAAATTATTGTTCTTAATCTTTAAATTTCGCTACAGCTTCGTTACGTATTTTTAGTAAATAAATTTACTTTTTGCCTTTGGGAACAGGTGACCTCTCGCCTTGCGGATTCAGAATTGCACAGTATTAATTTACCAATCATCTATTCAAAACGCTACTTTGCCATTTATTTATACCGGCCTTAACTACTCTAATTCGATTATTCCAAATAGAGTAGCAGCATTTATTTCTTTGTAAATCAGGGTGGAGCCTCTTTCTAACGTACACCAAATGAATACCTCTCTGTCGGTAAAATCCCTTACATCAACTATTTTTACAAAGATTTAAGCTTTGTCGATACAGGTTGACATTTTCATACAATTATCTTACAATGAAAGTCATGATTCAGCGTCTTCTTGCAATTTTCCGATACAAATTTGGGTAAAAGCAGGCAGGAAAGGTGAAAAACCAAACGAAAAAACTAAAAGATATGACCACAAAGCTTGGACGCACCCAACAGATGCTGGATGTGAGCGAAGATAAATACCGGCAGCTTGTAGAGAACGCTGATTGTGTTATTCTTCGCATTGACAAAGACGGCAGAATAACTTTCTTTAATGAATTTGCCCAGAAGTTCTACGGTTATACTGAGAAGGAAATTCTTGGCAAAAATATTTTTAGAACAATCATACCAAAAGAGAATAGCTTAGGTCATAACCTCGTGAAAATTGTCCGAGACATCAAACGCCGGCCTGAACTTTATGCCGCCTTCGAGAATCAGAATATTTGTAAAGACGGCCGAAGAGTTTGGGTTTCCTGGGCAAACAAAGCAATTCGTGATGAAGATGGTAAAGTCATGGAAATCCTTTGCGTCGGCCATGACATCACCCAGCGCAAGCAGATGGAAAACGAGCTGCAGTTATTGGCTGCTGCAGTGCGCAACTCCAATGACGCAATTACAATATTGGATTTGAAAGGCAGCATCATCTCGTGGAACCACGGTGCCGAGCGTATATATGGATACAGCGAAGATGAAGCAAAGAAGATGAATATCGACAGGCTAATCCCCGATCATAAGCAGAACGAAATGATGTTACAGGCTGAAAGAGTACTAAAAGGGGACAATATCGAATTTTTTGAAACACAGCGAATTGCAAAAAATAACCGGATACTGGATATATCACTTACCGTAACGTTATTGAAAGATGAAAACGAGAAACCATTTGCTATTACAACCACCGAACGGGATATTACTGAACGCAGACGGCTGGAAAAAGAAATCCTGGACGTAACCGAAAGAGAAAGAGAACTTATAGGTCAGGAACTGCACGATGGCATGGGTCAGGTGCTTACCGGCATCGCTGTCAAGTGCAAAGGATTGGCATTGAAACTTAAAGACAAAGCTTCAGAAGAGATGAAAGATGCCTTATTGATATCAAAACTTGCCAACAAGGCGATAGCTCAGACTCGAGACTTGGCCAAGATGCTTTATCCTGTCGATATTCAAACAGGGGGCTTGGTATCTGCATTAAAGACACTTGCGTCGACTACAGAAAAAACCATGGAAGTAAATTGTAGATTTCGCTGTGGAAAATCTGTCTCGGTTAAAAATCTTGTTGAGGCAAAACAAATCTATCGTATCGTTCAGGAAGCGATTACTAATGCGGTCAGACATGGCAAAACATCTACTATCAACATAAATCTTCGTTTGACTAACAAAGGAACTGTTCTGTCAATTGAAAATGACGGCCTGGATTTTCCGAAATTATCACCAAACAGAAAAGGGTTTGGATTGAAAATTATGGAATACCGCACCGACCTGATAGGCGGCTATCTTGATATTCGTAAACGCGGCAAAGGCGGAACAATTGTGACATGTACATTTCCGAACAGAGGATAGTGATTTTTAATAAAGAGTGGTTATATGGCATTAAAGAAAAAACAAGATAACACTCCTGAAAAGAAAACACAGATTCTTATAGTTGACGACCATCCTATTGTACGAGATGGACTTGCCTCAATTATCAATCACGAACAAGACCTGAATGTATGCGGCGAGGCTGAAGATGCGTTTCACGCCCTGAAAGCTATTGAGGAATTGAAACCGGATGTCGTTGTTACCGATATTTCCTTAAAGAATTCAGATGGTATTGAACTGACAAAGAGTATTAAGGCAGGACACCCAAAATTGTTTGTCATAGTCCTTTCCATTCACGATGAATCCGTATATGCCGAGCGAGCTCTTTTAGCAGGCGCAAAAGCCTACCTGATGAAGGATGCTGTTTCTGACAATATTGTCCAGGCGATTCGCACAGTTCTAAATGGTGAGATATTCGTTAGTGACAAAATTTTAAAGAAGTTCCTCCACAAAATTGCAGGCAGCAATACTGGTACTGCGAAAACGCAAATAGATAATCTCAGCGACCGTGAATTAGAAATTTTCCGCTTGATTGGAGAGGGTCTAAAGGCTTCATTGATAGCTAAACAATTGCATTTAAGCATAAAAACGATCGAAACTTATCGCACACGCATTAAAGAGAAATTAGATATCGTCAATGCATCTGAACTCCTCCAGTATTCAATAAGATGGGCAAAGAGTCAGGACAGAGAGTGATTGCATCTGGAAACGCAGTCCTTAAGATATAACATCTCTTAACAACATATTGGAAATAAAATTTACCTTTGTTTCGCAATCCACCTACACAAAGATAAGGGAATTCATCTACAGCAAAAGCAGACGCTACGCTGGTTTACACAGGCAAAGCTTATATTATTATCATGAGAAAGCCGTATGGCAAATATGGATGCGTTAGACAACGGCCGGTTTTAATGTTTTACATGTCTTTCAGAATTTCTAAGGGGCAGGTTTGTTAATAAAGCAAAAATCTGGTGCAATGACGGAAAAGAACAAAGTTCATATCCTTGTTGTCGATGATCATCCAATCGTACGTGATGGATTGGCACAGTTGCTTAATCTTGAAAAGGATTTTGTTGTTATTGCTAGGGCCGGCAATATCGCAGAAGCCGCCAAGGCTGTGAGAAAACACCGAATTGATTTGGCGATTATAGATATGCTGCTTCAAAATGAGACAGGTGTTGAGGTTATCAAAAAGATAAAGCCGCTGTGTCCAGATCTGATTGTGCTGATGTTTTCTATGAGTGATGATTCCGAATACATCAAACAGGCTTTTGATGCAGGGGCAAGAGGATATATTACCAAGGATGAGTTGTCTGAAAAAATTATGGATGCGATAAGACAAGTGCTTGATGGGCGGATTTATCTTAGCAGGAAATTAGCCAAAAAATTTAACTTAACAAAGTAATGAAGAAGTATGAAAGGATTATATAAAATGGCTTTCTTAACAGTGAATAGTATAAAATTTAACTCTGCGGAAAACGAAGGGCTTTGCCCGATTTGCGGAGAAGTTATGAAGGAAGTGGATAGAATGAAGGAAGGACCGCACTTTTTTATATGGTTTAAGTGCAGAATAGAAAATTGTTACGGTCAATGGCTGCAAAAACGACCTGTTAGACAGGCACAACCTATGATGATGGTTAATAATCAGGAAAAAGAATTGACTATTGGGGGAAATCAGTTTTGCCCCAGCGTTCCCTCTTCTGAATTGGAATTAATACATTAATAGTTGACGTTCAGCCTGTCTTTTTTTTATTCGTCAAGCGGTACCGAAGAGCTTTCGGAACGTTCGTCTAATCGCTGTGGGGTTTCAGCACGCCGATCGGTATTCCTGTGGACTCCGTTACAGTTGTAAAGAGGGTCATCCCAATAATCACTGCCTGTATAGTGATGGCAATCTTTCTTATTTTCCTCACCACAACTGCATATAAAGAGAGAAAACACGAATATTCCAATTAATAAAACCTTTTTCATAAAACATTCCTTTATAATTCAATTATACGCTTAGAACATCCGTTCCGAGAACAGGTAAAAGCCTTTAATTTCCATCAGGAATATTTTGAAATTTAAGAAACGCAAATAAAAAAAGGCCGGTTATTAGCCGGCCTTTTGATACTGATACCTTAGATTTGATTATTTTACTTCATCGTCAATCCACTGGCAGACTTCTTTTACATCCTGCAGTGTGATATCGCCCATGTGCGCGATTCTGAAAGTCTGGTCTTTCAATTTACTATATCCGTTGCCGAAAATAGTATTATGTTTTGCCTGAACAGCTTTAATCACATCGCCGACAACTATGTCTCTGGTATTTTTAACTGTAGTCAGGGTATTTGAAGCGTATTTTTCTTCGCAGAACAGGCCGAATTTTTCTTTCGCCCAGCCTCTGACATAGTCTGCCATTGTTTTATGTCTTGCCCAAACGTTTTCCATTCCTTCTGCAAGAAATTTTTTGCACTGGTAGTTGATGGCCATAATGTGCGGAATCGACGGCGTTGTCGGGGTCTGGTCTTTGACAGCGCTCTTTTCGAATTCCTGGAAGTCGAAATAGTATCCGCGGCCGGTAATTTTCTTGCTCTTTTCCAAAGCTCGATTGCTGACGGCAAAAACGGCCATTCCCGGCGGAATTGCAAATGCCTTCTGAACAGACGCAAATACAACGTCCCAGCCGAGTTTATCGAAATGCAGCGGCAGACCGACCATACCACTGACAGCATCGACAAGCACAAGAACATCAGGATATTTTTTCTTCATCATTTCGCTGATTTCATAAACGGGATTCGTAAGGCCGGTGCTTGTTTCATTATAAACAAGCGTAATTGCAGGATATTTGCCTTCGGCCAATTTCTTATCAATCATTTCAACGGTAGTCGCTTTGCCCCAGTCAACCTTAAGCTCTTCGACATTTCTGCCGCAGGCTCTGGCAACGTCGGCGAATTTATCGCTGAATGCGCCGCACATTGTACAAAGAACGGTTTCGTTGTGGTCAACGCAATTTCGAATACTGCCTTCCCAAACGCCTGATGCGGATGATGTACTCAGATAGACATGCTGCTCAGTAAACAGAATTTGTTTGAGCATATCCACGGTTTCCTTGTGCAGTTGAGCATATTCTTTGCCTCTATGGCCCAGAGTATATCTGCTCAATTGCTGCAATACATCGGGCAGGACATGCACAGGCCCGGGTATGAACAGTCTCGGCGGATTTTTCCAGTCAACCATCTTTGTTTCTCCAAAAAAGTTAGTTTATGTTTTTTCGTTACAGTTTATTTATTGTAAGTCCTGAAAATATCTTGGGATAAAAGAACGTAGATTTCTGAGGCATTTTTTCATTCTCCGCAGCTACGGCTCTTACCTGCTGGACTTTCGTGGGATTCATAAAGAACAAAACCTGCATTTCGCCGCTGTCAACCTTCGCGATTGCCTCATCAACAGCTTCGCCAATATCCTTTATATACTCAATATTCGATTCACCGGCAAGAGCTTCGTCGCCAATGCCTAAAATACCTTCAAGAATCAACTTATGCAATACAACAACATCGAGAGATTTTGAAGCTGTGCTCATAGGCAATGAATCCAAAGCATTTTTATTTTTGAGCATTATGTAATAAAAACTTTTGCCATCGTAAATGCCAAAAGCATTTTCTCCCTGCTCAAAAGCTTTTGCCATCCTCTTTTGCATCAAAGACTTAGCCTTATTTTTACCTTCTTTATATTCGAACTGCGTAACTTTGAAATTTTGCTGCAAGTTTTTAATCAGCTCATCGGTATTATAATTCATCAAATTGCCAACAAGTCTGTGAGTGGGAAGGACAACAAGGCCTTCGTTGTGCATATTAACAAAAGCTATCATCAGCCATTGAGCGTTTGGATTTTTTGTGAGATTATAATAATTCAGGGCCGTTTCATAACGATGGTGGCCATCAGCAATTAAGCCTTCTTTTTGAGCCATCATTTTTTGAATCTGACCGATTTCCTCCGGCGAATCAATAGCAAATAACTGATGCTTTACGCCATCATCATCGACAAACTCTATTAAACTTTTTTTCTGGGCTGCTTTCTTAATTATATTGTCCGCAATAACTTGTGAATCATCATACAGCATAAAAACAAGTTCAAACTGGGCTGCTGTCGCCATTGTTAGTTTCAACCTGTCTGCCTTTGGACCGTCCAGAGTTTTTTCGTGAGGCTGGACACCGGAACCGAACTGAGCGAGTTTGGAAAGGGCAATAAAGCCGCTGCGCTGGTATTTTTTGCCGGCAATTTCAAATTCCTGGACATACGCGTAAATTGTTTCTTTGTCGTCCTGTTTGAGGGCGTTTTTCTTTATCCAATCATTAAGAAAATCGGCTGCGCGGGTATATTGATTATTTTTGTCGTTGTCTGTAAGTTCTTTTTTGCCAAGGATTACGCGCACAATGTTGTGCTGGTTCTGCTGATAAAGATTATTCTGCTGGGCAGGGTTAATAACATCATAGGGCGGGGCGATGCACTTGCCGCTGTCGCCAACTACATCGGAGTTAAATCTGTATGCTTTAAATCCTTTTATTTCCATTTCTTTAATATATCCTTAAATGAACATCGAATTCATTGAAACAGGACTGAAATATTACCAAAACATTAGTTATATTGCAAGTGGTGAATAATAAAATTACAAATATTTTTTATTAAGCACATAGTAATCACATAACAGATGTAATAAATGTTCCGTTTTTCACAATATTATTTGCTTTATTTCTTTACTATTCATTATAGAATTGTGTTATCTTTTTAAAGGAGATGAATATGTATTGCCCAAAATGCGGAATAGAAAATCCTGTTGATGAGAAAATCTGTATTTCGTGTTCCACGCCTTTGCCTGTTGTTCCCGATGAGCCGCCGCCATTTGCCAAGACGAGTGCGCTGGCAATATGGTCGTTTGTGCTGGCGATTATGGGATTGTTTACGTTTTTAATAACTGCTTTGCCAGCTATGATTTGCGGAATTATCGGCCTTGTCAAAATCAGCAAAAGCAACGGCAGATTGAAAGGCACCGGTCTTGCCATTGCGGGAATAGCGATCCCGGCGGTAGGTATTATTTTAATCCCTATTTTAGCAATAATGCTGGCGATATTGATGCCGGCGATGGGGAAATCAAGGCAACTGGCTCAAAGAATAATGTGTTCGACAAATTTATCCGGTCTTGGCAAAGCGATGCTGGTTTACACCAACGATTATAATGATACGTTCCCGACAGCGGAAAAATGGTGCGACCTGCTTATAGAGTATAGCGATGTAACGCCGCAGCAGTTGCTTTGTCCCGGAGATGTAAAATCAGATGTGCAATCAAGTTATGCTTTCAATGTAAATCTTTCCGGTATGAATATTTCAGATGTTCCACCGGATACGGTTTTGATTTTTGAGGCACCGGCCGGTTCAAATCCTGTTGGCGGGCCGGAGATTTTGAATACTCAGAGACATCAGGGCGAAGGGTGCAATATTATTTTCGCAGATTGCCATGTGAAATTTGTGAGAACAGAAGATCTGCAAACGCTCCGTTGGAAGCCGGACGAGCTAAGTGAATAAAGCAGCACGGCTCCAACGGTCCGCTCCGACTTGCGCAAATTTGTCGAAATCGCTGTTTTCAGCGTAAAAAGCGGGTATAAAAAATTAAAGTTCGATTGAGTCAGGATTAACGTAAAATAAGGAGTTATGAGCGATTTTAAAACTGTAACTATTTGTTTATAGATTACTTATAGCGAATTTGCTAAAAATCGAAAAAAATCACGAATTTTGATGCGGTTTTGATGAAAAATAGAAAAAAATGGTGAGAAAAGTATATAAAAATGAAGCGTTTTCTATAGACGTTCAGGGTCTTTAATGGTCGGCTTTTGACGCAATTTGGTTATTCTTCATAAAGATTGCGCACACTCAGCCACCCCGATGCAAATTGACAAAGTAGACACTAAAAATGTTTAATGCCGACCCATCGAAGACGGGAAAGCATCCCTGCGGGAGATTAAAAATTGAAGCTCGATGTAGAATGTATATAATACACATACATTGGAAGGCTCTGGAACGAAGAAGCACCCCCTCTGATTTTGCTTTCAAGGGTCCCCGCAAGGGGGATTGGAACAACAAAATCCTGAAGAAGCGGGGGTCTCCGCGTTGCTTCGACGAAGAAAAATAATATATAAATAAAAAATGGATGCTTATATTTGTGAGCTTTGCAGTAAAAAGGAAAAAGATTACTTGTCAATAAAGTTGTTTCGTATTTTAAATTGGAAATTAAATAACATTTTGATTTCTTTAGATGTAAGAAATGCAAAATCAAAAATAGGATCAAATAGTATGAATTTTCAAAGAAATGATTTAGAAGCTTTCGGTTTTGAAGGATTTGTTAAGATTTCTCATTTGAAAACAAATGGCTGTGATATAGTTCCCAAACAAATGGGAGTTTATATTGTTGTAAATGAAAATCCCCAAAAATTTAATTATTTGAAAAAAAGTATTGGCGGGTATTTCAAGGATAAAGACCCAACAGTGAGTATTCTTGAATTAAAAAATAACTGGGTTGATAATGCTTATGTTGTTTATATCGGCAAAGCAGGAGGAGTCACATCAAATGCAACATTGTTTAAAAGGATTAATCAATATATTCAGTTTGGCAAAGGAAAAAAGATAGGTCATAGAGGAGGAAGATATATTTGGCAATTGAAAGACTCTGATAATTTATTATTTGCTTGGAAGCCACTGATAGATGAAGATCCTAGATTTATTGAATTATCATTGATAAATGAATTTACAAAACGATATAACAAAATGCCTTTCGCCAATTTAATCTAAATGAATGTGATTAAAAATTAATATCGAAAAATTTCTTTTATGCAGTTTTCATGGAGTATTAAATAAATATGGATGATCCTTGGATTTATTTTTTTATTTGGATTCTTATATGTACAATTTTAATATGTGTATATTTTATCAGAAGGATTATTATTTTATCTAATGTAAAAGTTAATGGTAATAAAATAATCAAAGAAGCATTGCGCCCAAGAGTTAAAATTCTTACAACAAAAATCCCTAACAAGAAAAAATCATTACAACCTAAATATCGTAAAAAGAGTGAGGGCTGATGATTATTCGTTATCTGATCTTGAAAGAATAAACCCATAAACATAAAATTATATTAACCTCGCAATGGCAAACAAATGCGTCATCAGCATATATTATTACATAATTTTGGGGTTGTGAATGGTTTGGGCGGCAGAAGAAAACCCCCGGCTGAGCCGGGGGCTAATTTTGAGTTGTGAGTGGTTTGTTGAGGGGATGGCGCGGGGGCGTATTTTTTTTAGAAACTTATCTGGAATAAGAGATAAAGATATGTTACTGTTACACTAAGGTGGAAAATGTTGTTAATGTGATTTTTTGGGGTGCCTGAATGAGTGAAAAACAATTTAACATCGAAACTGAAATGGACGACCTTCGCAAAGAACTTGAAAACTTTCAGCAGGAAAAGGAACGCGTCAGGGCGATAGTCGGCAAAATCGGGGGCGTACCAACGTATCATTCCAAACTCGCAAATATCATCTTTATAATAGTTCTTGTTGTATCTGTGATAATTTCACTTATCGGCGGTGAAAAAATCAGGTCTCTTATGATAGAGGCGGCGGTTATCGCACTGTCAATTAAGATTATCTATATGATTCACTGCCAAACGAAAGTAAATCATTTCAAGCTGTGGATGCTCTCATCCATCGAATGGCGGCTGAATGAAATTATGAAGCTCGTCAGAAAATCGGAAAACAATAAAACGTAACTTCCGATTTAATTTGTTTTGGTTCTAATAGCTAAATTTGTACGGAGCCAGACATCGCAGGTGTGAATCGCGAGTAAAATGTATTCACGTCTCGATGTGCCGAACTGTTCCAATCTCTTACTTAGTTCCGCGAATACGGGCTTGAAATTTTTATCGATATAATCTTTTGGTATCGCATCGAAAATCGGCCAAAGAAGTTCATCGCTCAAACTCGGTTTTTCGGCGGCGAAGCAGTCAGCGCAAATAGTTACAAGCTCAAGCAAATCATTGCTCAAATTTAATTTCTGCATTGGCTTTTTCAATTTCATCATCGCTTCACAGATTGTAGTTGACCAATCGGTGCGGGCGGAGCGGTATAGTTTTATATATGTTCGTTCGCTTCCGATGATTTTCGCGGCAGCGAGAGCAAGTTCGCCTCGGAAAGTTTCTGTTTGTGATTCGCTAAGCAATTTTAAAATATCGTCGAGTGCGGGCATATATTTCAGGGTGCCGAGTGCGGATGCGTAAGCGGTTTTGAGTGCGTGGTCAGTTTCATTTTTTAAAAGGTCGAGCAGTTCCGCTGCGATTTCCTTATCATCGAGTCCTGCGAGCGCTCTTGCGCTTCTTGCTCTTAAAATTCTGTATGGTGCATCGAGCTGTTTTCGCAGTGCGGGAATTGCGGAGGCATCGCCGATTTGGCCGAGGGCCCAAGATGCTGTTGCGCTTAACTCTATATCGGCGCCGTTTACCACATCAATCAAAGCTAAAACAGTTCTGCGGTTGGGCTTTCTTGTTGCCATCGCTACGATAGCTTCGTAACGGACATCGAAACTTGGGTCATTGAGCGCTTCGACGAGTTCATCGTTATTGAAGGCGTTATCGAGCCGGCCGAGGTCTCGGGTTGTTTCGATTCTTTCCTGTTCTTCTCCCGCCCAGCGATAACGTATAATGGTGTTAAACGTGCCGAACAGGCCGAAAGGGACGTTCTCGAATAAATGGCCTACGAATTCCTTTGTGGTGATTTCGCTGTCGGCTTTAATTTTTCCGATGATATAAATCGCGGCTACCGGCATCGCGATATGAAGTGCGAAAATCGGCAGGAAAGAATTTACCTTAATGTGCAGCAGCATAACTTCGGACTGGTCGAGATTGCTGAAAAATTTAAGCGCGATACCGACTGCGAGTGGGCCGAGGCCTGCGAAGAAACCTGTCCAGGCGAACCAGACTGCATGATATGAAGTTTTTCTATCGGGTGGAAAAATAGTTAAGAACAGGTATCTGTCAATTCCTATAAGATAAGCGACGCAAACAAGTCCGCCGAAGAACGATACTGCCATTGCGGAATAGAAGCTCATATTTCCTGCGTGGCGCGGAATCGCGTACCAGAGGAAGGGCATCATAATATGGAACATCACACCTGTAACGAACACGGGTTTTCCGCCGAAGCGGTCGGCAGCCCAACCCCAGAAATAAACGGCCAAAATGGTTCCCAAGGTTGTCCACATCGTGAGGTGAACGACTTTTCCGCTTTCGATGCCGATGATATCCTTCATATAAAGCGGAATGAAGGATGCGACGCCCTGCACGATGAAAATAAAAATAGCGATTCCCCAAAGCAGTCCGACGAAATCTTTGTCTTTGAAAGCCTTGAGCATATTTAGGTAATGTTCTTTGCTGTGGCTTTTTCTTTTAATTTGTGCGCCGCCGGGGAAAAAGCCGTGGCTTATGACGGAGAGGATGCCGACACTTGCGCCGAGTCCGATAAGAAACATAAACCCAGAGAGTCCCTTGGATTTTGCAATCCAGAAACCTGCGAACCATGTTCCGCCGAGGACTATGATGCTGCACAGGAAGGTGTTGAGCGCGATGATTTTGCTGCGGATATTTGTTGGAAGTATTTCCTGGCTCCACGGGCCGCCGGCGGTTAGACCTGTTACGAGGGATACGGAAAAGACGAGCATAATGAATGTAACCCACAAAAACGCACCGGTGGAGCCGTAATTTGCGGCGACATTGGGGGTATAGAGCAGGCCGAAGAGGATTGTTGTTCGAAGGCCGAAAAATATTAAACAGGATTTTTTATAGCCTATTCTTTCGACGAACGGTGCGACGAAAACGGATAAAACCTGGAAGAAAAGAGGCAGAGCGACTAAAATACCGATGCGGGCTTTGTCGAAATTAAGCGCATCGAGAAAGAGGATCAATACAGGCCCGAAAATAAAGGAAATCCTGATATTGTCCAGCATCCCTGCAGCCAGCCACCATGGTAATCGCTTTTTACGCTCCGCGTTTGTTGGAATCGCCGTCATTTACTACACCTATTTTGTCGCAAATCTAAAATCATAGTATTTTATATACGTTCATTATAAGGAAAAATCGTAAAATAGCACAGAATCCTTTAAAAATTTGATTTGAGTATTGACACTGATTGTAAATAACTAATAATAAGCCCAAGATACATCTTGAATAAACCGGAGTACCCTTAAAGGGTAGAAAACTCTCGCGATTGAAAGGGTAAGTTATTATTTCAAACACTTACCCAGGGATTGGCGGGAAAATTCAATTAGGAACAGTAGAATGGAAAAAATTTTATTGATTGCGGTTTGTTTAATCGCATCGGCAGCGTTTGCGGAAAGCAATTTGCCGCAGGGGCAGGGTGGAAATGAATCGCCTGAGCAAATGCGTCAGAGAATTGAAGAGATGCAGCGGCCGGGAAGAGAAATGCCGCAAGTTTCGCCAAATGAAACGATTTCGATTCCTTATAAGCAGCAGCTTGCACAGGAATATCAGAAACATAATTATCGGGTTGCGGTTTTGGAACGCATTCGCGAGTTGGCGCGTGAAGCAGGCAGGGCGGATATTATTTCCAAAGTTGATGAGCTGATGAAACTCGAAAATAACAGGCATGTGAAAAAAATTAACAAGCTTCAGTTTCGAGCTAAATAATTGGAGAACAGAAAAATGCGAACAACATTGATTGCAATAATTTTCGTTAGTTTGATTTTTTGTTTCGGCTGCAAAAAAGAACAGCCGCAGGTTGAGACGAATGTACCGGCAGCAGAGCGGCAATTACCATTGAAGGAGCAGGAGAAACAAAAAGCACAAGAAAATATAACGACAGAAAATATGAATCAGGAACTGGAAAAAGTTGAGGAAGAAATTCGGCAGGACATAAACAGTGATAAGTAAGTAATAAATTTTTTTAAGGAGAGTACAATGTTACGAAAAATACTGTTAGTTGCGGCTGTTGCGTTTATGCTTTTCTCGTTTGGGTGCAGGACTGAACCGGAACCCGGAACACCTCCAGAAACGCCGCCGGCTCCGAATATGCCAGAATAATCAGAGCAGTAAAAAAATGGGCAGGTGTTTGGCCTGCCCTTTATATCAATTCAATGATGAAACCATCGTGCGACTATTCGATAGTTATACCTGCATATAACGAAGAGGATTTTCTACCTAATACTCTTGCATCTGTAAAAGAGGCGCAGCTATCTGTACCGCAGCGCAGCGGCGAAGTTATCGTCGTTGATAATAATTCCACAGACAAGACGGCTCAAATAGCGAAAGAGTTCGGGGCGATTGTTGTATTTGAACCTGTCAATCAGATTTCACGCGCAAGAAATGCCGGCGCGAAAATCGCGAACGGAAAATATTTTATTTTTCTTGATGCCGATACAACTCTTTCGCAGCGACTTTTGCAAAAAACTCTCGAGCTTCTTGACAGCGGCAAAATCGCGGGCGGGGGGACAATAGTTGATGATAAGCAGGTAAGTCTTGCACGAGAGAAATTTTTGATTCGGCTTTGGAATTTTATTTCGCGGGTCAGGACACTTGCCGCGGGGCTGTTTCTTTTTTGCCTGGCTGAGGGGTGGCGTGATGTCGGCGGGTTCGATGAAACTGTTTATATCGCGGAGGAATTGATTTTTTCGAAGCGCCTGAAAAAATGGGCGAAGAAAAAGAATATGAAATTCTGCATTTTAGATATTCCCATACAAACATCGTGGCGAAAATATCAGTGGTTCGATTATAAAACGCTCGTTTTCGGTCTGACATTCGGGTGGTTTTTCAAAAAGAACAAGGCGAAATGCCATATATGGTACGATAGAAAACAAATCCATTAGTTCTTTTAAGAAACGTGCATTTCTGTTATAATCCCGCGATTAAATCAAAAGTTTATTTATCAGGTTATATTATGGCATTACCAGTAGTAGCAATTGTAGGCAGGCCGAATGTGGGCAAAAGTTCGCTTTTTAACGCAATCGCGGGCGAAATGATAAGCATTGTCGAGCCGACGGCGGGCGTTACTCGCGACCGCATCAGCGCGATTATTGAGCGGAATGAACGGTTTTTCGAACTAATCGATACCGGCGGGTATGGAATTGTCGATTCCGACCAGCTCAAGGAACATATTGAGAATCAGATTCAACTTGCAATCAACTCCGCAGATGTGGTGGTTTTCGTTGTGGACATTCGCGACGGACTTGTGCCGCTCGATGAGCAGGTTGCAAGGATGTTGAGAAAAAACGATCTCAATGTAATTCTTGTGGCTAATAAAGCGGACGAAGCGCCGATGTTTCCGCGCGCTGCGGAATTCGCGAAACTTGGATTCGGAAATGCGCTTTGCGTTTCGGCGACGAACAATCTCAATAAACAGCTTCTTGTCGAGAAGATAAATGAATTCTTAAAAGACAAAAGCACGGAAAGACCTGACAATATTGAAATGCACCTCGCGATTGTCGGCAAAAGAAACGCCGGCAAAAGCACACTCACCAACGCAATCGCAGGTCAGGAGCGTGTCATTGTAAGCGAAATGCCGGGCACAACTCGCGACGCAGTTGATGTTCGTTTCGAAAGGGACGGCAAAACTTTCGTGGTTATCGATACGGCGGGTGTTCGCAAAAAAAGCAGTATCGCAGACAGCATAGAATTTTACAGTTATGTAAGGGCGACAAAATCAATCAGCAGGGCAGATGTTGTTATGTTATTGATTGACGCGACTGAGCCGCTGTCGCAGGTTGATAAAAGACTCGCATCGTTTATAGCGGAAGAATACAAAGCGTGCATTCTCGTTGTGAACAAATGGGATTTGGCCAAAGACAGCGCCTCTACGGAAGATTATGTAAAATATCTCGGCAAGATGTTTCCTCAACTGACTTATGCGCCGATTGCATTTACCACGGCGACGGAGAACAGAAACGTTCAAGCGGTTCTCGATTTGGCAAATGAGCTTTTCAAACAGGCGATAACAAAAATATCGACACCGAAGTTAAATAAGGCAATAGAGCTGATTACTCAGGAGCGCCTTGGCGGCAGGTCTAAAGCGGGCAGTCTGCCGAAAATTTATTACGCGACGCAGGTTGCGATAAAACCAATAACGCTGATTTTGTTTGTGAATAGAATCGATTTGTTCGATGAGAACTTCAGAAGATATTTAATCAACAAGCTTCGCGACCATTTGGGATTTGCGGAGGTTCCAATCAGACTTCTTGTTCGGCCGAGACGGCGAGAATAGAATATCGATTTAGAATTTTTCGCCAGGGTCAGCCATAGATTTTTCCTGCGAGAAATTAATCGCTCGTATAGGATAGGGAATATTAATTCCTTCTTTAGCGTATCTTTCGTGCAGATTTTTTATAAACTCGTGTTTAATAAGATATTGGTCAGTGAATTCTTTCGCACGCAGTATAACTGAAAAATTGATACTGAAATCCGAAAACGTGTGATACCTGATAAAGGGTTCAAATTCGGGCACGCCTCCTTTGACTTCCTTCAACGTTTCTTTTGCGACTTCAATTGTAACTTTTTCAACGTGTTTCAAATCGCTGTTATAGTGGACTCCTACCTGCATCAGCACGGACATTTCTTTTTCGGGCAGGTAGTAATTTGTGGCGATGGCCTTTGTCAATTTTTCGTTTGGGATTAAAATTAAATTGTTTGCAAGAGCTCTTATTTTTGTCGCTCTCCAGGTGATATCGACAACATAACCTTCTTCGCCGGAATCGAGTTTAACATAATCGCCGACCCTGATTTGTCTGCTCATAACGACATAAAAGCCCGCGAAAATATTTCCGAGCGTATCCTGCATCGCAAGCGCAACGGCAAGGCCGCCGACGCCCAATGTAGCAAGTATTGGGGCAATCGAAATGCCGAGAGTATTAAGTATAATTAAAATGCCGACCATAAGAATTATGACTCGGGCGATGTTCTGGGTGAGCGATGTTATCGGTAGAACGCCTTCGATTTGGCCTGAATGTTTGGATATCATTATTGTAGTCAAATTTACCGTCATAAGCGTAATCGAGAGCAGACCCAGCGCGAGCAGAATCTTTCCAACGATATTAACTATGTTTCCGGGGAGTACCGATACTTCGAGAGCGAGATAAATACCGAGCATAAGAAACCAAATAATCACCGGGCCGCGAACGATTTCTTTTGTAAGTCTGCCGATTTTGCTTGTGTGAGACCATTTTGAGAGCCTTACAGAGATAATGCCTCTTACGATTAAACCAACAATAATCGTTGCGAACAAAACAGTTACCGGCAGAATCGCCATATTCAGCGACGTCCAAATTTTATTCATTATTTCATTAGCGGTGTTCATAAGTTGATTCCTTTAATACAGAGCCTGCACTTGCAATAACAATTCATGCACTGTCTAAACAGATATGATTACGGCATCATCATCAGACCATTTTGATTTGGGTCGATGACAGGCACTAATCTGAATTTTGCCTCGGCCGGGTCGCCTCTAAGGCGGATTTTATCTTCGCGCAAAAACGTGGTCGGGAAATTATAATTTATCTGCCGAGTAACTTCCGGTTTGCCTACATCATCGTCCTGAATATCAAGGAGCACTTCGAATTGTTTTTGTTCATAGGCGTCTCTTGCTTCGGGTGTAGCGAGAATCGGAATGCCGCCGACTTCAGGCCTTTTTATGAATTCAACTTCATATCTTCCCACGAGATTTGCACTGAAAGTAAATCCGAGAGTTCCGCGGATTGTATATGGTTTCATATCTTCGCTAATGGCGGGCAGTTCGACCTTAACTGTCGCATCAGAATACCGCACTTCATTTTTAGCCAACTCAATATACGGATTTTTGGTTATTGATCCGGCGCGAGCCTGTTTTCTTTCTGTTGCTGACGGGAGTTTAACTTTCGACTCGGTAACCTGGTCGGGCGCGTACATTGTAATTATATCGGGTGTGATTTTCGCGCTGGGAATTTCATTATCCATTTCGTCAACGCATTTTATCGGCAGTGTTTTTTCTTTGAGCGCGACAACTTGTATATCGTCGAGCTTGTCTGGGTGGGCAAACTTTACTGTCAGTCCATACTCCTGAATTTTTTCACTTTCAGCGAGAAATTTCCGCACATCCGGCAAACTGTACTTTCCGGGGGTTTCCATATTTTCTTTTGCAGGGTCGAAAATGACGTCTAATTTTTCTTCGCCGGCCTGGATTTTGCGGTTTAGTTCGCTGACTTTTACCGATGGGCCGCGCAAGTCCGCTTTTACCTGGATTTCTGTTTTGCCGTCGATTGTAACCCAAAGCTGCGGGTCTGCTTTGCTTGCGATGATGGTCATAGTCTGGCCTGTCAGGTCTTTATCAAGGGAAAGGTCCGCCCAAATCCAGATAAGACAGGTTATAAATATAACAAGACCGGCTTTTTTAAATTTTGCTAACATCTATACTTATATATAAGCAAAAAAACGTGATTGTAAAGCAAGTTTTATACCAATTGGTATTATTACTCGCGCGTTGCGAGGTACGCTAAATTATTTACCAGCTTCGCTTTACCCCCCTGCGGGGACTGGAGCCGCGGAGTACCGCACGAATATTTTTTGGGATTTGTATTATACCCTCTTTAAACTCCAAAAGTTCATATTTTATTCAAACTGCTGTTGATTTTAGCCTGGATACATAAATTCGGGGACGCGTTTTGGTCTTCCGTTATCATCGACGCAGGCCAGAACGCTCCAGCCTTCCGCCAGCAGAAGTCCGACTCCGGGGCGGATAAGTTTGTAAGAATGTACAATTTTTGCGGCAGTTACTTTTGTGCATTCGGTAACTAATTCGAGTGTTTCATCATAAAGGGCGGGTCTTCGGTATTTGACGTGAAGTTCGGCAACAACCATATAAAAACTCTCCCGTTCGAGGTCGCTGTACGCAAGTCCGTTAGCGCGAAGAAGTTCGGTTCTGCCCATTTCGAAATAGATTGGATAGACGCTATGATGGACAACGCCTGCCTGGTCGGTTTCGCAGTATCGGGGCACTACGGTTATCGTGTGCGATTGAACGGTCGTTTTTTCCGGGAAAATCATGTCGGCAAGATTAGCAAATTATCAAAAATTATCAAGAACTGTTACAAAAAACAACTTATAAAGTCCGGTAAAAAAGAACGAAAAACCCTTAAAACCGGCTTGTAGTGCTCTTCGTAAAAATAGATATGGGATTTAAAAAAAATGAAATTACCTAAATTGACATTCAGTCAATTATCTGTTAAAATAAATGACGTAAATAGTTGAAATTATTTGCGTTTACCGGTTATTATGATTTAATAAAATGTGAGGAAAGTATGAAGACCAGAACTTTGATGAATGTATTGCTTGCGATGTTTTTGATCGTATCTGTTGTTGCGGTAAGCGGCTGCAAATCGGTTGCTGAAACCACTGGTGAAGGTGTGTTGGCTGTTAACCAGGGATTCAGCTCTGTAATGGGCGGTCATGGGCTTGGTGAAAGCGAAAAAGAAAGAACAGACGATCATTCAAGGCAGCTTCGTCTCAACGGCTCAATGTTGGTTGATGATATTGATGCCTGGATGATGACTGACAGGGCAAGCAGACTTTCTGAGTTTACCGTAAGATAAATAAATTAATCACAATTTAGCTATAAGGGATTGGCTGCGAAATGTGGATTGATGCGATAATTGAATATTTGAAACGTGTCGCGACGAACAATCCGCTGATTGTAATAATTGAATTGCTTCTAATCGGCCTGGTGGTCTACTGGGCCGTTAATTTTATTGAAGGTACCCGCGGGGAAAGGCTTTTCAGGGGCGTTATCATCCTATTGCTTGCCGGTTCGATGATTCTTAAACTGCTTGTCGGCAGTTTTAATCTTGAAAGACTTCAGTACCTGTACAGCAGTTTTCTGATTCTCGTTTTAATTCTGGCGGTAGCGGCGTTCCAGCCTGAAATCCGCAGAATGCTTATTCGCATCGGTCAAACCGGCAGCTTCGGCAGCTCAAGTCAAAGACAACTTTCGCAAACAGTTGAAGAAATCATAATGGCGGTTAATAACCTTTCGGAAAAGAAAATCGGCGCAATTATTGTGATTGAAAGACAGGTAGCTCTTGGGGAATTTACCGAAACCGGCGTTAGAATAGATGCGCAAGTTAAAGCTGCGCTGCTCGAATCGATTTTTTATCCGGGCGGGGCACTTCACGATTTAGGGGTTATAATTCACGGCGACAGAATCGCGGCGGCGAGGGTGCAATTGCCTTTGGCGGAAATCGGAACGGTCAGGGGAATTCTGGGTTCGAGGCACAGGGCGGCAATCGGCATTACTACCGGAAGTGACGCGGTGGCTATAGTTGTGAGCGAAGAAACGGGAATTGTCAGTATCGCTGAAGAAGGAAAGCTCGACAGGCATATCACAGAAGAATTGCTGCGAAAAAGACTTACGAATATTATCGTCGATACCGCGGGGTTTGCGGCGAGATTTCGTAAAAGCAAGGACAAATCTGCAAAGCCGGCATAATTGCCGTTTGGCTGCTTATTATCGATATAATCTTTTTTTTCTTTTATTTTTTATTGTTCAGGATAAACTTTCGCTATGGAATTATCTTGGCTGACTAAAATTAGAATAGTAATCGCAATTGGCATCGGAGTTGTGCTGGTTGGTTTGCTGCCATGGAATATGGTAGAACCGGAAAATGGTTTTTTTGCCCTTTTGAGCGGTGCTATAAGTCTTTTCGATTTAATGATTTGCGGGTTATTAGCTTTGGCGGCGGGGTTTTTAGCTTCTGCTGTTTGTACACCTTATGGCGGGCGAATCGGAATTTTGGCGGTGCCGGGCGGTTTGGCTGTTTGGGCGATTAGAAGCGCCGACCTTTCAAATCTTTTTCAGGCGATGCCTGCTGTAAGTTCAAGACTGGCAATATATAACGCACTTCGATTCGAGGGGTTTATCTGGCTTGCTCTGGCGGGGTTGGGATTTATTGGTGCTATGGCGGCGGATAGGTTGTTGAGGAAAAAAACGCTTGATTCGGAAGACAGCATAGAAGTTAAAATTAAGCTGCATCCTTTGGCTTCTGCGGGACTTGCGATTGTTGCAACGGTTGTTATCGCGGCGTTTCTGCTTAATATTCTTGCCGCGGATATATCATATTCAGACCCCAAGATAAATAAGGTAACGGGGCAGCCGGCAAATCTTCAAATTGCCTTTGCGGTTCTTATTGCTTTTATGGCGTGCGGCTTTTTCAGCAAGTTGTTTCTGGGGACAAGCTACATTTGGCCTGCTTTGGCAACCGTACCTGTAACTATTTATACAATAATAATTTACACAAAACAGCCTGTAATGGAGCATTTGGCGGGGGCTTGGCCGGCGGTTTTCTTTGCAAGGACTTCGGTTTCGGTTTTGCCGATTCAGATGGTTGCTTTCGGTTGTCTGGGAGCGGTTTGGGGGTACTGGCTTGCGGTCAGGTATCGTTTCTGGCGGGAGTTTGAAAGCTAAACGCTCTAAGTAGTTTACACACCATTGTTTACATCTATTTTCATTTTCTCGATAATTTATTGTCTTTTATGTGAATTACTCTCCATTTATAGCCGAAAAAATAATCGGCAATGAAATATGGTATCCGATAAACATAAGTTCCTGTAAAGGCGTAGTATTAACAGGAATTTAATTAAACCGGAGAAAGGAGTGCCGGAAAAATGTTGGTTTTAAGCAGGCAAAAAAACGAATCGATAATGATCGGCGATGATGTTGAGATCATTATTGTAGATGTGCGAGGAGACAAGGTAAGGCTTGGCATTACAGCTCCAAAGTCTGTAAGTGTCCATCGCAAAGAAGTTTATAACGCTATACAACAGGAAAAGGCTGAAGCAAAAGCTAAAGAACTAAAAGAACAACCAGTAAAACCTCCAATTTAATAATTCTTCATTTTCTTCTTCTCTAATACTGAAAAGGCCGTTTGAGACGGCCTTTTTTGTTTTCTATTTTTTCTTCTTTGCCTTGGGCGGCGGCATAATCGAATTCGGCTCGACAAGGGCTTCTTTTCGGAGTTGAACCGCCTGGTCTATTAATTCTTCTTTATCAGGCTGTTGATACGGTTCAAGCTTGAAATTCCAGGTATATTCATCCACCCTTGTGCGGAACATATCATCGAGCAAATCAAATGGGAATTTGTCACGCAGAGGGCGCTGTAAGTTGCGGTGAGTACTGGTAGTTAGGTAGCCTTCTTTGGCGAGGCGGATGTTGTAATCGCCATACCATTCAAAACCGACTGTTACGGGGGAAACTCCGATTTCTTCATCGTTGAGCGAGACGAGAGCGCCAGCAGGCTCGGTTACAATCGTAAGTTTTCGCTCGACGCAACCTAAGTAAAAACAGGAACTTATGAAACATAAAATCAAGAACAGCTTCCGTACCGTCATTTTATACTCCCTAAAATTGAAATAAAATTATCAGCGAATTACCGATATTTGTCAATATAAAACGTAAGACGTCAGAGTGAGCCAACGGTTTTACGTGCGAGAAATGAACTGTTGGCCACAGGTTTCACAGATTTTTAGGTTTTTCGTGATGTTTGTGGTATATAAATGTTATGAATTCAGTAATCAAAAAAATCAGGGAAGAATTAAAAGCATCCGCAGACGAGAGAGTTAAGATTTCAACGCAGAGATTCTTCAAAGAAGAAATAAAAGTTTACGGCCTGAAATCGGCGGCTGTTACGAAAATCGCAAAAACTCATTTTTCGCAAATTAAAAATCTCGATAAGAAAGAAATATTCTCATTGTGCGAAGAACTTTTTCAATCCGGCTATCTCGAAGAGTTCGGAATCGCGGCGACATGGTCGTACAAAATCAGCGACAGATTTTTGCCGACAGATTTTAAAATATTCGAGCAGTGGATCAAAAAATATATAGATAACTGGGCCAAGTGCGATACGCTCTGCAATCATACTGTCGGGACTTTCATAGAACAAAATCCATCCTTCGTTGATGAACTTAAGAGATGGACTAAATCAAAAAATCGATGGGTCAAAAGAGCGGCGGCAGTATCGCTTATCGTTCCGGCAAAAAAAGGAAAGTTCCTTAATGATATTTTTGAAATCGCGGAAAGCCTTTTAATAGATAAAGATGATATGGTGCAAAAGGGGTATGGATGGATGCTCAAAGAGGCAAGCAGGAAAAATCAAAAAGAAGTTTTCGAGTTTGTGATGAAAAATAAAAAAGTTATGCCGAGGACGGCATTACGGTATGCGATAGAGAAAATGCCGGAGAGCCTGCGCAGAAGAGCGATGATAATTAACCACCAATAAACACGAATTTACACTAATGTTTTTAATCACGGATTACACGGAGTTCACTGATTTTAAAAATAGTTTATACTCGTCAAAAGGTTATGTTGACGCAGCTCGTTTCGTTCATCGTTTTGCAGTTGCGTAAAAGCCACAGAGAAATGATTTTTATTTAGCCACCCCGATGAGATAGTATTGCGGTTCATCGCACCACAGTGAAATAGCTGCGATACTTCACATGGCAGGCGGGTAAACTTCTAACACAACAAATATTTTAACCACGAATGAACACGAATTTACACTAATTATTTTTAAAACGCAGATCACGCCAGAGGCGGACCAAGTCGCGCAGATTACGCAGATTTAAAGAATTATTTTCACCACGAAGCAAACGAAGAGCACGAAGAAATACATAAATATTTTTAAAAAACAAGATGATAAAAAAATTATTTGTATCATGTATGTAAGCAAGGTAAAATAATAGATATGAGCGTGAAATTCGAATATATCTTATCTGATGAACGGCAAACATCTCTCAATAAAATTTGTTTGGAATTTAGAAGAACAAGAAAAGAGAAAGCATTAAGAATAATCATTTCGGTTGTCCTGTTTTTAATGGCTATAATGTTTTTTGTCATGTCACGAATACAACTTTTATCTTTATGGGTTGGACTATTTTTCATATTTCTAATTTTTTTAATTTATTTTGGACACAGGATCGAATTTTGGTTTAGCAGGCGACGATTCCAAAAATCTATTTTCAGGAATGAGAAAATTACCAATATATTATCAGAAGAGGGATTTACTGAACTTACAGGAAAAAGCGAAGTTAAATATAAATGGGAAATCTTTGATAAAGCTATTGAAACCAGTGATTACTTCATGCTCAACAGCCAAAATGTAAAAATCATAATCCCTAAAGCACATTTAATTGAAGGAACTATCGAAGAGGCAGAGGCAATAATTAAAAGACATATTCAATTGAATAGTCAGAGATGTTCCAAATTATTTTAATCCTGATTACGCGGATTACGCCAGCGACGGACAGTTTCACAGAAACTTAAAGGTAAAACTTAGAATAAAACATCTGAACTGGTTAATTCTCACTTTCTGGCAGGCAGAACTTTGTTCTGATATATTTTTTCAGTTCTTTTCCCAAAATAATTCCAGAAGATCAGTCCAATCCATTCCATTGTTAACCATCGGCCATTCTGATATGTTTCGAATGCCCACTTGTACGGTATGCCTCCCGCCAACCGTTCACGAATCCGCATGCCCGGGCTTAAAAGATCACGAACAAGTCCGAGAGCTTGCGCAGCAAGTTCATCTGCATTCTTATATTCATTAAGATTTAGTGTCATGTGAGCTCCACTTGCTATCACCGTGATTCTATCAGGATTAACTTCAATTTTAATTGCAAACCCTTCATCGAACATTTCAGGTATGTCGAGGATGCAATGATCCTCATCTTCATCAATAGACCATTCATGTTTGATTTGCGGATGATCTGATAAGGCTTTTCTGGCCTGCTTTACAAAACTTTGATATAATGCCGGGTCTCGATTCATTCAATCTTCCTCCCTGCATTCTGAAACAGAAGAATAGACTTTTTTCATTTGTTGTCCTTCTTTATAACTTCAATCATCCATTTCACAAAATAGAACTTTGCCGTTTTTAGAAAAAGTTACTCTATAAAAATTCCATTGAAGGCCGCTGCCATAAGTCCATTGTTCTGAATTTTCATTATAATTAATATTGTTGGGGTGTCCTAAAATGGTTTGCACCTCTTCTTTTGACATTCCTTCAACTATTCTTGAAACGAGTTCAGTTGAAACAGGTCTACTGTGCATAGCCCAGATTGAAAAAAACATAAACATTGTTGCTAAAACAAGAACAGTAACTAATAAAATTTTAGATTTCTTCATCATTTGATCGTTTTATTTTTGTTAAATTCTTATTTGTTCGTAAGTCATATCAGTGGAGGACATGGCGCGGAGATTGTCGGGGGTCATTTTTATGATTACATACTCAGGCATTTTGGGGTCGGGGAAATATTGGGCCAGTTCGGGTTTCTGTTTATAGAGCCAAAGTTTTTCATCGTTATCTGTACTGATTAAACATGGGCCTGCGATGCGGACGTGTTTGCCGGCGGAATCGCAAAAACAATATTCGGCATACGGTACTTTTTCGAGCTGTTTGACTTTATCGGATGGCGTGTAGGTAGCGCATAATAACTGATTGTCTTTCCATGCGAGGCCGCCCATCGGACGGACGCCGACGTTTTTGCCATCTGTTGTAGCGAGGTAACCCCAGCCGGTTTGTTTTGTGAATTGTTTTAGTTCTTCGAATGTCATAATTTTTCTCCTTATAGAATGATGTAAATTATAGCGGAAAAGGGCGGGAATAAAAGTGTGAAAAGTGAGAAAGGTGCGAAAAGTCATAAGGTTAAGGTCATGCAACAACCCTGGCATTAATCAGATGACCAATTTTCTGCCTATGGGGGAGCGGAGGGTGCCAAAACGGCACAAAACGGAATTTTACGTTTATGGTTAATTCTTTGTCGGGTAAATACTTATGGACTTTTTACCTTGCGGCACATAGTTTGCACATATAAGGGGAGAAAGGCTAAAATTATGAAATTCGATAAATTTACGCTAAAAACACAGGAAGCAATCGCAACAGCTCAGCAAATTTCAATGCAGAAGTCCAATACCGTACTTACGCCATTGCATTTGTTATCAGCGATTTTGCGCGACGATGATGGAATCGCGATATTGATTTTGAAAACTATCGGCTCTAACGTTAATCGTATAAAGGACATGACGGAAAGTGAGCTTAACAGGCTGCCTAAGGGAAGCACTACTCAGATAATGCCTGACCCGGCTTTGAATCAGGTCATACTCGATGCGCAGAACCGCGCGGAGAAGATGGGTGATGAATATCTGAGTGTCGAGCATTTGTTTCTTTCGCTTGCCTCGATAAATAGTGACGCAAAAGAAGTTCTTTCTTTAAATAGTGTTTCGCCAGAGCAGATAGAAGCGGCGCTAAAGCAAATTCGCGGCTCTGAAAAAATTACCGATGAAAGTCCTGAGGCAAAATATAAAGCTTTGGAAAAATACGGCATCGACCTTATAGAAATGGCTCGCATGGGAAAACTCGACCCTGTTATTGGAAGGGAAGAGGAAATCAGGCGATGTATGCAGGTTTTGAATCGAAGGACAAAAAATAATCCGGTACTCATTGGTGAGCCGGGGGTGGGCAAAACGGCAATCGTTGAAGGGCTTGCGCAGAGAATAGTTGCCGGGGATGTTCCGACAGGTTTGAAAAATAAAAAAGTAATTGCGCTGGATATGGGGGCGCTGATTGCGGGAACGAAATTTCGGGGCGAGTTCGAAGACCGCTTCAAAGCGGTATTAAAAGAAGTAATCGCATCTGAAGGCGGGATTGTTTTATTTATTGATGAACTTCATACAGTCGTGGGGGCGGGCAAAGCGGAAGGCGCGGTTGATGCGGGTAATCTATTGAAGCCTTCACTTGCACGCGGGGAATTGCGGTGTATCGGCGCAACAACGATTGACGAATATCGAAAGCATATTGAAAAAGACGCAGCGCTTGAACGAAGATTCCAGCCGGTGATGGTTGACCCGCCGAGTGTTGAGGAGACAATCGCGATTTTGCGCGGGCTGAAAGATAGATACGATACTCATCACGGTGTAAGGATTACGGATACCGCGCTTGTGGCGGCGGCGACTCTTTCAAACAGATATATTTCGGACAGGTGGCTGCCGGACAAGGCGATTGATTTGATAGATGAGGCGGCGTCGAAATTGCGAATTGAAAATGATTCGCTGCCGGCAGAACTTGATACGATTCGCAGGAAAATTATGCAGCTTCAGATTGAAAAAGAAGCGTTGAAAAAAGAATCTGACGCGGCGAGCAAAAAAAGGCTCGAACATCTTGAAAAGCAATTGTCTGAATTGCAGGAGCAGGATAAAACGCTGACTGCAAAATGGGAAAGCGAAAAGGCGGATATAAATGCAATCAAGGAAATAAAAGAAAAAATCGACCGCTCGAATAATGAATTTGAAGATGCGCAGCGGAAAGGCGATCTTGAAAAAGCGGCGAGATTGAAATACAGCACAATCGCGGAACTGCAAAAACAGCTCAGGCAGAAAGAAGAGCAGCTTGCGCAAAGCAGTGCGGCGAAAATGATCCGCAACGAAGTAACGGAAGAGCATATTGCGCAGGTGGTTTCGAAATGGACTGGGATACCTGTTTCAAAACTTCTGTCGGGACAGCGCGAACGGTTGATGCACATGGAGGATGAAATTCATAAACGGGTTGTCGGGCAGGATGAAGCGGTGAATGCGTTGTGCAACGCGGTTCGGAGAAATCGCGCAGGGCTTGGCGATTCGGAAAGACCGATTGGAGTATTTTTATTTTTGGGGCCGACAGGTGTTGGGAAAACGGAACTTTCAAAAGCACTTGCGGAATTTATGTTCAACGATGCCAATGCAATGATTCGAGTTGATATGAGCGAATTCATGGAGGCGCACAGTGTTGCGCGATTAATCGGCGCGCCGCCGGGATATGTTGGATATGAAGAAGGCGGTCGGCTGACGGAAGCTGTTCGGCGGAAACCGTATTCAGTTATTCTACTTGATGAAATTGAAAAGGCGCATCCTGATGTGTTTAATGTTTTGCTGCAGGTTTTCGATGAAGGAAGGCTTACGGATGGTCAGGGCAGAACGGTTGATTTCAAAAACACTGTCTTGATTATGACAAGCAATATCGCGAGCGAACAAATTATTAAACTTACGGAGGAACAAGGCGCCGATTGGGAAATCGAAGCGCATGTGAAAGAAGTTTTACGAAAATATTTCAAGCCGGAATTTTTGAATCGAATTGATGAAACTATTGTTTTCCATACGTTAACCAGAGCGGACCTTAAAAGCATTGTCGATATACAGCTTAAACGATTGGCGCAGCGGCTTGCCGACCGGCATATTAATGTACAATTTACCGACAATGCGAAAAAGCTTTTGATGGATGAAGGATATGATGGTTCATTCGGAGCGCGGCCGCTGAAAAGGACGATTCAGCAGAGGTTGGAAAACAGACTTGCGACGGAACTTCTCGAAGGAAAATTCGCGGAGGGAGATACTGTGAAGATAGATGCCAATCCGCATAATTTTACGTTTGAGAAAATATAGAAGACGAAATTTAAACGCTGATTACGCTGATTTCACTGATTTAAGAGAAATTATAAATGGTGTTTGTTTTCGGTATAGGTAACGGTAACGTCGTGGTGTCGGTATTGGGTTTAGTGTTTCGTTAGCGAGGCGCGAAAACCGAATTCAACTGGCAAATTAACAGTACTTTATAAATATCACAAAGGTCGGATTACCAATAAAACAGAGTATTTTTATGATTCTAATGAACGAATAGAAAAATGCAGGTATACCTGGCCGAGCGATCCTAACGAAGTGAGCAAGGAAATTTACTTTGATAATTTTGGAAATTTAATAAAAGCTGAGCAGTTCGACAAAGAAGGAGATTTGGCAAAAGAAGAGAAGTTGGATAAAAAAGTTGAAAAGTAGTCTTTATCTTATTCCCATTCTTTCCGCTTCGTCTTCAAGGCCGTATTTTTTCATCTTCTTATAAAGTGTAGTGCGATTTATTTTTAAGGCGAGCGCAGTTAATTGTCTGTTCCAGTTATTCGCCTCAAGCGCTGCCCTTAAAATTTTTCTCTCCGGCTCGGCTATCGCAGATTTCAAGCTCGTACTGTCAAAATCGTCCATAGGATTCAACGGCGCGAAAGCAGTGATATTCAGAGGCAGGTCGTCAAACGTAATATAATCCGTCTTGCTCAACAGCACCGCTCTTTCAATCACATTCTCCAACTCGCGAACATTGCCCGGCCAATCATACCTCTGCAAAACATCCATCGCCTCTTTATCAATACCCGCCTTTACGCGATTGTGCGAAATGCAGAAATTCTTCATAAACTGCTGGGCCAAAAGCGGAATATCGGCCGGCCTTTCACTGAGCACGGGCAAATTTATCGTTATCACGTTTAGCCTGTAATACAAATCCTCTCTGAACCTTCCTTGCTTGACCTCGTCCATCATATTTCTGTTCGACGCGACAATCACACGAGTATCGACCGTAATAGTTTTATTGCTTCCGACCGGCTCGAACTGCCTGTCCTGGATCACGCGCAGAAGTTTTACCTGAAGCGCAGCAGATGCACTTGAAATTTCGTCGAGGAAAATCGTCCCGCCATCGGCTGCGAAAAATTTTCCCTGCTTATCGCTGATAGCGCCGGTAAACGAACCTTTAACATGACCGAACAATTCACTTTCGAGCAGTGTTTCAGGCAATGCGCCGCAGCTTACTTCCACGAATGGTTTGTCTTTTCTTCCGCTGCGGTAATGAATCGCTCGCGCAAGCATTGTTTTGCCTGTTCCGCTTGAGCCTGTCATAAGAATATTCGACCTGCTGTCTGCGACCGCTTCGACAAGGTCGAAAATTTTCGCCATTTTGTAATCCTGGCTGATAATATTCTCTAAACTATATTTATGTACAAGCTGGCTTTTAAGATTTTCATTTTCGCTGATTAACGATTGCTGTTTTAGCGCCCTTTCAACCGTCAGGCGAAGCTCATCATCAATAACAGGCTTGGTTAGATAATCATACGCGCCCATCTTTATCGCTTCAACCGCGCTTTCTATCGTACCGTAGCCGGTAACGATAATCACGACAGTCTGCGGATAATTCTGCTTTATATGATTGAGCAGTTCGAAACCGCTGCCGTCTGGAAGATTGACATCCGTAATGACAAGGGAAAATCGATTCCGCTGTAATCTGCTGATTGCCAGCTTAAAAGAATCGGCCCCGATAGCGCTGTAACCTTCGAGTTTCAGGAACTCGCAAAGCGAATCAAGAATTATTTTGTCATCGTCAACGATTAAAATTCCATTTGGCATAATTTCATTCACTTATTAACAGGTAAATAAACTGTAAAGATGCTGCCGCCGTCGGGCGCATTTTCCGCTGTGATTTTTCCGCCGTACTTTTCAATTATATCTCTGCAAATCGCAAGGCCAAGTCCTGTTCCTTTGCTGCCGGTTTTTGTCGTAAAGAAAGGTTCGAAAATAGAGTCGCTCTCTAACGGATTGAAGCCTGAACCGGTATCGCGGAATATTATTGCCGCAATGTCCGGACCGACCTCACAGCTTATAATAATTTTCCCGCCGTCAGGCATCGCTTCAATAGCATTCTTTAGAAGATTGCAGAAAACCTGAAACAAATTACTGCCTTTTGTTTTGGGCAGAGTCGAATCATATCTTTTCTGGATTTCTATTCCCGCTGCCGCTGCCCTTGGCTCATAAAATTTAACGGCATCATCGATAATTCTGTCTATGGATGTGTCCTCAAGGGTTGAATGTCTTGTTCTGGAAAATTCCAGCAGCTCGGTGATGATACCAATCATTCTTTTTAAGCCGTCACAGGCGTTTTCAAGATACTCAACAGGCTTCGAAAGACCCTGTTCGCTGATATTTCTTTTTGCCAGGTTAATATATCTCAGCACACCGTCAATCGGATTATTCAGTTCGTGCGCGACCTTGCTTGCAAGTTTGCCAAGCGCTGCCAGCCTTTCATTTTGTGCGAACTGCTTTTGAATCGTGGCCTTTTCCGTGATATTTTCAAATAAGATTATGCCGCCTGTTATCGATGAATCCGAGTTGTCAATCATCGGAACGCAGGTTATTTGCAGCAAAGCTGATTTCCCTGAGCTGCGATAATTTACATTATCAAACAGGCAGGATTTACCACTATTGATGACTTCAAGAAGCGTTGTTCGCCAACTTCCCCAAATGCTTTCATTCGTGCCGCCGGAAAGTGTCGCATCTGCGTCAATTTGAATATCAAGCGACTCATTTGCATAAGCATTCGAACTTTGAATCTTCAGTTCTTTATCGAATACGATAATGCCAATTGGTAAGGATTGTAATACCGATGAAGTCAATTCGTCTTTATCTGTTTTAACTGAAACACCTTGTTTTACATAATCAGGCATATTTTTATATTATAAAGGCGATTGGAGATTATTGTCAACCTCAATGTTGCAAAAAAACAACGAAAAATGCACTTTTAATCAGTAAAACTATTCATCCGCGTTATAAAGAAACGTTTGGAATCTATTTTGTTGCAGTTTTTCAACACCCTTGACTATATTTACAACTTTCCTAGTTTAATATAATCATCAATCTTGCTATAAGTAAATTATTTATAATAACTTAAGCGAGTTAAAATAGGCTGATGTTTATATTTCCTCAAATGGTACGTGATTTGCAAGTCCTATAATTCAAGTTGTTTTAAGCATTAAAGTATCTATTTTAAGGCAGGGAAGCTATGGGAGGAGAACTGGAGCGAAGGAAGTATAGACGTTTGCATATCCGAACGGATATTTTGTGCCGTAAAATCGGCTCAGAGTACACACACAATTTTACCGCCAACAGCGTCAATATCAGCACTCAGGGTCTGCTTGCGGAGAGCATCCTGCAAAAGGAAATACAGGCCGGAGACCTTTTCAATCTCGAACTCGATGTCCCCCAGGAAGACAGTACCAATTTACTTGGCGGAAAAGTATCCGCTTACGGCAAGGTGGTCAGGGTTGTGGAGGCTCACCAGAATACCGGCAGAAAACAAATCGCCTTCCAATTTTGCACCCGCCCGCAATATGAAATATAATGAAATTCTATTTTGATGAAGAATCCGCAAAGACTTTGCTCTAAAATTTTAAATTTTATATTTTAAATTTTTAATTTCCCATTACTATCAATCTTATGGAAATTATTAAATACATACCTGTTCTGTTAGTGTTTGCTTTGATTTTCGCCGGTTGCGGTGAAAAACCAGAGCCTAAAAATCAATGGGAAGATATAAAGCTTGAAGATTTGATGCCGCAGGGTCGTCCGCAGCAATCTGAAAAAGCCATTGTCGGTTTGTCTGTTTTTTTCTTCCAGCTCGATGCCGATAAATATCAGCAGGTGCAAAATGCTATGCACAACATCGACGGTTTGACGATTAATTTACAGGATACCGGGAATTTCAATGCCAACGGACTTATCTGCGGAGGCGGAGACTTTGACCAATGGCGAAAAATCGCCGCCAGCTTTGCGAATACAAACACAACTATCGCAAAAAAGATAACGTTCTTTATGGATGCAGGCACAACCGAGATAATCGAAACGGCAAAGATAACTGAATCTGCAAGTGTTAGCTATCGAACGGCTGAAAACGCATCGGCGATGATTGGATTGCCTGAAGGTTCATTCGTTTTAAAACTTAGTACGCAAACTCTTATCGGCCTTAAACAGGCCTGTAAGCTGGAAATTAAGCCGAGTTATAAGACCATAGCAAAAAAATCCAATAATAAAAAAGTCGCAGGCTGGGAGTACGCCTTTGATTCAGCTAACATCAGCGCGACTATTCGCCCGGGCCAGTTCGTCTTTTTAGCGCCTCAGTCGAGCATCATTGAGGATGCCGAACAAGCTTTTCCAACCGATTTAGGCCAAAGACTTTTTGCCGTTAAAGACGGCAAAGACGTTATAAAATTTTGTTTGATTTTCTGTGGTCTTATAAACGACTGATATTCGAATAACAGAACACTTACCGCCGATTCACGAGCATAATTAACAGATTAATCGTTAGTAACTTTCAATTTGTTTTAACGCCTTTATATCGTATTTTATCGAAATTACATCTCAATCGCAAAATGCTCCACGAGCTTGGAATTGCTCTTTCTGCGCATTACAAATAAAGCGCTTCAAAATAAATTTTAATTTTTCAAATTTTTTCACCGAATTTCCTCAAATTTTTTCCCCCTTTTGTCGATAGCATTTATATATTGGCAGCGTAGCCAATAACCTCTGTGATGTCTGAGACTTAGCAGAGGATGGAAGGTCCGAGTAATATTTAATGGATTAGTAAAATGACAGGTCAACCGAGACAAGCGAAAATTTTGATTTGCCTGATAGTGTCAATGACAGCAGGCGCTGCGGTGCTGATGGCACTTGATAATCAGTCGATATCGGCAGGCGCGTTCAGCCTCGCCAGCTATTCGTCTCTCGGTTCGATTTCTTCGGTAACATCAACTCGTCAGCCGACAACGGTTGACAAGTGGGACAGAATCGAAGTCTTCTACAGCAACAGCAAAGGCGGCGACCTTGCTCAAATCGCATCGCTTGCCGGCCTGACAAATTCTGACGACCTCAATTTCCATTTTCTCGTCTGCAACAGTCTTGGCGGACTCGATGGCGAGATTCAGCCGACTGAAAAATGGCTCAATCAGTGGTCAGCACTCCCGGCCGCAGGCTGGTACGGAAGCAGCAAGACTATCCGCATTTGTGTTGTCGGCGAAAAGAGAACTGGCGCTTCCGACTATCAAATCAGCAGAACAGAAGAACTGGTCGAGGCAGTTGCCCGAAAGTTCAACATTGCCCCATCCCATATTCACTACCCCTGGCAATTATAATAATTCGACTGATTCGATTTACCTAAAGCTTCTATTTTAGCTATCTTGACGCGCAATCACTCTTCACTCTTAACTATTAGCTGTTCACTTTCGTTGCCATTTGCCGAATTACTTCATACAATGATTGCGTGCCGTCTCTGCCTCTGCCTTGAGCCTGCAAAACGCTGAACAATTCCTTAATTAACGCAACCCCCGGCAGCGGCTGACCAATTTTATCCGCGTATTCGAGCACAAGTCTCAAATCCTTAACCTGCAAATCAACCATAAACGTCGGCTTGAAATCGCCTGCTATAACCTTCGGCCCCAGCACCTTTAATGAATGACTGCCCGCCGCACCCGCAACAGTCGCATCGAGTGTTGTTTGTAAATTCAATCCTGCCTGCTTCGCGAAAGCCAGACCCTCTGCCATACTCATTATAGTATGAACGACCATTACCTGGTTGGCAAGTTTTGTTATCTGTCCGAACCCCGATGGCCCGCAGTATGTGATTGTCCTTCCCATCGCCTCGAACACAGGCCGGACTTTCTCGAAAGATTTTTTATCCCCGCCCGCCATTATCGATAGTTTCGCTTCAATCGCGCCGATTTGACCGCCGCTGACCGGTGCATCGATAAGAACGGCTTTCTTTTCAGCCAAAATTTTCCCCATCTTCTGCGTTTCAAAAGGTGAAATAGTTGACATATCAACGCAAATCATGCCAGAATGCGCAGATTCTATTACGCCGTTTTTGCCGAGCAGAACATTTTTCACATCCGGTGTGTCAGTAACGCAGGTGATAACGACATCTTTATCTTTCGCCGCTTGTGCCGGACTATCCGCCCATAAAGCGCCCGCGTCGATAACTTCCTGAGCTTTAGATTTTGTACGTGAATGAATAGTGAGCGCAAGACCTGCCTTAAGAAGGTTAATCGCCATCGGCCTGCCCATTATTCCCATACCTATGAATGCTATTTTCAACATTTGTACTTCTATCTTTAAACTTTTGTATTTGACCAATTTTTTACGTATTTCGGTTCTGGTTGCGATGCTTGTTTCGTTTATCGTCTTTGGGTTACGAATTGGACGACGATTTACGATTTCCGTAACCGAAACGAGTCTCGCCGCCGCAACCGATTGACGAAAACTATTAATTCGGAGTTTAAATCACCCAACAATACCGAGTCTCTTCAGCGTATTCTTTGCCCATCGCATGCTCTTAAGCTGTGCCCAGAGCAGCAGCAGGATAGCAAATACCGGAAGAGCTACGAACCGCAGATAAATAAAGGTTTTTGAAAATACGTTCGCGTCCGGATAAATCTGCCAGCTCGCCAGAAGTTCAGCCGGTTTAAAGATAGCGCCAATCGCGACACTCCTGAACAGCGCCTGCCATGGCATAAGAATTACAATGAAAAGAAGCGAAATGAAGAACGCTTTTGTTATATGACTTATACCGCCAAGTCTGCCGACAATCGAAATCATTAGTCCGAAAAGCATCGACATAGAATAAATTATCGAACTGATTATCAGCAGGTAATTGCAGATTCGAATCGCCCATCCGATTTTATTAAAACCGATTTTCGCTCCGACAAGTTTCTCTGAATATTTCTGCCAATTCGTATTGGGATCTGCCGCTTTGGAATTAGGATCATTCGAATCAACTGAATTCGGCGACGCAGTCTCCGTAAAAATTGTTTTTATAGCGGCATCTATTTTCGATTCATTAGGTTCCTGCGGCGTTAGCTCGACATGATTGGTTGCCATCAGCCAAAAGCACCCCTGCAAAACGAGCAGGCAAATCAAACATACGAAAAAAAATAGGTTCTTGTTGCTTTTTAGTGTACCGATAGCCTCGAGGCAGTCCGTAGTTTCGAGGAGCTGGTCCTGCTTTTTTGCATCTTCGGTCATTTTATTTCTCCTATATAACCAAAATTCAATATAATCAAATTACATTATAGCTTACCAAATACATTTTGTGCAGTAAAAATAGTTTTTGCAATATCCTTTTTAGAATGTGCCGCAGAAACAAACATCGCTTCAAAAGGACTTGGTGCAAGATAAACGCCTCTTTCGAGCATTCCCGCAAAAAATGTTTTAAACAATTTAACGTTTGCTGTTTTGGCATCTTCGAAGTTTTCAACCCGGTTTTTCGTAAAAAAACAGCTCATCAGCGAGCCGATTCGATTGATTGTCATTGGAATATTAGTTTTTTTCGCCGCCGACAAAAGGCCTTTTTCAAGAAATTTGGAGTTTTCTTCGAGTTTAGAATAGAAATTTTTAGTTTTGAGCAGTTTAAGCGTCGCTATCGATGCCGTGGTTGCAAGTGGATTGCCGCTAAGTGTCCCAGCCTGATAAACAGAACCAATCGGCGCCAAAAGATTCATAATTTCTGCTCTTCCGCCAACCGCCGCGCATGGCAGACCTCCGCCGACGATTTTGCCAAGACAGGTAATATCCGGCCTTACATTGAAAATTTTCTGTGCTCCGCCATAGTAAAGCCGAAATCCGGTAATCACCTCATCGAATATCAAAAGCGATTTGTTATTATCGCAAAGTTTACGCAAAGATTGCAGATAACCCGCCTTCGGCAAAACAACACCCATATTCGCCGCGACCGGCTCGATAATGCAGCAGGCAATTTCGTTTTTATATTTATCGAATACCTTTGCCGCCGAATCTATATTATTATATTCTGCCGCGAGTGTAAGCGAAGCAATCTCTTTCGGCACACCCGGACACAATGGCTTTGAAAACTCCGCCGACCCTGAACCGGCATTTACCAGCATCGAATCGCTGTGGCCGTGATAACATCCTTCCATTTTCAGGATATATTTTCTGTCTGTAAACGCTCTCGCCAGCCGAACCGCAGTCATGACTGCCTCGGTTCCGCTGCTGACAAGCCGAACTTTATCGATGGAATCGAATGCGCTGCAAATCATCTCCGCAAGTTCCGTCTCGGCAATCGTCGGTGCCCCGAATGATGTGCCTCTTTTTGCCGCGGCGTTTACCGCTGAAACAACTTTCGGATGGCAATGCCCTGCTATAAGCGGCCCCCACGAACAAACATAGTCAATATATTCGTTTCCCGCGATATCGTAAATCTTCGAACCTTTACCTCTTGCGATGAAAACAGGTGTTTTTTCGACCGAGCCGAATGCCCGCACCGGCGAATTGACCCCGCCCGGCATATACCGGCAGGCCTTTATATATTGTTTACGTGAATTCATCCTGACAATCATAATCACTAAGTATCCAAAGTGCAAATAGTTGCGCAAAAACAGGTATGTTTTTTTTATTGCAAACCCTGTTTAATTACGTATACTCTTATGTTTCTAAAATAAACAGGAAATATTCTGTAAACCTTTTTAAAATAAGTATTTAACCTTTTTTGGAGATTGATATGCATTTGGTTAAGTGGATTCGTAAGAATATGGGCAAGCTCATGGCCATATTTGTCATTGTAATTATGATTGCTTTTATTATGCCAAGTTTGCTCGACCAGCTTTCAAGACCCTCAATGCGTGGACCAAACGCCGCGATGTGGACTTACAATGGGGATAAGGAAATCACCCTCGAAGATATACAGCAGGCTTCTGCCGAATTGAAAATACTCAGTTCTCTTATGGCAGACCGTCTACTGCTCGCACAGCAGGATATCCGCTCGATACTCTTAAGTCAACTTCTCTTCCCGGAATCTGAAAGAGCGGCGATGATTAGCGATGAATTGAAAAATATCGTTATGCAGAACAGGCTTCTTATCAGCCCATTGAAAATTGATGAATTTTTCAGACAATCCCGCGGCAGGTCCGAACTGTTCTATTTACTGCTCAAAAATGAAGCCGCAAATGCGGGTGTTGTAGTCGCACCCAAAACTGCCGGCGATGTTCTCAATTCTGTAATTCCCCAGTTGACAAATAAACAGGCTGACGCCGCAACGCTGGTTAATGGTATTGCCGCCGCCAATGGTATGTCCGGCGACCAGGTGCTCAAAGTCTTCGCAAACCTGATGTCAATTATGACTTACTCGAGAGTAGTAACTGAAACTGAAAATGTTACAGAATCTCAGCTCAAGAATATCTACGCAAGGGCGACCCAAAGTATGGACGTCAATTTCGTGCAGTTTTCCTCTGAAGAATTTACAGATAAAGTTGCGCAGCCGAGCAGTGCCCAGTTAACAGGCCAGTTCGAGCAATTCAAAAACATTCTGCCCGGAACAATAACCGAAGAAAATCCGGTAGGTTTCGGCTATAAACTTCCGTCGAGAGTCGCGATTGATTATATGATAATTAAGCTCGATGATTTGAAAAAGAACATCCCCGCTCCGACCAATGAAGAAATAGAAGATTATTATCGTCAGAACCTCGAAAGACCTCCGATTACGACCGAAGTGCCCAAAGACCCCAACGACCCCAATTCAGAGATGGTTAAAAAGCAGAAGAGCTTTGCTGAAGTAGCAGAAACCATTAAAAGGGTTCTGCAAACGAGGAAAATAAATTCAACCGCCTCAAAGATTTTAAGCGAGGCAATTGAAAAAACAGATGGCGATTTCCAATCTCTCGATTTCGAAAAAGCAACCGTTGAAACTTTCAAAGCCAAAGCCGGAGATTACGCTGCTGTATCGCAGGAAATTTCCGCAAAATATAATGTAAAAGTATATAACGGCAGAACAGCTTTGCTCACACAGGATGATATCCAGGGCGATGCAAGTCTCGGCGGTCTTATGATGATGGGCCAAAGCAGAATGCCCACAAGGCTGGTTAAACTTGCGTTCGCGGTTCCGGCTCTCGGAGATGAAGCAGCCAAACTAGGACCTTTTGAACCGGCCGCACCGAAGATGTTTGTAAGTATTGGACCGCTTTCAGATATGGGCGGCGGCTTAACTGCAATCGCAAGAGTCGTCGAAGTCGCAATTTCACAGGCGCCCGAAAGTCTCGAATTCAGTTATGAGAAAAATCTTCCAGACCTCGGCAAAGAAAATGACAAAGATTCTAAATTTGTACTGAAAGATGTTGTCTCAGAGGATTGTAAAAAACTTCTCGCAACTGAAATCGCAGAAAAAGCGGCAAATGAATTTATGCAGCTTGTGAAAAATCAGGATTGGGATTCCGCTCTTAATAAGATAAACGCTCAATATGGCAAAAAAGATGCCAACGACCCGAATGCGAAAACTTTCGCAATTCAGCCTATGAACAACATCAAGAGAATCTCTGAAAGAGATATCGAAATGACTAAGATGCGTGTCGCTGGTATGATGGCTTCCGAACAAATAGTTAATCAAAGCATAATGTTCGGCCGTCTTATCGATACATTTTATGATACTTATGAACAGATGCAGAAAAATCAGCAGCAGCCTCCGGTTCTCGTTGATTTTGACCCGCGTCTTTCTTATTACGTCATTAAGGATATGAATGTTACGGATGCCGGAACACTTGAAGAGTTTGAACAGATTCGCCAGCGTCTTGCTCTTGAGCAGGATTTCATTGATTCGCAAAGTGCAGTGATTGATTTCCTGATGCCTGATAATATTACAGGCCGCTCGAACCTCGAAGAGACGCAGAAATCAACTGCTGATGCAAACGATACAAACCAGCCCGCGGAGGAAAAATAGTGACTAAGCCTCCCGCGGCTATTCTGAAATTGCCCCACTGGGCATTTCTCGTTCTGACAGGTGCTTGTGCCTGGGGGATACCCGGCGCAGGACATTGGCTCATTGGCGAGCGAAAACGGGCAGCGATAATTTTCATTTCGCTCGTTTTCGCTTTCACAGTCGGAATTTACATTGGCTCGATAGCCGCCATAGAATTAAAATCTCCCTGGTTTTACGCCCAGATTCTTTTTTCGCCCGTCGTCGCGTATATCGCGCATCTTAGCGGGGCCGTTTACCATCTTGATTCTTTCGGCAGACCCCGCGAAATAGGCGAAATTTATACCGGCATCGCCGGAATGATGAATCTCCTGTGTATCGTAAACGCTGTTTACATGGCGCACTGCAAACGCAAATCTGTGTAATCAGTGATAAAATAATATTTAAAAGTGTAAATCTATGATTAATATGATATATATTCTTGCCAACTTCATGTCGCCCGTTCATATCGGCACAACACCGAAGTCATTTCTGCTTGCTTTACCGCTGATTGCTGTTATTGCGATTGTTTACAAAGCGACGAAGATGGAGAAGATTGAACTGGTATCTTTTGTTCGTGAGACATTTCTGCTGTTTGGTTCGATTCTTGTATTTATGGTTCTGGCAGCGGTTGGCATTTTCATCTTTATGAAACTAACCGTCGGCTAAAATTTCTTCCTGAATCTCGCTGTTGGTATTTTCATTATCTTGCGGTATTTCGCCACGGTTCTTCGAGCAATATCTTTCACACCCATTTGTTCGAGTTTCTTTTTAATCGCGTCATCGCTCAAAGGTTTTGATTTATCTTCCGAATCGATAATCTGCTGCATTTTAGCGCGTATAGCCTCGAAACTTTCACTCCCGCCATCGCTGCTTTCCATTCCTCCGCCGAATAGGTCGCGAAGCGGCATCAATCCCTGAGGCGATTGAATATATTTGCCCGCAACCGCTCGCGAAACTGTCGCTACGTGCACGCCTATTTTATCCGCCACCTCGGACATCGGCAGGGGCTTTAAATATAATTTTCCTTTTTCAAAAAATTCAGTCTGGCTTTCAACGACCGCCCGGCTGACTTTCAGCAATGTATGCTTTCGCTGCGTAATTGCATCCATCAGCCATTTCGCCGAACGAATATTATCATTAAGAAACTGCCGTGTTTTCGTATCGAGCTTCCGATCTTTCGCCATACTCGAATAATATTCATTGATTCGCAGTGATGGAACGCTTCTGTCCGCAAGTGTAACCTTAAACCCGCCGTCGGAATCAGGCTCAACAAGGACATCCGCTTTTATCGGCGGATTTTTTGTCCTGCTGATTTGCATCCCCGGCGATGTATCGAATTTTCGAAGCCGCGCAATTGCCTCATTTATGCGTTCGACGCTGCAATTCATTTTCTTTGCAATTTCCGGCAGTTTATTTTCAAGAAGTTTATCCAGATGTTTCGAAACAAGCTCCCTTTCAAACCGCCAATCATCCGAAGATTGAGCCATCTGGATCAGCAGGCATTCTTTTACATCACGTGCCCCGATTCCCGCCGGTTCCAATTCCTGTACCAGCTTCAATGCCTTTTCCAAATCCTCGAAACTGAAATCATTCCTGTCTTTATTGTGAAGCTGTTCGAGCCGGACTTTCAAATATCCCTTCTCATCGATATAATCGATAATCTGCTCGCCCGCCTTTTTAACTTTTTCATCCGCATCGACAAGCCGCCATTGCTCATTGAGATAATCATTCAGCGAAAGTCCCGTATCCGGCGTGTTGTTCATCGCCTCGAATTTTTTGTCGGTATCATCGTAATTGGATGGTTTCGAAATTTCCGTGCGGTAAAAATATCCATCGGAATCGTCCGAAAAATCTTCAAGCCTGCTGTAATCTTCTTCCTTTTTTCCTTCGCTCGAAATCTGCTCTTTAACTTGATTGATTTCCTGTTGTTCTGATTCGGAAACAGCCCCGCCTGTTTCTTCCGTCTCCTCCATTTCAAGAACAGGATTGCTGTTTAATTCGGTCTCAATTTTCTCCAGAAGCGCCAGAGTCGAAAGCTGTAAAATCTCCATAGACTGGATCATCCGCGGCGCAAGCTTCATCCGCTGCTCTAATCGCATCTGATTCGACATGTCCAGTTTCATACCACTTCCCAAAAAATTCTACGCCCAATAGCAAATTCTGTTCCAGTTTGCTGAATATAACAAATTTGAACACCAAATGCAATTTTTGTGTGAAAAAAACAGAAAAACAGCGAAAACGACTCCTGGCACCGTTTTCCCTTTTCCTTCTATTCGAGAGGATTTCTGCCCAGTATTGCGTCTGTAAGAATTGCTCCGCTTGCGAATTCAATCTGGCTTCCGCCCGGCAAACCTCTCGCAAGCCGTGTAACTTTAACACCCAAAGTTTTGATAAGTGAACTGATATAAAGTGCTGTTCCGTCTCCTTCGACCGTCGGATTTGTCGCCATCACAACTTCGCTTATTTTTTCATTGCGAATCCTGCTGACCAGATGGTCAATCGTCAAATCGCTTGGCTCAACTCCCTCAAGCGGTGCGATATGTCCCCCGAGCACGTGATAAACCCATTTACACAATCCCGTTTTTTCAAGAGCAATTAAATCTTTGAATTGCTCGACAACGCAGATAATGCTTTTATCCCGTCTTGTGTCCGTGCAAACCGAACATAATTCGCTTTCCGAAAGATTATGACACAACTTGCATTGACGAACGCTGCTCTTAAGTTTCGTTATCGCGTCTGCCAGCAGAAGCGCTTCATTCTTTTCAGCCTTCAAAATATAAAACGCCAGCCTCTCCGCTGTCTTTGGCCCAATCCCCGGCAGCTTCCCAAGTTCATCTATCAATCTATTCAAACTTTGTGTGTAAGCAGGATTCATTGTTATTCCCTGATTTCTATATCAAATTTTTTGTGTCTTAGTGCCTTCGTGGCTAAAGTCATTGCTGCTCCTCGACATCGATTATATTCGCCTCAAGTTCACTGAGTACACTTTTAATAAAAGGACTGTTCGCCGCGTCATCGATAACTTGTTTGCTAGCCTTGGCGCCTTTAGGTTTTGGCTTCGCCTGGTTCTGCGAACTCTGGTTTATCAATTCAAAACTTGTTCTCAATTCTGTTCCGCACGCCTGTGATAGTGCCTCTGCGATTGCTTCCGCTCTGCCGTTGTTCTGACAAAGCTGCATTGTAAATTCATCATTTGCATTAAATCCCAAAGCAAGAACTCCGCCGTTTAACCCCAGCGGTGATGCTTTTTTAAGAAAATCGCCCATCCTCGAATTTGTAATTGATTCGATTATCACGCCCCAGTTTTCTTTGATTTTTTCGTAAGCGCAATTACCTTCGATGACTTGCCTTTGCTGCGGTGCAGAAACCGGCACAGGCTGTTTAAACGCAGGTCTTTCAGTTACCCCAGTGTTTTTTTTTAACGCATCAGCCGAACTAACGTTTGAATTTTTCCCTCCGAGTAAATCCGGTATGCTCATAAAATGTTCTGACAATGCCACTCTTAATAATGATGCTTCAAGCAGTGCACGCGGATTATCGCTGTTCTTCACCGGCCAGCGAAGTTTTTCAAAAAGCGAAATATTATAAACGATTGACGGAATATCGAAATACTCAGCGACTTTCGACAGCCCTTTTTTCTCAGCCTCCGTCAAAATCAAAAGCGTCGATGAATTTTTCGCCGCCTTAAAAACCATCATATCCCTGAAACTTTGCACCAGCGCATCGAGCAGCCCGATACAGCTAAGCCCGCCGACAATCAAATCATCGACCGCCTGCAATGTTCCGCCCGCATCCGATTGCCCGATTTTTTCAAGCAGCAGATACGTCTTTTCATTGCTCGGCAATCCCAGCAGTTCTTCCAGCGTTTTGACAGTCAGCGGCTCTCCCGCCGCGCTGATTAACTGGTCAAGCAAACTCAAAGCATCGCGCATCGAACCATTTGCAAGTCTCGCCAGCGCAATTATGCAGTCATCTTCGAATTTTATCTTTTCTTCGACAAGAATTTTTTTGAGCTGCGTTATAATGTCCGCAGGACTGATATTCGTAAAATCAAACCGCTGACACCGCGATTGAATCGTCGCAGGTACTTTATTCGGCTCAGTAGTCGCGAAAATAAATTTTATATGTGCCGGCGGCTCTTCCAGAATTTTCAGAAGCGCATTAAACGCCTCGGTCGTTAGCATGTGAACTTCGTCAATGATGTAGATTTTGAATCTCGCCCTCGCCGGCCGGTAAATCGCGTTATTCCGAAGCTCGCGAACATTTTCGATTCCGCGATTCGATGCACCGTCAATTTCGATAACGTCGATATCCTCGCCGGTATTTACCGCTGCGCAGCTATCGCATTTCAGGCAAGGCTCGACCGTCGGCTTGTCAGATGCGAGGCAATTCAAAGACTTGGCAAGGATTCGCGCTGTAGTTGTTTTCCCTACTCCGCGTGTCCCTGTAAAAAGATATGCGTGCGCTACTTTGTCCGTTTTAATGGCGTTTTGCAGAGTCTGCGATATCGCAACCTGCCCGACAACATCCCCGAACGTTTGCGAGCGATACCTTCTTGCAAGTACTGTATATGCCATCAAAACTCCATAAAAAAACGCCAAACTCATCATAAAGCCAAACCGAAATTTAGTCAAATTGAAATGTATATCTGCTGTTTTGTCTTGTTATTTTTTCAAAAATCAATACAATCTAAATCGGCCGGGACCCAGGCTATCCGGGTCCGCGAACCTGGTCAGACGGGGAACCGAGCAGCCATAAGCGATCACCTGGTTGTGTCTGGCAATCCCGGCCTTATTTAAAATTTTATTAGCCCCTGGCTCTGCCGAGGGTTTCAATCGAAAAGATTAAAATCGTTTTAGAGGGAAAATTATGAAAGCAAAAGTTGACGATAGCTGTACCGCTTGCGGTTTGTGTGTCGAAACATGCCCCGAAGTTTTCCAAATGGGCGATGAAATTGCAGAGGTAATTGTCGATGAAGTTCCGCCCCAGTATGAAGACGCCGCCCAGCAGGCCGCTGATGAATGCCCCGTTGAAGCTATAATTATTGAATAAGACCTATTCGATTTTGCCGAAATGTGATATTGGAAAGTATATCCAGTTTGCTTTACCTTTTATTGTAGCTATTGGAATCGGGCCGGAATTTCTGCTGTCATGGGATTCATTACGGTTGTCGCCAAGTACAAAACAATTGTATTTCGGAACAGTCATTTCCTGAAAGTTCTGCATTTGCTCATTAGCCGGCGACTTAGATAGAAATATCGCATATTTTGAGCTGCCGTTTACCTCATAAAACACTTCACCCTGAAATTTTGGGTTGCCTGTATTAATTCTTAAAGTCTCAAGTTCTGTCTTCGATAAAGGCTGATATTCCAACATTCTGCCGTTCACATAAAGCTGATTATTTTTCATTTCTACCGTATCGCCTTCGATTGCAACCACTCTTTTAATATAATTCAATCTGTTTTCAGGATTTATATATACAACGACATCGCCTCTGGAAGGGTCAATTTTCTTATAAATTGTTTTATCTGCCAGAAACCTGTCGCCATTTTTTATTGTCGGATACATGGAATTTGCTGGAACTCTGAATGCCTCGACAATATTGCTTTTTACATAAAAAGTGCTGCCGCCGGTGCCGCCGCCCCCGCCAATGAGGATTAAAAGCAGATAAACGTACCACCTGTTATATTCTTTTGGTACATAATTAGCACCGATGTTTTTAACGAGGTATATGGAATCAACGAGGGCAATAATTAAAATAATTCCGCCGAAAACGATTAAACCGATTGTCCCCAACACCATAACGGTCAGGTTCTTAAATAGAAATACGAACATAATTAATGAAATAGGCAGCGTGTTCAGAACAATAAAGAGCAGCCCCCTGATTAGTTTGCCGCAATACACCTGTCCAAGCCCAGGCGCAATTAACGAGAGCATTACCGCGACCCATGTATGTCTTTTATTAATGTTTGTTGTCTCTGCCATTTTTTATGTCCTTATGAAAAAGCTATTAAAAGCATATACATTACTCTTATGGATCCTGCTACCGCACCCATTACGATTAAACTATTTTTAATAATCGAGTGCGCGGAGATAATTTCTATAATCCGCTGCACATCAAAGAATCTCGGTCGTCTCTCATATTCAAATACTTTATTCATTACCTTGTCAGCAAATGAATCTGAAATTTTCACATCTTTTTCTTTCCAGCTTTCGTAAATTTTTCTCTTATCCATTACAATTCCCAATCCAGCCCAAGGGCCTTTGCAAGTTTCCTTTTTGCTCTATGCAGTCTTGTTCTTATCGTACCTTCTCGAACTCTTTCAATTTTAGCAATTTCTTCACACGAAAGTTTTTCAAATTCTGAAAGAACAAAAACAGTTTTTTGATTTTTTGGCAAGGAATGCATTTGCTTGTCAAGTTCAATTAAGAATTCCTGCTTCTCGAGTTCATCACCTCTTTTATATTCTGCAATTTCGGAAATCTCTTCAACAGTTTGCGTTTTCTTTTTCTTTATTACATTTAAACTTTTATTACGCGCGATAGTGAACAGCCAAGTTGAAAATTTACTGCGCATATTGTCAAACGTTGCCAGTTTTTTATAAGCTGCCAGAAATACTTCCTGAGCTATATCTTCGCTTGTGTGATTATCGTTAACGATGTTTCGTATCATTCTTATTACAGGATTCTGATATTTTTCAACAAGCAACCTGTAACTTTCGGCGTCGCCATTAACAATATTGTTAATTATTTTTTGTTCGTCAATCATTCACTATCTATAATAATATGTTCATTGTCTTATACAACTATTTGCTGCAAACGTTACAATAATTTTTTATGTTTTGGTAAGTACTTGCATTTAATGCACTTCTGGTTAAAATCATATCGACATATGGAATACGTACACGGCTATAACCCAAGAGAAAACATCCGCTTGCAGGATCAGGCCTCAACTCTGGCCGAGCTGCTCCATCATGATACTTTCTACCCCAAAGGCAGCCGAGTCCTCGAAGCAGGCTGCGGCGTCGGCGCTCAAACTATCACACTCGCCAAAAACAGCCCCGATGCGTTGTTTACCTCAATTGATATTTCTGAAACTTCAATCGCTCAGGCCAGGAAAAAAATCACCGATGCAGGATATAAAAATGTAACTTTCCAACAGGCCGATATATTCAATTTGGATTTCCAGCCCCAATCTTTCGATCATATATTTGTCTGTTTCGTTCTCGAACACCTTCCGCACCCGCTCGATGCTTTAAATTCTTTAAAAAAACTTCTGAAGCCCGCAGGCACAATAACCGTCATCGAAGGCGACCACGGCTCAACTTTTTTCCATCCAGACAGCGACTCCGCCCATAAAGCGATAAAATCTCTTAGCGAAATGCAGGCCCGTTCCGGCGGAAACGCCAACATCGGCAGACAGCTTTATCCTCTATTGCAGTCAGCAGGTTTTGATTCAGTTTCCGTTTCTCCCCGAATGGTTTATGTCGATTCGAGCAAACCGCATTTCGTCGAAGGCTTCACAAAAAATACTTTCACTGCAATGATTGAAGGCGTCCGCCAGTCCGTTACCTCCGCAGGTTTGATTGACGAAAAAACTTTCGACAACGGCATCAAAGCCTTATACAGAACCGCCGAACCCGATGGCGTCTTCTGCTACACCTTCTTCAAAGCGGTAGCGGTAAAACAATAGCCAATCTCTAAAAATGTCATCTCTGAAAGCGTGTTGTCTGTCAATTTAATATTTTATTTTTTAATCACTTTTTTTAAATTCTTATTTTTTCAATATTTATTGAAGGATTCGGCTTTGTTTTTCGCCGTAGTCCGCTTTCGCCGCCTTCACAAAAACAGGCGGTGAAAGAAAGGCGAAGCGAAAAACTTCTCGCCGG
>Ga0209417_1000121_pt1 | contig 209695 bp, 157 predicted proteins | sample RifGroF2_FD_184002 | JGI IMG/M metagenome (GOLD analysis project Ga0209417, IMG submission 184002) | Groundwater microbial communities from Rifle, Colorado, USA - Groundwater F2 (SPAdes) (version 2) | ecosystem: Environmental > Aquatic > Deep subsurface > Groundwater | place: Rifle, Colorado... | reverse complement strand
CCTTTCGCATTTACACCGAATTTTTAAGCTTAAATAAAATAATCTCTCTAAACCCATTTCATGAAGAAAAAACATGGCAAAGAAAAGTTTTTTCTTAAATTTGAATGGTTATTAGACAAACTGACGTTAGCAAACATTGCCCAAAATAGTAATAGACGATGAAAACATTAATTGGAATTTGTTTTTTTCTTGGAATATTAATTTCCATTTTTGCACAAGAACAAGAATCCAAACCAAAGATATGGTATTGGGAAATTGTATATTTTAAAACTGACAGCATCATTTTTACTTCAAAAGATATTCATAATAAGTATTTTAGAACTAATTATGAACATAAAGACTACATCAATTTGACTCCCTTATTTAAACATAAAAATAAATGGGTTTTTAATTATAATTCTACTTTGGCTACTTCTTTTAATGAAAATCACTTTGATTGGTGGAGTAAAAGTTTTGGAACAGAATTTAAGGAAGATTCTCTTTATAATTCATACTATTATGTGTTTATACGTTCGCTAGGAAATTATATAAGGACAAAAGATACTATAACCTTTAATGGGGAACTTCCTATAAAATTCAGTTTCCAAATTGCACGTAAATGTAATAAATTAAAGATGTTAAATTAGAAAAACGTTTGCTAACAGCACCTGCCAAAAAGCAGGGGTTCCTTGTTTCGGCAGACGGAAAAGTGTATATTTGAAATGCGGTTTTTCAAATTAGGTTCAGTGGTAGATAATCCCTGCCTTTTGGTAGCTGCAAAACGATATCAACAAGGCGATAAAACAAATACAACATGACAACAACTATAATAATTATCATTTGCTTAATATTTTTGACAGCGTATTTTTTTGACTTGACTTCTTCAAGGACAAGAATTCCATCTGTTATTCTTCTTTTACTTTTTGGTTGGGGGATAAAACAACTTTTTGTTTTTTTGAAAATTGAAATCCCTAGTCTGACAACAGTATTGCCAGTTCTTGGAACTATTGGGTTAATACTAATTGTGCTTGAAGGTTCTTTGGAATTGGAATTAAACAAAAAAAAGTTGCCAATTATTGGGAAATCTATAATTGTTTCTTTACTTCCGATGCTTATTTTAAGCTTTATTATTGCTTTCTTGTTTCAATATGTCGGACAATTTTCATTCAAAGACAGTCTGATTAATGCAATTCCATTTTGTATAATCAGTAGTGCGATTGCTATACCAAGTGTAAAGAATTTGCCCAAATCAAATAGTGAATTTATTATTTACGAAAGTAGTTTGTCTGATATTTTTGGTATAATAATATTCAATTTTATCGCCCTCAACGAAACAATTAATACTCATTCTTTTATTAATTTTACTATACAAATATTAATAATTGTTATTGTTTCTTTTATTGCTACAATTGGTCTTTCTATCTTGTTAAGCAAAAGTAAACATCACATTAAATTTGTACCAATTATTCTATTTGTCATTTTAATTTATGCAACTTCAAAAGTTTATCATCTGCCAGGTTTAGTGTTCGTTTTACTTTTTGGACTTTTTATTGGCAACATTGATGAGTTTAAACAATTCAAATGGTTAAAGATTTTTGATACGGAAAATTTAAATACAGAAGTTCAAAAATTTAAAAACATAGTCATTGAAGCAACTTTTCTAATAAGGACATTGTTTTTCGTTCTGTTTGGTTATCTTATTGAAACTGCAGAAATCTTAAACACAGAAACACTTGTGTGGTCAATCGGAATTGTAGCAGGAATATTTATTGTGCGTTTTATTTTTCTAAAATTCACAAAACTTCCAGTAACCCCTTTGCTGTATATTGCACCAAGAGGTCTAATTACTATTTTGCTCTTTTTGGCTATCGCCCCATCACAAAGCATTTCATTTGTCAATAAATCACTTATTATTCAAGTAATTATTATTACTTCATTGGTGATGATGATAGGAATTATGCAAACAAAAGAAATCAAAGACAGGAAGACATTATGAGGGCATTGAAAAAAATATCAAACAAATGAAAAATAACATGAATTCAAAACAAGAGGTTTTTTATAGACCAAGAAACTACAACACTATTAGTTTGTGGAAAAATGTGACAAAAGACCAATGGAATGATGCCGATTGGCAGTTGAAAAATTCAATACGAAGCGTTGACCAGTTAAAAAAAGTCATAAAGCTTAATGCCTTTCAGGTAAGCGAAATCGAAAGAACTTTAATTGCATTAAAGACCGAAGGAAAAGAAGCTTTACGTATAACCCCTTATTACGCTTCACTTATGCAAGAAGACCCTTTCCATCCTGTGATGTTAACAGGTGAGAAGTCAAAAAAACGAATTGATCCAATCTTCTGGCAAAGCGTTCCTAACCCTGCAAATTTATTATTTCCAGACACTGGGCTTGAAGGCGCCATGAACGAAAGTTCACGAAGCTATGGAGCCGTTTATCAACGGTATCCAAACAGAGTTGCTCTTTTTGTCGCTGAAAATACAAGCTGTGCTTCATATTGTGTTCACTGCCAAAGAGCAAAGTCATTAGATTGTTCTGCTGATGTAAACAGCACTGAAATAAATAAGGGATTGTTTTATATCGGATACAATAAAAACATTAATGAAGTTCTTGTTACAGGAGGCGATGCATTAATGATTAGCAGAACTCGTTTGCAATATGTGTTGGAAGAATTAAGCAGAATACCCCATCTTCGGGCAATAAGACTTGCAACCAGAGTGCCCGTAGTAATGCCAATGGGAATTACCGATGATCTGTTGGAATTAATCAATATTTCAGCAAACAAATACAATAAAGGGGTTGATAAATATGTATATTTTATGACACATATTAATCACTATCAAGAAATAACGGAAGACTTGGAAAACGCTGTAAAAAAAATCCGTAAAAATGGATTTACGATCAGAAATCAAACTGTTTTACTAAATCATGTAAATGACTACTATAAAACTTTAGCAGAAACTTTTAGAAGAATGTTTTGGATTGGGATCCATCCATATTATTTATTGCAGTGTCATAAAGAGAAAGGTATTGTTCATTTTATTACACCTATCCAAATCGGGAAAATATATATGAAGCATTTACAAGGATGGATCTCAGGTGTAACAGTACCAAGGTATGCAGCAAATATTGAAGGCGGTGGCGGAAAAGTTCTTTTAATGCCATCAGGACATGATACTATGAATGTCGAAACAAGTATTGATAATAAAATTTCTGAAAGTTATGCAACAATAGATACATGGGACAGTAAAACTATGTTTAGATATGAAGCTCTTGGCAGAACAACACGAGAAGAATTTGAAGATGGAGTTAAAATTATGGATGAATTTATCGGAAGAAAGGGTGCGTTTCTTCCAAAACTCATAATTGTTGACAGCAAAGGTAAACATATCGAAACTACCAATAGAACGAAATTGCCGAAGATCGAAAAAATGAAAAAATCTGAACTTCTAGGATATGATTTATTTGACAAAAATATGCCATTGACTAATCCGACAGATATTGCGGATGAATTAGAAAAACAATTTGAGAAATCAAAATATTGCAGAAATAATTAAAAAAATGTAGAAGAAAACGCCCAGTTGGTAACATGCGGTATATTTTATTGCCGAGATAGTGCGGGTTTCAGCGTTCCTGCATCTAATAAACTTTCGAGTATATTGCCAGGAAAGTGTTTCGAAATCGGCAACAAAACATACCGCCAAACCATAGTGGCAAGCAAAAATGACTAATGCTGATATAAAATATTCAATTGAAAAAGGTACAGTAAAAACTTAGTTTTTGGGACAAATTGTGGACAAAAGTTCTGTAACTTCAATGGGGCGGAATAACCGTAATGTAAATAAATTAATAAAAGAAATAAAAAAAATAAAAAAAATAAAAAAAATAAAAAAAGCCAGCCACTAAATTCTTTCTGAAATCTTTGTTTTTATAAAAAATCATTATCTTTATAAAATAATTTTGTTAATTTAACCAAACCATATAGTTGATTAATTTTAAATTACCGTAAACCGGCGCAATACAATGTTTGACCAGCAAAACATAATACTCAGTTGGCAAAATATATTGATTCTGCTATGCAATATACAATTTAGTTATTGCAATATAAAAGTCAATAAACACAACATAATTATTAATCAACGCAATATGCTATTGAGGCAATGCAATGAACTGTTTAACTTGCGCAATATTCTGATAAATCCAAGCAATATTTATAAAAATCCAATCCAAAAATTAATCCCATGCTACAGTTTTATTTCTTAAGAATGTGCCGCATCAGGGCAATACAAAGACCTTATACCTTTTTGAGAAAAAATGGCTTTTCTCATTATGTGGCGCATAAAATTATTAACCATAAATATAAAGAACTGAAAATTACCGATCTGTACAAACTTTGCAGTCTGCTCGACTGCACAACCGACGACCTCTTCAATTACGTCCCCTGCGGCAAGGAATTCCCCGGCCATTCCCTGTATAAACTTATTAAAAATGACGAGCCCCTCGACCTCTATAATGAATTCAAAACTCTTCCCCAGGATGAAATTGAAAAAATAAAACAAATGGTCAGGAAAATTAATGACGACCGTAGAAAACAGATGGAGTAACAACAATCACACTTGAACAATAAAGCCCCTCAAATGAGTAGCTTCGTGTGCCTTGGCGTCCGCTAGCCAGCGGACGAACCATCGACTTTAGATCCGCAAGATGTCCGAAGTTCAATAATAAAACATTTTTTTGGTTACAGGACAGGGTATCTACTCCTTACCATATTCCAGGCATATTCTCTGCCATTTGCAGATTTAAGTTCTTTTTCCCTTTTCATTGCCTCTTTTTTTGAATAGAACTCTTCGTGGTATACCATAACCCATGGTCTGAATTTTTTTGTCCATCCTTTATTATCTGGATGGTTGTGAGAATCTAACCTTTGATTGAGGTTGGAAGTATACCCGATATAAATTTTATCAAAAACAGGTGAGTATAAAATATATGTAAAATATTTTTCCATAGATATAAAAAAAGGAAGATAAACTTCCTTTTGTGAGCCTTGGCGGATTCGAACCGTCGACCCCTACCCTGTCAAGGTAATGCTCTAAACCAACTGAGCTAAAGGCTCATTATAAAATGATAAAAAAAATTAAGAACCGTCGACCTCTACCCTGTCATCCGCTGGCTAGCGGACTAAACCAACTGAGCTAAAGGCTCATTTTTTTAACCAACTGTCCCGATTGCTATCGGGATAAAGGCACAAAATTATTTCGCAAATATAATTCTTTACTTTTAATCAAATCAACTAATTTTGCAGAAATTTAATTATGAGCTTTAAATTAACATCAGAATATACTCCCACCGGAGATCAACCCGAAGCAATTAAACAACTTGTCGGGGGACTGAACTCCGGTGACAGATACCAGACTTTGCTCGGGGTTACCGGCTCCGGGAAAACTTTTACCATTGCCAATGTAATTGCCCAGGTTAACCGACCTACCTTGGTTTTGAGTCATAATAAAACTCTTGCTGCCCAGCTTTACAGCGAGTTTAAACAGTTTTTTCCTGATAATGCTGTCGAATATTTTGTCTCCTATTACGATTATTACCAGCCCGAAGCGTATCTTCCTGTTACCGACACGTATATCGAAAAGGACTTGTCCATTAACGATGAAATAGAAAAACTCAGACTAAGTGCAACCTCCTCTTTACTTTCTGGCCGCAAAGATGTTATAGTGGTTTCTTCCGTTTCCTGCCTGTATGGTATCGGAAACCCCGAGGATTTCCACTCAAATACCATTACCGTCACAAAAAACCAATTGCTTTCCCGTAACAAATTCCTCCACATGCTTGTGGATAGTCTGTATTCAAGAACAGAAATGGATTTGACCCGCGGAACTTTCAGGGTTAAAGGTGATACAGTGGACATCTTTCTTGCCTATGGCGATTACGCTTACCGGATTACTTTTTTTGGTGATGAGATTGAGGAAATGACCTCCTTTGATCCCGTTAGCGGCTCAAAACTCCATGATATGGAACAGGCAGTTATTTATCCTGCCAATATTTTTGTAACCACCCAATTCAGAATCAATCAGGCAATCAGGCAAATTCAGGATGACCTGGTGAAACAGTTCGAATATTTTAAAACAATAGGCAAACATCTTGAGGCAAAAAGACTCAAAGACCGCGTTGAATTTGATCTGGAAATGATTAAAGAACTGGGCCATTGTTCCGGAATTGAAAATTATTCAAGATACTTTGACGGCAGAAGTCCGGGCACCCGTCCATTCTGCCTTCTGGATTATTTCCCCGATGACTTTTTAACCGTCATTGACGAAAGCCATGTAACCATTCCGCAAATCCATGCCATGTACGGAGGCGACCGATCAAGAAAGGAAACCCTCGTTGATTATGGTTTCCGCCTGCCCGCTGCAATCGATAACAGACCTCTTAAGTTTGAGGAATATGAAAATATCACAAAGCAAACCATTTTTGTCAGCGCCACTCCGGCAAACTATGAACTTGAAAAATGCGGTGGGGTAGTGGTCGATCAGGTAATCAGGCCAACCGGATTGCTTGACCCAATTATTGAAGTCAGGCCCAGCCTGAATCAAATCGACGATCTGGTTGCTGAAATTGCCGAGAGAACTTCCTCCGATGAACGAACCCTCGTGACAACCCTTACCAAGCGTATGGCCGAGGAATTGAATAAATACTTCTTAAAAATCAACATCAGGTGCAAATATATTCACTCAGATGTAGATACCCTGGAACGTGTCGCAATTCTTGACGACCTGCGATCGGGCAGGATAGATGTGCTGGTCGGGGTTAACCTCCTGCGCGAAGGACTTGATTTGCCCGAAGTTTCTTTGGTGAGTATTCTTGATGCCGATAAAGAAGGATTTTTACGATCTGAAAGGTCGCTAACCCAAACAGCGGGCAGGGCAGCAAGAAATTTGAATGGAAAAGTCATCATGTATGCAGATAAAATGACAGGATCAATGCAACGCACCATTGATGAAACAAACAGAAGAAGGGAGAAACAGCTTGTTTATAATGAAAAGCATGGTATTACCCCAACTCAGATCTTTAAAGCACAAACTGCTCCAATGTTCAGAAAATCAGATGAAAAAGCATATGCAGAATCTGATAAAATAAATATAGCAGCCGATCCGATAGTAAAATATATGGACAACAAAGCACTGGAAAAAGCCATCGAGCAGGTGCGCAAAAACATGGAAAAAGCAGCGTCAGAACTGAACTTCATCGAAGCCGCCCGGTTACGCGATGAAATCCGTGAACTGGAAAAACTGGTGAAGTAAGTCCAAAGTCCGGAGTCCGGAGTCCGAAGTCCAAAGTCCAAAGTCCGAAGTTCTTTACAGTACATTCAACCCATCCACCCATCCACCCATAAACCCATAAACCCTAACCCATAACCCCTAACCCATAACCCATAACCCATAACCCATAACCCATAACCCATAACCCAATATATGACCAATCACCCAAATTATTATACGAAAACCAAAATCAGTTTGATAAAAAAGTCGTAATTTTGACTGTGGTTAATAATTAAGTATTGCCACTTAGCAACCTTTTATTAAAAAAACGAGTCTGTACTATAAAAATAAAAACAAAAAGCCAATGAAAGCAATCTTTACTTATCTCATTTTCATTTTGGTTTCAGCATCCCTGATGGCCAATAAAAATGAAATTAAATTGAAAAATGCACAGGAAAGCGATCTCAAAATGGTCAGCAAATCAACAACCGGTTTTCAGGTTGTTAGTACTCTTTCCAAGCTGGATTACTTTGTTGTTAAAACTGAAAAAGGTTCATTTGTTCAGTTAAAAATTAACGGCTATACCCGTAACAACGATTTTGGTAGTCCACTTCTTCCCATTCAGAAAAGAATGATTGAAATTCCTCAGAATGCCAATGTTAAAGTTAATATTCTGAGTTATGATGAAGAAATCATCAATTTGAACGATTTGGGTTTGTCAATGAAACTGATGCCATCACAACCTTCGGTTTCTAAAAGCGCCGATCCTTCAGAAATTGAATTTGTTTATAACGAAAGTGTATATAAGCTTAATGATTTTAATAAACGCCCCATGGCCGAGGTAATTGAATTGGGAACCATGAGAGGTGTTAAGCTTGGTCGTCTGGAAATTGCTCCTTTCCGTTATAACCCTGTAACCAATGAATTGAAGGTGTACAACAATATTCAGATTGAAGTTGTTTTTGAAAATGCAAATCTGTCAAAAACCAATGAAATCAAGAACAATGCTTATTCACCGGCTTTTGAAAATAATTTCAGCAAACTTCTGAATTATTCACCTGTCAGATCTAAAGACGCTATCACTCAATATCCTATCAAAATGGTTATTGTGTCAGATCCTATGTTCGAAACCATTCTTCAGCCCTTTATTGAATGGAAAACAAGAAAAGGTTTTACTGTTGTAGAAGCATACACAAATGACGCTTCTGTTGGAACCACCACAACCTCAATAAAAAATTATATTCAAGGTTTGTACGACGCTGGCACTCCGACAGACCCGGCTCCGACTTATGTTCTTTTTGTAGGTGATTTGGCTCAGATTCCTGCTTTTAACGCAGGTGCCCATTATACCGATTTATATTATTTTACCTATGATGGTACCAGTGATATTTATCCTGAAATTTACTATGGAAGATTTTCTGCATCAAACACCAATCAACTTCAGCCTCAGCTTGATAAAACACTTGAATACGAACAGTATTTATTTCCGGATGATGCATTTCTGAATGATGTGATTTTAGTTTCAGGTGTTGATGCTTCATGGGCACCTGTAAATGGCAACGGACAAATTAATTACGGAACAGATAATTACTTCAATGCTGCTCACGGAGTAACTGATTATACCTGGCTTTACCCTGCTTCAGATGCAGCCGGTGTTGATGTAACCATCAGAAATCAGTTTAGTCAGGGTGCTTCATTGGTTAACTATACCGCACATTGCAGCGAAGATGGCTGGGCTGATCCCTCATTTACAGTAGCAAATGTTGCCTCGCTTACCAATGCACATGAATATCCATTATCAATTGGAAACTGCTGCCTTTCAAATAAATTTGATGTGGCAGTTTGTTTTGGAGAAGCACTCCTGAGAGCTGAAAACAAAGGCGCTATCGGCCATATCGGAGGATCAAACAGCACATACTGGGACGAAGATTACTGGTGGGGTGTTGGTTCAGAAGCTGTTTCTGCAACACCTGCCTATGTTGCTGGAAAACTTGGTGCATACGACTGCCTTTTCCATGATCATGGTGAAGCTGAAATTGACTGGTTTGTGACAAACGGACAAATAATGAACGCCGGAAATCTCGCTGTAACTGAGGCCGGTGGTGATGAACAATATTACTGGGAAATATACCATTTGATGGGCGATCCTTCAGTAATGACTTACATCTCTGTTCCTCCCGCACTCACTGTTTCTTACGCTGAACCTCTTCCGGTTGGAATTGGTACCCTTGATGTTACCACAGAACCTTATTCTTATGTGGCAATTTCTCAGAATAATGTGTTGCTTGATGCAAAATATACCGGATCAGGCACCACTGTAACACTTGAATTTACTCCGTTTACTGTTCCTGGTACAGCTGATATCGTAATCACCAAGCAGTTCAGACAACCTTATATTGCTACAATTGATATTTTTGCTGCCAATACCGATAATGATGCCATGATGGCTTCAATCAGTGTTCCTGCAACTTATGAAAGTGTGACTGCTCCTGATGTTACTCCCACCGTTACAATTAAAAATCTTGGAAACTTGAATCTGACTTCAGCTCAGGTTGGTTATGAAATTGACGGCGGATCGGTTGTTTCACAGGCATGGTCAGGTAACCTGGCTCAATACGAAGATGATGTGGTTACTTTCCCGCTTATTACCTTAGCCAGTGGTACTCATACTATTACTGCTTTTGTATCATGGCCAAACGGAGTGGAAGATGAGTTTCATCCCGGTGATACCCTCGAAAAAGTTTTCCATGTTACTGCCGGTGATGCTGCAACTGTTGGAGTGTATGAATTTCTTGATGTTTATTGTGCCGCAGAAACAATTACTCCTACCGTTACCATCAGTAATAAAGGTGATGTTGACCTTCTTTCATGTGACGTAAATTATCAGATTGATGCCGGTGCTGTTCAAACAATTAACTGGACAGGCACTCTTGCTCCCAATGCTGAAACAACTGTTTCCTTCCCCGCAATTACATTATCTCCAGGTGACCATACATTTAATGCTTTCACTTCTAATCCCAATGGAGGTACAGATGAAAATGCATCCAATGACAATATGGCTGTTAACTTCTCAGTATTTGCTGCTGCTCAAACCGTTTCGGTTGATATTTTAACCGATGACTATGGAAGTGAAACTTCCTGGGAAATTACTGATGATGATTCAGGTGATGTTTTATATTCGGGCGGACCCTATGCGGATTGGGATTCACAGCATTTTATTACAGAGTATTGCTTTGGTGAAGGATGTTATACATTTACCATTATGGACTCCTATGGTGATGGTCAGGACGGCTGGTCAAATGATGGCTCTTATGCTGTTGTTAACGTGACTACTTCTACAGCTTTAGGCTCAGGTAGCGGTAACTGGGGTTCGGATGATGTGGTTAATTTCTGCATTACCGGTGTGGGAATTAATGAGGTTGCGCAATCAAAAGTTGCAGTTTACCCCAATCCTACAAACGGAGAGCTTTTTGTGAAAAAAGGGGCAGGCAATGCCCATGTCGAAATTACCAATGTTATTGGTGAATTAATTTATTCTCAGGAAGTTTCAGATGAACTGATCAGAATAGATTTGAAAGGAAATTCAAAAGGTGTGTATTTTGTTTCTGTCGATCTGAATGGACAAATAATTACTGAAAAAATTGTACTTGTCAGATAATTATAGAAATTTATCATAAAATTGAAAAGCGGACATTCTGTCCGCTTTTTTTGTTAAAATTCGTTAAAAAATAATACAAACTGCCTTTTTAATTATACATCTTCATGCATCGAATTTGACAAAATTTGATTAAATTTGGATAGATATAGAAATTGACTTGACCAAATATTGTTTCAAACCAAAAAAGTAACTATTAATTAAAGCGGAAAATGATGAAAAAGTACCTATTTGTTTTCTTGTACCTGCTGTTCAGTTTCGGACTGTTCGCACAGCAGACGCAGACAATTCCATTATCGGCACAGGAGTCAAAACTTCAGCTTAAGTCATCTTTGCCTGATCAGCTCGTTCTGAAAAATCAGGTTAAAGAACTTAATGCTATTTCTTCCATTGAAAATGGAAATTCGTATACTTCCTTTGAAGTTAACGGTTTTTCCCGGTCTTCAGAAGTTGGAAAGCCCAACCTGCCAACTTTGAGTAAATTGATTGAAGTTCCTTATGGTGCTGAAATCGAAGTTATTATTACAGGTTACAATGAAGAGGTAATCGATCTGAATGAGTATGGTTTAGGAAAAATCGTTCCTTCTCAGCCATCCTATTCAAAAAGCACAGATCCTTCAGACATGATTTTTACCATTGATGAAGATTATTACCAGACTGATGCTATGATCGAAACACCCCTTGTAAAGGCTGAAGTTTATGGTGTTATGAGAGGAACCCGTTTGGGCGGTATTCACATTTGTCCGTTCAGGTACAATCCTGTTCAGAATGTGCTTACAGTTTATAACGACCTTACATTCGAAATAAGGTTTATCAATGCAGATCATGCTACAACTGCTTCAGAGAAAAACAGATTGTATTCTCCTGAATTCGAATTTTCACAGGAAACAGTGATCAATTATCAGGTTCCGGCAGTTAAAGATGCTTTCAGCAATTATAACGCACCGCTGAAATATGTCATTGTTGCCAACACTGCTTTTGAAACAACTCTGGATCCTTTTGTTCAGTGGAAAACCAAACAGGGTTATAACGTGATTGAACATTACGTTTCCACTGGAACTACCGCTGCTACAATTAAAACTTATCTTCAGGGTTTATATAATGCAGGAACTTCTTCAGACCCTGCTCCATTGTATGTCCTAATTATCGGAGACCACAGTGGTACTTATTCTATTCCTGCTTACGCTTCACAAAACACCGGCAGTGGCGGAACAGATCACATCACCGATTTGTACTATTCCACACTCAGCGGTTCAGATAACTTACCTGATATCTATTACGGCCGTATCTCAGCTGAATCAACCAATGAGCTTTCTAATGCATTGAATAAAATTTTGCCCTACGAACAGTACACCATTCCCAGTGGCACATATCTCAACGATGCCATTATGATCGCAGGTGTGGACGCAAGTATGGCTCATACTTTTGGTGATGCACAGATTTTATATGGTATTACTAATTATTACAACCTCACTCATGGGTATTCAAATATTTTCGCCTACTTCTACGACAATGCCACCCATCCTTACAATGTGATGGCTTCAAACAACTCGGGCGCTGCTGCAAGCATTTTATCGAAAATTCAGGCTGGTGTTGGTTTTGCAAATTATACAGCCCATTGTTCCGCTGATGGTTGGTCTGATCCGGTTCTTTCCAGAGCAAACATTGCCAGTTTCAACAATACCAATGAATATCCTTTCATGATTGGTAACTGCTGCCAGTCTTTCATGTTTGATCAATCTGATGCTTTTGGAGAAATGTTGCTTTACACTGCTAATGAAGGTGCTGTAGGTTACATTGGAACTTCACAGTATTCATATTGGTATGAAGATGCATGGTGGGGAATGGGAAATACTACCCTTACCTTAAATGCTACAAACTGGAATCTTCATACTTATGCAAATACCGGTTTAGGTGTGTATGATGGCGTTTGGCATGAAAATGGCGAAGCATATTCGAACTGGTATTATACTGCAAGTCAAATGGTTCAGAAAGGAAATCTGGCTGTTCAGGCTTCAACTTCTGGTTATAAACAATATTATTGGGAAATTTATCACTGCGTTGGTGATCCTTCTTTGATGCCTTACAACACTGAACCAACTGCTTTAAGTCTGACCTTTACTACTCCAAACGTTGGAGCAACCAGTCTTACAGTTACTACAGAACCTTATACCTATGTTGCAATTTCAAAAAACAATGTGCTTCTTGATGCTGAATGGAGTGGAAGCGGAACTACAGTTACACTGACTGTTCCTGCCTTTACTACAGAAACTTATTGTGTCGTAGGTACAAAACAGGAACGTTCTCCTTATATCAATCAAAGCGTAGTTCCGGTAAACTCAACTACTCCTCCTGTGGCCAACTTTGTTGCCGATCAAACAACTGTTTTGGTAGGTACTACAGTTAATTTTACTGATCTTTCAACAAACGGACCATCATCATGGGCTTGGACTTTTGCAGGCGGAACCCCGGGTACTTCAACAACTCAGAACCCATCTATCACATACAATACAGCAGGAACTTATACAGTTACTTTGGTTGCAACAAATCCTGCCGGTTCTGATACCGAAACCAAAACCGGTTATATTATTGTTAACGCTATTACCAGTCCGCCAGTAACAAACTTCGTTGCCGATCAGACTACAATCAGCGTTGGCGGTTCAGTTAATTTTACTGATTTGTCTACCAATGCACCAACTTCATGGGCATGGACTTTTGCAGGTGGAACACCCGGAACATCAACCGTACAAAACCCAACCGGCATAGTTTACAATACAGCAGGTGTTTATAATGTTACTTTAGTAGCTACAAATGGTATTGGCAGTGATACTGAAACCAAAACCGGCTACATCATTGTAAATGAATGTCAGGATGTTACATTATCCCTTACTCCGGATAACTATGGTTCTGAAACAACATGGACACTTGCTGATGATGGTGGTACAACAATCGCTACAGGTGGTCCTTATACTGATGGCAACACAACAACTATAACTCAAACCTGGTGTTTGGATATTGGATGTTATGTTTTTACAATTAATGATGCTTATGGTGATGGAATTTGCTGTTCGTACGGTACAGGGGCATATTCTTTAACAAATGATCTTACATCTGAAGTTTATGTTTCAGGAGGCACATTTACCACTTCCGAAGTAACTAACTTCTGTGTGGTATCATCTTCAGCTCCTCCAACAGCTGCATTCTCATCGGATGTTACATCAACTTGCACCGGATTGGTAAACTTTACAGATGAATCATCAGGCGTGGTCGACAGTTGGTTATGGAACTTCGGAGACGGAGCAACATCCACAGATGAAAATCCTTCTCATACCTATACCACTGAAGGTACTTTTACTGTTACACTTACTGCTACGAATACTTATGGCAGTGATACCGAAACTATGACCAACCTGATTACCGTTGATATGCCTGCACAACCTGTTGCTACAAGTGGTTACAGATGTGGTACAGGTATAGTAAACTTAAGTGCTACTGGTGCTGGAACACTTGAATGGTATAATGCAGCAACAGGTGGTACCCTGGTTGGAACTGGCAGTACTTTTGCTACTCCTTCAATTACCTCAACAACAACTTATTATGTTCAGGATGTTACTTCTGCAGCAACCTATAATGTAGGTAACACACAGAGTAACTCAAATGGTGGAAACTTAAACTCTAACAGGTATCTCATTTTTACTGCCAGTGTTGATTTAACTATTGCTTCTGTTGAAATCAATCCGAGCACTACAGGCCCCAGAATAATTGAATTACGTAACAGTGCCGGAACTGTACTCCAGTCAGCTACTGTTGATGTTACCACTGCAACAATTCAGCGTGTTGATCTTAATTTTAACGTTCCTGCCGGAACTGACTACAGATTAGGTATCAATGGTACTGCAAATATGTGGAGAAATAATGCCGGTGTTACATATCCTTATACTGAGCCTGGTGTTATTTCAATTACTGGTTCAGATGCCGGTGCTACTTATTATTACTATTATTATGATTGGGAAATTTTAGTTGGAGAGAGCTGTGTAAGCCCAAGAACCCCGGTTACTGCTTCAATCTATACAGGTCCGACTCTTGCTATGACTTCAACTAACGAAACTGTTGCAGGTGCCAACAACGGTACTGCCACAGCTACACCAACCGGTTCTGCTCCTTATACTTATTTATGGAATGATCCTGCACCGGTTCAGACTACTCAAACTGCCTCCGGACTTGCTGCCGGTACTTATTGCTGTACTGTTACCGATAGCCATAGCTGTACAAGTTCAGCTTGCGCTACTGTTCTCGTTGGTACAACTCCGCTAGCTGCTTCAATCAGTTCAAGTACTAATGTTTTATGTAATGGAGTTTGTACAGGTACTGCTACCGCTGCTGGTGCAGGAGGTATTGCTCCTTATACATATAACTGGGGATCAGGTATTACCACCCAAACTGCTACTGGCTTATGTGCTGGTACCTATGTGGTTACAATAACCGATGCCGCTGCTTCTACTGCTTCTGCATCTGTTAGTATTACCCAGCCTGCTTCAGCTGTTAACGGGACTACTACCCCGACTGCTGTAGCTTGTTATGGAGGCGCAACCGGACAAGCTGTTGCTGCCGGTTCAGGCGGAACATCACCTTATACTTACAACTGGTCAAATGGTGCAACTACTGCTACAGTTACCGGACTTGTTGCTGCGACTTATACAGTTACAATCACTGATGTGAATGGCTGCTCAATTACAAGAACTGCAGTCATTTCACAACCTGCTTCTGCTGTTAGTGGAACAACCACAGCAACACCTGTTGCATGTTTTGGATTAAGCACTGGTCAGGTCAGCGTTTCAAGTAGTGGAGGAACTTCACCATATACTTATTTGTGGACAGGTGGTTCTACTTCTGCTACTGTAACCGGACTTGCAGCCGGAACATATACTGTTACCATTACCGACAGCCATGGTTGCTCAGTTACCAGAACAGCAACTATTACACAACCGGCTTCTGGCGTTAGCGGAACTGCAACTTCAACTGCTGTTTCTTGCAACGGTGGCAATAATGGTCAGGTTTCAATTTCGGGCAGTGGAGGAACATCTCCTTACACTTATCTTTGGACTGGTGGTTCAACATCATCAACTGTAACCGGACTTGTTGCAGGAACCTATACTGTTACCATTACCGATAACAGCGGCTGCTCAACTACAAGTTCAGCAACAGTTTCTCAACCTGCAGTTTTGGCTAACACAACATCAGGAACCAACGCAACTTGCGGAAATGCAAATGGTTCAGCAACAGCAACAGCAACAGGCGGAACATCACCTTACACTTATTTGTGGACTGGCGGTGCAACATCTTCAACTGCAACCGGTCTTGTGGCTGGTACTTATTCAGTGACTATCACTGATTCTCATGGATGTACAAGTACAGGAACCACAACTATTTCAAATATTGCCGGACCTACTGCTGCTGCAACTGCTACAAATGCAACATGCGGAAACACTGATGGCTCAGCCACAGTTACTCCTTCAGGTGGCACAGCACCTTACACTTATTTATGGTCAAATGGTGGCAATACAGCTACAATCAATGCAATTGCCTCAGGTTCATATTCATATACTGTTACTGATGTAAATGGTTGTCAGGTTACCGGCTCTGTTGCTGTTTCCGATATCGGAGCGCCCTCAGCCAACGTATCTTTTAACAACGCTATGTGTTATGGATCGTCCGATGGTAATGCAGCTGTAATTGCAACTGGCGGAACTGCTCCCTACAGTTATTTATGGTCAACCGGTGCAACCGGAACAATTGTAACCGGACTTGCTGCCGGAACATATATTGTTACTGTTACAGATGCTGTTTCTTGCCAAACAACACAAACTGTTGTTATTAACCAGCCAAATGTAATTGTTCCGATTACCAGTTCAACTGATGCAACCTGTGGCAATAGTGACGGTACTGCATCCGTTTCAGCAACAGGTGGAACAGGAGCATATTCATATGAATGGTCTAGTGGTGCTACTACTGCAGATGTTACCGGACTTGCTGCCGGAGTATATACAGTTACCGTTTCTGATGCAAATAATTGCGAGGTTGATGAAACAGTTACCATTAATAATTCCGGTGCAGCTACAGTTTCAATAACTTTTGAAGGTGTTAGCTGTTATGGTGGAAATGATGGAACAGCTGCTGCTTTTGCTACAGGTGGAACATCTCCTTATTCATACGAATGGTCGACTGGAGCTACAACAAACATTGTCACCGGATTGTCTGCAGGTACTTATGGTCTTACAGTAACTGATGCAACTGGTTGCGAAACAATAAATTCAATAGTTGTTCTCGAACCAACCGCACTTATTGTTGACATGACTTCGGCTACTGCTGAGGCTACTGCAACAGCTACCGGCGGAGTTGCTCCTTATAGCTACGAATGGAACACCGGAGCTACAACACAAACCATTACCGGTTTGGCTGATGGTACATACACTGTGACCGTTACTGATGCCAATGGCTGTAATGTTACAGGCTCTGTTGCTGTAATTGGCGATGGAATTGCTCAGAATCAAAACGGTTCATTCAATATCTACCCCAATCCCACAGATGGTAAATTGAATGTGGCAATTTCAGGCAGCAATGTTGAGACAATGATTATTATTGACATGCTTGGTAAACAGCTTTACAAAACTAACGTGGTTACAGACCATAATGTGATTGATATGAGTTCTTATGGGCCCGGAGTTTACTTTGTGAAATTCATCAGCGGTGAAAGAACGATTACAAGAAAAGTTGTATTATCGAGATAGATTTTATTTAAATTATTAATAAAAGGATGGTCGCAGACCATCCTTTTTTTTTATCTTTATGAAATGAATAATTTATGCATTGATTATGAAAAGAAAAAACCTGAAATTTTTCCTGATAGTTTCAATTTTAGCCATCCTTTCGGGATGCTGCTCCAAAAAAGAAACAGTTTCTGAAAAGAAATCTTCAACTAGTGATGAAAAGAAATCTATGACACAGTCATTCGAGAAAAAACCAGTTGTCGTTAATAAAGAGTTTAATGGAATTTCAGATTCTGTTGACTACAAAATTCTAAATGCTTCCATAGTGGGAAACGAACTTAAGATGAAAGTGGCTTATACAGGCGGAACTGGAACTCACGATTTTGATCTGGTTTTCAACGGAATGTATATGAAAAGTCTTCCCTTAAAAATTACACTCTATCTGGTTCATAAAAAGGAAAATGAAGCTGGAAAAATGGAAATTGAATCAGATCTTGTTTTTGATCTTTCTCCAATCCAAAGAAATTCGCAGGAGATAATTATTAATTTGTTCTCATTTAATGAAAAGATAAATTATACATATTAACAAATTGATGAATTTTTCATCTAAACAATTCATTGTCTGATTTATTCTTTTTATCTTTGTATTATAGAAACTCGCTTTGACCTGATTTATACTTATTTAACAAGTATGGATCTGTTTTATTTTATTATTTATAACTAATTTATTAATGCTTATGAAGAGGATTTACATTCTATTGGTGCTTGCATTCTTTTCATTTTCACTATCAACCTTTGCCCAGATTAACAAAGGTGGAACTCCATTGAGTTTTACCCTTGGATCAGAGTTTGATGTTCCTGCTTTGGAAATTGTTCCACAGTTGGATATGGCTTTGGTGGCAGAAGAAGACGCAGCTGATGTGAAAAATGGAGAGATACTTAAGGCAGGAAGATCCATTCCGGTTGACTTTACTATGAGCAATTCCGGAACATGGACCGAGTTAAGAAACGGTGGACGCATGTGGCGTCTGACCATTCAGTCAAAGTATGCCCAGGCCTTAAGTCTGGTGTATGAAAATTTTAAACTCCCTGTGGGAGCAAAACTTTTTGTGTATAATAAATATAAGTCCCAGATTTTGGGAGCTTATACCTATGAGAATAACCATTCCAGTGGTATGTTCTCACACGAAATTGTTCAGGGTGATGAAATTACCATTGAATACATTGAACCAAAATTCGTGGCAGGTCATGCAAGCTTTAAAATTTCTGAACTTGTATATGTATACCGTTTTGCAGAAAAAATAGACAGGTACAATCCTGAAAAAACAACAGGATGGGGTGCTTCAGAAGCATGTGAAGTAAATATCAACTGCTCACCTGTTGGTGACAACTGGCAGGATGAAAAGCGTGGTGTTGCTGAGATATGGTTAAGGGTAGGCGCCAGCTGGGGCTGGTGTTCAGGTACCCTCGTAAACAATACTTCAAACGACGAGACCCCTTACTTTTTGACAGCAGACCATTGCGGTGGTACTGATGCTTCAACAGCCGACCTTCTTGTTTGGTCATTTTATTTTAAATATGAATCTGCAACTTGTACAACTCCGGGAACTGAACCTGCTTATCAGACATTAACCGGTGCTGTAAGGCGTGCAGTTGGTCCAATCTCAGGCGGTTCGGACTTTTTCCTTTTGGAACTTAACACTACCCCGGGTGCAGCAATCAATCCATACTATAATGGATGGGACCGCACCAATACCACTCCTTCATATGGAACAGGCATACACCATCCGGCAGGGGATATTAAAAAGATTTCAACCTGCGACTGGCTGGCAATTGGCGGTCCGGTTAATATAGGGGGCAGCATAATGGCAGCCAACTCTGTTTTTGAGATTGAATGGGCATCCAATGCAAATGGATTTGGCGTTACCGAAGGCGGATCCTCGGGGTCACCTTTGTTTAACAATGCTGGCTTACAGGTAGGAACCCTTTCAGGAGGAAGTTCAACTTGTGCATCCCCAGCATCTCATGATTATTATGGAAGATTCTATTATCACTGGAACCAAAATCCGGGCGGTACAGCTACGCAGCTACAGACATGGCTCGATCCAACAAGCACAGGTGCAACAACATGTCCCGGTTATGACCCCTTTGCAACTGCTCCTCCTACCGTTGATTTTTATGGTACTCCAAGAATAATTCTGCAGGGACAAACAGTTAACTTTACCGATCAGTCTTATGGTACTCCGTTTACTGCATTCAACTGGACTTTCCAAAGCGGTACCCCCGGTACTTCAACATTGCAGAATCCTGTAAACATTACATACAATACCCCGGGAACTTTTGATGTAACCGAAAGTGTTACCAATGCTTTTGGAACAACTGTTGAAACAAAGGCTGATTATATCAGGGTGTTAAGCAACTCTGCCGAGTCATGCGATACATTGGTGACCTTTGTGGGAACACCAACCATCTATACTTCAGCAAACGGCTATGTTGGCGGTACTAATGAATATACCTGTCTTGCCATAGCTGAAAAATTCGCAACATATTCACCGTTTAACGAGGTTTATGGTGGAAGATTTTACTGGGCTGATGTTGACAATGGCACTTCACCAAATGTGACTTTTATCCTTTGGGCACCAGATGCAGCAGGAAAACCGGGTACACAGATTACTACAACCACTATTCCGCTAGCTACTATAGCCAGCGACTTCAATTCAGTTGGTTATACAGATGTGAACTTTGGTTCAGAATTCCCAATACCAACAAACGGCTTTTTCATTGGCTTTATGATTCCGGGAGCTCCTGCTTCAGGCGACACACTTGCAATTGTAACCAATAATGATGCCGATTCAAACGACGATACAGGTTACAGTCTTTATGGCACATCATGGGAAACATATGCTGCCTGGGGTATGTCTTTGATGAACGCCATCACTCCGTTTGCATGCTACGACCCATTCCTTCCTCCGGTTGCCGATTTTTCAGGCACACCAAGGACATTGTTGGCAGGTAATACTGTTGCATTTACTGATATAAGTTATGGTGGCGCACCAACCTCATGGTCATGGACTTTTGCAGGTGGAACTCCAGCAACGGCCACAACACAAAACCCGACAATTACCTATAATACTCCGGGTTACTATGCTGTCACCCTTACAGCAACCAATGCTTATGGATCAGATTCAGAAACCAAAACAAACTATATTGAAGTTCTTGATCCCAATGCTTGTAACTGCGCCCAGTTGGGTCATGTGGTTGGAAGTGAGGTTGTATATACAACTACCGGCGGTTATCTTTCCGGTAGCAACGAATATGCAGATAAGGTTAAAGCCGAATATTTTGCTGATTATGCCCCATACTCAATTGTTGAAGGTGTATATATCCGATTTGGAGCTGTTCACGTTGCCAACACAGCAACAAACATAACTATTAATCTTTATGATGATAATGGAGCAGCTTCCGGAGGCGGTACCCATACATTTTCTCCCGGTACTGTTCTTGCTACAAAAACTGTTCCTATAACTACCATTGCAGCTGATGTTGCAGCCGGTGATTCAACTTATATTGATTTTACATCCCCTGTAACAATTTCCAGTCCTTTCTTTATTGGTTTTGTAATACCTACACCAAGTGCAACAAGCGACTCGATTGCTGTAATGACAGGTGCTCAGGGAGCCGGAACTGATGATGGATGGGAACAGTGGAGTGATAACGTCTGGTATTCCTATACCGAAGCCGGTTGGGGAGGATCATTCAATAATGCAATCTATCCGGTAGCTTGCTCTCCCGGTTCTCCATTGGCCGATTTTACTGCAAACACCACAACAGTTGGTGCAGGTCAGTCAGTTACTTTTACAGATATGAGCTACTGCACTCCAACCTCATGGAGCTGGACTCTGCCCGGAGGTACACCTGCCACTGCAACTACTCAAAACCCGGTGATTACTTATAACACACCCGGTACTTATGATGTAACTCTACAGGCGACTAACGCAACTGGTAGTGGTACAGAATTAAAAACACAATATATTACAGTATTATCTCCAATTGTTTACTGGAACTTCCCGAACAACCCCGATAACGCAACATCTGATGGTGGTATTGCAGCCAACAACGGAACTAAGAGTATTTCAGTTGTAGGCGGCGTTACTGCACCAACATTTGCTACAGCAGGAGCAACAACACGTTGTGCTTCAGCTGTTGGTTGGGCAAGCGGTTCAGGATTAAAATACTGGCAAGTAAACTTTGAAACCACGGGATATGGAGATTTAATATTCTCCTCAAAAATGGCCGGTAACAATGTAAGGTCAGCTTCTGACTTTAAAGTACAGTACAGGGTAGGAGCTGCCGGTGTTTGGACAGATGTTCCTACTGCAAATATTGACATTACGGCAATAAACAACTGGACTGTCGGAAATCTCGCAAATATTGCTTTGCCTGTTGCTTGTGAAAATCAGGCAGATATTTATCTGAGATGGATTATGACATCAAATACCGGTATTAATGGAACACAGTCTGTTCAGGCAGGTAACGCAACATACATTGATGATATCTATGTTTATGGAGTTTCATTGGCAACTCCCCCTGTTGCCAATTTTACCGCTTCAGCCACAACAGGATGCGAAGGTGTTTCGATTACTTTCACCGACGCTTCAACCAACTCACCCACCTCATGGGCATGGGATTTTGGCGGAGGAGCAACAAACTCAGCACTTCAGAATCCAACCGTTACTTTCAATACTGCCGGTACTTATACAATTACACTGACAGCTACCAATGCTTATGGTAATGATTCAGAAGTGAAAACTGCATACATAACAATTTGGGATAGGCCAACAGCTACAACATCTGTAACAAATGTTGCTTGTTTTGGCGGTGTTACCGGTACAGTTACTGCAACACCATCAGGTGGAACCTCACCGTTCACTTACCTTTGGAATGACCCGGCTCCGGCACAAACTACTCAAACTGCAACTGCATTGACTGCAGGAACATATAACGTTACTGTTACCGATTCTCATTCATGTACTGTGGGAGCCTCGGCAACAGTTACTCAACCTGCATCTGCTTTAAGTTCAAGTATTACTGCTCAGACTAATATTAGCTGTAACGGAGGATCAAACGGATCTGCAACAGTTACTGCTACTGGCGGCACTGGCACATATACCTATCTATGGAACGATCCTGCTCCTGCACAAACTACTGCTACTGCTACTGCATTAACAGTCGGAACCTGGACTGTAACTGTGACTGATGCAAACGGATGTACTTCTGTTTCTTCAGCTACTATAACCCAACCTACAGCATTAACAGTTTCCATGTCGGGAACAAACGTTTCTTGTTTTGGCGGTTCAAACGGAACAGCTACTGCAACTCCTTCGGGCGGAACAGGAGCTTATTCATATTTATGGAATGACCCCGCACCGGCACAAACAACAGCAACATGCACTGGCCTTACAGCCGGAACATGGTCTGTTACAATTACCGATGCCAATGGTTGTACTGTAACAGGTAGCAGAACTGTTACCCAGCCTGCTACTTCAGTTAATGCTTCAACTACCGGAACAAATGTTACCTGTTTTGGCGGATCAAACGGAACTGCTACGGTAACTGCTTCAGGCGGAACTTCACCATATACTTATTTGTGGAATGATCCTGCTCCGGCACAAACAACTGCGACTTGCACTGGTCTGACTGCCGGCACATGGACAGTTACAGTGACTGATGCTAATGGTTGTACTGCGACAGCAAATAGAATCATTACACAACCCGCATCTGCATTGTCCGGTTCAACTTCGGTTGTTAACGTAACTTGTAATGGTGGCAGCAACGGTTCAGCAACTGTTACAGTCTCAGGAGGCACATCTCCGTATACATATTTATGGAATGATCCGGCTCCTGCTCAAACTACTCCAACTGCTACTGCTCTTACTGCAGGAACCTGGACTGTTACAATCACTGATTTGAATACATGTACAGCCACAGCAAATGCAATAGTTACACAACCGGCAGCCATATCTCTTTCAACAACCACGGTTAACGCCAGTTGTGGTAATTCTGATGGTTCAGCTACAGTAACAGCATCAGGAGGAACATCACCTTATACCTATTTGTGGAATGATCCTGCACCGGTTCAAACTACCGCTACTGCAACCGGACTTGCTTCTGGTTCATATACTGTGACTGTTACCGATGCAGGTGGTTGTTCCAACACTGCCACAGCAAATATCAACGATTCAGGTGCACCGACCGTTACCATTTCATCTTCAACCAACGCTTCATGCTTTGGAGTATGTGATGGAACAGCAACTGTTTCAGTTTCGGGAGGTACATTACCCTATACATACCTATGGTCATCCGGAAATACAACTGCTACAGCCACAGGTTTGTGCTCTGGTACTGTTTCGGTTGATGTGACTGATGCTGCCGGATGTAATGCTTCAACATCGGTTGTAATAACTCAGCCGGCTATTCTGGCCTTCACAATTGCTTCAAGCACCAATGCAAGTTGTTTTGGTGTTTGCGATGGAACAGCAACAACTACAATTTCTGGAGGTACACCTTCATATACCTATGCATGGTCGAATGGAGTAAGCACAGCAAATTTAACAGGTTTGTGTGATGGAGCTTATATTGGAACTGTTACTGATTCACACGGATGTACTGCTTCAGCTTCCATTTCTATTACCGAACCCACCGAACTCATTGCTTCGAGTTCGGTTACAGACGTTTCATGTTTCGGTGAAAATGATGGCTCTGCTACCGTTTCGGTAACCGGAGGAACTCCTGTTTACACTTATATTTGGTCAAATGGCGGGTCTGCTTCTACTGAATCTGGCTTGATTGCTGGTTCATATGTTGTAACCGTTATCGATTCTCATGCATGTAGTGATGTGATTGGCATTAACGTTACCTCTCCAACAGAGATTGTTGTTAACCTTACACATACCGACATCACTTGTTTCTCTGCCAATGATGGTACTGCTGCAGTTTCTGTAACAGGTGGCAGTCCTTCATATACATATAATTGGTCAGTTGGGGGAACAGGAACATCAGTTTCCGGATTGAGTGCAGGTGTAGTCGAAATTACTGTAACTGATGCAAGCGGATGTTCTGTAATTGAAAGCACAACTATTGCTGAACCTGCTCCTCTTTCAGCCACAATATTTACTCAGAACAATGTAACTTGTTTTGGTTTATGTGACGGTGCTGTATTAATCAATGTAACTGGCGGCACTCCATCTTATACTTATCTATGGAGCACCGGCGCCACAACAAATTTTGTAACCGGTTTATGCGCTGGTAGCTATTCACTTACAGTTTACGATGCAAACGGTTGTTCATCAATTTTGAATATTACCATTACTGAACCTGCACAATTAATTGTTTCAGAAACTGTTACTGATGCCAATTGTGGACTGTCTGATGGATCAATTTCATTGAATGTGACAGGAGGAACCTCACCATATTCATATGAATGGGATGGCGGAGAAATTACTTCTGGCCTGACTAATATCCCATCAGGTGTTTACACTGTTACCGTAACCGATTTTACCGGATGTGAAGTAATAATGGGCATTACAGTTAATGATATTGGTGGTGCATCAGTTATTGTTGATGTGTTAAATGTTGAGTGTTTCGGCGAATCTAATGGCCAGGCAACTGCCAATGTTACAGGCGGTACTTCTCCATATATTTTCAACTGGTCTTCAGGAGGAAGTGGTGTGGTTGAAACCGGACTTGCTGCCGGATCATATACTGTTACTGTTGAGGATGCTACAGGATGTCAGACCGTTGAATCATTCAGCGTAACTGAACCTGCTGAGCTTGTTCTTACAATGAGTTCAACCGATGAAACTCCAGTTGGAGCATCAAACGGAACTGCTACTGTTTCAATTTCAGGCGGAACACCTGCTTATATTATTCAGTGGAGTAACGATGAGTCTTCCGAAACAATTACCGGACTGGCAACAGGTTGGTATTTTGTGACAGTAACCGATTCTTACAGCTGTATTGAAATCGATTCAGTATTTGTTGATTTCCAAATTTCAATTTCTGAAAATTCTAATGGTGGTTACAGGATTTATCCTAACCCAACCAATGGTATTGTGACTGTTGAATTGCAATCACTGGATATTACCAGAATAGAAATTACTGATGTGATTGGAAAACAAATCATGAATATTGAAAATGTTTCAGATGTAAACAGATTTGATCTTTCACCGTTTAAAGCTGGTGTTTACTTTATCAATCTGTATAGTGAAAAAGGTAAGCTTTCAGATAAGCTAATACTCAATCAATAAATAATTTGAAAAATTGTATTTAAGGGCAGTTTAATACTGCCCTTTTTTTATGGATTTATATTAAGGATGTTTATATCTTTTTTTATCAAAAAGTTTGATGCAATTAGTTTTTTATTTACTTTTGTATTAAGTACTCACTTTGACCTGTAAGTATTTGACATTGCAACCTTAAGACACTTTATTGCGTATAAATAATTCGTGTATTTATTATTGTATTTGTATTTTATTATTCACCAACATAAGGACTTATGAGAAAGTTTACATTTCTATTTCTTAGTTTTCTGATTAGTTATTCTGTTTCTTTTTCCCAAAATGTAAAAAAAACTAATCAAACTGCAAGGGCTAATACTTATCAGCCATCAACCACTGTTAATCCAACTGTAATAAGAACAGCTCTGGATTTTAAAGTTACAATTCCTCTTTCCGAAATGCCTACCAGCGCCGAAGTTGGTCCTTTGACGCCGGAACAGATTGAAGAATTCAAAAAAATAAAAAAAGAACATAAATTGGAGTTAAATGCTCCAAAGGATGTCAGAAATTATCCTTTCTTTGACCCTTCAGCTGGACCCGATCCCGCATGGCAGCAAACCATGGGAACAAAGTCTATTTCTGACTCAAAAGCTCCATTGCTCAATTTTGCCGGTCAAACCTGTGGTGCTTCTCCTCCCGATTGTAACGGAGCAGCAGGTCCAAACCATTTTATGCAGGCAGTTAACTCAACTTATGTTGTTTATAATAAGAGCGGTGTTGCCTTAACCGGAATGATAAATTTTAATACATTATTTAATGGGGTGGCCGGTGCTTCAAGAAATGACGGTGACCCGATTGTATTATATGATGAACAAGCTGACAGATGGTTGGTTGCCGAGTTTTCTCTCGATGGAACTTACGGCGCAACAACCGACAGAATGCTGGTGGCTGTATCAACCACAAACAATCCCTTGGGAACATGGTATGCTTACTCATTTGATGTTGATGATATGCCAGACTATATGAAATTTGGTGTTTGGCAAGATGGATATTATATGGCAACTAACAATTCCACCGCAGAAGATGTGTATGTTTTTGAGAGATCCGTTATGTTGGCTGGTGGCGCAAGCCCTCAGATGGTGGGTTTCGATAATCCAAACCGTCCTGCCAGTGGATTCCATTGTATTATGCCATTGGATAACGACGGAGCATTTGCTCCCGCTGGTGAACCAGGTCAGTTTATTACAATCAATGACGGTGCGTGGGGTGGTGCAGATCAACTCTGGATATATGAGTTGGATGTTAACTGGACAACACCTGCCAGTTCTACATTTGCCAGAACTCAAACCATTGGCGTAAACGCATTTGATTCCAATTTTGGTGCAACATGGGATAATATTGGACAACCAGGAACTGCTCAGGAAGTGGATGCAATACCGCAAATATTAATGTTCAGGGCACAATACAGAAACTGGGGAACAAATCAAACCATTGTTTGTGCCCATACTGTCGATGTGGATAATACTGACAGGGCTGGTATTCGCTGGTATGAATTACAAAACACAGGAACAACATGGTCAGTGCGTCAACAGGGGACTTATTCGCCTTCTGCCGATGATCGCTGGATTCCCAGTATTGCAATGGATGCCAACCATAATATCGGGTTAGGTTATAACGTTGCAAATACAACATCAATTTATCCGTCCATAAGGTATTGTGGTCAGTCAGCTACTGAAAATGCTGCGGCAACTGGTGTTATGGATATTGCAGAAGAAAGCATTATTGCAGGAACTTCATCTAAAACTGACAACAACAGATGGGGTGACTATGCAGAAATGTGTCTTGACCCAACAAATGACTTGACATTTTGGTTCACTTCCCAGTACAGTAATGGTGCACCGACAAGAATTGCAACATTCCAGTTTGCCCCGATTACTACTCCTCCAAATACTAACTTTACAATCAACACTCCTAATACAATTGTAAGACCTGTTCCAATTCTTCAGGGATCATCAGCTACTTTTACTGATTTGACTACCGGAACTGTGGATTCTTATTTATGGGCTTTTGAATCCGGTACTCCGGCTACAGCTACTACCCAAAACCCGGGTACAATCACTTATAATACTGTTGGTGAATTTAATGTTAGTCTTACAACATCAAATATTTATGGTGATTCTACTCTTACTAGACAAGACTATATTAAAGTTTACAGTACTACAGCTGAAACTTGTGATACCCTTGTTCAATTTATAGGAAATCCAACAATTTATACTTCTACCAATGGTTATGTTGGTGGAACCAACGAATATGGTTGCGCAGCTATTAGCGAAAAGTTTACTGACGTTGGCTTATTCAATGAAGTGTATGGTGGCAGGTTTTATTGGGCTGCTGCAAATAATGGTACTTCTCCAAATGTAACATTTGTAATGTGGGCCCCTGATGCATCTGGAAATCCCGGTACCCAATTGGCTACAACTACTATTCCCCTTGCAACAATTGTAAATGATTACAATACCGTGGGATATACAGATGTCAATTTTGGATCGGAAATTCCTATTCCAACTGATGGATTCTTTATTGGATTTTTAATTCCGGGTACCCCCGCATCAGGCGATACGCTGGCAATATTAACCAATAATGATATCAATTCGGCAGATAATACAGGGTACAGCTTATACGGAACAACCTGGGAAACTTACGATGCATGGACTTTATCTTTGATGAATGCCATAATTGCATTTGCTTGCTATGATCCATTTTTGCCGCCGGTTGCTAATTTTTCAGGAACGCCAACAACTGTAATGGGCGGATCAACAGTAGCTTTCACTGATTTGTCGTACGGAGGAACTCCCACCTCATGGTCATGGACCTTTGTCGGTGGTACTCCGGGCACAGCTACTACCCAAAACCCGACAATTACCTATAATACTCCGGGTTACTATGCTGTCACCCTTACAGCAACAAATGCCAATGGTTCTGATTCCGAGACAAAAACCAATTACATTCATGTTCTTGACCCTAATGCATGTAATTGCAGTCAACTCGATCATGTAGTTGGAAACGAAGTTGTTTATACAACTACCGGCGGATATCTTTCAGGCAGCAACGAATATGCAGATAAGGTAAAAGCTGAATATTTTGCAGATTATGCTCCTTTTACCAGAGTTGAAGGGGTATATATCAGGTTTGGAGCTGTTCATGTTGCTAATACTGCAACCAATATCACTATCAACCTTTATGATGACAATGGCGCTGCATCCGGAGGAGGAACTCATACTTTCTCTCCTGGTACTGTTCTTGCAACCAAAACTGTTCCTATAACAACCATTGCAGCTGACGTTGCAGCAGGTGATACAACTTATATTGATTTTACTACCCCGGTTACTATAACCGGACCATTTTTTATTGGTTTTGTCATTCCAACTCCCAGTGCAACAAGCGACTCTATTGCTGTAATGACTGGTGTACAAGGAGCCGGAACCGATGATGGATGGGAACAATGGAGTGATAACGTCTGGTATTCCTATACCGAAGCCGGTTGGGGAGGATCATTTAATAATGCTATCTATCCGGCGGTTTGTTCTATGGGATCTCCATTAGCAGATTTTACTGCAAACACCACAACAGTTGGTGCAGGTCAGTCAGTTACTTTTACAGATATGAGCTACTGCACTCCAACCTCATGGAGCTGGACTCTGCCCGGAGGTACACCTGCCACTGCAACTACTCAAAACCCGGTGATTACTTATAACACACCCGGTACTTATGATGTAACTCTACAGGCGACTAACGCAACTGGTAGTGGTACAGAATTAAAAACACAATATATTACAGTATTATCTCCAATTGTTTACTGGAACTTCCCGAACAACCCCGATAACGCAACATCTGATGGTGGTATTGCAGCCAACAACGGAACTAAGAGTATTTCAGTTGTAGGCGGCGTTACTGCACCAACATTTGCTACAGCAGGAGCAACAACACGTTGTGCTTCAGCTGTTGGTTGGGCAAGCGGTTCAGGATTAAAATACTGGCAAGTAAACTTTGAAACCACGGGATATGGAGATTTAATATTCTCCTCAAAAATGGCCGGTAACAATGTAAGGTCAGCTTCTGACTTTAATGTACAGTACAGGGTAGGAGCTGCCGGTGTTTGGACAGATGTTCCTGCTGCAAATATTGATATTACTGCAATAAACAACTGGACTGTCGGAAACCTTGCAAATATTGCTTTGCCTGTTGCTTGTGAAAATCAGGCAGATGTCTATCTAAGATGGATTATGACCACAAATACCGGTATTAATGGAACTCAGTCTGTGCAAGCAGGCAATGCAACTTATATTGATGACATCTATGTTTACGGTGTTTCATTGTCAGCCCCCCCTGTAGCAAATTTCACTGCTTCAACGACATCCGGTTGCGAAGGTGTTTCAATCACCTTCACCGACGCTTCAACCAACACACCCACCTCATGGGCATGGGATTTTGGTGGAGGAGCAACAAACTCAACACTTCAGAATCCGACCGTTACTTTCAATACTGCCGGTACTTATACAATTACCCTGACCGCTACCAATGCATTTGGTAATGATTCAGAAGTCAAAACTTCTTATATAACAATTTGGGACAAGCCAACAGCCACCACATCTGTTACCAATGTGGCATGCTTTGGCGGAGCCACAGGTACTGCAACAGCAACTGTCGCTGGTGGTACAGCTCCGTTCAACTATTTATGGAACGATCCGGCTCCTGCCCAGACAACTGCTACCTGTACTGCTTTAACTGCAGGAACATGGAGTGTGACTGTTACTGATTCTCATACTTGTACCGCAACTGCTTCAGCTACTGTTACACAACCTGCTGCTGCTTTAAGTGCAAGTATTGGTACTTTTACCAATGTTTCATGCAACGGAGGTAATAATGGTTCTGCTACTGTGACTGCCACAGGCGGTACTGCTCCGTATACTTATGACTGGTCACCTAACGGATACACCGGTGACGGAACCGCGACTTACAGTTTATTGATAGCTGGAACCTATACTGTTACAGTTACTGATGCTAACGGTTGTACTACTTCTGTTAACCGCGCTATTACCCAGCCCTCAGCATTAACTGCAACAATGGGCGGAACCAATGTGTCCTGCTTTGGCGGAACTAACGGTACTGCTACTGTTACAGCTGCCGGCGGAACTGCTCCTTATACTTACGACTGGTCTCCAAATGGATATTCTGGAGATGGTACAGCTACATACAGCACATTGATTGCTGGTACCTATACTGTTACCGTTACTGATGCCAATGGTTGTACTGCAACCGGATCAAGAGTTGTAACTCAACCAACCGCTGTTACTGCCACAATTACAGCCCAAACAAATGTAAGCTGCTTTGGTGGAGCTAATGGTACAGCAACTGTTACTGCCGCTGGCGGCACAGCACCATACACCTATCTGTGGAATGATCCGGCACCGGCTCAAAGCAATGCCACAGCTACTGCTTTAACCGCAGGTACATGGACTGTTACCGTTACGGCAACTGGTGGTTGTACTGCAACCGCAAACGTTACCATTACACAACCTGTCAGTGCAGTGACATCAAGTATTACCGCCCAGACTAACGTTTCATGTTTTGGTGGGGCGACTGGCTCAGCTACCGTTACAGCAGCAGGCGGAACACCGGGATATACCTATTTGTGGAATGATCCCGCTCCGGCTCAGACTACAGCTACTTGTACCGCTCTCACAGCAGGTACATGGACTGTTACTGTCACCGACTTTAATTCTTGTACAAGCACTTCAAGTGTGACTATTACCCAGCCTGCATCAGCGTTGACATCGAGCATTACAGCCCAAACCAACGTAAGCTGCTTTGGCGGAACAAACGGTTCGGCCACAGTAACAGCAGCAGGCGGCACAGCACCTTATGGATATTTATGGAACGATCCGGCACCAGCCCAGATCACTGCCACAGCAACCGCTCTGACAGCAGGCACCTGGACCGTTACCGTAACTGATGCCAATTCATGTACAAGTTCATCTAACGTGACCATCACCCAACCGGCAGCGTTGACAGCGAGCATCACAGCCCAGACCAACGTAAGCTGTTTCGGCGGATCAAACGGATCAGCCACAGCAACTCCGGTAGGAGGAACTGCACCCTATACCTATTTATGGAATGATCCGGCACCGGCGCAAAATACAGCTACAGCCACTGCTCTGACAGCAGGCACCTGGACAGTGACCGTGACTTCAACAGGAGGATGTACCACAACAGCCAGTGCAACCATAACCCAGCCTGCATCAGCGTTGACATCGAGCATTACAGCCCAGACCAACGTAAGCTGCTTTGGCGGATCAAACGGTTCGGCCACAGTAACAGCAGCAGGCGGCACAGCACCTTATGGATATTTATGGAACGATCCGGCACCAGCCCAGATCACTGCCACAGCAACCGCTCTGACAGCAGGCACCTGGACCGTTACCGTAACTGATGCCAACTCATGTACAAGTTCATCTAACGTGACCATCACCCAACCGGCAGCGTTGACAGCGAGCATCACAGCCCAGACCAACGTAAGCTGTTTCGGCGGATCAAACGGTTCGGCCACAGCAACCCCGGTAGGTGGAACCGCACCATATACCTATTTGTGGAATGATCCCGCTCCGGCCCAGACCACAGCCACAGCAACTGCTCTGACTGCAGGCACCTGGACAGTGACCGTGACTTCAACAGGAGGATGTACCACAACAGCCAGTGCAACCATAACCCAGCCTGCATCAGCGTTGACATCGAGCATTTCAGCCCAGACCAACGTAAGCTGCTTTGGCGGAACAAACGGTTCGGCCACAGTAACAGCAGCAGGCGGCACAGCACCTTATGGTTATTTATGGAACGATCCGGCACCAGCCCAGATCACTGCCACAGCAACCGCTCTGACAGCAGGCACCTGGACCGTTACCGTAACTGATGCCAACTCATGTACAAGTTCATCTAACGTGACCATCACCCAACCGGCAGCGTTGACAGCGAGCATCACTGCTCAGACCAACGTAAGCTGTTTCGGCGGATCAAACGGATCAGCCACAGCAACTCCGGTAGGAGGTACCGCACCATATACTTATTTATGGAATGACCCGGCACCGGCGCAAAATACAGCTACAGCCACTGCTCTGACAGCAGGCACCTGGACAGTGACCGTGACTTCAACAGGAGGATGTACCACAACAGCCAGCGCAACCATAACCCAGCCTGCATCAGCGTTGACATCGAGCATTTCAGCCCAGACCAACGTAAGTTGCTTTGGCGGATCAAACGGTTCGGCCACAGTAACAGCAGCAGGCGGCACAGCACCTTATGGATATTTATGGAACGATCCGGCACCAGCCCAGATCACTGCCACAGCAACCGCTCTGACAGCAGGCACCTGGACCGTTACCGTAACTGATGCCAACTCATGTACAAGTTCATCTAACGTGACCATCACCCAACCGGCAGCGTTGACAGCCAGCATCACTGCTCAGACCAACGTAAGCTGTTTCGGCGGATCAAACGGTTCGGCCACAGCAACCCCGGTAGGAGGTACCGCACCATATACCTATTTATGGAATGATCCGGCACCGGCCCAGACCACAGCCACAGCAACTGCTCTGACTGCAGGCACCTGGACAGTGACCGTGACTTCAACAGGAGGATGTACCACAACAACCAGTGCAACCATAACCCAGCCTGCATCAGCGTTGACATCGAGCATTTCAGCCCAGACCAACGTAAGCTGCTTTGGTGGATCAAACGGTTCGGCCACAGTAACAGCAACAGGCGGCACAGCACCTTATGGTTATTTATGGAACGATCCGGCACCAGCTCAGACCACAGCCACTTGTACTGCTCTGACAGCAGCCACCTGGACAGTGACCGTTACCGATGCCAACTCATGTACCAGCACATCAAACGTCACAATTACACAACCAACAGCTTTGACTGCAAGTATTACAGCCCAAACCAATGTTAGTTGTAATGGTGGTACAAACGGCACTGCAACAGTAACAGCAGCAGGTGGAACCGCACCCTATACATATTTATGGAATGACCCGGCACCGGCCCAGACTACAGCCACAGCAACTTCTCTGATTGCAGGAACATGGACCGTGACTGTTACCAGCACTGGCGGATGTACAGCGACAGCCAGTGTAACAATTACCCAGCCGGCAGTACTCGCAGTTGTCATGACAGGCGCCAATGCTTCTTGTAATGGAACCTGCAATGGAACCGGAATTGCGACACCTTCAGGTGGAACATCACCATATAATTATTCATGGAATGATCCGGGTTTCCAGACAGCCGCAACAGCAACTGGCTTGTGTGCAGGAACATTTAATGTTACTGTAACTGATGCCAATAGTTGTACCGTTTCCGGAATAAGAACTGTAACTCAGCCATCTGCAATTGTTCTTAGCACTTCTACAGTAAGTGCAACCTGTGGCAATTCAGACGGTTCTGCAACAGTAACTGCTTCAGGCGGAACATCACCATACACATATTTATGGAACGATCCGGCACCCGCACAAACAACACCGACTGCAACAGGTCTGGCTTCAGGTTCATATTCAGTAACAGTTACAGATAATGTTGGATGTACAGCATCTGCCACTGCTAATATCAGTGATGCCGGAGCACCTACAGCCACAATTTCTTCTTCTGCAAATGCCAGTTGTAATGGTGTTTGTGATGGAACAGCCGCTGTTACAGTTATTGGAGGTACAGCACCATACAATTATTTATGGTCAACCGGAGGAACAGGAAATTCAGTTTCCGGCCTTTGTGACGGAACAGTATCTGTAAACGTTACAGATGCTATTGGTTGCAACGCTTCGGCTTCAGTTGTTATTACTGAACCTGCTGTTTTGGTTGCAACTGTAACTGCAAGCACCAATGCAACATGTAATGGAACTTGCAATGGTACAGCCACCGTAAGTGTATCAGGCGGAACAACAACATACAATTATTTGTGGGATAATGGCCAGACTGTTGCCAATGCAACCGCATTATGTGCAGGAACTCATGCGGTAACAGTAACCGATTCTCATGGATGTACTGCTTCTGCTACCAGAGTTATCACTCAGCCGGCAGCATTGACTGCATCAACCACTGCTACCAATGTTTCTTGTAATGGAGGCGCAAATGGCACAGCCACAGTAACAGCAGCAGGCGGAACATCACCCTATACCTATTTATGGAATGACCCGGCTCCGGTCCAGACAACTCCAACAGCTTCTGCTTTAACAGCCGGAACATGGTCAGTTACCGTAACAGATGCAAATGGCTGTACAACATCAGTCAGTGCTACTGTTAACCAACCCGCTGCATTGACAGCCGGTACAACTTCAACCAATGTTTCCTGCTTTGGCGGAGCAAATGGAAGTGCAACAGTAACTGCAGCCGGAGGAACGTCACCATATTCTTATTTATGGAATGACCCGGCACCTGCTCAAACAACACCAACAGCAACTGCATTAACTTCAGGAACCTGGACAGTGACCATTACAGATGCTAACAGTTGTACAACTTCAGCAAATGCAATAATTACACAACCTTCTGCATTGACATCAGCTATTTCAGCTCAAGCCAATGTAAGCTGCTTTGGCGGAGCAAATGGAAGTGCAACAGTGACAGCATCAGGTGGAACATCACCATATTCTTATTTATGGAATGATCCGGCACCTGCTCAAACAACTCCGACAGCAACTGCTTTGACTGCAGGAACATACGGAGTGACTGTAACCGATTTCAATAGTTGTACTTCAACTACAAGTGTTGTGATTACACAGCCCGCAGTTCTTACTGCCACTACAACGGTTACCAATGTATCATGTAATGGTGGGGCAAATGGAACAGCAACTATAACAGCAACAGGCGGTACATCACCATATAATTATTTATGGAATGATCCGGCACCGGTACAAACAACAGCTACATGCACAGGTTTATCATCTGGTAGCTGGTGTTATACAGTTACAGACGTTAATGGTTGCTGGTATGCTTCGTGTGTTACTATCACTCAGCCTGCCGCATTACTTGCTACAGCAACAAGTACCAATGTGTCATGCAACGGTGGATCAAACGGAACAGCCACTGCTTCTGTATCGGGCGGAACATCACCATATAACTATGTGTGGAATGATCCGGCACCGGCCCAGACAACTGTCACCGCAACTGCTCTGACAGCTGGAACATGGACAGTAACAGCAACTGACGCCAATGGATGTACTGCTTCAGCAAACACAACAATTACCCAGCCATCAGCCTTGACAGCTACAATTACATCTACAGTAAACGTTACTGTAGCCGGTGGAAGTGATGGTTCTGCGACTGTGACTGCATCAGGCGGAACATCTCCATATAGTTATTTATGGAATGATCCTGCTCCGGCACAAACCACAGCAACAGCAACAGGTTTGATCTCAGGTACCTATACTGTTACCGTTACAGATGCCAATGGTTGTACAACAACAGCTAGTGCTACTATTAATGAACCTGGGGTTCTTATTGTTAGTATAACAGCATCAACTAACGTAACTTGCTCTGGTGCATGTAATGGTACTATATCTGCTTGGGCAAGTGGTGGTATTACTCCATATGGATATTCATGGTCAAATAGTTCAACCAGTCCAGATTTGACTGGATTGTGTGCTGGAACATATTCAGTAACCGTAACTGATGCAAACTTTGTTACTGCTTCGGCTAGTGTTACAATTACCGAACCCTCTGTACTTGATGCAACAACAACAGTAACCAATGTATTATGTAATGGTGGGTTTACCGGTTCAGCTTCAGTTTCATCAACTGGTGGTACTCCTGGTTATTCATACTTGTGGTCAGAAGGAACTGCTTCTTCTCTTATCAATGGTATTCAGGCCGGAACTTATTCAGTTGTCGTAACTGATGCCAGCGGTTGTACAGTGGAAAGAACAGCTATCGTTACCGAGCCCGCTGCTTTGTCGCTGACTGTAACAGGAACAAATATGACCTGCTTCGGAATCTGCGACGGTACCGCAACAGCTTCTGTATCCGGTGGAACAGTTCCTTATTCATATTTATGGACTGATCCTTCAGTAACTACTTTACTTTCTGTATTTAACCTCTGTGCCGGTTTGGTTACAGTGAATATCACCGACGGAAACGGATGTGTAACTTCAGGAAACTATACAGTTATTGAACCTGCTGATATGGTACTTACCATGAGCGGATCTGACGAAACCTGCAGCAATGCCAATGGTACTGCTTCTGCTTCGGTTACCGGAGGAACTCCGATATACACTTATTTATGGGATGGAGGTGCCGTAACCGATAATATTACTGGTCTGGTTGCAGGAGTTTACAATGTTACTGTTACTGATGCAAACGCTTGTGTCAAAACAGGAACTTATACTGTGAACAATCATGCCGCTCCGGTTTTAAGTATCAGTGGATTATCCAATGTTTCATGTTTTGGAATCTGCGACGGTGCAGCAACTGTTGATATAACAGGAGGAACCTTGCCGGTTTCTTATTCATGGTCTAACGGTACGCTCACTGCAACCGATAATGCGCTTTGTGCAGGTACTTACAGTGTTGTTGTTACTGATGCCAGTGGTTGTACATCAACAACCGATGTAACTATTACTGAACCTGCTGAGCTTATTGCAGGTGTTACAACAACCGATGTAACTTGTTACGGAGAGCTGAATGGCGAGGCAATACTTACAGTGACCGGTGGCACACCAACTTACACCTACTCATGGTCAACCGGTGGATCAGCAGTGACCGAAAGCGGTTTGGCTGCAGGAACATATGATGTTACTGTGGTTGATGCCAATGGATGTTCAGATGTTGTAACATTTGATATCCTTACACCTGCCGAACTGGTTGCAAATATGTTATACACCGATATTACCTGTTTTGCTGATAACAACGGAACAGCATCTGTTTCAGTAACAGGAGGAGTATCGCCATACTATTATGAATGGTCAACCGGTTCAACTGCTGATAATATTTCAGCACTGGGTGCCGGATTGGTTAGCTTGACAGTTACTGATGATTCGGGTTGTTCAGTTATTAATACAGTAACCATCAATGAGCCTGCACCTGTTATTGCTTCAATTCTTTCGTTAACAGATGTGGTTTGCTACGGTGAATGCAATGGCTCATCAGAGCTACAGGTAACAGGAGGTGTTCTTCCATATACCTACATATGGGATGATCCTGCAGCACAAACCGATGCGCTTGCTACAGGTTTATGTGCAGGTGAATACAATCCCGTAGTTACTGATGCCAATGGTTGTTCAGCAACACAGATGGTGCTTGTATACCAACCGGATGAGATTGTAATTTATCCTGTTGTTACTGATGCCAATTGCAGCATGAGCGACGGAGCAATTTCATTGTCAGTTATTGGTGGCGATGGTTCTTTCTCATATTTCTGGGCAGGAGGCGAAACTACCAGTGACCTTACAGGTATCCCTTCAGGATTGTACTATGTGACTGTTGAAGATGGAGCACTGTGTGCTGCAGAAGCAGAAATTACAGTTAATGATATCGGCGGAGCAACCATTTCAGTCAACGTAATCAATGCTGGTTGCTTTGGCGAAAGTACAGGTGAAGCTTCTCTGACCATTACTGGCGGAACAGAACCATTTACTTACAACTGGTCAACCGGCTCAACAGATGCAACAGTTACCGGATTGGCAGCAGGATCATATTCAGTAACAGTTACTGATGATGCAGGCTGTGAAGCATTCGAATCATTTGATGTAACAGAACCTGAACAATTGGTGCTTACAATGAGCTCAACCGATGAAGATCCTGTTGGTGCTTTAAATGGTACTGCAACTGTTACAATCAGCGGAGGTACACCGGCATTTATCATCCAATGGAGCAATGGTGAAAATACTGAAACTATTGGCGGACTTGCAACAGGATGGTATTATGTGACTGTTATCGATTCATACAGCTGTACCTTGACAGACTCCGTATTAGTTGATTTTGGTATTTCAGTTGCCGAAACAGAAACCGGTTCGGGATACAGAATCTATCCAAACCCGACCAATGGTCTTTTAAAAGTTGAGTTATACTCAATGAATGTAAACACCATTGAAGTAATGGATGTTGTTGGAAAACGGGTATTGGTTTTAGAGGAAGTAAATGTTATTACTGAAATTGATTTATCAAAATTTGATGGAGGCGTATATTTTATCAACTTATATTCGGGGGATAGAAAGTACACAAACAAAATAATTTTAAAACAATAAATAAAAAAAGAGGCGGTCAGTGACCGCCTCTTTTTTTTAGTATCAAGTAATAAGTATCAAGAAACAAGAAACAAGAAACAAGAAACAAGAAACAAGAAACAAGGGGAGTTTCTATAAAAAAAATTACTCTCCAATAATTTTAACTAAAATCCGTTTTCTTCTTTTCCCATCAAATTCACCGTAAAATATCTGTTCCCAGGGACCAAAATCAAGTTTCCCGTTGGTTATGGCTACCACCACCTCACGGCCCATTATGGTGCGTTTTAAATGGGCATCACCGTTATCTTCAAAGGAGTTGTGCTTGTATTGTGAATGGGGCTTCTCAGGAGCTAATTTTTCGAGCCATACTTCAAAATCATGATGCAGTCCGGATTCATCGTCATTGATAAAAACACTGGCGGTGATATGCATGGCATTTACAAGACATAAACCTTCCCGGATACCACTTTCATTCAGGCATAATTCAATGTATGGCGTGATATTGATCAATTCGCGCCTTTTTTCAATGTTAAACCAAAGCTCTTTTCTGTATGATTTCATAGTTCTTCAATTTGTTAAATATTGTACTTTTTCATTGAATAATAAAGGATTAAACAGCTAATTGTCAGAAATATAATGCCGGATATAAAATTTATCGAATAATTAAAATTCTTAAGTATTTCAATTCCGATTATCGGAAATATCAATGCTCTTATTCCGGTAAGTGACATGTGAATTGATTGGTAATCGGCGGCATCTTTGTCTTTGCAAAAATATGCTGAACCAATACTCCACAATATTCCGTTTGTTGCAGTGAAAACACCAAAGAACAGCAAAGAAATCACAATGGTTATGTGCATTTCCAATCCAAATAAACGGAAGGTCTGGTCGAAATACTGGGTCAATCCAATAAATAATATATATACTGCCAATGACAAAAAGCTAATAATTCCCAGTTTTCGTGGATCCATTTTATCAACCACTCTGGCAAATATCGGTGTCAGACCAATTGCAAAAATCCACCTTAGATTTTCATAAACAGATAATGTTGTGTAATTTAATTTGAGGTATTCACCCATAAAAATTTTGATAACGGAATCGGTGATCATAAATGCTATCCCATAGAAAACAAAACCTATCTCAAAATCTCTGTAGGGCTTGTTTTTACTTAATATTTGCCACATTTTTTTTAGGTGAAAAATGAGTTTCTGGTAGATTGTACCTTTTACTTCAGGATCATAAGTTTTGAAATCAATGAGCGTAAGTGTGTATATGGAAATAAATCCCAAGAGTCCGGTGACAGGATAAATAATGGTATAAGCATTATTATTGAAATCAAGCATTATTCCAAAAACCAGCGTGGCAAGCAAGGTGGAACCATTTCGCACCATATTTGAGTAGCTGAATAACCTGCCAAAGTTTTCTTTTGAATAATTGGTCTTTAATGCGAGATTGATCACAGGCATAAAAAACGGCTGCGATATAAAGTAAAGAAGGAAAATTAATAAAAAAAGGTGTGGAAACAGGTCTTTTCCCTGGTTGTCAATTAAAGGAAAAAAAGCGAACAGCAACATCGGTGCTCTGGTTATTAAAGACATGATATTCAGCATCCTCTTGATATTCTTGCTGTTCTTCATCAGGATGTTAAACAAAACAGTTAAAACCATGATTCCCCACGTAATGGTAAAAAGATACCCTACCTGGTCTTCGGTTCCATTGAGACTCTTTAATAAAACGAAAGCATTGAGCGCAATCACGCCTCTTGTGATTCCTTCGGCAGTAGAAAAAAACAAGTGAAGTTTGAAAACCTTCTTTTCTGTAATTGAAAGCGCCATAAAAGTAAATTATGCAAATATAAGTATTGAAAAAATTATTCTTTGTATAAAAAATGTTTACTGTGGAATAATATTATCGTATGAAAAACTGAAAAACCTACGGGATGAAAATATTTTACTTTTTTATATTGTGTTTTTTGCTTTTCTCATGTCAGAAGGAATATGATGACTATAACAAACTTGAGAAAAGAGATGACTTTTATTATCTCGGTAAATCAAAAGAACCCTACACCGGAACCTGTGCCGCGTACCATGAAAACGGACAAATGAGTATCATTGCAGATTTTGTAGATGGCAAAAGACATGGAGATGGTGCGGCATGGTATTCAAACGGACAGCAGGAGTATGAAGGTACTTACGAAGATGGTACACGTCATGGAAAATTTACCGGTTGGTATGAAAATGGACAGGTTGCTGTGATCAAACATTACAAACATGATACACTTGACGGGGATTGGAAATTTTGGTATGAAAATGGAATGGTCAAGGAATTCGGTCATTATAAAAACAATGAAAGGGTAGGGAAGTGGTTCTGGTATTATGAAAATTCAAATCCATGGATTGAGGTTGCATTTGTTAACGGCAAAGAAAATGGTGATTGGAAAATGTGGCATCAGAACGAAAAACTCAAGGAATCAGGTAATTATAATATGGGAAACAAAACAGGAACCTGGATTCAGTTTGAGGCAAATGGTGATACTTTAAAGGTTGAAAACTTCGATTAAAAATAGAAAAGCCAGAAAAAAGTTCTTATTTTTTCAAACAAGTCAACACCGGATCCACTTCATGAAGCGTGAAACCCATTTGCTCCGAAGCAGCCCTGCATCCGCCAAAACACTTATCAAATAAATCACAGCCATTGCAGAATTCGGGAACAATATCTGTCCAGCCTTTCAGATATTCTGATTTAAAAATAGTTTCAAAATTTTCTTTAAAAATATTTCCCAATACAATGGGAGAGTGGTTGCACATTCTGATATTTCCTTCAATATCAAGCGTAATGGGCTTGTTCAAAACATTCGATGAACATGGTGCCCATGCAATTTTCGGATATTGTTTAAAATCTACAAGGCAAATTGGTGTGCAAACATTTGATGACAGCTTCATTCCGGTTTCCTCAGCAGCCTCGTTTGCCAGCCGGAATGCCTCGTTCAATTCCTCTTTTGTGGTAACCAATTCATTAATATAGGACAACCCGGTTCCCCCGATATTATACCGGTTCAGCATCACCCTGTTAACACCTATTGATCTGATAAACTTCAGAGTTTCTTTTATTTCCTTATAATTGATTTTGGTGATGACGATGACACATACCACATTTCCACCCAATGATAAAATATCTTTCACCGACTGAACGGATTTTTCCCAGGAACCTTTAATCTGGCTTAAATTATCATGATTTTCCGGGATATTTGAATGTATAGGAAGCTCAAAAAGTTCGCAACCCAGACGTATTAGCATGTGGTAGTCTTCCTTTTTGCCTCCGTTGCCGTTTGTAATTATAGAAACGTATTTTTTTCTTAGCCGTGTGAAAAGTACAAGTTCCTGAAACCTCTCTGAAATTAGCGGCTCACCTCCGGTAAAGGTGACCTGCTCCACATCGGCTAATCTGAACAAACGCTTTAATGCCCTTCTGGCTTTTCGATAGGAGTTTTTTGGTTCATCTACTTCGCCCGGTCGTTTCCATATATTATAACAATATTTGCAGTTGAGGTTACAAACTGAGGTGGTTTCGAAAATTATAAAAGGTAATTTTTGTTTTTTCATTTGATCTCCAGGATGTTTAAGACGTATTTTGCGTCATAACTGTATTCATCCGGTCTTCCGGAATAAAAAAGCAAATCATACAATCCGTAAAGTGAATCATTCAGGGTAATCTCAAAATCTTCCATGTCGCTGTTATAAGCTCCGTCTAATGCTTCAATTTTTCCCGATTGATATATCAATTCATCCCTTATAATCCGGTAATAAAAACCTGAAGCTACAGGATTTGAAATATACCCTGTAATTTTATTGGTTTCATTTAAAAGAATATTGATGGAGTCATTTTCAGTATTTAAAAAGAATTCATTTGGTGGCAGTTCTTGTGCCGGTTCATAGCATGTAACGCAGCTTTGAAAAGTCAGGGAAATTGATGTTAATGCTATAATTGCTGCTCCCAGGTGAAGTTTTCTTTTAAGCAACCGGGCATTTTTCGGATTTATAAAAAGCAAAAAGCTGATCACAACAAAGGCAACCGATAAAGCTGGTAAAACAATATAACCAAAAACTTTTTCCTTTTCCATGGGATTTTTGTTTATCCAAAGATAAAAAAAACGAGCGAACACACAAAAAATTATTTAAAATGAATCTAAATTAGAATTTATTTTGTATATTGCAGCAAAAATAAAGTACTCTGATATGAAAAAAACAGCAATAATTTATTGGCCCTATAAAGGAGCAACCGAAAAGGCTGCAATTAAAATACATGCGGCACTTGGAAAAGAAAAATCTGAAATTTTTAAGCTTAGTGAAGTTGATTTTTCAGTTTTTTCAAACTACGATCAGTTTATTATTGGAGGTTCCACAGTGGGAGCCGACAACTGGCAGGATGCTTATAAAGGTGAACAGTGGGGACCATTTTCGAAAAGTTTGAATGATAACAAAGTGAGCTTAAAAGGCAAAAAAATAGCTCTTTTTGGAATGGGAAATCAGGTATTATATCCCGAGCATTTTGTAAATGACATGAAGCTTTTACATGATTATTTTTCTTCACTTGACGCTGCCATTATTGGCTCATGGCCGGTAGAAGGTTATGAACATACCGACTCGAAAGCCATTTCAGGTGGTCATTTTATCGGACTTGCTCTTGATGAGGATACTCAGCCCGAATTGACCGATTCGCGTATTGCCGGATGGTTAAAGCAATTGGAAGGGGAGTTTTAACAAAGATGAAAAATCCACCTTCTAAAAAGGTGGTTATGTATTAATGGCTTGGTCAAATAAATGATATTGATTTAAGAACAAGGAACACCGATTTTAGATTTATGAACATAAAACTTCTAAAATCGAATATCGATGTTCCTCGTTCGATATTCCTTTAATAAATAATTGTTTCTGTAATTATTTCTCAGATCTTTTTTGCTTATATATTCTGATGAAATTTTCGATTGACCGGTCGTAGGTTTTTTCGATATCATCAGGGAAATAACAGGCAGGTAATTCACCGGCTTTACGGTGGTAATGCAAGCAATCACAGCAAATTCCCTTGCGACTACAGGGATAAGTGCAATTGCATTTTGTTGTATTGGATGATTGTTTACAGTCCATAGTATAAAGGTTTTCAGCCACAAATAATCATTTATCTGATTGTTTGTGGCTGAATATTTTTAGAATAAATTCTCAAGTATCTTGTCATCAGCAATATTAGGCACGGTTACTTTCAATCCGGGTGTCCGCTCCATCTCACGCTTAATAGCAAATATAGCACCTTCATTTCTGGCCCAGCTTCTTCTTGCAATTCCGTTGTTTACATCCCAATGCAGCATCATTCTGAGTCTGCGGTCAGCATCATCAGAACCGTCGAGTAGCATTCCGAATCCTCCGTTGATTACTTCGCCCCAGCCAACGCCTCCGCCATTATGAATTGAAACCCATGTGGCGCCACGGAATGAATCACCGATTACATTTTGAATGGCCATATCGGCAGTAAAACAACTGCCATCGTAAATATTTGAGGTTTCCCTGAATGGAGAATCGGTTCCTGAAACATCGTGATGATCGCGGCCAAGAACAACCGGAGCAGATATTTTACCATCCTTAATGGCTTTATTGAATGCAGCAGCGATTTTTGTTCTTCCCTCAGCATCGGCATATAGGATGCGTGCCTGCGATCCAACAACTAGTTTATTTTCTTTGGCTCCTTTGATCCATTTGATGTTGTCTTTCATCTGTTGTGAAATCTCTTTAGGCGCAGTGGCTGAGATTTCTGAGAGTACTTCCATGGCAATTTTATCGGTCATATCAAGATCTTCGGGTTTTGAGGATGTGCACACCCAACGGAACGGACCAAATCCGTAATCAAAGCACATGGGTCCCATAATATCCTGAACATAAGATGGATATTTAAACGATCCGTCTTCTTTTGTGATTTCAGCTCCGGCACGGCTTGATTCAAGCAAAAACGCATTGCCATAATCAAAGAAATACATGCCTTTAGAGGTAAGCTTGTTAATAGCTGCAACATGGCGGCACAAAGACTTTTGAAGGTATTCCTTGAATTTAGCCGGGTTTTCTGCCATCATTTTATTGGATTCCTCATAACTTAGTCCGGCCGGATAATACCCGCCTGCCCAGGGGTTGTGAAGTGAGGTCTGGTCTGATCCCAGGTCAATATAAATATTTCTTTCAGCCATTCTTTCCCACAGGTCAACAACATTGCCCAAAAATGCTATTGAGCGGGCCTGGTTGTTTTCTCTGTATTTAAGAGCGGCATCAATTGTTTTATCAACATCTTCAATAACTTCATCTACCCAGCCCTGTTCATGGCGTTTATAGGCTGCCTTTGGATTTATTTCAGCAGTGATGCTTACCACACCTGCAATATTTCCCGCTTTTGGCTGCGCGCCGCTCATTCCGCCCAAACCGGCTGTTACAAAAATCCTTGTCTTGTTTTCTTCGCCGGGTTTTGAAATCATCCTGCAGGCATTCAGAACGGTGATTGTTGTTCCGTGGACAATTCCCTGCGGACCGATGTACATAAATGATCCGGCGGTCATCTGACCGTATTGTGTTACGCCCAAAGCGTTGAATTTTTCCCAGTCATCGGGTTTGGAGTAGTTTGGAATCATCATGCCGTTGGTTACAACAACGCGCGGAGCGTCTTTGTGTGAAGGAAAAACGCCCATGGGGTGACCCGAGTACATAACCAGGGTTTGTTCATCGGTCATTTCAGCAAGATATTTCATTGCCAGACGGTATTGTGCCCAGTTTTGGAAAACTGCTCCGTTTCCGCCATAAGTAATCAGCTCATGGGGATGCTGAGCCACGGCATAATCAAGGTTGTTACTGAGCATCAGCATGATGGCTGCTGCCTGTTTTGATTTATGCGGAAAATCGTTAATTGATCGGGCATATATTTTATAATCGGGTCTCAGCCGGTACATATAAATTCTGCCGTAAGTTTTAAGCTCAACGGCAAATTCTTTGGCAAGTTCTTCGTGCTGCGAATTGGGGAAATATCTGAGGGCATTTTTAACAGCCAGTTTCTTTTCTTTCAGCGTCAGTATATCTTTCCTTTTCGGAGCATGGTTTATGGTGCTGTCGTAAGGTTTTTGTTGTGGCAATATTTGTGGAATGCCTTCAAGAATTTCGTTATGAAAATTATATGTGCTCATTTTTTAAAATTTTTGTAAAAATAGTAAAATGCCTGTTTATTTTAAACTGCTGCGAATGAATTTGCAGAATTTTTCGGAAGTGCATTTTTTTCAACCGAAACCCGGTATCTTATAAAAAAAAAAGCTGCCAACCAAACGGAAGACAGCCTTAATATTTTAAAAGATAATTATTTAATTGTTATCGATTTAGCCATTGCATACAGGGTTGAAATCTGTTCGGGAGTCAGATTTACGAAAGTGTCAGATTCCACTTTGTAATTTGAATCTTTGCCTTTAAGGATCATGGCAAAATTATAAACAAGTGTTTCATCAGATTTGTTCATGGCTTCATAAACAACACCGTTTTCATCTTCTACAAGAAATCTTTTAAATTCAAGAAACATGTTTTTTTCAATTTCTTCCTTCACTTTTGCAAAATCAACTGCAGTTTTTGAGATATAAAATTTAATATCAGAGCTGGAGTCAAACTGGATTACGATTTGCTGTTGTTTTCCTTCGTCAGTTTGCAATTCGGAAGTGTAAATATAAGCTTCGGCAGGGCATTTAACAGCAGCATCCAATCCGAATTCTTTCAGTTCCTTATCAACAAAACCATCGGGAATAACCGGGTTGATTGTAACTTCGGGTCCTTCGGTTTTTTGTTCAGTGGTATCTTTCTTTTCTTTGTTTTCTTCCTTTTTGCTGTCGCCGCATGATGAGATGATAATTGCAGAAGCAACCAAAAGAATCATAAAAAATTTTGCAATCATGGCCATATAGTTTTTAGTTAATATTAAAATCAATATGCAAAAAAAGTAAAAAAAGATGAGATAATGAACTGCTTTCAATCATTTTTATACACTGATTTGGGATTATTATGAACTAGTATGGGTGTGAAAATCCGCGAAAATCAGTCCAATCCGCGTCATCAGTGTTCCATTTGATTATAATAAAATTATTATCTTTAAAAACTAAAAAAAACAAATATGGATCAAATCAAAAAAGCCGCTGAATTAATCAGAAAATCAAAGCATACAACGGTTTTTACCGGGGCCGGAATTTCTGTTGAGAGTGGAATTCCTGCATTCAGGGGCCCTGGCGGGTTGTGGACAAAATATGACCCCAAAGTGCTTGAGCTTTCTTATTTTCATTCAAATACAAAGGAATCGTGGACTTTGATAAAAGAGGTTTTTTATGATTTTTTTGGACAGGGAAAACCAAACGGAGCACATATTGCCATTGCAAAACTTGAACAAATGGGCTATGTGAAAACAGTGATTACTCAGAATATTGATAACCTGCATCAGGAGGCCGGGAGCAAAAAAGTTTATGAATATCATGGAACTTCAAAGTACCTTGTATGCGAAAAATGCGGGGCAAGGTACGATGTGTCGGATGTAAACCTGAACTCACTGCCTCCCTTATGCGATTGTGGGTATTATCTGAAACCCGATTTTATTTTCTTTGGTGAAGGAATTCCTGAAAAAGCTGCTCTGGGTTCAGAGAATGAAGCCCGGATTGCTGACGTTTTTCTGGTAATAGGAACCACCGGTGAAGTAATGCCTGCCTGCATGATCCCATACAAGGCAAAAGAAAATAATGCTAAAATAATTGAGATCAACCCCGAAACATCATCCTTTACCAAATACATAACCGACATTCACCTGAAAGGTAAAGCTGTTGAAATTATGAATGCTCTTTATAATGAGATTGTTGGAAAATAACTATATTTGCATTTAAATAACTTTTTAAACGGACAATTTAAAACTAAAAAACAAGAAAATGAAAAAACTTTTATCAATTATGGTTCTTGCACTTGCAGTTGTATTCATTACTTCATGCGGTGACAAAAAAGAAGAAAAAAAAGACGATAAAAAAACTGACACAGTTGCTACTGACACAGTAAAAGCTGAAGAAGCTCCTATCGTTGTTTCTCCCGAAATGGAAGAATTTATGGGAATGTTCGATGGAACTTACCAGAAAGTTGAAGAAGCTATTGCAAAATTTGCTTCAACCGAAGAAATGAAAGAAGACGAAATGGGTATGTATGACATGAGCGAACCCGGAATCGTTTCAGCCGAAGGTGACTGTTACGTAATGGAAGCCAAAGCCGGTATGACAATCCGTGTTTACAAACTTTGCTGGGCTGATGGCAAAATCGCTTCAATCGAATTTATTGAAATGAAGTAATTTTTATTACTGAAAAAGAAAATCCCGGTTATGCCGGGATTTTTTTTTGATATAATTTTTTTTACCTCTGAATTAGTAATTATCAGATTCGATTTTTTATAATTATTGTTTAGCCAGTTGATCATTAATAATAAAATAAGTCATTCCAACTCTTATGCCCTCAGTATAAGTAACTACAAAAGCATCTTCATAACCAGTTTCTTTCAGTATTTTTAATGAATGTCTTGCCACATCAACTGAATTATAGTCGCCAACCATAATTTTTGTATATCCATTTACTGTATTTTCCATTGTTATCGGGTTAATTCCAAAAAAAGCGTCTTCGTCGATATCGCCTATAAATGCTCCAATTTGAACCTTGTAAGTGTTTTTTATTTCGGGTAAATTTTCATTAATGGTTTCTTCTTCGTCCTGGTATGTGAAATCAATTTCTGCTTTTTCCTTTATCGTGAACTCGGTAAGCAATGATTGGTCAAGTTTATTATTATTGAATTCAGAAAGATTGGCAGAATAATCCAAATTTGCCAACCAAGTTGGTTCAATTTCATAATCAAATCCAATTAAAAGACTTATTGCTATTTCCTGTATCTGTATGGCTTTTTCTTCTGCTTTTTCAGCTTCAAAAAGTGATGCAATAGATTTGCTGTAAGTATCATTTTCATATGCTTTTTCAATCATGTTTTTTGACTTGTCATACAAATCTTGAGACTGAATAATCAGTTCCTTTGCTGCTCTTTTATTATCAGATTTGTTTTCAATAATTAATTCATCAATTAATTTTTTGTAAAGATTATATGTTAAATCGTTAGCTAATTCAATGTATTCAAGCGATTCAAATTGAGCTGTAAATGCAATATATTCTAGTTTTTCTGCTTTTTTCAGTGCCCGTGAATGAAGATCATTATAATTTTTTGATAAAAAAGCAATTTCTTTAATCTGATTTACTTCAATAAAAGTGTTATTTGCCATGTTAAGTAGTCTAACAGACTCATTTTTCATTTCATTATTCTGATTCAGAATATATAAATCTTCATCTGAGAGAGAAATGCCAGTTATTATTTTATACTGATTGCTTTTTGAAAAGGAAGGATTCTGCGATAGCCCCTGATTATAAAGAAAAATTGCTGATAATGCGAGGATAAATAGTTGAGTTTTCATTTGGTTGGATTTTTATGGTTTATCAATATAACAAAGGTAATTTACAGAGGATTTCAATAATATAGGCCAATTACCTTTTACTTCAATGAAAACACTTAATTATATAAGCAAAAACACTTATTATACCCCGCAATGGCAATTAGCCCTAGCTTCTGAAAGTGGCTTTTTTACTCTTCTTAAAAATTTTGTTTTGATGTATTTCCTTAATTCCTCAGGTTCGGGGTTTGATTTATTTTCAAATAACTCAACATATCGGACAGGAGAGTAATGATAATATCCCAGTCGTTTTCCATCGGCATCTTTTTCCTTATTCCTCAGAGTATACAAAAGGTAATAATGATCAACCAGAAATTGATTCAGACTGTCTGCAACAACTGTGGTACGGTATTTACGTTCTCCTTTATAAATGGACATCATTTCAAATTCAATAAAAAAATACTCTTTTTCTGCCCTGAATTCTGACTGGTATCCAACCACTTTGCCGGCAAATACAAATCTGCTGCTGTCGAATGACTTTATTGCAACAGAGTCTGACTGGCCTTTCATTCCTGAAAAAGCAAGCAAAATAATCCATATAGTGAGGAAGTTTTTCAATCTTTCTTTTTAAACTCAAGTTCGGTAAAATAGAAATCGGGATTGGGAACGTCTATTTTCATTTCTTCCACTTTACCGTCCTGATTGATAATAAAATTTACTTTTCCGGTGGGCAATGAGGGAAATGCATTGAATTTTACAGTGAAAATATCGTATTGCCAATGTTCCAAAACCGATTCGAATTCGGGTGCCGGAATAAATTGCACTTTCAGTTTTCCTTTTTCCAGGGTTACTTTTGCATCGCCGTAAAGCTCTCCTCCGTATGTTCCAACATAACTTTCGAGTGGCAGGGTTGGCTTGGAGTTTTTATTACGGGCTTTTTCTTCTTCTTCCTGTTTTTTCTTGTCTTCTTCTTTGTTTCTTTTTACAAAGTCAGCAACGATCTTGCCGTAATCAAGCCCTTTGTTTTCAAGAAAAACATCAATTACCGTGTACATCAGGAAATAGGGGAGGTAGTTGTTTGAATTGGTGAGGATGACAAATCCCAGTTTTTCTTCAGGAACCATGGCTACCTGCGAAATCATTCCATCAAGTCCGCCACTGTGATTGACAACCTTTTTACCCAGATAATCAAATAAATCCCAGCCCATTCCATACAAATGAAAGTGTTTTGTAGGAAAGAAATATTTATCGGTTCCCGAAATGGTATTGACCATCTGTGCACTCCACATTTCTTCCTGTGTTTCTTTTGAAAAATATTTTTTGCCATCAAGCGTACCATTTGAAAGCTGCAGTTTTATCCATTTGGACATATCGGTAACAGTCGAATTGATTCCGCCGGCAGCAGCAATGTTATCCCATGAAATATATTTCAGTTTTGTTATTTTGTCGTTTACCCAGTCGTGGGGCTGCGCCAGATTGGTGATATTTTTATGCTCCCTGATGGTAGAATTGGTAGTGGCCATTCCAAGTGGTGTAAAGAAAGTCTGTTTCAGATAGTCATCCAGACTAATACCCGTAACAGCCGGAATTATTTCACCTGCAGTAAGAAACATCAGGTTTGAATAACCGTAATGAGCCCTGAATCCATAAACAGGTTTTAAAAACCTTGCTCTTTTGATAATGTCTTCGCGCGAATAGGAAGTGGAATGCCACAGCAGGTCGCCGCTGAAAGTTTCGAAACCGGCTCTGTGACACAGCAGATCGCGTATGGTCATGTTCTCACTCACATACGGATCGTATAGCTGAAAATAAGGAAGATATTTTCTGACCTTATCATCCCATGAAATTTTTCCTTCATCCACAAGGGTTGCCAGCGAGGCCGAAACAAAAGCCTTGGTGTTGGATGCGATGCCAAACATGGTGTTTTCATCCACTTTTTCGGGTTTACCGGTTTCACGAACACCATATCCTTTGGTGAAAATTACTTCGCCGTCTTTCACTATCCCAATGGCCATACCCGGAATGCCCCAGTCGGTCATTGCTTTTACAATATATTTATCAATGGAATCAAGTTTTGTTTTGTAATCAGCATTCTGCGATTTTGCTGAAATTAAAAACAAAGACACAATAATTAATACAAATACTTTTTTCATAATCGTTTTTTTTGTTTCCAGTTTCCAGTTTCTTGTTTCCAGTTTCTTGTTTCTGGTTTCTTGTTTTTTGTTTCTTGTTTTTTGTTTTTTGTTTCTGGTTCCACAGTTTAACTTATCCACCCATCCACCTTCCTACAACGGATCATACTTCGAGAGTTGTAGAATACTCTGGTAATCATCATCTTCCATCAGATCCTGCAGGGTAACACTTTCATTGTTTTTCATATAGCTTTTTACAATCTGCCAGCCAATCCACACGCCTGCTTTTCCTGGTGATTCTTTGGAGAAATTGATGGTAAATGGACCTTCGCCCACGTATTTTTTAATAGTCATCATATCTGTGATGAAAAGTTGTTTGTAATCGAGTAGATAGCTCCACATATCATCTTCGCTTGCATTTATCCATTCCCATTGTTCTTCATTATAACCGATGATGAGATTTTCGGGCTCATCGGGCATCATGGCTTCAACAAAATACAGTATTTTGCCTTCATAAATCATATTGCTGATCAGATTGTCAATGGAATCATTAAATGGAAATTCCTTATATGCAATGGCCTGCATGGCGTCGGGAACAATTTTATCCTTATGCATATTGGCAATGGTAAAGGCAGGAATTCCCATGCTTTTATACACCTCATAATCTTTACCAAGATAACGGTCAAGTCCGATTCCGATCATATTGCCAGATGTAAAAGCAGAAAGATTAAAACCGCTTACATAAGTATAAATTTCAGGAATTGGTTTGTCGGGCCAATAATATTTGTAGTGCTTAAAGGCATCCGTTAGTTTGGTTTCAAGATAATCATCGGTATAATAAATTTTGCTGATGGCCTTGTAAGCCTCTTTGGTCATCGGATATTCCATGAAATCATGAAGTCTGACCAAATATCCGCTGTCAGACGACGGACCCACACTGATGAGGTTTATATTAAACATTTCAAAAAATTCGGGATATTTTTCCCCGAGTTTAATCACTTCGCTATCACTTTTTTTGTACGCATCAAGCAAATCACGGTCAAAACGGTTTATTTTCACTTCAGCCTCAATATCAGAAACATCCACGTCAAGCGGATCGCTGCTTCCACATCCTGAGAAAATCAAAACCATCAAAGAAATTAAAATTGGATAAGTCTTCATTTTTTATTTAATCATTTTTTTATGTTTCTCAATATAATTATATCTTTGTGATAAATAATTTTAAATGGTAAAACTATGAAAAAGTACTTATTTCTTGCAATATTATTTGTGTTTATTGTAAAAGTAAATTATTCACAGGTCAGTTTTTCATTAGATGCTGCTCCTCAGTTATCATGGATGAAATCTGATAAATCAGTTGTTGAATCAGATGGGGCCAAATTTGGCTTTAAATTCGGACTAAACCTTGACTTTTTCTTCAACGAAGGAAAAAATTATGCTTTTTGTACCGGAATCAAGATCAATAATATGGCCGGAGCATTAAAATACAATATTGCCGATACATTATTATTATTTTATCACGACGGAGCACTTGACTCTTTGCCAGTTGGCTCAGTGATTGACTACAAACTGCAATATCTTGAAATACCACTTGGATTAAAATTCAAAACAAATGAAATTGGTTACATTACCTATTTTGCTCAAATTGGTATTTCTCCACTTATCAACATTGGAGCAAGTGGAAACGGAAGTCATGCAGATATGAGTTTCGATAAACATAAGATCAATGAAGAAGTCAGATTGTTTGGCATGGGTTACCATATTGGAGCCGGAATGGAATACAGTCTTGGCGGTGAAACTTCTTTTCTTGCAGGATTCACTTATACCAATGGTTTTATGGATGTTACCAGCAACGACCAGATCAAGGATAAAACTATTCTGAACAGTGTATCACTGAATGTTGGGATAAAATTTTAATAATTTTGCCGCTAATGCGCGAATAAAAATTAGCGCATTAGCGGCTAAAAATTGAATCATTAGCCCGTCAGCGGTAAAAAATTCTACATCCTTACCGGTACCTCAATCCCCAGCAACCACATTGCTTCTTTAATTATTCTCCCTGTTTGTTCAGATAAATACAGTCTGAAATTTCTCAATTCCCCGCTTTCTTTCAGGATAATAAAATCATGGTAAAACTGATTGTATTCTTTTGCAAGATCGTAGGCGTAATTGGCAATGATGGCCGGACTTAATTTCTGAGCAGATTCTTTTTTTACACTTTCAAACTGACGGAGCATTTTTATAAGGGAAATCTCTTTGTCATTGGGCGTGATTCCGGCGGGATATTGTTTGTATTCTAAAATACCCTCGTCATCAGCTTTTGTTTTCAATGAGTTTATACGGGCGTAGGTGTATTGGATAAACGGACCGGTATTGCCGTTAAAGTCAATGGATTCTTTTGGGTTGAAAACCATGTTTTTCTTAGGATCCACCTTAAGAATGAAATATTTGAGTGCACCCAATCCGATTATTCTGAGAATATTTTCCTTTTCTTCGCTTGAAAAGTCCTCCAGTTTTCCCAATTCGGTTGACATTTCGCGGGCTGTTGCAACCATTTCATCAATCAGGTCATCGGCATCTACCACTGTACCTTCGCGCGATTTCATTTTACCTTCGGGCAGTTCAACCATTCCATAGGAAAAATGGACAATATTTTTTGCCCAATCAAACCCAAGTTTTTCCAGAACGATTTTCAATACATTAAAATGGTATATCTGTTCGTTTCCAACCACATAGATCATTTTTTCGGGTTTATACTCGTTGTATCGCATTTCGGCAGTGCCGATATCCTGAGTCATATACACCGAAGTTCCGTCGGAACGAAGCAGCAATTTCTCATCAAGTTTGTTTTCGGTAAGGTCGGCCCAAACTGAGCCATCACTTTTTTTAATCAGCACATTACTTTGAATCCCTTTCAGCACTGTGTCTTTCCCAAGTTTGTATGTTTCTGATTCGTAATATATTTTGTCGAATGAAATATCCAGGTTTCTGTAGGTGATGTCAAATCCGGCATAAACCCATCTGTTCATCATTTTCCAGATGGATATCACCTCTTTGTCATCATTTTCCCATTTCAGAAGCATTTCACGTGCTTCAAGTATGAGTGGGGCTTTATTTTCAGCCTCTTCTTTTGTTAAACCCTGTGAAATGAGTTCTTCCTGTTGCTTCTTGTATTCCTTGTCAAAGAGGACATAAAAATCGCCAACAAGCTTGTCGCCCTTTTTTCCAGAGGTTTCAGGCGTGATTCCATTTCCCCATTTTTGCCAGGCCAGCATAGATTTGCAGATGTGGATGCCCCGGTCATTTACCAGATTTACTTTTTTTACGTCAAATCCATCAGCAAGCAATATTCGGGCAAGTGATTCGCCCAGTAAATTGTTGCGCACATGGCCCAGGTGAAGGGGTTTGTTGGTGTTTGGTGAAGAAAATTCAAGAACAACCGTTTCTTTTTTAACAGCAGTTTCTGTTTTATTTTCATAAAGTCCTTTCAACCAGTATTCCGAAGAAATTGAAATATTCAGGAATCCTTTTATAACATTGTATGAATCAACGATATCCAGATTTTCTTTCAAATATTTTCCGATCTCTTCTGCTGCAATTTCGGGAGATCTTTTCACCTGCTTAATAAAGGGAAAAACATTAACTGTGAGGTCGCCTGTAAACTCTTTCCTTGTTGCCTGTACCAATATCTGCTCGGGGTTTACATCCTCGTTGTACAGACTTTTTATTGCTTTAATTACATTTTTTTGCAGTATAATCTCCATAATTGCATTATTTTTGACAAAGATAAAAAGACAGTCCGTTTTTTTTGCATGATTTTGTATTTTTGAATGCACAACAAAATTGGAAAGACATTTAAATATCATATCGTTTAATATTCCTTATCCTGCCGATTATGGCGGAGTGATAGATGTTTACTATAAAATCAAGTGGCTTTTTAAAAACGGGGTAAAAGTCCACCTGCATTGCTATGAATACGACAGGGAACCGGCTCCCGAGCTGGAGGAGATTTGTTCTTCGGTGCAATATTACCGCAGAAAAACAGGTTACAGATATTTTATGAAAAGCAGTCCGTATATCGTAAACACCCGTTTCTCTGAAGATCTGATTAAAAATATCGGATATAACAATTATCCCATTTTATTTGAGGGGTTGCATACCACTTCGATGCTCAACCACGAAGCTTTTTCAGGACGTAAAAAGATTGTGCGTACCCACAATGTGGAGCATAATTATTACAATCAACTGGCTGATATTGAAAAAAAATGGTCCAGAAGGATATTTTTCAGGAAAGAGGCGGTGAAACTTGAGCGACATGAGCGGATTCTTGTCGTTGCTGATGGAATTGCCGCTATTTCACCAAATGATTGTGGCTATTTTAATGATAAATATAAAAAAGCAACTTTTATTCCGGCCTTTCATCCCAACGACAAAGTAAAATGCAAAGAGGGCAGGGGGAACTATATTTTGTACCATGGGAACTTGTCTGTGGGCGAGAATGTAAAAGCGGCAAACTATCTTATTGAATGTGTTTTTTCAAAACTTAAGGGTATTCCGGTTAAAATTGCCGGTAAAAATCCTGATAAGTCAATTTTTATCAATGCAACAAAACATCTCAGGGATTACGAAATTGTAAGCAATCCTACCCATGAGCGCATGAATGATCTTATTGAAAATGCCCATATTAATATTTTGCCCACATTTCAATCAACAGGTATCAAACTTAAACTGCTTGCAGCATTATTTTCGGGTAGGCATTGCATTGTCAATAAGGATATGGTCGATAATACCGGATTACAGGATTTGTGCTCGGTTAAGGATACTCCCGATGATATGATCAAGGAAATTAACAGGTTATTTCATATAACTTTCACACATATGCAGATTGAATCGCGGACTGAAAAGCTTAATTTTGTTTTCAGCAACCAGATTAATGCAGATAAAATAATTGACCTGATTTACAGTTAATATAAATAAAGACCTGATGTCAAGGATATTTTCAGTATTTGTCTTTGCGATTTCAATATTCTGTGGTTATTCACAGCACAACATTACATTTAAAATAAACGGAGTAAAAAATGTACCGCTTACCATCGGATATCATTATGGCAGTGAAGTTGTACGAAAATACACTGTAGATCTCGATAAAACAGGTAAAGGTGTTTTTTCGGGTGACACACCGATACCCGGAGGCATTTACCTCGCCATTCTTCCCGATAACAACTTTTTTGAGTTTCTGATGACAGATGACCGTGAGTTTACCCTCGAAACGGATACCTCACATTTTGTTTTGGCAATGAAAGTCATCGGCAGTGATGATAATACCATGTTTAATGATTATCAGAAATTCATGCTCGGTCAGAAAAAAAAGTCTATTGATCTGCAATTAAGAATGAGACAAAATCCTGATTCGGCTGTTTTTATCAGGGAGTCATTGAAGAAAATCACTGAAGAAAATACCATTTCATGGAAAAAAATTGTTGCGGCGCACCCTGAATCTTTCTTATCCTCCATATTTATGGCCATGACCGATCCTGAAGTTCCTGAAAAAAACCAACTGGATACAAACCGGAATTATGAAGTAGAATATGTGAAAAATCATTATTGGGATAATTTCAGGTTTTCGGATGAAAAACTGTTATATACTCCGGTTTTCTACAAAAGACTGGATCATTATTTTACTGGAATGATTAAGTCTGATCCAGATACCATTATTTCGGAAGGCTACCGGTTTTTGGATAAATTGAAATCTTATCCGATATTTTACAGATATACAGCAGGTTATTTATTGAATTACTACGCAGATTACAATCAAGGTAATTTGGATAAGGTTTTCGTGACTTTTGCCACTGATTTGTTTTTAACAGGCAAAGTGCCGGTTGATTCGGCAGATTTTTCAGCCATACTGCAACAAACACTTCAGATGGCCCCTGTGATGTATGGAAATGTGGCAAAGGATATCAGTCTGGAATCGCCCGACGGTAAACAATATTCATTGCTTGAAACAAAAGCAGAGTACACTGCAGTTTTCTTCTATGAAACCGACTGTGCCTATTGTGTTTACGAAACACCCCGGTTAAAAAGTTTGTATGATAAGTACAAAAACAAGAGTTTTGAAGTTTTTGCTGTTTACACTCAATCTGATAAAGATGCGTGGATAAAATATATAAATGATTTTGGTCTGACCTGGATTAACACCTGGGATCCTGAAAACCGGTCGGAGTATCGTTATAAATTCTGGGTCGACGAAACCCCGATAATTTACCTGCTAAACAACCGCAAAGAAATAATTGCCAAAAAGATTGATACGGCTGAACTTGAAAGGTTGCTTAAAATAAACCTTGGTGAATAGTTGGTTTGTATTTGTACTTCCGCATCCCAGCCAAACACGTTATATTAAAGCCCCCTCGTTTTTGAGCAGGCTTTATTTGATATAAAAATCCATCATCTTTTTATCCCCGATGCGGCCGATCAGGTTGTCGCCGATGTGAAGGGGGCCGACGCCGGCCGGGGTGCCGGTATAAATTAGGTCGCCGATTTTGATGGTGACAAATTGTGAAATATGGGCGATGAGCCGGTCAACACCAAAAATCATATCACGGGTATTGGCCTTTTGTACTGTTTTTCCGTTTATGTCGAGTGAAAAATCTATGTCCTGAATATTTGGGTAATTCGAAAGTTTTACAAACTTGCTTATGGGCGCAGCATTGTCAAAGGACTTGCATATTTCCCATGGCAGTCCCTTTTGCTTGCATTTTTCCTGCAGGTCGCGGGCTGTAAGGTCAATTCCCAGTGCGATTTCATCGTAGTACCTCTTTGCAAACTTTTCAGAGATGTTCTTTCCAACACGACTAATTTTTACAACTATCTCAACTTCGTAATGAAGGTTTTTGGTAAACTCAGGGTAATAAAAAGGTTTGTTGTTGGTGAGCAATGCCGTATCGGGCATCATAAAAAACATGGGCTCAGCAGGAACATCATTTTTGAGTTCCTTTGCATGGTCAAGGTAGTTTCTTCCGATTCCGAATATCTTCATAGCTTATTTGTTCATTCCCCTTAACTTGATGCTTGTCATGATTTTCTTTGTGTACAAGGGAAAATCACCATTAAGAATCCAACCGTAATAACCGGGGTCTTTATCAAAAATACTGGTAACGGACATCCCTTTGTATTTTCCGAAATTGAATACTTCAACACCGTTTTCGTCATAAATGATTCTCCCTGCAAAATCAACATTTTTGTTTTGTGAAGAGAATTCATTTAAAAATACTACGTCTTTTTCCAGTTCTTTGTATTTGTCCAACTGGGCGTTAAGTATTTCCCATGTGGCTTTTACATCGGCTTCGGCGCTGTGGGCATCATTATGGTCTTTGTTACAATAAAATTTGTATGCGGCAGAAAGTGTGCGTTGTTCCATTTTGTGAAAGATCACCTGCACATCGATAAATTTTCTTTTTTTCATGTCAAAGTCAATCTCTGCCCTGATAAACTCTTCTGCAAGCAGGGGAAAGTCGAATTTATTGGAATTATAGCCTGCAAGATCACACCCTTCGAGCATGCGGGCAATAACTTTTCCCACCTCTTTAAAAGTGGGTTCGTTTTTTACATCCTCGTCTGTGATTCCGTGAATCTCGGTGGATTTGGGTGGAATAGGTATTGTGGGATTAATTCGGAACGTTTTAATTTCTTCGTGGCCGTTTGGCATTACCTTTAGAATGCAAATCTCTACAATGCGGTCAGCTGCCACATTAATCCCCGTTGTTTCCAAATCAATAAAAGCAATGGGGTTTTTAAGTTGTAAATTCATTTTATAATTAAAAATGGTTAGAAAGTTCTCTTTTTGGGTGTGGTTTCTGTTTTAACCTTGGGTCGAAGGAAAACATCCATCTGGGTAAAGTTTTCACCTGCGCTTACTTCAGTTACTTCGAGCGGACGGATATAATCTTCAATTTTCTCACCTTTTATTTTAAGTTCGTATTTGCCCGGAGGTAGCGAAATAACATAGTTTCCGGTATTTGGATTGACAAGATATTGTCCAAACGGATTGTCATTTCCTTCAAGAAATACTTCGATTGTAATTGATTTGTCAAAATCCAGAACCGGAATTTGCTTAGTGTCCTGTACCTTGATGGTGCCGGTATACAAGTAATCCATCCGTGGCTGGTCATTGAAAACCACCTTATAAATATCAAGGTTTCCAAAACCACCTTCCCTGAAACTGGCAACATAGGCAAACCTTTTATTGTCGGGAAATGAAATATTCAGATTGTCATAAGTATCATTTATGGGGTATCCGAAATTTTTCGGAGTTGACCAGGCAAATTTATCACCTTTGCGTGTGCAGGAAAAAATATCGTAACCACCCATTGAATTATATCCTGTTGATGCAAAATATAAATTTTTGCTGTCATAGGAAATGCTCGGGTAGTTTTCATCAGCCACTGTGTTGATGCCGGGACCAAGATTTATGGGGATTCCGAAGGTACCATCAGGTAGTTTGGCTGAATAATACAGATCAAATCCGCCAAATCCGCCCGGCCTGTCGCTGGCAAAGATAAGAGTGTCGCCCGAAAAAGTCATGGTGGCGCCACCTTCTTTATACTTGGTGTTGATTACATCGCCGGCACTGAAAACGTCCTTATAAGTACCGGCTTTTTTATTGATGTAGAAAATATCAAAATAGGCATTGAAATGGTCATAGGTTAAAATCAGTGTTTCACCATTTTTGGCATATCCCACACAAAGTTCATTTTCATCAGTGTTGATTTTGCTGCTGAGGGATTTCATAGGCTGCCATGATCCTGCAACCACATCACAATGAAATACATTTGAGATAAGCATCTGGTAATCGTAGCTGTATTTTTTATTTGATGTAAACACCAGATGTGTTTCGTCAAAATTAACAAAAGGAAGAAAGTCGGATCTTTTTGTGTTGATATTTTTCCCAAGATTTATGAAGGTAACGTCTAAAGGACTTTTTATCAATTCTTCAGCATTGGTGCAGTTTACTAAGTACTTTTTCGATTCTTCAACCAATTCACCTAAAGCATCTTTTGATTTAATGTATTCTTCGAACTTGGCTTTTGCCTTTTCAAATTCATGTTTATGAAAAAGGGCCAGCGCATAATAATAATGTGTATCGAAAGGATAATTTTTCTGATTCATGGCAATTTCAAGATATTTTAATGCCTGTGATTTGTCGTCATCTGTTTTCAGATAACAAATGGCAATACGGTAATTTACCACAACATCCTGTGCATCGCGCTTCCATATTTTCAGATACTGCTCGCGGGCAACATCGAAATTATCTGCGTCGAAATTGGCATCTGCCTCGGCTCTGTCCTGACTCTGTAAAACCATTGAAAAAAGGAAAGCAGGAATAATGAGTATGTATTTTAATTTATTGTAATTCATATGCTTAGTTTTTCTCATGATATTACGTATAAACTAGTTTTTTGTTGTCAGGTAAACAGCCTTTTCAATTTCATTAACAAATTGGTTGCGGTCGCCAATGGAAAATGCTTCCTCATGGGTTTCAAAACCTTCGTATTCAACTTTTAATGTATAAGATCCGGGGGGCAGGATGGCTACAAAATTACCCGTTCCCGGTTTTGGCAGATACATTCCATAAAGGTTCCCGAATTTGTCATAAATTTCAATAACCAAATCGCTCGATTCGCCTGAAAAAGATTTGGAAGATTCTGGTCCGCCAAAACGAATTTCACCTTTGATCAGGGTGCGTTCAATGTCCACATCATTGTAAATCAGCCGATAGATGTCATAACCACCGAAGCCTTCTTTTCTGATTGATGAAACATATGCATATCTTTTGTTTTTCGGAAAAGATATTGTCTTGTCATCATCAGAGGTGTTGATCGGGTAGCCCAGATTCAGGGGTTTTGTCCATGCCTGACTGGTAGTATTCCAGTAAGTAACGAAAAGGTCATAACCACCGATGCTGTTGTGTCCTTTGGATGCAAAATACAGTTCGGTTCCTTCGGCTGAGATATTTGGAAATGCATCATCGTATGGAGTATTGATGGCAAGGTTCTCAGGGTCTCCCCATGTTCCGTTGGGAAGCTTTTTGATCATGTAAATATCCAACCCGCCTTTTCCATATGGTGATTCGGCAGAAACGAAAATGGATGTGCCGTCGCCATTAATACAACAGCCTGTTTCACGGGATTTGGTATTGATTATATTGAGTAATTCCTTGTCTTTTTCATTGATTCTTAACTCACGTGTTTTTTTCTCAGCCAGATTGATGTCTGAATAGTCGCCGTCAACGCTGTTGCAGATAAATACTTTTTTGCCGTTGGGGGTAATTGAAACAGGTTCTTCATTGTCGAAGGTGTTTACATTTTTATCGCTTGTGGCAAAAGTCCAACTGCCTTTTTCAGGATGAGAAACAAAAACGTTTACCTCAAAAGTACCATATAATTCGTCATATTTTTTATTGGATGCAAATACCAGGTAACTTTCATCTTCGGGAACAAAAGGGTTAAAGTCGTCAAGGGTTGAGTTGACTTTATCGCCCAGGTTTTCGAAGGTCACATTTACAGGCTGCGACATTATTTCCTTGGAATTGTATGCCTGTTTAATAAAACGCTCGCTTTCGTTAAGGAAAATCTCTTTTGTTTTGGCTCCCGACTTATATTCCATAAAGCACTCAACGGCTTTGGAATATTCATAAATATATAAATAGGCCCTTCCAAGGTAATAGTGTTTTTCAGGTTCAACAGATTCCAGTTTCACTGCTTTTTCAAGCAATTTGACAGCAAGATCCCTTTTTCTGTTTGTTTCAATATAACATACGCCAAGAGGAAAAAAATATTCAGGATTGACTGTGTCCAGCTTATAAAGCCGTTCAAATTCTTTAACTGCAAGCCCATATTCACCTTGTGCAAAATGATCCTGACCTTTTTTCAGTAGGTCTTTTACAAAGGGATCTTCCTGAGAGAATGAAACAGCTGCGATAAAAAAAAGAGCAAGTGCAATAATCTTTTTAGCCATGGTTGGTGATTTTAAAAAAAAAGGAGATTCAGTGAATCTCCCGTTATTTTATGAATTGATCATCATCGGCATCAGGAGCATGAGTACGTCCTCGTGCTCATTATCCTTTTCCAGCGGAGTAAGCAGTCCGGCCCGAGTAGGATCCGAAAGTTCCATAACCGCTTCGGATGAAGATAAATTTGACAATATTTCAATAAGGAATATGGATTTGAATCCGATTTCCATTTCGTCGCCATCATATTGACAATTAACTCTTTCATGTGCTGAAATAGCAAAATCAATGTCCTGCGCCGATATTTTCAACTGATTTCCGTTAAGTTCGAGTTTCACCAGATTGCTGGCGGGGTTTGAGAAAATAGATACCCTTTTGAGTGTATTGTAAAATTCAACTCTGTCGATAATCAGTTTGTTTGGGTTTTCCTGTGGAATCACAGAATTGTAACTTGGATAATTGCCTTCAACGAGTCTGCAAATCAATTTGAAGTTGGTAAGTGAGAAAAACGCATTTTTATCATCAAACTCTATCAGTACCTGGTTTTCTTCTTTTGGCAGAATAGCTTTCAGAAGTGATGCCGGTTTTTTAGGAAGGATGAATGATGCGGTTATGCCAGATTCAATATCTTTTCTTTTGTATCTGACTAGTTTGTGTGCGTCTGAAGCAACAAAGGTGATTTCTTCTTCAGTAATTTCAAAGAAAATACCGTTCATAACCGGACGAAGTTCATCGTCGGCTGTGGCGAAGAGGGTTTTGAGAATTCCCTGGTTCAGTACATCAGCTTTTACAGTTATTTTGGATGACTTGTCCACTTTAATAGTTGGCATTTGCGGAAAATCACCGCCATTTTGACCTTTAATCTGATATTTACCATTTTCAGTGGTAACTTCGACATTTAAGGTGTCAACATCAATGTTAAAGGAAAGGGGAAGATCTGAAAACTCCTTCAGTATATCATTAAGTCTTTTTGCTTCAATGGCAATAACTCCTTCTCCCTTGGCATTTTCAAGTTTTATGCTGGTGGTGAATGTTGTCTCCAGATCAGAGGCAGTAATCACCAATTCATTATCACTCAGGTCAAATAAATAATTGTCCAGTATGGGCAATGTGTTTTTTGAACTGATTACCTTTCCGACCGCCTGCAGGTGGCTCAACAATAAAGAACTTGATATTACAAAATTCATTTTCAGTGGGTTTTAAAATTTAACGTAATTTTCAAAATTATCATAAACTCCAGTTTGTATGGACTATCAAGGTTTTTAGATATCAACAAATAGGGAATTTTTATTAACACTTAGCAGAGATGACACCGCTTTAAGTACCAATACCTAAACCCCGGCCTGAGCGTTGGAGTTATTCAAGAAACATTTCAATATCCGGGGTAAGCGGATCGAATACAAAATATTGTAAGATGATCAAGCCGTGTTTGTCGGTATAGCCAAAGGCTCTGTCGGGGTCCCATTGCATTTCTTTTCCTTCTTCATCCAAAAGTCCGTCGCCCGGCCTTCTAAACATTTTGATGATGTTTTTTTTGCCTTTGTTGTCGGTGAGGGTAATTACTTTTAAGGGTTTGCTTTTTATCACTGAATCAACTTGTTGTGGACTAAGTGAAACCACAATGCTTTCGTAAAACACTTTTTTGTATCCGGCAAGTAATTTTTTGACCATTATGGTATCAAATGCGGGGAAATTTTTTCCTGATACAGAAGAAAGTTCAAAGCGGTTATTTCCCAGATTGGATGCGATGTATGATCTGTCCGGATTTTCTCCATCTTCAATTTTTAATGATTTGATTTCCTCAAATTTATATTTGAAAATGGATTTTTCTTTCCATTCTTCTACGTCACAAAAGAATCTTGAAGACAAAAAGCCGGTAAAACCGGGTATGTGCGTAATCTGTGGCTCGCAAGCCATCAAACCGTCTATTTCCATGAGCATGAAAGTGCCAAATTGATCTTTTGTTGCACCACCCACGTACCATGTTTTAATTAGTCCGTTTTTATCGTAAATCTCCACTTTCGTTGATCTGCCGGCCATGTTTCTAACAATGGTATTGTGCGAGGATTTTGATACCGGCATTTTAATTTCAATCCGGCAGATGGTTTTAAGAATATTGAAAATTGCATCTTTTCTTGCCGGGTATTTGCCATTTACAAGCCATCCATCCTTTGATCTTTCCAAAGTCACTGATTTTCCTGATTTTTCTGCAATAAAAATTTTTGTCACAGAGGCTGTGTCTTTTACCGCAAACTGCTTAAATTCTTCACCGTTACCACAATCATCAGATGATGTTTTTCCGTAAAATTTAAGAAAATATACTACCAGTCCGGCCAGAACCAGCACAATAATTAAAAGAATAATGTTTTGTTTTTTCACGACAGTAATTATTTGTTAGTTACCGGCAGGTGCCGAAAATTTTCTTTTTCTGAAAAATGTAAATATAAATCCAAAGACTATGATAATAAGTATTGGAAGCACCGAATTGATTACCTGCCATTTAAATCGGTCTTTGGTGATGGTCATCTTATTTAAAAACCTTTGTTTGAATTTTTTTGTGCGCAACCCCATATATCCGGTATCTCCAACCAGGTAATTTACTGCATTCATTACAAATTCCTTGTTTCCTTTGTACACAACGTTGTTCGACCGGTCGGCACCAAGGGGCAGGGGATAGGGATTGCCGCTGTTAAGGCGGTAATAATTTTTGATTATGTCGCCATCGCCCACAACAATCATGCTGGTTTCCACACTGTTTGGCAGAAATGCTATTTCTTTGCTGTTGGCAATTTCAGGTGGGATGCGGTTTTTATAGAGAGATTCAAATTTTCCTTCAAGTAAAACAGCAATTGGCAAATCATGTTCCTTAAATCCAATATCCATTGGGTTTTTATAGAGGTATTCAACAGTTATTTCAACGGGAGTGATAAATGCATCAGAGTTTTGTGAGGTTTTTAGCAAAATGGTCTTTTTTATTGATGGGGATTCACCAACAGTATCGACAACTGATGGAAATTCAGTTTTGATATAGTCAATGTCCTTTGTAATAACATGCTCGTTTCCTGAAGAAATCAATGGATAATAGTACCATGGGCGGGGGTCATAACGCGGTGGATTGGTGTTTGAAACTGGAATGGGAATAAATCCACATTGTTTATCAATGATGATATTCGGATTGATTCTGGCTCCGTATTTATATAACTGGTCAGCAAGATTGACATCTTTTGCCATTCCAATGGTAATCGGAGAAAATGACAGGCTGTCTTCGTTTGGTTCTACATGGTCGATGAACCATAAAATTTTTCCACCCCGCATGATATATTGGTCCAGTATAAACTTATCTCTTTCGCTATAAGCCGAATCGGGCTTTGCAATAACAAGTACATCATATTTATTTATAACCCTGTATTTATCAGGTCCAACTGAATCTCTCATCGTTAAACTGCTGAGGTTTTCATCCAGCTTCACTCTTACCACATCATAATAACTTACCAGTTCATAAAAAATATCGGCCACGGCTATCTCGGGCAACTCGCCATGTCCTTCCAAAAAAGCAACAGTCCTTTTTGTTTTTGTGGTGAGTTTCCTGATAGCTGTAATGAATTTATATTCTAACCGCTGAACACAATTATTCAGTGTTGCACGGTCAAGTTCGCCTGGATTTCGGGTGTAATCATCTTCTCCGTCAATGAGGTTGACAGATATTTCTTTGTCGCGATATCTTAGTATGGCTGCGGGATAAACAACTTTTTGTTCCCAATTTTCTTCAGAATCTATTCCTTTTACATATTCATAGCGAATCCCTTTTTTAAAGAGTTGCATGTGTATGTCGTTTTTCTCTTTGGGATTGGTTGTGTTTTCAAGCGGATCAAATACTGTATATTGAATATTGTTTCCGGAATAGGCAATAAGGTTGTCGAAAAATTCTTTTGTTGCTTTTTTCAGCCTGTTGTAACCCGGAGGTATGTCTCCTTCCAGTAAAAGCTCAATGTAAACCACATCATCCAGATTTTCAATCAGGTCAATGGTTTCGTCTGATAATGTATATCTTTTATCTGTGGTGAGGTCTATTCTTGTGAAAACATACTGCCCCAGGATGTTTAACAGTGCAATAATAGCCAGAACAAGTACCAACTGAATAAGGTTGTTGGTGCGTAAACTTCTTTTGCTGTTTATTTTTTTTGCTTCTGCCATTTTTTCTTCTTTTACCATTTTCTGCTTTCTAGAACAAGTTTAGTAAACACAATAAATAAACCAATTACACTAATGAAATAGATCATATCTCGTGAGTCAATTACTCCCCGGCTGATTGAAAAATAATGGTCGTTGATGCCCAGTCCCATTATAAACTCCTGAACCTCATAATTGCCTATGATGCTGCTCATGGCATCGAATCCGTAATAAAAGAAAAAGGAAAGTATAATGGATATGATCAGCGAAACAATCTGGTTATCGGTTATTGATGAACAAAAAACACCGATGGCAACATAAACCGCTGCTAAAAAAAACAAGCCAATGTATGAACCCCATGTTCCGCCGGAGTCCAGACTGCCAACCGGTTCTCCAAGCATGTAAATGCTGTAATAGAAAATCAATGTTGGTAAAAGTGCAATCACAACCAATGTAAGTCCGGCAAGGTATTTTGCCATAATTATTTTCAGGTCACTAATGGGCCTGGTGAAAAGAAGTTCAATGGTTCCCGATCTTTTTTCTTCGGCAAAAAGACGCATGGTGATTGCCGGAATAAGAATCAGGAAAAACCAGGGTGCCATTAGGAAGAGGGTGTCCAGACTGGCAATTCCTCCGTCAAGAATGTTCATTTCACCCGGAAGGATCCATATAAAAAAGCTGTTCAGCAAGAGAAAGACCACGATGGCGATGTAGCCGGTCAGTGAATTTAGAAAGCTCCTGATCTCTTTTAGGAAAAGTGTATACATTTTTCAAATTTTTGAACCTGCAAATTTAAACTAATTTTCGGTAAAATATAAAATCTTGCAGGCAATGAACAATGCATATGTTAAAAGATATTAATGTCGAATCATGTAATTTGTTATTATTCAATGCCGTGTACTTATCAATATGAATAATCTCAGGAAAATATAAAAAAAATGGACCATTATGGAATCCTTATTCCTATAACCATCACATCATCAATTTGTTCGAAATTACCTTTCCAGTCCGTGAAGTGTAAATCCACTTGCGAAAATTGTTCTGAAACCGGCAGTTGGGAAACCCGAACCAGCAGTTCGTAAAATGCTTTGTATTTGAGTTTTTTTCCTTCTTCCCCGCCAAACTGGTCGGCAAACCCGTCTGAAAAAAGATACAGCATACTGCCTTTTTCAGGCATCAATTCATGGTTTGTGTAGTTGTGGTTTTCTCCCTTGAAGCTGATCCCGATGGGTATTTTATCAGCTTTTATCTCCATAATGTTGTTTTTGTGAATAATGACAAGCGGATTATATGCACCCGAAAATTCAAGTTTGCCGGTTTTTTTATCAATTGCACAAAGGGTGATATCCATCCCGTCTTTTACTCCGCCTGTCTCGCCCGACTGTCTGAGTGTTTTAGCAACCTCATGGCTCAAAAATGCAAGTATTTCGGATGGCTTGTAAATTTTCTCATGTTTTATTGCCTGATCAAGTGAGTTATACCCGATAACAGACATTATTGCTCCGGGAACCCCGTGCCCTGTGCAATCAACAGCTGCAATAAATATTTTTTCATTGGTTTCTTCGAAGTAGAAAAAGTCACCGCTCACTACATCTTTCGGTTTGTAAAAAACAAAGTTCCCGGGAAGGATTTTATTAATGAGTTCGGGTGGAGGGAGCATGGCAGACTGAATTCTGAACGCATAATTGATACTGTCTGTTATTTCTTTTTTCTGTTCCTCGATGTGTTCTTTTTGAGAAGTCACCAGATCCCGTTGGGCTGCAATTTCATCTCTTTGCGCTTCAATTTCATCACGCTGACTTTCGATTTCTTCTTTTTGTTGCTTCAGTTCAACGTTGGCCTGCTGAATCTCATCACGGGCAATCATCAGTTCTTCATTATAAATAACAGAGCTGATAATATAACCTGTAACCCATATATTAAATGCTCCGGATATCATAATGAATATAGAGGAATATGCAAGCGTGAGCCAGGGTGCTCCGGCAAGCAGGAATAGCGTGGTGTTTAAGGCCAGACTAAGTAAACTGCTGTAAATTACAACCGATTTATTTCCTCTCAGGATACTTAAGGAATTAAAGAAAATAAAAAAGATCGTGGTCATTATAACTATTTCCGAAGTGGTTATGTTATCAGACAATTCACTGTATAAAGTTGTTAATCCGGCAAGGAACGTAACGGAAATATCTATTGTAACAGTTCTATATTTAAGAAAGTAGTAATATTTGCCCGAGATGGTCTGCTTGTTAATTGTATAAAATCCGAGAAAAATAAAAACAAGCACTGAAAAATCCATTATATACAGGTTCATGTCGCTTACACCTGATGAGAAAAGCATGATCAGGTCTGAAATAATAATTGAAAAAACAAAAATCAGTCTGAAAAAATTAATCAGTCGCTCAATTTTCATTTCCCTTTTTTGTAAGGCCTGTATTACGGCAGAATTGCTTACATGAGGATTTTTGAAAAAATTGTTCATTGATACTTTAAAGGCTTTTTTTCTTCAAATTTTTCTATAACAAGTCCTTTGGATTTATTCCCGACATGGTATTCGATCAGTCCTTCTCCCTGAAATTCGGGTATTGAAATTTTTTCTTTTTCTTCAGTTTGTTTGTAATCAGGCAAAATCCTTCGGGTGGCGGTAATGACTACTGTATCACCTTTTTCGGGAGTTTCCTGTATACCGGGTTTTGAACCGTATTTGTTGACTTTTATTTCAAGCTTCTCATTTCCAGTCCATAAAACGTCAAAATTTGTATTGGATGAATTCAGTTTTAAAATAATCTTGTAATTCACGCCCGAACCTCCACTGCTGATTCCGGCTGTCCACTTCTGTGATTCGGCCGAAATCAGCTCAGGGTTTACATTTCCACATAAAATATAGAACGGAATCAATAGTCCGGCAATATATTTCATTATTTTTTGATTATTTTTTTAGTATAATGTGTGTTATTAAATTCAACCTGCACAATATAGGTTCCGTTTGCAAATCCCGAAAGATCAATTTCACGGCTTATTTTCCCATTCGGTGAAGTCAGGGTCAAAATCTTGTTTCCTGTTGCTGAGAAAATGGTGATATTTACATTTTTCGTTGTATTTACTTCACCTTTGATCATGAATTTGCCATCATTTGGATTGGGATAAATGGTAATAGCATCATTATCGCCAAGCTGTGTAATCCCGTTTTCATAAACATACAGGTCGGTTTCCCAAAATCCCCGGCCATAAGTGGCTGCTCTTAATTTTTGAGCACCATAGTGAATTTCAAGTTCATTGACCACAACGTTTGGCAGTCCTTCGCTGTAAGAAATCCAGTAAGCTGATGGATTTGCGGTCTGAATGGAATCATTGGTATAGAATACGCCAATATCGGTTCCCACATAAAGTGCTCCGGTATATCCGCCATACTCGCATGCAATGGTGTTAGCCGAAATATTGGGAAGATTGGAGGAAATGTTTGTCCAGGTGTCTCCTGCATTTAGCGAGAGATAAACTTTGTTGCCATCGGCATATCCCGAGAAGGTTACCCAAACTTTTTCAGGATTGGTTTCGTCAACAGCAATATACGTTAATTTCTGTGAGCTTATCGGCAATCCGGCACTCACACCTTCCCAGGTGCCGCCGCCATTTTTGGTGCGGAGCATGGTTCCCGGACGGTAAGCATAGATGTATTTTGTATTGGCCGGAGCCACAGCCAGAGCCCTGAATGAATTGGAGTTGGCTATATCGCCGAGTTGTTCCCATGTTGCTCCACCGTCACCTGATCTCCATACATTGTTAAATGCGGTGTAAATGGTATCGGGTGCTGTTGGATGCATCACAAATGGAGTAACCCAATCGCCTGTTTCGCCTGCTCCCTGTGTGATGGCTGAATCAAGTCCGGACACATAATTGACGCCTCCGTCAATTGATTTGCTTAACGCTCCGTTGTAATTGGTAGCGTAAATAATATTTGGATCGGTATGGCTAATCATACATTCCATTCCGTCGCCTCCCAATGTGTTAACCCAGTTTCCTTCCTTGTAAAGGTGAGTTCCGTTGTCCTGTGAGCCTCCGATAACCATATCGGCCACAGAGCGACTGAGACCAAGACGGTAATATTCGGTATTGTGCACACCGGCTGATTTGTAAGTCCAGGTGGTTGGCAGCTCATAGCAACCGGGAATAATAACATCTTCGATTTCATCTGCGTCATCCGGAATGGGAAAGGTGATGCATCCGTTCATCATCAGCCAGGTGAGATCAAGGTTTCCTATCTGAAGGTCTTCAGTTTTGTAAATGCCACCGTCGGTTCCCTGATAGAAATGGCCGGTGAGCGGATTGAAAGCTGAGCAGTGCTGGTCGGCATGGATGCTTTCTCCGAACACTTTGATCCACATGCTGACAAGGTCCCAGGTTGTTCCGCCGTTTGAGCTTCCCCACATATTTACTCCGCCGCTGTAAACTTTTGAGGCATTAGTGGGGTGCACAATAAGAGTTAAATCATAATCACCCTGACCGGCATTGTCGTCAAATCCGGTGACATCGGCAAATTCACCGCCATCGGCCCATCCCATAACGTTGGGTTCGGTTGCCATTTCGGTCCATGAAGTTCCGCCGTTAGTTGTCTTGTAAAAAGCGTGCAGTGCTCCGCTTGAATTGGTAGCAATGGCATAGACAATATTTGTGTCCGAAGGAGCAGCGGCAAGTTCAATTCTGATGACAGTAGAAGGAATTCCTGTTTCCAGTTCGTTCCAGGTATTTCCAAAGTCAATTGATTTATAGATGCGTTTACTTACCAGATCGGCACTATTATAAAAAGTTGAAGCGTAAATAGTGTTTTTATTTGTTGGATTAGGTTCAATATCAATATAAAGCTTGTCCGAAGTTTTTGTCCATGTTGCACCGCCATCATTGGAAACGTGAATGCCACATGGTCCGCCGGCCATAAGGTGATTTGAATTGGAAGGATCAACAATGATAGCTCTGATCAGCGAATTATCTTCATCAGTAAGTTCAAATGACAGTCCGGTTGTATTCCATGTTTCCCCTCCGTCGGTTGTTTTGATGATTCCAACCCCGTATTGGGTAATTCTTCCCTGTTGAATGGTTGGGAATCCAATGTAATCAATATCTCCGGTGGCAACATAAATGATATCAGGATTTGAGGGGTCAACAGCTATGGCTGAAACGCGCATTATCGGGGCATCGTCGGTAAGGCAAGTCCATGTATTTCCATCGTCGGTAGTTTTCCAAACACCGCCCTGAGAGGCTCCAATGAACATGATGCTGTCATCTGTGGGATGAAAGGTCATGCAGTTGATACGGCCCATACCGTGAATACTTGTTGCTTCAGGAGATGGCGGAAGTGAAGTAGGGGCTATTGAAACCCAGTTTGCGGTTTTATACTGATCGCGGTTTTTTGGAAAATTGCGGTTAAAACGTTCCCATTCTTTCCAGTTTATTGAAGGATCGGGAAGAAAACCGTTTTCATCCATGCGCTGTCCATAAAACCATTCCCATCTTTTATATCTTTTCCATCCTTTTAAATCGCTGATGTCTTTTCCTTCAGACCAAAGTTTGAAAGCGTTCTGGATATCATAAAAACTGACATTCAGGGGATCAGCAGGTTTGAAATATTCGGGCTGAAGCCATTGCTGTGCGGATAAAGTGCCCGAGAAGGCAGCTACTAAAACAAAAAGTATAAATTTTTTCATAATCATGGGTTTTTATTGATTATAAAAGTAGGGATTTTTTTTAAATTGACAAATTAAGATTACAGTTCCCAAGTCGGGAGACTTGGGAGAGCAGCGTTAGTGGTTTTTGTAGACTGCCCCAAAGGGGCAAAAGCAACAACATAGGGCAACGCCCTATGAAAAGAGGTGTGATAATAACCGCCGCTTGAAAAGGCAAAAAAGAAAGAAAAATTCAATAAGCGGCGGAATGTGAAAATAACACTGATAAACAAATTCAAAGTCAACTACCCCCATGCAGGGAGACTTGAGAGTGGGAAGGATTATCTAAAAAATTTATATAGCCAATCAAGAAAACCAAATTCCTTTAGTAAATATACCAACATATAAAATATAACAATAAGCCACTTAACCTTATCAAAAACAATAAGAATTTCTTTTAATGCAAAAACCTTAAAAGATATAATTATTGCATAAAAAAAAGGAATAAGAATAAACGTTAAATCCATATCCCCATTGGCTCCTCCCCAAATGTCAAATTTAACGGTAATCGTTAGGATACTTAAAAAACCAGCTACAGCAAAAAATGGAACTAATAATACTTTAAAAACCAAGACTGTAATATTATTATTTACTTTATAAAAAAAAGTAATCAATAGGGAGATAACAATAGCATATAGTAAATAATAATCAAATAACATAGGATTAACAAGCAGTATCAGTGCATTAAAAATTACTATGAAATATGAAAATATAATTCTTTCCTTCATTTATAATGTTTTGAATTGATTTTGCTACTTCTTAAAAATAAAATAAACAGCCAGCACCAAAAACACAAACCCGATGACATGGTTTAACCTGAAAGTTTCGTTTTTAAAGAAAAGGAGCGTAAAAGCCACAAAAACAATCAGCGTGATGACTTCCTGAATGACCTTCAGTTCAACCAGTGAAAAAGGTCCGCCATTGGCTTTATACCCGATTCTATTGGCAGGCACCTGAAAAAAATACTCGAAAAGAGCCAGTCCCCAGCTTATCAACACAATGGCAATCAACCCCAGATTTTCAAACCACTTAAGTTCTTTGAATTTTAAATGACCGTACCAGGCCATGGTCATGAATGTGTTGGATAAAATGAGCAGCAGAATTGTGTATAAACCTTTCATGATTCATCAGTTTATTGATGGGCAAATGTATTAATAAATGCAAAAAAAAATAAAATGACGACAATTAAAAGAGCTTTCTATTATATATTTCCAGGTTACTTCCTAATCCTCACATAAATATGCTTGATATGCGATTTCTCCACTTCTTTTTCATCAATTTCAAAATGCTCTGACAGTGATTTTATCAGTGGGGTGAGTTTCATAAAACCATAATTTCTCGGGTCAAAATCGGGCTTTTTCTTGATGATCAGTCCGCCCACCTCAGCCATTGACGCCCATCCTGATTCGTTGCCCAAATCTTCGACAGTCTTTTTCAATAGATGAATAATATTATTATTTACGCGCTCCACCCTTGGCTTGTGCTCTTTTGGCGCGGCAACCTGCTCACTTTTTGAAGTCTTTGTTTTATCTTTTTTAATGGAACTTGTCTTTGCCCGCTCCAGTATTTCGATGTAGATAAACTTATCACAGGCTACAATAAATGGATTGGGAGTTTTTTTCTCACCAATTCCGATAACCAGCATACCCGATTCTCTCAGCCGCGTTGCCAACCGTGTAAAATCGCTGTCGCTCGAAACGAGGCAAAACCCATCAACTTTTTGTAAGTGCAAAATATCCATGGCATCGATGATCATGGCCGAGTCTGTGGCGTTTTTTCCGCTGGTATAGGAATATTGCTGAACAGGGGTTATGGCGTGTTCCAGCAGCGACTGCTTCCATCCTGAAATGGTGGGCTTTGTCCAGTCACCATAAATTCTTTTGATGGAAGGAACACCAAGCTTGGCAATCTCATCGAGCATGCCTTTAATGTTTGAATAGGGTATGTTGTCGGCATCTATCAGTACCGCAAGTCGTAGATCGTTTTTTTCCTGCATGGATTTTAATTTTGATGTTGGCTAAATAACCAAACTAATTTTCATAAAGATAGACTATTAAATTGAATTTAAAAAAACAGGTTGAGATCATCATATTTCAAACAAGATCACAAAAAACATTTGCTTTCATTCTTCCTGCTTGTTATTTATTAATTCTTTTAATTCATTTTTACCTGGCAAAACTGTCAGGTATTTACTTGCAAATATTTGTTCGTTGTTTTCAGGCAGGGTAATTTCAACAAGCGCATCGTTCTTCTTTTTACAAAGGATAATTCCTATTGTTTTATTTTCAGTGTCTAGCTTCACAAATCTGTCATAATAGTTAACATACATTTGCATTTGCCCAAGGTCCTGATGAGTAATTTCTCCAATTTTAAGGTCAATCAGGACAAAGCACTGAAGCAGGCGGTTATAGAAAACCAAATCAATGCGAAAATGTTTGTCATCATAGGTGAACCTGACTTGTCGACCGACAAAAGTGTAGCCTTTTCCTAATTCAAGTAAAAAATGTTCTATTTTGTCAATTAATTTTTGTTCTAAGTCATTTTCAGAATATTTTGTTTCTTCGGGTAAGCCTAAAAATTCTAAAATATATGGGTCTTTTAACGAGTCTTGTGCTTTCTCTATAATTTGCCCCTTTTCAGATAGTTTTTTTACTTCATTTTTGTTTCTGCTCAATACTAATCTTTCATATAAGGCAGTGTCAAATTGTCTTTGCAATTCTCGTATACTCCAGTTGTTCCCGGCTGATTCAATTTCATAAAATTTTCTCTCTTCCTCGTTGTCAATTCTCATTAACATCAGATAATGTGACCAACTCAATCTGAATTCGTCAGACACTGTCTGACCTTTTGAGTATTTAAGGTAGAATGTCCTCATTTGCTTAAGGTTAGTAGTGGAAAAGCCTTTCCCGAAATCACTTGTTAACTTGCGTGATAATTCGGGAATTAAGCTTTGACCATATTCTGCTTTGGATTTACCTTTTTGTTCTTCTTCAACAATAAGCCTTCCTATTTCAAAATATGTATTGACAATTGTTTTGTTTACCGATTGGACAACAGCTATCCTTGCCAGCTTTAGCAAATCCGAAACCCTGTCATAAAAATTGCCTTTATCAATATTTGATTTACTCATATTGTATGGTGTTTATAATTCAACAAAAATAGTAAAATATAAAAATAAATAAAATTATGATGTTTATTTGTAATGGCTTTGAATAATAATTGGCTTTCAGAGTGACAATTTGTTAATTCCATATATAGATTAACCCTTCGTGTCAGAGAATGTTTCTGTCATAGATATCTTACAATAAAAAAGTAGAATAAAATGGTTTATCAGTCCAGTCAATTAAAAGTATATTAAATGGTGGTAATTTCAAATGAATATATCAATCGCATATTCTTAATTATTTATTTTTTATTCAGACAATAATAAAATGTTTACTTATTTTTGAATCACAAATTTCAAGTGATTTATTATGAAAATAACATTTCTTTTTCCGTTTTTATTTCTGCTGGTTTCTTTACCTGCTTTTTCCCAGTCGGTTTTCAACGATGATGACCTGCTTGTCAATGGTTTTTCTGCAAAAATTTCAGGCACCGATTACGACTATCATTCCTGCGTTCCTGGTTTGCGTGCCAGTCTGATCGTTAGGGCAACCGGAGGAAAAGATTTTATGGAGTGGCAAACTGATGTTCCGGGAAATACATCAGGAAAAAAGTACGCTGCTTTTGTCTGGATAGCTGCTTTGGGCTCAGGACCCGGAAAAGCTGCAATGGATCTGACTGCCGATGATAAATGGAAATTCACTTTTTATACCGATGGCAAAGCCAAATGGGAAGTGAAAAATGATGATGGTTCCTCACTCTCTTTCAACTCAATTTTTCTCGACCAGTACGGAGACCATCATGGATACATGATTCTCAGAATTCCTGTGGAAAAAATTCAGTCGGGAAAGCCAGTGAATATCAAAGTTACTGGCAGCAAGTCAAACCTCAGCTCCTGGTACATGACCTATAAAATGCAGGTAAAGACTGAAGTTAGAATCAGAACTTTTTCTGCCATCCTGAAAAATAAGGGAAACCCGTTACAACTTGTTGAAGCCGGTATTTTCTACTTTGACCGGCCTGCCGAATCTGTTATCTATGCCGACAACAAACCCATTGATACCGTTGATTTAAAGTTTGGCTACAATTCTGTTAACATCGGTATTCCTCCCTCAGAAAAACCAAAAAAAGTAAAGATTTCCATCAAAACGGGTGACCTTTCATTTGAAAAAGCCGTTATGATCAAGCCGGTAAGGAAATGGACGGTTGACCTCATCCAGCATGCCCATACGGATATTGGTTATACCAGATCGCAGACTGAAATTCTGGCCGAACATCTCAGGTATATTGATTATGCGCTTGACTATTGTGATCTGACCGATGATTATCCCGAAAACGCAAAATTCCGCTGGACTTGCGAAGCTTCCTGGGCTGTTGATGAATATCTCAAATGTCGCCCCGAAGCCCAGGTTAAACGGCTGGTTAAAAGAATCAAAGAGGGCAGGATAGAGGTAACCGGAATGTATTTCAATTTTGACGAGATACCCGATGAACAGATTCTGGCCGCTTCCATTGCCGCTGTTGCCAACATTAAAAAGCTGGGAGTACCTGTGGAACTGGCCATGCAAAATGACGTGAACGGAATTGGCTGGTGCTTCAGCGAGTTTTTCCCCGAAATGGGCATCAAATATCTGAACATGGGAACGCATGGTCACAGGGCGCTGATCAGCTTTGATAAACCAACATTGTTCTGGTGGGAATCTCCCTCGGGAAAAAGAACCCTGACTTTCAGGGCCGAACACTATATGACCGGAAATACCGTGCTTGAAATTCATACCGGTGATTTCGACAAGTTTAAGGTGAACCTTTTTAACTATCTGGCTTCGCTTGAACTGAAAGATTATAAATACAATGAGATTGCCATTCAGCATTCGGGCTATATGACCGACAATTCACCACCGTCAACCACTGCTTCTGATATCATTAAAAAGTGGAATGAAGTTTTTGAATGGCCAAAGATTACCACATCACTTGCAGGAACATTCTTTAGCAATATGGAGAAAAATTATTCGGCCGAATTTCCGGTTATCAGGGGTGCTTGGCCCGACTGGTGGACCGATGGGTTTGGTGCTTCGGCTCGTGAGGTGGCAACAACACGTAAGGCATCTGCTTCGCTTTCGGCTAATTTGTCCGGACTTTCCATGGCTGCACTATCCGGAATGAAGTTGCCGGAACAGATGGATGAAAAAATTAAGCTTGCCCTCGAAGCACTGCTGTTTTATACCGAGCATACCACCGGATATTCAGAGTCGGTCCGCGAACCTTTTTCACTTCCGACCATGGAACAGAGGGCTCTCAAGGAATCTTATGCGTGGGAAGCAAACCGCCGGAATGCCGGAATAGGAGAGGAGACCATGGGATTGCTCCAGACACTTTTCCAAAGGGAAAAAGATCCTGTTTTTGTCGTTTTTAATACGCTTAACTGGGTGCGGTCCGGAGTAACCACAGTGTATATTGACCACCAGATAGTGCCGCGCGGAATGACAGCCGGAATCTTTGACAAAGAGGGAAACAGGCTTCCCGTTCAGGCATTAAACCACCGGTCGGATGGAACTTACTGGAGTATTTATATTTCTGACATACCGGCTTTTGGCTTTAAAAAATATTCCATAAGACCTGTTGAGAATATTTCAGATGAAATTTCAGATAAAACCACAACTGTACTCGAAAACAAGTGGTACAAAATGGTTGCCGATTTAAAAAAGGGTGCGTTAAATTCCATAACCGATAAAGATTCGGGTTTGGAACTCATTGATGCCAAGGCAAAATACCAGCTTGGTGAGTTTATTCTTGAACAGCTGGCAAACAGAGAGCAAATGGAAGGCAAAAAGCTCAACGACTTTAAAAGATTACCACTCGATACCATTTGGTTTGATTCGCAGATTTCAGGGGAAATATGGAACAGTATCAAATTCTACGGAGAGTCTGTTACAGCTGAAGGTCCGCGTGGATTCACCATTGAATACCGACTGTACAATCAGGAAAAACGAATTGAAGTTGCCTGCTCAATCATTAAAAAAAGCATCACAGACCCCGAAAGCTTTTATATTGCTTTCCCCTTTGATGTTAAGGACGGCAAGCATTTTATCGAAGTTCCGGGCGGGATAATCCAGCCGGATAAAGATCAGATTCCGGGCTCCTCAAACGACTGGTACACCATACAGGGTTTTTCGGCAGTGAGAAATGCCACATCACAAATTGTTTTCAGTTGCAATGAAATGCCATTGATTCAACCGGGAAACATCAACACCGGCAGATATGCCTATACAGTCAGTTCACGCCCAACCCATTTGTTTTCATGGCCCATGAACAATTACTGGACCACCAATTTCAATGCCGATCAGCGGGGTGGACATGCATGGTCATACTTTATCACAAGTTCTCAGGATGTTTCAAATGACTTTGCCACTCAGTTTGGCTGGGGTAATAAAATACCATTCCTGACACGAATTATTCCGGGTGGCGGAACAGCCCAAAACAAAGATTCGGATTCTTTTATCAAGGGATGGCCGGCCGGAACGGTTTTGGTTTCATCAGTACCCGAGGATGATGGCGCAAGTCTGAAAATGCATGTCAGGGAAACTGCCGGAAAAATAACTGTTTTTGAACCGGTGAACAGTCGGACAGGCAAACCCTTCAAAGTGATCCGGACAGATTCAAACGGAATATCCCTTGAAAAGCAAACTTCAGATTTAAAGCCCTTTGAATCGGCATTCTTTAAACTGACAATTCAATAATATGGAAATGATTAAAGAAATTTTAGGTGATAAATCGCTAAAAGCCAAAGAAAGAAATGAAAAACTCGCTTCCCTTTTGCTTGAGGAAAAAATATCTGCGGATGAAATTCTGAAATATACATCCGGACTTAAAAAAGATGCTGATAAAGCCACCTGCATTGAGGCGGTGGAATATGCCACGCAGCAAAAGCCCGGATTGGCAACTGCAAAAACACTTGATTTTGTTAGTCAAACTCTAACTGAAAAGGCACCACGGATTAAATGGGAATCGGCAAGGGTAATTGGAAATATTGCACATCTGTTTCCTTCAAAAATGGAAAAGCCGGTTGCAAACCTTCTGGAAAATACGGCACATCCCGGAACAGTAGTCAGATGGAGTGCAGCATTTGCCCTTTCCAGAATTTATCTGATGAAAACAAAATACAATGCCGATCTTGAAAAAGTGTTCAGATCTGTCATCGAAAGTGATGAAAAAAACAGCATAAAGAAAATTTACATTACCGCACTTAAAAAGAAATAATATGGATACTTCAGATATATTAACAGCTTTGGCAATAGGAATTGCAGCCGGAATTATCGATGTGGTGCCTATGATTATTCAAAAACTGAACAGGACTGCCTGCGCATCAGCTTTTATGCAATGGGTGTTTCTTGGGCTGGTGATCCCATTTGTGGCATGGAACATTGAACCCTGGCTAAAAGGAATTATTATTGCCGAACTGGCACTGATTCCGGTTTTAATCATTGTTTCATCAGCCGACAAAAAGGCCATCATTCCCATGTTGATTTTTTCGGCAATACTTGGAGCCGGAGTAGGTTTTGCAGGTGATTATTTTATTGGTTGAGAATGGAAAAGCTAATTGGTATTGCAATTAAATTCGATTTTGGTGAAACTGTAAAATCAATTGTCAGATTTGGTTCGGGGCACATCAATGATACCTATCTGGTTGATACAACGGGTAAAAAATTCATATTGCAGAAAGTAAACACGGCCATTTTTAAAAATATTGAAAATCTTACTTCAAACATTCTGGTAATAACAGATCATTACAACAGGAAAATTGCAACTGCCGATTATAGAGACCTTTCATTGAAACCCCTTTATCTGATACCATGTAAGGAAGGGAATTACTTTTTCAGGGACGATAATAACGGATGCTGGCGGATGTTCAATTACATTGAAAAAAGCATTTGCTACGACCGCATTGACAGTGAGAAAAAAGCTTATAATGCTGCCCATACTTTTGGACTGTTTCAGAAAATTCTTTCAGATCTGGATCCAAAACTGATACATGAAATAATTCCTGATTTCCATAATATGAAATCGCGATATAAAAATTTCCTGAAAGTAGTTAAAGAAAACCCTGTTAACCGTTTAAATTCGGTTAAAAAGGAAGTGCAGTTTGTTGAAAACAGGATAGCTGAAATGATTTCATTGCAGCAACTGATTGATGACGGTAAAATTCCTATCAGGATTACCCACAACGACACAAAAATCAATAATATTCTGTTTGATGAAAACGACAATGCCCTTAGCGTCATTGATCTGGATATCGTCATGCCCGGCTCGGTGCTGTTTGATTTTGGTGATGCCATCAGAACAGGCGCTGCAATGGCTGATGAGGATGAACAGGATCTGACCAAGGTTGGTATTGACATTGGTTTGTTTGAAGCATATGTTAAGGGATATTTGTATTCAACCAAACAGTTTCTTGTTTCAGAGGAAATATCAAATCTTGCTTTTTCTGCAAAATATATGACTTTTATTATGGGGTTAAGGTTTCTGACCGATTATTTAGATGGCGATAAATACTACAAAATCCATCATTCAAACCATAATTTGCACAGAGTCTGTGCACAATTCAGGCAAGTCGAAATCCTGGAAAACAATTTTGAAATAATGAAAGGAATTGTACAATCATCCCAATAAACTTTAACCCTGTACCCTTGTCACCCCGTCACTCCATCACCCCATCACCCCGTCACCCCGTCACCTTGTATCTTTCCCCTCAAACCATTATATTTGTGAAAACTAAAAATTTCTGTTATGAAAAAACTGTTTTTCCTTTCTTTCCTGCTGATCAATGTATTGGCATTTTCCCAAACTCAGAAGTTTATTGAGTTTCCTGTACCTGAGCGTCCTGCCGGACAAACAGATGTCTTAAAACTGAAGTGCGAACCCATCGACACTGTTCGGATTGCCTTTATTGGCCTCGGAATGCGCGGAAACGAAGCTGTACGCAGATATATGTATGTCGAGGGTGTTGAAGTGGTTGCTTTGTGCGACATGCTTCCCGAACGCGTTGACTCTTGTCAGGCAATACTGAAAAAAAACAACAGGCCTGCTGCTGCTTCCTATTCAGGAAAGGACAGTTGGAAAAAGGCCGTTGAGCGTGAAGATGTTGATCTGGTTTATATTTGTACCGATTGGCTTTCACATACCGATATAGCTGTGTATGCCATGGAACATGGGAAACATGCTGCTGTTGAGGTTCCGGCTGCCACCAATCTGAAAGATTGCTGGAGACTGGTAAATACTTCCGAAAAAACCCGCAGACATTGCATTATGTTGGAAAATTGCTGCTACGACTTTTTTGAAATGGCCACATTGAATATGGCCCAGCAGGGTGTTTTTGGTGAAGTGATGCATTGTGAGGCCGCATATATTCACGATCTCAGATGGCTCAATTTTGATGAAAAAACCGGTTACTGGGATATGTGGCGGTTAAAATATAATACCGGACATACAGGAAATCCATATCCTACACACGGTTTAGGTCCCGTTTGCCAGATTCTCAACATCCATCGTGGCGACAAAATGGATTACCTGGTCTCCATGTCTACCAATCAGGTTGGAATGACCGAATATGCAAAGGAAAAGTTTGGCGAGAAATCAGAATACAGCAAAACCAATTACAAGCTGGGCGACATGAACACCACCATCATCCGCACGGCTAAAGGTAAAACCATCATGGTACAGCATGACGTAACCAGTCCGCGCCCCTACAGCCGCCTGCACACAGTAAGCGGAACAAAAGCATTTGCTCAAAAATACCCTTATGAACTTATTGCGCTGGAGCCAAACGGACATTCATTTTTGAATCAGCAGCAAATGGACTCGGTGCTTACCAAATATGAGCATCCCTTTTCAAAAGAGATAGGAGAATTGGCGCGCAAAGTGGGCGGACATGGCGGAATGGATTTTATCATGGATTACAGGCTCATTTACTGCCTCCGAAAAGGTTTGCCACTGGATGAAGATGTATATGATGCAGCCGAATGGTCATGCATAGTTGAGCTTTCGGAACAGTCGGTGCTAAACAATTCCGCTCCGGTAAAAATTCCCGATTTCACCCGCGGGGCATGGGATAAGCTGAAGGGGTTGACGTTTGCAGAGTAGGGATTAATGGAAATCATTTTTGATAAAATAAAAACAGGTTTTGATGATGCCATATAATTCCGCCGCAAAAAGCATCTTTTATTTAAAACTGTATTCGTGCGGCGGTTTTTCCTATTTATAGCCATTTTCTACAAAGAGTAAGGTGCTCTGCACCTTTTTTATTCATAAGGTGCAGAGCACCTTACTCTCTGTAGAATGTTAGTTTTTAAGTATAAAAACGCCGCGCGGGAATATCTTTGTAGGATATTTTTTTTTGCGGCGGAAATGAAAACAAATCTCATGCAGGAGAAAATGAAGAATTGTAAAATACCGAATCCCAAAACCGTTGTTTAAGATTAATCTATTGAACTTTTTTGTAATTCAATGTATTGCCTCTTCCCATATAAGAAAGAGATAAAGTAGTTTCATTTAATTCAAGGATGTACCAGCATAAATCAGAAGCTTTGCATGTGATGTATCTGTCCTTTTCACCTTCGGTTTTATTATCCTTATTAAAATCATTAAGGCATTTGTCAGATAAAACAAATTCTTCACTGTCCCATTCGTCCATTCCGGCAGCAATTTCCTTTCGAAGGTTATTTTCAAAAACCACAAAATTGGTTTTGTCTTCAGTGTGTTGCCATTTACCTTGAAGTAAATCATAATTCGAAACCTCTGATGAAGCTTCTTCCTTCAGCTCATCAGTTGATTCCTTTGTTTGTTCGGTTGCACCTTTTGATTGTTTTTCCTTTTCAGAGTTTTTATTGCAATTTGTAAACATGATTGATGTAAATAAAATTGCAATTGATAATGATAGTATTTTTTTCATTTTTTTGTTGTTAAATGATTTTATTAAAACCCCGGCAAAAGTATATAAATATTAGTTCTCGGAAGGGTCGAATTTAAAAAAATTGTTTTATTGATGCCTTGTCAGCTTATGGCGGTTAAGACTCTTTATTATTTTGAGTTTTGAAATAAATGCAGACTAATTACTGTATTCCAATAATCTGATTTTTTTGATTAGGATCCCGTTTTTATATATTTCCTTCATAACTTTGTCGCCGTTGGAACTGCAGATTATTTGAACACCTTCTTTTTTGTCGTTTTTGAAGTAAGCAGTTGAAGAGATGTTCCCATTCTCATTGTACCAAATCCATTGACCTTCTCTTTTACCTTTTACTACATTTCCATAGCAAAAAAGCAATCCTGAGGGGTAAGATGTGGTTTGCTGGCCGGTCATTTCACCTTTAATATACCTTTGTTCCTGGAGAATTACTCCGGTTGGGTAATAAATAGTCCACAAACCATCCCTGACACCTTCTTTAATTTCTCCATTTTCGGTTACAAGAGTATCAGTAAAATTATAGGAATTGTAAATGCCTGTTCCGTCAATAACCTCTTCAGTGCCATCTCGACCCCAGGAATTTTTTATAAATAATAGACCATTTTTGTATTCATGTTCAGCCATTTTTTTTCCGTTGTCATGATAGTACATCCATACTCCTGTTCTTACCCCTCCTGACACATTTCCTGTTATTACCAACTTTCCGTTTTCTGAATATGATTTATAGCTTCCGTTCCTGTCTGTGACCAGATGATTGCCCTTTTGATCCCAATAATCCAGAATTATAGGTTCATCTGAGTCCTTGTGCATCAAAATAGCTGAGATTTTACCGTTTCTGTAATAATATATCCATTTGTCAGTTTTTAGATCATCTTTCATTTTTCCTGTTGCTGATAACTTTCCGTTATCGTAATAGAAATTCCAGATGCTGTCGTAATGGTTTTCAATATAATTGCCAATTTCTGAAATATTTCCATTCTCGTACCAGCTTTTCCATATACCGTTTTTTCTGCCATTAATGTAACTTCCGGAATCCATGGGCGTTTTATTGTTGTAATAACTGAACCAGACTCCCTCTTCCAAACCATCCTTGAAGTTGCCGATAGCCAGCAATGTACCTGCTTCATCAAACCACATCCATGTGCTGTCCTGAATTCCTTCTTTGTAATAACCTGTCGATTGAACACTGTCATTTTCATAATAATAAGTCCATTTTCCCTCTTCTTTTCCCCTGAAAGTTTTGCCTTCAGACCTATAGGGAGATTCTTTATTGCCCTGACCATTATAAATAGGATTATCACCGGAAATTACTTCAGGTTCCTGAGAAAAATAGGATTCACTGTTTAAAGTAAGGAAAAATGAAATAAAAAATATTGCCGATCCAATTATCGAAACAACATATAAGGGTGAACGGAGAAAATTAAATGCCGGAGTTCCGTCATATTTTGAACTTTTAAAGGCAATCTGTTCTCTGACAGTGACTTTTCTGAAAGCAAATTTATATCCTTCGGCAACGGCTATACCGTAGAAAAATATTTCGACCGGACTGAATGTTTCGACAAGAGCTTCAATTAAAATCTGGAAGTTAACAAATGAAACAACCTCAATAATACTTAAATTTCCTTCTTCTGCTGCCAGTCCGATCAAAGTCAGTATATTACCTAACAAGCAACCAAAAACCGAAAGGACTGCCCCAAGATATCCAAATTTTTTATCCACCCCTAAACCAAAAAACTGAATCGAATATCCGACAATAAATCCAACACCAATTGCCATATAACCAATTTGGAATTTGGTTGCAACTGTTACAGCAGCCCAAAGAAATGCGCTGATTATTGCTGCAAATATTCCTCCGGCTACAGCGTATGAAAAATTCTGGTGTATTTTTAATATTTCCCGGAAATTGTCATCAAGTTTAATGAGAATTTCTTCATTGGTTTCTCCCGGTACTTCTTCAGGGACATCCTCTTTAACAGATTCGTCCGCCTTAAAATTTGAACAAGATGATTCAAAATCAGCTATTTTGCCTGTTACACTGCAGATTAATCCCTGCATTGGATCAAATTTTCTGTTCAAACATTTTTTACAGAAATAAAGATGTTCTTTCCTGGTCATAAAGTTTGTAATAAAAAGTGCATATTCTCATTACACCACTATTCTCAAAAATTCATTCGTTTTCAAATATAATGAAAATACTTTAAAATAGTAAATGACTATCGGTTTACTTTAATAATTGAAATTTAATTCAGTTGCCCTTATCTTATATTTTTCTGATGTCGGCCAATTATGTTTTTTATACTATTGGGTATTGCTGAAAAACTGATATCAAATTGATATATAGATTTTTATTATTGATTTGTATATTAATAAATGCAAGGTTTTAAGAGTTTTTCTTCCTTTTTTCCTTGCATTAGAAAATCGTTTTCATTTGCGCCGCAAAAGTAACCATCTTTCTTATAATGTTTTCGGGCGGTGGTTTTTCCGATTCACACCTATTTCCTACAAATTTAAACAATTAATATTGTTTTATTCTGCCATACCTAAAACCTCTTTATAAACAACAATAATAGGAATGTTAAAATAAAGTCATTAAGTGTAATGATAATAAAAATTATTAATCGTCTTGATTAGTCAAATCAAGAGGTTTGTAATTTTTATCCCTTTGTTGGTTTATATGATTGCATATTTTTTTGATAAGCAATTCAATCTTTTTAGCCGGAAATTCCTGGTATGAGCTGAAAAGATGATTATTGTGTCTGTAATCACTTCTGACGGGTAAATAAATATCAGTAAACGTACAATCATTTATATAACAAGTAATTGAAGATGAGGTTCCGACAATTCTGAAATTTTGAATTTCACTTATTTCAATTGAGTTTTCAGGACAATATATGGATTTGCAAGTTATTAGCATGCCCAACTCCCGATCGCCAGAGTCAAGATACTTAATATAAAGTAATGGCGCTTCTATTAATGCTTGAAAAGCAAAGGATTCAGAAATAAATTTATATTGCAATTCATCAATTCCGTCAAAATAGTGAAAATATTCATAATCGGGCATACTTTCTCTTTCCTTGGAAATCATTCTGAATAATTCTCTGTCCTGCATTTGAATATACCTTAGCTTGAGTGCATCAGGTAAAAATTTGTCATGCCCGGTTTTGTAAATCAGGTCTAGTAATTCAAATGTAATAAAGAAATCATAATTGAATATACAATCATTGTTTTGAAATGTAATTACAATAAAACCATCTTCAGCCAATAATTGAATCTTAGAAATTGATGAAATGGGAATAGTCTCATTGTATTCATTAAATGAAAAACTTAATTGATCCGGGTAAAAAATTATTTCAACATAAACATCCTCGCCCTGATACTTTTTTTCTATTAACTTGTCAAGCGATTCAACGCCTGCAATGTATAAGAATTTGAATTTTGTTTCCATTTAATTTGGTTTTTTACTTCTTATAAATGTACTTCTAATTCCTCATTTTTTGAAATAAAAATGCAAATTACTATGCTTTACTTTTAATAATATGAGATGTCCACTTATACAACCATTTAATATGGTTTGAAAACTCAGTTAACTGTTTCAGAAAACGATTTATTTTCGAATACTTTTAACAATGTAGATGGGCCTTTTTCTGATTTCGTGAAGTGCTTTTTCGAAATATAACGACAGAACGGTAATGATAGAAAACAAAACCGAAAAGGAAAATGAAAGAAAAAGTACAATGGTTGTGTATCCTGAAGGGGGCGTTTCAAAGAAAAAATAAGCGTAAAGACTATATGCCCCGAAAACAAGAGTGAACAGAATAAATAAGGCCGAGAAAACAATTGCCAACCGGAGAGGTTTATCAGAAAAAGAAAAAACCGCATTGATAGCAAGTTTAAGCAACCGTTTGAAAGAGTAGTGGGTTTTTCCGTGCTGCCGGTCGGGAGCCTCGAAGCTAACTATGTCCTTTGTGAAGCCTACCGATTGAATATACCCTCTGATAAACCGGTTGTTTTCTCTGAAATTTTCTCTTAATACTGTAGCTACCTGACGTGATACAAGAAAAAAATCGGTAGAGTTTTTATTGAACTTAAATGTTGAGACAGAATTTAAAAACCTGTAAAATACACCTGAAAATATTTTTGAAAAAAAGCCGGCATCGTTCCTTGAGGTTCTTTCTGTAAGTACAATATCTGAACCATTTAAAAAACTTTTGATCATATCACCCAATTTTGATGGGGGATGCTGACCATCAGCATCCATGCAGATCACTGCATCGCCAGTCGAATGATCAATTCCGGCAATCATTGCAGCTTCATGACCATAGTTTTTTGAAAATTCAATACCTGTATGGTTGGTGTTTTCTGCTTTTACAGAATTAATTATTAAGTCAATTTCTTTTTGCGATTTATCTGTGCTTCCATCATTTACCCAAAGAATTTCAAACTTGTATTGTGGCATTTTTTTTAAATCATCAACAAGCGACCTGCCGAAATCTGGCAATCCTTTTTCTTCATTGTAAACTGAAATTACGACTGATATGGTTTTCTGATCCATTTTGTTTATATTAATTCCTGAGAAATAATCAGTAGGTATGACAAAAATACCAAAAAAAAGGAGGAAACAAAAATCATGTATTTTTCTATGAGATAACTTTCCATAAAACTTTTTATCCTTCGCAAATCATACCAGATAAGGCTTTTAAAATATTTTGACAAACAACTATAACATTTACAAGATTATTTTCGTTTATAAAATTGTAACATTGATCCTAAAAAACCTAACACTCATGGAAAGAAAAATAATATTCGCCGTTTTTTTTGCATTAGCCGGCTTTTTGCTGGTTACCTGCAAAACTGAAAAAAACACCGCGGCTGTCTCTACAGTCCTTTCCCCTGCTTTTGAAGGCGTGGATGTGAAGTTTTCCCCATTTAATCTTGATGCAAATAAAGGTGGGGTAATCCATCTTGACAATGGTGGTTCAATTGTAGTGCCCCCGGATGCTTTTGTTGATGCTTCGGGCGAATCGGTTACCGGTACGGTGAAAATTGATTTCCGTGAATTTCATAATGCCTATGATATAATTTTGGCCGGAATTCCAATGTCATACGATAGTGCAGGTGTGAAATATGATTTTGAAACTGCGGGAATGTTTGACATACGCGGTTATGCGGGTAATTCGGAAATTTTTATCCGCGAAGGATCAAAAATCAGTGTTAACCTGGCTTCCTTCAATCAGGGTGAAGATTTTGGTTTTTATGCTCTTGATGAGAAATCGGGAGACTGGCAGTATATTACAACCGGCAGGTCTGAAATTAATGTTACAAAGAAAAGAGTTCTGGACTCACTGTCTGCTCTGGGCGACAAACCTGTGAAACCGCTCAAATATGAAAAGGGTGGCACGTATCTTGATTTTAAAGTGTTTTATAATCAGTTTCCTGAACTTAAGGAACTGGGATCGGTAATCTGGAAATATACAGGAACGGTTGACAGGGAAGATCCATCAAAAAATAAGTGGATTTATCGTGAAAAATGGGCTAGCATGGACCTGATTCCCTATAATTCTGAAGCCGGTCAGTATAAACTTAAACTCACAAGCAACCAAAAAGCTTTTGAAACAACCATCTCGGCTGTGCTTATTGGCGATGATTTCAATGCTGCCATGGAAATTTTTCAGGAACAAATGGGTATGTATAGGGAAAAATTTACCGAAAGGGTTCAAAAAGAGGAAATGGCAAATTTGCAAGCCGATATTCTTCGCTCTTATGATATCTCTTCATTTGGTATTTATAACTGGGATCGATATATGAAACAACCATCGGTTATTGCTGTGAAAGCTGATTTTAAATTTGATGCCGAAATTCCTGATAAAAACGACATCATCATTTATCTGATTTCTGACAACGAAAAATCCCTGGTTAAATATGCCTATTCCGATTGGGATAAATTTGCCTTTAAACCCGATAATACCAATAAACTTGTTGCCGTTATTCCGGGTAATAAAATTGCCGTATTCACCATCAGGGATTTTGAGAATATTAATACAGATGAAATTAAAGCACAGAAAAGTCCGGTCTATACTTTCAATATGAAAACCATTGAAAGAAAAATTGAAAAACCTGAGGATTTTCTGATTATAATGAAAAGTGTCTGATCTTTCTGTAAATGAAACTTTTAAGGATAATATTACTATTTATCCCTGCTTTTTTCTTGCTTGAATGTGCAGGGCAAAAATCCGGTGATTTTTTCGGGTATCTTCCCGTTAAAACCAACGGAAAGACTGCTCTCATTGATAAAACCGGAAATATCGTTTTTCCTGCACATTACGATAATATTTATCCTTTTGATGGTGACAATCTTATTAAAATTGAGTTGAACGGACTTTTCGGACTTGCAGACAGTTCTCTCAAAATAATTATGCATCCTGCTTTTTCGGAACTCCGGTTTTTAAAGGGAAATTATGTGTTGGCAGGAAACAATCAAAACTTTTCCATTCTTGACATTCTGAAAGGAAATATGATTCAAATCGGAGATTCTGTTTCTGAGGTTAAATATTTAACTGATGATGTATTTATCGTGAAAAAAAACAGCAAATGGTCAGCTGTTCGGATTAACGGAAAAACGATTGAAGGCAAAGACTGGAATGAAATAAAACCTCTTTTTTCCTGCATTGTCGCTTCTAAAAACAACAAATATGGTTTGTTTACTATTGATGGGAAAGAAATTTTACCTGTTGTTTACTCATCTGTTACATCGTTGGAAAAAATAGCTGTGCTGGTAAGAGATTCGCAGGGATTTATGATTGCCGATACTGCAGGAGCCTTCTTTGACACCACCCGCTGGGATGACGTAAAAGCCGAAGGAAAATGCATCCGTCTTAAAAAAGATACCAATGCCGGCCTTTTTTCTGTCCCCGCAAAGAAAATGATTATTGAACCCGGTCAGTTTTCTGATTTTGAATTTTTCAGTGCAGACCTCTTTCTTGTACACCGTAATGGCAAAAAAGGATTGATTAACAGTCTGGGTACCCAAATTATTCCCGTCAATGCCAATGTTATTGACTATTTCGAAAATTCATATTTTTTAGTCCAGATGGATGCCGGCTATGGGTTGTATTCTGTCAATGGCAACAAAATTATTGATTGCAAACATGATATGATCATTAAGAACGAAAACTTCTTTATCTGCAATGATTTAACATCCTACTCAGTTTATTCAATTTCCGGACAGGAATTGTGGACTGGTTTGGCTGATGATATCTTTTGCAAGGGACGTACAGTGAAAATTTACAATGGCGATGCAATTACATTGATAAATGTTAAAACCAACGGCGAGGAATCGGCCCGCGAAACTTTTGAAGAAGTGGGCAGGATCAATGTGGATAAAAATGCTTCAAATCTCACAAATTTATTTGCCAATGCTTCGCGCAGGGTAAATATAAATCTGAACAGACGAGATGGAAATTGGTTTTATGTTGATACGCTTGGAAGGTGGGGACTAAAAAACGACAAGGACAGCATAATTATGAAGCCCCTTTATTTACAGATATACCGAAATCTGGTAAATGACAGTATGGTTATCGTTATGAGACGCTATTCCATTGAAAATTCTTTTTTTATCAGATATGGTGTTGTAAATGAAAAAACCGGAAAATTCGTTACGCCTCTGGTTATTTATGATATTGTTACCGATGATTTAAGAAAAAAGACTTATGCCCGCTGTCTTCTTAAAGATAATTCCTTTGCCATGCTTCATAAAAACGGAAGGTTGGGAAAATCAAGGTATGCGTATATCGGCGATTCTTATGATGGCATGGCACTTTTTAATATTTATGGGGATATTGATAAAAGATACCGCACTTCCGTTTGGGAAGCTTTTACCATCAGCTCTTTTGAAGCATACCTGAGAAATTTTATTACATCAGGCAAATGGGGATATATTGGCGATAATTCCGAAATAAAGATAGATGCGCAGTTCGATTATGCCGAACGGTTTATAAATAAAACTGCAATAGTAAATAAAAATGGTTACACCGGAATTATAACTCCCGATACGGTTTTGCTGGCTTTTAAATATAATACTATTGAAAGGATAGCCGGAATGGGTGACAGCTTGTTTTTTCTGAGGAATTTTAACCGCGAATATGGATTGTCGGATGAGTCGGGAACCTACTTAACTGACTGTTCTTTTGATTATATTGAAGATTATTCCGAAAACAGGATGAAATATTATAATAACGGGTTGTTTGGATTTCTCGATCAAAATGGCAAAACAGTCATTGAAGCTCAGTTTGCAAAGGCTGAAAAATTTTCAGAGGGACTGGCAGCTGTGTCAAATGGAATGAAATACGGATTCGCAGATACGCTGGGAAATCTGAATATTGATTACAGTTTTAAGAAACCGGGACAATTTCATGAAGGCATTTGTGTTGTTCCGAAAGGAGCTGGTTACGGATATATCAATACAAATGGAGATTATATTAACCAGATTGTATATCGTAAATGCAACGATTTTTCGAATGGATTGGGTGTGGTAATTTATCAGGGAAAATATGGCGCTGTGGATAAATCCGGAAAAGAAATTATCAAACCTGTCTATGCATCACTTTCGGATTTTGATCAGCAGGGCTATGCTAGGTTTAAAAAGAAAGATAAATACGGTATCATCGACGCTGCCGGAAAAGTAATTATTCCTGCACGCTATTCAAAATTGGGCATGCCTTCTGAAGGATTGATGAGCTTCAGCGATGATGTTTATACCGGTTTTATGACTATGGATAAAAAAATAAAAATTCCGGCTGCATACAAAAGTGCAAATGACTTTAAACAAAGCAGATCTCTGGTGAGGGATGGCAGCAGATATGGCTATATTGATACTTCGGGGCAAATGGTGATACCGGCGGGTTATTCCAAAGCCGAGGACTTTTTTCATGGCTGTGCGGTTGTGAAAGGTAAGAATTGGGGAATGATCGGACTATCTGGTGATACGCTGATCAGCTTTGAATACGGAAAAATAACCAGGGTACATGATACTTTGTTTCTTGCTGATAACAATGACAGCATTTTCCTTTTTGACGCATTTGGCAGAAAATTAACCGGAGTAGATAATGATTATTTAATCTCAGGTGTTTCATCTAACCTTCTGATTCTATACAAATACCGCCAGGGCTATTCGGCTGTATCATTTTCGGGTGATGAAGTGTATAAAATGAATTATTCTGAACTTACCTGGATTGGCGATAGGTTTTTCAGATATCAGTCCATGAGCAACAACGGATTGGCCGATAGCAAGGGAAATGTCATTGTTGAACCTGAATTCGAAAAAATCGAATGGTTTGGTGATAATATCTTTAAAATATCCAAGGGCGAAGAATATGGCTATCTTTCTAAAGATAAAACATGGATATGGAAACCAAGTAAATAACCTGCCAATCAGGGTTCACTATTTTGCTTTTTTTATCGAAACCGCAGATAATTTAAATGGTGCAATCTTTGAAAACGGATCCAGTTCATCGCGTGTCAGACTGTTTACCAATGACTCGCCATAATGCCAGGGCATAAACAATTCCCCGATGGCTACTCCGTCTGTGATCTCAACTGTCGTTTCCAATACCCCTCTGATGTTTGTCAGCTTAACCCGGTCACCGTTTTTAAGTTTGTTTTTCTCTGCATCCACAGGATGTATTAAAACGTATGATTTGTTCGCAAAAGCGGTAAGCGATTTATTTTTTCGCGACATCGTTGAGGAGTGATATTGATAAAGTATCCTTCCCGAATTCAGAATGTATGGGTATTCCGGACTGGCTTTTTCGCTTTGTTCGGCATAATCAACCGGATTTAATTTTGCTTTGCCATTTGGGGTATTGAATTTTTCCAGAAACAAGGTACTTGTTCCGGGATGGTTTTTATCCGGACACGGCCACTGAATACTTCCCTTTTCCAAACGTTTATAACTGATTCCGGCCATGATCGGAGTGACTTTTGCTATTTCATCAAATATTTCGGAAGCGTTTTTGTAATTTCCGATTTCTGTACCCATTCTTTTTGAAATTTCCAATAGAATTTTCCAGTCTTCTCTTGCTTCACCCGGCATTTCTACTGCTTTTCTTACCCGTAATACGCGCCGGTCTGAATTCACAAATGTTCCTTCTTTTTCGGCGAAGGATGAGGCGGGCAAAATCACATCTGCATAGGGTGTTGTTTCGGTGTGGAAAATATCCTGAACAACCAGAAATTCAAGTTTCTTAACCGAAGCAATGGTGTGATTAAGATTGGGATCGGTTACCATCGGATTTTCTCCCATGATGAACATTCCCCTGATCTTGCCATCGTGCGCGGCTTTCATTATCTCTACGGTGGTCAGACCAGCTTTGCCGGAAAGCTTTTCAAAGGGCACTTTCCATATTTTGGCCACTTTTTTTCGGTTTTCCTCATTGCCGATGGGAATATATCCGGGATAATTAAGCGGAGATACACCAACATCTGTGGCTCCCTGTACATTGTTTTGTCCACGGGGCGGATTGATTCCGCAGCGCTCACGGCCAATCTGACCGGTGATGAAACACATATTCAGCAAAGAAAAAACATTATGGGTGCCCGTAACCTGCTGACTCATGCCCATTCCGGTTGCAATCATCGCAGTGGGAGCGAGGGCGTACATTTTTGATGCTTCGTATAGTTTTTTTGCCGGAACGCCGGTTATTTTCTCAACCATCTTCGGATTGTATTTCTTAACCAGTTTTCTGAGCTCCTCAAAAGCTTCCATCCCACGGTCAATCCTTTTTTCGATAAATTCTTTGTTAAACCAGCCCTCTTTTATGATGATGTGCATCATTCCGTTTAGCAAAGCTACATCAGTACCCAGTTTTGGCTGCAGCCAGATTTTTGCGTATTTAACCAGCGGAGTCCATCTGGGATCACAAACAATGATGTTCATTCCTTTTTTAGCACCACGTTTCACGTATGTTGCCGTTATCGGATGGGTTTCGATGATGTTGTTGCCGGTAACGAAAAGGCAATCAGTGGTTTCGAAATCTTCAATGGAATTGCTTCCGGCTCCGTCACCAATAGATCTGAGCATGGCTGTGACCGTGGAGGCGTGGCACAAGCGTGTGCAATAGTCCATGTTGTTGGTTCCGAATGCCACACGCATCATTTTCTGGAAAATATAATTGTCTTCGTTGGTGCATTTGGCCGATGAATATCCGGCAATGGAATCGTTTCCGTATTTTTCCTTTATTTCATTGAATTTTTTGGCGATGAGATCTAGTGCTTCGTCCCATGTGGCGTTTACAAATTTGCCCTTCTTTTTGATCAACGGAGTAGTAAGTCTTTCATTACTGCCAACAAAATCATAACCGAAACGTCCTTTCACACAAAGCCGGCCGTCATTCGGACTAACCCCCTCGATGCCGTTTGATCGCACGATTTTTCCGTTTTGCACGAACAATTCAATCTGGCATCCCACACCGCAATACGGACAGGTGGTTTTGACTTTTCTTTCAATTTTATCGAGATTTATTTCGTTGCGATGGGGTTTTTCAACCAGCGCACCTGTGGGACACAACTGAACACACTCGCCACAGCCGTCACACTCTGAATTGCTCCAGATGCCTGTTCCTGCAATGATATAGGATTCAAGACCTCTTTCATGAAAATTCAAAACGGATTTACCCTGAACTTCCTCGCAGGCCTTGATGCACCTGAAACATTTGATGCATTTTGAGCTGTCGTAGGTTAAAACGGGTGAGCTGTTGTCTGCTTTATGGTTGATGGCAGTTTTTAACGGTTTATGCTTGCGGGCCTTGATTTTGTCCAGACCATATTTTTCTTTCAGATTTTTCAGTTCATCCGGATAGGTGTGATCGTAGCTTTCATTGTGTTCGGCAAGCAGCAGACTCATTGTATGCATGCGATCCTGCTCCAGTTCTTCGTCAAAGGCAGTAACCTCCATTCCGTCGGTCACAGCAGTAGAGCAGGAAGTTACAAACCCCCGCATATTTTTAATTTTGGTGACACACAGTCGGCATGCCCCGGTAGGACTGAGTTTTCTGTGAAAACAAAGGTTTGGAATTTCGATTTTATTTTCAAGGGCAACCTGCAAAAGATTTTTGCCCTCGGTGGTATTAATTTTTTTTCCGTCAATGGTAATGGAGATATTCTTGCTCATTGTAATTACTTGCTGATAAGTTCGTTTTTAAAATACCTTATTGCTGTGCTCACCGGAAGAACAGGGGATTGGCCAAGCGGACAAAGTGAGTTTCGGGCTATATATTTTGCTTCATTCAAAAGTTCATCCAGCACTGCATTTTTATCTTTTGATTTTTCAAGATCTTGCATTTGCAAAAGGAGTTGTTTACATCCAACCCTGCAGGGAACGCATTTTCCGCACGATTCGTGTTTGAAAAACCTGAGGATGGAATGTAACATTTCATAAATACTTCTTGACTCGTTCATGACGATAATGGCGCCCGAGCCCATGGTGGTGTTTGTTGCGGCCAGACTGTCATAATCCATTGAAATGTCAAGCATTGAAGCATCGACAAACGTTCCGGCTGCACCGCCCAGCAATACCGCTTTCGGATTTTTGCTTCCTAAAACTCCGCCGGCATGATTATAAATAAGTTCACGCAGTGTAATACCCAGATTGGCTTCGACCATTCCCGGTTTTATCACATCACCCGAAATAGTGAAAAGCTTTGTACCAAAAGCATTTTTAACTCCGTATTTTTTATATTCTTTAGCTCCTTGGGCGATGATAAACGGAATGTTGGCTAAAGTTTCAACATTGTTAACCAGGGTAGGTTTTCCAAAAATACCTTTTTGCGCAGGAAAAGGCGGTTTTATTCTGGGATGCCCGCGTTTGCCCTCGGCCGATTCAATCAGCGTAAGTTCTTCGCCACAGAGGTATGATCCTGCACCTTTTTTGATGGAGATATTCAGTGAAAAGTCAGTACCTTCGATATTTTCTCCTAAAAGCCCTTCCTTGTTGGCATCTTTGATGGCTTTCAGGATTTTTTTGATTGATTCGTAATATTCGCCGCGAATATAAATAATTGCTTCAGATGCGCCGATGGCATAAGCAGCAATGATAACCCCTTCGATAAGCAAATGCGGGTTGTTTTCCATGAGTAACCTGTCTTTGAACGTGCCGGGCTCGCCTTCGTCGGCATTGCAGATCACATATTTTTGATCAGAAATTTCCTTTGCAGTGAATCCCCATTTTGATCCGGTGGGGAATCCGGCACCGCCGCGGCCTCTCAATCCCGATTCTGAAACTTCATGGATGATATTGGCAGGTTTTATTTTCAGGGCTTTTTTCAGAGCCGAATATCCGCCATGTTCAATATAATCATTAATAGAGGTTGGCGAAATTTTTCCGAAAAGTCCGGTAAGAATTTTATTTCTTTCCATTTGCATTATGCCTGTGTTTGTTAATTATTTCTTTGATTTTTTCAGCCGACAGTTCAGTGTAAACTTTATCATTTACCATGATAACCGGTCCGTTTCCGCATTGCCCAAGACATTCAGTCTCCTCAATGGTAAATTCATTGTTTTTGTCAGTTTCGCCAATTCCGATTCCCAGTTCATTTTTAAAAATCCGTTCAATTTTTTCACCGCCAACCATGCAACAAACGGGCGAACAGCAAATTCTGATCAGGTTTTTTCCCCGTGGTTTTGTGCTGAACATGCTATAATACCCAACCACCCCGGTTATTTCGGCCATGCAAACATTTAGGTATTTCGATACCTCCTCCATGTCCTTTTCCGAAATATAATTTAATTCATTGTTATCCTGAATTTCCTGAAGAATCAGCAGCAGATTGTCCTTTTCAGGTTTATATTTTTTGATAATTTCCTCGCGTTTCATATCCGTATTATTTATTCAATAAAGTTACGATATAAATTCAGTAAAAGAAAATAATTCAGGTAAAAGAATACTTGAATCAATGAAACTATTCAATAATAAATGTGTTTTTTTTATACACAGGGTTGCACAATGTTTCACCCTGTGGTGATACAAATCGGTCTTTCAGACCTTAAATATAGAAGCAAAAAGGGCAACGCCCTGGGGTTGTAATCGCATGGGGTGGAATGAAATGCAACCCTATGTGTAAAAAACTAGCAGTCTTTTTAAAATATCCGATGTGTTTCAGTGTACATGTGAAACTAGATATGTCTTTTTATGGAATTGGATTCCATAATTGGATGGTTATTTTTTCAGAATATTATCTAAATCTTCCGGCGCATTAATATTAAAAAAACTCTTCTCAAGTTCAATGTCAACAATAGAAAACCCTGTATTGACAACCGGAAAAAAACTACGCACAGAAAAATTCCCGGTAGTTTGCAAAAATGCATCAAGTTTTTCCAATATACTGGTATTATATATTGAGTGCAGCGGTTCAATCCCCTTTGATGTTTCGGAAATATAAATCTGAAAATCGGTTTTTTGGTACGAGCTGACCAATGTTCTGATCAGGGTTTCATTTGGAAAAGGCATATCTGCAGCAATGATAAAAACTGATTTACGGGTGGTGTGGGAGAGGGCAGCGTGTATTCCGCCAAGCGGACCAACATTTTTAATAATATCTCCATAAACCGGAACATTGATTTTGTTTCTGTAGAGTTCTGCTTCATTTGCAATAACAAAAACCTCATCAAAAATTCCCTCTAAAACCGAAATGGTGTTTTCAATAATTGTTTTTCCGCCAACCTCCAGCAAACCTTTCTGCTTCCCTCCATATCGCGAATTTTTTCCTCCCGAAAGTACTACTCCGGCTATATCTTTATATTTTCCAATCATTCATCAAAGATAAAGATTATTCACAATCCTTGTTATACCAACTGCTTATTATGGTTTGTCGAAAGGATAAATTCATAATATTACGTATCGGTATTAATAGCATCAGGAAAAAAAAATATTCGCGCATTAGCGGCAAAAAAATATTTTCCGGTACAATTATTGTTGTAAAATAAAAAAAAACTAAACAAATAGTTGTATAACTAAAAACTTAGTTATATATTTGTAAGGAAGTTTTAAAAACATTACAATGAAAGAGCTAACAAAGGCAGAGGAGCAGTTAATGCAGATCTTATGGAAGATTGAAAAAGGTTTTGTCAATAACATCATGGAAGAAATTCCGGAGCCAAAACCCGCTTACAACACCGTTTCAACAATTGTAAGAATTCTTGAAAAGAAGGGATTTGTGGGGCATAAGGCATATGGCAAAACCCATGAATACTTTCCGTTGATCAGCAAAGATGAATATTCGAAAGAGTACATGGGAAGCTTTGTGAAAAATTATTTTCAGAATTCCTATCAGCAACTGGTTTCATTTTTTGCCAGTGGCGATAACCTGTCCATTAAAGAACTCGAGGAAATCAGATCTATGATGGATGAACAAATTAAAAAGAATAAAAAAAGTAAGAATAAATAAATTCTGTTGTTATGGAAGCAATTTTAATTTACTCGCTAAAATCGGCCTTTTCAATGGCTTTGCTGTTTGCGTTTTATTATTTTGTGATGAAACGTGATACCCATTTCAGGATACACAGGTATTTTCTGGTTTTTTCGATGTTGTTTTCCATGATTATTCCTGCTTTGGAGCTGACGTGGCCAATAGGTGAAATATCAAAATCCTATACAGTAGTCCTTGATGAAATTGTTGTGGGCGGTTTGTCATCCACATATATTAATAAGGATGCACCCGATTATTTTAATATGCTTTTTACTTTATATCTGGCCGGAGTGACATTATTTGCACTGAGGTTTGTATATAAAATGGTCCGGTTATACAGTTTTATTAAAAAATACAGAATCAGAAAAGAAAACGGAATCAATATGGTCAGCATGGATAAAGCCCATGCTCCATTTTCATTCTTTAACTTCCTGTTCCTTAATAACGATCTGAAAACTGAGGATGCCGAAAAAATTGTGACCCACGAGCTGGTTCATGTAAAGCAGCACCATTCGGTTGATATTGTTATTATGGAGCTGATATCAGTCTTTCAATGGTTTAACCCATTTGTCTGGATGTACAGAAATTCATTAAAAGAGCTTCATGAATACCTGGCCGACGAAGGAGTGCTGTTGAAAGGATACGAAAAAACCGGTTACCAGCAATTGTTGTTAGCGCTGACAATGGGTGCTTCGGTAAGCGACTTTGCCAATAGTTTTAATCAATCATTAATTAAAAGGAGAATTCAAATGATGACAAAAATCAAATCGGGAATGCGTTCAAAATTCAAATTTTTAATCGCATTGCCATTAGTTACTCTACTTACTTTACTTTTTGCTTTTACTAACCCTTCTTCCATTGTTGACTCTACGGCCATGCTTCCTGCATACCAGAAACTGGTTTTGCAAGAAAAACCAATTCAGCCTCAGAATTATACCGAAGTTGGAAAAGCGCCCGAATTCAAAGGCGGCCAGGATGCCATGCTAAATTACCTGATATCCAATATCAAATATCCCAAAAACGCACAGGAAAAGGGGATAACAGGATCGGTCTATGTTCAGTTTGTCGTTGAAAAAACAGGAAAAATATCCGATGTTGGCATTAAAAAGGGAGTCAATGATGAACTGGATAAGGAAGCAGTCAGAGTCATTTCTTCCATGCCCGACTGGAATCCGGGTACCGATAAGGATGGAAATGCCGTTGATGTTGAAATGGTTCTTCCGATTACCTTTCGACTCGACGAGAAAAAAGACAAATAAAAAATGAGGCTCCGGCCTCATTTTTTTTTGTTAAACTCAAATTTCAGGACATATCGATTTGAAATTTACTGAATGTCCTCAATATTTTGTGGATTTTAGTTAAATAACCCTCAACCCGAAACAAGAAACCCGAAACTTTCTCTTCCATTTCCGCCGGAACATTATATTTCGTTCTAATGAATTCACTACCGGCGGTTCTTTTCGCATCTCATCAAACCCCGGCCGTTAGCCGGGGCTGAATTAACCTGGCCCTTCAGGCCGTTTGTCCCATGGGTTTAATTTGGTCAGTCAAACCTCAAGCCCCAACCCCGAAACAAAAAGAACCAAAAGAACCCTTCGAACAAAAAGAACAAAAAGAACCAACCCCAAACCCCAAACCCGAAACAAGGAACCCCAAACCCCAAACTCCAAACCCGAAACTTTCTCTTCCATTTCCGCCGGAACATTATATTTCGTTCTAATGAATTCACTACCGGCGGTTCTTTTCGCATCTCATCAAACCCCGGCCGTTAGCCGGGGCTGAATTAACCTGGCCCTTCAGGCCGTTTGTTCCATGGGTTTAATTTGGTCAGTCAAACCTCAAGCCCCAACCCCGAAACAAAAAGAACCAAAAGAACCCTTCGAACAAAAAGAACAAAAAGAACAAAAAGAACCAACCCCAAACCCCAAACCCGAAACCCGAAACCCGAAACCCGAAACCCCCAAACTCCAAACCGTTTTCACCGACCAATTCCCCCCATTCACCGATTTCTTCTTTCTATGCTTTAATTCAGGTTGTAATTTTGGTTCAGAATTTTAATTAAACTATTTTTAAATCTTTAAATAAAAAAAATATGAACCATTTAAATCACGACAGCGAAAAATGCAACCAGGGCCTCCTGAAACGGGTAATAACCGGATTTATGTTTTTGGCTGTGGGTGCAGTCTTTACCATGTATTACATGGATATTCTTGATCCTGCAATTGAAAAAATTATATTTACCTGGCAGATGTTGCTTATTGCCATAGGCGTGGTAACACTCACCGGAAAGCATGGAATAGTGCCCGGTGTAATCCTCATTACCGTGGGATCAATTTATCTTATTCCAAAACTGGGGTTTGTTGATTATCCTGTACATCACCTGTGGATCCCGGCAATATTTATCATCATCGGATTGTTCATCCTTTTCAAAACACGCAGTCCGCGCAGGGATTTTAAAGATAATTTTCACAAAAACAATCTGGGAACCGATTACATCGACGAGACCAATGTCTTCGGAGGCGGAACAACCGTGGTGACATCCAAAACTTTCAGGGGAGGAAAAATTGTGTGTGTCTTTGGCGGCTCAAAAATTGATTTCAGCGAGGCTGCTCTGGCCGAAGGCACCAATTATCTTGAAATAGTCAATGTTTTTGGCGGAACCGAGATGCTCATCCCCCGCGAATGGAAAGTGAAAACTGACGTCACCGCTATTTTAGGCGGGTTCGAAGACCGTAAATACAGAAATATTACTACCATCGAAATGGATGAGACTAAGGTTTTGGTCATCAAAGGAGTAGTCATATTTGGTGGTGGAGATATCAAAAGAGTATAAACTTTTAAGACATGGAACACCCCTTTCTTAAAAACAAATATTATACATGGTTTTTCATGGCAGTGTGGGCTCTCATTATGATTGCCCACTTTCTGCTTTTATTTTTGTATATCAACATTGATCCGGTTGTTGCTGTTATCGACAGTTTTGTTTTTAACTCTGTTCTGGGTGTACTCACAATTGGTGTTTGGTATCCGGTCAAGTATAACGGGATTGAAAAAACAAAAGTTCTGAATATTGTTTTTAATCATCTGATAATCATGTCTGTTGTGTTGGTGTTCTGGCTCCTGGTTTCTTATGTAATTTGTTATTTGCCAGCCAACGCCCGCATCGAATACAATGAGTTTTTCAGACTCTCTATGCCATGGAGAATTTTAAGCGGAATTCTGATTTATCTGCTTGTCTGTCTGGTGTATTACATGAAGTACTACTATGATATCTACAGGGAGCAGGCAGTTCAGGAATCTGAATTGCTGACTTTAGTGCGCGAAGCCGAACTCAATGCTCTGAAATTGCAGATCAATCCGCATTTTCTGTTCAACTCGCTAAACTCTGTTTGCTCTTTAACCATCACCAATCCTGAGAAAGCACACGATATGATTGTGAAACTTTCAGAGTACCTGAGATATTCGTTGTCAACAAGTCAGAAACAACTTATTTCCTTTAGGGATGAGCATAAAAATATGTTGTTGTATCTTGATATTGAAAAGTTGAGATTCGGAGATAAACTGGTGATAAAAAACACTATTGATCCTGATTGCGAAGAATTCTTGCTGCCAAACCTTGTGCTGCTTCCGATCATTGAAAATGCCATCAAGCACGGAGTCTACGAAAGCACAGAATCGGTTACCATCGAAATTTTAGCCGAAAAAGTAAACGAAAACCTTCAGGTCACCGTGACAAACAACTATGATCCCGAAGCTCCGCACCGAAAAGGGGCCGGAGTGGGGTTGAAGAATGTGCGTAGTAGACTGGATCTTATCTATAAAGGAGGAGGACTGTTGGAAGTTACTAAATTAGAAAACAAATTTAATGTTAAAATGATCTTTCCCCAAACCGAAACTAATTAATTGTCCGATCACCTCCCCTCCCTTGGAGGGGTCGGGGGTGGGAAACAAAATAACAGAAGCATGAAAAAACTAAAAACCATAATAATCGAAGACGAGCAGCCCGCCCGCGACCTCGTAAAATTCTATCTCAAAGATTTTCCTGAAATTGAATTAATCGACGAATGCGACGACGGCTTCAAAGGAATCAAAAGCATCCAGGAACACAAACCTGATCTGATATTTCTTGATATTCAGATGCCAAAACTATCTGGTTTTGAATTGCTCGAACTTCTTGATGAATATCCGCAGATAATTTTTACCACAGCATACGACCAATACGCCCTGAAGGCATTCGAACTCAATGCTGTTGATTACCTGCTTAAACCATTTTCCAAAGAAAGGTTCAGATCAGCAGTGGAAAAAGCCATGGAAAAGCTAGGCCAGAAAAACGGAACACAAGAGCAAGCTGAATCATTGAATAGAATTACCGATGAAAACCCTGAAGAACTTACAAGAATTGTTGTGCGTTCATCCGGAAAAATAGTTGTGATTCCCGTTGATTCAGTCAGTCACTTCGAAGCCGAAGACGATTATGTGATGATCTTTTCTGCCCAGGGCAAACACTTGAAAAAAGCCACTATGAAGTTTTTTGAATCAAGGCTCGACAGCAAAAAGTTCATCAGGGTTCATCGTTCTTGTATCGTCAATGTTGATTTCATAACAAAAATTGAGCTGATGGAAAAGGAGATGTACCTGCTCATACTAAAAGATAACTCCAAATTAAAAGTCTCAAAATCGGGATATAAACTTTTAAGGGATAAATTGGATTTTTGATATTTTTGTGTTTTGGGGTTAGTTCCCCACTGTTGGCTGCGTTTTTTTTACACATTCTTTATGCATGCCTTGTTTGTTTGCAGACCTGATTCGTTGCTGTTTTTTTAAAATATGGCCACAACAACCAAACACTCTGAAGTATTTAAGAAAACAGCAATGCAAATATATCCCATCCAATTTCCATAAATAATTAAGCCAAATTCTTGTGTCTTAAAGGAAAAAACTTAAATTTGCTGAATATCTATGTTTTGATGGTAAACAAAAAATGAAAAAGACACTTTTTACCGCATTGCTGATATTGGTTGCCGGATTGGCATTTGCGCAAAAAAACCTCGTGCCCAATGAAGGTTTTGATAATTACAAAAAATGCCCGTCTGACCTGGGACAGATCGACCGTACAGATTATTGGTTTACTCCAAGTCAGGGCACACCCGATTTTTTCGGGGCCTGTTCCAAAGGTGGTAAAATTTCACTTGGGGTTCCCGAAAATTATATGGGATCTCAAGGACCAAAAAGCGGGGAAAACTATACCGGAATTATTTCTTACTCCAAACGTTCACCCGATTATCGCGAATATCTGGCTGTTGAGCTAAACAGTAAGCTGATGGCCGATTCAATTTATTATCTCAGATTTCATGTGAGTCTGGCCGATTATTCAAAATTCGCCACCGACAATATTGGCGCCTGCGTTACCGACAGTCTGGTTAAACAGGTTTCCTGGCTGCCTGTAAGCCTTGAGCCGGTACTGATAAGCAAACCCGGAAAAGTAATGTCTGAAAAGGTTGATTGGATCGAGATTTCTGGACAGTTTGTGGCAAAAGGCGGTGAAGAATATCTCATCATTGGCAATTTTAAACCTGACAAGGAAATTATTATTAAGGAAGTTAACACTTCTCCTGTTGATAAAAGCGGACAAAAAGCATATTACTATGTTGATGACATTATGCTTTATAAGTGCTTTCTAGGGGATTGCTCAATGAAATAAAACCCATTTGGGATGAAGGGAATAGCAAAATTTCATTTTTTTTTCACGAACAGGATTGTTGTCTTTGTTCTGGTTATATTATTGTCATTTACAGTCTGTTCACAAAGTCTGAATAAAATTGTTAAAGTAGCCGATGATGCTTTTGAAAGCGGAAATTATTATGGGGCAATGGTTTCCTATAAAAAGGCTCTTAACATGAGCACGGTTCCTAAAATTGCCTATTCATACGCCCTTGCCTGCATGTACAACCATGATTATAAAAATGCGAAAATCTGGTTCAGATATGTGGTTTCCAACGACAAGGATAATTACCCGCTTTCCATGTTTTATCTTGCTGAAGTTGAGAAAAGCATGGGCGATTACCAACAGGCTATGGAAAGCTACAGAAAATTTCTTAAAAAAGGTGAGGATAAAAATTCATACCATGCAAAAAAAGCAGAACATGAGTTGATTGCCTGTGAAAATGCTTTTTATCTGAAACTCAATCCCGTTGGCTTTGATATTAAAAAAATCAGCACCAATGTGAATACTGTTTACAGTGAATATGGAATTTCTGATATTGGCGATTCAGTGTTGCTGTTTTCATCTTTCAGACCGGATGATAAGAATGCTCAGAACTTTTTCAGTACGCTTTTTAAATCACAGTATCAGGAAGATGTTTTTCAGAAATGGGAAGTCCTTGATTCCACAATAAATAAAAGTAATTATCATGCTGCAAACCCTGCATTTTCAAACAAAACAGGAACATTGTATTTCTGTTTGAGTGAGATGGTTGACGGCAAGGCATTATCAGGTATTTACCAGTCGGTTTATTCTGAGGGCCAATGGACTAATCCGGCCCGATTGCCAGAACCGGTGAATATTCCGGGTACAGCATCACTTCAGCCATCGGTTGCCGAGCTTCCCGATAAGGAGTTGCTGCTTTTTGTTTCAAACAGGGAAGGGGGAATCGGCAAATTGGATATCTGGTATTGTGAAATCAAAAATGACGGAACTTTTGGTCCGGCTTTTAATATGGCCGCCAATACCAATGATATGGATGAATCTACCAGGTATTTTGTTGAGATGAAATCTGCAGTCAATACTATTGATGATGACATTACCCCTTTTTACGATCCACTTGATTCGACTTTGTATTTTTCATCTACCTGGCATAATAACATGGGCGGATTTGATATTTTCAAAATCAAGGGAGATTTCAAAAAATGGGGCGATCCGATGAATATGGGCTATCCACTGAATACCAGTGATAATGAACTGTATTATTATATTACTTCGAAGCACAGCAGAGCTTATTTTACTTCAAACAGACCTGAATCTGATTTTTTTAGTAACGAGCGTTGTTGCAATGATATTTATTATTATGACCTGCCAAAAATTATTAATGAGGAAGAGGAGCAGGAAAAGGTTCTTGTGGTTCTTGAAAATGAATTGAAAAAGCTGATTCCGCTTACCTTGTATTTTCATAACGACGAGCCCAATCCCCGCACCCGCGACACGGTAACTCAACTTAATTATGAAACTACTTTTAACAGCTATGTGGCTATGGTGGAGGAATATAAGACTGAATATTCGGCCGGAGTGAAAAAAAATATGAAAGAGGAAGCTGTCCAAAATATTGAAAATTTTTTCAAGGAAGAAGTGAATAAGGGATATTCTGACCTTACAAATTTTAGTCTGCTTCTTGAACAATTACTCCCCGAAGGCAGGATAATAGAGTTAACCATTAAAGGTTATGCAAGTCCCCTGCATGCCACAGATTACAACGTAAATCTCTCAAAACGAAGAATCAACAGTCTGGTCAATTACTACAAAGAATATAAAAACGGATTGTTTATCCAATATATTGATAATGGTCAACTTTCGTTTACCGAGGAAGCGTATGGTGAAGATGAAGCAGCTGTTGAAATTTCTGATGATCTCAAAGATACCCGCAATTCTGTTTACAGTCCGGCTGCCGCATTCGAACGAAAAATCAGGCTTATTGCTGTGGATGTTACCAGGTAGGATGGTAAGATTGTAAGACGGTAGAATGATACGACGGTATGGCCCGGCTTGAAAGCAGGGGATGAATTGAGTCGGCCTTACAGGCCTGGATTATGGGAGATAAAACTTCATCGACTTTACAAACTTTGGACTTTAAGGACTTTGGACTATAAGGACTTTCAACTTTATAAACTTTCAACTATCCAAACTTTTTCCTACTTTTGTTATTTAAAGCCATTCTGAATAATGCTGATTGATGTAATTAAAAATACCCTGATAATTACCGGTTTTGTGCTGGTAATGATGTTGATTATTGAATATGTAAATGTTCAGACAAAAGGCAAATGGAGCATACCGCTGAAGAAAAACCCCATACTTCAGATTCTGGTTGCTACAATTCTCGGATTGACTCCGGGTTGCCTGGGTACTTATACCGTAGTATCATTATATACACACAACTTAATGAGCTTCGGCGCTCTTATGGCGGCCATGATCGCTACAACCGGTGATGAAGCCTTTGTCATGTTTTCAGTGATGCCCGAAACGGCTGTAAAACTGAATATTATATTGTTGGTACTAGCTGTTTTAACAGGATTTGTTTTTCATTATTTTATAAAGAAAAAGAATTATAGAATAACAGGTGAAAAACACATGGAGATTCATGATCATGAGTTTTCGTGCAAGTGCTATGACCGAAAAAAAATTATTCCTCAGTTAAAAGGTATATCAGTTCAAAGAGGGATTTTAATCACCGCTCTTGTTCTTTTCATTTTAGCTGTTTCTACAGGAAATATTGCACATGACCACAACCATTCAATAATCGGAATGCCCGGTACTGAGAAGGTTGCGAATGATGATCACAGCAGTCACGAATACGAAGCAGAAGCAAGTAAAGATGAAAACCATGATCATGGAAACTTTCTGGTTCCAATTTTTAACTGGAACTGGTTTTTGATTGTTTTTCTTGGTGTCTTGGGGATTGCATTGTTTATTGTTTCAACCGTTCCCGATCATTTCCTTCATGAACATCTTTGGGGGCATATTGTGAAGAAACATTTTCTGAAAATTTTCCTTTGGACTTTTGGAGCTTTGCTGCTCATTACCTGGTCCATGGAATATGTCGATCTTGCCGAACTCATTAAAACACAGCATATTTATGTCTTGCTGATTGCCATTTTAATCGGTGTGATTCCCGAATCAGGCCCACACCTCGTTTTTATCAGTCTTTTTTTGTACAGCGGATTGCCATTCAGTATCCTGATGGCCAATTCAGTTGTGCAGGACGGACATGGTGCATTGCCTTTGTTCGCTGAATCCAAACGCAGTTTTCTCTACGTTAAGTTGATTAAAATTGGTATGGCTCTTATTCTGGGATTTGCCGGTTTTTATTTTGGCTTTTAGTATTTAGTAGCTGGTATCAAGTATCAAGTAGCGAGTATCAGACATCAATATAAGTTGGTTTTGCTACAGTGGTTTTTTCAGTGGTGGCGTAGAATCTGGTGGCTTCTGAAAGCGAAAAATTAAAGGATCTCTCGTGCTTTTCAATAATAATCTGGACTATAAAATTTTGTTTAAATAGTTTTTTGAATTATACTTCCTGGTATTCTATCTATATAATAATAAGAGTTTAATGAACGAAATGGAATATATTATTTATCTGGGAATTCGCCAGAAAGACATTATTCATCTTTCCCGATAGCCATTTAATTAAACCTGCTTGTTAAGTAAATCAATCCGAAGAATTCATTTTATGAAACAAAAAGTTTAATTATAAACGTAATTTAAAATTGCCTGAAAGGCATAAATAATAATAGCCCCGGGCTATATATCAATTTGTTATCTGTTTATCGGCAGGTCATTTAATTAATCATGAAGATTTTTGTAAAAACATTACTTGTTAAATATTTTCTCCACAACCACATGATCACCGCAGATAACAACAAGATTATATATGGCCGACGGTTTATCCGAAAGATCAATTATTGCATATCCGGCCGGATCATACTTGCCCGAATGCATTAATACTTTGCCAAGCTGGTCGGTCAGATAATAATAAATATGGTTTTCTGAACATCCGTGCGAAATCAGTGAGAAATTGTTATCTCCGTTGGGGAGCAGTTCTATGCTGAATTGTTCCTCTTCTCCGCATGTAACGGCCTTTAATGACAACATCTCGGTTTTTCCGTCATAATCGGTCTGCCATAACCTGTAATAAGTTACCAAAGGCGATACTTCAAAATCAGGATATTCATAATTTATTGTTGCATCTGAATTTCCACTTCCTGAAATTTTTGCCAGATGTTCAAATGTAATTCCATCGTAGCTCTTTTCAATGGTAAAATAATCATTGTCTCTTTCGCTGCAGGTTGTCCATTCGAGCTTAACACTGTTTGTTTCACACGATGCTGTAAATGCTTTCAGTGTCACGGGCAGCAGACTGCCCTGACTGCCTAAAGTAACCTTTGTATGGCTTAGGTTGTTATTGATTGTTGTCGCAAAAGCTGTGTTGGCCAATGCATCGTTGATTGTTGAAAGCGGCGCCATATAAACTGGTCCGGGGACTCCTCCCCAGGTCATCTGCACTTCCTGGAACATAACCAGTGTGCCGTCGGTATGTCCGTTTAATTCACTGTCGAAATAGGTCAAGGTGAAATCGCAGGGAATAACTGCCTTTGCACCCGGTACAATGTCATAATACCTCAGAATGCTTGTGTTTCCTGCATAACTCCCTGTCCCGTTTAACTCCTCATGTCCGCGTGTAATTGTAGTATTACCAAGAGGAGCAGATGGTGTCACAAACAATCCCAGTCCGGCAACATTACCCGTAGGGTTCATCCTTGTTGCTTTTATGGTACCAGGACCAGGTAATCCGCTGCCATTTGTGGCAGTAATTCTGTTTGTGGCATTTTCACTCACCAGTATTCCGGTTGTTCCCAAATCAATGTGGTTATCTTCCAGATCAATATCTCCGTTTAATAAAGTCAGGTTTCCATTTACAGTTATATTTGTTTCTATTTTCATTCCGGAACCTGAATTATTCAAGGTCAGGTTGAAAAATGAAGAGGTGTTTGTTCCCAAAACCGACTGTATTGATGAACCGGTAAAATAAAAGGTTCCTGTAACACTGGTAAAAGTGGCACTGTTACTAAAATCACCATTCAGATTTATATCTCCGCCATTTTGGTATAGCATTCCTCCTGAAACCAGGAATATATCATTGTCAACAAAAAGGGTTCCGCCTGCTTCGATACGTAAATCAGAATTGTTAACGGTAAGATCTTTGTTGTTGTTAATGGTCAGGGCTCCGCCGCTTAATATTTCGATACTGTTACATATACCTGTTGTTCCATTGATGGTGGTATTAACTGAAAAGATTGGATAATGGCTGCATCCGCCAGGGATTGTGACATCCGTTGAAGAAACGGGAATGTATCCGCCACCCCAGTTTGAGCAATTATACCAGTCAGAACTTATTGTACCTGCCCATGTCCCGCTGGGCACCAGCTCATTTGCCGGATTAACATCAGCGGTAACGATGTCATAGCAAACGCCCACATCGTCTGAAATTGTAACTAAATAATCTCCTGCAGGTAATCCTGTTATCATAGCAGTTGTTGCGCCAGTTTCCCACAAATAACTGTATGTGCCTGACCCGCCTGTTGCTGAAGCTGTGGCTGTTCCTGCAGCATCGTCATAGCATACAACCATACCATCGTTAACCAGTACAGAACCAATTATTCCGTTTACAGTAAAGTCCAGACTGTTGCCAATTACCGAATTGCCGCAGGCATCATCTACCTGACCGCTGAAACTGAGTGTATAAGTACCTCCGGCAATAAGCTGTGTATTTAGTGTCATCAGATATTCACGGTCTGAGGCCGAACCACCGGTTCCCTGAATGGATATTACGTTGTATGAGCCACCCGGACCGGTAACTGCAAAGTCATCGCTGTTTACTGATGCGGTATCTACAGGTTCGTTGAACCAAAATGTAATTTGTTCTTCTCCGCAGGTTGGAGAATTTACTATGGTGTCAAGTTCGGGTGGATTTACATCAACGATAACACCCGAAGCCATACTGAAATCTATGAAGTAGCCGTATTGTGTTGAGCTGTAATTGCTCACGTTGATAACATATATTTCTCCTTCCTGTACAGGAATGGCTGCATTAAACGGAGTACCGCCGCCATCCTGACTGGTGAATGATGTTGAACCGTCGGGGCCTGTAGTGCCTGCTGTTCCTGAATAATTGCAACTTACTTCCAGTGAAGGGTCTGAGTAAATGTCAGAACAGGAAGCTGTAGTGAGGTTATAAACAGCCCAATCATAATCATCGGCCGTGTCATTTGGCGTGATTGTAAACATCAGGTTCCCGTCCTGCTGAACAGTGAAAATGTACCAGACATCATTTCTTTCACCGGCAGACAGGCATGAAGAACTGCCGTTAATTTCACCGGGAATATTTCCTGTGCCCGAATAAGATTCAGTTGTACTGTATGAATCACCGCAGATCGGAATGGCTCCCAGGCAGTCCTGTTCATTGGGAGTTACGGGGTGCGGATCGCAATCGGCTGCAGTATATGTGTAATCTGCAGGGGCAGATCCGTCATTGCCATCGGTGTAAACCAGATTGCCGTAACTGTCATATAGAGAATAACTGTTTTCATAACCCCAGCTTCCAGCCGTATAATCAATGAAAATGTCACCGCCTGTATAAACAGGAATATTATAACAAACCGGACCTGCGCCGGTGCTTAAGGTCCATGTTCCGACAGAAACGCCATCTGAATAAACATGAATATTGCCACCGTTCCACCCGTCACCGTAAGAATCTGAAATGCAAACAGACCATGAACAATCAGGAGGCATTAATCCGGTTACACACATTGTTGCTGCACCCATTCCTGTGTTGGAATTGTATCTTTGTCCTCTGATATAATAAGTTTCACCGGTTATTAAAGATGCAGATATTGTTTCCATATTACCAAGAATACTCCCGTTGTTGTCGGCACATGCTATAAGAACGAAGTCACTAATATTATTGCAGTTTCCTCCGGCAGGAAGATGATACAAATGCAAAACACCATCGCGGCTTAATGTTGAAACCCATGAAATGGTTATTTCAGTTTCGGCTCCCACGGTAAAAACGCCCCATACATCACGAAATGCACCGGAATTACAGGTTCCGGGATTGGTGAAGTTTGTGCAATTGGTGTTGGTCATGGGTACGCAGGAACCGTTTACAGTTATTGGTACTGCTGAGCAAGGGTTGTTTCCGGCACCCGGACATTGAGCTGATACTTCGGTTGCCATTAAAACCGGTAAAATTACCATCAGAATATGTAATATGCACGTTTTCATATTAACTCTTTTCTAAGTAGTTTTACTTTTAATTCAATGAATCGTTGAAAAAAAATGACCAATAACAATAAAAGAATTAGCGCTTAGATGAAAGTCGGAAATTTATTGACCAATGTTTTTGTTGAAGTGATTAAGGAGGAGGCAAAAAAAGTTTTTCGGATTTATAGCCATTGCCTGAAAATGTTTTGTTGACCTGTGATCAACTAAACAAAATGCATGATAAATATATGTTTTTGTGTGACTTTTGTTTTTGTAAATTGTTATTATCAGAAAATCAATGTTTTATGATTCAGGATTACTCCACCTCAATATCATACCTGCTCAGCAATCCGGGCAAACCGTTAAGCGAAAACTTAGCTTTTTTAATTCTGTTTACTTCGGGGTTCAAGCTGAAATTAAAAGACGTTCTGAAATCGACCTTTTCCAGAATAGATCTTTCAAAAACTGCCTCAATCAGGTCGCAGTTGTCGAATTCTGAACCCGTAAGGTCGCATTCTGTAAAGTCGGTTCCTTTAAGCAAGGAATCTTTAAAAACTGTTTTTCTTATTATTGTTTTGTAAAATGAGGTGTAATCAAGCTGGCATTTGGTGAAACTAAAAGATAACCCAAAGCTGTTACAGTTTTCAAAACTTACCCCGGGCAATTTGCATTCAATAAAAGTGATGTTGTTTAGAACAGTTTTATTCATTTTGCACATGGATAAATTACAGGCAAAAAAGGTGCAATCGGTAAATTGCATATCCGATAAATTGGCTTCGGAAAAATCGCAACCCGAAAACTTGCATTCCTCATATCCTCCTTTGGCTAGCGGATTTTCCTTAAACACCAGTTTTTTAAACTCCTGATCGACAATGTATGTGCTTTTCATTTGCAAATTGGTTGATTGTTTTTCAGGGTGCAAATATATGAAAAATGATTTATTGACCGGCTCAACGATTGTTTTGTTTGTTAGGTTTTGTTGTAGTTAAATTATGAATTATCTGATTTTCTTTGGTCTTAAATAGCCCTATTTTATCCTCAGGGAGTCTTTCATTGAATTTGTAAATAACTCTCTTCCCGGACCGGGCTCATTGATTTTCATTTCTCTGAAATTGGTCTCGTCGGAGAAAAGAAAATTCTTGTCCTTATTGCTGTCTACAATGGTCTTGATAAGAATTATATTCTTTTCAGGATAATAAAAATAGTCAATAAACTTTTCGTCATCCGGACTTATCTGCACCATATTCTTTCCGTACAGATCAGAAACATACAGTATCACCGGGTCTTTTGAATTATATAAAGAATCTTTGTTGTTATCTGTTTTTACTATCCTGTAAACAATCATCGGATTTGAAAATTCACTATGGACCGAAAAGGATAATATGTGCATGGTATCACTAAATAATTTGTAACTTTTTGTCGTTTCAAGGTCATAGAAAAGAATGTTTTGGATATCAAATTCGTTTTCATTTGTATTGATATACTCTTCCTCCGCCCAGCGGTCATTAAATGTCCCTGCATTTGCGGTGAAACCAACTGTAATTTCGTTAAGGTTATAATCAGTAGGTTTTTCATTTTCATAAACCATGGGCTGGTAGTTGGTTCCAATAGGAAAAATCAACATATTTTCAATTCCGTAATTAAAAGGATCTCCGATGATAAGAGATTCTTGTTTTACAATGGCCTTTTTTTTCTCTTTGGTTTTTTCATTGCTGCATGAAACAGAGAACAGAATTATTGTGGTAGCTAAAACGACTAAAAGGGTTTTCATGACCATGTAAATTTAGTAAGGTAAAAACTGATAATTATTATTTTATAAATATATTCAAAAAATAAAAAGAATGGAATTTTTGATTGTTATGTTTCTAAAGATTTAACTTTTTTTAAATCTTTTTTTAAATCTTAACAGAAAAAAACTAAACTTGCATTTAAAAAGGATTAAACTTATGCCCCGAAAGAAATACTACCTCGACAGCGAAAAAACCGAACTTCTTCAGACAGAATGGAAAGGTATTTTTAAAAATTTCAATGTCATTTGGAACAATAATGTGATCATGACTTTTGCAAACAAAGCTGAACTTTCATCAGGAAAAACCTACAGGATTGATGATAAAAGGGAGTTAAGTGTTCAGTTTGTTAAAAGAGGTTGGTTTGAACAAGGTGTGGAAATACTTGTAAATAATATTCCTGTCAGGGGAAGTTCAACTGATCCATACGCAGTGTTAAAAGGAACCTGGATTCTGCTGCTTGTGCTGGCAGGTTTGAATATTTTGATTGGTGTCATTGCTGAGACTATGCAGGTAAATGCTCTGCAGAATTTGGGTATTGGTCTTGGATCACTGATTGTGGGAGTAATACTAATATTTTTGGCGGTTTTTATAAAGGAAAAGCAATCCATGATTGCTTTGATCATAGCAATTTTGCTGATTTTTGCAGACATGGTTATGACTATTGTTTATTTGGCTCCGTCTCATGGATCGCCAACCACCTCAGGTATTTATGTTAAGATAGGTATCCTGATTGCGCTTTTTAGAGGAATTGCAGCCATAAGGAAGATAAAAAGCATGAATAAATATTCTGATATTTCTCCATTGGATCAGGTTTAAGTAAAATAAAAGCTGATATAAATCTTGCTTGAAAAACAATACCCGTAAAGAAGAATTTTTACGGGTATTAGAATTTTATATGGATTTGATCATGTCATTACATCCCTCTTCAGCAAGTTTTCTAAGCTCTTTGACTCTTTCAGAAAGCCAGTCAAGATCTTTGTCGGTAACGATATAATCGAGCTTATAACGGGAGTCGATGTAGGCCTTTTTTAATAAATCAAATAGATGACCGCCTTCAGTAACCTTGCTTTGAAAAACTGTCCTGAACCGGTCATCAAGCTGGCAAACCATTTTATCTAATTTTTCAAGATCATGGAACTTAGGTTTATAATCAGTATAAACCAGCAGGATTGTCATATAATACCGCTCGGCTGATTGATGAAGCATGAAGGCGGCCTGATTGTACCTTTTCAGATTGTAATTTCTTTCAAAATCGTCATAAAATTCATTGGCGTTTTCGAACCATTTGGCAAAGTATGTCTCGGCTTTGTTTTTTCGCTGAACTTTGTTTAACGGGACAGGGGAGGCCAGCTTGTGTTTTCCGCTGTCGTAAAGAATAACGCCGTCTTTTATAACGTCCATGAAAAAGTAATTTCCGTCTTCAATTTCTTTGTTCAGATATTCATTTCCATGAAATATAAGGTTTAGCGGGGTTTCCTTTATTGAATCGCGCCGGAGTTTATACTTCCACCTTTTTTCGGTTTCTTTTTTTCGGGCTTGCTCTTCGTTATCAAGCACGACCAAAAGATCATAATCGCTTTTGTACTCAAAAGTGGTGCCCTTTTCACGGTATTGTTCGTCAACCCAATCGCCCCGTGCAAATGAGCCGAATAAAATAATCATTTCGGCATGCAGACTTTTGTGCAATACCGAAACGATTTCTTTTATTTCCTTTTGCCTTTCCTCAGGCAGATGTTCTAAATCGGTTTTCAATGGTGTTTAATTTTATGCTAAAATAATATTTATTATTTAATTATTAAAATATTTTGTTAACATTTTTCAAAACGATTTATTTTCTAATTGATTATCAGTTTCTCAACATAAAAACTGTCGTTTGAGTAAATTCTTATAAAATACAATCCCTTTTTCAGGTTTGAAATATTTGTCTGATAATTGTTGCTGTTTACTATATCTTTCTTAATTTTTATTCCGGAAACATCGAATATTTCAACTTTATCAATGGAGGCATCGCTTTCAATAAATATTTTTTCTTTTGCCGGGTTTGGATAAACGATGAAGTTTTTCATGACCATCGGGATGTTAGAGCTGTTGATCATATTCCCGAGAGAATCGACCTTAATTATAATGGCATCTATATCTGGGTATTCCTTTTCCGGAAAGTTAAAGTAATTCCCCGACATTATGCATCCTCCGTCGCTGGTTGCCTGAACACTGATAAGGTTGTAATTGCATTCACCCCCGTAATATTTTCTCCAGATAACATTTCCACTCACATCCATTTTGTATAGCAAAAACCATCTGTATTGTTCATTATATAGAGTTGATTCAACATTGTAATTATGCATCCCCCCAAAATAAAACCGTTCCCCGTCAATAAAGGAAACACAGTTTTTAGTGGCACAAAATGTCGATGTATCGGCAATATACAACCAAAAAGTATCAATCACAGTAGCTATCTCATTGGTTTCTGACATCTTTAACAAAACCATATCCTCATTTACCTCATCATTTGATTCATTTAAACTGAATCCTTCAAATGGCAGAAAAAATATGGAGTCATTGCAAAAATCGAACTCTTTTTTTGACATAAACATATCTGCAAAGGAATCAAAAAACAAAGTATCCAAAAATTCAAGTGTGTTTTTGTCCAGACTAAATAATGCACCGCCCTGGTTAAAAAGATATTGATCATTTTTTTTCGATTCTGTAATTCTTGGTCCCCCGTTTACTACAGATGAAGAAAAACTATATTTCTTACGTGCCATTATAAAAAGGTCGGCAGGATTGATTTTATATGCTATAACATGTGATTCTGAATCCAGGGCAGCCCCGATCAGGTTGCCGTCTTCATCAACTTCAATATTATCAATTACTTCATTGATATAGCCATAAATAGTATCTGCAATCAGTTCAAGTTCCATGCTGTATTTTGAAATCATTATGGAAGCATCACTACCTTCAGACCACAAATCAATGTTGTACGCGCTTGAAATAACAAAAAGTGTGTCGTTACTCAACAACAATGACCGCACCATGTTGTAATTATATCCTTCATCCACGATTTCAACTGAATCAACATAATCCCCGTTTACATCCAGCTTGTAAATCTTTGAATTATAGCGCCAGGGGTTGCTCACATCAAAACTGATAAGGGAAAAAAAATACCCGTCGGCTGATGAAATAATATCGCTGACACCCTCGAAATGCTCTGTGACTATTCTTTTCTCAAATGTTTGTGAAAATGTAGTCAAATTTAAAAATACGTATAATATTATATATAGCTTTTTCATAAAAAACAAAGTTAAAAAAAGGTTGTTTCAAATACATTCATGTAATTGATTATAAACGTTTAATTTTGTAACCCTTAATTGAAACATTTTTGAAACAACCTTTTATTGATTAATAATTAGTTATTTCAGCAACAGGAACGCCACTGACAATTCTGATCCCATGACTGCATTCATTGTCATATGGAGCGCATGATCCCAGCATATCAACGAATTTAATTTTTCTTTCCCAATAATCTAATGAGATTTTCCTGAAATTTATAATGTTTAATGCTCCCTGCAGATAATGGTTCATGTCTTCAATACTTAAAGGGGTTGTTCCCGGATAACCCAGCCACAGCCAGTCAAGATCACCGTAAGTAGTTCCAGTCTCGGTTTCAGGATTGTAATACCAATCCATGTAAAAATCAAGAGTGTAACCAACATTGGTCCATATTACATTTTCCATTTGTCCGATAAAGTATCTGTTAATTACATTCTCAATGGCTTGAAAGGCGGATATGCCACCAGTATATGGGTATATAGCATTGTATGCCCTTGTGAAATAAGGAAAGGGTTCCAAATCATTAACATCTTTTCCGTTATATAGCACACCGGAATAAGTTGTGCTTTGGTCGGTCGACTCCTTTATTTCCAGGTCTGCAATCATAAGCTTATCGCCCTCTTTTCCATTATAAATGTCTGAAATACTCATGTATTCTGTAATTACATCATTTATACAGACTAATTTTTCTCCATTTTCATTTTCACCGGCATGATTTAAAGTGAACTCAAAATCATAGGTCTCAGTCATTTCCAATTCATTAACATTAGCAAAATCATAATTTAAAACCGTTTCAAACTCAAACAGGACCTGTTCAACGGTTTTTGTTTCATCCGATTTTACCTTTCCAAGCTTGACATCTTTTTTGAAATCGTCAATGGCACTTTTGATTTCATTGTAATTTTCAGGCGGGGTATAACCCTTGTGCCTGTCAGCATTAATTTCTTCTTTCTCGCAACCTGAGAAAAAGAGAAATGCCGTTGCAATCATTGGAAAACACAGTCTTCTCAAAATAAATTTTGTTTTTTTCATAAAAAATTAATTTGTGCTTTGGTTGTCCCCCTCGAAAGCGGTTAATTATATAAAAAGCGTGGGACTGTAGTTATTGGTCCTGTGCGGTAATAAGCAAAAACTCATCCGCCTGTCGGCGGATGAGCCGTCAACTTACTATCCTTTGTGTGTAAAAAGTACCAGTTTTTGCGACAAGAATAATAGCTAACGCTTTTATTGTAATTCACTATTAAAACATGCTAAATGGATAAACCTGACTGCTGTAAAATAAAAAAGCGTGAACAAAATTCTGCTTGTCACAAGGTACTGGTATACCCACACACAAAACAGAATCAGCTCACGCCAAATGCGAAAATAATACTTATTATTCAATGTGTGTAAAAATTACCAGTTTTTGTGACCTGAATAAAAGTTTTAGCTGTTTTTTATTATTAAAAGAACGATACTAAAATAAATTTAGTTAAATACAAAGTACTGACAAAAAAAATCAAAAAACAATAGCCTGAATTAAAATCAGTAGTTTTACTTAATGTTTTAAAGTTGAAAAGTTCTTCAATAATATTTCTCGCTCTGAGTGCCTTCCAATTTCTAACTTTCTATCATTTAGCCTTTTTACCGTTCCACAGCTTTACCCGCTCCCTAATCACTCTCCTAACCCACCGCTAACTTCTTTCAAATCAGCAACCTTCCCAACCGGATAAACGCCCATAAAAGCATCTCCATAATTAGTTCTCTGATAAAACCAGTTGCATTGCAGCCATTGATTTTTTGCAAATTCCGGATTGTCTTTTTTAATTTTTTCGTACTCGGCTTTTAAAACGGGATCTTTTTCAAGCATCTCACGTGCAAGTTTTTCCATTACATAGGTTTCGGAGTATTCTTTTTGCTCAAAAATGGCATTGAAATAGCCCCATCTCAAAAATGAACTGGGTCCCTTTGGCTCAAGGGCATGAAGAATGAGCAAAACAGTGCTTTGGTTTGTGAAAATCACTGCCGATCCTTTTGGAAAAGTGCGGGTTTCTTTAATATCATTGGTTTTGAAATTGTTCAGACGCATTTTTCCTTCATAGGGACGGTTGTCAAATTCGTATTCGGTGAATTTGTAAGATTCCACTGTAATGTTTTTTTCTTCAGACAGATATTGAATTTCTACTCCCTGCAATTTTAGCCGTTCAGCGATGAATGAATAGGCGGGCGGAATGATATATGCCTCCGGAATAGTCACATACGAAACGGGAACCTGCTTGTTGTAAAAATCAATCATAAAAGTACTGGCGGTATCGGAGTATTTGAACCAGGGTCCGCCGGTCAGATCACTGATCTCCATATGATAGGCGAAGCCTTCAAAAGGAACCTGAGTTTTTTCCACCGAGGTTTCGTATTCAATGACGTAGGGTTTTTTTCTGAATTCGGCTGTTTTGCATTTGTCATCGGCAGTGCGGTTTATTTTTTTCAGTTCATTTGGATCGCTGTTTACAAATTCCAAAGTATGCCTGATCATCTCAAAAGTAGCATCCACACGGGTTTTATAAGGTTTCAGCATGTGGGTTTCGAGTAAAATACCGATTCGGTTTCTGATGGCGGTGTAGCCCTCGGATAGGGCCGGACTACCTACCCAGCTTTCCAGTCCGCTGCGCGGATCATGCCATTCCTTAAACATGATGTATGGGAAAATTTTATGTCCCGATTCCTTCATCTTTTTCTCGGCATAAGGCAGATACTTGTCCTTTTGCCATTTGGTAAGGCCATCCTCCATGTTGCCGTAGATTTCCAGTCCGTATGTTAAACTATACTGATAATCTGCCCCGTCGGTGGTATGACAGTCGATGAAAAGATCGGGCAGCCATTGGGTAAACATTTTGTGCCACGACTGCATTTCAGGCGTTTCAGCTTTCAGGAAATCGCGGTTGAGGTTGAGGTTTTGGGAGTTTGTCCGCCACCCCATATTTTCTGGTCCGTTTTGGTTAATCCTGTTGTATGGTCCATAGCGCAGGTCTCCGTCGGGATTCATTACCGGGATGAACAGAATGATCATATTATCGAGTAAATTCAGGTGTTTTTTGTGGATAGCCATGTCACGGAGCAACATCATTCCGGCATCTTTGCCATCAGGTTCGCCTGCATGGATGGATGCTTCAATCAGAATAACAAGTTTGCCCGATTTTTTCGCATCTCCTGATGTAAATTTTTTTTCACTGCTAACAATGATCATGGGAATGTCATATCCTCCGGCACTTTTACCAATAGAAATATATTCCATGATATCCGATTCATCGCACATTTTTTTACAAAAATTTATGGTTGAATCATAGGGAGGGGAATCCATATACCCCGATTTTTCATAAAAAGTCTGCCATTTGTTTGATTGAGAAAAAACAGAACCACCAATTGTTAAGAAGAGAATCGCAACAAAAATCAATTTCATAAATATTTTTTTGCTAGAGACGCAATATTTTGCGTCTCCAATTAATAATATAAATATTACAATTTAAATTAAAACGCAATATTTTGCATCTCAAATTATCAATGTTATTGTTATTAATATAAATTAAAACACAATAATTTTGTGTCTCAAATTATAAATGTAAATGTTATAAATATAAATTAAAACGCAATATTTTGCGCCTCAAATTATTAATGTATGTGAAGACAAATTTTTAGCATCTTCATATTACACTGTAAAGATAATGAAAGCGGATAGAATTTCAAGAGGTTTTTTGCCGCTTCCCGAATTTGGAGCGTAAATGGTAGAGTCAAAAAAGAAAAGTATTCGCGCATAAGCGGCCAGATATTATACTGATTATACTAATCATTCGCGCATTAGCCGCAAATAATCCTCTCACTACAAACTATTTTACTACCTTTGCACCCAATTAATTTCCTGCTCCATACAAAAAATTGGTGTTTGCAGCAGGTATAAAGAAAGGAAAGAAATGATCACTTTTAGTGAATTACAATTAGACGAAAAAATTATCAGAGCCATTGAAGAGATGGGCTTTGTAAATCCCACACCCATTCAGGAACAGGTCATTCCGGCTTTACTTGAATCAGCCGAAGACATTGTTGCATTGGCGCAGACCGGCACCGGAAAAACCGCTGCGTTTGGTTTGCCCATTCTCGAAAAACTTGACTATCAAAACAACTCGGTACAGGCATTGATTTTATGCCCTACACGTGAATTATGCCTTCAGATTACAAATGATATTGAGAATTATTCAAAATACCTCGACTCTTTTCGTATCACTGCAGTTTATGGTGGCGCCAGCATAGAAAATCAGGTGCAGAAACTAAAAAAAGGTTCGCATATTGTGGTTGGAACACCCGGCAGAACCCTTGATCTCATCAAAAGAAAAGCTCTGAAAATAAGCAATATCAGGTGGCTTATTCTTGACGAAGCCGATGAGATGCTCGACATGGGTTTTAAAGACGATCTGGATGATATTTTATCAACCACCCCACAGGAAAAAAGAGTTCTGCTTTTCTCTGCCACCATGCCCAAAGATGTGGCAAAGATTGCACAAAATTATATGAAAAACTCCAGGGAAATTTCTGTTGGAAAGAAAAATTCGGGAGCCGAAAACATCAGCCATATCTATTACATGGTGAATGCAGGTAAAAGGTACGAAGTGCTGAAAAGAATTGCCGACATCAACCCAAATATTTACGGAATTGTTTTTTGCCGCACCCGTATGGAAACCAAGGAAATTGCCGATAAACTGATTTCCGACGGCTACAACGCCGATGCGCTGCATGGAGATCTATCCCAGGCTCAGCGCGACATGGTGATGGGACGGTTCAGATCAAAGCTCCTTCAGCTTCTTGTGGCTACGGATGTGGCAGCCAGGGGAATCGATGTGAATGACCTGACGCACATCATTAATTATAATCTGCCCGATGAACTGGAAGCTTATATTCACCGCAGCGGACGAACAGGCAGGGCAGGAAAATCGGGTTACTCCATTTCCATTGTCCATACCCGCGAAAACAATAAAATCAGGGAGCTTGAAAAGATAACAGGTAAAACTTTTAAGAGAAAACCTGTGCCCATCGGGACTGAAATTTGCGAAAGACAACTGTTTAACCTCATTGACAAGGTGGAAAAAATTGAGGTCAATGAAACTCAGATCGAACAATATCTTCCTGCTATTTATAAGAAACTAGACTGGCTCGACCGTGAGGAACTGATCAAACATTTTGTTTCGGTTGAGTTTAACCGTTTTCTGGAGTACTATAAAAATGCTCCCGATCTGAATGTTAAAGAGAAGGAAAAACGTCGTGATGATGATTATACCGAAACCAACCGCAGGGAACGTAAAGACCGGAGTAAGAATCGTAACGACGTCCAGACCGAGAGAAATTACAGAAAAGACATGGCATTCTCGAGATTTTTTATCAATCTGGGTTCCCGAAACTCTCTGAATCCACATCGTTTAATGGGACTGATCAACGATTGCACCCGTACACGCGGAATCGAAATAGGAAAAATCGACATCATGAAAGGATTTTCATTTTTTGAAGTCGATTCGAGCTACGAAGACCTGATCATCAAAACCATGAACCAGGCCGTTTTTGATAAAATCCGCACAGTAGTGGAAATCTCAAAACCCGATTCAAAAACTAAAGAAAAAAAGAGTTTTACTCCCGAAAAATTTAAGAAAAAATCGAAGAGGAATAAATATTAGATTTTTGCTTCGCAATCCTCCGAATGGCTGATTGCGAAGCAATACTCGCTTTAATGATATTTTCTTCCTAACTTTACAGCCTTATTTCTATACCCTTGGAACTAGAAACCATTTTCAACCAGGTAGCAATTCTCGGAATTGTAGGACTAATAGGGGTTCTGGCAGCCCGGTTGAAAATCATTTCACCTGTTGTGAATGAAAGTCTGGCTGGCATCATCATCAACATCACATCTCCTTTTTTAATTATCACCTCACTTTCTGATCTTAAATTTACAGGTGAGATAATCAGTAACAGCATCTGGGTTTTTGTTTTTTCCTACCTCGCCATTTTTGTACTGATGGGAATAGGAATGTTATCGAGTAAAGCCCTCAGGTTAAATGATGAAATCGGAAAAGTACATATTCTCCATACCACTTATGGAAATATCGTTTTCATGGGATTTCCTGTTTTAAACGAACTGTTTCCCGGTGGCGAAGCTTTGCTGTATGCAGCCATTTATCAGGTGGCATCCAATACGCTCATGTGGACATTGGCTATTTATGTTTTGAGAAAAGAAAAAACGGCCGGACTGAAACAAAATCTGAAAAAATTTGCCAATCCCAATACCATTGCGCTGCTCATAGGATTATTAATGATGTCTTTTCAGATTGAAATGCCTGATATTTTGCACAAATCGCTGGGCGGACTGGGAGATACAACTTTATATCTGGCCATGATATATATTGGCGCATTGATAGCCGGAATAAAACTTTCAGAAACAATAAAACAACCTCATATTTATGTGCTCAGTCTGAATAAACTGATTCTTGGTCCGTTTATAATTCTGATGATCATTCATTCATTAACCACATTTTTCGGAATCGAATTCGGAATCATCGCCCTTTCAACAGTTGTCCTCGAAGCCGCCATGCCCTGCATGGTTATCATCATCATATTGGTTAAAAAATACGGAGGAAACGAAAAAACCGCCATCGAAAATTTGTTTGTTACTACGGTGCTTTGCCTTGTTACTCTGCCACTGGTTTATTGGTTGATAAAGGTGGTTGTGGGTAGTTAGTAGCAGGTAGCAGGTAGCAAGTATCAAGAATTGATATGTGATGGGGTGAATGGCGGGTCTCCAATGCAGAATATTTACTCATGTAAAATTCTTCTTTGGTATTTTGTTAGCTACAGTCTTATTGATGGAATTGATTTTAAAAATAATCACTTTTTCTGAGGAAAAACAATAACGTGAGATGTGTAACAAAAATAATCACTGAATTTTGTTGATAAAAACAAAATACTATTAAAACCGTTATCAAATTTTGCAGAAGGTGTTCCAACCCAATTACATTCTTTCAATTCATCAAATCTGGTTATCCATGTGTGGTAACCCTGATCACTGAATCCCCATCCAAATTCATTTGATTTAAGTAGACTATCTATTTCTTCTTTATCATTATATGTGTGAAGTATTTTCTTTAATGGAATTGATGGTTGTTTCCAAACATGATACGTCCCATCAATAGAAAAATTTCTCAAGCAGGAATTATATTCATTTGATCCTTCTGAGATTATAAGATAAGCTTTCCAGTTAAATTTAGTTGTTAAAATATAGGCAACACTCCACCCGGCGTATTCTCGATTATTCCATATTTGTTGATGATGTTTTTCGAAGACAGAGAAATTTGTATCCAAACCTACTTTGAGTGCTTCAATTGCATATATTGTACAATGCATACTGTCTGGTTTTTCATTTCTTTTTAGAAGTTCTTTTTTGTAATTTTCGAAAAGGTTGCCATTATTAATATCTGAACTCAAAGATTCATACCACATTGTCCCATAGTATTTACTGCAACATTTTTTGTAATTATTAAAATACTCGTTTTCTATTTCTGCTATTCTGTTTATTGCTAATGGTGAATTAAATCCCAAATATGTGTTTTCTAATCTGCTTGGTAGCGTGTATATAACAAAAGTATCTTTTTTAGTGGAATCATTTTTTTTAACACTATTATCTTCAAAATTATTGCTAGAGTTATTGCACCCTAAAAAATTCGTTGAAAGAATTAAAAAAAAGGAAATACTTATTATGGGATAAAAAAACTTTATTATTTTCATTTTTTTATTTGAAAAAATGAAATCAATTTTTAAACAAATTTGGATATCTAGCCTGAGTTTCTTCCAAAACTTCCTTATGTTCTTTTGTTTTACCATATTTAACAGCTTTTAACCCAAAATCAATGGCATTTTTCTGTGCTTCTGAAAGAACGCTTATTTTGTTTTCAATTTTAATAAAATCTAAACTCTGTATGTAGTTTAATAATGCAAGTGCATCTTTATTTTTCAAATCAATGTTGAAAATTATTTGCATAATAATTGATTTTTAATTTATACAAAAATAATCCATAAACTTTCTAATTGCAAAAGTTTATTTTTTTATGCCACCATCAACAAAATATTAAATTAATTTCTTAGTTTTACTTAACGGCTTTTCTTTTAGCTTTTTAAAATGAGAAAATATTTAACATTGATTATTCTGGTGAATACCATTTTTTGTTTTTCACAAAAGGCTGATTCTTGTAAAAATTACATCACGATAGGTGCCGGGTATACATATAATCAGATCACAAAACCTATTTATGTTCCTTTTTTTTTGATTGATCCTGCTTATCCCCCTGGTTATTATTTAACCAAACCTTCAAGCTTTAGTCTTAAAATTTTAGACAATCGAAGGCTGTTAAATAATTTTTATTTGTCATATGGAATACAGTATTTGAACAAAAGAGTAAGATTAAATGGTGAGAAAAATATTGATTCTATAATTGTTTATTACTACCCAAATTCAAATTGGAGGGATACAACTGCCTTTCCATTAATTAAAAAGCGTAGTTCCCACCTTTTCGAAATACCTGTTTATTTAAAATATAAATTTCATAATTTTAATGCAGGAATAGGCTTAATGTTCAATTTTTTAAATATTGATAGATGGTATAATAAATTAACAAATAATGAGGTATTGACATATTATAGTGCTGATTTTTTTGTGAGAAATGATTTAATTCCTTACAAGTCAGTTTTTTTATCCTACGATTTCACAATTAAAGATAGAAAGTTCAATTTTTTATTGATATGAATCTTCGGTATTTTAGAATTGATAACATTAATGCTGGGATCTTGTACAGAATGAGTCGTAGTGAGTAACCCATCACCCATAACTCATAACTCATAACTCATACCCAACCCCCTCCAAAAACAACCCCTCCGCCGGCACCGACTTCCCCGCTTGTCCACGGTCCTTGCTTTCTATAATTTTCCTGAAGTCCTGTAATGTGATTTTTTCTCTTCCAATCTCTACCAGTGTCCCCACAATGGCCCGCACCATATTTCTCAAAAACCTGTCGGCAGTGATTTCAAATATCAGCATATCGCCTTCCTGTTTCCAGAATGCCTCTTTTATTTTGCAATTATTTGTTTTTACATCGGTGTGCAGCTTGCTGAAACTGGTAAAGTCGGTATATTCGTGCAATACGGCTGCTGCCTGGTTCATCAGCTTTAAATTAAGCGGAGTGGGGTAGTACCATGATGTTTCACGCCTGAACGGATCTTTTTTCGTGCTGATGTAATATCGGTACGTCCGCTCTTTTGCATCAAATCTAGCGTGAAGGTCATCTTGTACCTGAATCATTTTGTGGATAACAATGTCCTGCGGCAAAAATTTATTCATCTTGATAATGAAATCATCCGGTGATTTTATTTTTGCTGATGTGTCAAAATGAGCTACATAATTGCGTGCATGAACTCCTGTATCGGTCCGTCCGCAACCTGTAACCTGAATTTCCTCTTTAAGTACAATTGACAGCTTTTCATTCAGAATTTGCTGAACCGAAATGCCATTTTTCTGTATTTGCCAGCCACAGTAATTTTTCCCGTGATAGGATATGTAAATAAAATATCTGATTTTCAAGTTTTTAATGCTTAACAATTTTTAACAAATTTACAAAATTATTAAACTTTATGAATAATAAATTTGTAGCATCTAATAAAAGTCGGATATTTGAATAAAAATTAGTAAAAATTTAATTAGAAAATGGATACAGTATCTGTAACAACTATGCCTAATGCCTCATTTGACATCAGGGAGTTAAATGAGCGAATTCAGAAGGAATCGGCCTTCATTGAGCTGATCACCATGGAAATGGGAAAAGTGATTGTCGGACAGAAACATTTGATTGAAAGGTTGCTGGTCGGACTGCTTTCCAATGGTCATATTTTGCTTGAAGGGGTGCCCGGATTGGCTAAAACACTTGCCATTAATACCCTTGCGAACACTGTCGATGCGAAATTCCACCGTATTCAGTTTACTCCCGACCTCCTGCCTGCTGACGTAGTCGGTACCATGATCTATTCTCAGAAAAGAGAAGAGTTTGTCGTAAAAAAAGGCCCGATTTTTGCCAATTTTATTCTGGCTGATGAAATCAACCGCGCCCCTGCAAAGGTTCAAAGTGCATTACTTGAAGCCATGCAGGAAAGACAGGTAACTATCGGGGATACAACTTACAAACTCGAGGAACCTTTCCTGGTTTTGGCTACCCAAAACCCCATTGAACAGGAAGGTACCTATCCGCTTCCCGAAGCACAGGTTGACCGTTTCATGCTTAAAGTGGTGATTTCTTATCCCACCCGTGAGGATGAAAGAAAAATTATCAGGGAAAATATCGCCCATGTAATGCCAAAAGCTATACAGGTGGTAAAACCCGAAGACATCATTAAAGCCCGCTCGGTGGTTAAAGATGTTTATATGGACGAGAAAATTGAAAAATATATTGTGGATATCGTTTTTGCTACCAGGGAACCGGAAGCATACGGACTGAAAAAGTTTGCAAACATGATCAGCTTTGGGGCTTCTCCCCGTGCAAGTATCAGTCTGGCCATGGCTTCAAAAGCCTTCGCTTTTATCAAGCGCAGAGGTTATGTGATTCCCGAGGATGTGCGCGCTGTTTGTCATGATGTGCTGCGTCACAGGATCGGACTTACTTATGAGGCTGAAGCAGAAAATATCGTATCCAAAGATATTATCAACGAAATACTTAATACGGTTGAAGTTCCTTAATATATAAAACAGTCCGGCACCACCAGCGAATTTTAACCGAAACACTAAATGGCTGTCCGGAACATGATGAAAAAAATGAAAAACTTAATTATCACATTTGCTCTGTTCTTTGTTAGCTCAGCCATGATGGGCCAAAACCTGATCGGCAAAAGTGTTGATGATGTTAAAAAATCCATGAAAAAACTTTATCCGGCACTTTCATGTGATGACAGCAACCTGAAAAGTTTGCACAGCACACTGAAATTTACTGATAAAGATGACTTAAAAACATTGATGTTCTTTTTTGATGAAAGCAAAAAGTGCGAAATGTCGAAATTCATGCTGGACAACTCTTTATTGAAAAATTCTTTGGATACACTCAATAAAAAGTACGATTACAAGGGAAGTCTTAAATGGATCGAAAGCAGCAAAGGAAAACAATACGAAATTATACTGCAAAAAAATGAATGGTTTTTTACTTTAATAATTCAGAATAAGAAATAAACGTGGAAGCATCAGAATTATTAAAAAAGGTTAGGAAGATTGAAATTAAAACAAGGGGATTGTCCAAACACATTTTTGCAGGACAATATCACAGTGCTTTTAAAGGCAAAGGTATGACTTTCTCCGAAGTTCGTGAATACAACTACGGCGACAGCATCAGGGATATTGACTGGAATGTGACAGCCCGTTTTAACCATCCTTACATAAAAATTTACGAAGAGGAAAGGGAATTAACCGTTATCCTCATTATCGATGTCAGTGGCTCCAAATTCTTCGGAACCGGTGGCCAGATGAAAAGTGACCTGATCACCGAAATTGCGGCTGTTCTGTCTTTCAGCGCAATTCAGAACAATGATAAAATTGGGGTGATCCTTTTCAGCGACAGAATCGAAAAATTCATTCCCCCAAAAAAAGGAAAACAACATATTCTGCGCATCATCCGTGAACTCATTGATTTCAGACCGCAGGGTACCGGAACCAATATCTCCGAAGCTGTGAAGTATTTTACCAGCGTGATTAAAAAAAGAAGCACAGCATTTGTGATTTCTGATTTTATTGACGAGGGATTCGAAGATGCACTCAGAATTGCTAACAGAAAACATGATGTCATCGCAATGGAAATTTTTGACCAGAGGGAGGGTGTGATGCCTAATGCCGGACTGATTAAATTCAGGGATGCTGAGTCGGGAAAAAGTGTTTGGATTGATACTTCAAGAAAATCTACACGCAGAAAATATGCCGATCATTGGGCCGCTAAAAAAAATAAACTGGCTGAAACATTTAATAAATCAGGGATCGACAGTATTTCCCTTTGTACTGATGAGGATTATGTGAGACCATTAATTAACTTATTTAAAAAACGGGACAGCAGAAATTAATATGAAAAGGCTACTATTTTTAATCTTTGCTCTCTTTTTTCTTTCTTCTTTGAAAGTAAGTGCTCAGGTTTATCTTTTTAAATCTTACTTTGAAAAGGATTCAATTTTGCTCGGTGATCAGATAAATCTGGTTATCGAAGCCATTCATAAGCCTGATTTTAAAATGTATTTCCCTACTTTTAAAGATACCATTGCAAAGAATATCGAACTCGTCGAAATGTATAACACCGACACTGTTAAAAAGGAAGCGAACCAGATTTCAATTAAACAAAAATACCTGATCACCTGTTTCGATCCCGGTGTTTACTCCTTAAACCGTTTTCCGGTTGTGGTTACGGATGGAAGTGTTACGGATACTATTTATGCCGACTCCATTCCGCTGGTGGTTATGGAAATGCCCATTGATACCGCTGCCATTGACACTGTCTTTGCCGAATCTGAAGGAATGGTGATTCTGGGACGCGGATTAACACGCGAAGCGCTTATGGAAAGTGTTCCCGACTCGGTTAAACAATCCATGGGTACTGATGAATTGAATAAACTTGTTGATCAGTATTATCAGCAAATGTATAATCAGCTTTTAGAGGATTTGTATAATAAAACAGGAATTGTTTCCAAATCAGAAGTAACCGATAATGCCTTTGCCGAAATAATCGCAGGAAACAAGGATATGATGTTCATTTTTAGTGAGGGGGGACGACTGGAATCCTATCGAATGCCAATGATTATCAAGGAATTGTTTGTTAAAGAATATCAGTCGGTTAAGAAGGGCGATAAACTGTTCTCATACTATCTCATAAAGGATGTGAAAAAACCTTTTGATGCCGAATGGTCTTTCTGGGAAGATGTGAGCAATTTCATCAAAAGATTTTATATTTATTTTATTCTTTTTGTACTGCTTGCTGCTGCTGCTTACTTCATCTACCGCTATTATCAAAAGAAAAAGCTCAACGCCCCTGTACCCGAAATTCCAAGGGAACCTGCTCATATTATTGCTTTCAGGTCGCTTACCGATCTGAAGGAAAAGAAATTGTGGCAGGCAAATAAAATCAAAGAATACCACAGCGAACTTACCGAAATCATCAGAAGATATATTGAACATCGTTTCAGAATTATGGCTCTTGAGCAAACAACTGCTGAAATTATGGCTGATATTGAAAAACACAGGGCACTTGATGAAACCAATTTCAAATTATTGAAACAAACTCTTGAATTGGCCGATTTGGTCAAGTTTGCCAAGCTTACACCGCTTCCCGATGAAAATGATGTCAGTATGCGCAATTCATGGCAGCTTGTGGATAATACCAAACAGGTTGAAGAAATAAAACCTGAAAAAGAAAATAATGTTGAACCGCAAAATTCAGTGGAGGGTGAATAAATGAACTGGGATTTATTGAAGTTTCCGGGATTCAGCGAAATTGAATGGGCACAGCCTGATTTCTTTTATCTTCTCATCATCATTGTTCCCATGATTTTATGGTACGTGCTGAAAGAAAGAAATGCATCGGCCACAATCCGTATATCTTCGCTGAAGGGATTTGCCGGCTCTGAGCGGTCTTTCAGATTTTACCTGCGTCATGTGCCATTCGGACTTAGGGTAATTGCTGTGGCCTTGCTGATTACAGTTCTGGCCCGCCCGCAATCTTTCAACTCATGGGAGTCCGTTAATACAAAAGGTATTGACATTGCCATGGCTGTAGATATTTCCGGTTCAATGCTCGCCGAAGATCTGAAACCAAACCGCCTTGAAGCTGCTAAAAATGTGGCCATTAACTTTATTACCGGCCGACCCAACGACAACATCGGTCTGGTGGTGTACTCGGGCGAATCCTTTACCCAATGCCCGCTGACAATGGATCATGTGGCGCTTGTTAATTTGTTTAATGCCCTTAAAAACGGGATGATTGAGGATGGAACTGCTATCGGACTGGGTTTGGCAAATGCTGTTAATCTTCTGAAAGACAGTGAGGCTAAATCAAAAGTTATCATTTTGCTTACCGATGGTATGAACAATGCAGGTATGGTTGAACCCAAGGATGCCTCTGACCTTGCTGCGATATATGGAATCAGGGTTTATACAATCGGCGTTGGCAAGCACGGACAGGCACCTTATCCTTTTCAAACACCTTTTGGCGTTCAGTACCAGAATATTGATGTCGAAATTGATGAGGACATTTTGATTGATATTGCCAAACAAACCGGAGGAAAGTATTTCAGGGCAACAAACAATGAAAGTTTAGAGGAGATTTACAATGAAATTGACGAGATGGAGAAAACTTTCATGCAAAAACAACTGCATACGCGCACTAAAGAAGAATTTTTCATTTTTGCCTTTATTGCCGCATGCCTGATTTTATTGGAAATTTTAATTAGAAAACTTGTTTTACGCAACATTCCCTAACGGAATGTAATTGATAAAATAAATAAATATGGATTTTTTTATTTTTCATCACAGTGAAATTTTATGGTGGCTGCTGGTAATACCGGTACTGGCTGGCATCTATATTGTCAATACTTATGTGTCGCGCAGGTATCTGAATAAATTGGGAAATCCTGCTATACTGAAACTGCTGATGCCTGATGTGTCTTCATGGCGTCCGGTGGTAAAGTTTATTTTTATATTGATCGGACTTTCTTTTATTATTCTTAGTCTGGCCGACAAACCTGAAATTGCTGAACAAAAAGGAAAAAAGGAAGGGGTGGAAATTATGATTGCCCTGGATATCTCAAACAGTATGATGGCCGAAGATATAAAGCCAAGCAGACTGTTTCGTGCAAAACAACTGATATCGAGAATGGTTGATGAGCTTGACCGCTCAAATAATATTGGATTAATTGTTTTTGCCGGTGATGCTTTCATTCAATTGCCTATTACTTCTGATTATGTATCTGCAAAAATGTTCCTTGAATCGATAACACCTGCTTTGATCGGACAGCAGGGAACTGCAATTGGCAAAGCAATTAATCTTGCACTGCATGCATTTACTCCCAATAAAAACAGAGATAAAGTTCTGATAATTATTTCCGACGGAGAGGATCATGAGCAGAATGCTCTTGAAACAGCTGCTCTTGCAGAAGAAAATAATGTGATCATTCATACCATTGGAATGGGTTCGCCTAAGGGTGCGCCGGTACCTGATTATTCCAACGGAAAAAGGGATTTTAAAAGAGACCTGAACAATAATGTGATTATTTCAAAATTGAACCAAAAAATGCTCGCAGAGATTGCTGCTACCGGAAACGGTAAATTTTTTGCAGCATCAAATATGGAAGATATCTATAAGGAAATCAATGCGGTTGAAAAATATTCACTTGATCCTGAAAAAACCGGTGAAAATGATGCCGATTCTGAAATGGCTTATTTTAGGGACAGATTTCTTTGGTTTGCAGGAATTGCACTGTTCTTCCTGCTTATAGACTTTGTTCTTCTTGAAAGAAAAAATAAACTTTTTGCAAATTTTAACCTGTTTAAAATTAAAGTTTAATGGCAATGAAACAATGGATTTTTATAATACTGATGATTACTGCTTGCTCAGTTTTTTCGCAATATGAGCGAAAATATATCAACAAGGGTACTGAGTATTACAATAAGGGTGATTTTAAGGAAGCGGAACGCTATTACAGATTGGCTCTTGAAGAAAAACCCGGGTCTTTCGAAGCTTCTTATAATATTGCTAATTCCTTGTATAAACAGGGCGAATATGAGAAAGCAACCGAACATTATAATTCGATGCTCGAAAATTCTAATTCAAAACCGAACCTGGCCCGCATTTATCACGATCTTGGAAACTGTTACCTGCAAGTGAAAAAACTCGATGAAAGCATTGAAGCCTACAAAAATGCTTTGCGCAATAAACCCGATGACAAGGATACAAAGTATAATCTTACTTTTGCACAAAGACTTAAAAAACAACAGGAACAACAACAGCAGCAACAGCAGCAGCAACAGCAGCAGCAACAACAACAAAACCAGCAGCAGAACAACGAAAACCAGAATAAAAACAATCAGAACAAAGATTACGACGATAAAGATGGTGATGGCATTCCCGATGAGGTTGAAAAAGGAAAAAACAAACAAAAACCTTCTGATACAGACAAGGATGGCAAGCCTGATTACGACGATCAGGATGCCGATAATGATGGTCGTCCCGATGAATATGAAGCCGGTCCCGATCCTCAAAAACCTCAGGATACCGATAAAGACGGTAAACCCGATTATCAGGACACCGATTCAGATAACGACGGCAAACCCGACAGTGAAGATACCGACGGCATGAAACCCATTGAGATATCTAAGGAAGATGCTGAACGCCTGCTGAAAATGCTCAGGGAAGATCAGCAGAAAACTCTGGATAAAGTAAATAAGGAAAAAGAAAAAGCTGTTAAAATAAAATCAGATAAGGACTGGTAAAACCGACACCTGATTGATTAATCTTGTGTCAAAATAAATACTATTTTTGGACCATGTATAAATTGTTAACAACCATATTGATTGCAACATTTTTTGCGGGATTTACGCAAACAGTGTCGTTTAAAGCTTTGGGTCCCGGAGCTGTTTCTACCGGGGATGCTTTTTACCTCCAATATCAGGTTAATGCTCAGGGTAGTAATCTGAAATTACCCGATATAGGCAGCTTTGAAATGTTGGGCGGACCAAGTACTTCGCAAAGTTCAAATATTCAGATTGTCAATGGAAACATGACGCAAACTGTTACTTTTACCTATACATACACGCTTAAAGCCTCCAAAGAAGGTAAATTCACCATTCCCGGTGCAAAAATTACTGTCAGCGGAAAAGAATACACTTCCAATTCTGTGGTGATCGAGGTTGTTAAAGGTACCCCAAAAACGAATAATCAAAATAATTCCAATCAGGGAACAACCGCCTCTCCCGAAATTTCCGGATCTGACTTATATATGTCGGTCATCTTAAGCAAAAGCAAATTGTATCAGGGAGAACATCTGGTGGCTACGGTGAAAATTTTCTCAAAAGTAAACCTTGTTGATCTGGGTAAATTTAATGCGCCTAAGTTTAACGGATTCCTTAAACACGATCTTTCGCCTGATCAGATTCAGCTTAAGCGCGAAAATGTAAACGGACAGATATACAACACTGCCATTATTCAACAGTTTATTTTAATACCCCAAAAGGCCGGTAAACTTACCATCGATCCGGCTGATATTGAGTGTATTGTTCAGTATAAAGTTAATTCAGGCAGAACAAGTCTGATGGATGAGTTTTTTGGAAGAAACATGAAAAATGTTCAGAAAACTATTTATTCATCACCTGTAACTGTTGATGTTAAAGCTTTGCCCGGCGGTGCACCTGATGACTTCAACGGGGCTGTTGGCCAGTTGAAACTGGAATCAAATATTGACAATACCGATATTTCTACAAACGATGCTATTACACTTACTTACACTGTATCCGGACAGGGAAACCTTCGTTTGATCGATCCTTTTGAAATTGATTTTCCGGTTGATTTTGAAAAATATGACCCGAAGGTTGTTGATAATGTGAATATTACCATGTCGGGCTCATCGGGCAGCAAAAGTTTTGAATATGTGATTATTCCCCGCCATGCCGGAAAATTCACCATCCCTGCAGTGACTTTCAGCTATTTCGACCCTGCTTCGGGAACCTATAAAACCCTTAAATCTGAAGAATATACCATTAATGTCAAAAAAGGAAGTGGTGATGAAGAAGCAACGGTTATTACAGGTGTTAGCAAGGAAGATGTTAAATATCTCGGAAAGGATATCCGGTTTATTAAAATTGAAGATTACAGTCTAAGTAAAAAGGACAGTTTCATTTATGGATCTGCTTCATATTTTCTTTCGTTTCCTGCCGCCTTACTTGCATTTATTGTAATTCTTTTCCTTAAAAAGAATCAGCTTAAAAAACGTTCGGATATTGTCTATGTAAAAAACAAAAAGGCAAGAAAAATGGCTATGCAGCGTTTGAATAATGCACGCGCCCTGATGCAGTCGGGTAACGAACAGTTTTATGATGAAGTGCTGAAGTCAGTTTGGGGCTATTTCAGTTTTAAACTTAATATCCCGCTTTCTGATCTGAATAAAGATGCTGTTATTAACGGATTAACCACAAAAAATATAGACGGACAATATGTTTCAAAATTGTCTGAAATTCTTGATAAATGTGAGTATGCAAGATATGCTCCGACTTCGGTTGGAGGCGGTATGCAGGAAATTTATAATGAAACACTGAAGCTCATCAGTGAAATTGAAGGAAAAATTAATAAGTAATAATATGATGCTGAAACTGAGAATAATAGTTGGATTACTCCTGATTGGCATGTATGCGCCGGTTTTTTCACATGACAACCCTGTCATTGATTCGGCGGATTATTATTACCAGAAGGGTGATTTCAAAAATGCCATTGAAAAATATAAGAGTTTAATTGACAGCGGCTATGTTGCTGCTGAACTATACTATAATCTTGGAAATTCATATTTCAGAAATGGAGATTTTACCCATGCAATCCTGAATTTTGAGAGGGCAAAACTGCTTGACCCCAATGACGAAGATATAAATTTCAATCTTCAATTGGCTTATTTGAAAGTGACTGCAAAAAATGAAAAGGAACCGGAACTTGCTGTAAATATCTGGATGAAAAATCTGAGAAGTGTGCTTTCTTCAGACAATTGGGCCATAATTTCAATTGTTTCTTTTATCTTGCTTCTATCCTCGGTTCTTGTTTTTCTGTTCAGCAATAACATGCTTATTAAAAAACTTATCCTGGGTTTTGGAATATTTATGGTAATTCTGACAGTTTCATCTTTTGTGTTTTCATCACTTAGAAAAAGTGATATCATGGAATGTAATATTGCCATTATTAACGAGCCCACCATAACAGTTAAAAGTTCGCCCGATATTGCTGGAAAAGATGTTTTTGTGGCCTATGAAGGAACCAAGGTTTATGTGACAGACTCTATTCAGGGATGGAGGCAAATTCGCCTTATCAACGGAGAGGTTGGCTGGCTTCCCGAATCATCAGTCATTGAAATTAATTAGTTGATTTAAACAGATTTTGCCCTTAAAAGTCTGCTGTCTGCGGGTAGGAGATTATACATCTTTTCCGAAATCTTCAAAAACTCCATAGCTGTTTTTCACTTTTCACTATAATAAATTATCTTTACACATTATCAAATCTTTTGAAATGAAAAACACATTTTTTTTTGCTTTAATTTTTATCCTCGCATTTGCAAATGCACAGGAAAGGGCCGATTGGGTTTATAATTATCCCGATGGATGCACTTCAATAACCGTTGGAAAAAAGGCTACATTCGATGGCTCAGTGGTTACCTCACACACCGATGACAGTCACCGCACTCAATCTGAAATGAATATTGTTCAGGCTAAAGACCACGCTGCCGGCTCTGTCTGCCCGATGTACAAACGCGAAAATGACAACACCCAGGCCATGCCTGCCTATAAAAATGTTCAGGTTGGTGAAATTCCTCAGGTAAGCCATACTAATAAATTCCTTAACACCGCTTATCCCAGCATGAACGAAAAACAACTGGGCATAGGTGAATCAACTTTTGGCGGAAGGGATGAGTTGAAATCTGATAAAGGACTAATCGATTGCCAGCGCCTTTGCCAGCTTATGCTCGAAAGATGCAGTACAGCGCGCGAGGCCATAAAAATGGCTGATGAGCTGACTAAAAAGTATGGATGGAATGATGCCGGCGAATGCCTTACCATAGCCGATAAAAACGAAGTATGGCATTTTGAAATTGTTGGTCCGGGTAAAGACAAAGTGGGTGCTGTTTGGGTTGCCCAACGTGTTCCGGATGACCATCTGTCGGTTAATGCCAATGCCAGTACCATCAAGGAAATTGACCTGAAAAACAAGGATTTTTTCATGGCGTCAGCCAATATTTATGAGGTTGCAAAAGCAAATGGCTGGTGGTCGCCCGAAAAAGGCACATTCAGTTTTTGCCATGTTTATGCTCCCGAAAGCAGAGAATCTGTTGCTTCAAGAAGAAGGGAATGGAGGGTTTTCGATCTGGTTGCTCCTTCTTTAAAACTCGATCCAAACGATAAAGATTATCCTTTTTCTGTTAAACCGGATAGTTTGGTTACCATGGAAAAACTTATCAGCATCTTTAAAGATTATTATGAAGGCACTCCCTATGATATGCGTAACAACATTCTTTCAAAAGATGAAAACGGAAAAGCAGTGATTTCTCCGCTTGCCAATCCATTTATGCCGTATGACCAGCTTCCTCTCCACAATGTTAGTGGCGGGTGGTATCATGTGGATGAAAAGACCAAAGAAATTGATTTTCTTGGAGAGCGCACCATTGCACGCTGGTACACCATGTATGGAACCATTATTCAGTGCCGCAGCTGGCTGCCCGATGAGGTGGGCGGAATTGTATGGCTCGCCCAGGATAACATCGCCAACTCAATTTATATTCCGGTTTATTGCGGTACCGATGACCTGCCCGATTCATACGAATATCCCGGCCGGCTTTATGGATATACAACCAAATCGGCCTGGTGGGCATTTAACAGATTGGGAACACTTGCCGCACAAAGATGGGGCGACATGAAAAAAGACCTTGATGCTGTTTGGCTGCCCTGGCAAAAGGAAATCCTTACAAAACAAAAGGAAATTGATGCCAAAGCAACTGAATTATTGAAAAAAAGCAATTCCGAAGGAAAAGTATTTTTAACAAAACATTCAATGGAATGGGGCGAAAAGGTGGTTGCAAAAGCATGGGAACTGGGCGATTTTCTTTGGACCAAATACGATGAAAAATTTTAATTTATGAAACGATTCCGGGTTATTTCACTTTTATTGTTACTGACCGTTGTGGATTCATTTTCGCAGGACATTTTTAAATTAATAGAACAAGATAAGATTGACTCGGTTATTGAACTTACCAAAGCCAATTCACGCTTTTTTACCCTTAGAAACAATCTGGGTGAAACACCGTTAATGGTTGCCTGCAAAAACAAAAAACATGCTCTGATTGCCCATTTTGCAGAAAATAAGGGCAAAGATTTTAAAATAAACAATGGAAGTAATGCTTTGTTTTTTGCTGCAGATATTAAATCGTTTCAATTGCTCATGCTTAATGGGTTCAATATCAATGATACCAATAATCTTGGGGAAAATTGCCTGTTCAGACTGGCAGACGCTAAAAATTCCGGGCTTCTCAAACAGGTGTTGGATGAATTTAACCCGAATGTAAATAAATCTGATATATACTCGGGAACACCATTGATGAAAGCGGTTGTTTCCGGCGATTACGAGTCGGTACAGGTGTTGCTCGAAAAAGTTGCTGCTATTAACCGGTTTAATAATAAGGGATTTAGTCCGCTTATTTACGCTGCTCTGTCAGGAAATATTGAAATAACTAAATTGCTGGTCATGTCGGGTGCCAATCTAAATGCCTCGCGTATTGATGAATTTGATAACCCAAATGGCTCAGCCATCCTAAGGGCAGCCGAAAACAATACTCCATTCGCTGTAATGGAGATTCTTCTAAATTATGGTGCGAACCCGAATGTGATGAATAAAAGTAAAACAACTCCCCTCATGTTTGCTGCCGAAAAAAATAATTATGACCTGTGCAAATTGCTGTTAAAGTGCGGTGCGATTCCCGGAGCAGTAAACATTTCAGGAAAAACGGCATCATCTCTTGCTTCAGATTCAAAACTGATCACAATATTGAAAAATGCCGAAGCGGAGGAAAACAATATGGTTTCAGCCATAAAAGCAAAAGATACCAAAAAGCTTCAGGAACTGATAAAGAAAAATTCGATTGTTAAGCCGACTGCTGTTGTTTTTAAAGCAGTTACTGAAAATGACCTGACTTCACTGAAAATGCTTATTGAAAATGGTGCGCCGGTTGAATCAAAATCATGGTACAACACATCCCTGTTAATGGCAGCCGCAGATGTAGCATCTCCTGAGATGTTGAAATATCTTCTTGAAAACGGGGCAAATGTGAATGCGGAAAATTATTATGGGGAAAATGCGCTCAAATTTGCATCCCGCAGCAAAAATGCAGAGAAAGTTAAAATTCTTCTTGAAAACGGGGCAAAGGCCAATCTAAAAAATGAATCGGGGTGGAGTGCTCTGATGCCGGCAGCAAGATCAGGAGATATAACAGTAATGGAAATGCTGATAAAAGCCGGAGTAGATGTAAATTACCGTTTTAAAAATACCGAAGCAGATGTTGAAATGGATGTGTTATCCATGGCCGTGGAGTCGGGAAATGAGAAAGCTGTAAGAATGCTTGTGGAAAATGGTGCCTCAGTGAACCTTACAGATACGGGCTGGACTGCCTTGATGACCGCATGTAAAAATAAAAATATTAAAATTGCCAGATATCTTATCGATAAAGGTGCCGATGTTAATGCCGTGGTTTTTCCCGAAGGAACAGCAATCAAACAATCCGTTACAGTTAAGGATATCGAAATGGTGAAAATACTGGTTGAAAATGGAGCTGCTTTGAATTTTAAAACTGATAATTATTGGTCTGTTGTGATGATTGCTGCACTTAATAATGATATGCAGATGATTGAATATCTGGTGCAGAAAGGAGCCGGAGTAAATACCCGAATGACCAGCAATGCAGGTGATCTGGGAAAGTTCTATAATATGACTGCTCTGATACTTGCTGCAGAAAGGGATTTTATCGGGATAGCTGAGTTTCTTATTAAAAATGGTGCCGACGTGAATTTAAAAGACGGGTTCGGTTTAACAGCACTCGACCATGCTAAATCAGATGTGATGAAAGATATTTTGAAAAAAAATGGAGCAATTTCAGGAAAACAATAAGTTTTGCATACCTTTTGTTGTTATTTTCTAACTTTATGAAAAAAAACATGCGGAAAGTAATAATTTTTGTTCTGGTGATTTTTTGCCTTGGGGCAAATAGCCAGGACACCACTAAAATAAGTAATGACTCATTGGATTTTGAGCTGATTCTTGCTGCCGAAACAGGAAATGACTCGCTTGTCTTCGACCTGCTCAATAAAGGCGCCAGCCCCAATTCGAAAACTTACGAGAATATTTCTGCACTTATGTATGCTGCCCAAAACGGGCATTATAAAGTGGTGAAAAGACTGGTCGCCAATGGGGCAAATATTGATGAGGTTCCATACATGTACGGAGAAACTGCCCTTATGACTGCTGTTAAAAATAATCATGATACCATAACGGAATTTCTCATAAAAAAAGGAGCAAACATCAATACAAAGGATTCTTATGATGCCACTCCTTTGATTTATTCGGTGGCTTACGGATATTATGTAATGACCGATATGCTGTTGTATTACAAAGCGGATGTTGCCGCCCGCGACAGGGAGGGAAATGATGCGCTGATTATCGCTTCTTTTTATGGATACAAAGAACTGGCAGAACTCTTGCTTAAATACAAGGCCGACCCCAATACAAAGGATTTTTCAGGCAATACCGCTTTGTTGGCCGCATCTCAAAATGGCAATATTGATATTGTTAAAATGCTTATTGAAAAAGGTGCAAAGACTGACTGTCTCAGTTTATCAGGTTCAACAGCCATGAGCAGTGCAATCCGCAACGGACATACCGATGTGGTTAAAATACTTCTTGAAAATGGAGAAGATAAAAATAAGATGCAAAATCTTACAGGGAAGCCACTCGAATTGGCCCAGATGTCAAACCAAAAAGAAACAGCTTCCTACTTAAAAAGCATTGGGGCAAACAATACCTTTTTGCCCAGATTTAAAACCTATTCAATATCATACGGTTACCAGTTCAATATCAATGACTTTATGTTCGATTTCAGATTTGGTGCCCTCGATTCCCGATTTAAACTTGATGTGGAAGCAGGATATGCCACCCGCCTTTGGAGCTCAAAAATCCTCAGGGAAATAACACCATCCTCTTCATATCAGCTTTTGGAAAGGCGATCGCTATTATTCCTTACTATCGACAAAAGATTCAGTTTTTATCAATCAGATAAAACTCAAACCGGATTTTATGCCGGAGTAGCAGGAACTTTTACTTATGGCAGGTATCGTGGATTGGAGGAAAAAGTTGACCAGGAACTGCTGGCATCTCCCGTTTTGGGATTTTATACAATGAACAATTGGGTAGGAGTTAAGATGTTTTATGAATACATGAAATTTTATAACAATTCCTGTTCACCAAACAGAATCGGAATTTTATTGAATTTCTTTATTAATAACAAAGCAAAAACACCTGAAAATAAAGAAATATCATGGCTTTAAAAAAATATACTTATTTGGTTGCGGGATTGTTTATAATCCTGTCTGTTTCGCTTTTTAGTTGCGATGATGTTGAAGATCCCGAGTGTGAAGATTATGATTACAGCAGTTGTGATACATGGGAACCCAAATCAGCTGAGCTGGTAATTAGTCTTACCATCAATGAGGAAAATCTTAAAGTGCCTATAACTATTTATGACGGCAAAATTGAGGATAACATTGTAGTTGACCATTGTACCGTCCCAAACAATAAACTATACTATGATGTGCCGATTGACCATTTTTATACAGTTATGGCTGAGTATAAATCAGGCGATAAAACAATTTTTGCTGTTGATGGTGAAGAGATGAAGAAAAAATCAAGCACTGTTTGTGATTCGACCTGCTGGACAGTTAAAGGTGGCTATCTCAACGTGACATTGAGGTATTAATGACTTCGAACCTTTGAGTTTGCGAAAATGTTAATTTCAAACATTCTGCATTTCTTAATCTGATCAGTTGCCATTCATTTTTTTGTCAGTTTATTGCGTGATAAAGCCAATAGGAAAAATCACACATCATCAGGTAGTTTAATTTTCATTTTCCCTAATTCATATGATAATCTGTGAAATATGTAACTTAACTTTGTAATTTTGCAATATTATTTAATTTTTCTTTTCTCAACTTTGTAGCGTGGACATTCATTCACAATTAAAATTTAGAAAATGAAAATAATTAGATATTTTGCAATCATTGGAGTTTTTGCTTTAATGACTACTTGTGTGAGTACTGCCAAGTTTCCAATCTCTAAAACTGTACCGGCTGCTGATATTACTGCCACGAAAAAACAAGATGATAACAAAAACTATGTTATTGAGTTAACTGCAAAAAATCTAGCTGAAGCAAACAGGTTAAATCCCCAAATGAATAACTATAGTGTTTGGATTGTTATTGATAATGGCACTACAAAAAATATTGGTCAATTGACCAATAAAAATGGTCAAAAAGCAGTTTTAGTTGCGGTAACTCCTTATGATGTCAAAGAAATTTTTATTACTGCAGAAGAAAAAGGGGATTTATCTTATCCTGCAGGTGTTGAAATTTCACGCACTAAGTTTAATTAGGCTGCTGATTAACTTGTAACAAATAAGTTCAAATATCCTTATTAAGATTTTGTTCGAATAAAATGCAGGGTTCTGACAGCAACTATTCTTTTTTTTCATTCATTGAAAATCCCTTTCATTTCCGTCGCAAAAAGCATCATCATAACTCATAACCCATAACCCATAACCTACTTCCCCTCAATCCTAAGAATAGTCTTTATAGTATAGATCAGAATTTTAAAATCTACATACAACGACATGTTTTCAATATAAATGATGTCATACTTTAGTCGTTCAATCATCTGGTCAACATTTTCGGCATAACCATATTTAACCTGTCCCCATGAAGTTATTCCCGGTTTTACTTTTTGGAGATGCACGTAATGGGGTGCTTTTTCCACAATTTGATCAATAAAGAACTGTCTTTCAGGTCGTGGTCCCACAAGCGACATATCTCCAATCAATACATTATAAAACTGTGGAAATTCATCAAGTCTTGACTTTCTCATAAACTTTCCGAACCGGGTAATTCTTGAATCGTTTTTACTTGAAAGGGCAGGACCGTTATGCTCTGCATCAATGTACATGGACCTAAACTTATAAATTGTAAAAGGTTTTCCATATTGGCCAATCCTTTCATGCGAATAAAAAATGGGTCCCCTGGAAGACATTTTGACTCCGATTGCCAGAAAAATATAAAGAGGAAGCAATATGATCATTCCGAAAAATGAAACAACCACATCGATAACCCTTTTCAGGTTTTGCTGCCAAACGGGCATTATTTCATGGGAAATTTGAATAAGCGGAGCGCTGTAAATACTTGACATTCTGACTGTACCTGTTAGAATGTCATACATATCAGGAATAACCTTAATCATCACATTTTTTCCCTGAAGCGAGTTGATTATTTTACCAATTTCATCATGTTCTGATGTTTCAATGGCAATGATAACTTCCTCAATTTTTTGCTGGTCAATAATTCGAGTAAGTTCGATAGCATGGCCCAAATGATCAAGATATTTGCTCAAAAGGAAGCTTTTCCTGTCAAGGACGTTTACAAATCCGACAAAACGATTTCCTCCCGATTTTTTCTGGCTGTCCATTTCAGTAAACATGGCACAGGCTTTTTCGTTGCTTCCGACAATAATGGTGTTGAAGCCTAATTTTCTGTTCTGAATCCTATGGTTGGTGCGGGTAGTTAGAATTAACCTTGGAATATATGTGAGAAAAAAATGCAGACCAAACAAGGTTAGAATAGAGTTGTAATAGTTCTTATAATTGGCAACTTCATCATCAAGGATCAAGGTGAAAAAAATCACCAATAGACCAATAATGGATATATATAATGTTTGTCCAAGTTCAATAAGGCGCGATTTGCGGTAAATATCCTTATAATAACCGTTGGTATAATACATGGTTATCCAGAAAAGTGGTATCAGTACAATTCCTAAATAAAATCTTGTGGAATAATTATTGAAAATCTCAGAATCAAACTCTTGTGATTCAATTACTACTTTCCTGAAAGTGTAAAAAAGAAACCAGGCAGCTGCTGCCGCCAGAAAATCAAATATTAGATATTTCAGTACCTGTCTTCTTTTATTCATTATCTGTGAACAAGCTTTATATTATCTATATAAATCTCTACATCCTTGCCTTCATCGTTATTCATTGCAGCAAAATACAATCTGTAATGCATCACAAATTCATCCCAGTTATAAGTGATAAAATCAGTAAGTTCAATACATATCTTATTCCAGTCTGTTGTGGGATTCAGATAGATTACATTTTTACTGACAGTTTCGGTAGTTTTATTGATCAGAAGTCCAATAGTCAGAACCGAATTGGTTTTATAATTTATTTCAAGATAGACAGGAGTGCCGTCATAAGGGAGATAAAATGAATCAATGGTCATGCATTTAAACACATCCTGGTATTCGTCAATGAAGATTTTACCTGAATTGGATCCTTCAAAAGCATCCTCGCCTGAGGTAACCAGATCTACGTTACTGGTCGGACTGCTCATCAAAGATGTGCCGGGATCTTCAAAATCCTCGGTCCATTTAAAAATGGTTTCTTCTTTGTAAGCAGTTACTGGATTGAACTCAATTGTCTGTCCTTCTGTAAGCACAGTATCAATTATATATTGCGTATAGTAGGGATAAATTTCACGGCTTGCAGAAATTCCATTAACTCTAATTCCCGGTCTGATGGTAATTTTATGCCTGCCTTGTGCAAGAACAGGAAAAACAACAGGTAGTTCATATATGCCCTGAAGATTGTCATCAATATTGATCCAGACATCTGTAATGCAATGTGAGTTTGTGCCTTCTGTTACATAGTCTGTTTCAAGAATAAATGAATCAATTTCAATGTATGTGGGCACTTCTTCCTCAGGATTAATGATGTTGCATGAACTGATCATCCATAAGGCAGCGATAAACAACGGCAGAGTAAAGTTTTTCAATATAAATGTTTTAATACAAATACAATCTTTAATAACGCAGATATTTATAGAAAATTGCCGCAAAGATAAAAAAAGTTAAAGTTGATTTTTAATTTGAGGTCAGTTTAATTTTTTCCATTATCTGATAAGCCACATTTAGTGCAGTATAGCTTCTTTCTGCACTGTTTCCGTTCGGACTTTCAAAATGAATATTGTCAAAAAAGTAATTCAAAAGTCCGGAAAGGGGGTCGCTAACAGGGATGTCGGGACTATTAATGGTTATTTCCTTTTTCCCTTTTTCACCAAGGTCAAAGAAAAGGGGATTTCCGGGATTGCCTTCGTAAACTTCTTTAACGCTGGCAATTTTTACTTCAGGGTTCAGCAAATCTACTGATATGTAAGCGTTACTCTGAAAAAATCTGATTTTTTGCATTTTATTCAAGGAAATCCTGGATGCAGTAAGGTTTGCCACACATCCATTATCGAATTCTATTCTGGCATTAGCTATGTCAGTCTGGTCGCTAATCACCGAGATTCCGCTGGCACTTATTTTTTTAATATTTGATTTTACAATGCCCAAAATGATGTCAATATCATTTATCATTGATTCAAGCACAACCGAAATTTCTGAACCCTTTTTTCCAAATTCCGAAAGTCTGTGCGATTCAATAAACATCGGGTTGCTGATAAAATCCACTGATGATTTCAAAGCAGGGTGGAAACGTTCCTTGAAACCGGCCTGGACTTTTACATTGGCTTCCGATGACATTTTGATGAGGGCTAAAAGTTCTTCATCTGTAAGGTAAACAGGGTTTTCAATAAAAATGTGTCTGGATTTTCTGATTGCTGATTTAATAATTTCATATTCCTTTTTTCCGGGAGATGCAAAACAAATTGCATCAGCATTATCAATCAACTCACCGGCCAAGGTATATGCATTTACTGAAAAATGATTTGCTGCTTTCACTGTTTTATCAGGATCAGGATCATAAATTCCGCATAATAATGTTTTGCCTGTTTCCTGAAGTCGGTTCATCAGGTTTGTTTCCTGGAAATCCGCACCAAATACACCTGTTTTAATCATCATGTGATTTTTAGTTATTGCAAAAGTAAATTATCGGTCAACGGTTTTTTTTAATTTAATTTCAAATTATTAACATTTTTATCTTGATAAAGCTATTTTTGCAATCTGAAAAACGAAGAATGCTAAACGACACACACAGACATAAAGGATTACGGAAAAAGTTGGTTGATGAGCTAAGAAGGAAGGGCATTGCCAATGAAGAAATACTTGAAGCAATAAACCGCGTTCCGCGTCACCTTTTTATGGACTCGGGCTTTATTGATCACGCATATGTAGATAAAGCTTTTCCAATTGCGGCCGGACAAACTATTTCACAGCCCTATACCGTGGCTTTTCAAACTTCTCTGCTGGAGGTGAAACGTGGGGATAAAATTCTTGAAATAGGAACAGGTTCCGGATATCAGGCTGCCGTTTTGCTTGAACTTGGTGCCCGGGTTTATACAATAGAAAGGCAGAAAGAACTTTTTATGTCGGTACAGAAATTTCTTCCCAAAATTGGATACCATCCTCAGTTTTTTTTCGGAGATGGATATCTGGGAAAGGAAAATTATGGTCCGTTTGATAAAATACTGATTACAGCAGCTGCGCCATATATTCCCGATGAACTCCTTAAACAACTCAAAACCAACGGTATTTTTGTTGCCCCGGTTGGCGGTCAGAACGCTCAAAAAATGCTGAAAATAATAAAAAAAGGAGAAACCGATTTTGAAACCACCGAATGTGGCGATTTTGTTTTTGTCCCTATGCTGAAAGGAACTGATGGCCAGTAGGGACATGCCTCTGCATGTCCGCCTTCGCATGTCCGCCTTCGCATGTCCGCCTCTGCATGTCTTCCTCCGCATGTCCTCCTATGCATACAAAAAACCCATTTTCCATACAATCGACCGCGTCAATTGACAAATCATTCACATTTTTTTAAAATTATTTAACAAATAAAGGTATGGTTTTTGGAACAACGGATATAAATTTGTTTTACTTTTACTCAAAATTTTCAAATTATGAGAAATAGAATGAAGTTTATTGCAGTAATTCTGGTTTTCTTTAGTCTGCCCATTCTGGCTCAACAGCAAATGACTCCTGAAAACCGTGAGTTTCCATATCAGCTTGGAACATCAATGCTGAAGATGAGTAAAAACTATATCCAGTTGGATAAGGTTTTTGTGAATGAACTAAAAAATGATACCATAAAGGTGTTGAATGTTGGCACGGAAGATTTGAAATTGTCTTTTGCCAGGATTCCCGATCATTTGAAAGTGAAAGCAGTTCCTGAAACATTAAAACCAAATGAAAAAGGAGCTATTGTTATTACTTATAATGCAGCTTTGCAGAAAAATGGAAAGGGAACTCAACAGTGGGGACAGGCAAATTCCAATTTTGCTATTAACCTGAACGATCAGATTGATGATTCCAATCGCAACATTATTCATATCAACGCAAACATTTCTGAAGATTATAGTAAATACACCAAAAAACAATTAATGGATGCGCCTGTAATTGTTTTTGATTCTGTTAAATATGATTTCGGAAAAGTAAAACAAGGTGAAGTAGTTAAGTACGATTTTAAATTCAAAAATACAGGAAAGACAGATCTTGAGATCCGCGATGTCAAGGCTGGCTGAGGCTGCACTGCTGTCAGTCAAGCTGACCAATTAGTTAAAAAAGGTGAAACAAGTGCAATCACTGTTACATTTAATACTGCAGGTAAAACCGGCAGACAAGGTAAGTCTATCACCGTTACAACCAACGACCCGAAAAACAGTACCATTATTCTGCAAATTTCCGGCGAGGTTGAAGCTGCACCAAAACCTTCAGAAGGTGGTGCCTCACCAGAGTTTAAAGTCCCTGATGCAGTCGGACATTAATATTACCATATAATTTATAATCCCCCGGAAAACCAACCGGGGGATTTTTTTTACACCATTCCGGTTTTGTAATAGTCAACGGTTATCTCAGGTTGCTCAAAAAAAAATCTTAGCAATAAGCCGATATTTAGAAAAATTGTAAATTGGCTTTCTAACTAAAAACCTGAACTATGAAAAAGAAACAAACCATTATTTCGATCGTGCTGCTTGCACTTTTCGGATTATTTTATCTTTTGGATAATTTACTCGGATGGGGCATTTTTAAATCTGGTGCCAATGTGGATGTTAACCCGGTTGCAGAGACAGAATTTTATAAAGCCGAACTGAATTTTGGAAGTACAGACAGTGATGGAAACGGAACTTTCACAGTTACTTTTACTGCAAAAACAGATTTGCAGATTGCCCAAATGGACGCTTCTGTGGTTTACTATTCAAGAAAAAGTAAATCGGGCTCAAAAAACAGCTCCAAAAAAACTGTTAAAGAGGAAGTTGTTGCTCCCTTTTCACTGCTTGAAGGCGAAACAATGCTTAAAAAAGGTGAAAAACGTGAGTTTAAAGGATTTTATAAAATTTCCAGCAAAGGAAGTGCTACTTATGTAATTGAAGTTGACGGATATTTGATGTATCCCGATACCACAAGTATGGATGATTTTAGCGCCGAAACTGTTGAAAAAAATATGGAGGAAGTGGATAAAGCCCGTGCTGAAAATCCCGACAACAATAAATTCGATTTTCTGATTTCTGCTAAAATTGATTAAGAAATTGCTTAAAAAATAAATGACTATAAGGAAACATTAATTGTAGGATGAAAATTCATGTTAACCAGCTTATCCTCAGACATATTAACCCCTGCCTTAAGGTAGGGGTTATTTGTCTTTAATAATCCTTCAATATCAGTTCAAGGGACTGAATAAGCTCTTCCTTGCTTTGACCATTTGATTTGGAAAGCATGATGATGGCCTTTATCGCACCCTTCATCTCTTCCTGCCTGCAGTTACTGTCATTTGCCACATTAGTGGCTTGTGTCTTTACTCCACTTTGTGCAAATTTTGTGTCAAGGTATTTTTTTGCTTCGTTCAGCTTAACCTTTTGCATGGCGAAAAATTCCTTTATGTCTTCGTTTTCTGAACTTTCAAATTGCTTGTAAACGGTGGCCAGACTATCATATTTCTGGTCAACTGCTTCTTTTGAACTGCCGGGTTTCAGACATAATGTCTTCAGGTAATCATTCTCGGAATAGTCAATTTTTTCTTTGATGTTTTCTGATTGGCTTACCGGACTATCTGACTTTATTACCTCCTCGGCGGGCTCCCAGGGTATGCGGGTCAGTTTAAGCTTCTGAAGCTCAGTGATCACAACCACCTGAAGCTTTTCTATGGCCATGTCCTTGAAATATTTGATCAGCTGTCCGCCAACCTCATTAAGAACCGGAATTAACAACGCTGCAATGGCAGCTTCGTTGTGGTATTTTGCCATGGATGCGTAAAAACCCTGAAAACGGGTGTTTAACTCCGATATATATCCCTCGTATTCGGTGAAGGAAATGGTTTTTAAACTGGCCAGACTGTTTATCGTTCTTACTTTGCTGATCATGGAATCAACTATACCGTTATAGGTGTCAACCAATTTATAGTATTTTGATTTCAGATCCTGAAAATCTTTTAGGGGTACGGCTTGCGGACTTCTCATGCTCTTCTCCAGAAATCTTGAAACAGGATTTTCTCCACCCTGTAATATTTCAAGATTTTTTTTAAGATTCACAAAAGTGGCCTCTGAACTGATCCACTGCAAAACCTTGTTTTCTTTTTGCGCATTGGCAATATTTAAATTCAGAATGATTATCGCAATAATAAATACAACTGATCTCATGGCTTATTTTTTTATAAAGAAAAATGAATTATTTATGGTGGTCGAATTGTCAAACTTTCTGATCTTGGGCACTGTTCCCTTATTGTCATTTATAAAATCCTTGTTGTTGGTCATGGTGTTGAATAAACGGTCTATGGAAAAATACATTGAGTTGTTTTCACGCAGTGCCTGAATAAAATATTTTGTGAATAATCCGCCGGTTGTGGCCGATTCATCCGCGCTGGTCAGTAAAATTCTGCTTTTGTTCATGTACGTCTCCAGCAAAAGGATTTCAGGATTGTAGGAATTGATTTTTCCGGGCCACATTTTACCGCTGTAACAGGCATCAACAATAACCAGAACATTGTGCGCCGCGTATTTGTTTACTATATCCAATATCGCACTGCCTTCCATTTTCCGACCATCTGAAAAAATCAATTCACCGCTTGTGGTTCCATGTGTGATTATATAAATAATGAGTTTTGTCTGGCTTTTCGGATTAAACCTATTGGGAATATCATTCTTGAGAATGTTCTCGAAACCATCTCTGGTCAGGTTTTTTTTAATAATAATATTGCCTGACATTGCATAATCTTTTGCCAATTCTGTTTTGAGTTCGTCAGACAGTTCATTTACATTTTTCAGATCATTGATGGTGGAGTCATTAAAAGAGTAAACTGGAAAAATGTAAGTCAGATAATCTGATGCCACACACGACAGCATGGCATCCTTATCTGGAGTGTAACAGTCGCCGAAAATGATTTTTTCGTTGCCTTCGTCTTTTTTAACAAGCTTATCAGAGTTGAATTTTGATGCAATCTTAATATTTTTGAGGGCAATTTTTCCCGGTTCCATCATGTAAATGCCCCATTCCTTACCATATATATTTTCTTTAACTCCATCAATAGAGAAAGATATTTTTTTACATGCCCTGTTTTCGTCATTTTCAACAGTGAAAAACAGATAGTCGTTCGGATCATTTTTTGCTCCTCTGTAAAAATCATTGTATCCTGAAATCCTGATGTTGTATTCGCTCACGCCCAATGTGTTTCTGAAATAGTTGTAACATGAGCTGTTGGCCATCTCATATAGTTTTTTATGAACGCCTTCCATAACCTGATACACATAAAAGGTGTTGTTTATCCCGTAACAGTAGAAATAGTTTTTATCATCCTGCTTGCCAAAATATATACCGGTTTTAATGAAATCATCAAAGTACAGGTATTTGGCTTCCAGTGAAAAATCGTTGTTTTTAAAATCAATTTCTGCCGCTTGTACCGGTAAAAAGGCAGTTATTTCCGATTCGTAATCGGTTCCCAATAAGTCGGGCATGTCAAATATTTTTGATGTGACGTAACAATAGGGGGGCATTACGTTTACTTCAATTTCGGATGTGTCAATGGCCTGATTTGAAAAAATGCTGTGCTTGCTTTCGAAATTAATAATCTGGGGATCCGACAGCGCACGCTCTTTTTCCCTAAGGATAATTTTAAAGGTTTGAAAAATTTTATTTCCGAAATAATCGCATGAAATAAATTCAATATTCTTAAAATTGTAGGAGTCATCAAGGGCCAGGTCAAACTGACCGTTTTTCTTGGGGTCAATGATTTTACTGTTAATTTTCAGATATCTGATCGGACTGTCATCATGAATTTCTCCCTTGAGGATGAAGGTGCCGTTTTCGTTTTTCCATACCTCAATTTCATTTTCATAACTGTTTGCTGCCAGTCCGGATATTTTCAAATCCGGAGGATCTTTTTCCAGAAAAATAATAAAAGGTTTGTATTCGGCTTTATTTTCAAGGTTGTCAGCAGTGGTGATGGTAATTGTTGTCTGGTTAAAATCATTTTTTACCAGAAACCTGAATTTATTTTTTGCATCCAGAGTCATTTCTTTACCGTTCATTTTGAACGATGTAATTTGATTTTTTTCCTTTACAACCCCCTTGATAAAATAACTGTATTCCCCGTTTACCCATTCTTTTTCAGCAATAACGGTATCGGTTTTTTCGCTGGAGAGCTTGTATTCCTTGTCCTCGCCCCAGATGAAGTAAACCTGCGGTGGTTGAGATGTGCGGGATTTTTGGATGACAATTTTCACATATGAATCCAAACCTGCCTTTTCTATAAAAAAAGTAAAAATGGGAAGCTCAGTATTAATCTCCCACATCATTTTAGTGGTTTCGATACCGGTTTGAACAAAACCGCGTGTGACCAATAATGAATCCAGTCCGGGCTTAATAAAATTATAATACCGGTAAGCATCACCCGAATTACCAAATTTTCTGTAAAGAACTATTTCGTTTTCATTGGTTTTAATTGAATCCAGAACGCCAATATTATTCAGTCCTATTTGGATTGCCTTCGAAAAATCAACATGCGCATAATGAATGATTTCATCCATTATTTCTCCGGGAAATAATGTTTTTGGCACATTATAAAAGGTTATGTCTTTTAATTCACGGAATGATTTCTCATATTTTTTATTGAATTCGGAAAGAACAATGCGGTTTAGGGAATCATTGCTTATTCCGGGCTCATACCATATAAAGAGTTCATTTTTTCTTGTGAGCTTGTTTTTAGCCGGAACTATTGCCAGGTTATACCCTCCAGGATAATCATAAAAAACAACAGTGCTGTTTACGGTGATGTTCTTATTTTTTGAAATAAGGTCCTGTTTGGCAAGTTCAGTGGCATTTTTACCTATGCCCACACCAAACTTATTGCTTTCTTCTGAGAAAACTACGGCAACCTGTGATTTGATGGGTAAATAAAATAAAAACACTAAAAATAAGGCCGGTATCAGTCGCTGCATACGCTTTTAGTTCTTTTCTGTGAATATTCATTTCTTACGGTTAGGGTAAAAGTAAAATTTTTTAGTTGAAATTGAAAGCGTATGATAAAAAAAATGCCATCATGAGGGCTTGTCGGAAATATAAATTATAGACTCAAAGCCCGCAAACAAAAACATTTGACTCCCGATAGAAGCTGTCGGGATGACCTTTGGCATCGGGTGTTAATTATCAAGAAGGAGTAATGAACTAAGACCAGCGAATTTAAATCTGACCATTATCATTTTATCATTGAAAATAAAAACTTAATTTCGCATCTGAATTAATACAATACAAAAATGAATTTCGATCTCGTAGTAATAGGAAGTGGTCCTGGTGGCTACGTAGCCGCAATCAGGGCTTCACAACTTGGAATGAAAGTGGGCGTTATTGAACGTTCCGAATTGGGCGGAATATGCCTGAATTGGGGATGTATCCCAACCAAATCACTGTTGAAAAGCGCACAGGTATTTAATTATTTGAAGCATGCTGCCGATTATGGTATCAGCATAGAAGGTGAGGCTAAAGCCGATTTTAATAAGGTTGTTGAGCGCAGCCGGGGCGTTGCCGATGGTATGAGCAAAGGAATACAGTATCTTTTCAAGAAAAATAAAATTGAAGTGGTTCAGGGAACAGGCTATCTGAAAAACAATTCAACCGTCATTGTGAAAAGCAAGGAGGGAACTGAAACCGAAGTCACTGCCAAACATATTATTATTGCCACCGGTGCCCGATCAAAAGAAATGCCCGGTTTTAAACAGGATGGCAAAAAAATTATCGGTTACCGTGAGGCATTAACTCTGTCTGAACTTCCCAAATCAATGTTGATTGTGGGTTCCGGAGCAATCGGAAGTGAATTTGCCTATTTCTACAACTCAATGGGCACTGAAGTGACTATTGTAGAATTCATGGAAACCATCGTTCCCAATGAGGACGAAGAAGTGGCAAAAACTCTTGGCAGATCCTTCAAAAAAGACGGCATTAAAGTGATGGTAGAAAGTTCAGTCGAGAAAGTGGACATCATTGACAACATGTGCCATGTGACTGTGAAAACCAAAAAAGGCGAAGAAAAAATTGTTGCCGATATCGTGCTTTCTGCTGTGGGCGTTACTCCGAATATTGAAAATATTGGTCTGGAAGATCTGGGTATCCAGATTGAAAAAGGAAAAGTGAAAGTTGATGAATATTACCGTACCAATGTGGAAGGTATTTATGCTATTGGGGATATTGTGCCCGGACATGCATTGGCGCATGTGGCTTCGGCAGAGGGAATCACCTGTGTGGAAAAAATAGCCGGACTAAATCCCGAGCCGGTAAATTATAAAAACATTCCGGGTTGCACCTATACCACTCCCGAAGTAGCCTCTGTAGGTTACACCGAAAAAGGAGCCATTGCGGCTGGATTTGAAATCAAAGTGGGAAAATTTCCTTTTACCGCATCAGGAAAGGCAAGTGCTGCCGGAGCGCGCGATGGATTTATCAAGCTTATTTTTGATGCCAAATATGGTGAATTGCTGGGCGCACATATGATCGGAATGAACGTTACCGAAATGATTGCCGAAATTGTGGTTGCCAAAAAGCTGGAAACAACCGGACATGAAATTATCAAGTCCATCCACCCGCATCCTACCATGTCTGAAGCCATCATGGAAGCCGCCGCCGCCGCATACGGCGAGGCCATCCATATATAATCCGTACGGACATGCTTCTGCATGTCCTCATGCATCTGCATACCACTTTTATAAATGAATAGATTTTGATCTAAAAAAAACAAAAAAAATGAAAACCCTGATTTACCTAACAACTCTAACAATATTAATCGCCCTCGCATCCTGCAGTGATTCAAAAAATGGAAATAGCGAAGAAAAAGCTGCCGGCAATGCAATGAAAGAATCCGATCTGCCTGCAAATCCTGAAAGTCCGTCTGATGTAGCCAAAGTCTTTTATTATTATCTGTCACATCTTGACTATGAAAAAGCAAATCAGTATTACAGCGGCACCTTGCATCAATATAAGGATGATGAAGTAAAGGAAGTCCATATTTTATCTCTTAAAGCCGAAGCAATAAACAATGAAGCCAAGGTTACATTTACCAATGATCTGGCAAATGAGGAGGTTGAACTTAATCTGATGAAAGTTGGTGACAAATGGGTTATTAATATGTATCAGACACACAGTGTAAATCTTAAATAGTTCTCTGCTGTTTCTGGTTTCTGGTTCCTGGTTTCTGGTTTCTGGTTCCTGGTTTTCGGTTCAAAGTATCTTGCTACTCACTACTCACTACTAACCCCAAGCCCATCATAAGCCAAAAACACATCTTCAGGTAATTCATTTTGTATCTCGTTATGGCTTCCAAGCAAATGCGAGATATGGTTCAGGTAGGCAATTTTAGGTTTGACCTTTGATATAATTTCCAGCGCTTCTTCCAGGTTGAAATGTGAAATGTGTTTAATTTTTCTGAGCGCATTGATAATTAGAACATCCAGATTTTCCAGTTTGGGCAGTTCTTCTTCCGGAATCATACTGGTGTCGGTGATGTAAGCGAGTTTACCAATACGATATCCAAAAACAGGAAGCTGATGATGGTATACCCTGATGGGAATAATTTCGATTCCGTCAATCGAAAAAGGTTTATTTTCAATTTCATGAATGGTCATCTGAGGAATACCGGGATACTTAAACTCAGTAAAAACATAGGAAAACTCCTTTTTCAGCGATTCAATAACCCTGTTTTCGGCATAAACATCCATGGGTTTGTGCTGAAGATAGTTGAAAGCCCTGATGTCATCGGTGCCGGCAGTGTGATCCTTGTGTTCGTGTGTAAAAATAATGGCGTCGAGTTTGTCAATCTGTTCGCGTAGCATTTGCTGTCTGAAATCAGGACCCGAGTCGATAACCAGTACTTTATCATTAATTTCAATAAGGAGTGAGGAGCGAAGCCGTTTATCTTTGGAGTCAGTCGAACGACAAACATCACATTTGCACCCAATGACAGGCACACCCTGCGAAGTTCCGGTTCCCAAAAAGGTTAGTTTCATAGCTCAAAATTATCTCTTTTATTTTAAAGATGAAGACAATGAGGATAATTTATTTTTTTGAAGAAAATATTTACATTTGTAAAAAATGAAGATCAGGCAGTGATTGTTAATCTGTCCTTATCTCAAATAAATATGTGGAAAGTCTGTTTTAAAAATTATTAATAAAAAAATAGCTAAACAATGAAAACAATTTTATTTTTATTTGCTTTGATTATTTTAGCGTCAACTACTGGTTTTTCTCAAAATGACAGCATATTGGCATTTAAGCTCGAAAGATTAAGCAATAAAAAAACAGTTTTTCTGAACCCGGAAGATAAAATATTGGTAATTGCACAACCTAAAAAAAATGAGTTTTCAAAGACCATCAGACTCAATGATAATTTTACATTGAATAATGAATCATTTCTTTACAAATCTGACACTGTTAAGTTATGTGATATTATATTTATTAAAGGGTATGATTTAAAATACAGGAACAGTAGCCGATTACCAAAAGCATTGTTTATTATTGCAGGAAGCATGATGATGCTTTATGGAATAGGGGGCAGGTTGGTTAGTCCATATGGGGGTTCAAGCGATCCGGCAAATTGGAACAGTTATAGTGACAGAATGTTAAAATTTAAGATTGTAGGTGTATTAGGTTTTGGGCTGACAATTTCCGGAATTGCAATTTTTAATTACAAAAAAATGTATGACACAAAAAATGGATGGAAATTAACAACAGGGTATTCTTCTTTTTGATTTGTTTTGTAAGACGCATATTATCAATACTCTAACACTTATGCCTTTGCTGGCGGACCAATATCAAAAATCCGCAAAGCCAAAATCCCTAAATCTCGCGCCTGCTAATATCTAATATCGCGAAGCCAATATCCAAAAAATGCTTACAGCATTTTTCACCTCTTCATCAATCTGTCAATTTCCCGATCCGAATCCTTTTTCTTTATTGATTCACGTTTGTCGAATTCGGCTTTACCACGGGCCAGGGCGATTTCCATTTTTGCCAGACCTTTATCTCCAATAAAAAGAATGATGGGGATGATGGTTAAACCTTTTTCCTTTATTTTTCCTTCAAGCTTATTGAGTTCGCGACGGTTTAAAAGAAGCTTCCGCTCCCTTTTTGGCAGGTGGTTATTATAGGAACCCTCCTTATATTCAGAGATATGCAGTCCTCTTAACCAAAGCTCCCGGTTTTCAAAAAGACAGTAAGCGTCGGTGAAACTGACTTTTCCATCGCGTATGGATTTTATTTCAGTACCGGTTAAAACAATTCCGGCCGTATACCTGTCAATAAACTCATACTCGAAGTACGCTTTTTTGTTTTTATAGGATATTCTTTCTGCCATTTCAATTATTAATAGTGACAAAAGTAATAAAATATAAGATGAAATGAAAGACAGATTAAATTGTTAAAATGTTGATAAATTCACATTGAAAAACAAAAACGATATAAAGATTAAACTATATTTGTTAAAAAATTTAAAAACTTTATACTATGGAAAACACTGAACAAACAAACAAAGGTCAGGGACTTGATTTCAAATCAATGGACACTAAAACAAAAGCAGTTTTGATTATTGCTGCTGCTGGTATAGTTGGTTGCTTATTGCCATTAGTTTCTGTTATGGGCTATTCAGTCAGCTTACTTGATGCAGGCGGATTAGGAATCGTAATTTTTATTGGTTTTATCTATCTGATAGCTTCAACATTATTTGGAGATAAAATGAATATGCCGGCTGAACAAGTAGCAAAAATTAACAAAGGTGCCATCATTGGTATTTCAGTTTTGTGGGTTATTGATATTATCAGAATCCCGGGATTTGCTTTTGGAATGCTCGGAATTGGATTTTATGTTGTAACCATTGCCCTAGGACTTCTTGTTTTACTGTATCTTGATGTGATCAAGTTAAAATAGTATTGAAAGAAATTGAAAAAGGCCTTTCTTCTGAAGGGCCTTTTTTTTATTAGTGAAACTAAATTTTTGAAAGTTGAAAACGCATCAAAAATTATAGTTGAACAACCCTCGACAAAGAAATTTGTCGGGGTAAATGGGATTAATACTTCGCCCCTTGGGGCGAATAGATATAAATGTTTTATTGATACTCGCTGCTCTGCTGCGAGGTAGTTCATTTGTTTATTTACTCAAAAAATTAAATAATATGGAAAACACACAACCCACACCAAACAAACCAATAGTTGATTTTAACGCAATGGATGGCAAAACCAAAGTGATGCTGGGCGCATCGGTTCTCGGAATCATTTCTTGCTTTTTACCTCTTGTAAAAATAAATTTTTTCCTGAAATTATCTGCCAGTCTGTTCGACGGAGGCGGTTTCGGCTATGTTATTTTCATTTGCTTTCTTGGCGTTCTTGCCATGTCTCTGTTCGGCTCTGCTTTCTCAAATTCCAAACAATTAATGAACATTTTTGTCATTACTTTGGGTGCCTTATGGGGATTTCTCAACACAATTCTTCTCCTGATCACATGGACATCCGGAGTATCACCCGAACCGGTTAAGCAATCAATATTCGATTTTATCGGCATCGGATTTTATCTCGCCAGCATAAGCATTATTGTGATGGTATTTGCGCAATTTGCCGGCCCGAAGAATAATTAGCAAATTAGCAAATTAGCAGATATTAGAATTTACTGAAGAATTATGTAATGATGATATGAGCTATAACCTGATCACCATCCTTGGTCATACAGCCGGAGGGAAAACTGCTCTGGCATCTCATCTTGCACTGAAACTTGGTGGTGAAATCATCAGCGCCGACTCCCGTCAGGTTTACAGGCAAATGGACCTTGGTACCGGTAAGGATCTTCAGGATTATACTTTGAATGGAATTGACATTCCCTATCACCTTATCAATATTGCCGATCCCGGCTATAAATACAATGTCTTTGAATTTCAGCGCGATTTTATTCCTGTGTTCAAAGACATTGTTTCACGGGGTAAAATGCCTGTAATGTGCGGTGGAACAGGAATGTATCTTGATGCTGTGCTAAAGGGTTACAAACTGATTCAGGTTCCTGATAACCCCGGTCTCAGACAAAAACTTGAAACCTTTTCTCTTGACGAACTTAAGGAAATGCTGAGTCGTTATAAAAAACTTCACAATGTTACTGATGTGGATACAAAAAAACGCGCAATCAGAGCCATTGAAATTGAAGAATATTATCTGCATAACCCCGAAATCGAAATTGACTATCCCGAAATTAACAGTCTGAACATCGGCATTGTGTACAACCGTATTGAACGAAGAGAAAGGATTACCCGACGGCTGCGCGAGCGTTTGCAATCGGGAATGATTGAAGAAACGGAGCAAATTCTTGCATCCGGAGTTTCACCCGATGACTTGATTTATTACGGATTGGAGTATAAGTATCTTACTTTATTTGTGACCGGGAAACTGACTTATGATGAGATGTTTTCGCAACTGGAAACAGCCATCCATCAGTTTGCTAAACGCCAGATGACCTGGTTCAGGGGTATGGAACGAAAAGGCACCAAAATCCACTGGATCGACGGCTCACTTTCCCTTGACAAAAAACTGGAAATATCCATAAAGCTGATCAGCAACACCCCGTAAAGACACATTATTATGTGTCTCGTCTCTGGAAGAGAAAAACCTAATCAATAATTAAATCCTGCGCATCAGCATCATTCGAATGGGTATATGATTTTTCAAAGGTAAATTCAACTGTTGCCCCCCGTTTAAAAAAACTCTCAAACAAATCGGTAATCATAAACAAAGGGAATGTTCCTGCAAAAACTGCCTTTTGAAATAACAGATTGAATTTTGAGTATTCTTTGATATATTCTTTGTTGCCTTTCAGACTTTCAAAAAGTACCTCACGTTTTTTATAAAACATGTTCAGTGTACTTTGTATGAATCCGTAGGGGTTTTGTTCGGAGGACAAATATTTTGTTTTCAAAACTTTGTATCCCCTGGTTTCCATTAATTTGATAAAATCTTCCGGGGCAAAAAAGAACAAATGCCTTGGGGGATCAAGATGCAGCCATTTTCCTTTAAAAAGTTCGCTTTGCAAACCGGCAATGTTTGGAAATGAAATAACCAGCGCGCCGCCCGGACAAAGCACTTCGTCGATTGTGTCGAGCATCTCGACAGGGTGCGACAAGTGCTCAAATACATGAAACATTGTTATGGCCTGAAAGTTGTTTTTTGGAAAATCACCTTTTTCGAGCATTCCGACTTTAAGATTCAGTCCTTCAACTCTTTTTGCCCTGGCTGCCGAATTACCATCCAACTCTGTTCCGTAAATATTAAAATCGCCATATTTTTTCAGGAATCCCAAAAACCGACCGTTTCCGCAGCCGATATCCAATACATTTTCATTTTTTCTTATAAATCGACTCACATATTTTGCCCTGCGTTTTCTGAAATAGTCCAATACATTTTCCACTTTTGATGAACTGAATTTTTCCTCCTGCTCACCATAATATGATGAATCATAGGCCTGATTCAGTCGCTGTTCATCGGGACGAGGTGCCAGAAAATATGCGTGGCAGACATTGCATTGGTGAATTTCATAATGGTTTCCAAAAACATCCGTTGTCGGGTAAAGTGCCCTGCTGTCTTGTCTTCCGCAATATCCGCAAATGTCCATTTTGTTAGTTTTAGTCCACTAAAATAACAAATAATTACATCAATTCCAATCCCCTCCCAATGAGCTACTGGAGTGGTTCCCCTCCTTAGAGGGGCAGGGGAGGGTATCCCATACTTTAACCTTTCCTTAACCAATAAACCAACATTTTCCGGATTTTCAAATTATCATTCAATCAACTAATTGTCTATATTTGCATTGAAAACTTATTTACACCTGACAAATGAAATATCTTGCTTTTTTATTTTTAATTATAACCATTTTTGGATGCGCCAAAGAAGAAGTTCCCTTCTATGGAGATTCGACCGTTAATGGTTTTCGTCCTTTTACCACCAACGAAAAGGCAATAATTTACAGTGGCGGATCAAGTGATATTATGCCCCTATATACCATTTTTGATTATGATGATTCTTTGGTTTTAAGGAAGCAGTGTATTGATGTAAAACCCGACTCGCTTGATGCGGATTTATTATATCTTATAAGCAGAATGTATGCTACAGTTAACGATCCGGCGAATCCGGGTGTCGGACTGGCAGCTCCGCAAGTTGGAATCAACCGGAATATTATCTGGGTAATGCGTGATGATCTTGCAGGTGATCCTTTTCAGGTTTGCATCAATCCGAAAATTACTGATGTAACACAAACCATGACCGGCAGCAATGAAGGATGTTTATCCATTCCTGGCGAAAGCCATGTAATTCAGCGCTACAGAGCAATAGTGGTAGAGTTTTACGATCTCTCAGGTAACCTGCACCGCGAAGTGATAGAAGGTTACACAGCCAAAATATTCCAACACGAAATTGACCATCTCAACGCCATTTTGTACATCGACCACATGTAACAATTCACCGCTGTTCCAAGTCTCCCGACTTGGAACATTAGTCTCCCGACTTAGAACATAAAGTCTCTCTCCCAACGTAGAACTTGTTTCCTGTCGAATAATGCGTCAGCCAATATCCTTCAATTTAGCCGCAGGCAAACATCCAATTTCAAAAAATAAATATAAATTTGTAAAAACATTATAATGATGAAACTACTTCTCATTCCCTTAATATTATTATATTTTTCAGCTTTTTCCCAAGGCGACTACAAATCATTTGTCAATGATAAAGACAATGAATATTACCAATCCCAGTCCTTTTATCCCGTTAAGGATTTCAATATTGAAGCCATTTGCAAAGGCACAAAAGCCAAAAATGTAATTCTTTTTATTGGCGACGGAATGGGTACTTCTCAGGTTTATGCAGCGCTCACTGCCAACGGCGGATCGCTTTACATGACCTCATTGAAATTCAGCGGCTTTTCAAAAACAAACTCAGGCAGCGATTATGTAACCGATTCAGGAGCAGGCGGAACAGCCATTGCCTGCGGAAAAAAAACATATAACTATGCCATAGGGGTTGATATGGATACGGTTCCCATGGTTTCGATTCTTGAACTGGCTGAAAAAAAAGGATTGTCAACAGGAATGGTTGCTACAGCTGCAATTACCCACGCCACTCCGGCCTCTTTCATGGCCCACAACCGCGACCGCAACAACTATGAGGAAATTGCCCTGGATTTTCTGAAAACCGACATTGACATTTTCATCGGAGGGGGACGTGATCATTTTGCATCCCGCAAGGATAAACGAAACCTTTTAGATGAACTGGCTAAAAAAGGTTACCAGGTTTGCGATTCCTTAAATACATCAATTTCGAAGGATAAAGTTGCAGTTTTTACAGCATCCGGACATAATCCCGAAGCAAAGTACCGAAAAAATATGCTGCCAATAGCTACCCAAAAAGCCATTGACCTTTTAAGCAAAAATAAAAACGGCTTTTTCCTAATGGTCGAAGGTTCACAGATTGACTGGGGCGGACATGACAATGACTTGCCTCAGGTCATTGAAGAAACTCTGGATATGGACAAAGCCCTGGCAGTAGCCCTCGAATTTGCCGAAAAAAACGGCGAAACTTTGATAATTGTCACTGCCGATCATGAATGTGGCGGATTATCTCTGAAAAACGGAAGTCTGGAAAAGGGAATTGTGGTTGCCGAATTTTCTACGCTCGATCATACATCTGTCATGGTGCCCGTCTTTGCCATTGGTCCGGGTGCCGAAAAATTCACCGGGGTTTATGAAAATACTTCGATTTTTGATAAGATGAAGGTGGCTTTGGGGTTGTAATTTATTAGAAAAACAATAAATTAGTTTTTGAAATAATCACATTTTACATATATTTGAAAAAAATAGTGTCATGAGAGTAATATGTTTTCTTTGCTTTATATTATTTTATTTTATTCTGGTATTTCATCACAAATACTTTTTGAAAAGTATTATGAAGTACCGGGTGTTAGTCGGGAAATAATTAAAATATAATATTTAAAGCAAATATCAAAAAAGAAAGGATATGAAAATTCTATTATTGTCAATAGCTTTGATTGTTTTATTAAAAGTTTCGGCCCAATCAAATTTTGAGATGATGTTCGATGTTACATCCTACAATGATTTAGGTGTGGATGTGATTCAAACCGCTGACGGTGGATATTTGGTTTTAGGAAAATACGATTCGAATTTTTCTATAATTAAAACAGATAGCTATGGTATCCAACAAAATGTTAAACTTTTTGATTGGATAAAACCGGTTTTCGTTTCAGATATTGAAAAATCAGCAGACAATGGGGCAGTTATTTGTGGGAAAATACTTACGGATACCTCAGGATACGATTTTTTTGTAATGAAAATCAATTCAGAAGGAGACTCACTTTGGTCAAAAGTTTATTATGGGGAGAATGATGAAAATGCTGTTAAAATAATTCGGACAGAAGATCTTGGGTATGTTATTGCTGGTTCTGATCAGACTATTAATTTCAAAATAATAAAGACTGATTCTGATGGAAATGAGCTTTGGACATACAATGACGATAGTATAAATGTCAGTGATGTTTGTGTAGGTTCGGATGGAGGAATTGTAATAGTAGGGGGAGGGTATTATTACTGTTACCCGAAATTTGGAACAATAATGAAGATAAACGCCGCAGGTCCCTACCAATGGAGTCAAACTTTTTCAAACAGCAGTTCTACTTTATTAGAAGTTATGGTCTCAACGGTGACAAATACACAGGATAATGGTTTTATTATTTCGGTTTATTTTAACGATGATGGGGTGCCTTCCAGCTATTATTATAAATTAGATTCAATTGGCAATACATTATTTACTAAAAGGGTTATTGCTGACCATATCTGGGTGTATGCTCCTCCAAATATTCCAATTGTTGATATCAATAGTTCATCTGATGGGAGCTATTATATAACAGGACATCGAAATTATCCGCTTAATTATTTCCAGAAATTTGATTCCTCTGATAAAATGATTTGGGAAAAAAGCATTGGAAATGGTAAATTTATTTTAACTGACGATAATTGCTTTGTCTTTATTGGCACTGAAGCTAATATGATATATATTGCGAAAGCAGATGAGAATGGCAATGGTTGTTTTCAAGTGCAGGGTTCGTATGATATTGGTCTGGTTACCAATGATGAAACAACAGGTAAAAACAAAATAATTTGGACTCCCTCACCATTCATGGAGAAGTATCATTTGTACAGAAGTGATGGTAGTCTTGTGAAATCTGTTAATTCTGGTGAACCAACAGAAGTTCTTGATGAATTATCTGATCCAAATGAAGTTGTTGGTTATTATATTACAGTTGAAGACACATGCGGAAATCTAACATTTGATTTTGGTGACTATCCTGAATATTATATGCCGGTTTTTCAATGTGATTTTAATCTTCTTCTGGAAAAACCAATAACAAATACTTCAATTGGCTATGATCTTGATTGGAATAGCATTTCAAATTATCATGATAACCCTATGTTCCCATATGGAAGTCCAATTATTGGCTATCGCATTTACAGGGGAATAAGTATAGATAACATGATATTAATTGATTCAACCGATATAGAAACAGACTATTTGGATTTGATTGACACAACACAAAATTTGTATTACAGGATATCTGCAGTACTTCAAAACTATTGTACTTCATCTTTAGGAGAAACATTTAACGAAGCCTTTTCAAATATATGGCAAACACATGGTTCTGATATTAATAATGTCGTGATTGAAAAATATTGCATTGAAGTCTTTCCCAATCCTTTTGATTATTATTTCGTTGTTTCTTATGAATTATCTGAGAAAACAGACGTTGGTTTTGAAATTTATAACCAATCAGGACAGCTTATAAAAGCAATTCCTTCAGAAAAGAAAAATCCTGGCATACATAAAACCAAACTGAACTTAAATGAGTCGAATTTGGAGCCGGGTGTTTACACTCTTAAGATAATCATTGGAGCAAAATTGATTTTCAGAAAACAGGTGAAAATATAAAATACATAATTAGCTCTTTTTTAATATATTAACAAATTAACTTGTTTTATCCTTAATATCTAAAGGGACAGGTTGATTTTTCATACAGCCTATAGTTTCGGGGTGAAGAAAGGAGAAAAAAACAGTATAATCCATAATGTGTTATAGTAGAATTAGCTTTCCTATTATTATTCGATAATTCCCAGATTACCAAATTGAGCTATTAGTCAATGTATTGCTTACATTAATAAAAATATTTTACATAGGTTTTTATAATAATTGTATTTTTTATAGTTTCATCAAAAAAAACCAACTATGAAAAACATTGTATTTCTGATATTTGCTTTTGCAACAATTTGTTTGTCAGCACAATCAACATTTGAAAAAAACTATGGCGACCCATCAGTAATCGAAGAAGGTCAGGATGTGGTTCAGACCTCCGATGGTGGTTTTTTGGCAGCCTGTTTTAAAATGTCGGATGTTTTTCTTCTTAAAACAGATGCTGACGGAATCGAACAGTGGAACAAGACTTTTGATCTGGACTATCCTGTTCAGGTTACCTGCATTGAAAAAACAAGTGATGGTGGTTATATTATCGGTGGTTATTCCGGCACTTACGAGACCGATTTTGATTTCTTTCTGATGAAGCTTGATGCTGCATGCGATTCGGTGTGGACAAAAACTTTCGGTACTACGGTAAAGGATAAGGCCTACGCTGTTAAACAAACTGCTGATGGCGGTTTCGCCCTGGCAGGCACTACTGAAACTACCGATGTTAATTATAACGGATGGATGGTGAAAACCGATGCATCGGGAAACCAGCAATGGGCCCAGACTTTTGGCGGTTCAAGCTATGATTATGTCTATGACATGACACTGACAACAGACGGGGGATTCCTCTGCTGCGGCTCAACATCCAGTTATGCTGGCGGTACAGGAGCCTTCTTCATAAAACTTAATTCCTCAGGAGTTGAGCAGTGGCATAAAAGATATGGGGGAGAGACTGCCGGAGCCGGTTACGCCTTTGGAATAGACAATACTTTTGATAACGGATTCATTGCAACAGGTATGCATGGAAGCTTTTATCTGCTTCGGCTTGATGGTAACGGGGATACTTTGTGGACCAAAAATCCTTCGGTTGATTTCTTTCTCACAGGAATTGATGTGGTCCAGACAACAGGCGGATATGTCGTTGCCGGTTATGAAACAACCTATGAGCCCGAAGGCTTTGACGTGGTTTTGAGAAAATACGACGAATCAGGCACCAAGTTATGGAGCAAAAATTTCAGCGGTGACAACAGCGGGTATGTTACCAGAATGATTGGTACTTCTGATAATGGCTTTGCAGTTACAGGAAAATATGAATACCTTGATGGAGGATCAGTTGAAAACACAAATATTTATCTCATTAAAACCGATGAAAATGGCGAAGGTTGTTTCGGCTATCTTACCGGATTACAGGAAATATGCATGGTTACTGTTGACAATGCGACAGGAAAAAATAAAGTTATCTGGACTCCCGAAGAACCCGCATCTGCATACAATATCTATAAACTTACCACCGAAGGATATGAGGTAATAGGTACCGTTAATGCAACTGAATTGAGCGAATATGTTGACATGACCTCAAATCCGGGAACTGCCTCCGACAGGTATAAGGTTTCTATCATTGATACCTGCGGGAACGAAACCCTCACCGGCGATTATCATAAAACAATTCACCTCAATGTTTCTCCGGGTGTCCCAAGCGGTTTTGCCCTTACCTGGGAACATTATGAGGGCTTTACTTTTACCAAATACAGGATATTCAGAGGGACAGCGGCAGGCGGACTGGTACAGATTGATTCGACTCTTTCGAGCAATTTTACATACACCGATACCACTTCACTTACCGGTGCATTGTACTATCAGGTTGCGGCAGTTAAACCTGTTCCCTGCTACTCCTCGTCAACAGGAGCAAAAGATGTGGGCGGACCATTTTCACAGTCTGTTTCAAATCTCGAGGATAACGGAGTTGGAGGGAATGTTGATGAACTTTCTTCAGATAAATACAATATCAGCATCTATCCCAATCCTGCTTCAAATGAATCACAGATATCCTATAAACTAATGACTCCTTCACAGGTTAATATTGAATTGGTCTCCATTACCAGTAAAACTGTGCTTTCGGTGCATTACGATAAAAAAATCCCCGGAACCTATACCGAAAAGCTAAACCTTGAAAAACTTGAACAGGGTTCATACTTCCTCAGAATTACAATTGAAAATAAAACCATTAACCGTAAAATTGAAATTATCAGATAATAAATTCCTTATGAAAAAAAATATCCCACTTCTGCTGTTGCTCTTTGCAACATTGTTTTCCTTTTCCCAGGAATCATTCGAGAAAATTATTGATGACGGCGATGTAAATGAATTTGCTGCCGAACTGGTGCAGACTGCTGACAGCGGTTACCTGCTGTGTGGAGGAAAAGAAGGCAAAGCCCTGTTGATGAAAACCGACCGGTATGGTACAGTTCAATGGTCACAGACTTATGATGAGGGATTTGGATCAAATGTAAGCAGTTTGTATCTTACAGCAGATAATGGTGTGATTTTAGCCGGAACCACAGGTGACTCAGAGGGATTTTCACTTGTTTATCTTGTGAAAACAAATGCTACAGGCACAAAGGAATGGTCTAAATCTTTTGAAATCAACGGCAGCGACAGGGCAAATGATGTGGTCCAGACCAATGACGGGGGATATTTAATCGTCGGGGAAGCCGATTTTGGAGGTTTTGTACTTCGTGTTAATGCTTCAGGTGATTTCGTTTGGCAACAAGTGTATCAGGAGTCAATGTATCATTGGCAGTTTTATCAGGTTGACAAGACCACCGATAACAATTACATCATTGTTGGTTCTGAAAACAGCACAGGAACATCAGGCTATTCCGTGAATTTGATTAAGATGAACGATTCAGGAGGTGAGGTATGGAATAAAACCTATTCGGCCGGATATGGCTATTCGGTCAAACAAACAGGTGATGGCGGGTTTATTGCCACAGGCAGTGGGTTTGAAAACGACCTGTATGTAGTAAAAACTGATGCTTTGGGAAATGAGCAATGGCACGAAGATTATTTTGTTTCTTATAATTCATCAACCGGCTACGGAATTTCCGAAACAATCGATGGAGGATATGCCATACTTTTTACAGCCGAAAATTATGATCCTCCGGTTGGCGGTTACGGAATCCTGAAGATCAATTCGACCGGAGCCGAGCAGTGGAATCGCTATTATTCAGGACTAATGGATCCATGGGTTGGTCACATCATTGAAACATCCGATTACGGTCTGGCAATGTGCGGTTTCTTTAACTGGTATGATGAGTTTTTTTCGGTCGAAGACAAGGATGTATATTTATTAAAAACCAACAGTGACGGAACGGGTTGTTTTCTCTATACATATCAGAATAAGGACATCTGTATGGTTACCGTTGATGGGGCTACCGGAAAAAATAAAATTATCTGGACTCAGGAATCCGGTGTGCCTGCTTCGGCTTACAACATCTATAAAATGACAACAGAGGACTGGACTGTGATCGGGACTGTTAATTCGTATGAGTTGAGTGAGTATATTGATATGACATCCAATCCCGGAACAGCTTCCGATAAATATAAAATTTCGATTATTGATACCTGCGGAACTGAAATTGCTCCGGGCGACTATCACAAAACAATCCATCTGAATGTTTCGCCCGCAACACCTACCGGATTTGCCCTTACCTGGGAACATTATGAAGGGTTTGACTACACAAAATACCGTATTTTCAGGGGAACAACACCTACCGAAATGGTACAGATTGACTCCACAAACAGCACCAATTTTACCTATACCGATGAAACATCTCTGACCGGAGCCCTTTATTACCGTGTGGCTGCAGTGAAACCCGTTCCGTGCTACTCGTCAACAGCAGGATCCAAAGAAGTTGGCGGACCATTTTCACAGTCTGTTTCAAATCTCGAGGATAACGGAGTGGGTGGAAATGTGGATGAAATCTCAGGCAAATTTGCACTGGATATTTACCCCAATCCTGTTGATCAGACTACAAAAATTAAGTATGTTTTGAATTCGCAGGAGCAAGTTGAGATACAATTATTTAATATAAACGGACAGAAAATCCATATTTTGCTCAATCAAAAACAGGCACCGGGTAGTCATTCCATTCTGCTTAATTCTCAGGAGCTGAAATTAAATTCAGGTGTTTATTTGCTCAAATGCAGGTTTGGAAATGAAATCATTAACCGTGAGATTGTTGTTTTGTAAGGGAAAGATTCAGTTTTGCTGAGATGAAAATTGGAATTTTTGATTCACTCCCAATGCTATTACATTCATTGTCCGGAAAAATAACTCCGAAGGAGTTGCCCAATCATACCATAGGTTTCAACCTATGGAAAGCTACTGACTTTGTCATTGCGTACCTAATAAACACGCAACATGGAATCCGCTACCAGGAACAACAAAGGCACGGGCAATCCCTTGTGGTTGCCCCTCATTAAACTCCAAACCCGAAACCTCAAACCCGAAATCCCTCCGCTAAAGCTACGGATATAAAAAAAGAAAAGGGAAAGGACCTTGTCCCCCCCCTCTTCCGTTCTCTACTTAACTTTATTATTGCACTTAACTTATGAAGCGGTTTAATTTGCAGATACAAAGGAGAATCTGTAGGTGAGTTCCTTGTTTACAAGGTTCTCGTCGATCATCTTTACCCTGTAACCTTCCAGGTTTTTCAGAATAAAAGCTGACAGATTCTGATTTGAAGTGCTGATATTGTTTATTTTCAGATAACCCATATCGTCAATCATAAACTTCACGATCACTTCACCGTTTGCATCATCCTTTAGCGGACAACCCGACAGGTTAATCATTTTTGAAATACTTGCTGTTAAATCAGCATCCCCGTTGATTCCGCTTTTCGAAATCTCATTTGCAAATCCAGAGTTCAGTATAAAAAGAACTGCGATTATTGTTAGAACTTTTGTTTTCATATTTATTAATGTTTCACGCTTTGTATTATACCAAAGCCGTGCCAAACTTTTTAAGTATCAATGAATCATTAACTTATAATTTATAATTCATAACCTATAACCAATAAAGGTGTTCGGTTTGGAACGTTTTTGTACGGAAACGGACAGCGAAATGATGTATGATGTATGATGTATGATGTATGATGGTTTAGGTAGATAATTTGAAATTATCGAAAAAAAACCGTCATCGCAGTATGCCGGTAAAGTAATGCGATGACGGCTATATAATTACTGAATATTTAAATTAATTAATCACCACTCTGATAACAGCTTTTCTGCCTTCAGAATTGATATTCACAAAGTAAATACCCTCAGAAATACCGGGGTTGATTGAAATGATCCTTTGGTCTGAATAATCACCTGCAAATACTTCTTTTCCGAGCACATCGGTAATGAAAATATTTACTTTTCCTGTAATTCCGCCCAAATCAATAATGAATGTTTCGTCGGCAGGATTGGGGTAGAGGGAAATTTCAGAATCAAAATTATTTTCAATAACCTGAGTGAAGCTAATACATTCTGTTGTGTCTACACATCCATTCTGACTCAGAATAACTGCATAGCTGCCTTCGCCCGGAGCGGTAAAACTCTGTGCAGTGGCGCCTGCAATAGGAGAATATGAATTGACGCAATCGACCCACTGGTAATTGGCTTCATTTGCGTTCGAGGTAATCACCGGTTCAGAAACTGTTAAACGCAAATCAGGACCAAGGACATTTGCTTCAATGGTAAGCAGGGTGTCAATGCCACCGACACCTTCAACAAGTTGCATGTACGTTCCGGGTTGGGTATACGTATATTCGTTATATGTAAACGCATCACAGCCCTCGTAATTTACCACGGAAACTTCAGTCCAGGAAGGGAAAACATAGTCGCGGTCAATAATATGTGAAGTGCTATTGGTTATTACAGGATCATTAAAATCGAAATAAATTGCAGCCTTATTAAATATTTGTGTCCCATCGGTCAGTCCGGGATTCTGATCTACTGTAAAGGTGGCAAATCCATGGCTTTCTGGTTCGTTGGTTGTGCTGTCGGGCAGCAGAATGTTACTAAAAGTCCATTTTAAAATTCTGGGACCATAAATTGTAAAGTCACAATTATGGCTTGAGACACCCTTAACAACTGAGAAAATATCCAGATCAACGTCAAGTGTGTCAAGTAAAACCACAGTAAAGGCTGTGTCTGTTCCTGTATTCTGAAAACGTATTACATATTGCAACTGTACATCGGGATAAATAATATGTTCCTCGCCAATGCCATGCGGGTAACCGGTTTTGTCATTAGGATCATAGGATGCTGTAACCTCACTGCAATATATATCATTTACAGGATCTTCATCATCTGCTGGAAAATAATTTGCAATTCCGGGTGTCCAGTTTTCTTCATTTCCACATAGTTCAACAGTTGCATTTGGATGTGAACTTCCGGGATGCAGGGGATGCTGATCGGCTTCAAAATGCCAGGTTCGGCCGTCACCGGGAAAAACAAAGGTTGTGGTTTCACTTCCGGCAAGAAGCACCGAATCAAGAATAACCAATACCCCGTCAATATAAATTCTAACAGGTGAATAGCATACCATGTCACCGTCACCAAAATCGCCTGTGTTGGTAACTGTAAAATAAATGGAATCATTTTGGCACCATCCTTCAACACTTAAACTACTATGATCCCATGGGAGTTCGCATGGGGTAATGCTGCCTGTAGGAATTTCAGGAATACTTTCGAAAGCACATGAGTCAACAGGAAAAAGATTGGCATTTAAGCATAACGTTTGTCCCGCAATTGCAGAACAACTTATACTTGAGCTGATCCAAAAGTCAAAGCAGAATCCGGGATTTAAATCTCCAATATTAAATTGGTATAAATTTTCTCCAATTGATGAATAAGGAACCGTTGATGAATTTATTGTGATCAATGGATCTAATTCCAGCACAACATAAGCGTCATTTAATGGTCCGGTTGCCAATCCCTGATTACAAGCCTGTAAATAAATACTTTGATTATCAAAACATGGTCTCATAATAGGCATAAAAACAGAAATTTCAGGATCAGAACAAGGTTGTGTACTGATAAAACCAAAATATGGTGCAATTAGTGCACTGTCTGGATGAACTACTGTGAAATATTGAGTAACCGGACAAGTAATTTGCCAATTACCCGAAGTATCTGCTGTGATTGAATAACCACCCGGTAAAAGAGAATCAATAAACCACATACCGGCATCATTTGCTGTTACAACAATATTTCCGGGATTGATTATAGCCATTCGTAGTGGTAAACCTGCTTCATAACCATCAATTTCACAATTTTCATTTATATCCATATAAAACATTCCATAAACACCTTTGCTGTTAAAAATGTAGGCAGATCCGCTTGATTCTGCATACGTTTCTCCTGTTAAATCATGGTCTTCAAACCATGCACCTGAAATAGCATAGCTGCCTGAAATGGAAACAGAAACTGAAAAGAAATCATTGTCATCCCTATCGGGAGCGGTTATTTTTTGAAGTTGTTGCCATTCCCCGTTTTTTCTAAAAATATAAGCAGCCCCTGCATTTATTAATGTGTCACCAGGAAGTAAGTTACCCTCGGCATATGATCCTATAATTGCAATTTCATGGTCAATAGCCACTGTATAACCAAAATTATCCCCCGGTTGTCGGTCTGAAGCCACAATTTTTTGAAATTGCTGCCAATTGCCATACGCATTCCGTTCAAACAGGTACACTGAACCTGAAGAAACCATGTTGTTGTTTCCTTCTGCATCATGATTTTCAGCTGCGGCACCAATTATTGAATTATTACCCGAAATCGCGACACTGCATCCAAAAAAGTCACCCTCGCTGCCATCAGAACTCATAGCTTTTTTTACCATAATCCAAATCCCGGAAACATGTTTTTCAAAAATATAGGCTGCTCCAACATTATTAATTAACGTTCCTCCAACTATTTCAAGTTCTTTTCCACTTGCCCCAACAATAGCATAAGTTTCTGAAATTGATACTGAATTTCCAAAAATATCTGTCTCGGCTCTGTCTGGTGCAACAATTTTTTGAATTTCATTCCAAACTCCTGATTCATTTCTTTGAAAAATATAAGCCGATCCTGAATTGGATATTGTTGTACCGCCTGTTGCATCTTCATCCTCATTTGGTGCACCGATTATTATTACATTACCTGAAATGGATACTGATGATCCAAAAATATCGGCAAGTCCGCGATCTGAAGCAACAAGCTTTTGCTTTTGCTCCCAGATTTCTGACTCATTTCTTTCAAAAACATATGCTGATCCCGCATTAGATATGTATTCCCCTAATAAGGCGTCTTCGTCTTCATAACTGGCACCTATTACTATATAATCCCCGGAAATTGCCACAGATGTTCCGAAATTGTCATTTACATTTAAATCAGATGACTGAATTTTCTGAACCTCAAACCAATTGCCGGTATCATCCATTCTGAAAATATAGGCGGCTCCTGCACCCGGAATGGTGTCTGAACCGATGACAACGCCTTCTCCCGGCGCCCCGATTACTGCATAACTTCCTGATATGGAAACCGAAACACCAAATTCATCATATTCTGATCTGTCTGAGGATACAATTTTTATGATTTCATTCCAGTTTTGCCCATATCCCAATGTGATAATCAGAATAGCAAAAAGAGTAGTAATTTTTTTCATAGCATACAGGTATTTGAATAAAAAACCAACGAATGAATCAAAGATATTAAAACTATTGATTACATGTTATTTAAAGACGAGTATTTTTATTAAATGGTTGCTTCATTCAATGAATGAATAGTAATTGCATTTAAACTCATTTTAGTAATACGTAAAGCATTGTAAAAGTTGTGTTAATAATATCAGATATCATCCGTTTGCAACCTACAAAAAAACAAGTTAACAATGTAAACCATAAACATTATTAACTATCTTTGTTTCTTTTTGAAAAATGGAAATAAATTATTCTCCGCAACCCTTAGGTAGATTGCTTTCGATTGTTGGAAAGTCTTTTCTGGCCGAGCTTAACCACAACCTCAGTCACCTCGACATTGAGCGTAATTACTATGCGCTGATTCTCATCGGTGAGGGCAAAGGCCGCCTTACTCAGCAGGAACTGGCAGGAAAGCTTATGTCAGATAAAGTGACCATGGTCAGGGTTATTGATTATCTTTCTGAAAAAGGTTATGTGAAAAGGGTCAGAATGACCGATGATCACCGAAAGTACGGACTGGTTCTCACTCCTAAAGCCGAAAAGGAATTGCCCGAAATTAAAAAAGCTATGAAAAAGGTTGTCAGCAAGGCTCTTGCAGGCATTTCAGAGGATAGAATTTCTGAATTTTTGGCAACACTGAACGATATAAAAAGAAACCTTAACAAACAGACTGTCAAATTATGAAACATATATATTTATTTCTTATTGTAATTTTCTTTTTAGCCGGATTAAATTCCTGCAAAAAAGGTGAAGAAAAACAAAAGGACAAACCTCCGGCCATCGTGGATGTAATGGTTGCCGGCAGTGAGGAATTTTCATCCGGACTGGAAGTGAACGGATCGGCGCTTTCAGAGGAAATGGTTCAATTGTTTCCGGAGATCAGCGGACGACTTACTTTTCTTAACCTGCCCGATGGCGCTGTAGTTAATAAAGGTACTGTGCTCGCACGCATCAATGATGCCGAACTTCAGGCTCAGGCCGAACAGCTTAAAGTGCAGTTAGATCTGGCTGAAAAAACCGAGCAGCGTCTTAAGAAACTTCTTGAAATTAACGGGGTCAACCAGGCCGATTATGATGCGGCTCTTTCTCAGGTCAATGCCTTGAAAGCCAATCTGAAAATTGTTTATGCCCAGATTGATAAAACTGTGGTTCGGGCTCCATTCCGCGGGGTACTTGGTTTGCGATTGGTCAGCGAAGGGGCTTATGTGAATCCCCAAACATTGTTGGGAACACTGCAACAAACGGATAAAATAAAAATTGATTTTGCTGTTCCCGAATCATACGCTGGAATGGTTAAGCCGGGTTATGAAGTGCTGGTCAAAACTAACAATTCTGAAGAATCTTTTATCGCCGAAATTTCTGCCAGCGAACCAATGATCGATGTCAATACCAGAAATCTGAAAGTTCGGGCTTACCTGAAAAAAGGAAACATCAGTCCGGGTTCCTTCGTGAAAGTCAATCTCAAAAACAGCAAACAGGGAATTTTTATCCCCTCAAACTCAATTATTCCTGAAGCATCCACAAATAAAGCAATTATTATTAAAAGTGGAAAAGCCATTTTTACTGATATCGAAACCGGAATCCGCACCGAAGATATGGTTGAGGTAATTTCGGGTATCAGTCCGGGCGATTCTGTCGTAGTTAGCGGTGTGCTTTTTGTCAGACCCAACGACATGGTTAAGGTTCGAAAGGTCAGAGAAATGAAAATGGAAAATAAATCGGATAAAAAACCTGCCGGAAAATGAATATCTCTGAACTATCCATAAGAAGACCGGTTCTGGCAACAGTAATGAATATTTTCATTCTGCTGTTCGGGTTTATTGGCTTTTATTTTTTGGGCGTGCGCGAGTATCCTGCCATTGATCCGCCCATGATTACGGTTTCAACTACCTATGTGGGTGCCAATGCCGATGTTATTGAAAGCCAGATCACCGAACCCCTCGAAAAAGCCATCAATGGCATTCCTGATATCCGGAGCATCTCATCCACAAGCTCGGTCGGACGAAGTCAGATCACCGTTGAGTTTAACCTGAGTGCCGACCTCGAAACCGCCGCCAACGATGTACGCGATAAAGTAAGTCAGGCCATGCGCAGCCTGCCCCAGGATATTGACGCCCCGCCCGTTGTGACAAAAGCTGATGCCAACTCCGATTTTATTATCATTCTTGCAGTTCAAAGTCCTGGTAAAGGCTTGATGGAACTCAGCGATTATGCTGAAAATGTTTTGCAAAACCGCCTTCAAACGATTCCCGAAGTGAGTTCTGTGATGATCATCGGACAAAAAAGACCGGCCATGCGCCTGTGGATCGATCCCGATAAATTGAACGGTTTCAATCTTACTTTTACAGATATTACAGCCGCTCTTAAACGTGAAAATATTGAAGCTCCTTCGGGAAAATTGTATGGAAACCAAACCGAGATGACAATCCGGGCCATGGGCCGGTTAACCACCGAAAAGGATTTCAGGGATTTGATATTGCGCGAGGATGCCGGTGGTATTGTCCGACTTTCTGATGTGGCTAAAGTTGAACTGGGCCCCGAAAACTATGAGCAAAGCTGGCGCCTGAACGGGGTTAGTGCTGTTGGTATTGCTGTTATTCCGCAACCCGGAGCAAATTATATCAACATCTCAAACGAGTTTAATAAACGCCTTGATGAAATTAAAAACTCCGAGCAGGGCAAAGACATGATCTTTACCATGCTTGTTGATAATACTAAAAATGTGCGGCGTTCACTTAATGAAGTGACCGAAACCTTATTGATCGCCATTTTGTTGGTGATTGCCGTTATTTTCCTGTTTTTCAGAAGCTGGAAAATGGCCATCCGCCCGCTCATTGACATCCCTGTTTCACTCGTCGCAACATTTTTTATTATGTATGTGGCAGGTTTTTCCATCAACATCCTGACCTTGCTCGCCATTGTGCTGGCAACCGGATTGGTGGTAGATGATGGTATCGTGGTGACTGAAAATATCTTCAGGAAGTTTGAAAAGGGGATGCCCATCCGCAAAGCAGCCATAGAGGGGAGCAAGGAAATCATATTTGCGGTTCTTTCCACGTCGGTTACTTTGGCAATTGTTTTTCTTCCGGTGGTTTTCCTTCAGGGATTTGTGGGCAGTTTATTCAGGGAATTTGGCATTGTTCTTGCCGCAGCAGTGCTTGTTTCGGCATTCGTTTCCCTTACCATTACCCCGGTTTTAAATATTCTCCTTACGGGAAAAAAAGACAAACACAGCCTGTTTTATGTGAAGACCGAACCCTTTTTTCAGGGATTGGAGTCAGGGTATAAAAATTTTCTTACTCGTTTTATTTCGATTAGAAGAATGGCTATAGTGATAATAATCGCTTGTTTGGCAATTATTTATCTTGTTAGTAAACAACTGCAGTCCGAACTGGCCCCCATGGAAGATAAAGCTGCCATGCGTTTCATGATCACCGGTCCCGAAGGAGCCAGCTACGATTACATGACCAAATCCATCGAAGGATTGGAAAAATATTTAACCGACAGCGTTCCCGAATTTGATTTTGTTTTTTTCTCAGTCCCCGGATGGAGCAGCACTGGAGTAAACGGTGCCATGGGACGTCTTGGACTTGTTCCTTCGTCGGAGCGAACCAGAACGCAAGCAGAAATCACAGCCGATCTCACAAAAAAAATGTTCAGGTTCAACGACATCAGGATTTTTCCAGTAGAGGAGCAGACCATCTCCGTGGGAATGGGTTCCAGAGCATCTTTGCCGGTGCAATTTGTGATACAGAACCTTGATTTTAATAAACTGAAATCTGTCATCCCGAAATTTCTTGATGTGGCCCGCAGCAATAAAATATTTCAGAATGTGGATGTCAATCTTAAGTTTAACAAACCCGAAGTGGATATTATTATTGACAGGGTAAAAGCAGGCGAGCTGAAAGTGAGTACAGCCGATATTGCCGATGTTTTGCAGTCGGCTTTCAGCGGACGACGTCTCGATTATTTTATCATGAACGGCAAACAATATCAGGTCATTTCGCAGGTTCGGTTAAAGGACAGGCAAACTCCCGAGGATGTATTGAATCTATATGTGAAAAACAGCAAAGGGCACAGCATACCGCTATCCTCGGTCCTTGAAATTGAATCAAATGCCAATCCGCCATCCTTGTACCACTATAATCGCTACAAATCGGCAACCATGTCAGCTTCTCTGGCCGAAGGAAAAACAGTGGGCGATGGGGTGAAAGCCATGCAGAAAATAGCCGATTCACTGCTTGATGAGAGTTTTCAGACTTCACTGACCGGACCGTCGCGCGATTATGCCGAAAGTTCATCAAACATCATGTTTGCATTTATTCTGGCTTTGGTGCTTATATACCTGATTCTGGCCGCCCAGTTTGAAAGTTTCCGCGACCCGTTCACCATCATGCTTACCGTTCCGCTGGCATTGGCCGGTGCTTATCTTTCACTGTGGATATTCGGACAAACCCTCAATATTTTTTCCCAGATCGGGATGATCATGTTGATTGGACTGGTAACCAAAAACGGAATTCTGATCGTTGAATTTGCCAATCAGAAGAGAAAATCCGGATTGTCAAAACATGATGCGGTTATTGAGGCATCTGCCCAGCGACTTCGCCCTATTTTAATGACAACCCTGGCAACCTCTTTGGGTGCATTGCCCATCGCATTAAGTCTGGGCGCCGCAGCCACTTCACGAATTCCTTTAGGGATTGTGGTAGTGGGCGGACTATTATTTTCACTGGTGCTGACATTGTTTGTGATTCCGGCTATGTACATTTTTATCTCAGGAAAAACAAAAACAACAGATGAATAATCAAACCTCGATTTACTTGGGGTAAAATATAAAATTATTTTAAAAATGATTTATAAAATACTGACAATACTGTTTTTAGCGCCGGTGATGTTGTTCTCCCAAAACACTCTGTCGCTCAGAAATGCCATAGATTCTGCATTGCAAAACAATTTTGATATTCAGATTTCAGGAAATATCCTTGAGATGAGCAAAAACAATAACAGTTATGGAATGGCAGGAGGGATGCCAACTGTTGGTATTGCAGCGGGAGATAACAATTCGGTTTACAACCTCGACCAGAAATTAAGCACCGGGAGTGAGATTTCGAAACAGGGAGTTACCAGCAATTCACTGACGGCAGGCGTATCAGCCGGTATCGTTTTGTTTAACGGGTTTAAAGTAATGGCAACAAAGGAAAGACTCAACCAGCTTCAGATGCAAACTGAGTTGCAGTTGAATTCACAGATTCAGAATATTCTGGCTGCCATTATGGTTGTTTATTATGATATTGTAAGGCAGCAGGGCTATTTGCAGATCCTTCAGAAAAATCTGGAAGTATCAGAAAAAAAATCAGAGGTTATAAAAGCAAGAAAAAATGTGGGGATGGCAAATGATGCAGATATATTACAATCGGACATCGACATGAGCATGATTGCTCAGAACATTGAATCCCAGAAACTGATGGTAGACAGGCAAAAAAATGAGCTTTTGCAATTGATGGGAGTGAAGGCCTTTTATGGTTTTTCGGTTTCCGATACCATCGAAACAGGAAGTGGTATTCAAAAAGATTCGATCATTAATTTTCTTGAAAAAAACCCGCAGTACCTTTCAGCCGATATGCAGGTAAAAATCAATGAACAGATTGTAAAGGAAATGCGCGCACAGCGTTACCCGTCAATAAAAGTAAACACCGGATATAATTTTTCACACAGCAGCAATTCGGCAGGGTTTAATCTGTATAACCAAAATTATGGTCCGTACGTTGGAGCAACCCTAGCAATCCCAATTTTCAACGGGAATATTTATAAAAAGCAGCAGGAAAATGCCATGCTCAGTGTAGAAAATGCGTTGCTTGAAAAAGAAAGTCTGTTGATGTCATTAAAAGCCACTGTCGAAAATACATTTGATACCTATCAAACCACATTGCAGCAGCTCGAATCACAAAAAGTCAATTACCAGAATGCCGGTAAGCTGCTTGATCTGATCATGGAGAAATTCAAAGTAAACGAAGCCACAATCCTCGAAGTAAAAGCAGCCCAGCAAAGCTATGAAAATGCCGGTTATCTGCTTCTCAATTTGCAGTATGCAGCCAAAGCGGCTGAAATTGAATTGAAAAGGTTGGTTTATAAACTGGGAAATTAGCAAGGGGATGGTGAAATGGTTACAAACTCCCAACTTCGGACTTCGGACTTCCGACTTCCACCACCCTATTCCCCTTCCTCAACCGGATTGTCAGTAGGTTCAGAATAATAAAGATTTCTCAGCCGTTCCAATTCAGTATATATTTCAGCGGCTTTTTGTTTAAACTCGTCTGAGGTATTATCAACTTTGATTTTTTCGGAGTTAACCCAGCGTATCATTCCTTCGGCGGTGAAGTAATAACGGTTTTCTACGGCCGGAAGTGCTTGGGTATTTTCATCATAAATTGGCGCTGAGTATTGAGTATTTGAAACAAAAACAAAAAACAAGGTTCCTTTGTCGAAATAGTATTCTTCAACAATATTACCCATTTCACCGTAAAATTTACAACGAAGAAGTACAAGATAGTCATCTGATACAAAGCCTTCAAATATTGAACCTTCAGTTGATTCACCCATGATTTCCCTAACTGTAAGTTCATAATTGCTCAGGTTCGAATTGACCTGGCTATACATTTCCCTGATTTTTTTTACCGATTCCTCCTCGGTTTGTGCCTTAATATTTAATATTCCGGCCATCATAAAAGTAAAAATAATAACTATAGTTTTCATATTTTAAGCTTTTTAGTTTAGTAAAGATAGAAAAAATATTAATACCGCTGCCGCTGTCCCAAGTCTCCCGACTTGGGACGGTCATCCCTACTCCAAATCCCCTCCCCGAACCCTCCTGTTCATCTTTTTATCCGAAAGTTTTTTCTTGTCATCCAATCGTTTTCTAACAACAGAACGTGGAATCCGTGTGGGTTTTCTAAATTTTTCTATAAACAATGCCTCTGCCAGAAGCTGATAGAATTTTTCAATGCAAAGTGCCTTGTTTTTTAGCTGTGTTCTTTCCTTTTGCGAGATGATTCTTAAATAACCTTCCTTGTTGATGCGATTGATGAGCTTAATGCAAATCAGGTCTTTTTCTTCATCGTTTAGTAATCCTGAATTCCTGACATGAAAAAGAAGTGTAACCTTTGTTTCCACCTTGTTCACATTTTGTCCGCCCGCCCCACTGCTGCGTGCTGTGGTGAAAATAAATTCAGATGTAAAATCGCGTGTTTCCATTAGTTCAGGTCTTTGGCATTAACACCCGGAGCCCTGTATCTTCTCCAGTAATTAGTCAGGGAGGTATATCTGAATATGGCATTAAACCATTTGAAACGGAACAAAGGATGGATTATGAAATAAAGGAAAATGAAAAGGAAGATCATGGCAAAAGTGTTGAATAAAAATTCAATGTAATAATTATTCAGAAAGCTGAACACTTCATAATTCGAATAAAATAGCCACGCAAATGGAACCATGGTGAATAAAACAAGACAAATGGCAAAGAGCAAATGAGATGCTTCAATGGCATTCTCCGGACAAATATTCATGCACCGCATACAGCTTTCGCAATTGTAGGTCCAGAATGGCTTGCCGTTTTTAATTTTGATGGCCTGAACGGGACATTTTTTGGCACATAATCCACATTCAACGCATTTGGATGAATAAACAAATGTTTTGGCCAACATAAACCTGCCCACAAAAAAATAACCCAATGATATTGGGAAAATCGCTAAATCAATAGGAATATCAATAAGCATTCTTCTGAATGGCTTTTTTCCGTTGATTAAATTGTGATAGAATTTCCGGGTGATTTTTTCGCATCTAATTGCAATTTTCCCTACCATTTTAGGTCCCAATCCGGGGTGCACCGAAATCCAGTTCGATGGCATATCCATCGGTCGGGCTCCTGCAATTTTAAATCCCTTCAACTTCATGATGAGCATGGGCAGGAGCAGGGCAACACCCGAAAGTCCGGGAGTAAACCATTTGAAAAACATGCCACCGGCTCTGGTATTCATAAAAAACACTGTGCTTTTTAAACGCGGGAATCTGAACAGGAAAAACAGCATGGCCGGGACCAGACTGAATCCATGAGTGGGGAATAAAAAACCTATGAGATCATCTTTCGAATGGTCAATCTCATAGGTTCTGTGTTTTTTGGAAATAGAACGCATTTCTGCATTCAATCCGTTGTTTTTTGCTTCGTCGAGCATCCATTGTCCGGCTTTTAATGCATTTCCTGTACCGGTGTAATAATATATAACCAATTTTTTATAATCCGGAATCATAGTCTTTTCAACTAATCTGCTAATCAATAATGGTTATTTTTTCAATTTTATCGCCGGGACGAATCATGTCAATCACTTCCAGACCTTCGGTAACTTTTCCGAAGCAAGTATGCATTCTGTCAAGGTGTGAAGTATTTTTGCGGCTGTGACAGATGAAAAACTGTGATCCGCCGGTATTTTTTCCTGCATGTGCCATGGATAGCACTCCGCGGTCATGATACTGGTTTTCACCGCTGGTTTCACAGTCAATTTTATAACCCGGTCCGCCAACTCCTGTGCCCATCGGACAACCGCCCTGAATCACGAAATCAGGAATAACACGGTGAAAAGTAAGGCCGTCATAAAAACCTTTTTTTGAAAGACTGATAAAATTTTCAACGGTGTTGGGAGCATCTTTATCGTAAAACTCAACCATCATCGTGCCTTTTACTGTTTTAATTTCTGCTTTTTTCATGAATTGTAATTTTAAAACAAACCTACATTTTTTTTTAATAATTTCCATACGCTTGCTTTAAAAAACATACTATTCATAAATTGTTTTAGGTTATTGGGAAAAATTGTTACTTTTGAGGCAACCTTTATAGTGTTTTTATTGTCTAATAAGAAAAAGCCGAGAGAATTGAAGCTTGTTGTCATTATATTATTTCTAACAGTTAATCTGCTTAATGCTCAAGTCAATGCTGTGTTTACTTCTGATATGACAAGTGGTTGCAGCCCTTTTATTGTTCAGTTCACCGATCAGTCAACCGGCAGTCCGGCCACCTGGTACTGGGATTTTGGCAATGGAAATCACTCAACTCTTCAAAACCCCGAAGCTACATACATTAACCCCGGGCATTATACCGTTTCATTAACCGTGACAAATGGTTCCTATACTAATACTGTAACTTATACAAATTTCATTACTGTTTTTGAAAATCCGACAGCCGATTTTTATGTGGTTGGCCCCTCATCGGGCTGTGCACCTGTTTCGGTAACTTTCCATGATAATTCAGATGAAGGTTCAGCCCCGATTACCGAATGGCTCTGGGATTTTGGTGATGGTTCAATAACCTACACCCAACACCCCGTACATATCTTTCCCATAGGCGGAAACTTTCCGGTTTCTCTTGAAATTACTGATGCCAATGGTTGTGGGTCAAGCATTGAAATTCCGGGTATTGTCGACGTCTCTCAACCTCCAACTACTCTTTTTTCAGGTGATGATCTTGTAGATTGTGCTGCACCACATACCGTAAATTTTTCCAGTACTTCTTTTGGAACTACTCCATTGAATTACTATTGGAGTTTTGGCGACGGACAGTATTCTACATTGGCTAATCCATCTCATACTTATACAGTAAACGGAATATACACTGTTTCATTGACCACAACCGATCAGCATTCATGCTCCAGCTCACTTACCTATGAGGATTATGTGCAGGTTATGGCTGTTGTGGCTGAATTTGATGTTGAGGATAATCTGGTGTGTTATGGAACTGAGGTTGAGTTTATTAATAATTCAACCGGAGCAACTAATTATGACTGGGATTTTGGTGATGGGGAAACATCATGGTCGGCGAATCCCGGACATGAATATGAAGGAGGAGGCACCTATACGGTAACACTTTTGGCTTCACAGGGAGGAGAGTGCCCTGATACATATTCAATGACCATCACCGTGGAGGAGGTTAATGCACAAATATCTGTTTCTGATACATACATTTGCATGTTGCCTACCACGGTACAATTCATTGATGAATCAGAAAATGCTGTGTCATGGCTTTGGGATTTCGGCGATACAACTTTTTCTTATGACCAAAACCCCGAACATACTTATGATTATCCAATTGATACCAATATTAATTTTGATGTTACACTCACAGTATATAGTCCGAATGGCTGTACTGATATTTTGTACCTTACTGATTTTATAACAGTAGTTTTGCCTACTCCCGCAGTTTCGGTAATCCCGAATGGAGGGTGCATTCCCATTGATCAGGTGTGGACTGATGTTAGCACCTATTTTACTGATGATGATGAAATAACAGGGCAGACATGGGTTTTTCCTGATGGCACAACTGCCTCCGGATCAACAGTTAATTATACTTTGACTGAGCCCGGAGTGGATTCAGCCATGCTCATTATTGAAACAGCTCACGGATGCCTTGATACAGCTGTTTTTTATATATTTGGAGGAGAGGTCCCTGTGCCGGTTTTCGCAGTTAGTGACACAATATGCGCAAGCGATTCAGTCCAGTTGTTTGAGGTTTCCACTGACCAGATGATAACGTCATGGCATTGGGAACATTTGCCTACCTGAAGTGGCGAGTGTACGTTTCAACAATCGTACCAGGATTTTCCAGTCGGAACACACTCAATGATGACACTGACAGTTTCAAGTTATGGCTGTGACACTACTGTTTTTGTTCCTACCATAGTCGTGCTGGGCCCAATCATTGGAATGGAAATATTAAGTGAATGCAGAAGTCTGGACGCCGGCATCAGCTTTTATGTTGCAGAAGCTGAGTCATGGCAGTTTTCGATGGGTTCCATAATGACTCTGAATGGAACATCTGATTTTGATACAACTTTTACTTATAATTTTCCTGATTTTGGAGGTTATCCTGTTACTTTGACTGCCTATGATGAAGAAACCGGTTGCTCAGATGTTATTGAAAACGCTGTCGCTTTAACAAATATTTCAGCAGTGATCACTCCGGCTCCCCTTATTGGCTGCCCCGGAATGCCAGTTTATATTAACTCCTGGACCAGCGATTATATTGAGGAATTTGATTCTGAAGCAGGTACGGGTAAATATCACTGGTCTTTCGGTGACGGCGAAATGCTTGCTACTAATGAACCTTATGTTGCTCACAACTATGAACATCCCGGTACCTTCACTTTGTCTTTAGTAATTTTCGACGGTGAATTGTGTTACGATACGGCATATACCCAGGTGAATATTTATTATCTTGAAGCCCAATTCAGCTCAGATGTTAATGGTGGATGCATCCCGTTTGATGTTCAGTTTACCGATCAAACAATTCACGATACCACCATTGTTTCCTGGCATTGGTATCTCGGTAATGGCGAAATTTCAGATGAATCTAACCCGTTTACTTCATATTCTGATATTGACGAATACGATGTTACCCTCGAAGTGATGGATGCTGCCGGATGTACCTCTTCTCATACCGTTCACAATTATATTACATCCTCTAATCCCTATCCAATGTACGAAGTGGTTTCTCCGGCTGCAATCTGTGCCGGCGATTCTGTTCATTTTAATAACACTTCGGTGGTCGAAGATGCCACCATTCAATGGGACTTCGGCGATGGCGAAATTTCAACGATTAACAGTCCGTGGCATGTTTTTGAAGATGGTGGAGAATATATAGTGACCTTATATGTCTCTGACGCAGGTGGATGCGATACGTTTTTTGTCAACGAAGATATTATCATTGATGTTGACGAAATTCCTGAAGTATTGTTTTCAGCCGATCCGCGTGATTCTGTTTGTTACCCCTTATTGGTTGATTTTTCAGATCTTACAACAGCAGGCGAAATTGCCGGGTGGTCGTGGACTTTCGGTGATGGGGCTACTTCTGTTTTCGAAAATCCTGTCCATAATTATACCCTGCCCGGCGATTATAATGTTAGTCTGGTTGCTACAACCCCCAATGGATGCAACGACTCTCTGATGATGATTAATTACATTCATGTGGGTGGACCTTATGCCGAATTTGTTATCGATCAGGATAGTCTGTGTTATGGTCAACCGGTTAATTTTCAGATTACTCTGACTTCGGGAGTGGATGAATATTATTGGGATTTTGGTGATGGATCAACTTCAACGGGCTCTTATGCTACGCATGTTTATACCGATACATCCGGATTGATATACCCGGCTCTTTTATATACCGATTCAATGAATTATTGTCCGAAAGCTTCTATTGACTCAGTGTATATTTTTGATGTGGACGCAGCTTTCGGTTTTGTTTCGCCTGAATCGGGACTTCCCGTTAGCGAGGGATGCGAACCCTTAAATGTTCTTGCTGTTAATAATTCTACCGGTGCCGATTATTCTAATTGGAATTTTGGTGACGGATCTTCTGCTACAGATTTCGAACCCGGTCATACTTTTAATAATGATGGTTTGTTCACTGTTACATTGTCAGTTGAAAACTTTTTTGGCTGCACGGATGAAGTTACCGGTACCATCTTGATTTTTCCGCTACCCGTTATAATTGTGACCGGAGGAGATTTAATATGCAGTGGTGACACTGTCCATTTGTCTGTATCAGGAGATTATTCGTTTGCATGGGAAAACAACGGGTTTATTTCAGATACACTGATCAGCAATCCTTTTGCATTCCCTGATAGTACGGCTGTATATACGGTGACTGCAACCGATGAAAATAATTGTTCCATTTCAGGATCTACCGAGGTTTTGGTGCAGGATATCCCCTTTATAAATTTTGAGGATACTTCACTGTTTATTGGAGAGGAATTTCTGTTTGATTCCGAAGTGATGGCAGGAGTAAGTTATTTGTGGACTCCACCAAACGGTTTAAGTTGTACTGATTGCCCAAATCCGATAATTTCAACCCAGGAAAGCATGGTTTATACCGTGGTCATGACCGATAGTCTGGGCTGCTATACAGTTACAAAATCCATAATTATTGAAATCATGGAGGATTATACCGTGGCTGTTCCCAGTGCCTTTACCCCAAACGGCGACGGCAGTAATGATATTATCTATGTAATGGGACATGGAATCGAAGAACTTCTTGAATTTTCAATTTACAACCGTTGGGGTCAGTTGCTCTTCAGAACCGACGATATCAACAAAGGATGGGATGGGTACTACAACGGTCAGCTTCAAAATATTGAGACCTATTCATGGACAGCCACCGCAAAAACCTATGCGGGAACTACTATAAAAAAACAGGGAATGCTTAACTTGCTTAGGTAAAATCTGCTTATAAATATGAAGGATTGGTCAACTATCCAACATATAGCATAAGCAAATATCGCCGCAGGCAAATATCCCCAATATTGCCGCAGGCAAAGTATCCAATATCAGCGAAGCCAAATCATCCAAAACCTCTTTATAATTCCCGTTTTTTAAGTCCCTCAAAAATGTTGAAAAAAAATTGTTATTATTCTTTTGTCACTTTTATGATATTTTTATATCATTGTACAGACTATTGAACACCTAAGAGAATTAAAAAAACCTGAGTATGGAATTTTTTGAAAATATGGATGTAATGCTAAAAACCTTTTGGTTTATTGCTTTGCCGGCAAGCTTGATTTTTCTCATACTGACAATCATGACGTTTGTCGGAGCAGACGCATCTGATAGTGGTGATGCAGATTTTAGTGGAGATTCTGATGGAGCTGATTCCCCTTTCCAGATGTTTACGCTGAGAAACATGATCAACCTGCTTTTGGGTTTTAGTTGGACCGGAATATCAATTTATGGATATTTTGAATCAAAGCTTGTTCTTGTATTGATTTCTTTGGCGGTAGGACTTGTTTTCGTTGTAATTTTCTTTTTAATTATCAGGCAAATACAACGATTAGCCGAGGATAATTCCTTTAAAATGGAAATGACAATCGGAAAAAATGCAGAAGTTTATCTTGCTATTCCCGAAAACAAAACAGGAAAAGGCAAAGTGCTTATTTCGATAAATGGTTCAATGCGTGAACTGGATGCCATGACCGAAGGAAATAAAATTGAAACAGGGAAAGTAGCCAAAGTAATGCGTATTGAAAATGAAACCATATTAATTGTTGAACCCCTTTAAAAAACTAAATACATTACTCAAATGAATGAATTAATTATTATTGTTGTTGCGGTGGTTGTGTTTTTTATCACATTAATCACTTTATTGTCGAGGTATAAACGATGCCCGTCTGACAAGATTTTGGTTATTTACGGAAAAACCGGAGGAACATCTGCAAAATGTGTACATGGAGGCGGAGCTTTTATTTGGCCTGTTATCCAGGATTATTCTTTTCTTGACCTGAAACCCCTTTCTATTGAGGCGAACCTAACCAATGCGCTTAGCCGCCAAAATATCCGTGTAGACGTACCTTGCCGCTTTACCATCGCTATTTCTACCGAACCAGATAGTATGAATACTGCTGCTGAAAGATTGTTGGGTCTATCTTACGAGCAGATTCAGGAATTGGCCAAAGATATTTTGTTTGGACAACTTCGTTTGGTTATCGCTACAATGACTATCGAGGAAATTAACTCCGACAGGGATAAATTTCTGGATAACATCTCAAAAAATGTTGACTCAGAATTAAAGAAAATCGGACTTAAACTCATCAACGTCAACGTTACAGATATAAAAGACGAATCGGGTTATATCGAAGCACTTGGAAAAGAAGCTGCTGCTAAAGCCATCAATGAAGCTAAAATTTCAGTGGCTGAACAGGAAAAAATCGGGGAGACAGGTAAGGCACTTGCCGATAGGGAAAAAGACACCCAGATTGCCGAAACCCATCGTGACAGGGATGTGAAGATAGCCATTACCCAAAAAGATAAGGAAATCAGCATTGCATCTGCTGTAAAGGATGAAGCAATCGGAAAAGCTGAGGCTCAAAGGGATACCAGGGTTAAAACATCTGAAGCCAATGCCATCGCCATAAAAGGAGAAAATGAAGCGAAAATTTCTATCGCCAATTCTGATGCGCTTCGAAGAGAAAAAGAAGCTGAAGCCTTACGCGTTGCAATAACTGCCGAAAAAGTTCAACAGGCCAAAGCGCTCGAAGAAGCTTATAATGCTGAGAAAAATGCCGAATTGGCCAGATCTGAAAGAGAACGGTCAACTCAAATAGCCAACATAGTTGTCCCCGCCGAAATTGACAAACAACGTGCTATCATCGAAGCCCAGGCCGATGCTGAGAGAATCAGAGAAAATGCTAAAGGTCAGGCCGATGCTATTTATGCTAAAATGGAAGCCGAAGCTAAAGGTTTGTATGAGATACTTACCAAACAGGCCGAGGGTTATAAACAGGTTGTTTCAGCTGCCGGCGGTGACCCGTCTAAGGCATTCCAATTGTTGCTGATTGAAAAACTGCCAGAATTGGTCAAAACCCAGGTCGAAGCAGTTAAAAATATCAAGATTGATAAAATTACTGTTTGGGATTCGGGCACAGCTAACAACGAAAATGGTTCATCTACCTCAAATTTTGTTTCAAACATGATGAAAACAGTCCCCCCGTTAAACGATTTGTTTAATATGGCCGGACTAAATCTTCCATCTTACCTGAAAGGAGCCAATGATGAAAAAGACAAACCTGAAGAACACCACAAAAAATAATTAAAAAAAAAGACCGGATTTTTTCCGGTCTTTTTTTTACAATCAATTATTATTGAATGTCATTTTTTTGAATTTGGAAAGTTTTTAGCGGGTATTTATTGTTCGTAAATGAAATAAATCATACAGCAATATGGGCTTTTTCAGAGCTACTTAACACTATAAGTCAAAACCTCAAACTCAGTATTTCCGGGCTCCCTCATGATGACTATCATCTCTTCGCTGGATTCGAATTCACGTTTAACCTGCATTATGCAAGTGAAATAATAACCTACGGGCTGTTCACCTTCCAGATCAGCTCCGGGATATACTTCAGATAACTGGTATTCAATAACTTTTCCTTTAACTTCATCTATTTTTCGCAGAAATTCTAAAGTCTGTTCATTTGACCAGTATTTAAACCAGTATTTATGACACCTGTCAATGGCATTTTCATACGCTCCCTTTTTAAGATCTTCGTAAAATCCGTAAAGGGTTTTCTTTGATTCAGATTCAAATTGAATTTCAGAATTTGAACATCCGAAAATAAATACACTGATAACCAGTGATATAATTAATTTTTTCGTAAAATTTAACATACCCTATTTTTTCGAAGGTAAAAATAGAAAAAACAATTCCTAATATTATAATATTGTTATTAAAAATTATATAACATACTAAAAAACACATAATGGTTACTGTCAATGGTTTATATTTACAATCCTTTTTACTAACTTTTTGGACGATATGGAAAAATTAAAAAACGAGCTAAAAAAATACGGTATTCATGACGTTGATACCATTTATCACAACCTTTCCTATGATGAACTTTTCAAGCATGAGACAGATGAAAAACTTGAAGGTTTCGAAAAGGGATTTGTAACAAATCTTGGAGCCGTTGCTGTTGATACGGGCATTTTTACCGGACGTTCACCACAGGATAAATATATTGTTGTTGACGATGAGTCTAAAGATAAAATCTGGTGGAAGGATATCAAAAGAAAAGGATCTGACAATAAACCCATCAGTAAAGAGGTGTGGAATGAACTTATGGATCTCAGTGCCAAACAACTATCTGGTAAAAAGCTTTATGTTACAGATGCTTTCTGCGGAACCAACGAAAATACCCGGATAAAAATCAGGGTTATTACCGAAGTGGCCTGGCAGTCACATTTCGTTAAAAACATGTTTATCAGACCAACCAAGGAGGAACTGAAAAAGTTCATTCCTGATTTTATCATGCTTAATGCCTGTAAAACTGTTAATGAAAAATGGGACGAACATAAAATGAACTCTGATGTTTATGTTGCGTTCAATATTCAGGATAAAATGGCAGTTATTGGCGGAACATGGTATGGCGGTGAAATTAAAAAAGGGTTTTTCTCCATAATGAATTATTTCCTGCCGCTTCAGAATATCGCTTCAATGCACTGCTCAGCCAATATGGGCAAAAACGGCGATACTGCCATATTTTTCGGATTGTCTGGAACAGGAAAAACAACGCTTTCTGCTGATCCCGATAGATTCCTGATTGGTGACGATGAGCATGGCTGGGATGAAGATGGCATCTTTAATTTTGAAGGTGGTTGTTATGCTAAATGTATCAATCTGAATAAAGATAAAGAACCTGATATCTATGCTGCAATCAGACGCGATGCCCTGCTCGAAAATGTGGTTTATGATGAAAAAACAGGTGAGATTAATTTTGCCGACATCTCAAAAACTGAAAATACCAGAGTTTCCTACCCTTTGAACCATATCAACAACATTGTTAAGCCAATTTCAAAAGGTGGCCACCCTAAAAAAATCATTTTCCTTACTGCTGATGCATTCGGAGTAATTCCTCCGGTTTCAAAGCTTTCAAAAGATCAGGCAATGTATTACTTCCTGAGCGGTTATACGGCAAAACTTGCCGGTACTGAAAGGGGAGTAAAAGAACCAAAACCAACTTTCTCATCTGCTTTTGGTGCTGCATTTTTGATGCTTCATCCTACAGTTTATGCAAAAACTCTGGCCGAAAAAATGGAAAAACACGGTTCCACAGCTTATCTGGTAAATACAGGTTGGATTGGCGGATCTTATGGTGTGGGTAAACGAATCGATCTTGAATCGACAAGAAATATCATAAAAGCCATTCTTGATGGTACTCTTGATGAGGCCGATTATATTGAGCTTCCAACATTCGGATTCCAGGTTCCAAAAGAGGTTCCGGGTGTTGACAGTGCAATTTTAAATCCAAGAAATAACTGGAAATATGAAACTGCATATGTCAAACAAGCTCAGCAACTTGCGGAAAAATTCATTGAAAATTTCGAAAATTTTACCGACAATGAAGAAGGAAAAAGACTGGTGGCTGCCGGACCAAAGAATGAGTACATGAAACAGTTTTATTCTTATTATGAGAATAAAATTAAAAATCTTGAGAAAGAACACCGCAATGAGATTTCCCGACTTAAAGGTCAGATATACATACTCCAGAACGCATTCAGCGAGTATATTTCCTTTAATTCAATCAATACAAATTATAAAAAGAGAAAACTCAGAAGGCACCTTCCCATATTTACATTCTTTGATTCAGTAAATGCTTCGGATATCAATAAAACACATGAAGCCCTGATGCATCTGATTCATAATCTTGGATTCGATTTGTATCACCCCGAAAAGGAACCGACACAATATAATGAGCGTATGGGCCTGTCAATTGATGACCTTGATCTTGATGAAGTTTACAAACGCATTGATCATGTTCAGGAACTTGTTGATGATCCTTCAAAAGATGAAAAACTTAAACCTTTTATGGAAAGCCTGCTTAAAGTTTCCACTAAAGTTAAAAGAATGTCAATTCTGATTGGTGATATGATCATTTTGAAAATTAAAGATGAACAAGCAAATTGTTATGTGCTTACAACACGCAGGTTGTCAATACCTGCGCTCATCCATATTGATAAAAACCCACATTTGCTGAAAAATCCCGAGCAACTGCTTAATGAGGTTGCTTTGTTCTGATAAAATACTTTAAGTGTCTTAAAAACAATTAATTAAAACGGGTTTTGAAAACCCGTTTTTTTTTATTTTCTTTGTGGCTTAAATTTTTTAATAAATGCTCGAATATTTTTCCGGACAAGAAGGGTTGTTCAATATCGCACTAGTTGTGTTGGCTTACCTTATGGGATCAATTCCTACTTCGGTCTGGATAGGAAAGATTTTCTATGGCATTGATGTGCGCGAGCATGGGAGTGGAAATGCCGGTGCAACAAACACTTTAAGGGTGCTTGGTAAAATTCCGGGGGTTGTTGTTCTTGTTGTGGATGCGGTGAAAGGTCTTGTGGCTGTTAAAATTGCCTATTTTGCCACTTATTATGTTCCTGAAACCCTAAACTACTCAAAGCTTGAAATTCTGCTCGCCGTTGCTGCCTTATGTGGCCATATTTTTCCGGTATATGTTGGTTTCAGGGGAGGAAAAGGGGTTGCTACCATGTTGGGGATCGGACTGGCTGTTCATCCGTATGTGACACTGATTGCCCTGGGCATTTTTATGGCCAATCTCTTTATCACCGGATATGTTTCCATGAGCTCTATTCTTGCAGGTTTGTCATTTCCCATTTTTACCATTTTTGTTTTTAACTCTGATTCCGAACCGCTTATAATCTTTTCACTGCTTATTGCTGTTTTGCTGCCTTTAACGCATCAGAAAAATATCCTGAAACTGATTAAGGGAGAGGAATCCAAATTCAGTCTGAAGAAAAAAACATCCGACGTTAATTGATGTTTATTTGTATTCTTAAGTTCTAAAGGAAAAATTTGCCGCCCGTGTTTTTTCAATTACCTTTAAATGGTTTCAGCTACAACCTGTTTTTTATGCCCAATGAACTCATTGTAAAGGATTTTTATAAGCTCCTCACGGGTAATGGAATATTTGAGCGTTCCGTGACTTGAAAAACTGATTCCGCCTGTCTGTTCCGACACCACAATCACAATAGCATCTGTTTCTTCTGTGATTCCAATGGCAGCACGGTGTCTCATGCCATATTGGGGCGGTAGATTTACATTTTCGGTAACAGGTAAAATACAGCGCGCTCCTTTTATTAGATTTTCATTGATGATCATTGCTCCGTCATGCAACGGATTGTTTTTAAAGAAAATACTCTCTATCAGTCCGGAAGATATCTTGGCATTCAGCACCTCACCGGTGATGATGATGTCTTCCAGACTGGATTTTCTGGAAATGACAATAAGTGCTCCGGTCTTTGTTGATGAAAGGCTTACACATGCATCAGTTATGTTTTTAATATCATCCTCGGTTAGGGATTTATGTCCGAAGGAAAACATTTTTTCCAGATTGAACCTGTTGGATCTCAGGTATCTGGATCCAATTAACAGCAGAAACCTTCTCAGTTCCTGCTGAAAAACAATCATCAGGGCAATGACACCCACACCGATAAACTGACCAAGAATTGTGGAAAGCAATGTCATGTCCAGTGCTCTTACCAAAAGGTAAATCAGATATACAGCAAATAATCCGATCAGTATGTTAAAAGCCACCGATCCCCGAAGCAACAAATATATCTGGTAAAACATGAACGCCACCAGAACAATGTCCAGCACATCCAAAAATCTTATTGATATAAACAATTGTGTCATCGTATCACAAAGATAATATTTTTCGGGAAATTATTTAGTTCCAGGCTCCAAGTTCCATGTTTCTGGTTTTTAGTAGTAAATCATAGTAATTTATTTAAAAAAAAACACTACATAAAGAACCCTGTAAATTCTGTACTTTCAGAAGCTTATAGTAAGCTAGCAGGGTGTTTTGATGATTTTTGAAAAAAAAATGTCTGTTTTACAGGTAATACATAATAACAAAAATAGACATAGGTAGCAAACCCTGACTATTAAAGAGAAATGGAACCCGCCAGATGGCGGGTTCTTAATGGATAAAATACCAGATTAAAATCAGTCTTTTATTAGTCTTATTGAAAATCCTGTGTTTTTAGGGTCAAAATTTTTATACATATCTGCATGGTTATAGTTTGTATTAAATTCCCAGGCATCAACATCGTCCTTGTTGCTTGATGACCACCAATAACCATGATTGCCAATATTACTAAAACTACCACTTGTATTTCTTGTCCCGGCTGGAAGGCCAGTAAATCCTGATGAATTAGTTGCACCTGTATTTGGCGTGAACCAATGAGCAGTTCCAATCTCTTTTATTTTTCCTCCTGCGGCTGTTAAGCCACCAAGAAAATCAACCAATGTTGTCCACTCTTCCTGAGTTGGAACATGCCATCCCTCCGGACAAATATTTCTTGTGTCATTTATGACGTACCAGTTATATAATCTTCCATAAGTTGTTGAATTTGAACTGCTGTTTTCATAATTACAATAAGCAGATGTTGTCATGCTTGACCATTGGGTATCATCTGTAATATTCGGAATAGAATCGCCATTTCTGAAATGAGTAACTTTGAAATTTTCAACCATCCAGACTTGTGTGCCAATCGTAATAGTATGGTATACATTTCCATCAATATCGGTAACAGTAACAATTGGGTCCGGTGTATCTTCTTCTTCCTTTTTACATCCTTCGTAAAGCAATGAAATAAAGCAAATTAGCAAAATAAAATTGATTGTTTTAGTTTTCATGTGTTTATTTTTTATTTATATTTATTTGAAAAGTTTTTCTGTTAATCTTAATTTCTTTTAATTGACGATTAAAACTCTGACATTGACGGTTCCCAGATTAACAGCTCCTCCAGTTCCGTTAAAAATGGAAATTCTTATAACGTTTGGCTGTGAGACATAGGCTGTTAACATGCACCCTTGCAAATCAGTGTCAATTGAACCAATAACAATATCCCCAAAATCAACTGCAAAAGAATTAATAGCATTAGAAGTGTACGTTGATCCATTGGGCAGACTGTTTATCACAAATGTTCCGGCGGGATCACTGCTGACTTCTGTAACGCTTGATGAAATTTGAATCCCTCCAGGTGAATTAGTAACCGTTATACCAACACCCGCAGTTATATTGCTTAAAACAGGGCTGCCACCAGTAACACCAATTGGTATTTGACCATCAGCAGCAACACCCAAGGATTCAATTTGGTTGATTCCGTTTCCAATTAAAAGACCATTATCAGTAAAAGTACTATTTCCAGTTCCTCCATTTTCAACTGGAAGAATTCCAGTAACTTTTGAAGTTAAATCAATATTAGAATCAGCAATATCTTCGTTTAAAATTGTTTCATTCAGTATTTCTAAGGTCGTTACTGCTGATGTATCAATATCTTCAGCGAGAATTGTTTCGTTTAAAATCTCGGACGATTCGACTGAGCCGGTGCCAATATCTTCGGCTAAAATTGTTTCATTGAGTATTTCTGAGGTTGTTACCGCTGAGGCATCAATATCTTCAGCGAGAATTGTCTCGTTTAAAATCTCAGACGATTCAACTGAGCCGGTGCCAATATCTTCGGCTAAAATTGTTTCATTGAGTATTTCCGAGGTTGTTACTGCTGAAGTATCAATATCTTCAGCGAGAATGGTTTCGTTTAAAATCTCAGATGATTCGACTGAGCCGGTTGCAATATCCTCGGCTAAAATTGTTTCATTGAGTATTTCTGAGGTCGTAACAGCTGAAGTATCAATATCTTCAGCTAATATTTCTTCATTTAGAATTTTGGCTGTTGTAATTGCATTGTCTGCAATATCATCGGTGTAAAAAGAATAAGGAACCGACATAAACTGCATATTACTTACAACTTTGAAGTTTCCATCATTTTTTGTTGAAATCTCGACTTTTAAAAACTGATCAGCATCAATCCACGGAATTTCAAGCATTGATGAATATAAACCATTTCCGGTTTGTTCACCCAAACCTATTGTCAGCGAAAATAAACCATATTTATCTGTAGTTGTGGTATGTGTTTCTTCCCATTGAATATCTCCATTCAAACCCTTTGTAATTGTAAATTTAACCCCAATAGCTTTTTCATAAAGAGGTTTTCCTTCTACATCCATTCCCACAATTTCTTTCCCGTTTTCGTCAATGGCAACGGCTTGATAATAAATGCCTTTTAAATCGCCAATATTTTGAGAATAAGCGTTATAAGAAATAAAACTTATTACAAAAAATAATCTAATAATATTTAAATTTTTCATGTTTTCTATTTTAAAGTTACGATACTTAGTGAGTGTTCATATAGTTAAATGGATTTAAATACACTACTTTGTGAAAGTAAAAGAAAGTCCAATGGTCATGCTATAAGAAAAGTTTGTTGCTTTCTGGCTTTCATCTTTTTCAATATTTTGAAGCCCCATTAAATACCCTGCTTCGATATAAGCAGAAACTTCTTCAGATAATGTAAATTGAACACCAGGAGTTAAATATACCCCATAATCGGTGTTTTTTAATGACTCTGCTTTTCTGATGTCAAACTCCTCATTATTAATTATCTGAAAACCCTTTATCAAATATGCATAATAACCGTTTAAAATACAATAAGGACTTATTTTTTCTTTTTTTAACATATATCCAACTCCAATTTTTCCAAACACATATTGTAAATTCCATGAGTAATTCATTTCATCATATTCAAGTGTTGCACCACCTTTTCTCATTCCTATACCGGAATTTATTATTAACCCCTTTTCCATATTAATTCTGTAGCCAATTCCATATGCTCCACAAAAAATACCTGAATATTCTTTGTTTTGCTTATCTCCCTGACTATCTGAAAACTTAAATGAAGAGAACGATTGAGAAGCATCAAATGTTAATCCCGATTGAGAATTTACATTATTTGTTAAGCCTGATACACACAGAATCAGCCAAATAATTTTCATCTTTTTCATAGTTTTTATTTTTTGATTATAATTTTTCTTGAAGTATTTAAACCATTTTCATCAACAACAGTTAAAATATAAGTTCCATCTACCCATGAATCGCAATAAATTTCACATTTTTGAAATTCCACCATTTTTTCTGTCTGAATCAGTTTTCCATTAATATCATTTACTGTAATAATCGGACTTTTAACAATAAATTCGCTTTGTATTGTAATAACGTAAGTTGCTGGATTGGGATAAAAACACAAATTTAAACTTTCCGTTTTTTCCGAATTTACCTTTTCGGCTGAAAATATAACAGGTTGCTGAAACCCCTGTAAAACTGAAGATTCAGTACAATAAAAAGCAGTTGTGTTGTATGGCTGCCCAACAGTTTGTTCAAAAGTCTCTGTACTTGAAGTGTTTGTTGTTCCGCAACTTGAAATACTTTGTCTTCTGACAGATTGTGTATTTCCCGTTAAAGAAATTCCAATCATAACAATAATAAAAATCAAAGTTTTTTTTCTCATGTCAGGTATTTTAGGTTATTACATAAAATTTATCGTAATCAAATTTTGAATCTGCTTTTTTATTAGTAAATACATCCCATCAGTATCTCCTGTAAACTTGCGTTGGATTCAAAATAAAACTCAATAAGGCATTTTTCACTGATAAACTATCTGTTCAAAATGGATTCTAATTTTTATATAAGATGAAATGAAAAGGAAAAAGGTTGGAATTGCTGCTAAAAATTAATAACCTTTTTTTAAATTAAGGAAAACTCCAAAATTGAAATTATTTGTTCTATCGAAGTCTGAAGGTATAGATTCACTTCCCATAAAAATATTATTTAAACCATATTCTGATTGAAATCCACATCCAATAATTACATTTTTTATTTGAATTTCTCTTCCCAAAGCAAATTTTAATCCAAAATCAATATTGCTAATTTTTGCATCAAACTCATGAGTTGTTTCATTATTTCGCTGAAAATAAGTAGTATTTCTGGTTAAAACAGAGAAATAACTTCCTGCTTTTATAAAGTAACATGAATTTAGTTTTGTTTTATTAAAAGATATTTTTTTGTGAAAAGTTATTGCGGCTTTCGTATAATTTAACTCAATTCCCTTCGTATAATATTTTCCATTCAAATAGACATTAGTATGTTGGTTTTGGTTAGAAACAAAAAACAACTCAGATGAAATTGCTCCGGAATTTGAGAAATAGTGGTTAAAAATAAACCCATAACTTGAAGCAATAGATGGAACAATACTGATTAAACTGCCTTCTCTATAACCTTCAATAAACTCATTATTTATAAGCATCGTATTATTTAATTCATAAATCAATCCTATTTGATTTTTTTCTGATTTAAATGTTTTTTCCGAGGATAACAGTTCAGGTTCAGTTTTGATAAATGAGTAAATAATACTTAATTCTACACTTTGGTTATCAATAATTTTTGGTGATAATGGATTCATTTTTTTTATTGAATCATGGAGAATAAATAAAGGTTTGTTTTCATTTTCAATATTGTTTTTTTGTAATTTGTTTGATATTTTGTCTGTTGCAAATGATGATAAAATGTCAGGTATTTGATCATAGGTTTCTACCCTGTTTTGATTTTTAGAATTTATTTTAGGGTATTCCTCAATAATCAAACTTCTGTTTAAATTACTATCTTTTGCTTCTGATTCTTTTTTCTGAGATTCTTTCTTAATGATTTGATTATTATGAATTGCTGCTAAATTGTTATCCGGGTAATTACTTGTTTTAAACCTGTCAAAGTCAATATAAAAAAATGATCCTGCGATAAAAAGCAAACTGATTAAATATACAGCGGCAATTCTTCTTTTTCTAATAATTTGAATATAATCAAGTTTGGCTTTCATTTTATGCCATGTCCTATCAATATACAGATGTTTGTCAATACTCTCCCATACGAATTCAGGAGCTTTTTCATCTGTAGTGACAAAGCTGTTTTTAATCAGTTCAATATTTTTATCTTCAAATTGACCCATTCAATTTTAATAATGCTTGTTTTAATAACATTCTAGCCCGGTTCAATTGTGATTTTGAGGTTCCTTCAGAAATGTTCAAATTGTGTGCAATTTCCTTGTGGCTAAAACCTTCTATTGCATATAGCTTCAATACAAGCTGTGCTTTTACCGGCAGTAAATTTACTAATTCGATAATTTTCTGACCCTCAAGATCAGAAAGGTTTAAATCATAATTATTTTCTTTTGATTCATTAATTTTAATGACTTTTTCCTGTTCCTTAATTTTTTTTCTGATTGTTTCCAAAGCAGTGTTAACAATTATTTTTCTAACCCAACCCTCAAGGGATCCTTCGAAGTTGAATTGTTTTATTTTCCTAAAAATTTTCATAAATCCATCCTGAAGAATATCTGCAGCTTCATCATGATTTCCTGTATATGAAAGACAAATATTGTACATTTTATCAGCAAACTTTCTATAAAAAATTTCCTGATAGTGCCTATCAAAAGCAATACACTTTTTCACTAATAATTCTTCATTGATATTTTCAATATCACTTAAATCTTCCATATCAGAAAATAATTTTTACCCCATCTCCAATTCTGCTGACAATAATATTATATATTTCAGGATTAGTAGTGCTGTTTATTAAAATAGTAGGAACACTTTCAATGTCAATAATTTCAGCATTGTTTAAGAGTTCTATAGGTACTGGCTGAAACCAATAAATCGGATCAAAAACCATCTTTGGCGTCATAGGTGTTTCTTTTTTTAATACTATTTCTGGTGAGCCCGAAGCACTTTGGGAAAGCACCGTAAACTTTTCAACTGCATTAAATTCAAAATGCACGTTAATTTCATCTCCGGCTCCTGAATTAAATATTCCATCCAGTTCAATTTGATTTTCTCCAACCATTTCAACTGTGGAAAATGATATTTGTATTTTTGTAAACGTGCCCTGAGGAATCTCAAAATTTAAATCCCCAACAGAAACATTTTGATTAAAGTCAATTTTCAACCCTGAAGAAAAGTTGTTTTTAAAATATACATCGTCACCCTGAACTCTTTTTCCATCAAAAGTAAAATCTCCCAAAACAATGCTTCCGCTTAAAAAATACAATTTTCCGCCATGACCTTCTTCGCGGTTGACATCAACAATGAAATTCACTGTTGTTGGTTCATTCCATTTATCCTTATTACAAGAATTAAAAAATAAAATCAATATCAGAAATACAATCCATCTGTTTATTATGAAACTTATATTCAATTTGTTGATATTTTTTTTCATAAAAAATGATCAAAGAAAATATAATCTATCGAAAAAAATCAAGTTAATTCATTTATACGTTTTTTCGCTCCGTTTGTTCCAAAAAACAAATAAATTACAAAATTGAAAAATAGAATTTTTAATAAAAATTGAACCATAAAAACAATACCATTTTAGAGAAGGATTTAATAAACAAACTTACTTACTACTTGCGTCACTACTCACTACTACAACCAACTCTCACTAAAATCCCAACAACCTCCACAGCCTCCTTTACATCGTGCACCCTCAATATAGAAGCTCCTTTCATAATTGCAATAGTGTTAAGAACAGTGGTCCCGTTCAAAGCACCCTCAGGCTTGCAACCCAGCACTTTGTTGATCATGGACTTTCTTGAAACGCCTGCAAGAACGGGCAGACCAAATACTTTAAAATGATCGAGCTTAGTCATCAACTCATAATTATGCTTCACCGTTTTTCCAAATCCGAATCCGGGATCTATTATAATGTCATGAACGCCTAAAGTTCTCAGATGATTGACTTTTTCAGCCAGATATTTTACCACCTCCTGAACCACATTGTTGTAAACGGGATTTTTCTGCATGTTCTCAGGTGTCCCCTGCATGTGCATGATGATGTACGGCACCTGAATTGCAGCAATGGTTTCAAACATTTTCTCATCCATACTTCCCGCCGAAATATCATTGATAATATCTGCCCCTAAATCATTCACGGAAATTTTGGCGACCTCCGATCTGAAAGTATCCACCGAAATGATGGTATCAGGAAATTTTTTCCTGATAATTTTCAGCATTGGGGTCAATCTGCCTAGTTCCTCTTTTATGTCGGGTATTCGGGCACCCGGACGGGTAGATACTCCCCCGATATCAATAATTGCGGCTCCTTCTGAAAGCATTTTTTCAACGTGGAGCAGGATTTCTTTTTCTGATTTGTTTATGCCCCCATCATAAAATGAATCCGGTGTAACATTCAAAATGCCCATAACCACAGGTGTTGATAAATCAAGTAATTTACCCCTGCAATTAATATTTTTTTTATTTTCAAAAACTGTATCTTTAACAGTCATAAAATCTTTTTTTCAAAGTTAAATAAAATTTATGAAGTTTATAGTTATCGAAGGACTTGATGGATCAGGAAAATCAACGCAGATTAAGCTGTTGAAGGAATATCTTGAGAACAACAACATCAGATATAAATATTTGCATTTTCCACGCACTGATGCTCCTTATTACGGCGAACTCATAGCCATGTTCCTGCGTGGCGAATTCGGCGACCTCAAACAGGTCAGTCCGTACCTTGTTGCCCTCATTTATGCCGGCGACCGCATGGACGCTTCGTCCATGATCAGGACCTGGCTCGATGAAGGTTATCTGGTTCTCGTTGACCGATATGTTTATTCAAACATTGCTTTTCAGTGCGCCAAACTTGAAAAAAGCGAGGACCGGACCAAACTGATGGAATGGATTTTTAACCTTGAATTCGATTACCATAAAATACCCAGGCCCGAGCTGAATATCTTGCTGGATGTGCCTTTCCAGTTCACTGAACAAAAACTTTCCAAAAATCGTTGTGGTGAGGACCGCGATTATTTAAACGGAAAAAAAGACATCCACGAAGCCAGTCTGGACTTCCAGAAAACCGTCCGTGAAGTATATCTCGAAGCCGTTAAAAACGATCCTGCTTTTTGCCGCATCGACTGCTCAAACAACAGCGAAATGGCTGAGAAGGAGCAGATTTTTGAGAAGGTAATTTCTGTTTTGAAATCAAAAAACATTATTTAGTTTCTTTAAATCTTTCTGGGATTAATTTACTTAACAATACGTTAACGTCATAATTAACACTTTTTTTATCGCAAGACTTTGTAAATACTCAGTAGTAAATTATTTTTGAACATTCAATTGTAAACTATGAGCATGATATCTGAAATAAAACGAATTGGCGGTTACCCGGTAAACATCCGCACCATTGCTGCAATTTTTGTGGGTTTGATATTTATCATTTCGGGCTTTACCAAAGCCATGGACCCGCTGGGACTGAAGGAAATTTTCAAGGATTACTTTTTCGCATTCGAATTGCGCAAACCGGCCTATGCCCTTGATGATATGATGACATGGAGCCACGGAACAGTTTCTCTGGTTTCGGGTGTGCTGCTTTCAGCCATCGAATTTATGATCGGACTGTGCCTTTTACTGGGTGTCAAAATCAGATACATGAGCTATTTTGCTTTCTTTTTCATGGTATTCTTTACTCCGCTTACACTTTTCCTGGCTATCTACGATCCGTTTTCACATTGTGGATGTTTTGGAAATGCCATCATCCTTTCAAACTGGGAAACTTTCATTAAAAATATCATTATCCTGATTCCGGCTATTCTCATTTTCATCAACAAAAAAGAATATAAATCATCTTTTTCATGCAAATGGGACTGGGTCATCATGATCTCAGGATTTATTTTTATAATCATTTTTTCGTACTTAAGGTATTAACATTAATCTGAAAAGAAATGAATAGAACTATGCTAATAATTAAGGAAGTCAGCCGGGTGCTGATCGGACTGGTTTTTGTTTATTCAGGCTTTGTAAAAGCCATTGACCCGTTGGGATCTGAATATAAATTTCTTGATTATTTTCATGATGCATTCGGAATTTCATGGATGGACTGGTCGGCTCATATTCTGGCCATCCTCATGAGTGCAGCCGAATTTCTTATTGGTATGTGTTTCCTTTTCAGTGTGAAAATGAAAATTGCCTCATGGGCGGCTGCCGGTTTTATGCTTATTTTTACTCCGCTTACACTGTACCTTGCCATCGCAAACCCTGTCCACGACTGCGGATGCTTCGGTGATGCGCTGATTCTTACTAATTGGCAGACTTTCTACAAAAATATCATTATTGACATATTTATTTTAATTGCGGTTTTATACAGAAAATCGTATACACCCTGGCTTAAATGCAGATGGGAGTGGGTTTTTGTCGGTGGTTCCCTGCTGTTGAGTCTGATAATATCTCATTGTGCCCTGCAGCACCTGCCGATGTTCGATTTCAGACCTTATAAAGTTGGAACAGACTTAAATCATTCTCTTTTAGTCCCCGAAGATGCTGTTCAAAGCGAATACGAAAGCAGCTGTTTATACACCAACACAAAAACCGGTGAGCAAAAGGAATTTGCATTGGACAGTCTGCCTGCCGATCCCGTTTGGGAATGGGATTCCACCATCAATAAACTGGTTGTTCAGGGCTATGAACCGCCCATCCACGATTTTGTAATCACCACTGCACAAGGCGAAGATATTACTGCTGAGATTGTTGCCGATCCAAACTACAATTTCCTGCTGGTGGCTTATGACCTTAATAAAACCGATATGGATGCCTTTGTTAAAGCCAATGATATTGCCCGTTTCTGTAAAATGGCCGGCTATAATTTCAGATGTCTGACTGCATCAACTGCTACCACCATTGAGGAGTTTAAAAAGGAACTGGAAGGAATGGTCTCTGAAATTCCCGATTCGGTGAAACCCGATTCATCGGTTCAGATAAAACTTATTTATCAGCAGGAAATGGAAACCATTGCCATATCCGAAACCGATCCCGAACCAGATTCATCATGGCACTTCCAGAAAATTGATACTGTAGTGGTCTATGAAAAACCACAGAAAATTGCTTTTGATTTCTATGGTATGGATCCCATTCAACTTAAAACAATGATCAGGGCTAATCCCGGAATGGTATTGCTGCGCGATGGAGTGATCATCGGAAAATGGCATTACAACGATTTCCCGGATGTCACCGATATTACTGAAAACCACTTCATGGCCCGCGCTTTTGAGGATTATATGAATTACACCTCCCGAATGATTAACAGAATAATTTTGATGCTGCTGATTGTAACCGGATTGGTTTATTTGTCTGTTTATTTGTATTTTAGAAAAAACCATAGAAAAAATAATTGATTTTTGTAATACGGGTAGAGACGCAATATTTTGCGTCTCTACAACCGTATTAATATTGTGTCTCTACCCGTTTCCCAAAATAACCCTTCCCCCAAAACAAATAAAATCTAAACCATTTATATAATATGCCTGTTTTATTAACGGGCTTTTTTTATTTTTACGGTAAATTTTATCAATATGAGAATCCTTTTATTGCTTTTGCTTGTTTCCGTTTTGTCTTTCGCACAGGAAGATGAAAAACAAAAATATTATCCCGAAACCGATCCGCTGGTCTTAAAAAAACTTGAGGAATGGCAGGATATGAAATTTGGTCTGCTCATGCACTGGGGCGCCTACAGCCAATGGGGTATTGTCGAATCATGGTCAATCTGCCCCGAAGATTACGGCTGGTGCGAGAGAAAAAAAGGCAAAAGTCCGGACAGCTATTTTGACTATGTAAAAGATTATGAGAATCTTAAAACTACTTTCAATCCCACCGGTTTCGAACCCGAAAACTGGGCTAAGGCAGCTAAGGATGCCGGAATGAAATATGTGGTTTTTACCACCAAACACCACGACGGTTTTTGCATGTTTGATTCCAAAGAAACAGATTATAAGATCACCGATAAAGGATGCCCGTTTTCTGCTGATAAAAGATCAGATGTCACTAAGGAAATCTTCAATGCCTTTCGGAAAGAAGGTCTGTGGACAGGCGCATATTTCTCAAAGCCCGACTGGCACAGCGATTATTATTGGTATCCGTATTTTCCGCCAAAAGACCGCAATGTAAACTACGATCCCATTGTTTATCCTGAGCTGTGGCAAAAGTTTGTGGATTTTACCCACAATCAGATAATGGAGCTGATGACCGGATACGGCAATATTGATATCCTTTGGCTCGATGGCGGTTGGGTTGCCAAAGCCGATTCGGTTGAAATCACCAAATACTGGCATGAAAAACAATTTTCTTCCGGGTTTATTAAAAGTTCATGGGTCAATCAGGACATTAAAATGGATGAGATGGTTAAAAAAGCCCGCGAAAAGCAATCTGGTCTCATCGTCGTTGACCGCGCCGTTGAAGGAAAAAACCAAAATTACCTGACACCCGAAAACCGTGTTCCTGAAAAAGCATTGCCTTATCCGTGGGAGTCGTGCATTATTGCCGGCGGTGGATGGGCATGGGTACCCGATCCTCAGTTCAAATCATCTCACGAACTTATTCAAATGCTCGTTGATATCGTGTGCAAAGGTGGCAACCTTTTACTCAATATCGCGCCCTCACCCGAAGGAAAATGGCACCCCGATGCTTATGCAAGACTTTCAGACATTGGCGACTGGATGAAAATAAACTCCGAAGCCATCTACGAAACCCGCGCCATTGAACCTTACAAGGAAAGAAATATTTGTTATACCAATAAGAAAAACACCAAAACTGTTTATCTGCTTTATCTGGCAGGTGAAGAAGAAGTGGAAATGCCCGGTGTGATCCGTTTCAGAGGTCTTACACCAGCAAAAGGTACTGAGATCACCATGCTGGGAACCGATACAAAAATAGAATGGGCTCTGGGAGCCGCGGATAACATTATCACCATTCCGCCCGATCTCAGGAAAAATCCACCTTGTAAGCATGTGTGGGTGTTTAAAATGACCATCAGATAATTATTTGTCATGAAAAAATTGTTTTTATTTTTTGCATTGCTGCCCTCTGTTATTTTCTCCCAGGAAAAAGACAGTGTCTATTACTCAAAAATGCAGTGGTTTGCTGATGCCAAACTGGGAATTTTCATTCACTGGGGAATATACGCTGTTAATGGCATTTCAGAGTCATGGTCGTTTTATAACGGGTACATCTCGCATGAAGATTACGTGAAGCAAAAGGATGGTTTCACTGCCGAAAAATATGATCCTGCTTTGTGGGCAAAACTAATTAAGGAATCGGGCGCAAAATATTCAGTGATCACCTCGCGCCATCACGACGGCTTTGCTTTGTGGAACACCAAATTAGGTAATTTCAATGCAGTGAAAAACTCGGCTGCGAAAAAAGATGTGCTCACACCTTTTATGAAAGCTTTGCGCAACGAAGGACTGAAAGTCGGGATTTATTATTCGCTGTCAGACTGGTCACATCCCGATTACACCAATTTCACCAACAAGGAAAAAAGGTATGAAAACGACCCCGAACGCTGGAAAAAATACCTGACTTATTTTCAGGGTCAGCTGAATGAACTTTCTGATAGCTATAATCCCGATTTGTTTTGGTTCGACGGCGACTGGGAACACAGTGCCGATGAGTGGGAGGCAAAGAAAGTTCGCGCCATGCTCATCACCAAAAATCAAAACGTTATTTTAAACTCCCGGCTTCAGGGCTACGGCGATTACGCAACACCCGAGCAGGGCATGCCGGTGGTAAAACCCGAATCGGAATTCTGGGAACTGTGCCTCACCATGAACGACTCCTGGGGATATCAGGGAGTGGATGTAAACTACAAAACCCCGCAACAGGTCATTGATATTTTTGCAGATGTCATCAGCAAGGGCGGCAACCTGCTGCTGGATATCGGTCCGAAAGCCGACGGCACCATTCCCGATGAACAGGTAAACATCCTTAAGGAGCTGGGCAGCTGGACCAAAAAGCACTCCGAAGCCATTTTCGGAACCCGTGCAGGCATTTACAAGGAACATTTTGCCGGACCATCGACCCTTTCAAAAGATAAAAAAATGCTGTATCTTTTTGTAAAAGGCAATCCCAATGAAGAAATTGAACTACTGGGCATCAAAAATAAAATCAACAGGGTTTATGTAGTGGGAGAGGGCACCATGTTAAATTACAAACTCATGGGTAAAGTATACTGGAGCGAATACCCCGGCATCACTTACATTTCATTGCCTAAAAACGTTCAGGATAAATACATGACCGTGGTGGCCGTATTGCTTGATGGGGAGGTTGATTTGTACAGGAAATAGAAAAGTTGTGGGAGAACATCAGGCATTATCTAAACACCTCCCCCTAAAAACAAATTTCCCCCTGAAACCCATTTTGCTTCATCTGATATCAGAAAAGCCACAGCCGATGCCACATCCTGCGGTTCACCCATGCCCAAGAGATGAATGTTTTTATGCTTTTCAATGGCTTCTTCCATAATGATATTTTCTTCTGCACCAAGCAAAGGAGTTTTTACAAAATTAGGCGAAATGGTGTTGCATCTGATTTTTTTTGGTGCCAGTTCCATTGCCAAAACCTTCACATACCCGTCAAGGGCACATTTGCTGGCAGTGTACATGGCTCCGCCAATATAGGGATATTTTGTTGCAGCACTTGAAATAAATACAAGAGATGCCCCATGGTTCAGCAGTTTTTTTGATTGCAGTTTTCCGCAAAGCAGAATAACCGAAATCACATTCACCGAAAATGTATCGTCAATAAGCTTTTTGTTCAGAAATTTGGTTGGCCTTGGCTGACTCACTCCCGCTGAAAACACCACACCGTTGAGTTTTGGCAGACGAGATATCAGATCATCAATCTCATCTTCCTTAGTGAGGTCAGTAGTGAAAAATTTGTGCCCTTCACCCGACAATTTATTCATGGTTTCCCTGAGATTGGCCTCATTTCTTCCGGTGATAATCAGCTTTGCACCACAATTGCTTAAGGTAACTGCACACTGACTTCCTATTCCGGATGATCCTCCGGTAACCAGAATGATTTTGCCGTTTAAATCCAAATTTGAATTATCCATGGTATGTAATGATATCGGGACAAATAATTTTATCAGTTTCAATAATGGCTGATCCCCAGGATAGGCCCACTCCAAAACCAGAAACCAATAGCAGTTTTCGCTCTTTTGTAACCTGCTCTTTCAACTCCGAAATAATGGTGAGGGGCACTGAGGCAGAACTGGTATTTCCATATTTATTAATAGAGTATGGATACTTTTCTGAAGGAATTTTAATTTTCTTCCTAATGGTCTCATTCATCAGCAGGTTGGCCTGATGAAAAATGAAAAAATCAAAATCATCAACAGTCTTATTCTGATAGGCCATAAGGGCATTCACGTTTGGAGCGACTTCTCTGAGCGAAAATTGAAATACTTCGTATCCATTCAAGGAAATCTGAATTCTGGATCTGATGATTCCCTCTGCAATTTTTTCCTGTATCAGGGATTCCGGATTGACAAAATTTCTCATCCCGCCATCCTGCACATAAATGGCTTTATGTCCCGATCCGTCAGAGTTCAGATGAAAGTGCATGGAGGGAGCTCCCGGACTAAGTTCCAGTGCAGTAGCTGTTCCGGCATCACCGAAAAGAGGATACACGCTCTTATCCTGATATGAAGCGTTTAGGGTTGAAACATCACCGGTAAGCAGAATGGCCTTTTTTATTCCGGCCGTTTTCATTATACTCCCAATAACCGATAGTCCGTATACAAACCCTGAACAACCAAGATTAATGTCAAAGGCAATACATGATTTGGGCAGACCCATTCTGTCTTGCATGATGATGGCAGTGGATGGAATTTGATAGTCGAAAGTCTGAGAAACAAGTATCAATGCCTGAATTTCATTTTTATCCCAATGCAGCTCTTCAATCAGTTTTTCAGCAGCAACAAAGCATAAATCAGAGGTGGCAGTGCCTTTCTGAGCAATTCTTCTTTTCTCAACACCTATGGTTTTGATCAATAATTTGCGTTCACTGTCCGGAACCCAGTCGTAATTATTGTTGTTATATTCAAATTCCGGAACAGCCGCCGCCATTCCGCATAATTTGATATCCGGAATAGAAAATAAAGGCATTATTTCTGTTTATTAAGTATTGTCTGGAAAAGATCACTAACAGTTTTTGAAGTTCTGATGTCTTCAGCATTAATAGTTACTCCATATTCAGTATCAACTAAGGCAATAATAATTAAAGCATTGATGGAGTTCCATTCGAAAAAGTCCCTGAAATTACTTTCAGGTTTCAGTTTTCCCCGTTCCATATCTTCAAACTCCTCTTCAATCTTCAAAATAAAATCCTGAACATTCATAGTCTTAAGTGTTTTTACAAACCTAATGATTTTTTTTGTTTTGGTTGATTAATAAGGGAGATTTTTTGTTGAAGATGTATGAGGTATGAAGTATGATGATGTATGATGTATAATATATGATGTATGATGTGTGATGTATTTTGGTTGTGTTTAGTTAAGTGTGTCATTTATAAATACCCATTCTTTCAGGATAATTAATCATCAGTATGTTTAAAACCTCAGTCCAAGATTTAGGTCTTGACCAGCGTTTTTGAACGTTTTGAGTAACC